>Ga0116227_10000262_pt1 | contig 96524 bp, 121 predicted proteins | sample S1TSphgellanicum_FD_89693 | JGI IMG/M metagenome (GOLD analysis project Ga0116227, IMG submission 89693) | Host-associated microbial communities from peat moss isolated from Minnesota, USA - S1T2_Fb - Sphagnum magellanicum MG | ecosystem: Host-associated > Plants > Peat moss > Unclassified... | reverse complement strand
GCAGGCATGGCGTCTTAGCAGGACGCTGGGTTAATCCATCTCCCCCAACTCACTATCTTGGTGCCGGCCGCGGGGATCGAACCCGCACGTCCGAGGACACTGCGTTTTGAATGCAGCGCGTCTGCCTGATTCCGCCAGGCCGGCTAAACTTTGGTGGGGGCGGAGAGACTCGAACTCTCACGCACAAGGCACTTGTTCCTAAGACAAGCGTGTCTGCCATTTCACCACGCCCCCACATATCAAACATTCAAAGAACTGGTGCGGCCGGTGGGCGTCGAACCCACACACACTTCGCTTTAAGGGAAGCGGCTTTGCCAATTTGCCTACAGCCGCAAAGCAAAAACCCCCGCCGGTTAGGCGAGGGTTTCGTACCGCTGTCACTGGTCAAGAGCTAACTCAGTCGCGCACGATCCCACGCCCCGCTATACGAGGACAGATAGAGTGACGAACTGAGTAACAACTTCATGTGATGAATCTATCTCCAGACCAGAGTTGGCGTCAAGCTAAAAACGAAGACCGCCGAAAATATACAGCACCAGCAGTAAAAGGAGTAGGAAGCCAATCGGACCAAAGCTGGCACCATATCCCCAGCCGGCACGATTGCCGTACCACGCTGGACCACCACCAAAAAGCAACAGAATGAGAATGACGACGATGAGCATGTGAGACCTCGCTGTGAATTGTGATGCGTTCTACCGCTTACGATTTGTGCTGCGGCCGCCCTTGCGCCGCTTCACACGTTTGGGAAGTTTGCGTCCCTTTGGGGTATGCCGCTGCCATCGCTTCGCGGTGCCTTTCTTCACGTCTCCCCGCTTCTCTGCGGCGTACATGAAGCGCCTTTGCGCCTCGCTCTTGAATGGCATATCCCCCTCCTACCGCAAGACTGTCTGCCTTGGTTTGCGTGCCCGCCGCTTTAGCACGAGTCCGTCGGTACCGCCCACCGGCTTATCACTACCCGATACCGCATTCGCAGCCCCCTTCAGCAATCTCAATGGTGCGAACTCTTGCTGCATCACTCTCTTGATGATGTCGCTGCGGCGTTCGCTTCCGCTCTTCTGGTGCTTCACGCCATCGTCGCCGAACGTCTCAACCCAATCAATCAAGCCACGCACGGCATGGTCAAAGTCTTCAGCCAGAATTCCACCCGTAGAACGTTCCACAGCGTTCTGCAGGCGGTGCTGCTGCTGCATCTTCTTCAAGTCTTTCGGATCGTTCGTGCCCAAGCGGTCAAAGAGCACCTTGAGCGGGTAGATGCCCATGCCGTAAGAGACATTGCCAAGCTCCATGAAGAGAGCTGACTTGGGATCATGCAGTGAATCGCGCAGTCTCCGCTTTTCTTCTTCTGCCGCTTCCGGATTTGCGATCGACTGAACGCCAACCTGCATCATGCGAAGACCTAGACCAGCGGCTCCGAAGCTCACCAGCCAGCGGCCTACTGCCTTGTATTCCTTGTTGCTCCAACCCTTAATGCCACCCTCTTTCAAGCCTTCGAACACGGTGCGGTTGACCAGATTTGCCGTCTTAAACTCGAACGTCTTCAACTGCCAAGTCAAGCGCATCAGAGAATTGAAGTGCTTGCTGATGGGGTGGTCTTCAACATAGCGAACAACGGGAGGCAATTCGGATGGGCGACCGCTTCCAGTCGTCCAGTCGGCCGCGGCCACCATCGCACGCTTCACATCATCAACGTTGTAGCCTTTTTGGGCCATGCGCGAAAGGTCATCATCAGAGAACGCGTAGAGATCCTTCAGTTTGCGACGCAATGCCTGGTCCTCTGGATTCTTCTGCAGCTCTGGTACAGCGTACCGCTCAAGGAACACACGCCCCGATGCAGCGGCGGTGACGCGCGACAGGTACACGCCAAGCGTGAACCCTGTAGCTGTGAGCATCTTCTGGTCAAGGCCGCCGCTATGCAGACCGTACTCCATCATCATGGCTTCACGGACGTAGTCTGTGAGCACGCCGGCATCGCGTGCCATGCCCACCATCTCTTTCGGAGAGGTCGCCAATCCGAGCAATCCACCCACTAGTGAGCGGGTGTTGGTCACCAGTGAGGACTTTGCCATGTGGAATGGGAGCTTCAGTGCAGATAGACCCATCTTCGACAGCACGGTCCACTGCGAAGCAAGGCGCAGAGCGCGCTTGTTTCCTTCGCCGATACTCTGCGGGTTGAGATCCGCCGTCACAACGCTGTTGACCACACGTTGCGTGTCCAGAGGGAGTTGGTAGATGAGCGGGTTGATCTTCTCTCGCTCTTGCCCGATGGAGTGCAGGTTGGCCAACATGTCCGACACTTGGTTGACGTACACACTCAATGCACGCTGTGTCGTATCGTAATCAGGGATGTTGGCACGGCGTCCCTTCTCAAGGTTTCCAGCAAGACGCACGCCGCGGCGATTCTTCGAGAAGAAGCGGTCCGCGTCCAGAACACTGATGCCGCGCTTGTTCGCATACGCTTTGATGAGCGATGCGCGACGCTCATCCGTTGATGGCATGTCGTGCAACTCGCCGAGCGTGGTGACTTCACCATTTAGCAACAATGGCTTATTCCAGTCATAGACGTGCGGCCAGTAATTCGGGTCGTCCTGAATCTTGCTGTACGGCAGAACCACTTCTTTGCCATCTTCGCCATAGAACTTCATGCTGGCGCCGGCATCCGCCAGTGTGCGGCGAACATGGGCGAAGAAGTCGCGGTACTTCTGCGCGGCTTCGTTGATAGCTGGGTCACTGCTCTGCGCTTTACCTTCCACAACACGAACTACCTGCTCATGCTGCCGCGGGTCTTTGATAGTGCCAAGGACATCCGCGACGCGCGCGAGTAAATCACCCTGGAAGTTCGCCTTCAAATGGCTACGCTCGATCAGACGACGCTGTACTTCCCGCCCCTCGTTCGCATAGCCAGCATCGGCCATCATCTTGCGGATAGTCTGCTCGCCAGCCGTGTGCCGCAGATAGACCCATTCTTTGGCAAAGTTCTTCACGGCTTCCATGTTCTTCTTGGCGCCGTGCAGCGCGATGAGCGCGCGCTCTTGCAATGCAAGGTTTAGACCGATCTTGGCATCCCGCGCGGCACGCTCCATTGCCGGCTTAACAGGCTCGCCAGCCATAAATGCCTGCTTCCCCTCATTCACAATGTCTGCGTGAATCTGCGCGAAGGAGCTGCGGAACGGTCGCTGCGCAAACGTTGGCAAATCTTTGAATACGCCTTCTGCAATCGGCTGTGCGTCCCGGCTGAACAGATCGTCCGCCGGTCCTTGATAGAGCCGGCGCGGCTGCTCGCGATATTTCATGCCACGATTTTTGGCCGCCGAAGCCTTCGGCAAGTCCAAATCCTCAAGGCGTGTGAATCCATGATCCGTCGGCGTGTGTTCAAACTGTGCCGCCTCTGGAGCCGCTTCGTTGCCCATCTCGTAATCGATCGCCTCTTCCGCCAGACCAACCGACTCGCGGAGTTGCTTTGCAAGGGCTGTTTCGTTGACCTCGCCGTAAACGGCTGCGTTCAACGCGCGCATGCGCGGGAGAATCTTTGTCGCCAGCACCTTCATTTCAGGCAACGTATCCGACGTAAGGAAGACGTTCGAAACGTCCGAGCGCACGCCATACCGCCAGGTGCGTCCAAGAGACTGCTCAAACATGATTCCAGACCAAGGAAGACCCAGGTAAATTCCGCGGCGTGGACGGTCGCCGAACTTGTCATGAAAGCTGACGCCGACACCACCTGCCGCATAGGTGGCGTACGCCGCACGCTTCTGGCCACGCATGAACTGTTCACGCTCTTCACTGCGAAGCTCGTTTGCCTGTCCAGCAAAGATGGATACGTTCTCGCCTAAACGCTCGCGAACTGCAGCCACAACATCAGGCAATGGCGGCAACATCGCATTCAGATGGGTGTCCATGCCCGCTGGAAGGTTCTTGAAGAACTTCATGCCCTCATCGCTGCCAGAGCGATATTCGCTGTAAATGATGGGGTTCCACCCCTCCTTCACAGATTGCTCTGCAAGGTCCAAAGCGTGCGATAGACGCGCGCTTTCGATGTAACGCTTCAGGTAGATGACTTCCTGAGCCTGAGCTGCGCGTGCCATCGACGACTTGCCCTGTTCCTTGAAGATGCGCGAAGCCATGGAGAACACTTCGCGAATCTTCTTGATGTTGTTCTTTACCTCTTCCGTCTGCGGCACCATGCCGACGTGCGCGGATACGCCATCCAGATCGCGGTCCAACGATACCCACTGGCCGCGCTCGATAAGCTGCTGACGGAGCTTCATCAGCTTCTTGGGAGCATAGCCTCCGGTGTAAGAATTCGGTCCCGTCTCAACCACACCAAACTGACGGGCCCATTCGAAGAATCCACCTTCCGGCCACAGTCCCAGCTTGTGCATGTAGCCTGTTTCGACGGCAGTATGGAACGGAGTCGCGCTGACATACACGGCTTTCTTCGCTGCATGACCGAGCGCGACCACACTCTTACCTTGCTCGGAATCCATCCAGTTCCGACCCTCAGCCGATTCGTCAAAGATGACAAAATCCCACGGGATGCCCAGGATGTCCTTGTCTCCGCGCGTGCCAGCGTAGGTGTCCGCATACACGCCACCGCCTTGAATATCGCTCAGGTCATTCGGAAGATGTTCAACGGTCACACCGAGACGATTGCCCACGTCGATGTAGCCATCCGAATCGGAGATGAGGTTGCGTGCGCGCGTGATAATCAGGCCAACCTTGTTGCCTTCCGTGCCAAGAAGCTGGTCTGCAATCGCCAGAGACATGTATGTCTTGCCGCTGCCGGTCGGTGCCGCCACAACAACAGCGTCGTACTGCTGCAGACCAGACAACGCTACTTCGATCGCTTCCGGCTGGCCGGGATAGATCATCATTTCGCGCAGGTCTTCAGGCAGTCGCACTGTGGGTGGTGGCGTGCCCTGCGGCAATCCCAGGGCGTCCGCGTATCCTCTCCACGCATCCGCGTCAACGACCGGAGTGCCGCGCGGCCGCGACGGCATTTTCAGCGTAGCGGCCGGCATCTTGGCTAGGGGGTTGGATTCTGGTCTTGCAAGAGCTTCCGCTCCTCCTCGACGAGTGCCTCCACGTCCCTGTACCACCCGTCCGGTGGCCTCGTCCCGCCCGTCGGACGCTCCGGTTGGTTCAGGAAGTTCCGCAACTCGGTCAGATTCGGCTTCCCGAGCAGTTTCATCAGGTACGTTTCGTAGTTCTGGCTCCGTGCGGCCATTGCGTCCTCCAACTTCAAACTCTGACGGGTCAGCGTACACCTGCCGCACCATCGCCGCCTGCGCTGGCGTCGTCGGTTCGGAGAGGTGCGGCATTTCGCTAATGCCGTATGCTAAGTCAACCGTGGAGCGTTCTCCGCCCAGCGGCTGTCGTCCAAACACGAACGTAGACGTGCCCAACTTGTTGTCAATACCGTTCAATTTGGCACGTAGAGCTGCTTCTTCTCGCGGATCCGTCACACTCTTCAGTCGTTCTTCAATGTCGCGTGCCTGCCGAGCCAGCTCACTTACACTACCAACTGCTGCTTGGTACAAGCGCTTGCCTACAGCGTTTGCCTTAACGTATGTGGCATCACTACCAGGAGCCTTATAGATCTGGTATGTACGAATAACTTTGGAGTTGCGATCGATGAAATCGTTCGCCTCGCGTTCATTAGAAAACACGAACGCGCGCGCACCGCGCTCCAACCGCGGCGTTCCGTCGATCATCTCCGCATCTTCTGGAATTGTGACCGTACCGCCTTTAGTGGCCTCTTCAATCTTAGCCAGATCATTGCGCTCAGTGATCGGCTGGCGCTCCTTGCGAGTCCAGTCGTACCAATTGTCAAACATGGCATTGAGCTTGTCCGTGCCCTTCGCTAGTCCCATGCCGCGCGCCATGTCGTAAACGCTCTGCATAGCCTTGTGCAGCACGGCGAACACCTTATCCAACTTACCGCGCCGGCGCCCGCCGTCCCAGTGGTACCGCTCGAAGGCCTGCGCGAACTTCTCTTCCTGTTCGGTTGACCACTCTTCTCCGTGCCGAGCTCCAACGAACTCGTTCACGACCTCTTGGTCCGAAGAAGACAGCATCTTCCGCAGGAAGTGCGCCGTCTCGTGCAAGAACGTGGATGGGTCGGCGGAGTCCATGAGACGGATGACCGCCTGAGAGTCATTCACGAACTCGGTGTAGCCTCGCGCGCCACCCTCCTTCCCGCCGAACATGAAGCGCAGACGATAGTTCCCCAAAAGATCATTGAGGGATTCTCCCATCGCTCGCGGCAAAACGTGCTCCGCAAAGTCAGAAAGAGCTTGGGCCTGTTCTTCGGTGATGTTCGGCATGTTGGCCAGTTTACGGCGAAGCTCAGACACATTGCGAACATCTCGCGTCTTCATCGCGTCAACTGCGGGTGCTGGGTCTGGCTGCACATCCGCCACCACATTCTCGGCATGGACAGATGGTTCCACTGGCATGGGGCCGCGTGATTCTTCAATCTCCGCCTTGACGGAATCAGGCAGGCCACCCACCATACCCCACTCTTCTGGAATCACCCGCAGCCCGTACCTGCTGGCAATTTTGTCAGTGAACACGTCGGCTGGATGCATCGCGCCAAACATCGTGGCACCACCCTGGATGGCGGCATCCGCGTAATCACCAACACCACCGGCATACTGCCGTGGACTCTCTTCCATGAGCATCGCCATGGCTTCTACTGCGGGATGAACTGGAGCGTGCGTCGACTGCCCATCAAATCCGATCTCCAAATTGGAAAGCCGGTACCGCTCTGGATGCAACATGCGCTCAATGAGCGATTCGCTGCCATGCCCGGCGTCGCCAGTGACGTCGCGGCCTTCCATGCGCCGCAGATACGTCGATTGCTCTTCTGCGCGGTGCAGCAGTTCCGCGGCGTCCGTGTTGTAGCTCGCCAGATTCCACTCTTCACCTGCGGAACGCATCTTCACGAAGTCCATGCCAACGCGGCCGAGCTTGTCCTTCACGGAATTCGAGGCACGGCGGATCGTGTTCGGGTTTGTGACCGTGAGGCCTGCAAGCGCATCCTCCACCAACTCCTTTGCTCGCTCGGTTAGATCACCGTCCTCAGTGAAATAGGCTGCGCGCTTCGTCTCGTCAACAATGCCGGCATCGCGCAGGACATCGCCGATATCGCGCGCGCGCAAGCGCATCGCTGAACGGAGGGATGCATCCCCGGAAACAGACGAGAAGATACCGGCCATGCGTTCTACGACTGATGGGGTGAGTAGACGCGACAGAGCCGCTGACTGCTCGGCGGAACTCATACCCTGCGAAGAGTCGCGATTCATCTCCAATCCATAGCGAACGAGATCCGAAGTATCCGTCACGTTGCGGTCCATCAATCGCACCAGCACGGGATTCTTCACGCCGACTACTGCCGTCTTGTCGATGCCGAATTGCTCCGCACGTTGCACCAACGCCGCGTACACGCGGTCGTATACCCCGCGCTTCTGCGCGAGCTTAATGCTCTGCGTACGTCCATTGCCGGAAAGCACGACTCCGTCCGGAAGAACCACCGGAGGTCCTTCGATTGGGCGAACGTTCTCAGCCAACAGGTCGCCTGCGTCCAGGTTGTTGGCACGCTGCTCTACGGCAGTCTGCAGCTCGGGTTCATTCAGGTAATCGCGTGGCTGCGCGGACTGCGGGAAACGCTGGTCTACCTGATAGTTGTTCGTTGATTGGTGCGATGTGATCAGGTCATCCGCAGACACTACGGCATAGTGGACCGGAACCTCTTCACCTGAATTCAGCTTGACTCGGGTTTCACGGCCAAGCGATACGGGCATCTTTGAGTTGACTTCGCGCGCCGGACGGCCGCTACGCTGTTCTTCCACAGCCGCCACCACGGCATCCTCCTGCCGATGGAGGAAGTCCGAGGTTTCGCGCAGTTCTGCGGCATCCGCTTTCTGCTCGGGAGTCGAGAATTCCCCGTCCATGGCATCTGCCATACGGTTCATGACGTGGCGCTGGTCCTCAAAATTCACGACTTCGCGTGCGGCGCGCTCTCGAGCTGCAGGAGCGTCCGAACGCAATTGGCGGACAAGCTCTTCGCGGTACTCCCGCAGAGCCTGCCCTTCAGCTTCAAGACGCATGTTGCGCATCTGGCGCAGGAATTCTCCCATGTCCGATGATCTGTCCCGTTCGGGAATCTGCCGGATAGCCCGTTCCACGTGGAACAAATCGCCGGAAGCCTTCACACCGTCAATGGTGATCCTGTCCGCGAGACGTGTGATGCCGCTTGCAGCCTCCGCAATGCGATTACCCGCCTCCGTCTCCATCGACGGAGACAAACGCACAATGCGGCGCGTCTGCTCTCGCAGGTTGGCCCGTGCCTCATCTACCGCGACACCGGAAATCTCGTGGTCCATCGCCGCACGAGTTGCTTCACGGTGGGCCATAAGCATCTGCACTTGCTGGCGGTCAGCCAGATTTGCTTCCATGTTGGCCAGGTCGATGTGCTGGCCATCCTGAATCGCCCCGGCAATCTCTGGCGTGACAAAATTCCCCACTTGATCGGGGTTGGTGCGGAGGAATCCAGCCAAAGCGGTGGGCTTTTGTTCGGGGTCCAGGGAGTCATAGGACTTTCCGTAGGTATGTTCCGCGTACTGATTGATAGCCTGATAGGTTTCAGGCTTGGATTTCAGTGTTGCGTCGACATCAGTGCGTGCGGAGACCACCCGGGCCACACCGCTCATGACGTCGGCATCTGGTGACAATTCGTCACCAGTTGCGTTTCCGCGCTGGGCCCACCGCGTCATTGCTGGGGTCGCATTGTCCACAGCATCGGCATGCCTGCGGTAGGCGTCAAACGCCTGTGTGCCTTTAAATGCGTCCCACTTCTCCGGTTCGTTCCGCATGAAGTGGCTTGCTACTTCTTCCTGCTGCGCCAGCGGCAGGCTGCTGAACGAAGCACCATGCTGCTTTTCAGCGAATTCCTGCACCGGACGCTCCAGTTCTGAAGCACGTTGCACTCTGACCGGAGTACGATCGGCTGGCGCTGTGGGTGGCGCGTCGATCTGCGCGCCCGGGTTGCGCTCACGATAGGCGTCCAATTTTTCTTGCACCCGTTCTGGTGCAATTTTTCCCTCAGCGGTATCCGGAGGAGGAGCGGACGGAGCCGCTGCGCGCGCTGCAAGGTCGTTCTCGCGCTGCAGTCCAAGCTGCGTGTGTCGCTGATCGTCTACCGTGAAACCACGCTGCTCTGCTACTGACTTGCCTTCCACGCGGGCGCGCTCGGCATCAGCTCGAGCTTTCGCAGCTACAGCTTCCCGCTGTGCGGAGAGTTGCGCTTCGCGCTGCGAGCGAATGTTTTGTTCCGTCTTGAGCTGATTCTGCTTGTGCGCCTCTGCCTGCCGGGCACGCTGAAGCTCTTGCGAGATAATGGCGTTGAAGGCTTCACGGCGCGCGGCCTGCTCTTGAGATTCCTTCACGGCATCATCGGCGTTTGCCTGTCGTACCTCTGCGACCGTGCGCCCACCTTCGCCAGGAACCTTCTTCGAGTTGATCCGCTGGAACTCTTTCTCCACACGCTCTGCCAGCTTCGGGTTGGCCTTTTCCGCCGCGGAGTAAAGCACGTTCGTCTTCTGCTCATCCGTCAGCTTACGGAACGGCTGCTTGTAGCGGTCTTGTGATTCCACATTGAGCTCGGAGTGGCCGATGCGCTCCGTAGCCATACCGATTCCGTGTGGTACCACGATCATGGCAAGGTTTCCAGCCATCTCGCCCCACGCTTGGTCTTCGGCCTGAACGTCTCCAGATTCTTTCGCGGCTTTGATCTGCTTGATGCTGTCGGCCGTTCCCGTCAGAACAGTGGGGAGCATCGCCGAACCAACGGCATGCATGACTTCACCAACAGTCTTCAGCTTCGTCGCTGGCACTGCCATCGTTGCGAGCTGGAATGGAGAGGTCATCCCCGAAGCAGCCTTTGCCGCACCGCGGGCATACCGCCCCATAGCAGTATCAGGATTGGGCGAGAACATCTGCTCAAAAGCTGCCAGAGGGTGGTTGGCGAAGGCACGTAACTGCTCAAGTTTGCTTCCGCCAGAACCCGCCTGCGCGGCGTCTTCCGCACCCTCGCCGGCGCCCGCGCGAAACACATTCTTTGTCCTCTCCCACCACGATGGGTCATACGCCTTCGCGCTGCCATAGTTGTACGCAGGCTTCGGCTGCTCGTGCTGTTGCCCTGTTTGACCGTTCGCAGACGTGGCGCTTTGCGCGATTCCCGCGGCGTTGAACGTCGTCTTGTCGACGTGGCCCCAGTATTCGGGGTACTTTTCCAGAACCTTCTTTGCCAGGTCTATCTTTGGAACCTTGGCGTACTCCGGGTACTTTTCCTGAACGGCGGAGGCGAGGGCATCTGGCGTAGCGAACTGGTCATTCTTTGGCATCAGTTAAAGAGTCCGAGGCGGTCTCCCGGCTTACCGCCCGCGTGAGGCGTAAAGCCGTTACTCTGACCGTCTCCCGCAGGTATACCACCGAGGTCGCGCATGCGCTGCGAGTTTTCTCCGGCGATGCGATGATTCTCTTGTTCCAATTCCTCATACGCACGCTTCCGCGCATCCATTTTTTGCTGCTCGGTACCCTGAGCACTAGCAATGTCGGTTAGCTTCTTCTCGTAGTCAGCATGGGCCTTGCCGTAAGCTCCTTGCGTATCCTTTGTCACCTGAGAGAATTGCGCCGGGGTTCCGTGCTTCGGTAGCTTGTTGCCGTAAACGCGATCGCCTGGGGGCGTGCTGTTGGGTGGTGGCGATGGCGCGTTCTGAATATGTGGGGCACGCGCAGCTCGCCGCCCGGTCTGCTGATCTTCGGTAGCCGGAATAGAGGAAGCGGGGCCGCGATTTCCGAGAACAGGCGACGACGTATGCGTCTCTGGAACAGCGTGGACGTTTCCATCGTTGTCGGTGTAATGAAAGAACCCAGTTGTTACACGTCCAGACATGGACGATGGTGGTTGAATCTCCGGATTCTCACTATTTGGGACGACCTGGTTGGTCGCAGGATCCAGAAGCACCGAGGTGATCTTTCCGCCACGATTGACGAATGCACGGACCGGCTTCGCCGTCGAAGCCTTTGCTGGCGGCTGCATCCCCTCAGCGCCCTCAACCGGAACAAATTGCCCGTTCACAACTTCGAATGCGTGCTGTTTGCCAGAGGCATCAGTCAGCCACTGCACGTTTGCCTTGGCCGTGTTGCCACGACTCTCTGGACGTAAGATGGCCTGTGCGTTGCGGAAGGACTGTTGCTCCGCCGCCGGCAGCTTGCCCATTTCTTCTGGCGTATAGCCTGCGTACTTGTCGTACGTTTGCTGCGCCTGCTCGTGCGTGAGGGTGTTCTGCGCGTTCACCCCGCCAGCTTGCTGCATTGTTGTGGCGGTCTGGCGTTGCTGCTGCGCCTGCGGAGAATTCCATGCCGCGAGTTGGTGGTACACCGGGGGTCCGGCCTGTTGTAGAACGCGATAGATGGCTCCCGCCTTTTCGTTCGGGTCATTGCTGGCGAGGGCCGCCATAGGATCCTGTGCGGCTGCTTGGGCTTTCTTACCTTTTGGCTTGCCCTGATCGCCCACGTGCTGACCATAGAACGTCATTAAGCCTTGCCATGAACCATCCACAGCGGCTTTGGCCTTCTTGTATTCTTCGCTGTTTTGATCTACTCCAGACTCATGTAGTTTTTGCAGATTGGACGCGGCCATGTTGTACACGGTCTGGTAGTTGTCCGATTCTTTCTTCAGGCGAATAGCCTTCAACGCCTCACCCTGGGCCTTACCTTGCATAAACCCGCGCAACAGGTTATCGGCGACGCCTGCCACAGCGCCACCTTGCGATATGTTTCCGTGCCCTTGGAACTGAAAACCCGGCTGCCCCTCTGTGGGACTGGGGGCGGGAGTTGGTGTTACGTCTGGAAGCTGCGGCGCGACATACGGTGTTGCCGAGGTTGGGTCGTACTGCTGCTGTGATGCCATGGTCCTCCTCTACGCCCCGAGGGCCATACCCCAAGCTCCGAGTCCAGCGCTTCCCAGTGAAGAGAATGCTCCCAAGGTGTTGCCTTTCTGCTCTTGCTGGAGTTGCTGCGCCTGAATCTGCTGCTGGCCAATCTGACCGAACGTGCTCGTTGAGGCGTTATAACCAGAAATTCCAGTTCCGGCAGACGAGATAGACTCACCAACACCTTGACCTGCAAGTTGTGCGAGTGCGTTGAATGATCCGGTATATCCGCTGGAAGCAGTTGACCCGATCTGCGCGCCGCGGTTAGCTTCAACCTGTTCCAGCGCCAGATTCTTTTCACCGCCGGACGGTCCCGTCCGCATGATATTGGCTTTGGCTTGGTCGGATGCTTTGTCGATCTGTTGTGCCGCAGGAGCTATGGCGCGAGAAATAGCATACGGATCTCCCGAAGAAAGAGCTGAGTAAAAATCCTCAGCTTTTTGGAAGCCAGGAAACGAGGCGCCATACAACTGCTGTGCGTTGTTGGCCTGTTGCTGCGCGATTTTCGTCAGCGCGGTGGCGTTTGCAAGCTCACCCTGCTGAACCGAATCTGAGACTCCGCTGCTCCCCTTGCCCACTTCCGTATGCCTCCAACAGTTGTTGACTGACGTACTCCTCAAAGTCAGACCGCAACAGGTAGGAGGAGACGCCGTCAACCAGCTTTCCGCGTCGCAGCATCCATCGTGGATGGACGCCCACGTCCTTGAAGCCGAATGGCTCCATGAAACGACGGGTGAAGTCATTTTGACGGTAGCGCATTCCGTGAATGACTTCCACTCCTAGCTCACAAAAAAGGAAGGTAATTCCGAGCATTGCCAAGCCGACAATTTCTTCCTTGCCCCAAAACTGTGGGAAGAACCCGTATCCAGCCATGCACATGCGTCCCGATCCGGGGATGCCAACACTCACAGTGGTCGGGAACAGGATTCCCAAATCGTGAAACCGGTCTCCCTCCCATATTCCCATGATGCCCAAAGGCATAGAGTTTAGGTACGAGACGATCGCCTCATACGACAGGTTCGGCATGCCACAAAAAAGTGATTCCAGGATGGAGAGGCTGGTTGAGGGGCGCTTGGAATACATGTCCCCTTTGAAACGCTCGTACACGGTCCCCAGGTAGTTTTCTGGAAACAAGCCACGGTTCATCTTGAAGTCGATGACTTGGGCATCACCGACTCGGTAGTTATCGTCCTTGAAGGCCTGGAGAATGCTCAATGTGCTCCTCCGATGTAAGCCAATCCCACAACAACGAGGCCATCACAAAACAGAAACAGCGATGACAAACCCAACGCCAAAGTCACAGCATAAGCATTTGGCGTGTAGTTGCTCCCACCAATCATTCCGTTGCGGGGATAGCGCGCATGCATATACATCTCGTATCTGAAGGTGATCCACGCGACAAAAAGAAGTGATAGCAGAGATGACACGATCAGCGTCACCGCCCCATCTCTACTGTACGCCGCAAGCCGGTATGCCACGATTGATCCCGAAGCAGCGAGGAAGTAGAAGAACTTGGAGTATGCGGACAGGAAAGCGTAAAACGTCCCGTGCGAGATGTCGAAGTCCAACTCTACATTCACAGATTTAGTCTGTATCCGTATGGCCGCGAACAGAAGAAAAGGGAGAATCAAGTCGGCCAGGACTGCCGCGCTACCCACGCGGCACCATCACTGGACGGCCGGCCATCTGCGGTTGCTGCGGCTGCATGGCGGATCCATCCATAAACCTCTGCGCAATCTCCAATTGCCCGACCGTATTTAAGAGTTGCTGCATGCGGGGATCGGCAACCTCTAAAGAGTTGTTGGCAAGCATGAGGCCCACGCATGACTTTAGAAACACGTGTTGGTCGCGCAACACATTCGCCACCTGTGATGGAGTTGGCTCCCGGTTGAAAACCACTTCATTCAGCTTGATTTCCTGCTTGTTCAGCATTTTCGTCCTCGCTTTCAAATTCGATAACCTTCCCACGAAGGGATTGTATTTTTCCGAGAGTTGACTGACGGCATTCATGCCGCGCCTTCATGCCATCGTGGGTGGCTCGGAGAAACGTGTCAATATCGCCTCCGTAAAGGTTTTCCAGTGACACTGGGTCGATACCGTGGGACTCGCGCGCGCCTTCGATCGTGTTGTTCCCGTCCTTCGTCACAACACGGCAATGAATTGTGATATGCCCATTGTTGCCGTTCTGTTCGGAATTCTCGATCTTCAGTCCCATGTGCGTACTCTACCGCCAGTGCCTTATCCATGCAAGCATGAATCAGACACGATTGATGACTCGGTTGCCGTTGGTCTGTGTAGGAGATGTTGCGCCTCCGGATGATTGGGATACGTCCCCACCCGCTGGCGTAACGACTGCAACCGCGATGAGTACCTGGCCATCCACGTTTACAGAAAGACGGTTTCTCTGCGTATCGTCCGTGAATGGGCCTGCCATGCTGAGCGTGTTGCTGTTGTTCCGGAGGTAGTAGTAGTACACGCCCGAGGCACCAATAGAACCACCCGTTCCAGATCCTGCAGGAGCCACCTGACGATAAGTCAAAGTGTTTGCGTTGGGCGTAGTAAGCACCACAAAAGAACCATTGAAATCTGTGGTTGTGCCAACGTTCGGCGTTACGCCGTCTACGTTGATAGTTTGCCCTGGAACCTTTCCGTGAGGAGCTCCTGTCACCATCGTCACCACACCGCTTGCCAGCGTCACAGACGTGATGGCCACCGTCGCGGGGAGAGATACGGTGTCATAGCGTGAAGAAAAAGAGACTACCGTTTGGTTGTCAACGTACTGATGAGCTCCGCCACTGACGTAGATCGTCACCGAGCCGCCACCGGCCGCACCGAAACTTACTGTGGCGTCGTTCACTGTCGGCGACGTGCTCATCAGAGCATTGAGGAATGTAGAGTTGGTCTCGCGCTGGTTCTTATCGCCTATTCGCCGGACAGACTTCAGGCTGTGAGATCCTCCAGACTCCAGTTGCTTTGCGATATTACTCGCACCATACTGCGAACTAGCGAAAGCCTGCGATACCAGGTCGCCGGCACCTTTCGCTTTGCCTGAATTTTTTATGGTGGATCCACCCAAATCAATTCCGCTCGGGAGGCTCACGGGTCCGCCGTGGCCACGAAGACGATTCACTTCATCCGTGAGGTGCTGTAGCCCTTGGTTGAATGATTCGAGGTCTCCTTGTTCGAGATCCTGCTTTTGCAGCGGAATATGTTGGATTGGTACTACTGTCTCGGCGCTCATATCCCCTCATCTTCCCCATCGTATTGAAGTCGTCCTCGTTTTCTGAAAGCCTGCGGATACGATGGTTGTGGACATCATGAGTGTCGGACCATTGTTCAAAGCAGGCGGCGCAGTAAGGAACACGATCAACGAGCCACACCACTTTTCCTGGTGTCCTTCTGTTCAGATAGCGTTGGCAGGTTGTGCCTTGGCATACGCATACATGACTCATGTGTTCAACTCTCCTATCGCATAACTCGAACCTTCCGTGACGCCTTTGTACTCCACTTTCGGGGCCACCCAGAACTGGAAAGGCTTACCGCTACTCGTGAGAGCTACCATGCGAAACGATCTGAGAGTCCGTGCTGAATTGTTTGGGTCATCCATTCCAAAACGGACTCGGACAACAGATCGCGTGCTCAGCGGTGGGAGAGAAAAAGAAAAAAAAGGAAGATCATCATTTCCATCAGCGAACAGATAAACGTTGATGGCGTCCGCGGAAGTGTAATCGAAGTAGGCCTGCTTCACCAACTTCGAGTCGTCGACGTTGAACTTAATCCAGTAGGTGTCCCAACTCGTGCGGAACTCCGCCAGCGGAGCCATGTGCATGTTTGCCTGATACAGCACCGGAGGGATAGCAAACGTTCCACTAAAGATTGCGCTCATCCGGTATGCTTCGAAACCCTGCCCCTCTTCTATTACGATGGAAACCTTCTGGCGAGATTTTGTATTGAAGGTTCCCAGATCAAGCACCTTGTCCGGATTCTGGAACGACAAAGACACATTCATATCTTGCCCGTTCGTATTTACATCCACTTCGAGCATGTTCCAGTTCTTCGGATTGTGAGGCTTTCCGTCGTCCTGAAATGGAGTTTGGCAACGCATGGTGATGGGATTATTAACGGGGGCATGAGCTGCACTCCATCCCATGTCATCAGTCGATCCAATACGATCCTCGACAACGCCATATGCACCGTTGAAAGCGCGCGCGAATAGCAGTGTGTTGGTGTCTTTTTCGAGGTACATAGCCGTGGCCGGAACGTCGTCGTTACGGATGCGCCCGTTGTAGTTCAGGTTGAACGAGATCCGATGAACTGCTCCGTCTACCCCCATGTATGCGAAGAACACCTGGTTGTTTTTGAATCCCATGCGGGTCTGCGAAAGCTGCGTGCGATCCACCAAAACCAGGGGAGTCGTATGCGTAACGTCAGGCTCTTGAAATATCCATTCCACGGCCAGTGTGCGGTATGCTCCGTCGCCACCTCGAAACTCGCGGATGCCGTCGATAGCTGTATACCAAATGGAACCTTCTGATAGGGTCCAGCCTCGCTTCGACACGTTTCCGTGGGCCGAACCCGTGGGCTGTGCGTACGGAGGAGATCCATCGATGATCTGATACCAGCTCGTGTCCGTGGAAACGTAGAGAGTCCCGCGATAATTGATGATCGCGGTGATAATGCTGTTTGGGGTTCCCACTCGGATGTAGTTTTGAGGACCAAAACTTTCGGGCATGCCACTCTTGGAGTAGTACAAGAAGTTGGGATTGTTCTGATCGCCAGCCAGCCAGTTTCTGTTATAGGCGAACTCGCAGAGATCACAAGGGGCCGCCGGGGTTGAGTAGACCGAAACCTCATCTCCCGCAGCGTGAGTGAGCCGGAACACCGCTTTGAACTTGCCAACTCCCGCTTCGGTCACACGCACCTGTTCAAGATTTTCTGGCGTACCCACATCAACAATCTGCCCAACAACGAAGTTGGCTGTTGCATCCGCTACGGTGACTTGCTGCGGAGAAAATGCTGCATATTGGCTGTCACCAGGTGAAACAGTTGCCGCCGTAAGAGTCGTATTGATTGGCGTCTGCAGAGAACTTGTAATCGGCGGGTCGTTATCCAGTTGGAGACCAGTGCTTCCGGCGATGGCACTATCTGAAATCACATCCTTGTAAAGGAAAGCACCGCCACCCGCGATGTTGGGAATGCGATCCACATAGAACCATTGCTGGTTCATGAAACCACCGCGGCGATAAATGTTGACGTACTTCACCTGCGAGTCACTGGAGTAGACCCCTGCAACACCAATGGCCTGCCGCAAGACAATCAGCGGAGTACGTGATGCCACATATCCGTATTGGACATCGAATGATTGGATAGGGCTTCCATTGCTTTCCGTACCCGTATCCGAATTCTCATACGTGTAGCGGTAGTCATAGCCAACACCGCCAAAACTGCTCGGACCAGCTCCCCATTGCAAATAGATCCCGTTAGCCGAGACCTCAACCGAAGCATCCGAGGTCGTGGTGATTTCAATTTGCCAGCCGGTAATTGATGCCCAGTCTTGCCCTGGCTGGCCTGCGTTGCCAACGGCAAGAAAGTCTCCTCTCCGGTTGTAGATCGTTGACCAAGCATCTTGTCCGGTGTTCGCCGTGGCGGACTGGAGCTGCGAGAGAACATCGTTTGAATTTGAATCGGCGGTTGATCCGGTGTACAAGCCTAACGTGTTTGCCAGCAACTGATCGGCGGCCGCCGTTGTCGCTTCCGAGGTGCCATCAATACCTGCTTGATATGACGCGGGGCTGATGCTCTTGTAGTAATACGAACTGGTATAGCCAGAACCATTGACATCAAATTTAAGCTTGATGCCGATGACCGCCGATGGGTCGGACAATTTCATTGCAATGGCAATGAGATCGTCGTCTGTGACTTGCCGGCTTTGGTCTAGGTCGAGATTCACTGTCCGAGTGATTGTGCCTACCGTGTCAGAGGCCACGGAACCTGAGTAAGCGTTCAATGTGAACGATGGCTCCGCTCCACTCAGTTGTGGGCCGCTTACACCTGCAGCCGCTACCTGCTCGATGTCGGGGTTCCCCACCAAGCTGAAGAGTGCTGCTGTGGTTGCTCCAGATGAACCGAGGACACCGGGAAAAGCGTAGAGGAATCCATCGGTAATGGGGTAGTTGAAGAAGTCATTCACCGCTACCCCATCGCCTAGATTTACGGTTCCAATTGCGTCTGCAGACCAACCAGCAACATTCGATGTGTCGTACGAGTTCGTCCCATCAAAGGCATCAACAAGCAAGACCTTTGGAGCATATGGGGTGGTGTTCGCCGTTGGATTTGGTGGCAGAATACCCCAACGCGTAGGATTGCCCGATCCGTTGTCTTTAATGAGCCCTGCGAGGTCTGCGATGAACAGGTAATTGATTGCGCTCTGCGCCGTGCTATTGTCGATCGCCCCGAACGGGCTTCCAGAAAGACCTGAGTAGATGAGGGAGTACGGACCTTGCCCACCTCCAGTGCGGCGGTACAACTTTGATCCAGACCCGGCGTAACGCCAGAACGAGTATCCATACTTGAGTCTGGTCAAACTATGAATGGGGTCTTGCAAGAAGTAGTTAACGCCATTCGGCGTATCATCCGCATCGCGCGTGACAATGCGAGATCCATAGCGCGTAGACATAGCCCCTTCCTCACGCTCTTCGCAGTTGAGGAGATCGAGGTAGGTTCCTTCGGGGGCCGCATCGGTAGCATAGCGAGCGACTAGCCCACGGCTTGCGAATTTCACTGTTACTGGACGGTACCGAGTGTCTTCTGCCATGTCTATCCCAGGTTCAATTCCATTCCGTCAATAAACCGATTTGTCACTTGGACACCTCTCTCGTAACGCTTCTTGCAGTATCCAGACATGGACGGGCTCTGACGCACACCGTCCTTTGTGAATAGGTATTCCAAGGCTTTGTAGATCACGTAATGCATGCACATATCGGGTACAAGGAAGCCGTCAAGCCATCCAAGTGCGTCCGCGTCACGTGTTGCAATCAACAATTCCAGAGAAAAATTTGATGTCGGTTTCCCATTGAGACCCCAGCCATACACGCTGGCCCGGTCTTCAAAGAACGCTGTGGGGAATTGGTTGTAATCGTTCCGCCAGTTCCTGTTCTGCATGGTCATTTCTGCCTGTGTAGCTTCGTACAGGCGCTGCCAATAGACCAGAGAGGCTCCTGCATCCACAGGAGCGGCATCGGCGCCTTCCTGAGAGAATGTGAAGGTTGTATCGGAAGGAACGTCGGTAACAATGGCCACGCAATTGAAAGTGGCGTCCTGAGCGTTTCGAATTTTTGGCGTGCTGCCGGATCTGAGACCATGTGGATTCACGGTTGTTACCGTGACCACGTTTTCAGAGCGGGACATCGACGCGATGTTTACACTGAGCAGTGACACTGCGACACGGTCTACTTCGATCGCATCACCTGGCAGAGTTTGGAAAATACTTCCATAGATTGCGCCTTGCGTGGCGAGGCGGTAGGAGTAGGGCACCTCTGCTAAAAATTCATTCTGGGCACGCGACAGATACCCAATCATCTCTTCCTGGACAAAGATGGGGTCCGTCGTTTGCTGCGTGGGAAATGTCGCTCCAGCTACTGTTTCTCCTACAGCGTGATCGTTTGCCAGCGCGACAACAATTGTGTTGTCCTCGTTTAGTTCAGTCACCGTAGTCACTTCCGCCGAGTCCGCCCCGAATCCAAAAACTATAGTGGCCCCGACATACAGAAACTCTGTTGAGTCGAACCCTACCAGTTTGTATCCAGTGCCTTCCGGTGGATCTCCATAACCGCCATCTCCGTAGCCGCCATCCCCGTAACCCGCGTCTCCTATGGTTTTGATGGGGCGCATAAAGATCGGCTCCGCCAAGCGGAGCGACATCTCAAGCAAGACGTCGATTACCGTTCTGTATCCAATCCCAACTACGGCCAATGTTTCCCTTTCAATAACCGGTTGCTTGCCAATAGAACGGCACTGAATTTGATAAGCTTCCAGGACATCCGCTACCGCCGATGTTGACTGCGCAGCGAGCGACTATAGTGGCTCCAGAGAGACTGGGGTTCTTTAAATACACCGTGTAAACGTCGTCGGTACCGTCCGGCTGTCCACCTCCGGTAACTACAGGGCTTACCGCGGTGGAGAAGTTGATGGGGTAATTGATCGCCACATTCAAAACGGTTGCACTGGGAAATGTCCCAACGACAACTCCCCAAGCGACAATCGTGCCATCAGCGCTCCTTACGTAGCATCCATTGGAGTTGCATATACGGCTTCCACCAGATGATCCCGACGTCACCTGTCCGTTACCGTTCACTGTGACGGATGTGTAGGTTCCTGGAGTGACTCCAGTGCTGGCCAGAGACACAGTGGTATTCGAACCAGAGACCGATGTCGAAAAGCTGCTACTGAATGTGTACGTTGGGAGCCCAGAAACAGCCGATGCCGGGATAGAAGAAGAATCGCGATAAAAGGATCCGTCGCCAACTAGGAGATGGTTTAAAGGAGCTGCCCCGCCCAACGCAAACGAATTCATGTTCAATGAATTCAATTGGAGGCTCCCGCCTGCAGCGCCAAAAACGGAGGCGTCTAGCGTGAAATTTCCAGCGGAGACTTCTGTCAGAAATCCTGTCGGTGTGGATGGTGATACACCAAAGGCAATATACGGACGCGAGGCAAATACCTGAAGCCCGTTGATGTTGAAATACGTACCGGATGGCTGCGTAATTGTCTGCGACACAGTCGGGGAAAGTAATGGCACCTGTGACGCGAATTGATTGATCAGTGTGAAGTTCTGATTTAACGGAACGTCCCACCCCGTGCAGTGGGTATTGGGAAGATTCAGCGAAAGCGGTGCTCCGGTGTTCGGAACAGTGGTGCATGGCGACTGCGCTCCTGCCACAGTCGCCATGCAAGCTAACGCCAAAAGGATGCTACACCGTAGCAGCTTGCGCATTGATAACCTCCTGACGCTGTTCAGGCGTCATCGCATTCCACTTCTTTTTTTGGAATCCTTTGGGACGGATGAGTGGAGCATCAGGCATTGAACCCTGAGTAGAGTCGTCATCATCGTCATCGTCGTCGTCGTCTTCGTCCTGGTCGTCGTCGTCGTCTTCCTCAACATCATTCTGGTTTGAACCGTCGCCTCCGCTTTGTTCTTTGCTGATCTGCTGATCGTTCTCATCAAGAATTTCTTCCGGTTTGTCTGTCCAACCTTCTGGCTCATTGACCGGAAAGATTCCCTTGCCACCGCACTTATCACACGTCGACTTCATGTCGCCGCCTGATCCATACACCGGAGCTTTGATAGAGCCTGTTCCGCTGCACGCCAAGCATGGGGCTACGAAACCTCGGCAGAGGCACAGGCCGCAGAACTGGTTGCCGTTTTTGCATCCATCACAACGGCGCGGAATTCCAAAAAAATCGCTAAGTGGCATTGTCGTCCTCTATCGTCTGGAAATTGGGTTCGTCTGAAGTTGGGCGCCTACAGCGCGATTGAAGATGTACGGGTCGCGACGATCCTGCAGAGTCGTCATACTTCCAGCAAGTTGCATAAAGCTTTCCAACATCTTAAAGCTCTCCGAGAACTCGTTGCCCATCTCTTTAAATCGCGCGTAGTGAGCCGTGTACATGTCGAGTGCTGCGAAAAACTCATCGGTAAATGGAATCGTGATGTTCGCGTTTGGCCACGCTCCGGTGGCAGGGTACGCTATGCCACTGATAAGCACGTCCTGTGGAAATGAAACGGATGGGTGGACCGCGAACATGTTGAAGCCGATAGGAGCCCAGTGCGCCACGGCGTCACCAACGTCCTGTTCCCAGTCCGGGCCCCACGATGCCTGCAGGTAATCCAAATCCTGAAGGGTATACTTCCACACCTCAGAGGAAACACCTTGGATGTTTGTTATGCAGAGCATCCCTTTCGGAATGGTTTGCCAAGGAGTACCGGCCTGGATTGTGAAAGGCTGGCTCGCAATCATCGTCGGACGGCCGACAAGAAGCAACATCTCGTTCAGCGCTTCAATTGCACCACTGCGAAGTTCAAGCGAGCGCAACCAGAAACGACCAGCGGTACCCACCTCTTCTTCAAGGCGGTCTTGGACCCTATCGAGGATGTCGTCGATCGCCGCCACTGGTCATCACCGGTTTACAAGCAAATGAAGTAAGAGACAAACTGGTCCGCGGCGGTACCTGCAATCCAATACTCTCCGGTTTTTGCGCCAGGTCCAGACTGGTGTTTGTTTCCGGATGGCTGATTGAGTACGTCAAACACAGAACCATCTCCAGCCGCCACAGTTGACTGGTTTCCTACGTAAAGAGGGTTCGCCGCCGACAGCGTAGAGATGATCACCTGTATCGCGTCTTCATTCAGCACCAGATACTCCGCGTTCGCATGAGCACGCAGAAGGCCTTGCACGGTCACAATGTTGTTGACAAAATCAATCTGCTGAATGAACCCCTGATCCTGCTGGCCTCCGAATTTGTAATTGGCTTTCGGAGCCACAAGAACGCGATCGCCGATGCGGAAGCCCGCCGCGCTGGTCACAGGAATCAGAGACAACGAATCCTGACTGCTCGGTTGCGTATTCCGAGTGTGCCGATCGGTTGCAAGAGAAGATGGCCCCACCAGCGTTGTTCCGAATGCTGGCATGGAGGTAGCACCAAGCGTCTGAATACCTACGAAGTTGCGAATCACTGTTCATCACCCCGCTGCTTCCGGAGCGGATTGTTGCCGCCCAGGTGGTCGCTGTTCATGCCGCCGCGGCGGCCGTCAAAGTCCTCGTCGTTGGCGAACGAGGAGCGTGCTCCCAGGGCACCTGCCGCCTCACGGGCATTGTCCATAATGGAAGCAGTACGCGGAGGAAGCGGCTTCCATTGGCCAGGCTTCGAGAGCCCATTCTTGCCGGGCTCGCCCGGGACGTACTCTTCGCCGCCGTGATGCACGCGCAATCGGTTCCGATCAACATAGCGGTCGGATGTCGCTGCACGCGAATTAACCGGTATCTCAATGTCCCCAAACTTCGCCTTGCGAAACGTGTCTCTTCCGATATTGTTGGGATCGTGTGCCATGTCAGCCCTTTGAGAACTTGCGCTTGTAGTGCTGGTCGATGTGTTGCTTTGGAGCTGGAGGCGGAGAGTTGAAGTTCCTCTCCTCGCTGTTTGCCACAACGCTGCAGAAGTTCAATCGCTTCTCCGCCTCTCGCAACTGGCGGACACTTGAAACCCGTACTGGCTTTCCGAATTCGTCATGAACATGCTGCAGGGTAAGGTCGCTATAAGGATTCACTGTTGAAGACATCGTGACCTCAATCACGCATCCGCATTCGTGTCCCAGCCATCTACCACCTACAAGACGAATCTTTCCGACTCGGTTGCCGCACTTGTCGCAGGTACTCGCCACGCTATAAATTCCCCCATCCACCGCCGGCCATCACTGCGTGGGTAGCATCCCACATCGAACCACCAGGAGCCATGTTCATTGACATCTCAGATGGGTCTTGGACCTGCGTTCTATAGAGGTTCTCATCCGCGTCAGCCATGTGCAACAATTCATTTTCGAATTCAGATGTAAACACTGCGGACTGCTGCGCGTCGTAATACTTGTTGAGCTTCGGACCACGCCATACAAGCGCCTTCGCGATGGCATCCTTAACGACAACGTCCGCTCGAATGTAGGGCGGGAACTGGTCGTCGTCATTCACCAGGTTGGGTGGCTGGATGTAAGCGCGGAAAGGCAGAACCTGCTGCACCCAAGGCACAGCGTAGATCTCCACCAGGTAATTGCCCGCCGAGTCAGTCGGCATAGGTGCCACGCACCACGGAAACACTCCGCCAGCCTGCCTCCATGGATCAATGTTGTCCAGGTATTCCTGGGTGCGATCGGTCCACATGCGCCAACCTTGAATCACGTTGGTCATGCTCTTGAGGTACTTGATGTTCGGCCCGAGATTGTAGTAGTAGCCAACGATGAAGTAGCCAGCGCTTCTGGTATCCCCGCCCCACGGCATCTCCAGAGTTAAAGCCTGCCCGACCTCATCGACATCAACGATCGTGTAGATGGGGTTCTGAAAGCCGAAGCGGAATTGCCGACCGATGAGGTCAACGGTCCACGTCGTGCCCGTGCCGACCACGGTTGGAGATCCGAGAGTCACGGTGGCCTTGCCGCTGTTCACCGCCTTTGGGCAAACAACTTGGCCTTTGACCATCAGGCTGTACCACGTCTTGCGATCGTAGATTTTGCGGACAGCGTCGTTGATCCACTGACCCGCCATCGCCGTAGCATCAGGATTCCAGCTCTGGACTCTACCGATTGCTTGCGAGAAGTTCATCTGGTTCACATAGGGCTGTGAACCATTTGGCAATACCTGATTGGGTATAGATACAGGGGTCTGAGGGATTAGCGGCAAAACGTTCCTCCAGACCCCCGCTCGGGGTTATTCGCCTGCGGCGTAAACGATCACATCCACAGCCAATGCACTCACGTCAGTACCGCCAGCCACTTCCGCGCCAGCAGCCGTGATGAGTTGGACCTTGCCTGTCTGCGAGTTGTACTTCGGCGCAAACAGGACTGCAGCGGTATTGGTTCCAACGAAGCTCATGGCACGGATACCGTTGTTCGTGGGACCAGAACCACTGGATGCGAGGCCGAATAGCTGGCCGGTGACCGAATAGCCACCAGCCGGGTAGTTGTTGTCGAACTGCAACGTATCGAGCACGACCGGAACCGTGCCAAACAGGTTGAACTTGTCATCTGTGCGTGTCGTGGTAAGCGCCATCGCGGATCTCCTTACGTCAACAGCGGAGTGTAAATGTCCGCCAAGCCGCCTGCAATCGCGCTGCGAGCCCAGCCAGCCACGAGGTTTGTTGGCGCTGTACCAGCCGCAACGCGCGCACCGGTAAACGATCCTGCCGCTCCAATGATGGCATCACCAATGGCGGTGCCCGCTGGAGCAATGCACGCCGGCAAGAACCCACCGACATGAATGAAGCAGAAGTTTCCGTTCAATTGCGCGGCTGTGAGCCCGGCAAATGAAGTGGTATTTGGCAGAAGCCATCCGGCGAAAGAGTTCGCGTTGGCCCCAAGGGCCTCGGACAGTGTCGGCGTAACCACGGTGTAGGTGGAGTCCTTCCAATACACCGGTGCGGGCCCAGCCACCATAGCTACGCTTGCGGTGGGGTTGTAGCGCACATACTTAACAAAGCGCTGCGAACCGATGCCATTCGTCGATAGAGACCCAACGGATGGCTGCACGGAATAAATCGCACCGGGCGTGTTGTAGGCACCGTTCGCCGGATTTGCTCCGACGTTCTGCGCGTTGAGGCTGGATCCGTACAGATCGATAGACGTGTACGCACTCCCAGTCGTAAGTACCGGATAGTCGATACCAAAGCTCATGGTCTTTCTCCCTCTGAGAAGTCCGCGATTAAGCGGTGATACCTGCCAGGATGAATCCGAGGCGTGGAGCCGAAACCACCATGTTGCCGCCGAAGCAAAGCTGACCGGCAGCGTCAACCGAGTTCGGCAGCTCCTTAAATCCGGTGAATCCGAAGCCAAACAGTTCCTGGTCGGAAATGTAAATCTGGAGGAAGTCGGTGTTCATGCCGAAAATGTATCCGGCAGGAACGTACTGGTCGACCACCAGACGCTCGTTGTTGAAGCGAATGGCGCGGAAGCCAATCGAGTACAGGTCGCTCGTGGTGTCCGTTACGCGCTGCGCAGGGACGAGCTTGTTGTAGATCGAGTTGTAGATGGCCTGCGTTGTGGCAAGCAGGTTCGGGTTGCGGTTGCCGAACGTTGCCTGCCCCTGAGCCTTCTGGAGAGCCGTGATCGACAGCGGGCCACCGATGTTCTGGTAGTAGCCGTTGATGCCGGTGTTGGCTCCAGAGCCGATTGCCGAACGCTGGATGCCACCATAGGTCGGGTAGTTCGTGCCGTCATCGTAGCCGGCCAGGAGTCCGTCCAGTGAAATCTGCGACGTCACCGAACCCTGACCGTCGCCATAGATTTCGGTGGCTAGGGACGCGGCCAGAGCCTGCGAACCGTTCACCATCTTCTCTTCGACGAAGGACATGACTGCTTCCATGCCGCGGTTGTAGACCATCTGCGTACCCTGCAGAGTCACGTTGGCATAGTAGAACTTCGGGTTGAACACCATGGCCGTGTCCGTCTGGACGTAGCTGATGTCGAACGTACCGCCGGCTGCGAATGGACCAGCCTTCAACGGAGCGTACTGAATCGGCTGCTGGATCTGCGTGCCGCCGGGGAAGGTCCGCGTCGTCTCGCCCTTGAACGCCAGCGCGAAGACCGGGGACACCTTGTAATACTGGTCGACGATGTCATCCACGATGTAAGCGTGTGTCACCGCGCTGATGTCGTTGTACGGCAATGGCATGATGTGTTGCCTCCCTGAAAATTACTTCTATGCGTTTTGCGTCGCGTTCAGACGCTCTTGAAGAGCGCGCCCGGCGCGAGATACTGCTGTTTCGCCGCCACCGCCGCCATCATTTGCGCGACGTGACTGCAGAATTGCTACGGGGCCACGGCTCGCTTGCGGCGAAACTCCCGGCAAATGCTGTCCGGACTGCTGCTGCTTCAAGCCTTCGCGGACGCCTTCCTCGATCTTCTTTTCCGTGTACCGCGGTGCTGTCCAGGCCTCATACGCATCCGTAATGCTCGCGTACTTCACGCCCTTCTCAGCCTGCTGATTCACAAACTCATTGAGTTTGTTGTCATCAAACGTCTCGCCGAAGTCTTTTTCGTAGCGGTTTTCGATGCGAAGCAGGTCGCGTGTATTGCGAAGTGAAACCGCAATCGCCGTGCCTGTCAGCTCGCCGCCGCGCTTCTCGATGGTCTCGTTGACCGTCTTGGCGATTTCATCTTTCAGCCCACTGATACGCGAATCAAGCAACTTGCCGATGTCATCGAGTCCCGCACCGAGATTGTTTGACTGCTGTGCTGGCGGAGCCACTGCCGCACGCGGATGTTGTTGCACCACCGGAGGCTTCGGCTCCTCGGAGACAGCGCCGTTGTAGTAATCCGTGAGTTCGTCGCCAAACTGGATACGTGACCGCACATCGGCAGGCAGCTTCGCGATTGCTTCTGCTCCGAGAATTCCTTCAAGATCGTCAACCAATGCCATGTTCGTCCTCTTCCGTTACGCAGGTACGGCTGCACCAGCGGCAGGTGCCGAAGCAGCGGGTGGGGTGGTGGGTTCGCCAGCGGCCGGTGCAGGAGAATCTCCGCTTGCGGCGCTGTCCAGATCCTTGGGGTCTTTCTTCAAGACATCAACGACCATTTCCTTGAGGGGGTCCATCGCGCGCTGAATGTATGGCGCAGCGTCTGGCTTCATTTTCGCCATCTTGTTCATGACGGAGAAAATCTTCGCGACGGCGGTGACGATCTCACCATCGGCACCGGCAGCACCAGGGGCACCGGGCTGCTGACCGCCGCCAGCGGAAGCGGTAGGATTACCGCCGCCCATCGCGGCCATGTTCTCGTAAATGCTTGGAGGTGTGCCGGCCATGGGTTAGGACTTCTTTACCGGGTAGCCGGTCTTGACGTTCACGCTCGTGCCGCGGTCCGGAATAACAGCGTCGTTGGCCAGGTTTCCCATCACTTCAATGGTTCCCTTGCTGAGACGGGGGTTGGACTGCACTCGTCCGAAGCTCTGCTCTTTCACGTCTGCCATGATTACCTTTCACTTAGGGAGCCGACTTTCGCCGGCCCCCTGAATGGGTTGAAAACTAGCGGCTTTTACCCCGCCTGACTAGCAGCAATTACTTGCTGCGCTTGGAGCCGCGCTTGTGACCGCGCTTGCCCTTACCACGTCCTTTATGGCGCATGGTGTACTCCTTTCGGATCGGTTTGGTGACCCGGCCTTCACCGGGGTCAGACGAGTTACCTCGGCCTTGAAGATGACTGTCTAGCATGAGCGAAATGAAATCAACACCTTCGCACATATTTTTTTTACATAGGTCTAGTGGTGCCCACCTTTTGGATTCAATGCACCTGCAGCCGCAGCAATAGCAGCCTTCTGCGCCATCTCTTCCTTCAACTCGTCTTCGATCTGTCCGACGTCCAGGTTCTGTTTCAGGAAGCGGTACAGACCACGGCGTGACAGGTCACCCATCTTGCGAAGATTGAATGCAATCGGCAACTTGTCCTGCTGCTCAATTGCAAGAAGGCTTCCCTTTTGAATGCTGAATTGCACCTTGTTTACGAACGATTCGCCCTTTATGCCACCGGGTATGGCGTTACCGTAAAGTGGCTCGAAATCGTTCGTGGTAATGCCCGCGGATCCGAAGCGTGCGATGCGATGGCGAGAGTCGGCGAACTGAAGGTAGTTCGATACAGCCATCTGGCCCATCTCCGTGAGGAAGGCCTGCAAACCACGACCAGCAAGGCGAATGTTGGTGGATCGGCTGTTCATGATCTGATCGAGAGAGTCGCCGCCAGGAACCTGCTTCTTCTGCGCGAGCTGGTTCATGACCGCAGCGCCGGATGTGAGATCTTGCTCCTGCTCAAAACTCTGCGCCACAGGCAAAACATAGCTCGCCAGTTCTGGAGGCTTGCGCCATTCCGGAGGGCGCGGCGCGTTGTTGTTGTACGCGATCTTTGCTCCTGGAGCCCCAGGGTCAAGGTTGTCCCATCCCGACTGACTCAATGCGCCTTTGGGACCAATCAGAGCGGGTTCAATAGCCTGCTGGATCGTGTCCATCACGCCGCCATAGATGCGGTTAAGCACGTTCTGCATCGCGGCGATGGGCTCCATCATGGACAAGCCTTCGAACTGCCACGGAACACGAAACGGACGGTAAATCCCGTACGGGATTTTGCTATGCCAGTATGGGTTGCACTGGTCTTCCATGATGCGTCCGCCAGCCATCACTATAAGTCGCCCGCGCGGAAATAGCTTCTCACCCGGCTCAACGACATAGCACCAATTCGTTCCCTTACGTCCTACCGTGATGCTTTTGCTACCTCGCCAAACCGAGTCGTCCTTAAACCAAAACTCCTTCAGCATGACCTGCGGATACTTGGAAACTACACCCTTTTGCTTTTCACCAAGCAGCCGACGCATGGCAGGACTTAGGCGAGACCACGATGCTGCAGACACTGATGCCGGCCGCATTGCTGCACCGGGGGATTCGAACATGCTCAGGTCGGGCCGGATATTCGCCGCTACGTCGCCATACTTCCGCTTCAACCATGCGATCGTTACCGGTTTGCGACCGATCACCACTTCCGCATCCTGAATGCCTCGCTGGCTCCCCACACGCATGACGTTTAGCGGGGACCAAGCCTGAAACTCGTTGTCGCCGATGCCGCCCAATAAGTCTGAATTCCACTGCAATTTTGCGTACCCGGTGTGAAGCAATCCATACGCTACGACCTGGCTCAACTCACCTTCGAAGTCGTTCATGATCGACCACGAAGTAATCATCTTGTTGAGCAACTCTTGCAACTCAGAGTAGCCATTCACTTTTTCGTGGATGTCGACCTGGAATTCTGGCTGGATGTCCGTAAGCAGGCCAACCGTCTCAATGAACTGCCGGAAAACGCGGTTCTTTACCGGGCGAGAGCGGCCAAAGCGGGATGCCGCCGACCACTGCTTCCCGTGGATATAGTCGATCAGCTTGGACGTCAGCTTGTACTCGGGGGTGGATGATAGCTCATCCTCAGCCTCGGCATACACTGCGTCGCACCATTCGACCACTTCATGTTCGAGACGAATCTCGGGACGTTCTTCGGCGACCGCGCTCATGCGTTTGAACCTACCATGCAAGCACCAGATTATCCACGACTAGAATTCCGGCATCGCGACGCCGTTGCGGGTGAACATGCCTTCGATAAAAGAGAGTTTCTTCCGGAGGTCTTCGTTTTCATCTACCAGCGTCATGTTCTGCTTCACTGCAGCCACGATTTCTGCGCCCGTTTTTACCTTCAGGCTGTGCAGTTCGCGTGCCTGCATGCCATCGACGATCACCATGTCATCGTCCAGGTGATTGCGAAGAATCTGCGTCACGGTCGCACTCAGCCGTCCAGGGTATTTTTCATTAAACTGGCGGAGAACTTCCCCGTTGATGAACACCTTCTGCGTGACATCTCCGGGACCAGCTTGTTCCAAAACTTCCTTACGAATCATCTCCGGCTTGGCAGCCATAAGCGTGTCGTAAGAAAATACATGCCCGATGGTGCATTGCAATTTGGTGTTGTCGATGCGAAACACCTCGTTGTGAGGAACTCCGCTCATGCGGCAGGTAGGGCAGTACATAAAGGCGCGTTCGGCCATAGAGTCCTCGCTTTATCCCCAGTCGGGGTCGCCACCAACAGAGAGCCCCTGTTGCGCGGCTTGAATTGAATTTCGGTAAGGCATGACCACATCAGGGACGATCGCAGTAGATGGCATGCTGTGTTTGAATCGTAGCTCACTCTCTGCACCGTTGCCATCGAAAATCGGGCTGTACAGAGTGTTTGCTTTGCATACAAGAATTGGCTCCACTCGCCATCCTTTAAACGGGGCTGCGACCTTTTCGGCTTGGGCCTTTGTGTCGTACATGCCTCGCTGGCGCCCGTACTCATCGAATACGCCGTAGTGGTTTATGTCACCCTTGGCGCGCACCTGCGTCGTTGCTGGTGACGCCTTGAGAAACTGCTGCGTCTCGCGTGCGCAGTAGAGCGCGATCATGAATGCCATGACGCCGTCGTCATGATTGTCCTGGCCTTCGAATCGCCCGCCACCATTCATCGAAGCAAAGTCGATACATTCATCAATCAGGTCTTGGCTGCGAATAATGATGCTGTCTTCGATCAGTCCTTCGTTAAGTGTGCCAATAATTCCGTCACGGGTTTTAACCGTAGTCAACCAGTGAAGATGGACACCCATGGTGCTACCGATGCGGTCTTTGTGCTGTGGACGATATAGGGCTGGATAGTCGATGTCGTCCTTCAGCTTGTCGCCAACAGTGATTCCCTGCTGCTGATATTCCACAGAAATTTCCGCACCGTTGTACCAAAACCCGAGAGCTGCACAGACGCGCGCGTACTGGCCGGGAGCACGATGCCCCCACCATTCCGCCACCTGCTCGTCGGGTTCGTTTGCCATGCCAACACGAAGTACTTGGCACACGCTGTAATCACCATCTGGAACACCAAGCGCAGAGTCGACAGCAACGTAGTAGATTTGGCCAGGCTCTGGCATTTTCCACACATGCAGCCGGTCTCCCGGGGTGGCCCCTTTACGCTTCGGCAATACCTCGTCGTCCGCCACTTCGTGCAGGTTTGGCTGCGGCGTGACGTTATCAGAAGCAAGAGTAATATCTCCCGCCCACAGCGGCTTGCACACGTTTGCGATGGACTGATGCTCGAGGCGGTCACGGTCAAACGCGCACAGACCAGATGACTGGAAGGCCTCCATAGCGGTGATAGGGTAGGACTCCAGGTATCCAGCCTTACCGTTGCCGCGGCGGGCCTGCTTGACACCGCGCCGGCGGAAAGCCCAGAAACCATCCGGAATTTCAAATTTCTCTTCTTTCCTGACGCGCGCCGTAAACTTCTCTTCCTCATCCGTAAGCGTGAGCTTGCCCTTCAACGGCAGATAGTATTTCTTGACCTTGTACACAGGAATGAAGAGCGCGCGCCAACCAGTATCACCTTCCACTGATCCCTGCCACCATTCGTACATCAGGCCATTGCGGCCGTATCCTGTAGACTCCATGATGGCGAATGTATCTCTCGCGTTCATCGATGGATTAATGTCGGCGTGAAACACATCCGCACTTGGCCAGCGCGAGACTTCCGAAAAGTGGGCGTTCTTAATTGTTCGACCGATGGCGACACCAGAACTCTTCTGAGCGTGCGAGCACTGAATGGTTGATCCTAAGCCGGGGTCAACGAGGCGCTGCATTTCATCCTTACGCTGGAACACGATCGCATCGCCTTTGGTCTGGTACTGCGATTCGGGGCGCAGCCACCATGGCAATGCGTCATAGGCGTTCTTGCACATATTGAACATGTTTGCGGAACGCTCTGGATCCTGCGCTACCAGCATGGTATATGTGTGAGGGTTGAAGATGGTCCGGTGGAACATGGCGGCTGACGTCCAGGTTGTGAGTCCCGTCTGGCGCGGCTTGAGAACGATCATTCGGCATTCGCCGTTATCTTCGAACTCTTCCACCATCGCTTCGTACACAATTTCCTGATGGTCCCACCAAGGAAATAGAGTCCGAAAGTTACCGTTTTCGTCTCGGATACAGTGGTAGTTTTCCAGGTAGTAGCGCAGGTCGAGGCAACGGTCTGTCTCTGCCAAGACAAAATTCATCTCTTCTGTGGTCAACAGTTCAAAGGCTTCGCGCGTGTCGTTTCCTGCACGCTGAAACGGAACGTTCAATTGTTCAATGACGTCGTTCAGTTCGCGAAGTTTTCGAATTACGGCCATGGGCTACTCTTCGTCGTCTCCGTCATCATCCTCTTCGTCAAGGTCGATGCCGATGTCGCGTAATTCGTCCTGGACACTTTGCGCTTCCAACTCCTCCGCATCCACCACGCCCTCTTCAACCTCTTCGCCACGCGCCGCCTTGAGAGCGCGCACACGTTGCTCAAAACTCCCGCCCGGGATTACATATCCAGGGTTGGTTGGGTTGTTGACTTGCGTGTTCACATTCACAGCCACACCAGAAGCCTTTGGACGAGACGCTCCAGTCAGGGTTTCGAAACGTGAAATTGCCGTAAGACGTGTCTCATGGTCTGGTCGAGTGACGGTCTTGTAGCGTGTCTCGCCGTTCTTCTTTCTCCCGTTCGGGACAGCGTGCTTGACCGTTGCGGAGAGAGCGGCCTTCAAGGCCTTGCCGACATCTCCGACAGAACCAATGAGCATGTCGTTGACTGCCAGGTCCACCTCTTCAGTGGAAACCGCTGAAGCGTACGCATCGAACCGGAAAAAGCTCTCTTGAACCTCAATCGTGGTCCCACCGGTCTGCGTCGCTATCTCGTCAAGCGAATAGCCTTTCCTCCGAAGGTAGCTGCGTAGCCGGTCCTTCCTGTTCGGCTTGATCACCTTCTCGCTCCGCCCGGTCATCCGAGTAAGCGGTGGCGCCTTGAGAGTAGTAAGAGCTTTGGTCTGGGGCATACGATTCGTCCTGGATTCCGGATTCGCTGTTATCCCGATCCTCTTGAACGAGGAGCAAAGACTGCACCGCAGCGGCGGTTTGTGCAAGTTGTTTCGCTGCCGCAGTAATCTGCGACGATGCCGAAAGCAGAGCGGGAGCGTTCAGTGCCGCGAGCTTATCGTCCATTGTCTCGCGATGGCTCTTCAATGTCTCTCTTGTCTCGTTGCGGAATTGAGCCATGCTGGACTGCAGACCACTGATCACCCTGCCACGTTCTTCGTCGAAAGCATATTGTTCGGCGGCAAAATCGTCACACGAAGAATTAAACTGAACCAGGAACGCATCCAATCGCTTCTCATGTTCAAGTTCTGTGTTTTGAACAACTTGAGCGAATCTTTCTGTCATCCTTTGAAGACGAATCATCAAGACGATGATCAAGGCCATGGCCGCTATCAGGATGACCAGGAATACGCCAGCGATGAGGGAGAGAGCGACCAGTGCAGCGCTATTCATGAGGCAAATCTACAGGTGATAAGCGCTTCATGCAAGCATTCGTTAATGCAGAAGGAGAGAGCGACCAGACGCAGAGAGGCCTTGTCCAGGCCTCCGAGTGTTGAAAGCATGCATCAGTCGATCGCTTCCATCAGCTTCGTCCAGGGTGCTGCCGGTCTACCGTCATAGGCCCGTCCGCTTACGCGGCGAGGGTTGGAACGGGTCACGCTATCCGGCAAAGTATCCCACACCTATCCATGTCAGCCTTCAGGCGAACTCCTGCCATTGGCAGACGTCCAGATCGCCTTTATCTCGTACGACTCACTCGCTCCCTTTTCCGGTTTGGAGCTGTGTGTTTGGAGGTGCTCCGCGTGATTCCGCGGATGTACTTCTTGTCCTAGCGCCCAGCATCTCTGCCGAGAATCGCTTTGTCTGCGATGAGTCGAAGAGTACGTTATCCACTGTCTGTGGAAAAAGGACAACTCCTGTGGAAATGTGCAAATCGAAATGATTGACGTGATAGAGTTTTTGTGTGTGGTAGCCCTGAAGCGTGTCCAGCGCTGACTTTTCCGGCAGAGCAATCTGAGGGCTTCCCACCAAATTTTGTACCGACTGGGAGAAGCCCCGCCTTAAAAAGTGGGGCCCTTTTTTGTTCTCTTGGCGTTATGATGCTTGCATGATTCCGCTGACCGCAATCGCGCAGGCACTGGGTGAGATCCGGAGAACTGGAATGGTTCCCGCAGAGCTGCATATCAACCCAGGAAACTACCACCACATTCTCCAGACGGCTGACTCCCTTGCCAACACAGCTTCCCCATGGGAGAAACTAAAGAGACGCTTGCGTGGGCGACGTAAGGAAACCATCGTGCTTTGTGGTTTGCCTGTGTTCGCGAATGATCATGTCCCGGAGGAAGGGATTTGCGTGCGTATGCAGCACCAAATGCATGATCCGAACTGGCTGGAGGATTCCCTGGGTAGCAAGAATCGGGTCGATATGGAGCTGGTGGAACAAGAAGAACCTGATGCCAAATGCCCACAACCCACAGAGAACAATGTGGCTCCCAGTATTAAGCAGATTTTTCCGCAGCGGGGATCCACGGAAGAAATGCTTGCCAATTGCATGGCAGAGGCTGACGAAGCCGAAGGCATCCTGATCATAATGGCACGAAAGGATGGAACCCCTCGACTCTGGAGGAACCTACCTACGGCTCATTGCGTTGGCCTGCTCCACGTCGCTTTCGGGAAACTGTCCGAATAGATATGCAGAACGATCGCAGCAGCAATCGCGCACAGCACATGCGCACGGCGGCTCGACAGAGCGGACATACTCGACCATTTCTTCAAACGTGTAGCGCCCGCTATCGTACATCGAAGTGATGTCCGTGAGTCTGCGGCCTTCGTGCTCATTCAACCACGGCCAGTATTCGAGGATGGCATCAATACGGGCCTGGACGTCAACCGTGTGGATTCCATCGATGATCGTGGTGGATATACGTGGCAGGCCGATAGCATTGGCTGCAGCTCCGAGGAAGCAGTTATCCCAATCGTGGCCGGCCATCTCGGTCGTGCAGGATCCGAGAACTGCAGCGTCGCTCAGTTTCATCATGCCCTTGCCTCCATGCGGAAGATTCCTTCCGCTTTTTCAATTTTGCACTTCACTTTCTTGCCGAGAAATTCGAGCACAGGTTGGCCTGGCCGCCGAGTCCCGGAATAGATTGAGCTCAACATCTGCTCGGAAATACCAATCTCCGTGGCGAATTCTTTTTGGTCCTTGCCGCCTTGCTGCTGCTTCATCATTTCGATGATCCTGGAGGCGGGGACGTACTCCTCTGCGTTCTTTTTTGCCAATTGCTTCCTCGCTCTCATGCCGCTTCGATTTGATCGAACAGCGGAGTTGGTTTCGGTGCTCGAGCTGCAGCCGCCTGCTCGTCCGAATAAAACGTGGGGTTTGTGCAGGTTCTGTGCTGAATGCGGCCATCATCGTTAAAAGCCCACTTGTCGTGGTTTCCAACTGGCTGCTTGCAATGCGCACAGATACGCTTCAGCTTTGTCTTCCGTGTGAGGTCATAACCGCATTGAGGGCACAGGCTCATGTGCGATCACCGGGACGCGCAGCCATCAATTCCTGTATCGCGACCTCTTCCGCGTATCGCGTCAAACCCAATGTCTGCGTCTTACTTCCGTTTGCTTTCACGCACACGTCTCCCGCTTCATTCGTGTAAACGATGAGGATGTCTCTCCCCTCTCCGTGTTCACGAAAATCGTCCGCGACTTCCATCAACAGTTCCATCGCTGTCATGCTTGCACTCTACACAGTTTTGTGTACCGATTCAAGTTTGCCTTCATCGAACCTGCTCAACACCCTGGCTTCCATCTCTTGGCGGCGTTTCTTTCGCAACGCGATTGCATCTGGATCCTCGCCAAGATCAGGCTTCAATGCATACAGTTCCCGCAGGCGTTCCATTACGTGCCGCGGGAGATTGTCTGCGAGGCGGTGGTAGCGCAACGTTTCTTCGAGTGTTGGGCGGTATCCACGGATGACATCGAACAATGCCCGCACCACGTCGCTTACGCGCTCAATGGGACGCGCTGCGGCTTCTTCCGCGCGCCGCAGCTTCTGTATTTCTCTCCAGCGTGCGTAGCGCGTGTGATGGTCCCGGCGCACTGCAATACTCATAATGACGTCGCGTTGCTGGTCGGCTGGCATAAACTGCGGCGTCGGCGTCCGAACGCATCGTATGCCAACCGTGCTGTACTCCAGGATGCCCCACCCTGCGGGCCATTCATCCTGACGAACCATCCCTTTTGGAAACACCACGTACGCGAGGTCCGTGGGCACGGCCAACGTCCACTTACGATCACCGCAAAAGTCCGACCGACTGGTTTTCACTTCCACTAAGCAGGTCATGATTCTGGACAGCCTTCGCTTGATAGATTGCTGTTCGAGATACCGCTCCTTTGTCCATCCAGCACCACGTCTCTTGTCATCCCAGGATGGCTGACGCTTGAGGAATTTGAGCCCAATCAGTTCGGTTTCCGTGGGCTCAAGTACGCCTGCGAGATCCGCGCACCAACCCGGTGCGACGGTAACCTCAGTCTCTACCGGCTTGAATCCCTTCTCATCCATCCATGCTGATGTGGCGTTGGTGACATCGTGTGTGAGCTGCGTCTTGTTGCGGTCCAGCATTTATTTTGTCCCCTTGAGGGTTTCGAATCCTTCCCACCCCATATACGTTCCTGTGTGATATTCCATCACGCAAAATTCGTCCACTTTGCGGAAGATGGGATAGTTTCCGTACCAGATATTTTCAAAGTCCTCAAGACCGTAGTAAACACGTACACCAGTCCACCGGCAGAGTTTTGTGCAGTCATAATCAAACCACCCAAAATTTATGGCGAACCATGGTGTTCGGATAATGAGATAGCCGCACATCCAAGTGAACGAACACTGGACAATAAATATCCATCTCAGCAGCAATAGTCGTTGTTTGAAAGTAAGCAGCATCAGCGTGCCTCCGGGAAGACGTGGTGTTCTACGCCGTCAAGTAGATGGCCTGCGGATTTCTTGCCGACACGCGACATGCGCTCGTATGTGTCATTGATCACCTGCGAACCATTGAATGGGAACTTTAGGATGTGGCCTTCCGATCCGAACATGCAGTCGCTGCCACCCTTGCTTCCCGGTGCCCACGCGCCCCACTGCTTAAAGAAGAACGGCACGCCAGAAATCTTGCATTCATCGCGTAGTTTTCTCGCCCAATCCGGATGCATCGGGCGAGCACCTGGTCCGCTCTCGCCACCGGCAATAACCCAGTCAAGCATTCGCAATCCGTCGTACTCGTCGCAGGAGCCAGCAAGTAACTTTCCATTACGCTCAACGTCCGGCATTTGTTTTATGCGGCGTGGATGCGGAGCTTGACCACCGAACCACCGAATACTTACCTGGCCTAGCAGCGGCTCACATGACAAGAAACGCACCGCCGCAGGCGTCTGTAGCAGAAACGGAATGCGCTCGTCCGCGGCCTTCTGGTTCTCCACGCTGACGCCTAGCCAGACGTTGGGCAGCGGCCACGCCGGCAAGTCCCAGCTCAGGGCGCGGATGTCTTTGTCTGCTCGCTCGGCCAGAATGTCACTGCACACATCCTTGATGCGGTCCCATACGCCTGGTGCTTTGAGGTAGGCAAGCATGCGTTGCGCGCGCTTGGTAAGCGCCTGGAACGTGTGCTGCGGGCAGAGCGCCATCACCGCGAAGATGCGGTCGCGCATCTCGTCCGTGACGTTCTCGTGGAACAGATCGCTCATGCTGTTCACGAAGATTCGGCGCGGCTTCTTCCACTTCAGTGGATCCAGCAGGTGCGACTCGACGAACTTGATGTTGCCGTTCCATGCGCCGGTAGTGACGTTGATCAGACCCTCGTAAGCCATCCCTTTGCCACTGAATCGCCTTGCCACGCCCTCCGCGTAGCAGTTACGGCAACCCTCGCTTACGCGAGTGCAGCCACGAATAGGATTCCAGGTTGAGTCAGTCCACTCGATACCAGTTTTGTCAGCCATTGCTCGTCCTCATTTTGATTTTGAAGTCTTCAACCATCTTGCGCGGAGCGTATGTGTTCTTGCCGATGAGGACCATGTCTGCTTCCAATTCAGCAATGCGCTTACGTTCAGATCGCCGCTTTTCGATTTCCTCCGCAGTCGCAGCTCGGACATAGATCCATGGATAGTCCCGCGTGCGGTCTTCCACTATCTCCTCGTCTTCACCAAGCATTGTGAAGAGCTTCGCCCGCTTCGGTGTATCTGTGGCCTCGAAAATGGAGTATCGGCCCGCTTCAAGCACAATGGACTTCACGAGGCTGTAAGTCAGCTTCCGATTAGAGATGTCGCCGGTGCTATCAAAACGGCAAATATGAATTGGTCCCATTACACGCCTCCAAACAACTTGTCCAGCACAGTCTTTGCAATCACGCGATGCACCATCGGCTCTGGTGCGATCGGCAATGTATCTCCACGAAATTCAGCACTCGCAATGATGCGGCCGCCGTGTACGTACTCGGTGTCTTCCACCATGCCGCGGAGGTCAACCCAGTTAGCGCACCATTCGCCCGGTTGCTGCGCGCATTCTGGGCAGGCCACGTCGTATGGCGGAATGGCTTGAGGTCCGGTCACGCTTCAACCCTCTTGAACGTAAGAGCCCAGACCCATGGGTTCTTGTCCCATGCGCCTTCGCCATTGATGGAGTCCCAAAGCTTGCAATAGCTTTCCTGCGGCTCCACATCCAGTCCGCTCTTCCCATCGTCTGGACCGATCATGTATCCGATCCGGTTGGGGCCTTCGTCATCGGCTGGTATTGGGCACTCCGCAATACCTTCTTCCATGCAGTCTGTGTGGCTGATGTCCTGCAGCCGCTCCACGCGCACATCGGTGATCTCAAGCGTGATACGTGAGGCTGCGCGGGGCATAAAGATTGCTGGACGCCTCCACCATACGCAGTTGCCGTCGTGTGGCCCTTCCATCTCTTTCGTACGCTCAAAGCGGTAATCACCAAAGGGAGTCTTGTCGTTGAAATGTCTGACGTCACGCCCCAACTCGCCGCTGAAATGCTTTGTCCAGTAGCCATAGGCGTAGAACGTCTCGCGCACCCACAGACGATCCCCCGGCTTGCCGTACGGGCATGGGATCGCATAATTGTCACCTGATACGTCGTCATCTGTGAGTCCGATTGGCCAGCGGCGCAGTTTACCGTGAGGATCAAGGGATGGTTGCTCTTCAGACCACTTGAAGAGGTTGGCAGGAACCCATTCCTGCTTTGCGTTGAGCATCTTCACTGCATTGCAGTGCGTAGCCCAATCGGGCGGCTGTATCCCTTTGTGCTTCACCACTCGCCGCGTCTGCGTCTTACGGCCTTCGAGAATCGCCAGCACGTTCTCTGGCTGCATCATGATTGGTCGTTCTTTCACTTCGTCCTCGCTTCTTCAACCTTGCAGTAAAACTCCAGCACGCGAATCGCCTCTTGAATCAGCTTCACTGCCTCTTCCGACTGCGGCCACTGCAATGCTTTCTCTTTCCAGAAGTCCATGGCTTTGGCCGTACCGTACGCGAATCCTTCCCTTAACGCATCAGTGTAGGTCTGCTCACGGATGCATTGCATATCATCCTGAAAGTCTCGCGGCAGGCACCCGATGAACAACGCAAGCTCGTGCCATTCGATTGTTTGCTTGGGCTCGAACCACCACCCAACCTTCACCCCTTGTGGAACGAATTCAAACTGCAACATGCCTTGCTCGTACGGGTTCGATGACTTGCTCCACATCTGGTATGGAACATCGATCGGTGGTGGAATCTCATCTGTTCCAAGCAGCCAGGGCCGCTTATCCTGTTTCGGCGGAGCCGCAGGACTGCCAACGATTTTGGTGCGCTGCTTCGGCTTCGACTTCGGCTTGTCCCCGGTGCGAATCAGCTCGAATTTTGGCGTGTCGCTCACGCCTTCACCCAGCCCATCTGCGTGCCTTCCGGCAGCAACCACAGGTGCCGCATGTTGGCGACATTGACCACGTTCGCGTTTGCCGGGTAAATCTCGACACAGATGAACTCGCCCCAGCCAGCCTCATACTTCACCTGCTGCAGCTCTTCCCACGAGATGTCGGCCTTCCAGTTGCCCTGATGGTCAATCATTGTTCTTGACACGGACATGCGGACGTTCTCGGATGGATGCTCGACGATGATCTGCACGAGGAATTTTGAAGAGCGCAGCACGCGCACGTATTCGAGACGGGGGTCCGCCTTCCAGGTGAGTGGCCAGAACTCTTTCGGAACGTCGACAAGGTGTGCAGGGTAGCCTTTGTTGTCCTGTTTCAAGCGTTTTATTTTGGCTGCAATTTCCTTGTTCATTGCTCTTCCTCGCTCTTTACAACCCACATTGCAGTGTTACCACCACCGTTCTTCACGGGTTCGTACATAAGCGTGTAGCCATCTTCCTGTGCGTACTTCGCCATGCGAATGCGGCACTGGCGCGCGGAAGACCATGACGTGAACTGAATCACCATCTTCTTGTCGGGCCGCTCTTTGTGCAGTGTGACCAGATAGTTGTACAGCTCGGCGGCGTAGCCTCTACGCACTGCCTTGTTGACGACGGTGTCGATGTCGACGATCTCGAACTTAGGAGTTGGTGTTTTGTTCACGTACTGAATTCCTTTCGTGTATGGCCTCAAGCGTAAATCTCACGGCGTCGTCGACGAACAACTCTGTGTCTGCTTTGTCACCGGATCCGTTGCGTAGCCATCCTGCCACCTTGTTGCATTCCCGGCAGCAATCAAGCGTATTTTCTTTTTGCATTGTTTTGTTGCGCCGTGTTTCCTGCGTACCGCACACGCACACACAAAACCAGTGACCTGGTCCTGCCGGGTCGATTGCCGTCATATAGCCATGCACCATCCCTGGATACACCTTGTATGGCGATTCGGTTCGTGCGGGTCCAGGGCATGAGTCTTTCTTTGACTGCTTCGGCTTTGCCATCTTGATGGGAACGTTGCGATCGACATGCACCACTGCAACGTGGTGTGGCCGTTCTGCCAGCATGGGCTCGACGCGGTGACCGGTCTTCTCAATTGCTGGTGTTGTTCTCGGCTTGTCTGGCACCACCAGATCGGTGATGACGGTGCGAGCGATTCGTGCTGCTCGATCCTCCTGAACCTTTCGCAGTTTGAGGATGGCTTCGTCCAGCTCTGGCTGCAACTCCTTTGCCATTTCCGCGGAAGCTCGCCCAACATGCCAGGCGGAACAATCAGGGCATTTGTAATCGACGATTGGCTTCTTGGCTCTGAGCGATGCGTTCCACGCGACCTTGCGGGCGAACCCTTGGCTGGGGTACGCCTTCTTTCGATCGCAGCGGTGTTTCGCAAAGAGGTGTGTCCAGTTCGCCATCTATGACTTCGAGAACTCCTCAATCTCTTCGTGCAGTTTATCCAGCCCGGCGCGCATGATATTCCGCATCTCTTCGATGTCGCTATCTTCGCGCATGCGTTTGGTTCCGATGTCCATGACTTCGCCTTCGAAGGCGGTGCCTGTCTCAAGGCCGGGCAGGTTCACGTAGATGAATCGCCGGCGCTCATCGTTCGGAAGGATGTACACAATCTGGCCAACGACACCGCTGCTGGGATCGTTGGGCTGAACGTGTCTCCATCCAGTGAACCATGGTGTTCCCAAAGCCGGAACGGTCTGAATGTCGAAGTCGGGAAGCATCTTCTCGGTGCAGTGATTCATGTGGCGTTGCATCATGGACGCGCCTCGCTTAGTTGTTGGGGATCAATTCGATGTCGATGTCAAACGGGCAATCCATGCCATGGACGAGGCCTGGTCCGAAGATGTTCATGACCTCGAAGAGTGGCAGCACCACTCGGCCATCCCATCGTGTGTTGCGGTGTATGTACTCTTCGGGCTTCTCGACGCGCAAGAACAGCTTGAGGTGTTGTTCGAGTAACTCTTTGCCCTTGTCGTTGAGCTTGAGAGCTGCGCTGTCGTTGATGCTGACTCTTATCGCCATGCCTACTTGACCTCTTTGATTTCGCCAATGTACATCGTGTTCTGCAGGTACGTCCTGTTGCCCGAGCGCGGCTTGTAGAATCGAAAACTTCGCCCATCGCGGCGTGTCCAGTAGCAATGCCAGCGCCCGCTTTGATTGCGTGCCCAGTGCATTCGATTGCCAGGCTTGAGGCAAGCAATCGCGGCGACGATGATGCAGTTCGCCGGAAACCTTATCGCCATGACGAGACCTTCCTTGTTTGCCGCAGCAGGCAGTACAAGCACACGCGGGTTTGAAAATTCTGGGGCATGGTGATGATCTTGCCAGTGACGGGGTGTGATTGGAAGGTCTTTCCTTCGACATCTTCCCACCGCGACCACGAGTGGACCCAGTGATGCCGCTGGAGCCAACGCAGGATTCGCCCGTATTTCCGAACCCTGCGCGGCGGAGCATCCTGGGGACACGCCGGGGTCTCCCCGTAAGCCTCTACATGACGCGAAGCGTCCGCCGCATTTTTTTGAGGCTCCATACCCCCTACCCTCGCTTCCCAAACACTTCGTCCAGCTTCACCGCGTCGTCCACAGCATGCGCCATCCGACCCACAGCTATCCCGTTCCGCATCCCCTCACGGTGCCCGCGCTGATACGCAAACCCCGAACAGAACGCCGAAACAATAGCCACACCACAGGCCATATCCAGCAAATCAATCGCACTCAACGTCATCGCAAACCCCTCCACATCCCCGTGTACGACATGCACTCGTCGCAAATATCGCACCCCACAGACTGAGGATTCACACCACAACGTGAGCACAGCCCCACCTTTGACCACTTCACGAACACCAAAGCCGCAACCACCAAAAAACACCCAATGCCAATCAGCAGATCCATACCCACCCCCAAACACAGAATACACACTCTTGTGTATCAAGTCTACACAAATTTGTGTACTGGCTAGAATCCCGTCACTTGAAAAACGTGGGGCTGGGGTCAGTCGCGACGCGACGCGGGGTGCAGGGGGGGTATACCCCTTGTCGGCGGGCTTGCCGGGGGTGGTGGGGCTGGTGTGCCTGGAGGGTGTGCGCCGGCTGGTGGGCGGCATGGGGTGGCATGGCCCGGGTGGGGGGAGGTCGGGGCAGAACTTGGAGCGGGTGGGAGGGGGAGGAGCGGCAGCGGTCAGGACGGTCGGGGGCTGGAACACATCATGCAGCGGCAACCGGGGGCGTGGGCTGGTCGTGCTGGGAGTTGGGACGCTGGCATGAGCTTGCCGGTGGCGGCAGCATCGCGCAGGACGCGGACGGCTTTGAGGTCAATGGGTTCCGTCTTACCCACGGCTGAGGGCTTGGGGATGAGTAGAGCATCGCCGGGCTGTAGCTGCTGCCCCCAGCTTTCCAGCGGTATCGCCTTGCGGGTCTTCCGTGTCGTCCGCTCGTGCCAATTCGCCCGCTTGCACTTCGGGCACCGCGCGGGAGCCTGCTCGCTGGATGCCATCCACACATGGCCGCACGAGTCGAACTCACACCGCCAGCCCATGATGTTCGTCTTCGCCATTCTGTCGCCCCTAACTACACTCCGAGTGTACACGCGGGATAACCGTGCGCAGTAACCGCAGGTGGTTACTAAAGATTCCTTGACGCGATGCGCCGCTATGCATCACTGTAGAGATGTCACACAGGAGAACCCGTCAATGCTTCGAGTCGCAGTCTTCCTCATCAGCTTTCCCATCGTGGGCACTGCTGCAATCGTGGGCGTCATCAGCCAAACACCAACAGGCATCTACACCGCGTGCCTCTGCATCGCTGGCCTCGGTCTGCTCTACACGCTGGCGGTGAAGAAGTGAGCGCGACGATGCGGCCAATGTGCTGCGTCGTGTGTCGCGTGGAGTGGTTGTTGGGCGAGTGTTTGACGTGTCGGCTGCGTGCGGTGCTTGCGGAGACGAATCGTGTAATGGGCGTGGGTTCAGCGGGTTGTGTGCGTTCCTAATATGGCGTGGCGTGTTTTGGCTGCGTGAGAAGTGCAACTGGAAGACGAAATGAGAGGGGTTGAGGCGATGGTGATTGAGATACAGGGTCGGAAGTACGCGGAGAACACAGGCGATATGGTGGCGAGCTTGTTTGCGGGGCCGGTGACGTGCGATGGGTTTTGGAAGCGGTACACGAACGGGGTGCTGCTTCTGGATGGCAAGGGGGAGGCGTTTGCGTACGTGGCGAACGAGGTGTCGGGTCGTCGTCAGTGGTTTGTGACAGCCACCCGAACGGGTGACGGTGGTGCGTTGCGGTTTATGCATGGGTTGGACGACGCCGGGCGGCGTCGGCTTGGGCTGGATGGGTTGGGAGAGCGGAAAGAGCGAGAGGTGGCGAGGATGGTGTGTGAGGCTGCCGGATGCCTTGGGGAACCGCTCCGGGCCGGGAATGCGGCGCAAATCCATGCCGAGACGCCGGGGCCGTTCAGGGTGTGGAGCATGACCAGCAACAACGACGAGGGGCTGACGACGCGCCTTTACCTCACGGAGTGGCAGGCGTGGGAAGGTCTCGCCGACAACGCTTTTCCGCGTTGGGATGAAGCGTTGAAGGTCACCGGCGAACCGGTAGACGACGAGTACAACGAATGGATTGAGCAAGACCGAAAGCACCGCACCGAACTGATGGCCCTGATTCATGCGGGCGACATTGCGGGAGCTTCCGCATGGTGGGAACAGTATTGGGCGGAAGAACTTGAAGGCACCGGCGACAGCTACGCGATTGAGGAGCATTCTCACCCGTGGACGTTCGGCCCTCAACCGTACGTTGAAGGCCAGGAATCAGCCGCTAATCCTGCGCCAGTCTTCGAAACCCTGATCCGATGGGGCGACGCCGGTGACTCGCAGGGGCCTGTCTCCATCTACACGCATGCCAGCGCGGAAGAGCAGGCCGGTTTCCGTGCCGGAGTCATGGCCGCGCCGGAATGGGACACCGACGGAAGCGAGTTTGTCACGCGGAACGCTGACGGCACGATCCCGAATGAGGACGGCGACGAGGACGAAGACGGCGAGGAGTACGAGGCGGAAGAGTGCTACCGCTGCGAGCTGCCGAAGGTCTGCGAGGACAGCGCCGGTCGCCCGGTCTGCCAGAAGCACGCCAAGGAAGCCATGGCGAAGGACAACGCCGACCGCGACGACACGCCGGGCCTTGACACCTCCATGCACGATCATGAGATGGACGTTGACTAGACCACCAACCGATTGACCGCGCCGGGCGGCGAATCCCGGCAAAATCCAGACATAGACAAGCGAGGACGAAACCACATGGCAACCGAAGCAGTTACCCGCATTGAAATGCCCGAATTAAACCTACCCGACTACATCCGGGGCGACAAGAAACGCGCCATTCTGAAGCTGACCACCATGCAAGCAACCATCCCAGAGAAGCACCTGCGCTCTATGGCCCGTATCGTTTTCGTTGGCGATGGCTTAGAGACGTTCATGATGCAAGCCGATTACAGTGAAACGACGTTCCAGGCATTTGGCGAACGGGCCACACAGAAGAACATCGACGCGCAGCACGCGAAGGCGTTCGACTCTGAAGCCGTGGAGCGCATCAAGGCCGAGGCACGCAAGCATTACGGGCTGAAGCAGGAGCCAGAGCCAACCGAAGAACAGGAAGCTGCGGGCGTTCCATTCTCTCCCTCCGATGCGTGTTGGTGCCAGCCTTTTGATGGCCCGATGCATCCGCAATGTCCGATGCATAGAGAAACCAGAGCAGAGACAAAATGCACCTGTGCCGCGCCTGCCGGATACCTCCACAGCGTCCATTGCCCCGTGCGCTTGCTCGAAGACATTCGCGAAACTGCCGAGGTTCAGGCAGAGACGACCGGAGCCCATCCCCCCGGAGCTCCCGGCAACATCTGGATTCAGTACAGCGACACCGGAAAGAGCATCCGCAAATGGGACGCGAAGACCTTCGACAAGGGCATTCCCTATGCCGTGTTCAGCATGAGCGAAGCCGTGATCCTGCGCCGCGCCTTGCTTGTGTTGCAGTACGCCAGCGATGATGCACTCGACGCCGTACCCGCGAAAGACTTTCCCGGTGGCGTGCCGCACACCGAGGCACGCATCGCCTCAATGCTGGAACGCATCGCCGCATTCGAAGGATAAGCTCATGACCGGTAAGTGCTGCCAGTGCGGAGAACGCTACGCGCTCACTTCTGCGGGGGTTGTCGCTACACACGGCCCCAGCTTGTACAAACACGATCCGGGATGCAAGGGCGGGGGAAAACCGCCCAAACCCGCAACCATCAAGCGTTAAGGAACCCGTCAAATGCACTTCGCCGCCAACTTTGGCTATCTCATCCAGGCCGCTGCAGCAGTTCAGAAAAAAGCCGCAGCGGTACACCCCCAACCCAACACCCCGCCAGCCGTACAGGGAGCGCCATGCACCGCTTAGAGATCCGCTTTATCGCCGCCACTGCCGCCGCCCTGTTGATTGTGGGCCTGACCTGCCTCTAACCACGAAAGGACACCATGGGAAAGATTGCCGAACTCGTTAGCCGCTTCGCCCGCCGCAAGTCTGACCGTATCCACGCCACCCAATCCGTGGTTTTTGTCCACACCAACACGGGCGGCATCAGCCTCTACGAAGTCAACGGCCAATTGATGAGCGTGGACAACAACGGGATCGTATTCAGCGGAGCCGAGCGCCCGAACCACATCGCCACACTGCAACACCATTTGAAGCAGGAGCAAGCCGCCAGTAACGAATGGCGTAGGCAACACGGATACCCCGCACAACCCGACGCAATCTCCCTGCCGCTGCGCCCATGGTTCGAGGGTACGGAGCTTGCCCAAAAAATCTACGCCGAGACTCAAGTTTCTAGTTGACACACCGCGCCGCAATGCATCATAGTAGTGCAAGCATTACTAAGGAGAACCCGTCGCCATGCAGCATACAGCCACCTACTCGCCCGAAGACAACAAGCTGCGTCTCTATCCCGCGTGCCGCCTTTCTACCGAGGACTACAACCGCATGAAGGCCAACGGCTTCAAGTGGGCACCAAAACAAGAGCTTTTCGTGGCTCCGATGTGGACACCCAGCCGCGAAGATTTGCTGATTGAGATGTGCGGCGAGATTGGCGACGAAGACACGTCGCTAGTGGAGCGTGCGGAGCAACGCGCCGAACGTTTCAGTGAGTACAGCAGCAAACGCGCAGATGATGCAGTGCGTGCGAGCGCAGCCGTTGAAGCCATTACCGAACACATCCCGTTCGGTCAGCCGATTCTTGTAGGCCATCACTCCGAGCGCCACGCACGCAAGGACGCGCAGCGCATCCAGAACGGCATCCGGAAGACCGTCCAGATGTGGAAGACGGCAAGCTATTGGACGGAACGCGCCACCGGCGCATTGGCGCACGCGAAGTACAAGGAACTGCCAGGCGTTCGCATGCGCCGTATCAAAGGGCTAGAGGCGGACATGCGGAAGCACCAGCGCAACGTTAAGGAGGCAGAGGATTATCTCGCCGCTTGGGAGAAGTGCAGCCAGATCGAAGACAGCGAGAAGCAGCTAAAGATGGCGCGTATCATCGCCGGTGGCCGCTGCGGTCTGACCCTGCGACGCAAGGAAGGCGACGACCCGACATGGACGTCTCGTTGCACGCCATACGATGTGCTACGCGAGGAGCCTTCGCGGTTCTTTGTTCCCCGTACGCTGGATGAGATTTTTGAGGCCGCACGCGAAGCATACCCGCTCAGCATTGCTCACCAAACGCGCTGGATTGAGCATTACGAGAATCGCCTGAGCTATGAGCGTGCCATGCTGGGCGACTTCAAGGCTCCCGAGAAGAAAAAACGCGCACTGCCACCGCTTACTAACGTCAACTGCGCGGGATGCCATGCGATGACATCCGCAGAGTGGAAGAAAATCCACACCGATTACAAAGGCACGCGCGAAGAGAAAGCCAGCGGTGACTATGGCGCATACCGCTACCGCGTAGCGATGATTTTCAAGGATGGACGTAGCGAACTCCGCCGCGTCTTTATCAGCGACGAAAAAGAGAAGTTTGTGCCGAAGCTGACAACGGACGCCCCGCCTCCGTCAGCGGTTCCGGTTCCACGCTTCCAGCCTCGCCACGACACGGAAGAGGTGAAGGCCCAGAGCGTGAGCGAGCTTGTGCAGACCCGCAACGTATACGCCGAAGCACGCGCCGCCGTGCCGTGCGATCCTCGCATTCCGTCGTACTCTGACCTGCACAACATGGAGAAGAGCGCAAAGGCTGGCGTGCAGGTGGTCGTCGCGCCGCAGCTCTTCCCCACGCCGCCCGAACTCGCCGCCCGTATGGTGGACGAAGCCGATATTCGGCCCGGCCATCGCGTGCTGGAGCCGAGTGCAGGAACCGGCAACATCCTCGCCGCATTGCCACCTGTGCGCCCCAATGGGCAGGTGGTCGCGGTAGAGATCAGCTCAAGCCTCGTTTACAAACTGGAGTCACACGCCGACGAAATCGTATGCGGTGACTTCCTGCAACAGAATGGCAACCTGGGCAAGTTTGACCGCGTACTCATGAACCCGCCATTTTCCAACGCGCAGGACATTGCCCACATCAAGCACGCGATTCACTTCCTCAAGCCCGGCGGTCGACTGGTGGCCATATGCGCCGGTGGTCCGCGTCAAGAGCGCGAACTGTTGCCGCTGGTGGAGGCGTCGGGCGGTATATGGGAACCGCTACCCGCTGGCACCTTCAAGGAATCAGGCACGAACGTCAACACCGTTCTACTCACGATTGAGGCATAGCGCGGGCACATAAGACAACAACAGCCCGCGCCGCGCGGTGGCTCCCCGCACTCCCCGGACAAGAGCCACCGCCCAACACTTCACCCGTACCACCACACCAACAGCGAGGACACCGTATGTACATCATCGACAAAGACGGCAAGTTGATCGAAGGAGATCCGATCAGCGACACAGAGAGGGAATTCGCGGAAGAATTCCATGTCAAAGTAAACACCTCTGGCCGGATCTATCTAACCCCCGACGAGGCCCGGGCAGCAGCGGCGTATGTCATTCGCCACTATGAACTGACCAAGCGGAAGAGCGCGGAGCCGGAGCCGTTGGAAGACGAAGTCCTTCCCGATCCGCTTCCCCTTCCCAACTCTGTCGACGACCTGCCCCTGTAATCCACATTGCCGCCCGCCGGGAGCGTATCCCGGCTATCGCACCAAGAGGAACCCGTCACCATGGCATACAAGACACCGAACCCCGACAAGATGAACGGCAAGCGGGCCACCGCTGCAGCCGCTGCGCTCAACAAATTCGCGGCCTCACCCATGGGCGAACTCGTGAGCGGTAAGCTACGCGGCGAGGGCTTCGACCTGCGCGCGCAGAATCTGCAAGACCTGCTCTGCGACCTGGCCCACTACTGCGACCGCGAAGAGATTCATTTCGCCGATGCGCTGCGCGGAGCCGCTGACCACTACGCCGAAGAAACCGCAAGCGAAGGCTTGCAGCAGTTCAGCAGCGAATTGCCAGGGCTGCGCGTCATTGATCCGCCCGCGATTAAGTGCCCACTGTGTGACGATGGCGAATTGCACTCCTACTCTGACATGACCGAGAACCGTGCCGTAGTGGGATATGAGACGAAACCCCAGGGTGTTGAGGTTCTACTAGCGGATAACTCAGACCTGAACTACAACGGCGACGGTGACGGCATCCGTTGCAATTCCTGCGACGAAGAGTTTTACCGCGATGACGTGGTGGCAATCGTGAACGGCACCTTTAAGGTGAGCGCATGACCGACCTGGAGAAGACACAACAAATGTGGAAGGAACGCGGGTGGGATGGCGTCTCTTGCATGACGTGCTTCTGCCGCCGGTGGACGCTCGACAATGAACCGCACGAATGGAACATCGGGTTCCACTGGTGCCCAAGCTGCGCCGCCTCGTGGAGGTAGCTATGCGGCCCGAAGACACCCACACGCTTCCCGGCATGGACAACTGCGACGCGGAACGCGCCCAGGCACGCGCCGAGGAGGAGGGCCGGCAACTTACCGCACGCTTGCTCTCGCCGGCTGGCAGCATTGAGTCTCTGGCTGGCGAGATTGAAAGCCGTTCGCCGCTGTTCCGTGACACCACCGCCAACCCACATCAAACGCTGTTCTAACCACACCGAAAGACGAGGACAAACAAAATGGGCTGCGACATCCACCCCGCTATTGAATACCGCACCAACACCCCTGAAGGCGTTTCTGCATGGATCGCCGTAACGGTACCGAACCCCTATTTTGGTAAGTACGAAGACGAACCGGAAACCCGTTCCGCACTCGATATTGACCGCGATTATGACCTGTTCGCCATCCTTGGCAACGTACGCAACGGACGCGGATTTGCGGGCTGCGACATGGGAGACGGGTTCATTCCGATGTCTGACGGTCGCGGCGTCCCTGAAGACATCAGCGATGAAGCACGATCCGCGCTAAGTGATGAACACAGCGCGACATGGGTAACGCTCTCTGAAATCCTCGCGTATGACTGGACACGCACCACAAAGTCTCGCGGCTGGATCAACGGCGAAGAGTTTGCTTCATGGCAGGGAAGAAAAGCAGAGCCGCGCAATTACTGCGGAGGGATCAGCGGTACGGGCATTGATCATGTGTCACAGGTCGAAATGCAACGCAATTTCGATGAAGCTGTGAAGGATAAACGTGGGCTTGAATACCGCGAGGCAGTGGAAGTATTCAATACCCGCTACGCACGCACGTATTCCCATGTTGAATGGGAAACTGGATATCCCAAAGCTGCCACGCAGTTGTGGACTCGCATCCTTCCTACGATGTTGAAGCTGGGCACCCTGCACGGCCACGATAACGTTCGCTTGGTCATGGACTTCGACAGCTAAACCATTACCGGGGGCGTTCGCGCCCCCACCCTTTTTACCCCGCGCGAGGACGATACTTTCATGCAAATCGGTCACATTCAGGACGTAGATGTCCGCCACTTCCATCTCTTTTGCGGCCTTGGTGGTGGTGCCAAGGGCTTCAACCGCAGCACGGCAACAGTGAACGGGTTACGCGCACGTATGCGCTGCATCGGTGGCGTCGACGTGTCGCCAGCCGCCATCCGTGACTTCGACAAGCTCTCAGATTCACGCGGCACCGTCCTGGACATGTTCGACCGCGAACAATACAAGGAATTCCACGAATGCGAGCCGCCGAGCGATTGGGTAGAGGCCACACCCGACGACATTCGGCGAGCTGCGGGCGGCGAGTTTCCGAACATCGTTTTCCTGTCGGCACCGTGCAAAGGATTTAGCGGGCTGCTCTCTGAGACGCGCAGCAAGACCGGCAAGTATCAGGCACTGAACCGCCTCACCCTGCGCGGTGTGTGGCTCATGCTGGAGGCGTTCCGCGACAGCTTGCCCGAACTCATCATCTTTGAGAACGTCCCGCGCATCGCCACCCGTGGCCGCAACCTGCTCGATCAGATTGGATCAATGCTTCGCGCGTATGGCTACGCCGTGGCCGAGACATTCCACGACTGCGGGGAGCTTGGCGAACTGGCGCAATCACGCAAGCGTTTTCTTATGGTGGCACGGCACACGGAAAAGGTTCCGCCGTTCCTGTATGAGCCACCCAAGCGCACGCTGCGGGCCGTGGGCGACGTCCTGAGCCGCTTTCCAATGCCAGGAGATCCGCGCGGTGGCCCGATGCACCTGTTGCCCAACTTGCAATGGAAGACATGGGTGCGGCTGGCATTCGTGGAAGCTGGCAGCGACTGGCGCTCCCTCAACAAACTGCGCGTGGCAGACGGCCACCTGCAAGACTTCGTACTGGTACCGGGTAACTGGTACGGCGACACGTTGGGTGTGCAGCGGTGGGAAGATACCAGCGGCACCATCACCGGCATGGCAGCACCGACGCGCGGCGCTTTCGCGGTTGCCGATCCTCGGTTTGAAGGTGGGCAGAACCACTACTCGCAGTACGGCGTGCAGTCGTGGAGTGATACGTCTGGTGTTGTCACCGGGCAAGGAGCGCCGGGGCAAGGCCCGATTTCGATTGCAGACCCACGCCTCCTAGCCGAAGGGCGCTACAACAACGTCTACCGCATTCAGCGCTGGGACGAAGCAAGCCAAGCCATCAGTGGCGGCACCGGTCCATCTGCCGGTGGCCTCGGAATTGCCGATCCCCGTCCAGCGTGGGAAAACCGATACGGAAACCTCGCAGTGTGCGACTATGACAAGCCCTGCGGCACCGTCATCGCTGGCGGCAAGGGCGTGCAGGGCGGGTGGCTCTCCGTTGCCGACCCTCGCCCAGGCGGGCAGAAGAAACGCGGCGATGCGTACCTCACCAATGGGCACTATGGCGTGGTGGGATTCAATGAGACATGCGGGGCGGTATCGGCTGCGGCCAGCACCGACAATGGCCGCTGGAACGTCGCCGATCCACGCATAGACGCGCTACCGGCTGCGAATGACAAGCTGGTCGCCATCATCCGCTCCATGGACGGTACGTGGCACCGGCCTTTCACAACGCTGGAGCTGGCCGCGCTGCAATCTCTGATTGATCCTGACGACATCTTCGACTTGGACGGCGATGGAGACGGGGCAAAGCGTGAGCGCATCGGCAACGCCGTGCCACCGCGTGCTGCTACCGCCATCGGCGACGTAATGGCCCACACGCTGTTGCTGGCGTGGTCCGGGGAGACCTTCTCCCTGTCTGCTATGCCCATCTGGGTTAGCCCTGTTGCAGTGGCGCTGAGTGTGCGCCCTGCGGAGATATCTGCATGACTGCGGAAATAGTGGATGGCGTTCTCTTTGTTCGTCTATGGCGATGGTTTATCCGTCTCAAGTCTCCAAATGCGCGTGCGTACTTCTCTGAGCGCGAAGGCCACGATAAGCCACTTTGCGAAGTGCTTGGGTGGCGGCTGTTTTGGAATAAGAAAAATGGCTAAGGCCCGTCCGGTTACGTTGGAAGGGTTGCGGCGCATGCTGTTGCGCCGCTCTACCTTCCGCGCTTTGCGTGTTGATGGCGACTTCTACAGCGTCACAGCCACCGTAGAGCGTACCGACCGGCCACCCGTATCCTTCACCATCACCGCTGAGGAATTGCCGCACCATCTACGCGAATCCGAAGCATTCAAGCATCTGCCTGGCGGCGTGTTGCAAGACGAAGCGCTCTACCGGGTGATTGAACGAGCGTATCCCGATCTACCAAGGAGAAAGACGACATGAAGGTCATTGCATCCACAAGTGGTAGCCACTATCTGGTTGAGGCCAGCGCGGACGAACTCAACAGGATTGCGGGCAAACAACTCACCGAAGGCGGCTATTACAACAACGATGCCATTCGCATCGGCACCACGTTCGACATCCGCAAGGGATGGGAACGAATCAATGCATATGCTGCCCGCCCGCGCGAGATCCAGACCGTCCGCAAGACCTTGGAAGGTGTCCTCCAGCAGCTTGAATTTGTTGAGCCGCTGATGCAGGTACCGCACGAAAATCCGGAGGCAGCGTCATGAAGTCCACCGTCTATCACTGCGACGCCTGCAACGCGGTCATCAGCGACAAGGACAACCGTCTCACGTTTCGCGAAAACAAAGATCGCAAGACGCTGTGCTTTGGCCCGTGGCCGGAACATGACGAGAGCGATGACAAACACCTGTGCAGCCAAGAGTGCGCTGTTAAGGTGCTGCAGCGGCACATGGAGACCTTGCACCAATGAAGCGCCGCAAGCCACAGCAGTCTATGTCGGGAATCAAATGCCCCCGCTGTAGCGGTGTTGGCTTTGAGGTCTCACCATACATCCCTGGACGGCAGGAGTCATCAGCTCGCACCTGCCGCACCTGCGGAGGACGCGGACGCTGCGCTCCACCACCACCGGAACTGAATCGCACTGGAGAACTGAATGCCTGAAACATACCGCGCACGCCACCGCGCACAATTCCTCGGGATGATTACCGGGCCGCTTGTGATGCTCGCAGTCTTTCTGTTTTTTCTCTACGCACGCCACGGGCATCAGGTGACACGATGACCAAAGACGATCTAATCGAAGCTCTGACGGCCGCCGCAGATAGTGCGCGAGGATTTACGACTGGTTCCATACGTGGCGCGATGAGAGGAATTGTTGACCGTTACTTCTCTGAGAGCGCACGCCACGCGGCCACCGCACGCACCACGCCAGCACAGAAAGCCGTGCGCGAATCCAACGCGAAGCGGTTCCGCGAACGCAAGACCAACACCGGCATCCCTGGCGTTCACCGCATGAAGAGCGGGCGTTGCCAGGCGAAGGTGGGCAAGGTGTATCTCGGCGTGCATGATGACGAGCAAACCGCCGCGCGTGTGATCGAGGACTATAAGGCCAAACAGGCAGCGAAGGAACAGTGATGGGTCGCGTCATTCTCATTGGCAACGTGCTGAAGCGGCTACAGGAGTTGCCGGACAGCAGCGTGCATTGCGTCGTCACCAGCCCACCGTACTACCAGCTTAGGGACTATCAAACGGGTCAATGGGTGGGCGGTAACGATCCGGGTTGCGACCACTTGCAGAACCGTGGCACCCAGGGAAAGAGCGGTAACCGTGCCGATCGTACTCACACGCAGCGTGTCCCGTACAAGAGCACATGCGGGCGATGCGGAGCAACGCGCGTGGACGAGCAAATTGGTCTCGAAGAGACCCCGCAGGAGTTCATCGAGAAGCTGGTTCAGGTCTTCCGCGAGGTTCGGCGGGTGCTTCGTCCAGATGGAACTTGCTGGGTAAATCTTGGAGATTCTTATGCCAGCAACGCTGGTGGCTACGACAGCACGGGATCGCGTGGAACATCTTCTAACCCTCGCATTGGTTCTGGAACAATGTCAGCCGTTGTCCAAAACCGTAGGCGCGTTCCATCCTCCGGACTCAAGCCCAAAGACCTGATGGGCATGCCATGGAGGCTTGCATCCGCGCTTCAGGAAAACGGCTGGTGGCTGCGCTCAGACATCATCTGGCACAAACCAAATCCCATGCCGGGGAGCTATCAGGACCGGCCCACCACGTCGCATGAATACGTGTTTCTGTTGACCAAGTCAGCGCGCTACTTCTACGACGCAGAGGCTATCAAGGAAACAGCCAGCAATAACACGCATGAACGTCGGGCGCGAGTGACGGAGGGGCACAAGTCTGCGCCAACTAGCCAGCGAAATGGCATACGAAAGCTCGCCACATCCGGCAGCGGCACGAAGAACAACGAGAGCTTTGACGAAGCGATGGCGGTGATGCCTTCGACGCGCAACAAGCGCAGCGTGTGGACGGTCAGTACCGAGGCGTTCCCTGAAGCTCACTTCGCCACGTTCCCAACGAAGTTGGTGGAGCCCTGCATTCTTGCCGGTACCAGCGAGAAAGGATGTTGCAGCGCATGTGGCGCACCGTGGAAACGCATCCTTGAGCCGTCCGAGCGATACGCCAAAGCATTGGGTAAGAGCTTCCATGACCACTCTGCGGATCTCACGAGCGGCATGCAGCAAGTGCGCGGGGTGAATGGGCAGAACCGGGCACGCGATGAGTTCGGTGTGCATTCAGCAGAGTACGTCACAAAGGGATGGGAGCCGACCTGCACATGCGAGGATGCCCAGGTGTCCCCGTGCGTCGTGCTCGATCCATTCAGCGGCAGCGGTACAACGGGAGTCGTGGCCCTGCGCCACGGTCGCCAGTACATAGGCTGTGAATTGAATCCAGAATATGCCGCCATGAGCGAACGTCGCTTGGCGAACTACTGGACGAAACCACCAAAGCAAGCCGGCGGCGACGTTGCTGAGTACGCTCCGCTGTTCGCGGGAATGGAAGAAGAGAAAGGGGCCGACTCCCCTGCGTGAAGTCAGCCCCAAGGCAACCACGCGGCGAGGACGAGTCGCGGCGGCTGCACACCCTGAGTGTCCCTGAGAACCGGAGTTGGCGCAAGTCCTCCGCAAGTGGTTACCAAAGATTTCTCGACTGAACGAACGAACCAGAGGAGAATGCAAGCATGAAAGATTCCTTATTAGCTCCGGGTCTGGTTATTGGTGTCCTTATCGGGATAGCCCTCACAGCCACTCATTACGAACTTGATAAGCCAAAGCCTCCCAGCTACCGCGTAGACATTGTCGGCAATGTGGGCTATGACCATTGGGAATACAAGTTCCACGACACCGAAACAGTGTGTGCATCAGTCTCGCACTGGCGTCCCGAAGACCATACGGTCACACCTTATGACTGGCATGTTAGCCTGCATTATCCTGGCGGTTCGGATAATTACGCTCTTCCCACCTTTACATCCGCAGACTTCCTCGCGTGGGAGCATTGTGGCGGATTCATCAAGCCATGGAAGGAGCGGCCATGAGTATCTTTGACATGGGCCGTTTCTCACCGGCAAACACAGCACTGGTTGCCGGGACGGAGATGCATCGCCGGATAGCGGCGGCTCTCGCCAACGGCGCCGCATTCGAAGAGATACAGGCACCTCCAGCCAGCCGCTCAATCGACGACGCGCTCGAGTTTATGGGCGTGGACGCCATCTGCAGCCCGTACCTGCCTGAGACAAAGCATGTACAGTTCCGTTTCCCTCGCAGCAAGAAGAAGCGGATTCGGAAGAAGTGGCGCAAGAACGCCGCGAACTGGCGGGATGATCACGTCGTGTATTTCATGGACATGAAGATGATGCGTAAAGTGGATTTCCCAAAGAGTTGCATCACTCTTCGCAATCTATCTCTGTAACGAAAGGCACAAGCATGAACTTTCTCAAGCTCTTCCTGCGCACCATCGCCGTTCTTCCATCGCTCATCCAGGGCATCGAATCCGTATACGGTGCGAAGACCGGCGAACAGAAGAAAGCCGCTGCAATGGAAATCGTTAACGCCGCCGTGAAGACAGATCACGCCGTTGAATCCAAGACTATTGTCAACCCGCCCAGCTTTCAGGAAGGCCTCGGCAAGATCATTGACGGCATTGTTGAATGCCTGAACGCAAGCCTTTGGGCGAAGTAAAACCACAACGCAACTCTCACCGCGAGGACGAAACCATGACCGTAACACCCACACAGATTGCTCTCTTGAAGGGCAAGGCACAGAAAGCCGTTGTGCTCGGCAACTGCGAAGTCAGTGTCGAAGTACAACCGCATCTGACCGACATGATCCCGTACATCTACTACGCTTCCCCTGAGCGTATCTTGCACCTGATCGAGGTCTACGAGCGCAAGGCTCAAAAGCTCGGCGACTGCCCGCGCTGTGGTCTCGGCATAGACAGCAACAACGATGGCGATTGTTTGGTGTGCCACAGCAAGACCGATGCTGAAGTGATGGGCATGCAGATCGCGAACATGAAGATGCTCGACGATGCTTTGACTCAGTCAGAGAAAGCCGTCATTGGCGCTCGCCTGGCATCACGCCTCATGGGCATCGAAGACGGCTTGAGTTCGATTGGCGATGGACACTACCCGGAGGGGGACCTGTCCGCTACCGGTATCGGCATCGTGTTGAGCGAGCGCATCCGCCAAATCAAACACGAAGGTTGGACAGCAGAGCATGATGCCGAACACATCATGGGGGAAATGCCTGCAGCCGCCATCAGCTATACGTGCAAGGCTATCGAAATCGTCAGCAACGACGAAATCGATACGGCAGAAATCCGAGAACAGATGTGGCCGTGGGATGCCGATTGGTGGAAGCCTTCCGACGATCCGATCCGCAATCTGGCTAAAGCTGCAGCTCTTCTGGTTGCTGAGATTGACCGGCTGCTCGCAGTTCGGCACGCCGCTGCTGCGCCGCCACAATCCCCCCCGGATTCTTCTTCCGATGTGACGGAGGTGGCAGAATTGACTCCCGCTCCTCTTGTTTCCGACGCTCCTGAAAGTAGTCTTGCAGGTTCTGCGGAGTCAGAAGAAACCCAGGGCGAATCCGGTACGTAGGAATGGGGTTGTTGGAGCGTGGGCTCTTCGCCATCGGGCCCCGCTCCATCAACGCCACCTTACAAAGCGTATTCAAGTCTGTGGCGATGCTTCTGGGCTCGCGGCTATACATTTCAGAGAGTCGTTTGACCGACAGCATGCGGAACGAAGTCAGGTCATAATCACGGAGTAATTCCATCAACAGCCGGCGCGGCCCATCGGTGATCAGGTTTTGATTGGCGAGGATGTGATAGGCGGCCGGGGAAAGCATGCAGAAAGGGTATCAAATGGCAGATTGCTGCAAATGCTCACGCTCTGCTGTAGGAGTAGCTCCGGACGGCAAGCACTATTGCGAAAACTGCACCAATTGGAAGATGCACCGTTGGTACGCGACGCACTTGCGGCAGCAGCGCGAAGTGGTGTCCATTGCTGGATTGAATTCACAACAGATGGAGCGCATTGAGCAGATGCGCCAGGAAGGAACATTGTGAGCTGTATCGACATTCACACCATACCGCCCATGGGATCCATGCAGTTCGCAATCGACCACGATCGCCCCATTGATCGGCGCGACAATCTTCCTCGTGAACGCCCCGTTCCGTCTCCTGATTGGGTGTGGGTTGGGCCACCTGTGAAGGGTGCATTGCAGTGTGGTTGTCAGCTCGCCTACCCCGTTCTCGTGGACTTTCTCCCCGAGAACATCCGCGAACGCGCCAAATATCTCGTCGCCATCAGCGGCAAAACGCCGGTGCAGTGTGCCTGCAAGGGAAGGATTATCGAATGAGAAGAACTTCCTACACATTCGAAGATGTCGAGACGGTGCGCTGCCCTAAATGTGCTTCTGGACCCAACAATCGTTGCTGGATTATGGCAGGCAGAGGAGTCACATCCCAAACGAAAACGATTCCACACATGGAACGCTGCATCGCTTACATAAAAAGCCTAGAGCCGAAGGAAAAGACAATGAGTGAAGATGCGAATATTATCAGCCAAATGACGGGGCCACAAGCCTATGATCCTGGACGCGAATGCGAGCACATGCCTCGGAAAAGCTACGCATTTTGCGGACTATGCGAGAAGCGTCTCTGCACAAGCTGCTGGCCGATCCACGAACAAGCTCACTACCACAACACACCGGGCTACGAAGCCCTGCGGAGGCAGTAACACATGGCAACCACACTGGACACGATGGAAGTCAACGAACCGGAGTACCTGCAAGGGCTGGATGCCATTCGCGTCTTCTTCCTGAACTACGAACCTGGCAAGGGTGAAATCGTCATCACCTGCTACGACAGCGCGTGGAAGGCTTACTTCGGTGGCATGTATGGCGATACTATTCAGAAATTCGTCAATCAAGCTGGAGCAGATTACCTGCTGCCGAAGCTCGGCATCACGCAATGGCTGAAGAAGAGCGCGACGCATGACAAGTACCTCACGCGCGTCATTAAGGCGGTAAAAGCGAAGCTCCGTTTTGTAGTGCTTGGCAAGTCATTGCGCCTCGCAACAGATGATGAGATCCGCGGCTTGGGAAGCGTTGGCACCGATGGGCAGCGGGAGTATCTGGATGTGTTGAGGACTCACCATTTGGCCGTCGCACAGGTACCACTTAATGCGCTGGACGGGTATGACCATGTTCACCTCACATGCTACGACGGAACGAACATCATTGGCTGGCTTGGACGGCGTAGCGATGGCCGACACTATCCGATCGGCGAATACATGGTGGTGGTGGACCTATGAAGCTCACCGGGCGCGCTACGTTTGCAGAACAGTCCCGCCAGATACACCGCGCGAGAATGAAGATGCTTCACTGGAAATTCATTATCGGCATCGCCTTGGTAGTTAATCTCGTGCTCGGTTCTTTCAATGGGTACGCCTACTACAAACACAAGAAGGGAGAATTCCTTTTCTCTGATTGGCAACCTGCATGGAAAGGTGCGAATTACAGCTACGTAGGCCCGATCTGGGCCGAAAATAGTGCTACCTATGCGGACGGAACACCACGCATGGTGATGATCCGTGGAGAGATTTGGCCCATTCGAGAAGTCGCTTCCTATGAAGACACGGTGAAGCATCTTCATGAGAAATCGTTCAAAGGGGTGGGCGCCCAAACTGATTGCGAGCGTAAGGAGATTACATACATCCACGCCGAATCACGTAGAGACCTCCAGACCAATCTCATGCACGAAGTCCTGCATGCTGGCAGTTGTGCTTATGGAGGCGATGCCTTCTGGATGAGTCCCGACGCAACAGGGGACGATCACCCCGGCATCAAGCATCTCGGAGAGTTCCTCAGCTCGTTCGTTCGCGACAACCCCACTTTCATTTCATGGATGGAAAAATGAAGATACCTTGCCTATCCCTCTGGCAACCGTGGGCCAGCATCTGCTTCGAACACGATGGCGAAGGCCATCCAATCAAGGTGGATGAGACCCGTCACTGGCCGACCCGCGTAAGCGGCCTGGTCGCCCTGCACGCTGCCAAAACAAAGGTCGGCATGGAGGACATATGGGAAGACGAACTGAATCCGTATGGCCTCAGCTACCAGACCATGCCTTACGGCGCAATCCTGGGCGTTGTACGCATCACGGCGTGCCATCGTACGGAGGATATCCGCTCGCGCCGCACGGATTCTCAACTCTACTGGGGCAACTACGGTCCAGGCCGTTTCGCCTTCGAGATGGGCGTGCGCCACAAGTTCGACGAGCCAATCCCATATCGCGGGCAGCAGGGATTTTTCTCGGTCGAGATTCCCGATCAATTGGTGCCACGGGGGCTGCGGTAATGGCTCCGCGCACGATCGACATGGAATTGACGGTGGACGGGAAGCCGAGTGCTGCATCTCGGCTTCCGTATCACCCGGATTGGATGATGCGGAAGCAGGGCTACACGATGAACCCGGCAAACTGTATCCATCACCGCAAGACGTTCAAAACGTATTGGGTTTGCTCGGGATTGCGGTGAGCCAATCCCTGAAAACGAACACCAAAGAGGGCTACGATGAAAAAGAAGAAACTTCAGGCATACAGCGTGCAGGGCGACGAAAACGGTTGCGTTGTCTTTGCCACGAGTGGTGTTGTGGCGCGGCGTGAGGGGGCCAACGAGATTGATTGCGACTTCGAAGGCGTCGCATCGTGTCGCCGGGCTCCGCAGTTCGACATGTATGCACCCGGCCCGGTTCCCATCAGGGCTCTGGTGGAGGACGGTTGGTTTTGGGATTGTTTTGGTTGCAACATCCGACTCCATGGCATTGACGGCAACGAGGATCACGACGGCAATGAGTTGGTAGTGGTGTTTCCAAACGATAGAAGCGTGTACTGCTCGCAATCCTGTTACGAGAACGACATGCGCGAGCGCGCCGAGAGGAAGCAGGCCGAGAATAATCTGCGTGAGGAGTTTACGCGGCGATATCCGGGTTGCACGATCAAAGGTTGTTACGGTTACCCACTGGTCGATTCGGTGATCTTTGATTTTCCTGGCGGCAAGCACGGTGGCCGCTGGGATGCCAACGATCCCGACCACGTAAACATTGCACAGATCGAATTGCCTGTATGGGCGACCTACAAGGCAAGGAAAGAAGCCGGTGAATTTGCATGAGTGATTTCGAAGAAATCAACGATATAGTCGTTTCGACCACGCAATCCCTCGCCAAGCGAGAGGAAAAGAAGCACTTCATCGAGGACCGATGGGCTGTGCAAGACCTGCTGCGGGAACGATATGAGCATCTCGGCATCGCCAAGCCGCGTTTTGTTTGGGCGGCATCACCCGCAGCTATCTACGGAGCGATCGAGATGCTGCGCCAAGTACAGCACGGGCAGACGCATAATCTCGTCAATGCCATGGTGCCCATGCAGAGCCCGGTGGAGACATCGACACGACGCACGGCTCTCACCGCGCTGATCGATCCAGACATCACCGTTACGATGGGCGCGGCGCTGCAGAAGCAGATTCGCGCACTGTCTGGTAAAGCGTGGCACGAGTTAATTGCTGACGGATTCCTCAACGCTCTGTTAGCACCGAAAAACCTTGAGCGCAAGGTGGGCCCGGCGCGGTGGGAAGATGCCGTCGTCTATTCCAGCCAGTGTGGCTTCGGCCGCTTCGATGAACAGTTGTTCTGCATGTGTCCGTACACGAAAATCGTGTGGCTCTGCCAGCCAGCAGAACGGCAGGGAGATGATCTGGTGTTCCAGGACGGCTTCGTTATCAGCTTGGAAGTGGACACCCCACTGCACAAGCGCATCGCGCGAGCCAACTCTCAGGCGCGTCTCTCTCTTCCGTGGGGATCCGAATGAAGACATCATTCAATGGAAACATTGCGCGCATGATCGCTCGACGTGCGTTTGCCGAGACCAAAGAGTCCGGGGCAACAACGCCAGCAGAGCGCAAGCTGGTCATGCTCACGTTGATCGCCGCGGACATGGACGACATCCAGGCAGACATCATCGCCGCATGTGAGGAGATATGTCACCACTAGGCTTTCCCAAGCCAAAAGACCGGAAGCGTGAGCCCGCGCCGGCGGTGCAGACCTATGAAGATGGGCGCGAGGTCTGCGCCGACACGGCGGCCGGCAAAGCCGAATACAAACGGCGCACAAAGCTCATGTGGCAGCGTCAGAATGGCCGGTGTTGCCTTTGCGGTCTTCCGATGGAGCAGAAGGATGCCACGTTTGAGCACGCGCAAGGACGAGGCATGGGAGGCGCGAAACGTGACGATCGCATCGAGGTTGACGGCAAGAGGATGAACGGTGCAGCTCACATCCGCTGCAACAACGAAAAAGGTTCGCGCCGTGTGGCGTACCTCTACCAGTGAAAGAGGATTTTATGGCTAGTGAAGATACCGCAACACAGCAGCATGAACCGCAGCCGAGCATGGATGAGATGGACATTGATGATATGGGGTTATTCCTATTCATCGAGATGCGCGAGCGGGTTGCAAGGGAATGGGGACACAAACAAGGTGCCAGCGTTTCGAGGGTGTTTCTCGATGGGATAGACGCTGAGGCGAACAAACGAATCCGCGAAGATCTGGTTCGATTACGCCTACAGGTCGCCGCTCCGGTGGAGCAGAGCAAGCCCAGCCTGGAGAAATTCAAAACTGTTGCGCGTGCCGCTCCTCTGGCTTATGCTGCTGGACGCCTTGCGGGGCTGGAAGAAGCTGCGGTGCTTTGCGACAAGTACGAACGCGATGGCCGGGACTACAAGGAATACGCGTGTGAAACGGCAGATGAGATTGCAGCACGCATCCGCGCACTGAAGGAGTCCCAGCGATGAGCAAGCAGCAGACAGAGACATGCGGGAACTGCGGAAAAGTCATTATAAAAACCCGCGTTCCTGATGGCTTGGGAGATGGAAGAGTGTTCCGATGGGCCACATCCGAAGGATCCTTCTACTGCGGCAAGCGAGACGGTTGGCATGAACCTAAGTACAAGCCCACGGAGACGACTAGATGCGCAAGCAGAGTGAGAAGACGGCGGAAGAGATCGTATTAGGTACCCCAGCCAACAATGAGCTTCAGGAATGCGAACCTGTGGGTGATGCAGATGATCCGGGACGCGCAGTCCCGAATGGCAATGGAAGACTGTGCTGGAAATGTAATGGATACGGCGGGCGCTATGGCACTTGTGTTGAATGCAAGGGGTTAGGACTGCTACCTAGGTCAAAGGAGGACGCCAAGCGCCCTGCCCCGGCAGTAGAACATCCCAGCGCGGCACAGGCGGAATCAGATATAGACGAGAACGGCATACCTTGGCCCAACCTCACTATTCAGCAATGGCGCGAACGATGGCGCACCGCCAACAACGAATGGTGTCGGGAGCGCAATGATGCTGCGAGTTTGCGCATGATGCTGGAGAAAGAAAGTCTCCAACTGCGCCAGGTGCAGGCCGAACGCGATGAGGCGCGGAGGGGGCTTGGCGCGGGTAATACACGCCCACATGAAGGACCAGATGGATGTCCCACGTACTATGACGGATGCCACTGCACTGTAGAAGTGTTGCGGCATAACATCGAACGAGCCGATTCCGCAGAAGCCAAGCTCGCCGTCACCACCGAGGCGCTGCGAGAACAGACGGCCCTGCTGGGAAGACTCCTGTTTATTGTCTCTACGCATGCTAAACCCACAGTAGAAGAGGCCGAGAGTGTATTCCACAAATCGCTGGCCATCCTCGCCCCACCCAAGGACGCGGAGAAAGGAGTGGCGTGCCGCCATTGCGGAAAATCGTTCGGAGAGCACTTCTATCCGCAGATGGGCGGACGATGCGTAATGGACCCCAATGGGACGCCTTATTTAGCTAAGGACGCGGAGGTGCAGGGATGAGCGACACGAACGCAGGACTTCCACCATTGGATGTAACTCCAGAAGATACCAACGTAGGGATTGCATATGGCATACGTCTCGGGAAAGAAATTGAAGACGACTTTTCGCCGCAGCAAAAGCAATGGTCAGCGGAGACGATGATTGGAAATGAGCACGCTTCCAGATTATCTCGTGAGCGCCAACTTGCCGATGCCCTGCGCCGACTCGCAGAGGTAGAGCGCGAACGAGATGAGGCACATAAATCGTGCGAGTTGCTGCGCGACGATCTTATCTCTCAGCAAGAAGTTCTACTGGAGCGTGCAGAACGCGCAGAATCTAAACTCGCCGTCACCACCGGGACACTGCAAGCCATTGCCAATGCTCGTCCACTGAGGACGGGAGACTTTCACCTCGTCGCCGCCGCACTTCAACAGATGGCGCGTGAAGCACTCGCCAAGGCAGACGCCACCCTCGCCCCAGACAAGGACGCACAACCACAGGAGAATCATCTTGCTTAAACCGACCGCATTTATGTTCATGCTCACATGCGCTTTTTTCTGCAGCGCACAACAGAAAAAAGCTGGCGATGGAGACCCTGGTAAAACGGCTTGGCCGAGGGTCGTAAAGACCTGGATTACTCTTGACCCCGTGCAGGCGAAGTATCCCGGGAACACGCAGGTCAAGCCATGCGGCAAAGATGGACCCGTGGACGGAACAAATGCTTGCGTAGATCTTTTAACGCGCCACATCATCAGCCGCTTGTATTCCACGAAAGAGAATTGTGAATCTGGCGAAGGTGTTGCGTGCCTAATAGTATGGGATTCGCAACCGCGTTATGCCCCCATCGGCAAGCCGATATTTGAGGACAAGACAGACGATGGCGCGGGAATTATCCAGATCAACCCCGACGAATCACCAGTTGAAGAGGAATACGGCAATCCCGGGTTTATGTGGTGCGATATAGGATGCACTTGGGTTGAAGATAGTCCGCCGGCGGTTGACGGTAAGCCGACCCAAAGTCATCGTCGCAAATACACCACCTGTGTCGATAAAACACGTTTCCTGATGACTGCCGAGGATGGCTCCAAGCACTGCATCCGTCTCACGGGTACAGGATCAAGTTTGACAAGTCAGACCCGGTAATGGCATCGCTGTACGGCTCGATTGAGCGCTGAACACAAGAACACATTGGGCATGCCAGCAATGCCACGCTGGTCTGCCCAATGTTGTCATAGTCCCGGTACACGGTGCAGTAGCTGAAGCTATGGCCGCAGACACCGGTGAACTGCCCGGTAAGCTCGTTGTATGGCTCAGTGCTGAACTGATCGACGTTGCCCGTCTGCTGCTGCGGAAAAACTTCCGTGCCCGGGCCACCGGGTTGAGTCCAAAAACCGCCCGGGCCACCGGGGAGATACAGCGCACCGATCTGCCAGGCGTTGACTGGCATTAGCCTTGGCTCAGGACGTAGTTGTTGAGCGCCTCGCCAACTTCACGCTGAATGCGCTCCGGTACCGTTTCGCCGGCGGCAATGGCCCATTCCGAAACAATCTCCACAATGTCTGCCTCAACGCGGATGTTGATGTTGACGGAGCCGTCTTCGTTGCGCACGAATCCAAGCTTGGCTTCGGCTTCGGTTTTCATCTGGTCCGCGATCTTCTGTAGCTGCTGCTGGTCGGCTGCGAGTGCTTCACCTGTCGGATTGCTCATGCTGGAAGCGTAAAACTCTTTCACCGATCATGCAAGCATCGTGTATGCTGACTGCGCGAGGACGAACATAATATGGCAAAAGAACTACTCGTCGCGGGCGACTTGGCGGTGTCTGCAACCCTAAGCCTTCCACCGGAAGGCGTCACGGAAGTCTTTGCATGGATCGGGCGGCGCGGCAGCGGCAAGACGTACGGCGCCACCAAGATGGCTGAGGAATACAGCGCACGCAATTATCAGTTCATCGCGTTGGACCCGGTTGGCATCTGGTACGGTCTACGCCTGGACGGAGAAGACGGTGGCAAGGGAATCGATATCCCCATCTTCGGAGGCTTGCATGGAGACTTGCCGATTGAGCCAACAGGCGGAGCACTCATTGCAGACATCATTGTTGATCGCAACATCTGTGCAGTGATTGACGTTTCTCAGTTTGAGAGCGACGCAGACAAGGCGCGGTTCGTAACGTCGTTCGCAGACCGCTTTTTCTTCCGCAAAAAAGCTTCGCCATCGCCTGTTCACGTCTTCATTGAAGAGGCCCAGGAATTCGTCCCGCAGAACCCGCAGAAAGACGAGATCCGGATGCTGCACGTCATGCAGCGGATGATTCGCCTTGGGCGGAACTACGGCATCGGCGCGTCCATGATTTCGCAGCGTCCGCAGGACGTGAACAAGAAAGCACTCAACCAGGCCGAGTGCGTTTTCGCCTTCCAACTCACCGGCCCGCAGGAGATCAAAGCCATTGCGGATTGGGTGTCAGAAAAAGGTGAGGCCGCAGACGACCTGAAGAAGCTCCTGCCGGCCCTACAGCGCGGCCACGCGCACGTTTGGTCCCCGGCATGGCTTCGGTATAGCGGCGAGGTCTTGATCGCCAAGAAGAGGACGTTCCCGGCCGGCAGCACGCCCAAGGTGGGTTCGACGCCACTGGCGGCACGCCCACTGACCCCCATTGACATCTCGAATCTGCGCGACACCATGGCCGCGACAATAGAGCGTGCGAAGGAAGACGACCCGAGGGAGCTTCGGAAACGCATCAGGGCGCTGGAGGCGGCAGCAAACAGCACTGCCGCGGCGCCGGCAACAACCGCTTTGGACGAGGAGACGGTACGTATGCTCAAAGAGCAGATGGAGACGCTGACGGCGAATGTTGCCGCACAGGAGGCGCGCAGTGCCGCGCTCGAGAACGTGTTCGCACAGGCAAGCGAACTGGTCAACCAACTGGCAGCCCTGTTCAGCAACGCGGAACCGCCAATGATCGGCACACCGGTAACGCTTGACGACGTACAACTCACGTACGGGAAACTACAGCGCAAGGTAGACGCTGACTACTCCACTCCAGGTGTGACCGTGCATTTCCCCGCCAAAGAGCAACGCAGCGCAAAGCCCAGTGACGGATCTATCCCAAAGGGAGAGCGCGACGTTCTGATTGTGCTGGCGCAGCATGGAACATTGGAGCGCAACGCCATCACCGCGTACACCGGCTTTAAACGCAGCACGCGCGATGCTTACCTCCAAAGACTGAAACAAAGAGGCTACGTCGATGGAGCGATGGGAAACTCTATCACGATCACCACCACCGGTCTGAAGGCCTTGGGATCGTACGAGAAGTTGCCTACCGGCCGCGCATTGTTGGCGTGGTGGATACCGAAGTTGCCAGAGGGTGAGGCAAAGATTCTGCAGCTCGCGGCGCGCAGCCAGCGTGGGGTCAGTCGTGACGAAATCACGGAGAAGCTGGGCTTCAAGCGCAGCACGCGAGACGCCTACATTCAACGCCTCGCGCAAAAGCTGCTTGTCACCACAGACGGACACATCAAAGCGGTTGAAGCTCTATTCGACTGATTGGTCTTCCGGTGTAAAACGGCCCTGCTTATCGCGGGGCTGTTTTGTTTTCCGCCCAAAGGTCTTGCCAACGAAGAAGCTGACCACCGACGCTACGACGATCAGCAGCGCGCAAAGAGCGAACGAGTCCAGGGCTGGATGATGCATGATTCCTCCTACAGTCCACCTTGGGACGTCGTAATGACCGCCTTGGTGTTTGTCTGTTCGATAAGGTTTCCATCCCCATCCGTTGTCTTCTTCGTCTCGCTAATTTCCTGCGTATCGGGCGGAAGTGGAGACCTGGCGAGATAGTGCGCCGCGTTGACGCCTCCAGACACGCATGCGAGCAGGATGGTCTTTCCAGCGCCAGCCAAACTTGTCAGGTTGAACTTATCTGGGTCGATGGAAATAGCTGCAACTGACGAAGCCCCCCCGCCGATAAAGGCAGCGAGGATGCCGCGAAACCAGGTGTTTGTGTTTTTGCTGAACTTTCTCATGTGAGTGGTTCCTCCAAGGCGGCTTTCTCGAACATCATCACTGTCCACTGGTTTCGGCGGACATACGCGGGATCATTCCGGTTACGAACGCTTTGGATGGCGGCGGATTTCCAATCCCGATCGAGAACCGCTACGCGAAAACTGGGATACGTGGTGCGGAAGCGTGCCTTCCCAAGTGTGAACGGCATCTCCAGCATCCCCGTCTTTGCTGGGTCGGGAAACGTATCAAACCCAGGGAACAGGCCCCGCAAAAACTCCGTAGCATCCTCAATCCGAGAATCCAGCAACCTGCGGTCCTCGCCACTGGCGAGAATAAGGCAACCGGGATAGCGATAAGCGGTTGCTATCATGCCGCCGACCATGTGCTGCACGCGGTCGTAGTTCGTTAAGACCTGGTCCGGCGTGGCAGGCAAATTGTTCACCGTCCATGCGATCGTCACAGCCTCATCGCGCCCAATCTGGCATCCCGTTCCTACCGTGACCAATGGCGGCTTGTGTGTGTCCAGATACGGCCACTGGAAAGTTCCCTCGAAACCACCAGGCCCCATCAGGACGTCTGCATACGCTTCTTGAAATGGTTCCATTAGAGTGCCTTCGTCCTTTCGAGCAAGATGCCGAGATCCCGCGAGGAACTCTGGATCAATTCGGTGAGCTGTCCTTCAATGGTGCTGAGACGAGTTTGTGTCATCGACAGAATCTGCCCATGGTTGGACACCGTGATGACCGTATCATTCACAAGCTTCTCTACCACGGAAAGCCTCTGTTCGTAGAGCTTCTGCATTGCTCGGTCAACGCTCGCGCTGGACATTCGCCCAAAAACGAATGCGATCGCCGTGCCGATAGGGCTCACGAGAGCCAACGCGATAGTTGCCCACATTGGCATAGAATCAGCCGCCATATCGCGTGCCCTCCTCCGTAGATACAGCCTTCGTACTCTCAGCGGCTGCGTGCGTGGCTATTTTTCCACTCACTGCAGAGAGAAGGTTGACGCTGTTGTGCTTGTTTTCCTCCGCCATGTGGACGTAGAGCGCCATGCGCGAATGAACACCTTGAATCTGGTCTTGCCGCAAAACCTCATCCACTTCGGTCATGGTCAGTGTCCGCAGCATGTCGTTTGCCGACAGCATAACGATCACTGCCATCGTGAGGCCGATCAGGCACGAAATGGTCAGCAATGCAGTCACCTCGGCACGGTTCGCACTCGCGGTATAGGTGCTCTCTGCCAGGTAAACATGCAGCACTGATCGGACCAACGAAAACAGGCACGTGATAACAAGCACCCGCCGATGCCCCACGTATTTCCGTGAGGCGAGCCAGCCCGAGACGACCGTGATAGTCGAAAATGCCAAGGCACTTAGGCCATGATCGAAAATCCTGATCCAAATGGTGTTAGCGTCCAACGTCCTGAGTCACTACCCTCTCTTTTGCCGATGTAGAAAGGCCGGCAAAGAAATGCTTAACCCCCCAAAATTCAACGAGGACCAACAGCAGAATTCCACCCAAAAGCAACACAAGTCGTTTCACCGAAACGTCCTTGAATTGAAGTAGCACGCCGGAAGTTCATTGCTTTCCGGTCCCGGCCATTACTGCCGGATGCCTTTGTTTCACATCGAAATGTAGACGAGGACGTAGGGAAAATCTAGGCTTAGGGTATGGGACCGCAATTTTATGCCACTCTCTTCGTGAACGTCGCGTTGCTTCTCTGCCTTGTTCGCTGGCGGCCGCCGGGTATGGGTTGCATTCTCGCTGGAGTATGCGCCTTCCTCTTTGATGCGATGGTGCTTTGGCCATTGCGTGTTATTTTGCTGGCTCAGGCGCGGCGTAACGGGTTGAGTTGGTCTCCCACCTTTGATCACATCTGGGGCTACTTCAATCTGTACGAAATCGCCATTGAGTGCATCATGCTCTTAAACGTCATGCGACTGACAAAGTGGATGAAAGAAGCACGATTCCTGGACTGGGCGACCTTTGTGGCGTTCGCCTTCGAACTCGACGCCGAGCTGCACAGCTACTGGATATGGAATCCATTCAACTACAAAGATGGGCTAGAACTGCTGCACCTGTCGCAATGGATTTACGTCGTAGTGGTTGTACTGCTTTGCCGAATCGCCTACGTTCAAAGAGCGCATCCGGCGCTTGAAAGAAGGTGAACACAGATGGCATGTTTGAATCGCGACCAGGTCGAAGAGACCCTTCGGCTGAGTGAGGATTTCAGCGAGGAAGAGATCACGAAGGTTCTCGACACGTTGTTTCCTGAACTTGCGTCCACCAATTCCGATACCGGCGGTGGTGACGGCGAAGACGGCAGTGGCACGACGCCCACGGGCGGTGGCGGCCACGGCTGAGGTTAAATCAGGGGCGAGCGATCGCCCCTGAACCTTAATTACCGCATGCCATAACAGCAAGCGGGATGGCCACGGAACCAAGCTGAATACTGAGATTGGCGACGACGACCGTGGCTGGGGTAGTTACGATGATGGTGGCGCCAGTTGTCGTGATGGTGGACTGCTGCGGATTGGCCCAATACTGTCCACTGGCCGCAGCCGACTGCGCGTAAGGCTGAATAAACACCAGAGGCGCAGCAGTGAAACCGGCTGTGGAGTAATTGACGGTGGCCACACCAGACGTGTTTGAGGTGGTCGTACCCAACCAGCACTTGCCCCCGCTGAGCAGACCAGAAGCCCCGTAGAAGCTCTGGTTTCCCACCGGCTGAAACACCCACATTCCAGTACCACCATTGGCGGTAGGGTCCCAAATTCCACGGAGATAAGTAGTTCCCGGAGCCATCGGCGGCACGGATACGGTAGATGGCCAGCCAGAGATGGAGTATCCAGACGGGTTGATCATCTTGAGTACGAACGGCCTGCCTCCACCGGTGCCGTTGGGGATGGTGACGGTGGTTATGGCCTGGGTGACGGTGCATGCATTTTGGGTGTACCCAGTGTCGAAGGTGGCGGTCGCTCCGGAACACGCCGAGGTCAAGCTCCCGTCCACAACGGTTTGGGCGGAAGCGGCGATACCGAAGGAAATGGCTGCAGCAAGGATAAGCTTCATCATCACGCGGGCTCCAAGGCTAGAAGGTGGCGAGTGCGGCGGGTATCCGCTTGAACGTGTTGGTTGCGGTGCAGATGTAGATGTAGTTTGCATCCCATGCAATCGTGCCGGTAGTGCATGTTGCCGACGAACTGGCCGGTGTATAAAGCGGTGCGACGAATCCCCCTGCGGTGTTGGTGGCGTTATAAGAAGAGCCCGTGTAATTACTGACACTGACGACCGCTCCCGTGTTATTCACAGCGAACAGAGCGTTGCCGCCATTCACATGAAAGTCTAGAAACCGCCCTGTGAACCCGCTTGGGGCGTTCATACCAAACATCGTTCCGGTGACCAGCCAAGATGTAACAGAGGCTCCCTGATTGAGATACCAGTGCGGAGTAGTTGTGGTGGTTGTTCCGCCCGTGTAGAGCGTACCTGTGTCGAGACGGGCCGGGGTGCTGGCCGCGGACGCTGCCGTGCTTGTGGCCTGCCCCGAGTTGGCAAGCGTGGTGAACGACGCGGTATTTGGCGTGGTGGAACCAATGGTTCCAGGAGTGGACCATGGAATTAAGCTCGACGAGAATGTGGAACTCGGGGAGATGTTTACCGCGCCAACGATCTGCGGAGAAGTGAGTGGAGCAATCGTGCTGCTTCCTGATGTTGTGTTGCCGTACACATTTGGTCCGGCCGTCGTGCTTGGCGTTACGGTGCCGCTTCCGCTACCAGCAAAGTTGCACTGGCTGTACGGCGGCAGACCTGTGGCAGAACACACGGGGACGAAATATGGCGGGGCTTTATCGACGGGAGCTATACCCGACGCCGCCGTGTAAGGTGCGTATGTGTTTCCTCCGTCCGCAGAGACAGCAATAACGTATCTCGGTGGCGTGTATGAGATCACCTGCGCAGCGCCATGGGAATGCCCCAACACGAAGCAGATGCACGCATAGAGAAAAACTTTCACTCTCGAAAACATAAGGCTCCTTCAAATACTGAATCGGCTAGAAGCCGCGTGCGCGCCAATGTAATGGAACTGTGCCCGTGAAGGGGTTGCATCCAGATCCTCCGATATTTGTCGCGCAACGCATCACTCCTGTAAATCCGGTGGTGCTTGGACTGAAGAAATAAGTGGTGAGCGCATCTGATCCCCCATTGGGCTGGCCCCCAGCCGAAACCTCAATCACTGGAGTCTGCGTAAACGGCGTACCTGTTCCGACGTTCGGAAAAGATACGGCCACTGACCCGGTGGTGCTGCTGGAGAATGGTACGTTCGCCACGCCCCAAGCTTCAATCACTCCGCCTGGAGTTACCTGGTAACAAGGGGGGGCACCACTGGTGCATTGTGGTGGCCCGTATCCAGAGGCCGCCCATACCGGAACCCCGCTGGGGTCCATGGTGAGAACGTATCCAGTCGCTCCCGCTGCTAAGAACGAGGTAACTCCAGCCGCACTTTGGTAGGGGAGTGAACCGTACACTCCGCCCGAAAGAGACGTTGCGAATATAGCCCCACTGCCAGAGCTGGATAGTGTTGCTCCAGACCCCACTACCATGGCTGCTGAGGTATTCGTTCCACTCGTTAAAGCAGAGAAAGAGGGGCTTCCAGCGGCGGGGCAGTTTGTACCGTTTTGAAGGCAGACTTGCACGCCACCCAAGGTTAACCCTGTGGTGAATGCGCCTAAACCGCCAGAGATTGAAACTGCACTGGAGGCTTGTGTAGCCATCGACAGCAATCCCAAGTTGCTTCGTGCAGTGGTGACATTTGCCACGTCACTGAGATTGTTTCCGGGCTGCATAGGAGTTGCCGCCGCGACGATCTGACGCGCAGAGTTGGTGCCCACATAGGCGGCCGAGAGCGGAAGAGCCGCGGAGTTGACCGTCGTGGCATTCGTCGACGGAACAGAGGAAATGATCCCCCCTGTAGCCGTAATTGTGGTGCCATCAACTCTAACGATACCGGTGACAGAAGAGCTTCCAATGGGCAGTGACGTGGCGATGAGCTGGCTGCTGGAATTGGAGGCCAGAAAAGAGGCTGAGGAAGGAACCGCTGCACCGTTCACTGACGTAGCGTTGCACCCGGCTGTAAGACAAACTTCGTCCTTCCACGCCAACTGGTGTCCCGCGAGTGCGCTGTCCAGAGCGTAGAGGTGACTGCTGGTGGTGTCGAAGAAGAGGTTACCCGGTTTTGGCAGGCGGGCAGCTCCGATAGCGGACGTGGTGTTCCAGAACTGGAACGGCGCATTGGCCTTGAACGCCCCGTTCGGCGAGTATAGCCCGATCGTTAGAGTGGACGGGTCAGCGGTGATGCCAAAGGTGCCCGTTACGCCTTGGAATAAACCGAAGAAGTATTCCGAGGTCTTCGGGCAAGACTGTGCGGTGGTGGCTCCCCCCGGTTGGGCACAGCTAACGCTGATCACTGCAGCCCCACCACCCGAGGGTATTGAGGGGGCGGAGGTCAACAGCGTGGAGCTGTTGGGGCCGCGATACCGGATGCCGTTCGGCGGCTGCGCGTACCGCCCGCCACCACCGAGATAGTTGTTGTCGGTAGCGGCTAGGTCGAGCATGGGCGCACCGTTACCCCAACCCTCACCAGCGGCCTGTACCTGAATGCCGCTCATGTAGGCCGTATTCGATGGTGTGTACTGTGCGAGGTTGAGGAAGATGCCGTTCGTCCGCATTGCGTTGCCGTGGGGTACTTCCACAGGGTCGTTGACCGCCCATGGCACGCTGTTGGTTTCGAGTTCCATGTAGCCGTTGAGACACGGGTTCCCAGCGCTGAATGACGCGGGTATGGTAGTTCCCGGGTCGCACACGTTGTAGATCACTGCCATCGGCCAGATCGTGAACGCGGAGGATGTGTTGGTCGTGCTAATCGTCCCCGCCTCAGCCGAGATGGTGGCCGATGTCGCCACCGCCCATGTTAGGATGTTGCTCCCCACAAGCCCCGTGTAGCTCGGTGCCACGCCAGTCAGCAGGGTGTCGAAGTCTGTCGTCCCCACCACCTTGATTGACGAGTTGTTGGAGAAGTACTGCATGCAGGTGAAGCCACCGGTGACCGCCGCAGTGACGGTGGTACCCGACTGCGAGAAGTTCGCCGGGCACGAGTGGCTAAGGTTGCCCAAAAGGCTGGTGTATATGGGCGAGGTGCTACCCAAGAACCACTGACCCACTGCCATGGTGTGAGAGTCCGTAAAGCCGAGCACCATCAGGGCATTCATCCACCCGGAGCTGTTTGTCTCGTGCAGCCCGGTAGCGTCCAGCGCCATGCAGTTCCCCTTGAAGGCAATCGTAGTGCCATTCTTGCCGTGACGGAACGGGGCGCTAAAGGTGACTGCGGTGCCTGCCACGGATAGCGAGGAGACGATCACCTCTTCGCCACTCACCGTGCTGGCCGAGCCGCTGGCCGATACGCACATGTGGTCACCGTTCGCCAGACCAGAGGAACTCGTTCCATATGAGGTCGCTAGGGTAACCGTGGAGAGGGCGGGGGAGTCCAGATTGGCAGCCGCCGCGACGGTCGTGGTCCCAATGCCTATCCACGGGGATGGGGTAAAGGTCGCATCCGTAGTCACCATCATCAACTGACTGGTTCCATCGGTGCTGGCGGCCGTGATGTTACCTGTGTACTGTGCAGTCTGCTTATCCACAAGGAATCGGCCTACAGCGTACGTCCCCGTCCCGGTCGTGGCTGTCGTCCTCACAGCAGTCTGGCTGACCACCGTGGCGATCTTGCCTTGGAAGTCCCCAAACTGTTCCGTCACGTGCTGGGCCATGCCGCGCTGGCCTTCACCAGAGGCGTCGGGACTGCTACCCGCATACGTGATGTATCCGTAGTGCCACATCCCGTCGCCGTATCCGTAATGGAACTGGTTCGTCGTGTCCAACTGCCGGATGCCGACGCCGTTGCTCTGCAGGCTAGTGTTCCGCGCTGCAGCTACCGCCCACTGGCCGAATGGACCACTGTTTTCATTGCGCCCACGATTCGACAGGTTGTACACCTCAAATGTCCCGATTGGGCGGTCGGAGTGGTCGCCGGTTCCGCGCTGCGCCATCTTGTCGTTGCCGTAGTAGAGGAACCGGCGGCCCCAGTTCGCCTGTGCGGTAACGCCATATAGTTGGGTGTTTTGCACGACCTCGGCGACTCCGGCGTAGCTGTTGTCTACGGTATGGGCTGTCGGAGAACCCGAAGTAACCGTGATGCCTGCGTCGTTGGAGTACCCTGGCTCCGTGATGCACGTGACGGTTCCAGCAGCAAAACCGATCGCACACCCATCAGTAGCCGAGGACGTTGAGCGTAATTGCTTGCCCATCGCAAGCGAGCTGACGTACTTGCCTTTGAGGCTTGTCAACAAAACATTGCCTGCACCATCCGTGCAGGTTCCTGCGTCGCCAGCCAGCGTGCCGCTCGAATTTTTGTACTGCACATTGCAGTTGCTGCCGGGGACGGATGTGAGTGTATTAGCGGCGGCAACCGTAGCAGAGGCTAAATAGCCGCGGTTTACCACCTGCGCATCCGTTGTCGGAGGACCCGCTGTGTAAAGTGGTCCGGTGAGATAACCACCTGATTGAGGAAGTGGGGTGTATGGGGCTGGTACCGCTTGGCCACTGCTGTTGCTCCCCAGAAAAGACACGCCGGATGGAAGTGTGGCCTGCCCGTTCGCGGTGGATACCATATAGCTGTAGGTGACTCCAGGCATCGGAAACACCTGCACCAGGTTGTATCCCTGCGCGACTGCGAAGTTGTAGTTGCCGTACTGGTCAGCGGTGTAGGGGTTTGGAATTTGCTGCGTCATCGCAGCGTCGGAATAGATCGACGCAAGCGGGGAGCATGGATTACCACTTGCGGCTTGAGTGCAAACTCGAATTTTCGCGTACGCCGAGGGTCGTCCGTTTGTGGGATTGATGATCTGCCCGTTGATGAACGCGCCCTGCCCCTGCGCAGATTCAGTCCACGCAAACGCTACGATTGCACTTAGGGTGAACAATGCCGCCAACCGGGCGGCCTTCCGAATCGTAAATGGAATCATTGCGCTCCTCACCCGAGCGCTGCAAAACTCCGTCGGCAAGCGCAACCGGGGTTGAGCATATTAGACACAGCCCATTTTGTCTTTTCCAGCACTCCGCAAGGCGTTTTTTCTTTTCGAGCCTTCCAGCAGGACTGCTTAGACACACCTCTCTGCCGTCCACTTTCGACTTAAACGCTTGGGGTTGGGGCTTCCTCTTCGGCGGCCTCTTGGCTATACTGCGCATCCCATTCCTCCAGTTCTTTCGAATATAGCGGGCGAATCATTTCGTTCAGACGCTCCCTTGCCTGTTTCAGCCATACCAACTCTTCCGCGGCTGACACGCGCCGGGCATGTAGGGAGTGAATTGTTTGCGTCAATAACGTCCGGATCACATTGAGGTGGGCCAATAGGTTCGGCATATCGTACTGATCAGCAACAATAAACTCCAGCGCCTGCCCTGGACTGCTCAGATTGTGACGCTGTTGGAAACTGTTCACCATATTCTCGATCGCGGTTTTCGCCAGAAAAGGAACCTTCCATCGCACGTACGTCATTGGCGTTACATCAATGCCGCTGCGCTTGTTGCGTTCTGCCACGCGAATTGCCAGTTGCGCTGGCTTGAGCGTCTTAGCCTCTTGAACCCATGGGTAGTCGTGCCACAAGGACGGCTGTACCTGGATGAGCAGTTCAGCGTTTCCAACCGAGATGGCCTGAAGGTCTTTCAGCGGAAGCTGGTTGAGAGCTTCCCCGATTCGGACAGCCTTGTACCAAGTGCTGCGTGGGACATCAAGAAACTCGCGCATCTGGTCTTCTGACTCGAACCCGTAATCGCGAAATTTCTCAGAAAGCCTGATGCGGAACCCGTAATAAGCCATCGTCATCAAGCTGGTCTTGTATCCCCTAGCGGCGACCTGCAATTGCTCGAACTCTTCATCCTGCCCAGGACTGATGATTTCTGGTTCTACCATTCGACCGTGGACCTGCATGCCTACTTCGCTCATGCTTGCTCGCCCTCGTATAGATCTTTGAACATGTTCAGTTTTGCCGACCAGTATTCTGGATAACTACTGGAGAGGTTTGACCATCCACCGAGTCCGTCAACTGCGCGTTGTATTGACGCGGTTATTTCTGGAGCTGGCTCTTCCACGAACACCCCCGCGTTCATGCGCGCATACGGAACCACCACCATCGTTCCACTCTCGGTATCTAGGCGAAGGTGCCTGCGCACCACCAGTGTCACAACATTCCATGCCGAGACATATTGCGGCCGAGGCTTCGGGCGTGGGATTCCCGCCAACTCGCGCAGCGTTGCAATGGTGGGACGGCGGTCACAGGTATCCACGACGAGATCCAACAATGCGATGAAGCGCTCCGGACCAATCTCGCCAGCTATGCCAGCCAGCTTTCCCTCGAAGATCGCGCGCGCCTGGTCTGACATCTGCGGTCCAGGAATCATCTCCCGGACCATGACCTGATAGTTAAGCGTTGCCCACTGGGCGATGGATTCGCCCGGCTTGGGCCCGATCCGCTTCATACCCCGAGAGTTGCTCTGTACGAGACCAGAATCGTTCATCTTGCATGTACCGCCTTTCGGAGAAGAACGTCTTGGCGTTCGGGATAAATCGAACCTCTGATTCCGGCCATATGCTCACGCAGCTCGCAAATGTCTGCACTCGCCACTGAAGGAACTTCCCTGCCATCGGGCCATGCGTGGGACGCAGGAATTCAACCTCTTGCTCTATCAGGCGGAGCATGTCACCGAATGCGTCTACGTTGGTGTCGTCGACGTGAATGCCAGGGTACTCGCACAAGATGGCCTTGCAGGTAGCAAGCTCTTTTGGGAGAGGAAGGTTCTCACGGCGGATATAGCGCGACTGATTGTAGAACGTGGTTGGGTGCGGTATCGACTTTGGCGGCCGCGTGCTGACGGCCTGAGCAAAAGCCGCGGTGCGGTCTCTCAGGTAGGTAACAGACTGCTCTACCGATCGTGTCGTCCCGTCGACTTCTCCGCCGGCGATGCGATCGAGAGACTTCCGAATGGACTCCAGGGCTTTCGGCTTACCCGTCTTGCGCGGATACACCTTGTAAATTGATTCGACCGCCACAAGCGGCCACGCAGGTTCTTCTTCACTACCAAAGAGCGTTGTGCTTCCCATAGTCTCGTCCTCGCTTGAGAATAACAATCCGCCGCCGATACCATGGCGGCGGATTGGATGCTGCGTTCATTGCTTATGCTGCGTCGTGCTTTTCTTCGTTGTTTGCTGGCGCCGCCGCTTCGTTTTCAGCAGCCTTCAGGGTAGCGTCAGCATTGTCTTCGCGCTGCTCTTCCTGATTCTCTTCCTGATTGGCCTGCTGCACCTGTTCTGCGGCAGCCGTCGTGGTCGCATGGTCGGACTCCGTCTCGACAGCGGGAGTTGCTGCTGCGGTAGACTTCTGGCCTTCCAGATCAACTTCCAGTATCTCGAACGCCTTGCTCACTTCGACACTGAAGTCCTTAAAGGCCGGCAGGAACGCTTCCACCGCAGCCTTGGCTGCAAGGTCTTCCGTCCAGTTTTCGCCGCGCTGCGCCGCCGCCAACGTGACCTTCTGGAACGCTTCTTCGCCCACAGCGATCATCTGCTTTGCAGACGCCAGGAACTCCGGAGTGATTGCCCTTTCGTCCTGGATGACATTTTCGAAACGATGCTCAATGCCCTTGATCTTGTCCCACACATATTCAATGGGCTTGGTGAGTGTGCTCAAAAACTGCTTCACATTCATGGTGATGGTTCTCCTTGTGGGTGATAGTAGTTGTGCAAGCATCAGCCGCGCAAGAGTTACATGCGCGACAAATTCTCGAACTTCGTGAAATCAGAAAGGTAGGCTAGGTGAACAGTACCGGTTGGGCCGTCGCGTTGCTTTGCGATGATGAATTCTGCCAAACCACGCACCTCTGTATTTGATGGGTCGTAATACTCTTCCCGGTGGATGAACGCGATAAGGTCGCCATCCTGCTCGATTTGACCAGACTCACGAAGCGACGACAGTAAGGGTCGCTTGTCGGCGTGTGACTCAGAGAGTCGACTAAGCTGCGCCAGGGCCACCACGGGCACGTTAAAGTCCTTCGCCACAGCCTTCAGTCCGCGACTAATCTCCGCGACCTCTTCTTGGCGGTTTGAATACCGCTTCTTTCCGCCTTGCATGAGCTGCAGGTAATCAATCACGATGATGTCCAGCCTTCCTTCGCGCTGCTTCAGCCTGCGACACTTCGACCGCATCTTCAACACCGTCATCTGGCTCGTGTCATCAATATGAATCTTGAAAGCACCGAGGTTCGTAGCACCGCGCCGTAGTCTAGCGCGAGAATCTGCGTCAACAAACTCGCCGCCAGATGCGCGCCGAATGTTTACCCTTGATTCGGCAGCAAGCAGCCGGTGAAACAGCGCCTCCTTACTCATCTCCAAAGAGAACACGGCCGCGACCATATCTCCCGAGCGGCATGCATTCAAAACCAGAGACATTGCCCACGCGGTCTTGCCCATCGACGGACGTGCCGCGACGATGATGAGTTCGGATCCACGCAGCCCGTACGTCATTTGGTCTATTTCGACCATGCCGGTTTGGAGACCCATCGCACGCTCCGGATCAACCGTTTTTTCCACGTAAGCATCTACACCACCGGATCCGTCCAGTATTTCCACAAACGATTCGAAGTCGCGGTCCTCGGTATTGTCTGCGATGTCCAGCACCGCTCCTTCAAGAACCGCCAAAGACTCGCTTTCGTCGACGGACTCATCCAGGGCTCGGTGCATGGCGATTTCGCATGCGGCGATGATCTGCCGCCGCATGCTCTTACGCTTGAGCGTGCGAACGTAATTCCCGATGGCAAGATGACGCGGAAGGTCTTCAGTTAAAGAGATGAGGTAGGGTCTGCCGCCAATTTGGCTAAGCTCCTTGCGCTTCGTCAACTCTTCGGAAACAGTAATGAAGTCGACTGAATGGCCAACCTCTGAAAGCTCCATCATGGCATCGTAGATGCGCCTATGCGAGTCCAGATAGAAGTCTTCCGTGGACACCATTGCTGTCGCTTCTACCACCGCGATTGGGTCCGACAACATGGCACCCAGGATGACCTTCTCCGTGTGTATTGACGCAGGAGGTCCATCCTGTTCCATGGTTTGGATGTAGTCCGGTTCGCTGCTCTGATCCAAAACCTACTCCGTTTTTGGTGCGCCCAGCGGGGTGTAATCGTACTGGTTCTTGATGTTCTGATTGAGGTACTGACCGGCCGAATCAGCCTGCGAAAACCCGTCTGCAACGAGGCTTGGAACCTTGCTGTAGCTGTACGCTGTTCCGCTCTTAAATGTGACGATCAAAGACATGTTTTCTTCGTCGTAACCAATGGATTCGATGTTGCTGCTCGGTTTAAATTCGATAGATCGTACAGCCATAACGTGTAACCTCCGCGCAGCCCTCAGTCGCCCTTTACTTCCGAGAGCTGCGCGCAGATTACGCTGCGCTTAAAAAGCTACTTCTTCGGCTGGGCCGTTCGCTCGAACTGTCCAGTCTGATCATTCCACCGAACGTCGTCGCCCCACTTCTCTTCCTTCTTCACATCTGCAGCAAGTTTCCCCGCCTCAATCATGAGCTGCTGTGCCTGTTGCTGCAGCGGCCCAATCTGCGCCTGAGCGGATTGGGATATGGATTGAATCTGGGCACCTTGGTTGCGTACCTTTTCGATGGTCAACTGGAGCTTGAGATAAGCAATTCCTTCAGCATGAGCCGGTGTGATAACCGTGGCTGCAGGAGCTGGTGGCTGCGGTGGTGGTGCCGCCTGCGAACGGGCTGAAGGAATGCAGCATGCCATAGCAATGGCGACAACGGTGGTGAATGCAGTACGCATTGGAGAGTGCTCCTCTTATCGGTGATATTTGACTACTTGCCATACGGAATGAGCTTCGCGAGACCAAGTGTCCGTGGTAAGTCTCGTTTCAGACTAACTGCGACTGGAGCGGATCGGGTTGTTTTCAAAACGAATTCCTGGAAAGACCTTCGTGTCGCGTGACGCCTTCGCCTGAGCATTGATTGCCGTCTGCGCCGGCGCGAGGAACGTTGACGGAGCGTGACCACCAGGATCCTTACCCTCACGCTTGAGCTTGATGCCCTCAGCAACGTCGAGGATTAGTTCTTCAATGTCCGTGACCGTGCCAGACCAACTTGGCCTCTTAGAGGTGCCGGCAACCGACTGAAAACCTGGCTCAACACGAGGTGTGTACACAGGCATGCGGGGAGCCTCAATGGGCGTCGTGAACAACATCTCCGCACCCTCTTGGTCACCATCCGCCAGCTTGTCATCCACCGCAGCCAAAGTAAGCTCTTCGCTCCTGCGACGACGTTCTGCTTCCTCTTCCTCTTCGGCCTGCCGGCGAGCCGCTTCCGCTGCTTCACGAGCAATACGCTCACGCTCCGCCTCGAAGTTGTTCAGCAACCGATTCAGGCGATCGATAACTTCCTTAACCGGCTTTTCAACTGCCGCCTTCTTGTCAAACTGCTCTTTGTACGCCTTGTGCGCGATCTTCACGAAGGGATCAACCAAGTCCACAAACACCTTGGACTCGCGCTTCAAATCGTTTACATGCGTCTGGACCAGTTCGTACGATGCCTGGTCTTTAATCTCTGGCAACGGCTTTGCCAGCATCTCCTGCACGCGCGCGGCGAGCTTGTCTACCGCATCCATCTTCTTCGACGTTGGCGCGAGATCCGCGGCCTGCTCTGGCGGCATCACATCGCCAAGCTGAGGCTCAGGAGAGGGGTCCGGCTGTGCAAGCTGCTGGCGCAACTCTACAAGAGTAGCGGGGCGCTTTGGCTCTTCTACTGGCTGCTCATATGCTTCAATCGGAATGCTGCTATCCGTGAGCACGTTGAACTTCTTGAAGATGTTCGCGTTGCAGAATCGCCCAACCGAACCGTTCGGATCGGCGTCAACACGCTTGAGGTCATCGAATATCTCGGGCGAGACATCCTGGTAGTGGCGGACTTCGCCTGTGCCACGAAACTTGAGGCTCAACACCCAGTTCTGATCGTTGTATTCATAGCCACTGATGAGGGTTGATTCGCAGGTAATCATTGACGGGTTCTCCTTTATTCTCTACTTCAGATGCAAGCATCTCATGCAAGCATGAGACGGCTCAAGAAATCTTTGGTAACTACCTAGTTCTGACCAGACATCCACTGATCGTCGATAAAGTTGCGCGGCTCTGGGCTTGCCACCGCAGCTATCACTTTGCCAACCATGATCCGTTCCAGATGTTGTTTCGTAATGGTCAAAAATTCGTCGATAAATATGGGGCTGTCGTGACCACGAAGATGTTCATGCGCGGAAGCCGGGATGTGGTTAGGGGCAAGTTTGTTTGGGTGCCATCGATGCCACAGATCCATTAAATTCCGCCTGTCATTGGCGAAAGGAGATACCAGAAACATTTGTCCTGTGGGAACCCCGGTCTGCCGCTCGTAATCGACCATCCTCTTGAACAGCGCTGAAGTCTTCCACTCTCTTCGCCTAGATACGATCCAGGCTGGAGCTGGATATAACTCCAGAACTTTCTCAACTTCTTCGCGAGAATCGCACCATATCTTGATCATCGGTTTCCTTCTTTCCGTAACTCGTGCTTGAGCGTGCTCATGTGTTTCGCCTGAAACGTGCAATTAAAGCCGGCGAGTTTGTCTAGTTCAGCCACCGCTTCCATGTAAGCGCGTTTGTCTTGGGATCCTCCGTCGCGCATCCGAATGTGGTAATTATTGGCGGACGTCTTGTGTGGGTAAGCGATCATGACGAAATTCTCGCCATGGATTCGAGCAAGCTCATACGTCGGTGCGTTGAGGTTGCGAACAGCGTACGTCAGGCCACGCTCATCACAAAATAACCGGAGCATGGATTCTTCCTTAGCAAACGTCTCTCTTCTGTGTGTCCAGGGCATCAGAACTTCTCCCACAACTTCTGCCCGGCATCCAGGCGTGCATACACGTTGCTCAAGGCCGCGATGAACTGCGAAGCATCGTAGTGGTGGTTGGTGTAGGGGATGAGGCGGTAGGTGCCATTCTTGCGCAGCCAGAGGGCATGCCTACGCATGGCTCCACACCGCTGCGTGTTCAGGATTGCCATTTCCTGGCTGGCAGTCTGGAAGGCCCACGACTTCTGCTCGCTCGCGGTGCATTTGATTTCCAGCACGCAATCGGTACCGTCAATACGGCCGCGGCGATCGGGCTTAATGCCAAGCGCCATACCGTAAATCTTCGTCACCATCGAACGCTCGATCCATGCCTTGTCAGAAACGAATCCTGTCTCCTTCAAAAAGCGGCGATAAGCGTTGAAATAAGGCTCCGCTGTCGGCGTAATCCATGCAGGGTCAATGTCGCCATCGAATCGGTCGTACGCGTCGGTAAGTTCGTGAACTTCCGTGCCGCGCCGGCTGGCTTCCTCCAGAACTTCAGGAGCGATCCCCTCGTAAGAGGTCAGCCCTTGGAGTTTGAGTATCTGCGTGCAGCTCGGAATCCAACTCTTGCCTGCGTCGTAGTAATCGTGGCGGCCGTCTCCGTCAAAGTAGCCGCCATCGATTTCAATGAGTGCCATGTCGTCCTCGCAAACGGGTTCGAATCAATGGGTGGCGGCTACCCGCCAAGGACACCGCCACCCATGCTCCCAGAGGAACCCGTCAAAGTATCTGGGAGAGCTTACCCGTTACTGGTCGCAGGGTTCTGCGTCCATGTTTTCGGGTTCATTGCGAGCCCACCGCATCGCCTCAGCGAAGCGCGCAGCGGGAATAAGACGAGAGTCTGTGACACCAAAGCGTTCCTGCAAGAACTTCTTTGAGTCGTCTACAGTCCACCCGGTATGCACGTACGCCTGGTAGAACTGACGGGCTTGGTCGATAGTCACATTTCCATTCTGAGGCTGCTGTTCCGGTGCTTCCTGCTTTGCAGCCGTTGCCTCTGCAGGTTTCTGGTCAACGACCTTGGCTTGCTCGGGTTCGCGAGCCTTACCGCTGGAATCCGGTCCAGACTTCGCAGTCTGCTGCTGCTGCACAGCATTGGAAGCATCAATCACGGGGTAATCTTGCGCCTCGTCGGCAAGAATGAGGCCCTTCATCACATCGGGAAACACGTCGCGCAATGCAAACCCGCGAGCGCGCATCTGCATCATGCGCTGCGGATACGTCTTCCACACCGCGTTATCAGCGATTTTGGCTTCCTTTGCATCTTCAAGTGAAAACGTACGAATCACTTCAGGCTCATTCCGACGCTTGATCCTGCATGTCGCCATCTTGTTCGCGCGGATAGTGTTGAAGTCGTCCTCTACGATGTATTCGAGTAGCCCGCTCCCTCTTACCAGACCAAGAGCAGCGTCGCCCCACAGCGAGGGCATCCCGTTAATGTTTGCGATTCCTTGCAACGCCTGCATCGGCTGTAAGCCAACTTCATATCCAAACTGGAGGACGACGACAATCGTTTCCGGTTTAGCTCCGATGTATGGCTTCGGCAGCATGCCTGATATGAGCAACATCTGTGCGAAATCAAAAGCCTCTGTAATGTTGCGTGGCGCAAGCGTTCCACCCGACGACACCTCTCCTGAGAGGTTCGGCAAGGTGGCAATAGCGTTTCCTGGTGTAGCCATGACGGGTTCTCCTTTTCATCTAGTACGATGCCAACAATACACAAAGTAGTGTACCGATGCAAGCATCTTTTTCTTTCTGCATTCTACGCGGTATCATGCGAGCATGGCATCGGCTAAGAGGACGAAGAAAAGTGGATCAACAGCCCCCAAAAAGCGAGCAAAGAAAGCCCTACATCGCTCGGACCCGGACTTTTTCTCTACAGTCGGATCGCTCGGGGGCAAGCAAACGCTCAAGATCAAGGGATCGGATTTCTTCTCAAAGATTGCGCGCGATCGTCACCAAAGAAATCGGGATTCAAAGCTCGCTGGCCGGAAGTCCGAAGAGAACAATACCTCTCGCTGACCTCGCGAAAGAACTCTGTGTTTCCATTGACCGGCTGCACCCGCTCGTAAATCACGGGTACCTGAAAGAATCTAGTCCTGGAGTTGTGCAGATGCCAGCGGCGGCCGCGATGGACTGGCTGCGTACTATGTTCATGCCTCTCCCCATGAGGCCGTTTCTTCCGGCGTCCATGGTGTGCGACTTGCTTGACTGTGACCTCCGTGACTTTCGAAGGCTGTGCGTGCTCTACGACATCCCGTTGCATTCAGATCCGGTGTTTGGCGAACTCATGGGTATCGCGGCCTTCCATCGATTCTTCACGGCTCTTTATCACTTTCGCGACCCCGCGCGCTTTGATCGCCAGGCCATGCTTTCGATGCTCCACAACAAGTACAGTGGACCTGACAAGGCCATCCCTGTATTGCCGTATGAGCGCCGCCTCGATGTGGAGATCCGGCGCATTGCAAAGTTGGAGGAACCCATGCGCTTCGAACGCGCAATGGCGCTCATGGAGGCGATGGAAGACGCAAAGACTTTGGCCGACTTCTACGCCCGGTACAAAGGGGAAGAGTCGGCCAAAATGCCTGCCATCGACAAGCTGCAGAAAGTGATTAACCAGTCTGTGGGATTGCCTACTGATTCGTCTTCCACTCCATGATCGAACCAGCGTAATCGGCGAGCACCACCAAGCCGTTCCACACGATCGGCTGAGAGAACTTGCTGTAGACGTACTGCTCGCTCACGAATATCGGCACCGCCTGAACACCAGATCCATCCGCAATCATGCGCGCAAGGTCGAAGGCGTACAGCCGGCCTGTAGTTACCGTGCGGTTGGCGTCTCCATCCGGCACCGAGCACCACAGAATCGCGCCGGAACCGTTGTTGTCACTCACAGAGCAAAACGCTCCAGGCATACCATTACCTACCTTGCTGCTTGCAGCAACGGTTGTGCGTGCGACGTAGTGATATACACCTGCTGCATCTGCACGCCACACCTGCATCGGTGAGTTTTCGCCCGAGAAGATGATGTAGAACGTGCCATCCGGTGCCGTGTATTGCGGAGGCGGAGCATGCTGGTGCCGCGTCTTTCCACCCCAGAGCTGATTAAGGACCGTGGGGTCATCCGGGCAAGCCGGCACACCCAGGTTCCACCCAAACTCATACATCGCCACAAGAGCGCAGTTCGCGCGGCGCTGCGCCACCGTATTGAAATCACCGGGAGCGGTCTGCGGGAACTTCTGTGTGGGGATGACCATGCCGATGCCATCCTTGCCTGCAGAGATGAACTGGTTGAAGCGCTTCACCAGCGTCCATGTCAGGTGTGCGTCCTGATCTGTCCAGACAGAATCACACCGCGGGTTGGCCATCGCCATTGTCGCACCAGGCGTCGCACCTGTGGTCGCGTTCACCTGGCTTAACGGTGTGGTCAGAGCTGCTCTCGTGCATTCGCGCTGCGAATCAAGAAACGGCGTAAAGTCGCCCACGACGGAGAGTGCGGCAGCGGTTGTGGCAGTCGGTGGCGTGAACTTAATCTTCAGCGCGGACTCGCCAAAATCCGTGGTGCCGTTGAATAGCCCATTACCAGTCCCGAGATAGATTGTTCCATCATCATCGATGGCCGGCCCCTGCGAAGATCCCCACACGCCAGCACGAAACGCGAGCGCAGCCTTGACCTTGTTGTTGTACGTGTCCAGCATCATCAGCCAGCCAGTCGCATTCGGGCCAGACTCCGTGAACGAGCCAGCAGCGATCGCGACGAACTTAACCCCGTTGACCTTCCACAGAGCAAGCGCGGCGCGTTGCTTACGAGGGGAAGAGGAATAACGTTGGCCGTTGGAAGTGGCATCAAGAAGTGTGGACGCCAATACCGCACCTGTGCGCGTATTGATGACGAACATCTTCTGCTGCATGCTCTGTTGCGAGCCGCTGCCATCAGACGAACACGTCCCGACTTGATAGAGCTTGTGCGTGTCTGCATCGATTACTCCCGTTGAAAGCATGCCGAAGTGATCGTTCACACGCCACATGTCATTTCCAGGAATCGACGTGACTGGCGTGCAAAGTTGCGGAGTCTGCCAGATTGCCGATCCACCGTCTGGGTTTACACCACGAATGACGTTGGCGTCGGAAGCGAGAGTCATGACCGCGCCATCAATCAGCGGCTGCGCTTCGCACCCACGCGCGTCGCCAATGCAGGGGATTCGCGGCAGCATGGTCATGCCCTTGCTGACCGTGGCCGGCGTCAGCATTGTTTCAACGCGGGTCTCGCTGGTACGTGCGTTGTCGTAGCTCTTGGTCGTGATGGATTGGCCGAACAACGCCATAGGAAGAATCAACAAAATGGCACACACGATGGCGATGAAGAAAATACGCAGAGCAGTCTTCATGCTTTCTCCAAGCCCATCAGGAATTCATGGGCGGTCTTGTTCCACTGGGCATCGTTGAGCGCGTTGTGCTCCGTCGATGTTTGGGGTGGGAGCTTCGGATTACCGAGGCTATCTGCAAGCTGCTTGATGTCACGACAGTACATCGGCCATCCCTTCGGAAGATTGATCATGGTGCCGAACATCTGCGCGAATACGACCCAGTCGTACGAAGAGTAGTAGCCCCAGAATTCTGGCTTCTCTCCATCACATTGCTCGCGTACCCATTGCTCGCATCGATGGGCAATAAGATCGATTGGAAAACGAACGCCATTACCAGGTCTTCGCAGAGATGGGAGCACGTTTTGCTTTACCCAATCATTGCAATCCTGTTCGCGGAACTCTGCGCTCTCTTCGTAAAACGTTTGGTCATTTTCGCAAACTAGTCCCAGGCTGATGAGCTTCACGGGAAACTGGTTCCCACGCTCGCTGAATTCGGTGTCGAGATAGAACCTCATGCGGTGAACCTCACAGTTATGTCAGAGAAGTCGTAGAGCGAGCCCCGGATGCCCTCTGGACGCGCGTGGATGGGTATTTTGTAATTGACGCCGGCAGGTGCGTAGCAGACGTAGTTTGCGGCGGTTCCGTTGACGTTGGGCCCAAGCTGCAGCTCAACCCATCCGTCATCGTCCACCCACAAGTCGGGCCCATGTCCGGTGTAATCGTGCAGGTGTGTGCCTGACGCAAAGGTGGTTGGAGTCCATACGCTGCGTTGCTCCACCGGCTGCGTGCTGAAGGCACAGAGCAAGCCACCGGACCATCCCAGGGAGCCTCCGTCACCATCCCGCGACCACACCAACGCCGTGTCGTCGACGTGCTGCCAAGTGAGCGCGCCAATAGCGAACGTCGTGGCAATCCACGCAAGGTTGTCGATGGGCTTCGCTAGCCCATAGCGTTCGTAATCGCCCGCGTAAACCAGTGCGGCCGCCGCGGGCATGGTCAACGCAAGCAGGTATGCCCACAGCTTGTTGAACTTCACGTTCTCATCGTTGCTCTGATCCGTGTCCGCGGTGTCAACAAAGAGAACGCTCTTGCTGGCATTCATCTCGCATAGCGAGCTGCCGGGGAATGAGCGCAATGACCAACCGTGGTCACAGATGTGTTGCACTGCCCAATGGAATGGGAAGTCCAGCACGCGCTGTCCAGTCTGCGAGATGAAGCTGCCTAGTTCGCCCTTGTCACCAACGAAGGTCTCGCAGAAGTTCCACCCGCCAACGGCTGCAGCGTACTGTTTGACGATCGCAGAGGCCTCGTTTTTAGCCATGTCCACGCGCATGCCGTCCATGCCTAGACGGTTGCGACGCCACTGCGTTGCCTGGATGATGCCCTTGAGCATGTATCCGGCGGGCTTGCAGTGCTGGTACGTTACCTGGTCGCCGTATGGCTGATCGCCATCAGCGTCGAATAGCGTGTCTCGCGGCGTCTCCGGATGGACGAAGCAGGAAGGACGCTTTGGGAACAGCGTAGAATCGGGCTGGCCTTCCGCTCCCAGCTCGTTGTATGTCTGCGCGCCGGCGCCAGAATACTGATGGATGACAGAATCCTCCAGCACCATCATCCCGTTGCGGTGGGCTTCCAGATTCGTCGCCTGAACATCCTGCGCGGAACCCCAGCGGAGAGAATCCCACTGTCCAACATGCAGGTCGTACCGCTTGTCATAACCGAGGGACTGCGACTTCTCTCCACCCGATCCGTTCTGTGTGAGGGGTGGCCACAGCAGGCCGTTGAAGCCGTAGGCGGCAAGGGTGGGCAGCATGGAGCGGAGCCGGGCAGCGAGCCCGTTCTGCACCTGGGGGAATAGTGAGTTGTAAATGATCACAGGACGCACCAGCGTTGAGATGGTGTGATGATAGCATTCGTGCAAGCATCACCACATCCACTAGCGAGGACATCATGGAAGAACTCATCACAATTGAAGAAGCGGCGCGTATTTGCTACGAAGCCAACCGGGCATACGCCCTTGCATTGGGAGACACATCTTTTCCTGACTGGTCATCCGCTCCTTCATGGCAGCAAGAAACGAACATTACCGGCGTCAAATACTTCCTGCGGACGGTGCGATATTACGGAGATGGCAGCGAGCGCCTTCGGCAGATACCGGAACGACTTCACGAGTCCTGGATGGAACAAAAACGTGCCGATGGATGGGGGTACGGTCCCGTTAAGGATGCGGAAAAAAAAGAGCATCCATGCTTCGTCCCCTACTCTGAACTGCCAAAGGCGCAACGCGCAAAAGATCACATTTTTGCAGGTATTTTAAGAGGTCTTCTTTCCTCTGGCATGCTGCAAGCGTAAATGGCAAAGGCCACCCGAATGGGTGGCCTTCTGATTTGGAGCGAACAGCCGGACTCGAACCGGTCATCAACAGCTTGGAAGGCTGTGGCCCTAACCATTGGACGATGCTCGCTTAAAACGGTTGAGCCTCAATACGAGGCGTAGACGATCCACTGCCGTAAGGAATGACAATCAGATTCACCCCGGACTTCGCGAACCCTCTCTTCGCGTCGGCGATCTCGAACTCAGTCATGCTGTCGCGCATGATGATCAGAGTTGCAATCTTCTTCAGTGAAGTCTTGCGCGGCGTGGTCTTTCGTTTCCGTCGTGTCGTAATGGGCATGCAGGTTGCCCTCCTTTTGTGACAGCATACACGATGCTTGCATGAGATGGTCCTCGCGAGTGGAGTTGAACCACTGTCTGCCGCTTATCAAGCGGAAGCTCTTCCGTTGAGCTACGCGAGGAAACCCTGCGCGAGCGGCCGTTAGCCGCCCTGGTGGAATCGAACCACCCCCACTCGGAGCCGGACCCGTTTGCGCGGTTGGGTGCGCAGCGCGGTCTCGAACCGCCGGCCAGACGAATGGGCGAACTTGGTGCCAGATGAGGGACTCGAACCCCCGGATGCTTGGGTGTAGGCCAAGTGACTTAGCCGCTTGTCGAATCTGGCGAAACTGGTGCGCGCGGCAGGACTTGAACCTGCGGCCTATGCCTTCGGAGAGCATCGCTCTGGTCCACTGAGCTACGCGCGCGAATTGGTGACCCTGCCGCGACTCGAACGCGGGACCTGCCGGGTAGGAGCCGGCCGCTCTCTCCACTGAGCTACAGGGTCATGGGGGCGTGTACGGGAGTTGAACCCGTGTTCTCTGCGTGAAAAGCAGGTGTCCTACCGTTGAACGAACACGCCAAAACTGGAGCGCCTGGCTGGAGTCGAACCAGCGGCCGTTGGCTTAGAAGTCCACTGCTCTGTCCTCTGAGCTACAGGCGCATAAATGGTGGGACCGGTGAGATTCGAACTCACGTCTCTTCGCTTAAAAGGCGAGTGCAGCTATCCTCTATGCGACGATCCCGAAAATTGGTGCGTCCGGCCGGATTCGAACCGACGTTGGGATCTCTCCCTCCGATTAAGAGTCGGGTGCATAAGCCTCTCTGCCACGGACGCGATGGTCCCTCTTCCAGGTGCTGACCCTGGCGCCTACCGGTTATGAGCCGGTTGCTCTTCCGATGAGCTAAAGAGGGATGGCGAGGGTGGCCCGGTTCGAACGGGCAGCATCCGGTTTTGGAGACCGGCGTTCTTCCACATGAACTTCACCCTCATTGGTGAATACGATTCGATTGTCAAAGACCAAAAGCAAAGCCCCTCCGGTTAGGAGGGGCCCGTTCACTTGTCGCAAGTGAGCTTGTGAAACAGACCCCTAAGTACGCGCACCTTCCCACATCCGCTTTCCGCGAATCTGAATGGTGACGACGTTTTTGGTTATCTGCCTCATGATCGTGTATCTGCTGTTGAAGAACTTACCACAGGAACCGCTGTTCGCCGCAATTATTTTTACACCGGCTCAATCAAGTGATACACGCGATCGGGATTCTTGTGGTGGAATGCCCAAGGTGTAAGTGCTTCGCGGCGAGCTGCCATCGCCTCAGCGGCTTTCAGCGTGAGGTTCTTCGCCACTGCCGCCCACCCACTCACCGTGTCGCGTGCTTCTTTCATGAGGTTGTACTTTGGCTCGCTCATGCAAGCATTGTAAATGGTCCACCCGGTAGGGATCGAACCTACACTATTCCGCGTTCGTAGCGCGGTGCCCTATCCAGTTGGGCGACGGGTGGATGATGGTCGGGGTAGACAGAATCGAACTGTCATCTTACGTTCCCAGGACGTAGGCTTGACCCTCCAGCTATACCCCGAACTATGGTGGCTGAGGCCGGTATCGAACCGACATCTCCGCGTTTTCAGCGCGGCGCTAAGACCTCATCAGCTACTCAGCCAAAACTTGGTGGACACGGAGGGAGTCGAACCCTCAATTTCCGGTTGCAGGCCGGATGTGTTCCCGCTAGCACTACGCGCCCACTTCTTACAACGAACTTATTGGGGAGGGCACGGAGACTTGAACTCCGGTTTCAGGTGCCACAGACCTGCGCCTCTGCCGCTCGGCCATACCCTCCACATGTTGGAGCCCGGTGCAGGCTATGATCCCGCCGCCTCCTGAGTACAAAACAGGCGCTCTACCGAATGAGCTAACCGGGCGAATTGTTGGAGCCGCTGTCGGGCGTCGAACCCGAATCCTCTCCCATACCAAGGGAGCGTTCTACCTCCCGAACTCCAGCGGCTTAAAAGAACAAGTACGGACGCCACGCCTCCATCGAATGACCATGCTGACGAAGGATCCCGCGCGCCGTGTGTAGCGTGACAGGCCTGGGACGCCGCAGAAGCGGCATGCAGGCCTCCTCTGGCGTACGATCCGCCTTCTCGCGATTGCACGGGCCACACGCGGCGACCAGGTTCTCCCACGTCGATATACCACCCCGAGACCGCGGCATGACGTGGTCAAGCGTCAATTCAGACGGCACGAACACTACGCCGCAATACTGGCAGGTGTTGTTGTCGCGCATCAGCACATTCTTCCGCGTCAACACCTGCACACGATTCGGAACCTTGCGGTACCGCTTCAAACGGATAACGCTCGGAAGCATGATCCCGGCATAGACTTCGCGGCCCGTGTGATGCTCAACATGCGCCGTGTCCTTCACTACAAGAGAAAGAGCACGACGTGCGCCGCAGATGTGAATAGGCTCGTACGATGCGTTGAGAACCAACACCGCAGCTTCAAGAATGCGTCCCACACGTTGCCTCCTTCCTCTTCCTTTTGGAGCCGGCGGCCGGAATCGAACCGGCGACCTGCGCGTTACGAGTGCGCTGCTCTTCCAACTGAGCTACACCGGCGTTGAAGTGGAGCGGGAAGTGGGGGTCGAACCCACGGCCTTCGACTTGGCAAGCCGACGCTCATACCACTGAGCTATTCCCGCAAACTGGATCCGTGTCAGGGAATCGAACCCCGATAGGTGACTCCAAAGGTCGCCGTCCTACCATTGAACGAACACGGATCAAAATTTGTGGATGGGAAGGAAGGCCTCGAACCTTCAACCTCTGCGTCCAGAGCGCAGCGTTCTGCCTACTTGAACTACTTCCCATCAAACTGGCTGTTCAGGTGGGGGTCGAACCCACATCTCCGGAGTTAACAGCTCCGCGCTCTTCCATTGAGCTACCGAACATCGTGCAAAAACTATGGCCCCCTGGGCTGGTTAGCGCCGGGGGGCCTCTCTGGTTTTACCTGGAGAAGATCTGGCGCTTACATGCGGATACCCTGGCGCGGTTGTGCCGCGGCGCGATTGGTAAACGTATGTGTCATCGACATCTTCATAACGATTTCGAATCTACTTGCGCCCACGCTTGATGTCAACCGCAATTTCACCAAGGATGCGATTTTTTTCTTTCTTCCCCGCGTGGTCAAGGATTGTTTTGCCGTTCAGGTGGTCGATCTCATGCAGCGCGCAACGCGCGGCGAGCCCGACCAAATCAATCTCGAAATCCTTGCCGTTCACATCACACGCCTTGACCCGCACACGCTTCCTGCGCTGTACACGCACTTTCACTTTGGGCGGAAAGCTGAGACAAGATTCTTCCTCTACGTCCACCTCTGGGCTCTCTTCGATCACTTCAGGATTAAAGAACACGTCGGGGCACTTCAACTTCAGGAATCGCGTATCCATGGCGAACGCGCGCAGCGTAATGCCAATCTGCGGCGCTGCCAGGCCGATCCCCTGAGCGCGGCCGGCGTGCATGGTGGCACGAAGCTCGCGCTGCAGATGGTGAGCGACACTGCTGCCGGGTTCTACCGGCGTGCAGTTCGTCTTCAGGATGTCGCTCGGATAGGTGACGATCTTCGCCATGCTAACTCGGCTTGATGATGCGCTTCACCAACACAGTGACATAGCGGTCGGCGTCTGCAATGCTGATGGGTTCATATTCAGTCGCGTTTTCGTTGAGCCAATCTTCCATGTCACGGCACGAAGTGAAAGCCTTAACTTGGTAGGTCTTCTCCATGGCTACTTCTCCAGCGCGATCGAGGCATTGGCAGTCATCACACAATCGCGAAGATGGCGAACAGCGGATGACTGGTCCGCGCTCGGCTTCGTGTTTGCAATCAACACGAGCGCAAACTGCTTGGCAGCATCACGAATGGCCTGGTATCGCTGTGGCTGATCATCCTTTGGTGCGTGATACGTGAACAACTCTTCAATGTCTTCTTTACTGAATCCGGCCATGATGCACTCCTTCGTAATCGCCAGTGGCGATGCGTTCGTTTGAACCTGGATGTTCGGGGTCGTTGTGAATCCACATCTGGATTCCTTGGTCGTTCTTCATACCAAGTGGCTTGCATTGGCAAAGCTCACCCTTTTCATGCGCGGCCGACATGAACACTTCACCGTTGAACTCCAAAACAGGAACGACATCAAGCGCGATAGTCTCGCTCTTGTCTTCGCTCCACGTCTCTACTGTTCCCCAGTTACTCATGCGCGCGCCTCAGCATCGGCAAATGCTTGTTTCCGAGTAGAGCCCATACCAACAACTTCTTCCCACCGGGGAAATCGCTCTTTCCAGCCCTCACTGCTCGGGCCGAAAACTCTCTTCAGAACAAGCCAGCAACTGCCGTCTTCAGCTTTTCTCGCGTATAGGTCCATTGCGTCGTCCTCGCAAATCTTTGGCGGTCCCGCGGAGAATCGAACTCCGGTAGCCTGATAGACAATCAAGCGTCCTGCCACTGAACGACGGGACCGAGGGTGAAACGTTGAGGCGGATGGAAGGGGTTCCTCTGCGCCCCCACTCCTTTCGGCTTGCGCCTATCCTTCCGTGCTGGCATCACCCAGGCTCAACGTTTCCGGGGCGCCACTAGACCGATTGGATCGGCCTGCGCGGCGCCATCTTGATGGCTTACTGCTTCAACGTGTAACCGTCTTCGAACTCTTCCGCCGGCGAAGAACTGTAGTAGCCGTTCGAATACTCCACGTAGTAGTAGCCGGCCTGCGGAACAGGACGGTTCTCCGTGGCATAGTCGCGGAATCCAAACGAATCATCTTCGAAGTAGACACGCACCAGTGACATGCTCAAGTATTCGACGCGGGCAATTTTCAGCGCGCGCACTTCCTTGTGGCACACGTACAGCGGAAGCTCTTTATCTTCTACGTCCGGAATCGTCGGATCTGCCATGGCTACTTCTCCTCCAGCTTTTTCTTCACCAGAGTAACAACATCCGCGAAGGTTTTGTCTGAAACAGCTTCCGCTTCTTCGTCGGTGATCGTGATGTCGAACTGCTCTTCAAGCGTCATCACGGTCTCTACCAGGTCGAGCGAGTCGAACCCCAAATCTTCGGCAAGACTAGATTCTGGCTTGATTTCGTCCGAGTTGTAAGTCAGAGCGCCACCATGCATCTGCTCGAAAAGTATTTCGCTTACCCGATCTTCAACTGTCTTTTCCACGGTTTCGTCCTCGCAAAAAGTTTTGCCCGGATATAGCGCCGGGCTCGCTCGGACTTTGGTTGCTCGGCGGCACCGATCAGGGTGGAATATACCCTGGCTCAATCGATCGGTTCTGTCTGCCATCACCGCTGGCGCGGCTTGCCTTCGCTTACGCCGGTGCCCATCCGGCTCTCTGAATACGGGATACTCGGAACTGCATCTCTGTTGCCGCCCAACCGTTGTCTGATCGTAGAGCTGGCTCCCTTACCGTTGGCCTCTTAGGAGCGACACACCGTACAACAGCAGAGATTCCTTTCACCCTCTCGTGTGGTATCTCAATGTCTGCTCGTCTCTCCGAGCTGTCACCGGTGGTCCGTTTTGGCAGATATTACGGTTGCTGACCTTGTTACGACGGACTCGCAGAAGCCACCTACGGGAGATATATGGCTTCAGTACCCCCAGGGCACACAGGACTTTCTCGAAGAGGCCTTGTGTTGCGCGCACCCAACAGATTTCTCTGATTCCCGGATACGAACTTCAATGGTTGCGCAGGAGGGATTCGAACCCCCGACCTCGTGGTTATGAGCCACGCGAGCTAACCGGACTGCTCTACCGCGCAAAAACAATCTCTCACGAGTGCAAGCATGGATGCAACAGAAAAATGGTGGACGCGGAAGGAGTCGAACCTTCAGTGCCGTGAGGCCCCAGTTTTACAGACTGGGTGGGCGACCTTTTGCCCGCGCGTCCATGTGGAAGAGGGTGACGGAATTGAACCATTCTGCACTCGCGTACAGACCGCGGTTTTCAGGACCGTTTGAGCACCGTGCTCGGCACCCTCCATGTGGCAGTGAGTATCAGATTCGAACTGATGATGCCCGCAGGCATGGCGTCTTAGCAGGACGCTGGGTTAATCCATCTCCCCCAACTCACTATCTTGGTGCCGGCCGCGGGGATCGAACCCGCACGTCCGAGGACACTGCGTTTTGAATGCAGCGCGTCT
>Ga0116227_10000261_pt1 | contig 96644 bp, 75 predicted proteins | sample S1TSphgellanicum_FD_89693 | JGI IMG/M metagenome (GOLD analysis project Ga0116227, IMG submission 89693) | Host-associated microbial communities from peat moss isolated from Minnesota, USA - S1T2_Fb - Sphagnum magellanicum MG | ecosystem: Host-associated > Plants > Peat moss > Unclassified... | reverse complement strand
GGTTCATTGTGAAAAAAAAACAACAAAATTGGGAGGCACCTCATCTAATTAATAAAAGAGGTGAATAGCTAGGGTGTTCTTAGGAATGTCATAGTGTGATTCATATTAATTACATCATGGGTGGCCTCACAACTTTTTAAATTTATTTTATGGAGCCATATTGATTGGCCCACCTGCAATTGTTTTGGAACTTTGGGGCATGCCCCCAATAGAAGTACCTCTTTGGACCCCAGTTGCAAAATAGAAACAAACGTGCACCATTGGATTATAGTTTATTTATAGGGGATTTTGAACTTTGGGCAAAGCATATGGGTTAAACACCCAGGTGCTATTGGCTACCTTGCAACATTTATGCAACAACAACAACATCATCATCTTAAATTATTATTATTTCATTCCTGGTTTATTTCCTTCCCATTCTTGGTGGGCAAAAAGCTGCAGTGTCAGACTCAGCAGAGGGATGGTGTGAAGCCGGCAACCTCGGAGCTTCCAGGGTGTCCATCCGCATGGACGACCGGACGGATGGACAGAGGACGGATGACGGGACGGATGACGGGACGCACGGATGCAGGGGAGGCTTCATTTCTCATCCCGACGTCCTTTACTATATAGGATACTCTATAGTGAATCTAAACACAATTGGTATCCTTGCCTTGGTAGGCAAGGTCAATAATAAACATCGATTGTGTCGAAAATTTTAAAAAATGTGACTCAATAGAGTTGCTTGCAAGAGAACTTTCTTTCAATTTTAAAGAAATGGGACAACCGAATCTTTGCTTTGTTGTACATTGATCTCAGATGCACTTCAAAAGTTTTTGTAATCTTTGTCCAAATGAAATTGAACTTGTGGTGTTGCATATAAGCTTTTATCATATGACCCAATACATTAAACATATAAGGTGATGTGAGGCACATCAATCATGTATTTGTTGGGAAGATGTGAGAAGACATGAGGTGATGATGAAGTTCCTTAACAAAGATTGTGGTGGGGATGTTAACACAATTATAAAGCTTCCTTGAATGAAGAATTGTCATAACATCCCACGCACTCTTAAGGTGTAGGGAGTAAGATTCATCCTCTTTTCTAAGAGAGACATAAGATGCCCTCCAAATGCACTACAATTTCGGCGGAGAGCTTTACTTTGTATAAGTGCCTTCCAATAAGGTACTACGAAACTTCTCTAAAGGTGCATTCACACTTGGTGTTAGGTACTCTCGTGTTGAGTTCCCTAACACCACCGTGCTAGTCATTTAGGACTTACACCTAGTTAGGCTTACCATGAACATTTTATTATGTTAATTGCTAACATTCACTTAACATTAAAGGTTTATCGGCCATTTTAACATAGGATGCCACCTAGGATGCCACCTAGATTTTAGGCTACCGTGAACATTTTATTATGTTAATTGCTCACATTCACTTAACATTAAAGGTTTATCGGCCGTTTTTAACATCAAATGCCACCTAGATTTTTTCATTTTAAGAACGGCCTTAACATCAAGTGTGAATGCATACCACCATAAAGTGTCTTTGGTAAAGGAGGAAGAAGGTGGGAACATTCCCAATTGCCACGTGGGCTAGCAAAAGGGTTGCCACCTGGGCGAGAAAAAGGGTTGCCAGCATGAAGAAACAAAAAAAAACTTTGTTGGTAGGTAGGTAACTCGAGTTTCCCAATTGGGAAGACGAGAATTTTGTGATACCTACAAAACTTTTCCAATTGGGAACATGAGAAATTGATTGTGTTTGTTGCTCCAAAAAATTTCAATACAATTGTGTTGATGCAAAACTTGCAATTCTGCAAAAGAAATAGTCCCCCCCAAAAAAAAAAAATTGGTTTGAGAATTTGGTGTTGGTGCAAACCTTGCAATTTTTGCAAAGAAAGAGAAATTTTTTTGTTGTGTCTGTTTGTGTTTGTGCAAGGGTGGATTTGTTCCCCTTTTGTTGTTGATTGTTGCTGTTGTTGTTGTTGTTGTTGCCTTCTTTTGTTTGTGTTTGCGATTGAAGAAGAATCCATGGCGGAGGAGGCGGAGGAGGAGGAGGAGGAGCTCAGTAGTACTAGTAGGAGTAATGGTAACAGTAGCTCCACCTTGCTGCCCAATTGGAAGGAACACGTGAACTTAGATGTGAGTTGAAATCTGTTTCCACTTCTTCTTCTTTTTTTTGGGCAATTTCGGTTTTTGGGTGGAGTTGTTGAGCCGAGATGGATGATGGACTTGCAACCAGCAACTAATGTGAATTCTGGAGCAGTATTGCTGCAGCAGCAATTAAGAAAGACTCTGAGAGACAGACAGACAGACAGACAGACAGACAGATTTGAGGTTCTTTGTATCTGTATGCATGGTGGTTGTCTGTCTCTGGTTGGGGGTTTTTTCTTCTTGGGTTTTGGGGTTTCTTAGCTTTGTGTTTGTTTATTTTGGTTTTCTTCCATAGATTCATTCATTATTGTAAGTAAGTGATGAACTCCACAATGTATACAACAACTGTGGTTGCAATAGTTGAAAAGAAGATGAAGGACACATGATGTTTCATGTTTCTTTCTCTCAACAAGAGTAGCTGCTTCTTTTTCTTCTTCTTCTTCTTTTTGCTTCCTTGGGGCATCAAGTGTTTTGCTTCTTTCATTCAGAGATGGGTACTTTCTATCTTTTGGGAAGAGGGGTTGGGGAGGAAGAAGAAGAAAGAACATAATGGTTGCCTATTCCCGATCACCATCTTTGTTTGTATTTTTCATTAAGTAATGTGAGAATCAGGAGAATTGCATTGAGCTGTTGTGTTGATTAGGATTTTGCTTTGGCCCATATGATGAAGTCAGTCACTTATTCTTTCTGAGTCTCAATTTTCTTCAGGAGGCAAAAATTTGATCTGCAATGGACATGTGGAATTTTTGGTTGTTTGAACAGGATGTCACAAACAGGTATTTATTGGAAGAGATTATCCCCCTCCAAGATGTGGCTGGAGTACAAGGAGCAAAGCAGCAGAATTACTTGGAAAAAAAACTCGAGCAAAAATGTGGTACTACAAAACACATGCAACAGATAGCAGCAGCAGGTGACAATCACCAGAATGCGAGCTTTGATTCAAACACACAACATCGTACTGCAACAGACATGTTCAATGACATGCACGGAACATCAACTGAGTTGGTAGAAAATGCAGCAAATTATACAGGTGACAAAACCCATGATTCTGGAGCATTTCAGGGTTTCTCAAGTCTGTAGGTAGAGAGAGAGAGAGTTCAGAGAATTGTGATATTGGGAATTTCTTTGATCGAGAGCTTCTTGTTTCAACACTGTTGATAAGTATAACAATATGTGATAATTACCCCAATCATCAGATCTGAAGATTGCCAACAACCATTGTAAACAAACAAACAAACAAACAAACAAAATGGAACTGATGCTGCTTCATTGCTTCCAGGCCCAGCTATGCATTATGATGGTCCAAAACATGCATCCAAAATGGGAAACACTGATGCTGGGACTGGCACTGATGGAGGTCACACAGGGAGATGGAGGGGTGGAATAGAGTACGGTACATTCAAGGGTGTCTAATTAAAGTCTGTAAGAAAAACATTCTATAGTGATGGTGGCAACCTAAACCTAAACCCCTTGTTTTTCTCCTTGTGAAACTGTGAAGGATGATGAACTGTGAATGTCTAATGACTCGGTCAAATGATACTAGTTTTTCAGTGGCGTGAACAAGAGAGAGACAGAGAGAGATCTGGGTGCTGGGTTATTCTACACCGTCTCAAGTCTCTTGTGCACAGGTAGTAGTAGCATATGGAGAGCTACTAGAAAGAAAGCACAGTTTAGGGAATCAAACAAAGTGACTATCATTCAGCTCAAACAAATATGATTTGCCCATCTGTTGCTGCACACCCATGAAATTTCTCATGGGAGAGAATAATGATGGCAGCTTTCAGAGTTTCTGTATTTATGTGTAGAATGGTAATTGCATATTTGAAACAAGATTTGTAGTGTCTGCGTTGTTTTACTATTTTTTCTGTGATCCTCTTTCTTATGAATCTTCCCCTAAAACTTTGTGACTTCCTGAGGCCTCCACTGAATCTTTTGACTGATCATCATCATTGTCCTCCAAAAGCAGGAGCAGAAAATAGGAAGGATTTGTTTGCCAGGTGTGAATTTCTTGATGAGATGTGCAAGAAGCATCTCTCTCCTGAATCCAGCTTGTGTCTTTGCAACTTCCCCAACAATTACATGCATGAAAGGAAATGAAAGGAATTTCTCTTGAGGATTCTGCAAATAGAATGATGATAATAGGGATGATTGAAAGAGAAGGAATTGTTGGGTTTTTTTTTTCCTTTTGGTGAGTTAAGAGAGTTTTTGTTCATGAACATTTTGGAGATTGTTTTGTGGTTTGCACCATGCTTGTTGTTGCTGTGAGCTTCTTGTCCACAGAGAACACTCCTGGGTCTGGTGGTTTTTATTTGTTTTTGGTTTTGGGGACTCTTTTGGGTGGTTGGGTCTCTTCCACTAGAGTGATGGTGAGCGCACTTGAGCCATGCTTCCTGGAGCTTCAAACAAGTCAAGCATAACCGAAAATATTTGCACCAAATCTCCTGTACTGTAGAGATCTTTTTCTTCTGATGATGATGATGATGATGATGATTGCTGCTGCAAAAGCGAGGCATAAGTTTGTGGCAAAATGCATGGAGCTGCTTATGTTGGTGTTAGACCATGCCATCACAAACACAGTTACTCCACAAATCCACCTGGTTTTATTGAGTATAGGAAGTTAAAGACATGGCTTCATTCATCTCTTGTCGATTCTTGGCTGAAATATGTGAATTGTATTTTGTTTTCTTCAACGGAAGCAAAGAAAGAAAGCAAGCAATCATATGAGAGTGAGCTTTTCAGTTCTCTGATCAATACAAACAAAGCTGCGATTGCACACCATTGTTGTTTCCAGGATTTAGTGTAAGGAGTGAACCAAAGAAGTGAGCTTTTCTTGTACAGAACATGAAGCTTTTCTCATCACTGGGATGAATGAGAGGGGTTGTTCACATGACATTATGGTCTGGGGTGGCAGATTATGTCATTTTCTTGACCACATTTACATGACATAATCATCCGCTGATGATTCATACGGCTTGTAATAGTGACCAAAATGAGATCCCAGACCCTTAAAAGTCATGGAATGGTCTTGCTCTTGCCCATTATTATGTTGGGTGCGTTGATGACGTAATGGGCTTGCTTGACACCTTACCCAACATAATGGGCAACAGCTAGACCATTCCGCACTACGTAACTGGGTTTGGTGACCTATTCAGGCCCTTTTCTTGGGTGGAATGTTGTGTAGGTTTCATACCACATGACATGTATTACGGCATGTGGAGTATGGACATATAATTGAGTGTTGAATTCTTGACTACAAAAATCAATTAAAATTTTTAATCATTTTTTTTAAAATTTAAAAACTATAGGTGGAAAGAAGGGATTTGTCCCAACAAGATTGAGGGGGCTCAAAGGTCAATTGAGGTTGGGGGCTTCAAAGGTCGATTATGAAAATCATATCATAGATGATTTTATTATCCAATTAATAATTTTTAATTTATGTGATCATTGAGGGTGAAGTTTTGAACGTCTCAAAGTAATTTTTTATTTTTATTTTCTCATAATTATTTTGTCAGTTGTTATAACTCAAATGTTTTCACAACGAGGAATTGTGTTTCTAGGCACCTAGAATGATAAAGACTAAAACCATAAAGCAAACCCTAGTTCCACTTATTAAATGCACGTTTTCTCAAAGGTTAAAAAAATGTTCATAACAATGATTTTTGGATCATTGATAATTCAACAATCAATCCAATCATCTACAACCAAGTGGATATTTGAAATGATAACTTACGAAAATAATCGATTTTTGCACAAGAATAAATCAACCTTTGAAACCATTCCCCCTCCTAACTATGAAAGGAGATGCTTAGTTCCTTGAAACTAAGTTTTACAAAACTACAAAACTAGGAAACCTCCCTCAAATTACATCCCAAGGAAAACAAAGCACGATGGCCTCAAAATAGACCCATTTATGCACACATCCCTTGACTTATATCCTCAAGGAAAATAAAATAAAATAGGCTCAAGGTAGACCCATTTTTACACGTGTGCTTCAAACAACCACTTGATAAATTGTTGTTCAAAATTTTCAAAAAAATTGGACATATTAATTAATCAAAATTGTGATAAAAAGGATATCAATCAAAATCAACTTGTCCAAAATGACAATTTGATAAAGTTGGACAAGGGCTAAGGGGAGGTCTTTTTTATTACTTTTTTAATAAAAAATATTGTGATCTCTTGTAATGAATGTAATTGGTTGGGGGATGGCAATTTACATCTATGAATTGATCATCAACAAAAGCAAGGATTTGGTTTTGATTATTATATTCATCTCCCTTTTGTATGATGAAAATACAATCAACAATCATGGGTTTCCATCCATACATATGTGGTTGAAAGTTGGTAGTGAATGCCTTTGTTGTTATCCTTGCAATGAATGGTTGATGAGACTAGTTCAAATAATCTAAAGCAAATTTTGATTCCATAGTAAAGTATAATGGTTTAGGAAACAATGACATCAAAACTTGATACATTTAGAACCAACAGGGTGAGTGTTTCAAAGAGTTAAAAATAGGAATGATAATTTAGTTGTTATCATTATCATTGATTGGTGTAAATTGCATGAGCCAACATAGATTTATGATTGGTGTAGATTGTATGAGTCACCATACACATTTGATATTGTACAAACTTTTTAAAAATAAAACAATGTTTGGAAGATTGAAGATGTATGTGGCAAAACTTGTATGTTTACCTTTATAATAGTCCAAAAATATTCAAAAGTTTGCAAATTGGTCAACATTGTGAAAACATGGAGTTAACACATTTTTATGAAAATTAAAACTTGATGGATTTTTATGAATTATATTTTCAACAAAAAGAGTGTTGAGTCAATGCAAAACCATGGTTTTGAATATGCAACAAGATGCTTCCATAATCTTTGTGACTTGGAGGTTATGTTGGGATTGTTTTGTTTAATGACAATGTTTGAAAGGTGGAAGGAATTCATTAAAATCTCCCCATCTTGGAAATGTTTTGTTTGTGATTTCATTTATGCTATAAAGCTATTTCAATTTACCTATATTTTTGGTATAATGACCCTCATATTGTCTACACGGATGAGATGTTGAATGGATATTGGAACTTGTTGAATGAGACATCAAATGTTGTGGTGCTTGAATGGGGATTTGATTTAATCATAGGTACAGATAATGTGAGTTTTCGTATTGTTGGCATTTCTATTATAATGTTTTATCATCGGTTTCATACATTGTTTTATGTTCATATGGCTTGAATTCTTTTCCATTAGATTGTCAATGATGTTCAAAAGTGGTGTTTTAAAACAATAGTCTAGTTAGTGATGAACTTGGAATTATTTTTTTTGCACAAGATGTGATGAATATTTTACAAATGTTTTATTCATAACACTAGTTGAAATCTTTATTTGAAGAGACCTTCTGAATCCATTTATATATGTTAAATTAACATAAGAAACTTGGATCAACCCAAACATATTTAATATTTACAATTAATGTTTGATTCAATATAATTCACAAAAAGTCTAGCCAAAAAAAAAGAAAAGTTTATTGATATTTGTCAAATTTGTTGAAAATTGAAAACCAATGGGTTACGATTAAAAATGCACAACACAATATCTTGCACGTTTATTCCTCAACTATTGAAATTTTGGAAAATTAAATTTGAAATTATTGAACATCATTTTAAAAAATAAATGTAATATATAATACAATATGTAAGATATTGTACCAATAATTGTTGTTTAACACTTCTTTTTAAACTTTGGAACAAGCTTTTTGAACATTTGGATTTGGCAATTCATATGCATGCATGCAACCTTATTAATTACATTCTTGATATTTTTCCTTTTGATGATATCATCCCAACTTGGATTGAAGAAAAAACAAGGAGGGGTCTTTCAATTTGACACACATTTTGAATAATCATTGTTGTTATGTAGATGTGCAACTAGTTTTTTGAAACATCATGGTTGCCTTATGTTATAATACATGAAAACTTTGCACATGCACAACATCATGGTTGCTGTATGTAATACATGACAACTTTGCACACCCACAAACCCTAATTTTCATTATATTTTAAATGTTGGGCATGTTTGGCTCATTTTCTACTATGTAAATGTTTTGGTGTTGCATCAATGGTATTTAATTTGTTCCTTTTTGAACTTTCCATTTGCTTGAATATGGAATTTAAATTTGCAATGTTTTACAACTTACATTTTAACATTAATTGAATGATTACCCTTTTATGCTCATTGTTGTGACTATGTGGGTGAAATCTCTCGGAGCAAATGCAAGTTCAATCCTATAAGAATTTAAAAGGATTTTGCATCATCAAACAACCCCCAATTTCCATGATGTTAACAAGTTTGGTCTTTGGGTAAGTTTTTCCTTCCTTGGTGGCATTTGATTATTTTTTAATCACAAGAACTAATGTGTGGCTTGCAAGTTAAAATATGCATTGTCATTGGGTGTAGTGTCCTCTAGGACAAGAGTTCAACTCCCTCATTTGATGTTTCAATTTTAATTGTTAACCATGAATTTCTTGCCAAGTTTTGCCACTCCAATTTTCTCACACCTTGCAAAAAGGTCTCCCAATTTTTTTACTATAGCCTAAATCCACACTTTGTCAAACTTGAAATAATCATTATTCATGTACAAAGTGCAACTTGCAATAACCAAATACACAACCCCTTGCAAGGGGAATCATCATGTATTTTTATTTTCTTTATGTAACCACTTCAAAAGTGTCCATGCATTTTCATTTCACCATACCTATTTAAGGTGCTAGTTCATGCGCATAATCACCACATAGGCCACTTCCAAGAATGATTTTTAAAAACATTATTGAATGGTAGCATAACATCATCAACATGGACTTTTTTTTCCCCATTTTGTCAAGTAGGTGAATTGGCAACTATCCACAACACTAATGAGTCAAAAATAACTAAATGGGAGCAAGAAAAGAAAACATTTTGAGAATCCCACTTTTTCTAACAACCTCTATGACCTCAACATTTAAATGTGACAACTTCTAATTGCTTTTCCTCAAAAAATGGTGACTTTTGTACAAAACATCCAAAAGAAACCGTTGGTACAATTCATGTTTGATTTTAACTTTGTTTTGTTGGTACAATGCTAAAATTCAACCAAAAAGAAAACAATAATCATGATGATTCTTCATTTTGTTTTCATAAACACAACCAATGTTATTTATGTCAATTTCATGAAGTAGCTACCAAAATGGTTATCATTTGTAAAAATATTTAACCAAATTTGGCTACAAACAATATATGAATGTTAGAAAAATTTTGAATATCCTTTTATATTTTTGGCTACCTTCTTGAACCATGTATTTAGAAATGTAAAAATTATTCCCCCAAAAAAAACAAATTCTAGGAATTGAAAAAACTCAAAAATCATTTCATTGTAGCATTTATGATTATAAATTATCTTATTTGTGAGATTTTGCTAATGAAAAAAAGGCTCAAAGTTGTAGAAATTCATGAGGATATAGATTTTGCATAATCACTTTTTTGATTTTGGGTTATTTATTATATTAAAAAGCACTCAAAGAAAGTTCCTATTATATTTGGATTGCACCTTTTATCAATGAATATCCCTCCTATAAAAGAAAGGGGAGAGGTTTTATTCCTCCTCCTAATGAGTGGGAAGGGATTCACACCTAGTTGGAGGTGTAAGCTTTCTCCCATTCTTAAGTAGGAGGCAATCTCATGTGCTCCTATTTGCTTAGTGGCCAAGAATTTAGCTTGATTAGCTATGAGGCGAAAACACATTTGCTAGTCCACCAAAGCTCTAAACCTTGTAAGCTTTTTTGGGTTCCAAATTTGCTTTAGTGGCCATGAATGTAGCTTGATTAGTTATGAGGGGAAAACACATTTGCTAGTCCACTAAAGCTCTAAACCTTGTAAGCTTTTTTGGGTTGGCCATGAATGTAGCTTGATTAGTTATGAGGGGAAAACACATTTGCTAGTCCATTAAAGCTCTAAACCTTGTAAGCTTTTTTGGGTTCCAAATTTGCTTTAGTGGCCATGAATGTAGCTTGATTAGTTACGAGGGGAAAACACATTTGCTAGTCCACTAAAGCTCTAAACCTTGTAAGCTTTTTTGGTTTCGAAATTTGCTTTGGTGGCCATGAATGTAAGCTTGATTAGCTATGAGGGAAAAAACACATGTAGTAGGGTTGGTTGGTCACCTAGTGATGAACTTGCAAGGTAGTCTAGGAGCTAGTAGTCTCCATGGACTTAACTTCACATGACTCTCTTGTATGTTTGTCTAGGGTTGGCTTGAGAATGAGACCTTCAGATCTTCACTTTTTTATGTCTTGGTCTTCCACAAGTCTTTTGTATATAGTTAGCCTCTCTTTCACAGTTTGCATCGGAGGCGCAAATTGGGTCTTTGAAAAACTGAGCAGGAGCTTCATAAGCTTTGTAGCAAAATTATGTACATCCAGATCACAATACTCATATTGTCAAACCCAATTCAATTTTCAGTTGTAGATTTCGTATGTATCTTCAGTAGATGTGATTGGTGACATGGTGGCTGATTTGGGTCTTATTGAATTTTTTGTTGCTTGAAGAAAAGTGTGTGAGGGTGGCATCACCAGTGCCGGAAGGCTAAGTGCAAATTTTCTGCAAATTGAGCAAAATCAAAGGATTAGTGGACATGGCTGGAACATGGAAACATGGAAATGCAATGAAAATAATTTGTGATGGAAAGGGGAAGTACATGAACATCGAGCTTTGTACTCCACTTTGTTCAAATGTTTGGAAATTTTGCATTAAAAGTGTTCTGTACTAGATGATGATAATGATGATGGAGCAACTTCCTGTGTAATATCTTTTCATTTATAGTGTGTGGCAATTTGATTGAGATTAACTACAAAATTTAAAACATTTGTTGGAAGAGGGACTCTCCCAGGACTCACACACACACCCTTTGAGCTTGTTGCAATAACTTGTTTCCTTCTTTGTTCTGTTGTTGTTTGTAAAGCAGCAGGTGGAGAAGGAGGAGGTTGCCGTTTTGATTTGCGATAAAACCTTTGACCAAAGGTGAATTTGGGTCCAGGCAAGCGGGATATAAGAGTGTAAGTCCCAGGCCCTGGAAACTTGTCAGGTTGAAAACTCTGAAGCCTTTCAGAGACACTGTAACTAGGAGGAGCAGGTACAGTGATGTCAATGTTAGCTGTGTATGTGCCAGGGCCCGGGTACATGTCTTTGGAAAGACTACCAGGTTTAGAACTCATTGTGAATGCAGGACCAGGTAAGCGTGTTCTGAAACTATAAGTTCCAGGCCCGGGAGTGCTGCTTGTAGTTCTCAACCTCAATCCCTTGGGCATTGAATATGCAGGTGCAGCAGTGGTAGTAATCTCAACTCTAGGACTATAAGCTCCCGGTCCAGGGTAGTCCTCGCTAGAATAATCCATGTAAAAAAAGAATCGCCAATCCTAGATTAACTCTACTATGTTAGTATGGCATAGTTCATATACACAAAATTCAATATGATACTCTAAAACTCGCACACCAAAACTGCATGTTTGTGACTCTTTGTGTATGTGTGAAACTCAAAGCAATTGTGCATATATACAATACATATATGATCTTTTGATCTTTTGTCAGTAGTGACCCATTAAGGATTTGGAATAGATTGACATGAGTTTCATTACCCAGATTTTTTTTGGTTCAAAGAGTCATTCTCAAATAGATTTCTTTTTCAGAGAATCATACATGTCAATAATGAAACACAAGATTTTGTTTTGGGCTGGCCAAGAGAGTGTGAATGTCAGAAGAATTGGTGTGTTAAATCAGAATGGTTGATTGATTGATTGATTGATTCTCTCTTGATTATCATATGAATGGTATGATGGGTGTTGGAGTTGTGAGGTTCTTCTGAAATCCTGGTTGTGTGTTTTTTTTTTTTTGTTTCTTCTTCTTCTGTGGATTCTACTACAAGCTTTCTTCTGATCATTTTCATGAATATAATAATAATGTATGTGTGTGTTGTTCATTTACATCTGCTAAAGTGATTGTGGAAAGACCAGATATAGAGCTACTGACGAGAGCCCTTTTGAAACTAGCTAGCTAGTTGCTTGCAAAGGAGGTAGAAAGGTTAAATTCAGTTATCAAAAATTTGCCAGCAACCGTCACAACTCTTGATTTTCAGCAATTTTGACTACATTTTGACTACATTTTGCTTTGTCTGAGATTTGACCCAGTTGGGCGGTTATCAGAAGGGAGGAACATAACATACCCCTCCCGCCAGTGGTTATCCAGCCAGTCCTCAAGGTTCACAACCATCAATGGTTCTAAAAACAAAATTCTCCAAAGAACCAGCTTTTGATATATACCCATGATTCTCAAAAGGGTTTGAAAAAACCCAAATGACTGGCTTTATAACCGTCAATTCTCGATCGGTTCTTTCATCAAAACTGGCAGTTTCTTGAGGTTTAAAATAACCAGAACCAACGGTTCTTTGATCCTGATCTTTTTGTTCTTTTTCTTTTTCTTTTTCTTTTGGGGGCAGGAGGGTGGGGCAGGAGAGATCAGGAACTGATGGTTTGGTGGTTCTGAAAATTTGGTTGATAACCAGAACCGAGAACCAGTGGTTATGAACAAAATCAAATACCCAGCCAACACCGGGATTTACCAACTCTATTATACCAGGTATAATTTGGTATGCATGGAAGAGATTAACAAGTCAAGACGGCGTGTGAAGAGGGGACTCATCATTTTAGCCAACTTTTCCATAGTGTTGTTGTTGGTGGAACATCTGTTGATGTTGGCAGAACATCTTTTGAACCCAACAATTTTGAGGATTCCAATCATTCCAATCACCAGAAGAGTATTTTTTTAACCTTCCAACTCTTTGCTGATGATACTACAAGACACCAAACCTACAAATCTGGGAGAGGCTTTGGGATGGATACCATCATAGTAGGTGTCATTATGATAATTAACTTGGATTATTAAAAATCGTGTGCGAATGAAGAACCTCACAAATATGTTTGTGTAGTTATAGTTTTTCATTTCTCTGACATTTTTGCAAATCAACAGCTTCCTATTACCAAAATAGAAGAAGAAGCTTTGTATGCCTTGGTGACAATCCCAAACAATAGGGCTTGTCATTCCCTCATTGTTTTGAGAATGGCAATTATTTTACAAACTTGGATCCTACAGTACAAGACAAATGAAAATGAACCATATCCAAAAACATGAGTTGAACCTGAATACAAACAAGCTGAAACCTGAGCCTCACTAGAAGGATAGGCAGAGGGATAGCCAAATGGAGTACGGAGAGCAGGGGCATGAAGCTAGCAGCCTAAGGAAAAACCAAAGAAAGAGAAAAGGAGGAGCAGCTAAAAGAAGGAAAGAAAAAAGAATCCATTCCAGGCACATGTAGAAGAAAACCACAAGTACAGAAAAAACATAGGAACAACTGGAAAAGGGAAGGGATCAGGAAAGACACTTGGAATCAGCAGTTTAAAGACAGAACAGTCAGATTGAGAAGGGGAGAATAGGCTAAGGCAATCATCAGCAGCTCCTTACTGAAATTGTTACTCACATACTACACAACATGGGAATTTGCTACTAGACCCAACAGACATAGGTCTGATCAATCTGAGAACCAAGGCTTCTGCTGCAAGGGATTCTTCATCTTTGAGTTGAGCATTTGTGCATTGTTGATGTACTTTGCTGATGTTTTGTAAAAAGGCATTTCTTCTGTTTGTGCAAATGGGATTTCATCCAATCCAAAGAAACAAGGGCCACACATTATGGCAATCACAGGACAAGGTATTTCACCTATTTTTAACAATAATCTGAGAAACTGAAGAACTTATCTGCATGAACAACAGAAAAAACTTTCACCCATGTTAACAATTAGTCCTGCAAGGAGGCAAAAAAACTGACCCATATAAACCACAAACCTTGTAGGGCCATGCTATGGAAAAATGCTCAGGAACCTACTAGAGTTTGCAACAAATGTCCTACTAAAACTGGTAAGCATAGTTAACTAGCAATACTAGAAATATACATAGTGAAGGTACTGATTTGAGTAAATGTTTTAAGCAAATTTGATGTGCAGAGAAATACACTTGTGTGTATCAAGTATTCCATCCTAGTACCTGCAACTATGACAGGAGGAGCCGATACTCGATAACATCTGCATTGAGAAGGGCAAACACTTGCGTATTCTGGTTCCAGATACATCATTGCTGCTTTACCAAGGAGAAACTGCTGCTTGAGAAAACTGCAAAAAAGCAGCCAAGAAGATGAATTCAGGCAGGCACGAGCTGAGTTCAAACTGTTATGTAATTTATCCCAAAACTGCAAAAGTTCAATTCCAAGTCCCCAGATGCAAGAGTTGATAAAGAGAAAGCAAACACATTCATATTAATATGGCATCATGAGTCTCAACTTTTCAAGATTTGTGAACTTGATCAATGCAGCTGACACTGACAATGAAGTTCACAATCTATTTCTTTTATGAGGACCCCGATCTGCTTTACAGATGGTGCATCTACAAAACTGCTGTCAATCATCTGTCTGACACCAAGCAGCCATGACAAAAATAGTCTACTGGAAGAAGCTTGATGAAGATGAGGAAAAAGACAATGAAGAAGCTCATATGAGCTTTATACCTCATGGCAGATTTTCAATTGTGCTGCAACTGAAAACCTTTCCTCTCCCAGGTGGTCTCCATCTTCTGAAGAGTGATGACACCATCCTTATGGGGAAAACGAATGAGCACCCTGGGAAGAACAGCTGGTAAATAAACCTCTGCCTGCTATTCACTCTGCAACAGAGCAAACCGGAAATCCCAACATGAACTACAGAATCTGATGTTCAAGGATTTAGGGTTTAGGGTTTACCCTGGGCCTGGTTTACCAAAGAACTGAAAACTAGGAAATCTCTATTACATGATGAAGAACAATGCACATGAGATGATGTAGCAGACACTACTACATCATGCAGAAACATCACAGACATCTCTCTTCTCTCAGTGTGTGTCCAAGGAGATCAGACTGCAGCATCTAATGCAGGTACAAAGATTGTCCAAGATTGGCCAATCTTTAAGGGATCAGGCAACCAATGCCAAGAATTTTGGTGCATATAGTAAGCTACAACTCGATCAATGACATCATCAGAGATATAGAGAAAGCCATTTCTTCCTACACAACAGAAATCTTCAAAGCTGATATTCAGCTTCCGATTTCTGAGAGCCTATCAGATAGGCATTCCGTGGCGGTACAACGTGGACCCTGTAGAGAAACCATCGGTGCAAATCGGAAGTCACGCGGCGGAGCTCCCTCCGAAGCTCAAGGAATTTCTGAGAGCCTAGCAAAATATTCCATGACTTGCAAACACATCGCACTCGCACGATGCTGCTTCCTACAGGTATGTGGAGCAATACCTTCTCTAGAAAGCCCCTTTGGGGAGCTGACGTTGATTCATCGTGGACTCTAGGCAGAACGACATGATGCGCCAATTGCAAGCAAATCATTGGAGCAATAATATGCCAAGTAGCTACAAAAACTAGTCCTCTCCACTGCAACGATCCAGCAATCACTGCAATCTGTGTATGGGTGTGTGAGACACAGAGAGAGAGAGAGAGAGAGAGAGAGAGAGAGAGAGATGCTCTTCAATTTGAAGAGTCTAAAGGCGATATCAACCAGTGAAAAATCGGAAAAAAACTGAGAAACACCGCAACAGCGTCGCCTTCCATAGCCGAGCGTAAAAACAGGCTAAATAATTTCTATAATTTCTTTAGCGTGCAGACGCGGAGCACATCCGCACGCATCCGTCGCAAGACTCTTCGTGGGCCTCGTCCGTTCCAGCGAGGGAGAAGGGGAGAGAGAGACGACGACGACGACGACGACGACGACGGGTCGCCCGGGTTATAATCGGGCGGACCACTGTTTCATCGGGTTCACGATTCTCGCTTGGTAATTGGGTTGGAGGGTACTTATCCACGTGCCTTCCACGTGCGAGAATAAAGGCAATGATGGGAACTTGATTGCGTGGCTGAACTTGTTGCAAAATCTCGTCCACATCCCGACGCTGACTCAGCAAAGTTGTTGTTGTTGTTGTGCCCATTATTTGAGTCATCTCCAAATCAGACTAAATTAATTTCATATTATTCATTCTTAATTCTTTTTATTATGATGATGCAGGAAATTAGACCTTTGCACATTAAACCCTCATTGGAAAAATTTATTAATCAAAAAGAATTTTATTCTTTTTTATTTAACCATGCATAATAATAATAAATCCATTAAAAAACAATAATGCTACCACGATTTCCTTTATAAAAATTTTAAGTAATTTTCTTTCCATCTTGGTTGAATGTTATATATATATATATACATATATATAGTAATGGAGATCCAATTATCAAAATTTTGCATGTGTGATGGTAATTCATTCAAAATGAGTTTGCAAATAAATGAAAACACTTTGTTAGACTCATATGTAATAGTAACCTTCTTTGCCTTCTTCAACCACTATTACAAAATGTGGGTGAAATTCATTAATCCCTGTTCACTAAACCAGTGAATTCACTCAAAATTCATCACTTGGTGTACAAGGACACCTTTTGTTAGTCCCCGTTCACTAAACCAATGAATTCACTCAAAATCCAGTGTGAAATCACTTGGTGTACAAGGACACCTTTTGTTAGTCCCCGTTCACTAAACCAATGAATTCACTCAAAATCCAGTGTGAAATCACTTGGTGTACAAGGACACCTTTTGTTGTAGTGAACAAATTTTTAAATCATTCAAATTATAAGCAAAAAATAATAATTAAATTTTCAAAAAATAATTTAATCAATTAATCATTTGGGGATTTTATTACCTAAACTCATGATCCTTGTAATAACCTCATATGATATGAGTTGGTAGGGTTCATCCTTTTTAATTCAAAAGGAGTTGAAAATTTGAAAGGCCCAAGGTTTTTCCTTGTTTTTATTTGTGTTTATAATTTGGGTTATCACCCTTTTGCCTAGGCACCTTGCAACAACAAATGGCCTTTGACATGAGATGTGGAAGACATCAAATCAAAACATACGAAAATGAGGTTGAACTTTATTTAGAGTCTTTATGAATATCTATAGTTATTAATTCAATATTTGTGGAAATTTTGCACAAATGGTTCTATTTTGCCACCCCGAAGTTTTGTTATATATTTTGCTGCAAAGGGCTGCAACCATTATCAAATGAGCCAATGGTGACAAAGGATTCAACCAAAAATGGGTTTTTTATGGTCATTTTGACTTTTTCAAAAAAAAAAAAATTTTGAATTTTTTTTTTTCAACATGTTTTTTAAAAATATTTACAATTCATCCAATAAATTACATTATATGTGTTAACTATTTTGAATAAATATGAATTGTATAAAAGTGTAAAGATTTTATTAAATTTTATGTTTTGCTTTGAAAAATGATCATAATTTCAAATCATGTTAAAATATGCTAACTATTTTAAGCTTTAAGTTTTTTTTATTACAAGTCACAACTTTGTTCATATGTTATACACATTATGACCCATTTACATATAGCAAATGACTCTAGAAATTTGAATATTTTAAAATTATATTTTAAGTTTCTTAAAATTTAAAGTATTAATTTTTTAAATTATGATATTTTTGAATGTGAATGGTAGGTTATAATTAGTTCAAAATTTTAAATCAAAATTTTTATATTAAAATAGTCCTTAACCTAATGTTTCATAAAATTGATTTTTTGGTATTAAAATTCAAAGTCCTTTATTAAAACCAAAATTCAATTTATTAAATTAAATGATTTTTTAAGAATTCTTCAATAGTCATATAAATAATTTAAAACAAACTTTCTTAATCAACGTGACATTAAAATGACATCACATTAAAAAATTTGACAAAATTGGTAGTTTTTTTGTCGTCCAACATGGTTTTTGACTCATTTGATTATGATCACACCCAAAACCATCACATATGATTAAACAAATGTTTATGAATTGGCCTTCTTTGAAAGAACAAAATCACTAACCCAACATATTCAATGTTCATCACAAAACCATCAATATTTATCATTCACATACGACCTTGGGTGCTTTTGAATTTGGCCCTTTTAAAATAAACAAAGCCATGGCACCACAACAACCTTGATCATCATCACAATACCTTCAAAATCTTCCCTATCTTATGAATTTTCCAAAGGACAATTGTATTGCAAAATTTGCCTTATCTTCATATTATTATCAAAAATAGTTACTATGATTTTTTGGCAATGAGACCTTTCTACCATCAATTTCCAAGTTGGCAAGAATCATCCTTGCCCACACCCAATTATATACAAATCATGTATAACTAAACATTTTCTATGGTATTGATTCATTCTACCTTTGCAAATAAAGAGTCATTACCCAATTCATTACAACTTTTGCTTGGGATTGACATCCCTCATGTTGTTGGACATGTGTGTAGTTTCAACAAATTTTGTATTCACAACATACTAACATGTAGTCATGTGGTACTCTTGTGTGTTCCATCCAATGTTCCAAGGAGATTTCTTTGTGTCAATTTGAAAGAAATTTCCATGACAATTTGAATGTTACAACACAACCAATGTAATCATTTAACCTTATGAAGATCTTTTACAAAGTGTTAAATGATCACCTTCATCATAATCATGGTTTTTACCCCCCAAATTTGTGAGGTAGGTGAAATGGTGATTTTTCAAAAAAGAATTTAGCCAATTTTAGCTACAAACAAAAGAGCAAAACATATATTTTCTGAAACTTCATTATAAAATTACAATATCTTAGAAGCTATGGTCTAAATATGGTGAATTTATTTTTTTCTCTCCTTGGAATATAACAACTTTGTGCCATTTTTTCTGCAAAAAATCTTTTAAAAGATTTGTCGCATTTTTTTTTGGGTTGTCAAATGGTAGAATTTCACCCAAAAAAACATTACTAATGAATAAATAAACATGACAAGCAACCATCACCTTCATCATGAATAATAATGATAAGTCGTCATGACTACCCATTGATTTTGACATCAACTCCTAAGTGATTAGTGTAAAATAGGTATATAACAATTCACTTAAAATATGGGCAACCTTAATAAGAAAAAATAAGACTCATAATCCAACATGTTTCTATTAAAAATGAACTTAAATATACATTGACTTCCCAAATATATATATGAAGGGGTTTGGTCATGAAAAGGTGTTTTTAGGTTACTTTAAGTTCCTAGTAATTGTTTTAGAATATGTTCAACATGGATGAAAATAATAAAATATAAAGTAGTATAATGAGTGAAAATTAAATTTCATATAGTATTTCGTACACCCCCTTTGAAGTTGAGCTTCATTAAAAAAACTAAAAACTAGAATTAATGTTTGTAGAAAGACAAAAACCAAAGTAAAACACACAAAATTCATGTTTTGGTTCAATTAAAACTTTGGTAAGGGTATTTATAAGCATTTTTGCAATATTATAATAAATTATATTTTGATTCACTTGTTCACACATCAAATGATAACGTATGGCAACATGTTTGGAACATTCATGGAAATTGGATTTTCAACCAACTTAATACATGATTGATTATCACAATAAATGGAATTGATTGTAATGTAAGAAATCCGAGATCAAACACTAACTTCTGAAGCCAAATGGTTTTTTTGGTTGCAGTCATTATAACCATATATTTTGTTTCAATATTATAAAAAACAATGGTAAGTTTGATTTTTTGATTATCTTGGAATAAGTCCTCCTACATTTTAAAATGAGAAGATTTTCCTCCAATAATGGATTTTCAATTATTAGAATTTGAATCATACCAACCAGTTCAAATATTTGGTTGGGATGAATTGAATACATAACCCCAAATGTAATAGTAGCTTTGATGTACCTCAAAATTCACTTTGTGGTTACCCAATTTTTTTTCTAGGATTGTTAATAAATTGTGAAATATGAAAAACCAAATAAACTATATTGGGCCAAATGCACACCATAACATGTGTCAAAGTTCCAACAACATTTGAATATGGAATTTTTCTCATTGTTATTATGTCATACATGGTAATTGGAAACTTTGTTTTGTTAAGTTTTTAAGTAACAAAAATGGTGTGATGATTGGACAACATAAGTCCATTTTATATTTTGTCAACACATCATTTAAATATTTTCTTAGGATAGCTCTAGTTTCTTTTGACCTTTATTTCTCTTGATTTGTGTACCAAAGTAATATGCAACTTTTCTCGAATTAATCATTTCAATTTTTGAAACAAGGAACATTTAATGGATTCCAAAAAAGTAATTTGATAATTAACAAATATTAAATCATCCATGTAAAGTCCCAAGTAAATAAATAATGTACCAATCCTTTGAACATAGATATTTGTGTTAACTTGATTTTTTTTATGAAACTTAAATTTATAAAAGATAAAAATCCATTTGCTCATACCATGCATGAATGGATTTTTTTAATGCATAAAGTTTAATTAGTCTTTAAAAGCTAACATGCACATACCCTTATGTTCAAAACCTTTCTAAATATAATTTTCAAGTTGGTTCATGGATATTTCTTCATGCAAATGACCATTGAAAAATATTAGGTGAATGACCATTTAATGAACTTCCAGATTTAAGTTGATATGAAAAGAAAAATAATAATTAAATAAATCATTTTTATCGCTGAATTAAATGCTTCATGATAATCAAGTCATTGTTCTTGTGAAAAACCCCATGCAACAAAATGGATTGTTTATTTCAATATTGAATCATTGGAATTATTTTTCTTTTGAAGAAGCCATTTACAATTTATTGGTGTGTTATTAGGAGGTAGGTCATCCAATTGCCATGTTTCATTTTTAAGAAAAGATGCATATTCATCATCAAATGCAACTTTCCAATTATCAACATTTAATAAATCAAGTTTTAATTGTTTCGGTTCATTTATTTCTATGTAAAGAAAATAGGCAAAATCAAATACATTTTTATGCTTTGGATTTGGTTTCTTGATTTGAGTTGAATGTCAAACTTGATTTGCTTGTTTTCAATGAAAACAAAGCCTAGGAGAAGATTCCGAAGTTTATTATAATTTAGAAGCTTCATGTGTTGACATAAGTGTTGTAGGAACTATGGGCTTTCCTACTAGGGGGTTAAACAATTGAAAAGGGACCACATTTGGTTTTTCACCGTCATTATTTGAAAGCATGAAAGCTTTCTATGTGCTCTCCAATGTGAAATCAATAAAGGGGTTCATTAATGTTTCCCCCTTATTTTGGAATTAAGGTTAATTCATTGAAATTAACATCTTGACAAAAAATAATTTGTTGTTTTAATTTTTGAAACAACCTATATGTTTTATGGCCTTTTGTTTCTCCATAAACAAGGAATAAACATTCAATTGACTTCAAATCCAATTTATGACATAATTATATTGGTATTGGACATAGTCTATACAACCAAATATTTAAAAGGTGCTTACTTTCAATTTAATATCATACCAAATTTCATGTGGTGTAACGTTATTGAAGGCCAAGATGAGGGTTCTATTTTGGACAAAACATGATGTAGCCATTGCTTCAACCTCAAAATTAGAATGTCCTACATGTGTTCACATAGATCGGGCATTTTCAACCAAAGTTTGATTTTTGTGTTTTGCTATGGCATTTTGCTTCAGAATGTAGGACAATGAATTATTTCAAAATGCCATTAGCTTCCAAAAATTCTTTGAATTGATGATTAATAAACTCACCTCCATTATCTGTTCAAATTATTTTAATCTTTGCTCCAATTCAATTTTCCACAAGCTTTAAATATTTGGAATTTTTCAAAAACTTGATATTTATATTTGAAGAATTAGACCATTGTATATTGAGAATAATGATCAATAAAAGTTAGAAAATATTGACCCCTCCAAATGTGACTTCTAACAAGCCCAAAATTTTCATTGTTTTTTTTACCATTGTCTATCGGAAACTTGAGCTTATATTGCTTACTAAACAAACAACTATTACAAAATGGCAATTGAGTCATTCGTGTATTGATGCCTTGTAAAATTCCTGTAGTTTCCATTAGTTTTAATGTTTGTATGTTACATTGGCCAAATCTTAAATTTCATTGCATTGTATCTTTAGGGCCCATAGGATCAACACATGCAAGATTTAACTTATCATTTGAATTTAGAATTCTTGCTACAACTAGGTATAAGGATCTTTCCTTGATACATTCAAATTTAATGTGTTTACTTAGAAATTTAATCACACATTTAATACTAATGAACTCCCCTTGTTTGTTGATTTTCCCATATGCAAAAAAAATTTAGATAACCTTGTAAAACTTTTGTTATCATAATGGATTTGAATTTAATAAATAATACCACTCCCAATTGCCTCTTGTGTATTATCATCTCCCAAATAAATCATAGAGGGACTTGGAAATTTATTGGAAAAAATAAATTGTGTTCCTCTTTAATTGTCATGTGTCCTTTAGCCCCTAAGTCCAAATGCCATGCTTCAAGAAATAATTGACCACTTACAAAATGTAGTAAACAATTACGGGGGTTTTTTTTTTTCATTTATGACATTTGCCACAGTCAAAATGTTAAAGCTTGAGTTATAAAAATCCCATTTGTTTGATTTGTTATGCAATGTCAACATTTTTTAGCAATATGATTGGGTTTTGTGCAAAGAAAGCAAGGCCGTTTTTGTTTTTATTATGTTGATTATCTTAATTTTTTGAAATTCCCATTGGTTTATAATTGCCATTTTGATTATTCTTTCATTGTGAAATTTTTAAAAAATTGTTAAATAAATTCCCTTTAGAATTCCCATAAAATGTGGTGGTTTCTTTTGAAGAATTGTTACATTGTAACATAGTTTCATGTTTTTTCAATGCTTGACATAATTGGTCAAACATCAAACTTGCAAGACTTCACATTGAACTCACAAATTATGCATAGGATTTTGGTAAACCGCACAACAATTGTAATGTTGTTTCTTCATCGGAGTAGGCAACCTCTTGCTTTGGTTAATTGGTTTTGTAGCTTTAAAATTTGATAGAAAAGATGTGAAAGTTTCATCTTCCTTTATTTCTCACTTAGAAAAAATTTGATTCTTAATACAACAACAAAAGTTTTATCCACATTTTCATACATTGTTTTAATGGCATCCCACATTGCTTTAGCAATTTTATGGGGATGCATTGCTTTAACTTTGGATATTTCTTAAGTTAAACACAATATCCAATCAAATTTTGTAGTCCCAAATTTTTCATGCCTTTTGTGAAGCTACATTACTTGTGCACTTGGACTTGATTTTGTACCATCAATTATAAATAAAAGATCATTCCTTATTAAGATCATTTTGAATTCTATACTCCAAATGAAATAGTTCATTTCATTTAAATTTCCAATTTTGTAAGCATTTTGATTCTACCCCATGGTTGTCATGATTGCTTTTCACTTGAACAATCAATTTGTTTGAATATGTTCCACATATATATAAATAATGAATATTAAAACAATCCAATGAACAAAGGAGAAAATTCCATAATATTTTTTACAAATCCATTATACAAAAAATTGAATCATGAGTTTTTATTCCATTTCAAAAAGCAGTAGGAAGCAATGGTTTTATTTTCTAATTTTGTGAATTGATAAGTTTTTGTTAATTTGAAAATTGGTTGGATGGGAGATTTAAAGAGGCAAAGAACAATGTTTCAATGTGTGTTGATGAGATTTAAGGAATTCATAGAAGTTTGGAGTGTCTCCAAAAGTTTATAAATTGTAATTGTAGAACCTTTTCAATTTGAACTTTGAAACAACTCACATTGCATTGCACGATGAATGGCACATGCCAGAAAACATATAACATAAAATAGATAATCATGTTTTGCCAATTGATAAGATGTGTGTGACCTTTAACTATTTGTGGCCATCAAAATGTGACAATTTTGGCCCAATCCAATGACCAAAATTAATAATAAAAAAAAGAACTCAAAGGAAAAAAAGATGTTGATTCTAATTAATTAAAGTTTTCATTTTTTGATCATGAGTTTCAATGACATAAAAAAAACGATGTAACTATTGCTTATGTAAAAGTTGTACTCTATTGTTACGAGATGTCAAGTTATTTTTTCATGGTTTTGACATTGTGTAAGAAGAGAGTGTGGAATTTTTGTTTCCTCGTGTCCTTTGTTTTCCAAGTTATTAAACCATGAACTTTGGTGGCAAGTACAATACGAGCTTTTGATGTATGAGCTCATCCACGAACTTGGGTGGCAAGTACAACATGATCCTCTCATGTACATGAGTTCATTGTTGTTTGTCTAACACATATGTAAACACATTTGTGAGACAAATCTAAATGTGATATATAAATGCATTTTTTCACACATTTTAAAATCAAAATTTCTTGGTTAATCGACCACATGATTATATAAATCACAAACTATATGTGATTACATGATCATATGAATAGATAATCACAAACCATATGTGATTATATGATCATATGAATAGATAATCAAGCGGGTTAAATTATTGTATATATGACATTTTATCATTTTTTTTTATTGTTGTTGTGAGTGGGTTCTACTATCCTTTTGATTTTTCCCCTCTCAAAAAGAGGTAGGTAAATTAATAATATTTAAAAGCTGAATTATATGTATAATATAATCTTAGATGGAATTTTTTTTCCCCACCCAAATTTTTCAAATAGGGTTTACGATGAAGATCCCCAACATTAATTAACATTAAATGGCGATTGTCCTAGGTGGGCTTATAGCACTTTTTAACAAAAGTGCTACTACAAGAGATGACAACCTAGGAAGTGCCTAGCTCTAGATGTGGCTAATTTAATTATTTTAATTTCAAAAAGATGGCAAAACAATACCTTAAAGAATCACCATTTTATTATTTTTATTTTATTATTTTTGGTTTTTTTTTCCTCTCATTTTCTGAAAAAGAAAATCACCAAGTTACAAAAAAATTTGGCCCCCCAAAAAAAAAACACTGAAATTAGTCTATTTTAGAGACCTAACCAAACTGTTTTAATTAATTAATTAATTTTAATTACTTAAACATATTGTGAAAAAAGATTCTGGATAAAGCCTAGAATCAGGACCTCGAATAAGTTTTGAGGTTCCCTTTCCTTCCTGTTTCTTAGGACCGGACGGCACCTGGATCAGGACGTGGGTGGTGGTCGAGGACCTCGACGACTAACGATGCGTCGTCGTTAGTCGTCGTTCGTCGTCGTCGTTCGTAGTCGTCGTTGTCGTTGCTCCCTCGCTCGCGATGCTTTCTCCCTCTCTCTGTCTGTCTTTTCCCCAATCGCTCGTCGCAACGTCGCTGGCCACCCCCGTCCCCTCGTCTGACGACTCCTCCGGCTATGGCGCGCGAGCTTTCTGCGTTTGGAGATAGCGGATCGAACGTTAGAATATCTAGACTGACAAGCCGCAGTTGGATTACGAGGTTAGCTGGAAGCAAGTGTGGGGGGTTTTTGAGCGGATGAGAAACTGGAGAGGAAGAGGATTATTATTCTTCACGTAAGGAAGTAGGGCAGGGCAAGCACAGGCAGACAGGCAGGCAAGTAGGGAGAACTACTTGTAGAGAACACTAGTACAGTTAAAGAGTAGGTTTGGGAGTTTTGCGGGTTTTGCGGTAAGTTTCCTTGAAGACGAAAAGTTTAAAGCCTGGCGTCCAGGCAGCCAGGCCGATGCAGGAGGCAGTAGAGAGCGATGCACCGCTACTCTGCTGCCGGGGGCAGCAGCAGCGGAGTCTCAGGCGGCGGTGGACCGCAAGCTCGAGACTCGTCGCGTTCCTCTGAGTCTTCTTCTTTTCAGAACCCCTCAACTTTCCCGACCATAAGGCAAGTGTAACGTCAATCGTTATAGTCTCCCAATTCCTGTGTTTGGTGTGTAGTAAATAGATATATATCTTCGTGACTGCTCTCTCTTGCTGTCTGTCCTTATACTGAAACCCTAAACTTCTGATATGCTACTCTCGTTTCCACTTATTTCTTTCCCGCCTGGCTTCTATTGTAGGCTCTTCCCGCTTGTTCCTTGTCACCTTCATCTCTGCTCTCACATGCTTCCTTAGCTCTTCTCTTCCTTCACGAGTTCGGAGGAGGATGGTTTCACGTCTTTGCTGCTTTTAGGTCACATCTCCATTTTGTTTGTTTCAGCTAACCAGAGGAAAATACAAGCAAGTTGTGGCGAAGTTTTTTTGGGGGTTCCATTTGGTTCCTGGATCAGAGATCCAATATACTGTGCTTTTTCTTTGCTTGCAAATTCAGAGAAACAACACATGTCATTCAAGTTTAGGGGTTTGTAAACAGAGAGGATTTCAAACCAGGCGTGATTAATATTCCATGTCCAGATCCTGCTTTTGGTAGAAAGGGATTCAGAACCCTATGAGCTCCTGGATCCAGCTGCTAGTGATGGTGTAACTGCTAGTGATCCACCTATTTAAATCTGCTTTCCACTATTGCTGGCAGGACAAAGATGTACTAAAAAAAACCTCCAGTTTTCAGCTCATCAGTCACCACTTTTCTTTGCTTAGCACAGGCTTCCCCCAAATGCTAAGTGATTAGAGCTATGAAGCCTGAAGACTTGTACCACTGTATCTGAAGCTCGCAGATCAATTCTAATGTCTCCACTGGTGCCCTGAGGGTTGTTCCTCAGAATGTACTCTCTCTTGCATGGTCTCTCACACAAAACCTCAGCTTTGGTTCTGATTACCTAAACCTGGTATTGGGACTTTTCTTGAGTTTTTGCTTGAGCAATGTTTCAGCTGTGTAAAGATCCTTCTTAGCCTAATGGTATGGAGGGCCCAGAGAAGAAGAATAGAGGTGCTCAAATGGTGCTCTGCCATTGTTATCTGTTGACGGCTTACAATATTTGAGCAGATGAATTTGTATTTTTTTGTTACATACTATTAGGTTATGTTTTTTTTACCTTCTGGAAATTTATTATTTTTTCCATTTCCTTCTAAGGTCTGATGACACTTCTCCAATGTTGTATCTGCATCCCCTCCCCTATCTCCCCCCACCCCAACTTTTTTCTTTTGTTTGGTTCTTCCATTTTTGGTGTACAGTACAAAATTCTCTTATATTCTGATGATTGATGTGTGGGCAGATTTGTTTGCTCAAATGGATAGTGACAGGCCTGTTTGATGTGCAGACGTACAGCACCACTTGTCCCATATAAACTTCGGTGTGAAAGAGATCCTTTGAGTGGCCGGTATGCCTTTTACATACATCCTTAAATGCTCTCTGGACTCAGTTCTAAGATATTCATCCGGTATTTCCTTTGTCCTGAAACATCACTGCAGCCTAAGGCATATCAATCAAAGAAGTTATACCCTTTGCTATCACATTTGAATAGCACAAAGATGTACTAAGTTTTTCAATTTGGAATATAAAATCCTAATCAATAGTTTTTCACTGGATTGGATTTGCAGTCTTGGGCCACCTGATTTTTATCCTCCAACTTCAAACTGTGCTGAAGAGATACTCAATAGGGAATCTTGTCAGTCTGGCTACAAGGAGCTGATTGAAGGGATCGAGGTACTCTGTCCACTTATTTGCTTTATAGTTATGCATTTTCTTTCTTGACCCTGTTAGTATTTCTGGTTCATGAATCATCAGTGACAATGTTTCCACCACCTATACAAAGTTCTTTACTACACGGTTAGCAATGGTATTTTTTATCACATGGCTAAATTGCAAACATGGAATAGATTCTGGTTACAATGAGAAAGAGAGCCATGCTTCCTTATGGCTTGGGAGCATAGAAGTGTAGCATCAGGGTTTTGTGATTGTGCTGCATTGTCCTTTACACTCTGTTTTGAGCAGATTTGTTTGTGCTATTGTTCTATTTGTGCAGGAAGCCAAAGAAGTTACACTGACTCTTACCAACAACCCTACATTGTGGGCAAAGCAAAGTGTGAACCGCTACAAAGAGGTGCCTCTTTTTGTTTGTCTCTTGTGCTTGGGTTGAAATGTGGAGTTTGAAATTTGTGACGAAATCAAGCAGTAGATCTTGTAGTGTACAAATGGTGAATTGTATAAGTAATAGAGTTGCAACTTTCTTAAGTCTCCTGATTCGCATGCAGGAATTAGGGTGGATAGCTTGGTCCTTAACACTTGTTGCCTCAAGAGAGGCAAGAGAATGGTGGTTCATCATATTGGTGTACCTCTTGGCATGTGTGGTGGTTTTTATGTTTAGTTTTTATTGCTTCACAACAACAAGGACATTTCTCTTTCCAAACTTTTCTCTGATATGTGGGTGGGATTTTGTTTCAGTCTATTCACAAACGGTTCAGGGCACTAAATGATGCACTGATCAGGAAGCGAAAGGTAAATTGCTTTGTTTTATTATGTTGGTGTAAATGTTTTCTTGCTTTTTGTTCTGCTCTGAGCTTGGTATGTTGCTGGGGATCTAAGATCCTTGTTGGCAAGGCCTTTCACGAGTTGAAGAGTCTGCTTGCATGTGGAGTATATCCTGCTAGTAGTCCTAGGTTACACATGACTGAGAGCTTCAGGATGGGCTTACAAACAGACCCTGTTAAGCCAAGTTTCTGCCAAAAGGATATGTCTCCATATGCCATTGAGGTTTTTCTAGAACCCACCATATATATTTTGAAACTTTTTAATTGTGATATGCCTGAGCGTGATGCAGGCAGGTCAAGTATATGGGGTACCTCTTTCTGGAGCATTGCTGGCGAAGCCAGGACTTTACCCTGAGCAGAAAAATTGTGGAGAAGATTTTCGAAAGAAGTGGATTGAGGCAAGTTCCTGTTGTTGCTTATGTTGCTTACATTCTCTTACCTACCTTTTTTTTTCTCTGTTGGGCAGTCAAGTAGGTTTCAAGCCTCAGCATAGTGTACTGCTGTGTAACAAACAAGATGACAAGGCCTCTGATGCTTGGTATTCTGAATCTATATAGAGATAGATAGATTTATGGTGACGGACCAAGGAAGGCACATCCCAGTGTTAGAAGTCTGCTGATGGTTAGACTTGAGGAGGTTGGAATTTTTTAAAAACAAGTGATGTCTGTATCAAAAATGATGACTGGCCTAACGGGCATGTCTATTACCTGCCACCTGAGAGGCTAGTGCAATGTTCTGATTAATATACCACCACAATATTATGGGGTGACCACTGTTTGGCATTTAAAAAGTGGTTTATTGACTTGGGAGTGACCTTGCACTTGACAGGGGTTGTTTATAAGAAAACACTGGAGTGTAGAACAGTTTTAGAGTCCTTCTAAGGAGAAGATTATACTTGCTGAGGGTGCTTATGTGGTCAAACCCAGGGTCTGATGGCACTAAATCTACTCTCTGTAATGACAGGATTTGTCGCAGAGGAAGAGACTACGAGCATTAGCTGAGCATGTTCCACATGGTTATCGCAAACGTGCCATCTTTGAGGCAGTCATTAAGCATGATGTACCTTTGCTTAGGGCAACATGGTTTGTTAAAATTGTCACCCTCAACCAGGTCTGTCAAGATTCCCAATTTCATCCTCCACAATTTCCTGGGCTTTGCTGTGCTCTAGGTTTGCAATTGCAAGGTCATAGTTGAAATGAAAGCGTATAACTCTTTACCCAATTCTCTTTGTTTAGATGGAGGCTACATAGTGACTTTCCATCTCAATGGCTCTTGTTTGCTCATACCTTGTGACAATCAACACTGGCCCTTTGTAGCTGCACTGGTTGGTATGAAGCTTTGACAGCTGATGTTCAGATCTTGCACAATTAAAGGAATTGGCTGGGTCCATTGAGACTCAAGATCCTTTACAATTGTTGGCAGGTTAGGACCCAGGCTGGTTCTTTTGACTGTATATAGGGGCTGATGATTGCACATTTGAATGATGGGAAGTATTGTTCCTTGAGTTTGGATCTCAGATTTTTGTTGAAGTCCAATTCTGGTGTCCCAGGACCATTGTTTTGATGGCTCTTATTGTATTCAATGGATCCAGGTACGATCTATACCAATCGGAATGTCAGCAGGTGGCCCTGATAAGTCTCAGTTGAAGCGGGTGGACTTGTGGACAAATAATGTAGTGGAGTATGCCCAGTCATTGCTTGATGACCTGTGCCTGCCAGGGGCAGTTCAAGCACACCCAGGATTCATTACTGCAGGAGGTGATCCAGCAGAAGGAGAGCAGGAGTTACTCAGTAAGTGGCGCTATGTTGTCCGCTTGGCACAATGGCATTACTCTGAGGGGCTGCTTCATCGCACCCAGGTCATTGATTGGGCCCTGAAGCAACTCCAGGTTGGTACTGCATACTGTTCATACTTGTATTGTCACATGGTGCTATAAAGTAGGGGTTGGTGTGCTCAGAACAAGTAGGAAAAGCAGGTAGAAACCTTCTTTTTGTGTAAGTTTGCCTTGGGAGCACAAGGGAGTAGTTCAATCCAATCCCAGACAGGTGTCATGGTGTATCAATTTCCATGTGATCAATGTTTTGTGGAGGCTGTGGTAAAATTGGATCTAATTTTGTTATTTGTCGGAATCTGCCAGGAAAAGGAGACAGTGGAGGCACTGGAGCTTTTGTTACCAATTGTGTTGGAACTTATTGATGGGATCTGTTTGTCTCAAGCCCATGTACGTATGCTGGTTGATACATGTCTACGATGGCTGCGGAAACTTTTCCCAACAGGGATCATTCCCAAGGCCACTAGTGAGCTTACACGACAGAGATCAGTTGCAGTATCATTAGTGGAGCTTCTGCGGTATCTCCTGCTTGTTGTCCCAGACACCTTTGTTGCTTTGGATTGCTTTCCTCTTCCACCTTGTGTCTGTACAGCAGGAGAGTCCCAGTCTTTTCCAGAAGTTTCTTCACTTCTCCCTGAAGATATTGAAAGGCATGTCCAGCCTGTGCCAGACAGCAAGAACATGGGGATGAAACATCGCATTGGACCTACTGGACCAGTTGCAAAGCAGAGGAATTGGTGTCAGCGTGAGCTTGCTGTTGGAGAGACTGTTGACTTAATACAACAACGTGCAGCCTCATTAGCAAGAGCAGTGAACCCTGTTTTTTTACGAAACAATGAGGGGAAAGTTGTTCAGGCACTTGACAAAGCTCTTAATGGGGGAGATATTGCTGGTGCTTATCGTTGTGTATATGAAGAAGACTTTTGCAGCAGTGATAACTTGCCTGCAGAATGGCAGACAGAAGTAATTTCTGCCTCTGCATTCAGCTTATCAGGCCCAATTGATCCCTCAGAACTTTTTGCAGTTCGATTTTTGTGTGAATGGGCAGTCTGTGATTTCCGAGACAGCAGGGGTATTGTTGCTTCTAAGGTGGAAAGGCCACAGGCTGCATTCAGGGACACATCATGTGTGTACATGGTTGTCTCAGTCCTTCGTAACAGGATGCCTGAAATTGAACAAAAAAGGAGTGGCTTTGACAACTCTATACAGAAATGGGCGTGTTCTGAGGGAGACAAAGGAAAACAAAGTGGTCTTCACACAATGACTTCAGAGGCATCAGGCATCCATGCTAATGAAAGAGTTTCTGTGACTTCTGGATATCTCTTGAGCCCAGGTTGCATGCATGACTTGTTATATGCTTGGTTGGATCAGCATGAAATGTGGAGAGGGGACACCTCAGATCGGCTGCCATTGCTGTTGGCTGAACTTGTGAGAGAGGGTTTATTTCAACCTGATGCTTATGTAAGGCAGCTACTTTGTAATGGAGTATTGGATCTGGAGTCTACCACAGTTGATCCAGCCCGGGTGGCTCGCCACAGGCATGTTTTGCAGAATCTCCCACCACCACCCCGCTTCCTTTTGGATGATGGAACCGTTAATGATCCCTCGCTTTCTGAGGCTTATCGGATTTACCGTAATGAGCGGCGCTCTGCACTCTATGGTCTAGGTAAGAGACTAAATCTTGTTTCTCAAGAACCGGGATTTGCTGCCCGGCAGTTGCACAAGGAAGGATCAAGAAATTGGGCTGGATTGGAGACAAAGCAATCCTCTGGGCTTCATGGAACAATGGAAGGGACCTTTCAAAGATCCAAGTGCCAGAGACGAAAATGGAAAATCACAGACTTGAAGCAACTTATTGCCACCTCTCTCCTGCTTCCTGAGGCTTGTGTTGCTGCCTCAATAAAGCCTCTAGAAACAAAAGCAAGCAGAGGGATACTAAATAGTTTAAAGAGACCAGCAGCATTGGCTTTCAACAGCAAGGAGAGAGACCCCACTCCAGGCTGTGAGGAATGTAGCAAGAGTAAGAGACTCAAGACAATTGAAGGGAAAGGGTTGATCATGGCCATTGGTGATGAAGAAGACACATGGTGGTCAAAAAAGGGGCCTAAAGTAGTGGAACCTATTAAGGTAGTGGAAGCTATAAAGACAGAACTCCCAGTAAAACCCTTATTAAAGCAAAGTCGAGGGAGACCAAAGGCTGTGCGGAAAACCCAGAGTCTTGCACAACTGGCTGCTACCCGCACCGAGAGCACCCAAGGCGCCTCATCAAGCCACTTGTTTGACACAAAAGTGAGCTGCCCACACCACCAACCATCACCTGATGGTGTGAATATCTTGCAAACCAAAGACAGTAACAAAGTGCAGAAGACAGCTGACCTCCAGTCTATTGGAGCAGCTATGAAGTGCCTCCGTGTGGGTGAGAATCGCTCAATTGTCAGGTGGTTGGATAGTTTAGTGCGCAGCCTTGTAAGCAGTGGGGGATACTATGCTCCAAGTGTTCATGCTAATGGATTCCCTGATTCAGCTTCTGTTTTAGAGCAAGCAAGCATGGTGCAATGGCGAATTGGAGACGAACAACTTGCCCTCATTGTTCTTGTTATGGACACTGGGAATGATCTGCACACACTGTTGCAACTCCTGCTGTGGCTGTTGCCCATTGCAGCCATTCCACCTGCCAACCCCCCAGGTCATGTTGGCAGAGGCATTGGTGCCCTTAGTGGCAGTAAAGAGAGCTCTATGTGCGATGTGGGAGAAGCAGTGGTTTTATCATGTCTGCGAAGGTGAGGATAATTGTACCCTGCACCCAAGGTTGGGCTTCCGTGGCATGTGAATTGACAGTGTTGATCCACTCCCAGAAATAGTGTCTCTCAATCCCTGTCAGCCATTAGATGCTGCCATTTTGTTAGAGCTAGTTTTCTTTCTGTCATAGGTCTGTGGTCCATGTGGCATTTGATGTTATGTTCAATCACCTTAATTTGGTTTGTTTACAGTCCGCTGATCCATGGAGTTATACCTGGACTTCCTTGCAGTGCAGTCAATCCTAATTGCTGGATTTCCAGGAGAAATGTGCTCTAAGAATGCCTTTCCAACTTCTTGGTTTTGTGCTTTTTTCACATCATCTCTGATGAAGTCAGTGGCAGTGTTGTTTAGGTTTTTCTGTGTTTTTTAGTCCTCTTTTCCTGTTTGCTGATATATTGTTCATTCTGAAATCTCACTAATCTCATCATAAGGTCTTCTCTCAGTTGTATTGAAGTTGAGTTCTCAATACTTATGATTATATTTGTTTCATATCATGTTGAATTGCTGGTTTATTGACAGGCCAAGCTAACCCCCATGAGCTCATCCTCCTGGTTGGACTACTGAAGATGAATGCGATACGTTAGCTATCAACTTTTACTGCTTGATTACGAGTCCAGAGCTATTGACAGCTTGGTGCTATTTGTGATGTTTCTGAAACGTAAAAGGAATCCACTGGTCTTCTCAGATGCTACTGGTCTTGTCAAACTTGGGGGCATGACCATTGCTTCACAGTTCTAGTCAGACTTTTACTGAAGGTTGACCCGATTAGCCAGCTATGGGGTTGAGTAGTTATCAGTAATGAAAGCTTATCCACACAGTATTGAGATGCAGGTATGAGGGTGTACTGGCAGCGATGGATCTTCTCCCACAGGCTCTATCAGCAGGGATGAAAAGGGCAGCAAATGTTATGGCTGCTGGTCCGGGAGGCCAAGCAGGGTGCTCAGCATTGTTATGCTATGTCCGGGATCTTTTGCGGAAGTATCGAAGCCTTGCAAGTGTACAAGCCTGGGAGAAGAGCTGGAAGACAACTTGTGATCAGCGCTTAGGTGCTGAATTGGAGGCACTGAAAGCAGGTGACACTGAAGGTGGATTTGGAATGGTTGGAGGTATGGGTGATGACCGGGATGACCCTAACCTGCCACGCCTCACAGGCCGCCTAGAAAGGGTTGGAAAAGCCATGAAGGACATCATACTGCGTGGCATGAATGAAGCTATGCACAGTATGGTAAACAAAGAACGTGACCTAGCAGCCTCTTCAGCTGCAGGTGCAGATCTGGTTGAGGATGGTTACCTTGCAGCCCAGCGAGTAGTTGGGGGTATTATGGATTCCATTAGACAAAATGGTGGAGTTGCACCACAAGCAGATTCGGCACTTGTGACTACAGCTGTGACTACTGTGGTTGGCAATGCATGGGCAGCTGTTGCCACTGTATTGGATACTCTTGGTTACAGCAACACAGGAGCTAATATTGCAGGCATTGGCCCTGCCATAAGGTGCAGATTTGGCTCTGCAGATATGTTAGTTCTTCAATGTCTGTTTTGGTTTGCTAGTATGTATTTGCCATCTGATATGCTCTCTCAGCCACAATGTGATGTCTTTTAAGCCATTTTCTGTCAAGCACACTTGTCTATGTTGATTGCCTTGCCTGGTAGGATGTGGTACAGCCCATCACCCTCTCTTCCTAGGCTGGCATGCATTTTATCCCCAGCTGCTCAACAGCTTATCATCTGAAGTTGGGATTACATAGTTATGTTTTTGAGGTTCAACTGTCAGGGTGTATTATTGGTGTTTCATTGAATGCCATCAATTCTGTAACTGATAAGGAGCTATCTGCTGCTTATAGGTGTGGGCGGCGAGTATTGCAAATGCATGTGTACTGTTTGCAGTTGTTGAAGGATGCCCTTGGTGAGCGCCAAACCCGCATGCTGGAAGTTGCTTTAGCAACAGAAGCAAGCATGGTTGTTACGAATGGTGTGGGACACTCACCAGGAAGACCTCCACGCTCACAATTCCATCTCTCTCCAGAAACTCCTGAGTCCAACTCAGCCTTGGCCAATGATGTTGGAGGGTCTCCAGGTTTGGGCCGAGCACCAACTGCTGCTGCTGCTGTAGCTGCACTTGTTGCAAGCTTGGTAGTAAATGGGATCACAAGTCTTGAGCGCATGGTATCTGTTCTGCGGATCAAGGACGGGTTAGAGAATTTGCAGCTTCTGAAGTCAGGGGGTCCTACATCCAACGGCATGTCACGAGTAGGCAGCATGGGAAGCAATGCGAAGGCAGATACATTGGCAGAAGCAAATATCTACTGGTTCCGAGTCTTAATTGGTGATTGCCGAACTGTTGCCGGAGGCTTAGTTGCAGATCTCTTGGGGGAGTCAACTGTACTGGGGCTTGCACACATGCAACGTGCTATGCCTCTCACTGCTGTCTTTCCTCCTGCTTATGCTATTTTTGCAGCTGCACTACATAGGAACCAGCCTGCTTATAATAACAGCAACAAATGTGAAGACTTGGTTGCACAGGCTGTCACTGTTGCTGTGAATGATATGGTTGCATTTGAGCCGTTTCGAGATGTTTGCTTACGGGACACACGTGCTCTTTACTTGCTGCTGTTAGATGACACTGGTGAGAGTGAGTATGCAGCAATGCTGGATATACAAGGCCTGGAATTAAATAAGAAGATTTTGGCTATTGTGCCACTTCGTGCTCGTCTGTTTTTATATGCTCTCTTGGACAGGAAGATGTCAGATGATGATATCTGGGGTCAAGGCCAAACCCACACTTCCACTGAACCAGGCCAGGTGGAGCAACTTGTCCGGGTATGTGCTATTTCTGCTTTCATTTTAGGGGTGATTTGCAGTATGTGTAAATTAAGAATATATGCAATGGTTGGTATCCTGATGCCTAGTAGTCTCAACAAGAATTATTCTCTGTTCCGAAACTTTCATAGGAATGCTCAATGGAATTTTGCATAGGCACCTGTGTCATGTTTGTAAGTTTGTGCCTTGTGTGATCTTGTGAAGGAAAGACTGTTATGAATATAAATGGGACAATGTCACAGTCATTTTGGGATCGTCATTCTAGTCTTATTCATGCTTCACACACAGTTAGCTTAAAAGTGTCTTTCTGTTCTCTGCAATCTCCTTTCATGTTTACTATGAATATTTTCATGTTGTAGGCTGTGCCCTGGGAATCAATCTTGCTATATCTGATGTGGTTCTTACATGCATGCCTGAATGTAGTGGCCATTGTTAGCTCAAGTAAAACTTCGGTTGATGGTTTCTGAAAATTACAAGTGGGCATTTGTAATAGGTCTTGGATGAGCTGCAGGCAGCTACATTCCATTGGCAATGGGTGGAGCTAAGGCTACTGTTGAATGAACAAGTTGTACTGGAGCGGCTCAACAGTCATTCTCAAAGTGCCCAGGAAGCTGTGCAGGCAGCCATGGCAGTAACAGATCGACAGCTTGCTGAGTGTGAGAAAACCTTCACAGAAGTGGTTCTTACTCGGTTATTAGTCCGTCCAGAGGCCGCAGCACTGTATTCTGAGGCAGTTCATTCCCTTGGGCGGCAACTAGAGGAGTACCTCATACTGCAAGTATGTCCTTGACTTTCTTGTATTTGTTCTGCGTTCATATCATAAAATGTTATGGTTGGTCTTCAAATATGTCTGCTGTCTGTGGTCTACATTATAAGTACAGGTATCTTATCTGGATTCAACAATCTGACCAAATTTTGCAATAGATGGTTGTTCGTTGTCTATATATGTGTTTGTTTCTAGCCATACTGAGGAGGGCATTCCCTTTTAACAGAGTGTCACTTGACTACTGCCCAGACTGACAGCAGAACCCTTGATTCTTCAAGTCTTCCCTGCAGTTGGCAGGCTTTAGTCAGGATAGATTTTTCCAATTTATTGGTGGCAACAGATAGACTAGCTTTGCTGCCTTCACAATTCCCAGGCAATACCAGTTTGTATCAAATGAGGCTGTGATCATGTGCATCATAAATTACTGAGGCAAGACTGCTCTGAATTCATATTGTTTTTAGATTTTACTCACATATGGTTCTAATTTTACAAAGATTCTCAGGGATCTGGTCAAAGTTTCTGAATGGGAAATTATTCTCCTGGGTATGACACGACTTTCTGGTTCATCTGAAGGATAGTTCAAAGTGTCTCACCATCAAGGGGCTTGTCCTTGTCAAGGCAGTGTCTTTGACTTTTTTGTCTTCTTTTTCAGCAAAACCTCTTGCAACTTATTGACTATTATCAGTTCAATATAATTGGGCAGTTAGGATTTTGATTCTACTATATTTAAATAAGAACAATTGATCATTGTGGCTAATTACCACATGAACTTCATTCAAAGGTTGGCAGTGGAGGTAGTCCTCCACAGTATCTCTGTGCAGGCTCAGATGTGTAGAACCACTGTTTTGTTTTTGCAGGTGAAGTGGGTGCTTGAGGGCCCTGATGTGCTGGCTGGGCGGAAGTCTCTGTGTCAACTCCTTGAAAGGTTTGCAGTAAGGCAGGGTTTCTCTGTAAATAGTCTTCACCGGATTAAACCATGGGGCTGGCAGCCACCAAAACCAAAAGCCTGCCATTCACTGGATTGTGATGACCGGAAGCAATCATCACAACATGGTGCATCACCAGAAGAGGGGGAGGTTGAGGATGATGGAATGGAATGGAAGAAACCAGAGGAGAAGCAAACTCGTCAGGGCTTGACTGCAACATCAACATGCAAGCCTTTTGCTAGTGAGAAGGCCTTGGCTGATCTTGTGCTTCCTTGCCTTGTTAGGAGCTCCAATGACACATGTAGTGGTTTTGCTTTTGAGCTAGTGAAGCAACTGAGCAACCTTGAGCAACAAATTAGCAGCCTATCTCGCTCTAGTGGGCGAGCTGCTACAACTGCAGCACCTGGTGGAGAAGCCATTCTTGGGCCCAAAGGCCCAGGGGGTCGTCGGGGAGGGCGAACTGGGCTAGATGTTGGTAGCCCAGGCATGGGACGACGCTCTACAGTCTCCTTATCAGAGTCCACACCAGCATCAGCAGCAGGTTTGCAAATATCAGTGTGGTTGCGTCTGCAGTTCCTCCTTCCCCTCCTGCCTGTGATCCAAACTGAGAGGTAATGTAACAATCACTTCAGGCTGCTATAATCTGCCAGGTGGTGTAATCAGTGGTCTAAAGCTGCACATCAGACTTGCACTGAGAATGTCCTTATAAATAGTACATTTACGCCTTACTTTTTGTCATTTGCAAATTATATCCATAGAAAAGCTCCAAGTATATTAGATCTCCACAGAACTGGTTTGAGCATTTCAACATCCTTCTAGCCTTTTTAATCTTCTTGGCAACAAGCTCCTTAGAATGGGTAGATGTTCTTCATTTTTGCTCCAAATCCTGTGTCTTATCAAAGAAATGAATTGTTTGGTGGGTGCACTCTGAGGATAAGCTTTCTGGTCAAAGGGCTCACAGTCAGGTAAGCTGGTAACCAAACTGCTATGATGTGGGTGTGTGAGTCTAACAGGGGATGCTGTGGCTCAATGACAGGGAACAACAATCTGGACGAAATATGCGCCAGACCCTTGCCATTGTATTATTGCGACTGCTTGGTACCCGGGTTGTTCAGGAGGCAGCTGAACCAGTTGCCTGTGCTCAATTTTGGGAGTCCTCTGTTTCAACCAGTGACTTTGAGAGAAATGCAGAGGCTGCGGCAGCCTCTGCAGGTGAGGCTTTGTTTGACAGGCTTCTGAGTGTTCTTCACGCTCTACTTAGCAGTACTTGGGCAGTGTGGTTGAAGCATCGTCCTTTGAGCAAGGGACCAATCAAACCCTTACGAGACATTCCAGCGTTTGACCGAGAGGTTGTGGAACGAATGCAGGTTGGTGCTTCTTTTCTTCAACTCCATCAGTTTGAGGTTGGTTTTGTTGCACTTATTTACCTTTGATGTGCACAGTAAGTTGTTGGTGGCATTCCTTTCACTCCTCACACCAAGTCCTCTGTTTCTTCTCTAATCTCATGTCTGAAGGTAAGTTCTCTACTGTGTTTCTTGCAAAGTATAGGCCCAAGAATTTGCTTCATATGCTCCTAAATTTGAAAGCTTCCTTCACATGAGATAGATATTTGAGTTGTCCACAGCTTATCAATGTCTTGAGTCCACTCATGAAGCATTTTTTCATTTAGTTCCAACCCCTCTAAATCTGAGTTTTTGGGTAGAGATCTCAGTATTTGTTTCCTCTCTCTTCTATTTGTGAACTCCCTTCCATTTTGGGGTGTCTTCCTCTCCAATCCTTGAAGATTTTGGTCTCCTCTCCTAGTAATCTGAAAGTATATGAGTTCTTTGGGTCAAGTTTTCTTCAATTATAAAGAAATTGCTAAGATTTTGAGAAGTGCAGAAGATTTTGTGAAGTGATTTTAATTGTTCTAATTTCCAAATGTTTATTAATCCTCACATTGGTCAAGTTGTTTCAGTTGACCTAGACATTCTTTTGAAGGCCTAATTGGTGCTTTTCTAGAGCTGCTAGGTTTAGAAGGTTTTTTCTTTTGATGGTTTGTCTCATAAAGTCATGATTAATAAAGGCCTTAACATGGAGAGATCCCAGAGGTGTATGGAATCTTGCGTGAATGGAAATCAAAAGTGATGTCTTAACATTTCGTTTGCTAACCATGAAGAGATCCTATGGGTGCATGGAATCTGGAGTGAATGGAAATCAGAAGTCTGTTGCTTGGTGCAGTTGAAGATCGAACCTTTGTCCTCAGCCATGATAGCCCCTTGATTCCTTTCTTTTCTTGATTCTAAACATATTACATGATTTCAGTGCTATTTTGTTTATTATATACATTGACAAATGTAGTAATAACTTTGTGTTTTCTGTAAGAAGCATTAAGTTGCTTAAGTTTTCACTGAGATTAATTCTCTTGAAGGAACTTATCTGATGTGAGTTTGTTAGAGCCTGCAATTTGAGCTTGTCAAAGTTATTTTAGTGTTGCTACTAAGTTTAAAATGAAAGTGTGGCAATTGGGTTTCTTTTTTCTGTACATCTTGGAGGTCTAATCCCATGAAATCTAGGTATATTAATGCAGATAGTTAATGTGGAGTCCCTGGAGTCCCTGGAGGAGTGGAAGTCATTAATGCTTCTTCAATGTTTCTTCTAAGTCTGACCAGAGATTTGCTTAGCAAAGAAAGTTGGTGTTTCTGCCTTTGGAACCTTTAAATTGATCTCTTGAAAGGCTGTGGATCTTAAGTGGGTAGCTTTTCTAAGCCCATTTTTTCCTCTAGAGATCTTGCTCTCAAAGTTCTCCCTCTTTTTCCTCTCTTTTCTTCCTTGGTTCTTGTTTTCATTTTTTCCTTTTCTCACCTTTTCTTGTTAGAGTCTGCAATTTTAATTCTTTTGTGTTCCTGTTTCTTCTTGGTTTTTAGGGTTGTCTTCTCTTTTAGGTTTTGTGGAGCTAGCCAGCATTCCATTCCTCCTGGTTGTGCATGTCTGACATTAGCCTCTACCCATTGCTGGTGAGGTCAGTGGGGATTTTGTGTAGGTGGTCATTACCCTACATGTTGCTGATCAAGGTCTCTGAACATGCACATGAATGTCACTGTCATTCAAACTGCATAGTTTTTCTTTTGGTCTTGTTTTCCTCTGTCCTTTAGGGTTGAGTTTCCTCTTTTTCATGCTTGCTGATTGGTTTGTGTTATGGCATCAGATTTGAATATCCATAACCTTAGTATCAGGTTGTCTCTCAATTCTTTTTAGGTTGACTGAATTTGTAAGGATGGAGTAATTCTCAGTAGTTGCACAGAGATATATGCAGAACAGACTGCGATGGAAAGAAATGCACACTCTTTTCTTTCCATGCCAGGTTGTCTGGATTTGTAAGATCCAGGTTAGCAATCGTTGCTGTACATTTTTTGTGACAGCTTATTATTTAATAACAGGTTGAACTTGTTTGTGACTTGCTTGTCTCTGTGCTTGTTTTGGCTTACCTGCCCATGGCTAGTGTGCAGAGTACTCATTCATATTTATTATGGTCGAGGAAACTTGGAGGAGGGACATCTTCTGAAGAGTTGTGACCTCTTTATGGTTTTTGCTTAGAAAGGATATGGAAATGGTGTGGAATGATGGAGGATGTTGAAAGCAATACTCTTGTGTGGCTTCCTTTGTAGGCGGATGTGGAGCACATGCAAGTTTCAGCTGGAGTTCGAGCCCGCTTATTTGCAGCAATGCCATTACTCCTTCCACAACATGGGGCCATGATTTCTGCTGCATCCCCTCAAGTACCCTCAGGAGCTCTTGCCCTTTTACAGGGCAGTATTTCCAACACACTAAGTTCCTCTCTAAAGGGCAATCTTCCTCTTGAAACCAGCCTTGCAAAAGCAAAAGGGGTGTCCACAGTGGTTGTGGACCCAGAGTTGGAGGTGGATGCATGGACAGCACTAGAAGATGGGGTGGGAGCTGTTAGTGGGCCTATTGGAGGAGGTGAAGTTGGGAACTTGAAGGCAAATGCTTTGTTGAAGGGAGCTGTGCGTGTGCGACGAAGTCCTCTCACATATGTTGGTGCTGTTGATGATGACTCTTAATTCATTCCTGGGCCCTAACATGGCCTCTGTTTCTAATAAAACTAATCAAACAGCTAACTCATTAGGATCAGCTCCCATTTGTATCATATGTATCTTGTCTTCTGGTGGATATACGCTCCATTTCAGTGTCAGTACTGGAAGCAGGACCCTGGAATGCCAGTACTACATATACTGGTTCGGGGACAAGACATCCTTTCAGCCTCAACTGCTTCTCGCTGGTACGTATGCTGGACATCCTTGTTTGTGGTGCAGAAGTATATTCCACAGATAGCCTTTCTTCACTTGCTGGTCCTTCCTTTCTATTTAAGTACAAGAATTATTTGACCAGGCTGAAGAATGTCTGAGTGTGGCTGTATGTATGCTCCACAGTGCAGTTTCATCAGCAAATTTAAAATGCTGTTGGGCAGAGAGCCAGTCTTCTTGTTTTGTATTAGTTAACTACAAATGGATGAGAATGTTTGTTTGTGCTAAACTTTGTGTCATGCATATGATTATGATGTTAGTAGTCTTCTGATTTAACAGCTTCTGTTTCACAGGAGGGGCACTTGAGAAATGGGCATATTCAAATTGAAGAATCTAGCTGACTTTCAGCAGGGCCTCCTCATCAAAGCAAAACACAGATAAATCCTGTCTGCACTTTGCTTTTTGGTGACATTCTTAAGGGTCAGACTGGGTGTGACATTCTCAAAGCCACAACATGGAGATTCTGAGCTTTTCCAGTTTCTTTAAATTGTCTGGGTGCAAGGACTGTCTCATTAGACCCATATATGGAGATACCAGCTCTTTTTTTGTTGTGAAAATGAGTTCTACAATATGACTTCATTGAGAAGTTTCCTTTTGTCCAATCAGTGGGAGTGCACTTTAGCTGTGATTGAGCTTGTTACCGAGTGTTTTCCCACTTCATTTCTGCAGTGTGTATGTGAATGATCATGTATGATCATACATATAGAGTGATGGCATGGCTTGAACATTTTCATACCCAGGGTGAAATTGTAGGGTGATGGCATGTACATTGAAATGGTGTTTTGTGTCCATGATGAAGGTAAGGTCTCAAATTCGTTTTGGACAATTATCATTTTTAATTGAAGTGTCAATTTGGATGAGTCAATCTCAACAAGTCCAACTTGAGTAATGCTTAGGGTTTACGGTTTAGGAGTGTATGGAAACTGTTGATTAGTGAAATCATACATTTGTTTTGGCAGGGAGTTCAAAGATTTTTTACAATTTATGGTCTGATTTTTCTTCTTTTAATTGTTGGCTATCTATATTCTTAACACTATTTACTGGAGTTTACTAGTTACATTATATTCCAAACTTGCTTCACACCTTATTTTGAGGATCATCATGTGTAGGTGACCTCCCAAAGCTTTAAGCCAGTACATGAGCAATTCAAGAGAAGGCCCATCCAAACTCTTTCCAATGTAGTTCTCAAAGGCTTTATGTATGGGACATTGAAAAAGATCATGACAAATGTCGTTCCTTCTAGTCTTCCGGAGTTTTGTGTTTTCAAGCAAATGCTTGATTTTGTACACATGATGATTCCTCAATTCAGATCGACAAAATGATGGCAAAATCTCTCCTTTGGACAGGCAAAGTTTCGAGGACAGTGAAAGAATGTGGGCATCTCATTGAGGGAAGCACATGACAAGTGTGCTGATTGTCATTTGTAATGCTCAAGACATGACTACAAAATTCAGGACACATCAAGTATGTTGCTATTACTTTTCCATTATGATGACCTCCTCAAGCTTCTCCATGTATAAAGAGCACAACATCAAAACTTCTTGTCTAGCAATTCATTTGAATTTTGACATAACTTTGCCTTTTATCTGTTTTGCAGCTTTGCACCTTGTGTGCAAGAACTAACTGTGTGTCTCTCATGTACAATTTCCCATCTCAAGGACCGATAATGGATTTGCACAAAATTTAAGCAGGTGCAATAGAGACTTGCACATTGAAGCCTGATGTGAAGTGTGTTTGCAAATGGAGACCAAGCTTGAGTGTAACCACAAGTACTGAACTTGCAAAGTTGAAGAGTTTTTCTTCACTGTTTCCAAACTGTGTTGCCTACAACCCATGTGCTCAAGGGAAAATCTTTCAAATATCCATGAAAGCTTCAAGGAATCTTTCACTGAAGGTGGATGCCAAATGTTCATGGAATCTTCACTTTGCTGGGTGGGGTGAAGCATCAGACAACAAATTTATCCCAACCAATCAACATAGACAATCATCCTTCATGCAATCATCACAACAACTGTCCCATCATCATGATGCATCATCATCATCTTCCTCTTCTTCCTAATACTGCAATTGCAATCCTTCAATTGATCTGTAGCCAACATTTGCACAGATTTCTTTAGTCAATTGCACTGCTCCCAGGCTGCTTGCATATTAAATTGCTGCATGTCATAAAAACAAGTTTGTCTCTTACTCTCTTGCAACACACCAAACATTAGAAATTGATTCCTCAGTGACAAAACATCAATCAAATTCCTCAGATTCCTCAATGATAAGATATCGATCCCACAGTGAATCAGATTTTTCCATGCTTCTTTTCTCTCACAGTTCCCAATCATTTTCCAATCAAGCAGAAAACATCTTCTAATTTTGAAACTTTTCAAATCTAGGGCCTCTTGAGTAGCAGCAGCATCAAATCTTTGCAAATCAACATGGGTTGTCCTGCTATCTCTTTTGCAATCCATGGGTTTTTCCTTGTAACACTGATCAAACCCATGCTCAATTTCCTTCAATTCAGAGATCAAGTCTCCAGATCACAAAACAAGTATTTATTCCTTCATCTCTACAAAAGCCCACGGGTTGTTGCTACTGTCTTATGAAACATAAATGTTTACAATTTCCTTCAGTTTTGGAGATCAATATTTCCTGAACAAAAAACAAAAGGGTTGTATACTCTACAGGAGCTTATAATATTGCCACGCTCAATTTCTCCTCATTCCAAGGAGCAACCCATCCCCATCTCCAAGAAGTTCATATAGTGTAGGATCAGAGCATGCAACCAGATCAATGTTTCAGTGTAACATTTGTGAGAGAGAGATGATCAACTGGAACTCATTTATCTCTGTAGATCAGAAATGGTCTCAAATCTTGAACATCACAATTTCAGCTGCAACAGTACATCAAGAATCTCTCACTGCCTCGTGGTACACATCCAAGACAAAACATCCATCTCACGATCTCAACCTTGACATCTTGCGCTCCACCCGCTGTAACACAGTAACCAAAACTCAAAATAAGAAAATAGTATTTTTCAACTCTGACCCCACTTTGAGTTTGCACTTTTCATTAAAGCAGCTGTAATTTGTCTTCTTAAAAACACAAAAACCATATGTCTCCTCATCACCCACTCAACACCAAGACCCATTTCATAATATCTGATTGCTGTGACTACAAAAGTCTCTCTATTTGTTAGCTTCTCTTTTTCACTCAGTAATCAAGCCAGTATATGGCTTGGTCATTTCATTGCTGGTGGTGATGAGGGGTTTAGACCCCTCAGAAAATTGTCACCTACCCACATCTTTCAATAATACACTAAATTCATTCTCATGTAAACACATTAAATACTTGCAACATTAGTACTAATTTTTACACTAAAACATGAAAAACCAAGCACTAGTTACACTTGTTGTGATATGTGTTATTGTGACTATGCCCATGTACAATATTTTATAATGTCAATTAGAAAAAAATCACTTTTGTAATTGAGGTGATGCTTTGTATTGATGATGCAATGGAAATTTGAAAAAAGAAGATCAGATTTAGAGAAACAGGCTAGACAAACCTCTAACAATGCAATGTAATAGAAGTCTTCCATATGTTGCATCAGAGCACTCCCATCACGAATTGCTCGCAGCATCGCTATCTCTGTTTGCAACAATCTTTCAATGATTTGCCTTTCTCCTCTCATCTGCATATAATCATGTTCCAACAACACAAGCAAGAAAATTTTTTAAGGCTTTTTTCATTTGGAGCTAAACCACACAAGATATGTAAGCCAACCCAATTTCATACACGGAATACAAATGAGGAAGGAAGAAAGAAGTACTAATGTCACCACCACCTTAGTTTTCATAGCTTTTTCATGTCTACTTACAAAATTTTCAATGACAAGGTCAGGTGTAATTTCACCAATCACATCTCCTTGGTACCCATCTTCTAAGATTTCATTTTCAACCTGCATGAAGGACAAGGTTGGCACAAAGAGAATCAATCAGATCTGAGATGTCCAGATTGGTATGTTTGATGGAATAGTATCGTTCAAGAAGCACACAGATGATGAGAATGATTCCTCCGGATACTGACTAGTCTAATGCAATTGTGTCCAATCTCTCACCTTCACAGAGTGTTCCCAATCCTCAAACCTATATTGGTCTTAATCCTCTAACCCATATTGACACCAAGTAGCAAATTGAGATGTGTGGGAGTCCTGGCCTTGAAAACAAAGACCCAGAGAGAGAAAAAGCATGTACAATATTATTCCCTAGAGCAAGAAAAAGCACGTACAATATTATTCATTGCTCCAGATGATAAATAAACTGGTTGTCCAATATGGCAATAGCCCATGAGTCTTGGGACAGTCGGGATTATATCACGGTGATTCACTACTCGCCAGCTATCCCTCACCCTCTGGAATTGCATCCAACACAAAAAGTCAATGTTTGTTAGATGACACTTCATATTGTGAGAAATTTGGAGGAGAAAGAAAAACACAATCCACCACAGACAGTCAAGATCAAATTTGGTTGCCCACGGACAGCCCTGATCAAATCCCATTGCCCTCAGACAACCAAGATCAGATCTGGTCACCCATGGCTGGCCAAGGTACTCAATGAACTTCCTACAAAAGAAGCATAAAATCTGGAGATACAAATTAGCTATTGGCACTTGAAGTACATAACTAGCTGAAAACTCACAAAGTGACAACAAGAAGAAGAAATTCTCAATACCCAGGATCATTTCCAATTGGCCATCGGTTTGCAGAATCTGAAGGATTCTTCTACATCTGTGGAAGAGAGATCCGTCTCCCCCACACTTGGTAAAGAGTTCTTCTATTGAAAGCTACTGTTTTATTCTTGACACTGTTGCAATGTCCATTCTTGGTCAAGCACTGTATGATCAGAACATTGTACCACTACTAGTACCCAAATTTCCTAAGCTCAATGCTTAAGAAATGTGGTATAGTTCAGGTGATACAGAACTGGGAAGAAGTCAAGAAAAATTTCACCCACCTCATTGTACATATCTGCAAATTGCTTGTTTCCAACTCGGGGTGAGCCAAAGTTGTACATAGTTATCTGTGTTTGACCACCACTCCTAACCAATAAAAAAACAGCACCACAAAACTAAGAGCCAGAGGTGAACCACCTAGCAGACACAAAAAAACACCAGAAAACAAGGGTTGCAGAAGAAGAATGAAAACAGCAACCACTGGCGTTGAAATTGCAGTTATGTGTCTTACTTTGCTAATTTAGAGGAAAGCTCCACAGCAAACAATGTCGCTAGTGCACCTCCCAGACTATGCCCCGTTATGTACACATGCCAGCTTGATATCTCATTACCTGCATCGTCTCTGGAATAGAAGTGAAAGGCAAAGTGCAGTTTTAATACAGGTTCCACACATGTGATGGAACCAATATTGGCAAAAAAAATACTAAACAATTTTGATGGTCAACATTTGATGGAATTTCATGACAGTGGGAATTATTGTGACGGGTTTGAGGTAAAACGTTACCTTAATGTGCCCAGGAGTGCTTCAACTAGTGTAAGTAGTCGATGCCTTACAGAATCATATGCATCTAGGAACCCACCATGCACCTGCGCCATATCTTCAAAACAAATCAACTCATGGGGAGGAGGTAAAATCCAGTGTGGAGTGGGTCTTTGATTTTTGTAATGATTGCCAGTTCTGGGTATTTGAAAAGAATCAGAATCAAAGAACCACTGGTTCTGGGTATCTCAAAACCCTCAAAGAACTGCCGGGTTACATGAAAAAACCAGTAAATACCTGGCAGTTTTCTAGGCAGTTATTTGACTTCGTCCAAAAAATTGAGAACAATAGTTATAAATAATAACCAGGTATTTAATGTTTTGATAACTGTGGTATCAACTTTGATATCCAGCTTGATGGTGCAGTTTCGAATACCAGCCCCACTCTGGTAAAAATCCCATTTATGAAACCAGGTCTACTCAGGAGGAACCAGAACACTCACTAGAATGAAAAACAACTCACCATTGCTTCTTCCTTATAATTGCCACCTCCTCGCTCCGGATCAAATCTGACCCAGCACAGAAAGAAAAACACGGGCTGGACTAATTTTATTGCCAATTGCCAACAACAGCTTAAAATTAAAAAAACACCATGTGAAAGAGGTGAGCGAGTGTCTTGCAGCAATTGGCACACATTTTACATTGGGTGACAATGAAAGCGTTTTCCCATCAATCAAGGAAGGGATATGCAGAAAACAAAAGGTGGGTATTTTATTTTCTCAACCCAGTTCAAAAATGTCAAATAAACTACACTTGAACTAGGTATACGAGGTCACAAATGACAGCAACAAAAAACCAATTCCATGTGTGCACATCAACCTCCTGCATCAATGTTCAAATAAGGGGAAGATGGATGATCTACATACCCGACAGGTATTACATTCAGATCAGTCATCAAGTCCTTCAATTTGGTCTGCAAGGAGAAAGCAGTTATCATAAAATAATATTAATAAAGCATGATCCTATCACTGGCCTTAGTGGGGTCCCCTATAAATTTGCTGTCACTACAGATCACAAGAAAAATTGGGTCACAAATTTTTTTGGTGGAGAAACAAGAGAGGTGAATGTGCACACTCATGATGATGGTAAAAGGTGCAAGTGGGGAGAGATTCACCCACAACAAGAGCAAGATGAAAGAAAAATCAGAGATAATCTATTTATTATTATACCTGTTCCGTTCCTCGAAATGCAACAACCAGTCTGTGACGCCGCATGTCACGCCATATAGCCACCTGATGAAACAAGATCATATGTGAGGAAGAGAAAATGGAAAGTACCTCATGGGTTAGGGTTTAGGGTTTAGACTTGTACCCATGTTAGATATCACTCTTAACTGTCAACTTGTGTATCTCTTGACAATACCCATTTGTTCAAGTGAGAAGATTTTCTAGTGGGATTGGAAGAGAGAGAGAGAGAGAGAGAGAGAGAGAGAGAGAGAGAGAGAGAGAGAGAGAGAGGAATAAGAGGAGGCTCAGAGGAGTCAACAACCTGTGTGTCAGTTCTTTTGTTTTCAACAAAGCAGATTTTTTGAAACTCGGACTTCACAAAACTCTGACCCCCAAGAGAAGTTGCTAGCATTGCCCAAGCTTCGACTGCACTCTCTGCAGTCTCAAACATTCGCCTTGTTGCCTCTCTCTCTTGTGCATCTTGATCTTCTTGGCACTCATCTTGGACCGGAGCTGTAATCTCATTATCATCATGATGTTCACAGTCCACTGCTTTTGCTGCTGCTGCAGTGTGTCGAGGCTGAGGATATAATTCTGCCTGCGGCAGCATCGACTCTTTGTTGTCACTACTGCTGCTTCTGTTGTTGCTGTCAGAAATGCTGCCAGAAAGTGATGAGGCCACCATTGCCAATGAACCCATCAACTCCTCTGTACTTCTCCACATGTTGATCGATGCCTCTTTGAGTTCTTGTAATGCACTAGAGTTGTCCTCCTGCCCCAATAGGTACTTTGTGATGAGACTCACAGAGAGTGACAGAGGCAGAGGAATTTGGAGCTCAGGTATATGTATCTGGATATGTTTTTGTTTGCACAGCAGCAGCAGCAGCAGCAGCAGCAATCAGTGTATTCTATCTGAATGCAAAATGAGGTACCATGGATCTGGATTAAGATTGCTCACCTCCTTAACAGCCTTTTTGGATGCAGCATTCATGTCTTGAGCTGCTTCTTCAGGTTGTGCCAACCCACTGAGAACATACTCCTCATGAGCCTTCATCTGCAGTTCTAAACCGAGTTGTTGGGTTGCTTCCTGACCAGCATCAAATGAGGATTGATCTAAGAAGGGAACTCCTCCTGCAGTGTCACTAGTAGTGTCCACACCCAAAAACCTCAAAGCTTGGGTAACACCTTGCATCACATTTCTCATGTAATCATTGCCCACCTCCTCCTTATCATGTGCCTCTCTCTCTCCCTGAGGCTCTTGAATCCTGTCACCAGTGGTGGTGGTACTATCCTCTGGCTTTGTTTGCAATAGTCCAAACCAGCCTTTTGATGGCCCAGGAGAAGATGATGTTTCCATCTTCCGAGGCAAATCCCTTTCTCCAGAGTCAAGATCACCACCAACTCCTGGTGCTCCATAATCAAAAAGCTTTTCTTCAGAGTCTGTTACTACTGATGCAGCAGTAGTCATAGTAGTAGTAGTTTGCACTCCTTTTTGCTGAGAATCATTTCCTGGAAGCAACTTGCTTGGTTCTGCTCCCAGAGACTTTGCTGCCTTCTTCACATCGGAACCAGCCTCCTCCTGATCCACTTCTTCTGGGACCAAAAATGGTATGGTTGATAAAATGGAGCGAGCAAAGTCACTGGCCCTGATACCATCTGACCCAAATGCCTTAACAAAAACCTCTTCCAACTCCTTCACTTGAAACAGATCTGTCACAAATGGCAGCTGCTGCCACCAACTCTTGTCTGCATCCAAGTCCACGAAGCTCCTGTACTGAAGCTGCATACATTACCAGTCAAAAACAAAGCACTGAGACAAAACCTGAATGTGTACCACTACCCATGAACCTTCTTGGATCATGTTTCTTCCAACAAGATTTTCACAATGCAGTACAGTGATCAAAATGCTTCAAGATCTTCTTCCAGCAAGATTTTCACAATGCAGTACAGTGATCAAAATGCTTCAAGATCTTCTTCCAACAAGATTTTCACAATGCAGTACAGTGATCAAAATGCTTCAAGATCTTCTTCCAACACATGAGCTAGATCTTACCAACCCACTTGATCTATCATCTCCAGAATTGTATAAACCCAAAACCACCCTCTCTCCATACAATTTACCTCGAGCTGAAGGGTACCTCCCTTGCCAATACCGCCAAGCTCCACATCCACCTGATGCTTCTTTCCTGTAGTACAAAGAGAAAATACCCTACATGACAGGCTTTTGCACCTCTACTACACAGAATGGGCACGTACTTGGGAGGAAAATTATTACTTGAAACTCATCTCCAGTCATGCAACAAGTTCCAACTCAGAAAACACCCACAATACTTTCTGTTCTCTGGTGAGCAAACAGGTGCGTGATGATCAATGAGAGGGCAAAAAAAACCCCAAATTACAGAAAAGTAAGTCACACACCATCAGAGAAAGATTCCAGATTTACAGATGAGTTCCCCATTCGGCGATGAGCAGTAATGATATTCGCATCCCATGCAGCAACCTGCATGATGAGCTTGGACAATTTCAAACCTGGATGCGCTTTGTCCATTTCTCACACAATCTAAACCCATTTGGACACATCAATTGCACATGGTTCATCACCCACCCAAGCAAGCCCAATCGATTGTTTACTAGTCCAGAAAATGATCATGTGGAAGGTTCATAAAGTGTCCTCAAACCTGGAGGATTTGAGTAGCGGGATTCTTAACATTGAGCTTGAAGTCCTCATTCCAGACAGGATCTCGTGTTCTGAAACATCAGGTTCCCACAGCAAAAAAGACACCATCATCTTGCAATTGCTAAATCTCTCTTTTCAGCAAAAAGACATGATTGAACTGCAGTTGCAGGAACAAAGGAAAATGAAAATTCTTTCAGTGCAGGAATTCCAGCATGAAATTCAGTGCAGGAAATTCTCTCTCCCACATAGTCAAGAGAAAAAGTAGTAAAAGTGGGTTGGTTGAGTCAAGCTAAAAATCACCCCCATATGGTCCGGCTCTGAGCTTCACAATCTCCGATACGCAGGATCACATATGGATCACTTGTCCCCTGCATTTGACAAGCATTTCAGAGAGAAGAGAAAACTCTGGATCAAAGATGCGTGCTTGAGAGAGTGACAGAGAGCTACAGAATTGGACAAATCATATATAGACTCTATATAGTACCCAAGGATCCAGTCCAGGAAAATGACTGCCGCCTTTGAGCTTTACAAAGAGCTGGCCATCGTAAATCTCCCGAACAAACTGCCTGCATTTGGAAAATGGGTACCAAATATTACTAAGAAATCTAAGATTATTTTTTCCCTCTGTTGTGCATCTTCTAGATTCTATCAATTTTATTTTATTTACTGATCTGCTGCATCTTCTTCTTCTTTTTCTTCTTCTTCTTAGCTGTGACATGAATGCTGTAGGAAGAGAGATAAAAAAGAGATGAAGATGACCACGTACTTAGCCAAATAAATGGTTTCACAGTCACCCGCATTACACTCGCAAAGACCCACTTTTGCCTGAAAAAACCACAAATATAAGACAGTCAGACAGTGTACACACCCAAATCAGAATCTCCTAATCTCTCTGCTGCCCCTCTGAACCCTGATAAACCCTAAACCCTAAACCCTAGTCTCTGCTGCAAAAAAAAGAACTACTAGAAAATGTGCTTGCACAACAATCCCTGGCAGAAGAAGAAGATCAAAATAAGATCATGTGTCTATTGAAAGATTTGTTGTGTGGAAGAAGAAGAAGAATTTGGAGAATTGCAAATACCTTTGGTGTATTGTAAGCCTCGAATGCGAATCCAGCGAGAAGAACAGCGAGATCCAGGTCGAAAGGAGGGCGCGGTGGTGGTGGTGGTGGTGATGCTGGTGGTGATGCACATTCTTCTTTGTCCTCTTCTTCAAACCTGGTTTTCACAAGCTGTCTTGGGAGTTTCTTCTTCGTCTTACTGGAAGAAGAAGAAGAATGGGTGATGAAAGAATGGGAATGTCGTAATGGAAGAAGAAGATGATGATGATGAAGACTGCGACGTGTCCGCAACTCTGACGATGATGATGATTCTTTCTTGCACGTGATTTTTTTCCCATCCTTGGGTGTGTTGCTCCCGATCTCGTTGGCAGCAGATACCCATTTCGTAAAGCATTTGATCGAGGAAGAAGAAGTAGAACATGGAGTGTTGTTGTTGAATCGATTCGGATTGCATGAAGAAGAAGAAGAAGAAGAAGAAGGGAAAGCGAGTGGAGAATCCTTCCAGGAAGAAGAAGTCGCAGCAACAGATCCCATTCTCTGAAATTTTTCGCTTCTTTCGATCAAATCCGTCAACAAAAGTCGGAACAGACAAAGAAGAAGAAGAAGAATTTCGAACCCAAACCAACAACAACAACTTGTTCCGAGCGAGAGTTTCAAACTACAACGACGACATGCAGCAAGCAACCACACACACACTACTTAAAAACAAAGAATTGGGTCGCGGATTTTCCAACTAATCAATTCTCAAAATGCAGTTTTCTATGTGAGAACATCCTCGGATGCCATTTTCGACAACACCCAATCTCTTTCCCGTCGCTGAAATGCCCATCATCTCTAGAATGTATTTTCAGCCGCGAATTCCAGGAAAAGGTTTTGTCCACTAGCTACCGATGAGTGATTGACATGCTTCTTTCACAATCTAGAGAGAGAGAGAGAGAGAGAGGGTTTGCGACTCTTATGATGTCATTCTTGAAGCACTTTCTGACACAAAGAGTGGGAAATAATATACATTGTCTGGAGCAAAACCTTGGCACAGATAATGCAAAATCCATCCCCCTCCCCCCACCCCCCCAAAACCCCAAACCTGCAAACTAGGAAATGTTTGTTAAATTTTTATTTTATTTTTGCTGTTGCAGCTACCCCACAAAAAACCTCAGGGCTTGGTGGTTTGTGCCTGATGGAATGATACAACTGCATGATGGAGCATCATGAGAAGTCATCCTCCTCCAGAAGATTGATCCTTCACCCCTGGTAAGTACAAATCATTGTTTGCAGACATGTAACTAGAGGCTCAGCAAGATTTCAGCATCACATATCTGTATGAATTTTTGCTCAATTTCCACCACCAACCCATCGGCTTCCACATCTGCCAGAGTGACAGTAGATGCAGAGATGGATTTGAGAGTATGGGACATACCTGTGGGATGTGAATTGAATGATGTTTTGAGAGTCTATAGCTTTGTAGCATGATCATGAGACCTGTGGGATGTGAATTGAATGATGTTTTGGAGAGAGTCTACAGATTTGTAGCATGATGATCTCATTTAGAAGAGGAGCAGACAGATGATCACGAAGCATCCCAGGAGAATTAGCAAACGTGAAAGGAGAGCTTCCTGCTGCTGGTTTGGCATCTGCACAGGAGGTGGTTGTTGTTGTTGAGCTGGATGCATGCCGGACATGCCAGTTGCAGTGGAGCCAAGATGGATGCCTGGAGCTCCTGCACCACCTAATCCACCACTGCTTTCTGGGAAGCCATGCAAGTGAAAGCCAAAGAGGGAAGGGAACAACCCGAATCCAGCCGAGAGTGTGATGTTGCCAAAGCGTGCAGTTGCAGCTGGACCTGCAGGGCTGGACATGAAATTGAATCCATGGTGCGAAGAAGAATGGTATGATGATGGAGGATGCTGCTGCTGCTCTGATGATGAGTGTTGTCGGGGTGCAGTCTCAGGTCTTTGTCCAGCTGGTCGTTGTGGAATGCTCATCATAATCACACCTGGCACAGCTTTGGTGCGCGGATCCACACAACATCCAACCTTGCCTCTCCCATACAATGGGATCACTCTCTCTTCTTCTACACTTGCCTTACATACTGGACATTCTTGACAGATGCTGTGCATCTGAAGCCACTGGTAGAGACATGGCCAGCAGAACAGATGTCCACAAAGAGTCACCACTGGATCCTGCGCCAGCTCCAAGCAAATGTTGCAATCAAAGCTTCCCCCTTGCTGCTGCTGCTGCTGTTGTTGCTGCAGCAGCTGCTCACTGTTGTTGCCTGCAGATGTTGCATCTTCTCCCACAGGGCTGGATGCAGCAGCAAATTCTGCTGCAAATTCCTGCAACTCAGCACCAGCACATGATTCTTCTACAAGATTCATGTCACTCTCTGCATACAGGCTGGCCCTTTTGACAACCTACTTCCTTTTTCTCCCCCTTCTCCTCCTCCTCCTGTTCTCAATTCTGCTGCACTGAACCCTCCAGTTGTTCTTTGCTGCTTTGCTGCTCAGATGCTCTCTCTGTCTCTCTCTGTCTCTCTTTATTTCTTCCTTCTTTGCATCAACATCACCTCATGAAGAAGATAGTTTTAAATGGTGAGGGGATCGGGATGCTGAAACCTGATTGATTCACAGCTTTTCTGAATGAGAAAGTATCATGATTGCTTGCTTGATTGATTGATGATCCTATACTCTTGCAAACAGAATTGAACATTGCAAGTCCTAGAGCTTCTCATCCTCAACAACCATACCCATTGATGCACAGCCTCAGCAATTCGATTTGGAGGAAGAGGAGGAGGAGGAGGCGGAATTCTTTCTTTGCTTGCTGGAGGAATACTCTTTTATTGTTGGAAGAACTGTGCTCTTTGATTGCTGAAGGAACTCTCTGAACTCTTTGATTGCTGAAGGAATTCTTTGATTGTTGTTGCTTTTGGTGATGTGCCAGGCAACTGCTGCTGCTCACTCCCAGAACCCACAAATTTGCAAAATTGAGATCATTCATCAACAAGAATTGCAATGATGTAAAATGGGTTGTGAGGAAAACAACAACACCAGATAGTACCATAGACAGAGATGTAGCAAAAGCTTGTCAACAACAGGCATGATGATGCATGTATGTGTGTAACAGAAATCAGGAGGTCAAGAAACTATGGGGAGAAGGAGAAACTCAATGTGTGACAATCCAAAAAAGAGGAGCATCCATCATCATCATATCATCATCACAAAAGCATTGCCAAAACAACAAGAGAGTTGATCCAGAGAGGTCACAAAATGGCAACAAATTCTCTCAGAGAGAGAGAGAGAGAGAGAGAGAGAGAGAGTTGGGTGTTGTGTGAGATCAGCATGTGATTTGAGACCCACAGGAACAACGTGACGCTTCCATTTGGGTCTCAAATCCTTTACACCCATAGGCTCTCTCTCTCTTCTCTCCTGTGTCTTTTTTTCTCTTTTTTTTGGGGTGCTTCTGGTTTGCATATTTTTTCTTAGTCAAATCTTTTGACAGTTAGTTTCCAAGAGGCAAAAGTGTTGAGAATTGATTTGTTTTCTCTCTGCAGACAGACACCCAATGCTCTCAATTCCATTCCCCGAACAATCAACATGATCCCTCTCTCTCTCTTTGATTTTTTTTCATAAATACATACAAACAAAGATCTCTCTCTCTCTCTCTGATTTTTTTTTTCCTGGAATTCTGGAACTTGTATCAGAGTTCTGTTTCACAAGAATCTCTGAAATTTCCTTGCAGCACAATTCGCATTTTGGATGTATGGTGGAGGAGTAGATGTACCATATGCAAGAAGAGATTGAAGGTTCTTTGTCAGGATTTGAACGAGGACTTACCAGATTTCAAAAAAATCTCCAATCTCTTGCACATGCATTTTCAATGCGTGGAGCAGATGATGTACCATAGGCAAAAAGAGATCGAAGGTGTTTTTCTCGGTCCTGATTTGAACCAGGTCTTACCCTAGTTTCACAAAAATCTCAAATCCCTTGCACATGCGATTTCAATGTGGGGAGGAGATGTACTGAATAATGCAAAAGAATTCCAATCAAAGAGAACAGATTCTTTATCACATTTCTTTGCCCATATGCCATGATGGATGTCAAGAAATCAAAAGGTGGGTGGTTGTCCAAATGCTTGAGATTTAGCAACCCACAACCCAACAATTCATCGTATTCACATACATGATGCAATAGACAAAGGGGAAAAAAGGGCTTATGTTAAGAAGAGCATATTGATCTCTTTCAATCTTCAATGTTTCAATTGTCTAGATTGTTGAGTGTATTCTTGAAAGACAAAAAAGGGTGGTGAAAAGAGGAATGCATGTTTCATCCTCATGCTTGTTGTGTTACCAAGACAACACAAGCACATATGAGCAAAGCCCCAAGTATGATCCTCATGTGATGCTATATAAAATATGGAGATTTGGTTCCTTGCCTATTTGTGGGTATCTTGGGTAAGGTTGATTTACAAATGGTATTTGCATCTCGTAGCATTGCGGAGACATTGTGAGTGCAAAACATCGTGAAAGCGTGTGCAATTGTGGAACTTGAACTTAAAACCCTTTTAGATTTGAACATGTGGTTGCATTGCTCTATCTCTCGATTAGAGCAATACCCATCAACAACAACAATAAAATGGCATTTCTAGTATGTTTTGGAAGAGGTATTACAATACACTTTCCATTCAATTCAGTGAGGTTTTTTGAATTTTCTACATATCATGCAACTTTTGATGTAATCTTCTCCTTCTTAAGAACTTTTTATCATGGTACATTGATCAAAAGCAATTTTCATAAAAAAATATCAATCCTTTTGGAGATTATTATTTTGTGCACATATTTTACATGTCCAAATTCAATTTCCACTATTAAAGGTTGTGGTTCGTCCAAAGTGTTGTGTAAAGGCCAATTTATCGCTATTTTTGGAATTGGTTTTTAAGTACAAAATCGAGTCAAAAGGGAGAGAATTTAGCTTAGAGGAGTGCAAGTGAACCTCCTTCCAATTCTCTACCATTGAACTTGACTTGGGGGTGCCAACAACTTGTCAAGTCAAGTCGATGGTGACTTGAGGGCTTCAACGACTTGTGAAGTTAAGTCTATGTGTTGTGCCTAAGAAACCAAAAGAAAAAAGAAAAAATGAGAGCATTTAATTTGGGGTTTCTTTATAAAGAATAAGGAAACAAACATGATGATAAAAATTGGATGCAAACAACTTGGATCTAGCACAACAATTGATTGGCCCAAGGTTTTTCAAAATATGATACACAACAAGGATTCTCACAAGAATAAAAACAAAATCACCACTAACAAAATTCAATGAAGATGCAATTTTGATCTTTCAATGTAGTTTTTTTAAACATCACATAATATTGGAAATCATGTTGGAATTTAGTTTCAAAAAGTAGTCAAATGCATGTCCTATACCCATGTAAAATTTGTAATGGAATCAATAAAATCCAACTATGGCCAAAATTCAAATGCAATCTAAAACTAAAACAGTCCTTTCCATTAGGATTTTCTTTTTTTCAATTTTGTGATATTGAAGGTGTTGGAATTTATTTCCAAAAATTAGCAAAACTTGTTGAACTTATACAAAGAAAAAACTAGAAATTCCCCATTTTTGGTCCAAAAATGAAAAAATAAATCTAACAAATTAAAAGTTTATACTTTCCATATTCAAAGTTAAAATAAACTTCTTTAGTTTCATTTTAAAACTCTTTTAATTTATGATTTAATATGGGACCCAAAGGCTTAAAACAAATTATATCTTAAATACTTATCCTTTAATTGAGTACTTCATCATCTTATAATGGCCAAATTATTTTTAAGTGCATGAAATAGGATATAAAAGGAAATTTGATACCTTCATGCCTACCATTAACACAATTTAGTTCATGTTTATTATGATTTGAATTCGTTGGACATTGGATTTATCCAAGATATTTTGTTGTGATTGTTCAACCTTTTTTGGTTTGAATTCATGTCAAACATTCTAATTGGAATGTTTTTGTTTGGTCCAATCTCCTTAGTTTTGTATTAAAGAATTTCACATGAAAACAAATATTTTAACAACATAATCTTCATTTTGAAACAAAGTTGTTACAAGTGATGAATGATGAAAGATATCTTAAGACCCCATGCCTCCCAATTCAATGTTTTGTATTTAGGTTTAGGTATGTCATTATATCTCCATTGCTTTCAACAACAATGAAGCTTTCAATTTGACTAATTTGTATAATTATTATTGTTCTTCCACCTCTTTGGGATAACTTTTCAAATTTTAAACCGTTCACTTCTTCATTAAACCTTATGTAATAGAATAAAGATCATGTCAAAATTATTACACAAGGATAATATGGGCCAAAAAAACCAATACATAATAAAACAAACAATCAATGTGAGAAAAAACATTAAGTTTTTGGCAACATAAAAATCATGTTGAATTCCTTTACTAGTATAGTGTTTGAAATTATTTTGTGAAACGGGAATAAATCACATGGTGTGTCATCTTTGCTTTGCCCCTCCACAATTTTGTTGCAAAATGCATATCGCTCCCTAAATTTGTTAGGTCAACAACAACCAATTCCTTTCAAAAATCCCCAAAAAATTTCTTACCAAAAATAACAAAAAAATTTCATTCATGGCCATACCATGTAATCCCAAGATATTGTAATTGTTCACAAACACAAAAACAAACAATGAAAAAGAAAATTCCATTTTGCAACACTAGAATTGCAAATTTCAACATTTTTGTGTTTATGCCAATTTCATCGGGTTGTTACATTTACATAGAGGGTTTAGGGTGAGAAGATGGTAGGGGGCTTTAGATAAATAAACCAATTTTATTTTTTTGCAAATCTCAAAGTTAGCTTGAAGTCCTTAAATGGTTGAAACTTGAAACCTTCAATTCTTAATCAAATAACAAACATCTATCAAGTTTTATAAATTTCATTTTGAAATCTTTATGTTAAATAAAAAAAATTGTTTTGATTTGAATATTTTTTCATGTGCTACCTTTTGAACAATAATGTCAAACTTAACAAAATACACACCATTAAAAAATTTGGAAACAAATTATGTCATTTTGGGTTTAGATTGTTTCATTGCAAATGAGTTTTCATTTTCATTTCTCAAAAAGTGACGCTTCCAATAATCATAAGCACAAAAATAATCAAAACCTTATCCATCTAAAATTGTAGTAAAATGAATTATCAAAACCTATAATACAATTCAACTTTTTAGACTGATGAATTATCATTCATAATAAGGTTTTGATAATTCATTTTACTTCAACTTTAGTACATGCCTAATCAATTTGAGAAACATGTTTTTATTTAAGGCTTTTACAACTTCAACTAATTGCAATCAAATTTTAAAAATATTTTCACCTACACATACACATTGTAAGAGAATGTTTTGGATGTTTTAAATAAAAATTTGCCAATTTGGTGCAAAAAAAATATGGTTTTGGGACAAAATATTTGCACAAATTGTGCTAAATTGTTTGATTGGTTATCATGGCATAATCTCTCATTATTATTGATTGGCCAAATTATGCGATTACTCCGCTTGTTTTGCTATTAACGGTCTCCCATTTTTCAAATTATCACTTTCAATTTTATGGGTAAGGCTTGGGATATGCAAATAAGTAGTAATGATTTTGAGAAATACCCATGTTAGGCCTAGACACCCAATAAAGATGAATTATGTTATAAATGAGGTTTTACTTAATTTTAATCTATCCCTTGTCAAATTTTTAAATATATGATTGGATTGAAGAACAATTCTAAATGATTTTTCATAACTTGAATGAAAGGTGGGGTTTTTGTTTTTAAAAAAAAAAAAAAAAACCTTATTTGTTAATCATTGTTGGAAATTGATTAGTTTGGTAATTGGTTTAATAAAATTAAACACTTGAAAACAATTATTAGCATATTTGGAAGGCGCATTATTTAATATTTATAAATATCCCTATTAAAAAGGGAGAGGGGTCTTAATCCCACATTTAATGCCCTTACCCTTGGGCCTAGGCCAAAAAATGATATTTAAAACAAAAATAGGCATATAAATTCTTGGCAACCCATGAGGTATTCACTAACATTCATCCAAGGGGCCTAAATTTTTTAAAATTTTGGGGTGGGTGGTGGGTGGTGGGTGGGGGTGTTTGATTTTTTGGGGGTTCCCAATGTGTTCCCAATAACACTAATTTTATCCCATATCCTTCGCCTTGAGCTATATTATTACAACATATGTAAGCAACCCAAAAGATTGTTTTTTTTTTCTTTTTAAAAAAAAATTCAAGTCAAAATCAATGTTTGTTTCATCATAAGCCCTTTATTTTGATAACATCCCCACCTTAAGGTGTTGATGCACATAAAACTAGAGCTTTATAATTAAGTTATTTATAAAAAAAAATTAAATTCATGAGTTGAACCTTGAGCTCGAATGAAAGGCACAACCAAACCCCTAAATGCATGACATCATTTTCATGAAAGGAAAATGATACAACAAACCTCAAACTTGTTCCAAAACCCAAGGTCATGAAAATCTAAATCATGAGTTGTGTGTGTGTTTTTCGATGCTTCACTAATTAGCTTAGGCAAAGTTGAAAGGAATGTGAGTGTTTCACCATGGGTGTATATTGCCTTTTCCAATTCAATTTTGATGCTTGAATGATTAATGGAAGCACATGTGACTAATAGAGTTGGGAGGATTATGGGGAAGAAGCATTTGAATGATTGATAGAAGCAAAGGTGCATTAAAATTTTTTTTTTGGGGGTGCTTAAGTGACCATTGGAGGCAAAATTCACACATTTGTCCTTGAGAATGTTTTTGTTTTAAATGACTAGGAATGTTATTCATTATTATTAGAAGTTTTGAGAGCAAAATGGGTTGGAAATGGTTTATATATTTTGTTTGAAATGAATTGAAGGTTCAAGAAGTTTTTCTCGTTTTGAAAACATAACAAAAGGGCTTGAAAGAAGAAGTTTTTATGCATGTATTTTGTTTTTTGTGAAGAGAAGAATTGTGAGTTTTGAACACATGACAAATTTTTTAAAAAAAAATCCCAAAACTTAGCATAAGATAGCAAAGGAAAGCTTAAATACAAGACAAATTTACAAATAATTTAAAATACATTTGATCAAACTTTGATAGGGCCTTAGTCTTTTACAATTTGTCTTTATGTGTGGAAATTTTTAAAAAATAATAATAATATAATATAATTTAAAATAATTTAATTTAATTTTAATCATTTTAATTTAGTTTAATTTAATTTAAATTTGGAACTGGGAATGAAGAACCGCCCAACATTCTTTCTTAGTTCTTGCTCACAAATAAATACACTCACATGGCGGGTCCCCCAAAGAATCTCCGGGCGAGTGTCCAGCGCAACGACCGGGTCACCCAATGACTCTCCGGGCAACTGCAGCAAGATAATAACGACCGCTGTCGTCGCCCAATGAATCGTCGGGCACATGCACCAAACTTCAGGACCGGGTCGCCCCATGAGTCTCCGGCCGCGCGAGTTAGTGAGTCACCTGCAGCGTAACGACTTGTGTGTGTCGCCCAATGAATCCTCGGCCGACTACTGCAGCAAACGTAACGACCGGATAGGATCACCCAATGAATCGTCGGGTCGAAACTGCAGCAGAGTAACGACCGGATCGGTTCGCCCAATGAATCCTCGGGTCAAAACTGCAGCAGAGTAACGACCGACCGGGTCGCCCAATGAATCTTCGGGCAAATGCAGCAGCTTTAACGATCGGGTCAGCCAATGAATCTTCAGGCGATTCCAGCAACGTGACCGCCGGGTCACCCCATGAATCTCCGGCCGCGCTCGCGCTGGCTGCGCCGGCTCCCACCACTGCTCCTCGTGTGCTTGCGTGTTTGCAGCGTTGCCTCTCCCTCTCCCCTGCCGCGTCGCTTCCTTGCTGCCGTGCTTCCTTGTTCTCTTCTGAGGTCGGTAGCAGCTGCTGTTGTTGCTGTTGTTGCTGTTTTTTTTTTTTGTTTTGGGCCTTTGGGAATAGAGTTCTTGAGTGCTTGTGTGCAGTACTGAATACCAGAATTGGCGTCATGGGCATTGTTATTCACAGCTTGTAGATTGCGGGATTGTTAATCTTGTACCGAGTTTCGATTTGGGTTTTGTTTGATTTTTTTTCTTAGCTTTGTATTTTGCTTGTTGATTTTTGTGGTGGGGGAGAGAGAGAGAGAGAGAGAGAGAGAGAGAGAGAGAAGGGGAAGATGGCAGGGATGGGCAGAGAATGGCATTCGGGAGACTCGCATCCCTTGTTTAAGCTTTTGGGAATTATGGCAGTGGCGGCTGCCGTGCTGCTTGCTTCACAATGTCCGGGTCTTGTAGGATTGCCGCCTCTGCCTGATCTGGTGTCCAACATTTTGCATGGGGGAGGAAAGGACAACAACAAGAAGCAGCAACAGAAGAAGACGAAGGCGAAGAAGAAGGTGCGCGTCTACATGGATGGTTGCTTTGACATGATGCATTATGGCCATGCGAATGCATTGCGGCAAGCTCGAGGACTGGGTGATGAACTTGTAGTGGGTGTGGTGAGCGATGAAGAGATCAAAGCCAACAAAGGACCTCCTGTTATGTCCATGGACGAACGGTGAGAGAGAGAGACTGACCAAGCTCCTGATGCGTTTTGCTTCTTTGCACTTGGGGGAAAAATTAAATTAGGGTTTACAAAACCCCCATTGCTAGGATTTTGCTTGCATGCTTGCTTGCTTGCGTGCCTTCTGTGGAAGGAAGATAGTGATGAGAAAAAGGCCAAACAAAAATACCCAAAAGTCTAAAGAAAAGAATCTGGTGAGAAAGACTAACTCACAAGCTCTTGAAGCTTTTGCTGCTTTGCACTTGGGGGAAAAAAAGGATTAGGGTTTGCAAAACCCCCATTGCTAGCATTATTCTTGCTTGCTTGCTTTCTGTGAAGGAAGATAGTGATGAGAAAAATGTGAAGCAAAAGTACCCAAAAGTCTAAAGAAGAGTGAATCTGGCAATGAGAGATATGATGATGATGATGCAGGGTTGTCATGGTGAGCTCAGTGAAGTGGGTTGATGAGGTCATCACAGATGCACCGTATGCCATCAATGAGGAGTTCATGAACAAGCTCTTCACGGAGCACAATGTTGACTACATCATCCATGGGGATGACCCGTGTCTCTTACCTGATGGCAGTGATGCATATGCACATGCCAAGAAGGCCGGCCGCTACAAGCAGATCAAACGCACTGAAGGAGTTTCCAGCACTGATATTGTTGGTAATGCTTTTTTTTGCACTCTCTCTATAGCTAGGGTTTCCATGCCTTACTCACGCAACCGAAGCCTGCTGCTCGCTTGCTACTGTTTTTCCATTTGCACAGAAGCAGTGTGGAAGGATGGATGGATGGATGGATCACTGCCATTTGTGCTGCAAATGTTTTACTCCTCGATTGTTGAGCTTAGAATGTGGACTTCTTCTTCTTCTTCTAGTCAACATGAAAGAGATGTGTTTTTGCATGTGTGTATTTTTTCACTCCATTGTTAGAGCAAGCCTCATACACTGATTAAAAACTTGTTGGGGAGCCAGGTCGAATGTTGCTGTGTCTGAGAGATACGTCTGTAGGTGGTTCGCAAACACATGCAAGTTTGCAGCGGCAGTTTAGTCATGGCCATGAGAAGGGCTCCTCTAGTGCTGGTGCTGGTACCCGGATTTCACAGTTTTTGCCAACATCTCGACGTATTGTCCAGTTCTCGAATGGAAAGGTGCCTCCCTACTCACACACTGATGGCTGTTGTTGATATGTAGGGTTCCTGGTAATATATATATCTAAAATGCTGTATCTTTAAACAGGAACCTTTTCTATGCAGTCTGTAATACTTGGTGGAGTTTCTCACATGTAGTAGGTGAAGTTCAATGTGTGCTTGTTATGTGTGGTAAACATATTCCTTCAACATCTAGTCTGTGGGATAGAACAGTTGCTGATGACATGCATGGCAAAGAGCAGGGACCTCAACCAGATGCACGTATTGTTTACATGGATGGTGCTTTTGACTTGTTTCATGCTGGTCATGTGGAGGTATGGTGCTGCATCACTTTTTTCCCTGTCCATTTTTTAGGGTAATCTGAGTTGCAGCCCCAGGGGATAGAAGTTTTTGAATAGAAATACTTGTTTTCAGCCTGGACACAAAGAATTGTGCTCACCGACAAAAACTTCTTTAGGTTGTGGACTCTGTCTTATCCTTTTGGGTGGAAAATTAGCATCATTATTTTTGGCTCTGAGAGAATAGACCAGGTACTATTCCATTGTGGCATCAGTGCATCAGATTTGGGGTGCAGGTAGGAATTTCTTTTAACATGCCCAGTATTGAGTCTCAGTAAGTTAGGGTGCTTGCAGACTCTGAAACGTGCAAGAGAGTTGGGTGACTTTCTGCTGGTGGGCATCCACACTGATCAAACAGTCAGGTTCTTTTCTTCTTGTACCAGACGTGTGCTTTTAGCATAAGGGTGTTTGCTTGCTGCAAAATTCTGTTTGTTGCAAGTGTAACGGCATACAGGGGAAAAAGGAAGAAAGTTTTCTATTTGGATGGTACTTGTTGACTGAGTTGGGTGTCTCACTAAATGGAGAGAATGCATGGCTGCACCACAGTGCACATAGAGGAGCACATCATCCGATTATGCATCTACACGAGCGGAGTCTCAGTGTGTTGGCATGTCGTTATGTTGATGAAGTAATCATTGGTGCTCCTTGGGAAGTGACCAAAGACATGGTATTTCCCAATTCATGACCCCCTCCCCCTTCCCCCCACATTATGTGACATTACTCTGCCCCCAAACCATGTTGAATAGGCAATGCTCTCTATTGCAGAAATAGATCCTCCATCAACAAAGTTAGCCAAGAAACTCAATACTGAAAATGGGGTGTGGCTTGTGTTGAATCAGATAACCACATTCAACATATCGTTAGTTGTGCATGGAACATGTGCAGAGGTCAACGACTTGAAGAATGTAAGTACTCCTGTGTGTTCTCCTGAGCAATGTTCCAATTGCCCCCCATTGGTTAGTCTTCTTCCCATCATTTTTTAGAGGGTCTGGTGCAATCTGATTATCTAGTACTCATCCAGTGCTGGAGAAAATGTTGTGGTGGAAAGTTACTGGACATGATGAATGTGTCCCTGTTGATTCTCTTTTGTTGTCCTCAATGCTGTGGTTGACTTTTTGCTTCAGGGTGAACATGACCCCTATGCAGCAGCCAAGGAGATGGACATGTTTAAAGTAATAAAGAGTCCTCGGGACATGACAACATCAACAATTATTCAGCGTATCCTTGCTAATCATGAAGCTTACAAGGTATAGATGGCTGTTTCCTTCTCTCTTTGTGACATGTCATTGGTGGTGAATGGTGGCTAGAACTTGTGTCATATCATGTATATTACTATAGTTCAATTCGGTCCTCATTTGTCTTTCCCCTTTTGTCTGTTATATTCTGTTTTTTTCTTGTTCTTTTTTCCCTTGTGTGGACTCTTTTGTTGTTTGTTTTTTCCCTCCATTTCCCTCTCTGTCTTCCCCTTCTGTGGTGTTGGGTGCAACCCAGTATCTCATGGATGAGTCTTCCCATTGCTTCCAGGCTTGTGACAGAAACTCAGTTGTTGTGTTGTCCATGATGTGCAGAAGCGAAACGAAAAGAAGGTGGAGAGTGAGAATAATTATTACCAATCAAAAATATATGTGAATGGTGATTGAGTCATAATGTCCTTGCTCCAGATGCAGTGCAATTCTAGAGTGATTTTTTTGGTGGATCACGGGATCTGATTGTAAAATTTGATGAGGTCTGTTTTTCTGGACATGATAGTTTAGTTTGTGGAGGGGGAATGTGAGTGTGAGCAGCAGCAGGAAGTACTACTAGTGCACACACACCCCCATGACAGCAACGAATAGAACCTGGAGTAGGAGGGTGTTTCTATTATTGCAATTTATTTTTAGGGATTCATATGTATGTCATTCTGGGCCATAAATTCATTATTGAGGCTCCACTTTTCTATGCACATAATTTGCATCCCATAGGTTGAGCTCAAATATGATCTAATTCTCAGTGCTGAATTGAGTGTGTCCATCAGCGTGTTTAATTCTTCCCCCTGTAGCTCTTGGACATGCGCTGAGTGATTAGGGTTACGAAGTTTACAAAAGAAACAACCTTCTATTTTGGTTAGTTCTGTACTTTCTCAAGCATTATGTGGGTAATTGTACATGTATAATTCCCCCTCAAGTGTTTATACAATTATAACAAGAATATAAAAACCCAATCAAACCCTTGCATCTTCCAAGAAACAAAGGAAGTCCAAGCCCTTGATTGCAATAATAGAAGGGATGTTCTAGGATGTGAGGTTATCTCTCCAAATATTGTGATGATTGCACATGTAGAGTGCATGAAATCCAAATTGTTGTAACCATTGGAGTTGGGTCACACAAGCCACTTTGCATTACCTCCATGAAGTTTTAAACCACAATTGTCATCTTTTTGGTGCCAATCACATTTAGGTAATTAATTGTTTTTATGTTGTTCAAATTTCTTTTAGCTTGAATTGAATTGTTCCCATGGCCATGCATTTCTCTAAGTTGCAAGGATTGGTGTGAGGACTAACTCAAATATATATTATAATAATAATAATAATAATGTTTTCGTAGCTTGGTTATGTGGGTTTAAACTATTGCAAGCTACCATGTTATTGCAATTGCACTAGTAATAATGGAGACATGTTTTCTTTAGTGTTTAACATGAGTAAACCGCATTGTAAATTTTACAAGCCAAATTTGGTGTTGCCAACCTCTACACACACAAGTACCTAAATGATCACACCATGGTTCTAAGATTATGGATGACCATTACGAACATTGTGTTTTTCATTATTTTGGAGATAATAATGAAAACACAATGTTCCAAAGAAGTCACAGAAGAGGCTATGATGACTCCTATCAGATCTGACTAAAGCAACAGCCTTTGCTGGACAACAGATCAGAAGCTTTCTTTGGCCTTTCTTACCAGTTCTGAGGCAACGGCAGCAGCTCTGATAGTGGAGGCTTTAGACACAAATGTGATGGCTCTACTTCAAATGATGTCTCAGACACTTGCAGCTTGCATGAGTCAGATGAGGAGACTGTTGTGGCAGCTGAAATGAGAGAAAGTGCAGATGCGAAAGATGAAGCAAAAAGACTCTATTGCAGACTACAACAAACATACTGCTGCCAGTGACGATTGCAAGTCATCAGATGATAAACACAATGCTTTCAGAAGACGGTCCTTCCTTTGATCTTGATAATGCACCTGGATCAGTTTCCACCGCTGTTGCAGTGACCCCTTTCAAGGATGGAAAGGGTCCTCCACTCAATGGGCTTCCAGTGAGTCTACCTCTATTGTCTGACAATGTTACAAACACAGTTGCAGTGACACCAATGCACAGATCCCTGCCACCTTTGGCTCCTCTCCCCCTGGTGAGATTCATGAGCCCACAATATATTATGCCTCTGCACCAACCAGGCATGCCCATTGTGCCCATCTTTGTACCTCCTTACCTTACCATTTTAGATTGCCAATGCTTGATGGGTTACAGACAGCATCACTGCTGGGAAATGGTCCACACATGGCTCCTGTACCTTTTGCACCATTTTGCAGTGTGCCCATAAACCTGAATGCAGAGGAATTTCATCCTGGTACTTGTGGGAGCAATCTCAGAGTCCGCTGACATTCCCACCATATCCCTGCTTATTCTCCAATCCCAGAAATAGTAGCAGATGCTGATGAAAATGTTTCACAGCAACAACATGCAGGTGCAGCAGCAGCAGATACTGAAGAAACAACTGGAGCTATGAGAGTGGAAAAACAAGCAGCAATAAATAGTGCTCGTCTGAGGATCAGTCTTCCAATTTGAAATAAATGTCATTCAAAAAAAGGATTGCATCAGAGAACATATTGCTGGACCTAACTTCTTGATGAATGTGCAATCAAAGTATCTGGAGAAGATTTGTACATCTCTGTGCAAACTTGAGACCAGCACAATGATTCAGGGCACAAATTTGCATTTTACTTGCATGGGAGCATTTTTAACGTGCTTGAAGAAGACCATGGCAGATGGAATGTTGGCCATCCATGTACCCTCTCCACAATTCCCCCCTACCTTGGGGGACTGTGATTTCTTGCCCACTCATTCTGCACATTCACCTAAACCCTAAACCCTAGGCATGTCTTGGGAGCAAGATTGGAACCTGTGAAACTTGTTGCCACGCTTCACAGAAGAAGGTCGATGATGCTCACATGAATGTCCCCAGTTCTCCTTATCACTTCCCTGCTTATGCAATTCCATATCTGGCTAATACGCTTCATAAGCAAAACCCCACATGCAAGAGCTCATACATGAAGAAGACCTCGACCTAAACCCTAAACCCTAAAGCAAGACCGCACAGAATACCCTCATGAGAGCTTCCAGTTCCCTCATGAAAATAACTTTCAAAACTCATGAGTGTGAGGCAAAACCTAAGAGCAGGAAAGATCACACGAGGATTCGCTTTCCAAGCTCCGATGGACCTCCAGAGAGCTTAGATAGACCTGGTCTTCTGAAGCTACCAGATCGCCACTGACCTCAAGCTGCACCTGGTTGTTGATGTGTGGACAGAGAGAGAGAAGCAAGCTGTGGAGAGCGAGGCAAGGTCCCTAGAAACCCTAAACACACACACACACACACACACACACAAATTGCATGGAAGCCTTCCGGCCACATGATTGTGCACGGAAGCAGAGGAAGGATGCGCGCGAGGGATAGACGCTCGATCACAAGAGTTTATCCGGGGACACACAATGTCTGTCTGACGAGGGTCTTTTTTTTTGGGAGGTTTTTCTGCTGGAATTAGGAGCAATGGCGATGGAGGACAGGAAATTCTCTGGAGCAATGCCGATGGAAGACAGGAATTATCGTTTGCGTTTAGCGTTGCCTGAGCTCTCGCAGCCCTTCCTCGGGCACTGGCTTTCTCCTCTCCACCAGGATTCGTACCTTAACAACAAGCTTGACAATGCGGGATTTGACATGGACCGGCAATTTTCTAGCAGCTGGTTTTCTTCAGACCCTGGAGATACTCCATCCTATGCGTTTCCTGTTGAGAGTGAAGAGAGGAGATGTCGTGAAGATGTCAAGAGCGATTGCAAGGTCCAAGTTCCTGAGATTAGGGTTTCTGTTTCAGAAGCTGAAGGCAGGAAGAGGAATGGCTATGTGTTTCACAGGTAAAAATACTTCTGAATGTGCACACTCTGTTGTTCTGAATTTCCAATTTCCAAGGTCTCGGTGTCTGGGTAGGATTCAAGGTCTGTAAATGCATGCTTGATTGCAAAAAAAAGTCTGAGGGGGAACATAATTGAATGTATGCCTCAGATACACAGATGAGTTTCTGGAGTTACAAGGTGATGGGAATGATTGTGTTCCGACAGAGGCGGAAGCTCAGCATGAGAAGATGGAGCAGAAGAAACAGGTTGTGGAAATGTGGCTACATGTGGGGAAAATGCCTGCAGGACAGCCAATGCTCCGGCCGTGGGAGCTTTCACATGAGCTGGAACAGATGCTCCAGCAGATGGTGTTGCCTCAGGCCCTTGATGAGGTGCAGCTTGGAAAGCATGAGTTGCTGAGTGGAGGGGCTCTTTTGGATGATGCAGCAGGCAACAAGGAGTTGAGAATTCCATTACAGCCAAGCTCCAGATCCATCCTGGTAAGTCTTTATTCTAGTGAACTTCTAACAGTCAAGAAGAGCGCATGAATATCCTGAAATTTTGCTGGTGTTCTGCCTTGAAATCTGACTTCTTTTTTCTGGATCAATGGTGCTCACAGAGTTCTTAGGTTTGGCTCCTTGTAGGAAAGAGACCTTGTCAGAGATGCTATTTATGCTCTCCAAGGCATCCCAACAGCTGTTGCCCATCTAGAGCACCTGGCTACAACCTTCTCTGAAACCTCAGCAGATCGAACCTCTCATAGCCTTCAAACTTTATGGTTGCGGTCTTCAAGCACAACGGCACTCGGGAAAGTGCTTGCAGAGTTTGTACAGGCTGGGCACCTTGCCTGCCAGCTCGAGGCTTTTGTCAGCTTTTTCTTGGATGAGGATCAACGGGACAGTGCCTTTCTGTTTCAAAAGCACAGCTTGGAAAAAAAGTCATCCAGAACCATGAGGAGAAAGAGAAAACGGCAAAATTTCAGGTCCAATGTGGAGCTCCAGCCTAAGTATGAAACCATCCAAGGGAATCAACCTGTGGATGGAGGTGGGACCTCACCTCACTGTCTTGTGAATCAAGCTTTTGCAGGAGCAGTAAGAACCATCATGCAGGGGAAGCTAGCATCCTTGAACACATTGGGAGCATCAGTTGTACATCGTAGGCAAAACACAGTTTCTGGATGGGCAGGCGGAGAGTTTGTGCAGGTTTCGGAAGACACGGATCCAGGTCTTATATTTGGATTTGGGTTGGGCGACATAACACTCCTGGAGTTATACCTGCATACAAGCAGACTAAGAGAACAATTCCAAGCCCTTGCTGCAGTTTGTATGATTGATGGTGGTATTTACTCTACTGGCAAGTATGATAATAGAGCTGATCCAGAACATGCTACAGAGAGAAGACATGGAGATGAGGGAGCATTGCCACCAGCAGCTGGCAATCAATGTATTACTGTGGGTTGCGCACCTAAGCCCTTTCCACGAGGAGCAGACTTGTTGACATATTTGTACGAAAAGCTTTCGGTATGCATGAATCCCCAACCAGAGCTGCACCCATCTCCTATAAAACAACAGACAATGTAAACTTCTGCATCTAACATGACAGTAATGACAAATTGGGAACATGTATGCAGGAGTCTGATCCTATTTCTTTGGAGCTATTACGGTTTCTGTTTGAGCGAGCATGCAGACCATATGCAGGATTCATCCAACTGTGGCTGTATCATGCCACAGTCGAAGATCCTTTTGAAGAGTTCATAGTGAAGTGTGCAGAAGGCAATGGCATGCCACTTTCACCTCCTTCCACTGCTTCTGGACTAGTCAGTAAACAGACTTCTATGTCAACTTTCCAGGTATGTATGGAGGGAATGTGATGGAATAGTATTAACACCATAGCATTCTTTTTCCTTCAATCAAGAGAAGACATGGAATCAGAGTCTTGTAGTGGATTGCAGGTTCGCACTGGTGTATCAGTGCCTAGTTTCCTGGAAGCTGTGTGCACACCTCTTCTGCGAGCTGGTCAGCAACTTCAGGTGCTTTCAAAACTGCTAGAGACTCACCAGTTTGCTCCACATGTGGCCAACTTTCCCCTTTTGCCCACGGGTGGGTCCCAACATCTGTCTTCATGTTCCTCTACCATTGGTTCCAAGTTTCTCAACGATGAAAGCTCTGTTTTGACTCCAATTCTCCACTTTAGCAAGTTGAAGCTGCAGCATGTTGTACAGCAGCGAGAGATCCGGAGGCAAGTCATGATGGAGCGGTATGACCGTCTTTTTGCTGATCTTGCCCAATCATGCCTGCCTGGGGAACAGGGTGAGAAAGACAGATTGTGGCAAATTGTGCAATTTCCGTCTGTGCCAAAGAACAAGCTTTCTCAGAAAATCAGTGACAAAACAGAACAAAGCATTGACATGCTTTTGGACAGACCACTGAAATCTAAACTGAAAATGGATGCCAGGATTCTGTAAGTGAGCTCTATCAACTGATACTGTAAGGCAGTGTTGAGAAACAGTGGATGCAAAAAGAGTTGTTCAATGAGCATGCTTGCTGTGCACTGCATGAACTAATGCGCAGTCACAGACAGGGATAGAGTTGGAACAATTGTATTAGAAAGGAAGGACTGCTCATTTTTTACTACTGTCTTGGAAAACTTGGACATGGGTGTAGGTAAAGCATCCTCAAGAGAGCATGCATGGTGCCTTAGCTTGTCTGATTGTAGCTTTCTGAAGGAAAACTTATTGTCTTGTCCAGAGCTTCAGCTGCATCGAGGGTGGAGAAGCGAGCAGATGAAGATGTGCAGGCAGGCATCACCCAGGAAAATTCAGATATCATTTGTGTGAGTGTGGAAACGCCAAGAACATCATCAGCACCCCAGCATACAGAAAATAAAAAAACCTTGGTCCTGAGCATTGGTTTTCATGACAAGCTGTCTCATTGTTCTTATCCTGATGCCAGAGCGTCATTGATATCTGATTTCCGAAGGGGCACAAGCTGGCCCCTATGTGGACTTCCATCCAATCCCTTTCTTCCCTCCAACAAAACTCATACTTCCACTCATGCTTACACTCATACTGTGTTCCATGACAAAGACCGGCATTGGGACATTGCCATGCATTGGGGAGATCCAATGCGCTTTTTTCCTTCTGAAAGGTCTCTGTTTGATGGAATGGAGGGGTTTGTAGAAGACAAGAGTGGTCCCATTTCATGCCATGGGGTTGCAGCTGTCAGACCTGATTGGTTCACAAGATTAGAAGAGTCATTTCACTACCAGCTTTTTCGAGGCCTGGATGCACAAATTTTGCAAGAGCAATTTGGAAATCTGGGGTTTGAAAGTGACAGGGAGGATGTTGGGGATCACAATCCCTATGGCACTATGAGCAAAGACTGGGCAAATTATATGTCCCCTGGAAGCTTAACTCCGTTGCTTGAGAGAAATTCATGGAGACATTTACAACCAAACCCAGGTAGGTCAATTCAATGACAATTGTTAGGACATGAAATGATTCCTCACTCTTGAAGTTCAGTTGATTGATTATTGATCAAGGCTACTGTTGCACAGACCCATGAAGCAACTTGGTTTTCAACCTCCTTACACTGTCCATGCACTCTTGGACTTATTTACCAATCTGCATCTGAACTGTCTGTAGAGTGGGAAGAAGTTGTGGAGAGTGCTGCTGTGGATGCTTATGGAAATTGCTATTTTGTCGAGGAGTGTGTTTCACCAAAAGGAGAGAATATCAAATTGATGAACCCTCATGATGAGACAGATTCGCTTGGAGGGTTGGGTGTTATTAGTACTAGTGGGAAAAGTGTGGATCCATCCCTATTTGGTTTGCTCCAGAGTGGCAGAGACAGCTGTGGAAAGTCATGTGAGACAATTGCAGAATCTTTGGATACACTTTCTGCTCCCAAAGAGATAATGCCTTCTGAAGACAGTAAGTTGCTTGATTCAATGGATAATCATCATAAAACAACAAAATCAAGTGCGGAAACAGATACCATTGCATCAAGTGAAAGCATGGGAGCTGCCTCTGCTGGCTCAGGGGGCTCAGGAAGAGGTGCTAGCTGGCAGACTTACCTTGGTGCTGGCTCTAGAGAGCATGTAAGGCAGCTGCCTGAAATGCAATATGAAGCAGCTGCAGCATGTGAAGATGGAGATGACAGTGATGAAGAGATTCCATTGGTGGTTGTGGTTGACCAATGTCTAGTACAAGAAATATTGTCACAGTATCCTCTTTCAGCAACCCATCTTCTTGGTAGTGCCCAGTTTCCTTACTGTTCTGGGATACTGACCTGGACAGGGCCATGCTAAAATGGGATGATCCTCATAGGTTTGCACCAGCTTGAATCAGAACACTATTGACATTTTTTATTAGCTAATGCTGGCTGGCATCATGACTGAGTCTTCCTATCACTTTCAGAAATCTGACAGAAACTCAGGTTGCAGGTGCCTGTATAATTGTCTGCCCCATGTTTGAGCAGATTAGTACATGCATTTCTGCACCCACTGTCAGGAGCTGACAAAACCAGTGGGGAGAAATGGCAGCTAATCACAGCAATTCATGATGAAGGTGATGATTTGATATGTTATGAGTAACACTCACAAGGTTATTGCATTCATTGTCGTCCTGTCTGTTTTGGATTGGCCACAACCCTCACAGCATCTGTTCAGTTTCAATGTTCCTTTGTTTCCTAATTTCTTAACCTACACCAGATATCAACTTGTGAGTATGTTTACAGTTCGGCTGTTCCAAGAAGGATTGTGTCTCCAAAACCACTATGCTGCTCTGAGGCGTTACTATTTCATGGAAAGAGGGGACTGGGCTGAGTATTTCTTGACTGCCCTTTGCAAGCATGTGAGTTCTGAATAGACCTTTCCAGATCTCTCTTTGCAAAGTAGAAAATTTCATTTTAGTTGCCCATTATCTGGCCAGATCTCTAGCTAATGTCAAGAAACTGAGGCATCTGGAATCTGGGTTCTCTTCCCCTGGAATTTCAATGTATTTTAAGATTATTACCATGCCACAAAGGAATGAGGGACATTTTATCAGTGTTAGGCTAAATTATGTACTTGGTTTGCCAGGAATGGGGCCATACAGGAGGTCAGCCTCGTCTTTTGGAGGTGCAGGCCATGCTAGAGACTGCGTTGCAGTCTTCTTCATGTGAGGGGGATGAGTATGCAGAGAGACTTTATGTGGTTATCCATGATGCATTTGAAGCTAATCCATCATCCTTGCATAAGTCACATCCCCAGTTCAGCCACAGATCACGAGTTCCTGGCCCATTTGTTAGTCGCAATTGTGAGTGTGACTGTCCACCATTTTCCATTATGCATTGTGTTACTATATATGTTTTCAGCAAAGTCCTGCAGGAGCTTGACAGGGATCCTGTTTGTTGCTTATTATTGTGATTAGAATTATGCAATTGCCCCATCTCCTTCCTGCCAGCTCCACCCCTTAATCTTTGACATTTATCAGATTCAATGCTTGCAAGATGTGTATTGATACACCAACATGGAATTGACAGGTCTGAGGGCTTTCAGCTAAATCTCTTTTTGTTCCAAACTGAGAAATGTGAATGGTGTCGTGATTATGTGTATGACAGGTCTTGGTGCATTCGACTGTTTCAAATTGGGTTACAAGGTGGACTGGCCAATTGGATTGATTCTTACTCCTACTGCTCTGAGTCTGTACAGTGAAGTATTTACTTTCTTGATGCGCACTAAGCTGACAGTCTATGGATTGGAAGATACATGGCAGTATCTTCAGGTATGGTGTTTGTCTTGTTGTCCTGTCATGTTAATATCAATCACTTAAGGCCCATATTCCTGCATGTTGTCTAGCTAGGCCTTTGCCACTCTGGTCTCTGACAGAACATCTTGCATGTAGCTCTAGCAGAATGAACCCTCAAATTTGGTGAAAATTAGGATGTGTCAATGTTCTGCTTTTTGACTTTGTTTGCCATGTCTTCAACTTTATGCTCATGACATTTTGTTGCTTTGGATGGTACAGAAGGATCTATGTTTGATGTGGAAGTTCAGTAGCACCATCAGGAATTGTCATTTGTACTAAGTTCCATCGCTGTCATTGATGGATAATTTGTCTGCTTTATTTGCAGGTAATAGGACGCTCCCTTGACAAAAGCAGGAAGGCTTCAGACTATGTACAACAAAAAAAGAGGTTTCGGATGCTACAGCTTTTCAGGTCAATTTTTTTAATACTTTGTGCACCCATCTCTAGCTTACTTTTGGAAAGCTAAGTTGTGCAATGTTGTAGGAAGCATGGCTCTAAGACTTGTGCGAGGATGTGGATGCAGGCAGCAGATAGGGCATGTAGTGACTACAGTCCAGTACTATGTTGAGTCCCAACTGCATCATGTTGTTTGGGGGAGATTTGTTGACTCTGTACAGCAACAGGTATGCACTAATCATTAAGAAGTAAAACTGTTGCATGCTCCAGACCTCTGTGTTTTTTGGGCTACCATACCTCATGGGTAAAATGATGTAATTTCTACTTTGTTCAAAGCACTGTAGATTGCAAAATTTTGCAGCCTTCAAAAAAATCTCCAGATGAAGCACATCCACAAATGGATTTGAGCATCTGCTGCTACACACCTTAACTTGTAAGGTTCATGATGTGAAATTTGATCAGTGAAACCAACTTTGAAGGCTTGTTTAAAGCCTGATATCATTGCAACTGCATAGAAAGATTCTTTGATATCACAGTTTGCAAGGTGCTATGGTAAGTGGACCAGCTCTTGAAACTTTTTGAACTAGTTCTTAAAAGTACTCGGGAGTGTGGGTTGGGACAGGTGAAAGATATACATGATTTGGAACAGGTGCATTCAGCCTATATAGAAGACTGCTGCCACCAGTAAGGCTGCCACTGTTCATTGCATCACTTTAGCTTGAGTTTGGCAAGTACAAATTGCCTAGAAAACTTGGGTGTGCAAACTGATTGACAGTGGAATAGACAATTTCTATAGTTCAGCAGATGATGAATTGTATGCTGAATGTGAAGAGTATGCAGTTTTTTTGTGGGAGGTGATTTTTACATCCAGGGACATGTTTTTGACTGACCAAGTGTTGCTAGAAAGCAGTTATGTTGGAAATGGTTAACGTTATGCTTGAAGATTTGACTCACAGGTGCTTCCTGTCAAGAGATATGAATGGGGTGAAGGCTTGCATTGACACCATCATGCAATGCACTCTAGACTTCCGGGCCCATCTCAGTACAGCTAGTCAGGAAGGCGATAGCAACTCTTCTAACCTCATAAATGACAACCTGTTTGTAAAGGCATGGTTCCTTATTTTTCTGATGCTACTCTGTCTGGACCTTAATTCAATATTACTGAGCAGGAATCTTGAAAGTGCTTGAAGTTTCTCCATGGATAGCTGTGCATGCCAGCACTGAGTTACCAGTAGAAACTGTGTCTGTGAATGGGAAAGGGAGGTGTGTTACAGACAACTGTTTCAAACAAATGATTGTCACGGAGTTTGAAAGCCCATGATTTCCTCAATGAGTCATGTATGCAATTTCTAGAAAGAAGCAGTAATTGGACAAATGCAAGTGTCTCTGTGTTCTTGTGTTTCTGTTGACCCTAGAACCTGTTTGTGTATGGGGAAATCAAAGGGGTCCTTGCAGGAAGAATCAGGCAACCAAGTTGCTCTGGTCATTGTGTACCTTGGAGGGGGCATCCACTCTAAGGTTGCCAAGAGACCATAGCATATTATGTGTTGGCAGACACCATATGATCTTCCTCACCTTGTGTTGAAGTTCTGATGTTTATGTAGTGCAATTGTGCAGGTGCTTGATGTGAAGTACACGTTTGAGGCCAGTCTACGGAAACTGTATGCATTTCACCGGAGGCCAGAACCGCAGTACCGAATTTTGCTCAGTGAGTTCTGGATGTGCCTGGACTTCAATGGCTTTGTTGCACACACCTGTTCACAAGCACCACCATCTTGATGCCCCATTCAGAGGCAACTTCCCAATCAGAACCTAGCTACCTGATTCAAAATTCCTCGAAGATTGCATTCTATTAAACATCACAAGGGTCATGGTTTTGCCTTGGTTGGCAAACTCCATTTTTCAAATTTCAGGCTCAGATGAATTGTGATTGCACACTGCTTCTAGTGCTGCTAATCTGCAAACTCTGAAAGTTTTGCCCCCTGTATATCCATGTCTCAGGTATTAGAGAGAGATTGAGAGAGAGAGAGAGAGAGGAACTCTGCTGGGGTTACCAGTTAGATTTCTGCCATATGTACTATTTCACCATTTGAACAAATTCAAAGGTTTAAAACTGCCTTGGAGGTGGTGTGTTGTGCCCACCATAGACCCGTTTTTTGGTCATGCTTGGTTCTGTCTACCCTATATCCAAAATTTGAAGGTACCACCAGACTTCCACCATTTATGGTACGTGCACGATATGGCAAGTCTGGCGGTATTATCATAACCTTTGTCTTGACGGTTTCTGAAACCTAAATATTTAAAATATTTTTATCATATTGGATGTCATGATATCATTGTAGAGACAATAAAAAGCATGTGCAGGAGCAAATTGCCACTTTTGACATGGACCGCAAAGATAGAAAGGGTTCACCAATGAAACCAATTGTGTTTTTCACCAATAGTGAAAATTTAAAAGGGATGAAGAAAAGAATGGCAAAGGTGTGTCTATGAAGTATAAGGCATCATGAGCCAGTCAATGTAAAGCTTCTTGTGCTAATAGAGCCAGTGGCTCATGTGCAATAGCTTTGTCCCTTAACACAAGTTCAAACCAGTAATAGTTAAAATATGAAAATGTTCCATGAAGCTCCCAAAAAAATGAAGTCACAATTCAAGGTAATGATTTTGTCTATGTTAAGCTTCTAGTGCGAATACAAATAGTGATGAGGTTCTCATGACCACTGTCCATGAGACCACTGGTAAGGAATGTTGCCCAAATTTGATTCACACGGTTTTGAAATTCTTGAATGTCACATGATCATGCTCTTAAAGTTCTGTCTCATTTCTCTGTTTTCTCTTCCTCTTTTCTTGTTGCAGTTCGCCTTTGCTTTATGTGTTTCCTTTATCTTCTCGGTTTCTTTGGTCTTCTCCTTCTCTTTTTTAATTTGTTTTGCTAGGCAGCATCATCACTTAGTTTTCTTTTTGCTGCTAGTCATGTGACATGAACTCAGTACATTGACGTGACATTGATCTCCACCACCCACTGCTGGGAGCTGATCAAGTCAGTTGCGATGTTACAGTAGCTGGGGATTACCATACATATTGCAGTTTCAGGTCTCTGGACACGCATGTGACTGTCAGCTGTTGTACAAACACTACTCGGGCTTTTTATTCTTTCAAAATCTGTCTATGCTTCGGTTGAGTTTCCTGCTTTTCTGTCTGCTGATATGTTTGCCAGATCAGACCTTCTATAACCTATATATCATCAGGTCATACTTTCAATTCTTTTCAGGTTTGATTAAATTTGTAAGTATGAGGAAGTTCTGTGTACTTATGGATATATAGTTTTGCTATGCTTTTGCTTCATGTCATGAAGGTAAGTGTCTGATACTTTGCGATTGACACTCACAAGTTTACTACCACACTCATTCATGTTGTGTTTATTTTCTTTTGACACAATCCTTACCTTCAAATTGTTGTCATGTAGCTTTCTTTGTGGAGAAAGCTCACTGGAATGGCAATTGGAGTGCTGGTTGAGATAACAAGTCTTAACTGAAAAACAAGAGAGTGCTGCTTGAATTCTGTGCTTTTCAATAACCTTGCCTTCTCTGAATCTGTTCCAAACATGCAAACTTGTTCGCCTATTCCATAGAAAAGATCCTGCTGGCATGGAGGGCTTTACTTTACTGTTTACAATGAGAACGGCGTATAATTTGAGAAATGACAAATGGAACCATCAAAAAGTGAAAGCTCGGAGATTGAATGCATGACTAGTTACTTGTTGCTTTGATGGGGCCAAGATGTAGAATAGGTTTTGATATTCTTGAGACTGGAGGGGGAAGGTGCTAATCGATGCTTGTTCTTTCTTTTGTCAGGAAAGGAAGGGGTGATAGATTTTAAAACATTTCCCAATTCACAGAAGTTTGAAGTAGACATTTGGTTGGGATGATTCAGCCAGTGGCTATGGACTTGGTGTTAGTTCTGTGGAACCGTAATAGGCCATCTACCTAGTCAAGGTGGGGAGGGCAAACATCAGACTGTTAAGCCTGTGACAGCATCAGGTGAAAGTTGGTGAATACCAGTGTTGGGCAATTCTCACTTTTTTGTGCTGGTTCTGGTTCTTACATGATGTTATGAGAACTTGATTGGTTCTCTAATATATACATACATACATATATTTGGGCTGGCGAGAACTGACCAGGGTATCAAGATTTTGAATTTTTCCAAACTCACCCAATTCTCAGATAGGGCAATTTTCGTATATACAATAATAGTTGGTTTTCACATCCAGTTTTCACAACTTCGTTATTAAATTTTTCATTAATTAAAATCGAATTTGATAATTTATAAATTTAAAATTTTATTATTTACACTTTAAAAGATCACTACAAATAAATGAAAACTTGTAAGTTGTAACAAACTTTTTAATTCAAAATTTAAAACTCCATAACTTCATTCTTTTCAAAAGCTCCTTCAAACTCCAACTCTTCTAAATCTGCCAAGCTAGAAGGGGATGTATAACTTATCCTAGGATCATTGGGCCAACTTTTGTTGACAAAATCAATTTGTCCAAATTTTTTGGTTGTAAACAACATCTCCTAAGAGATTAGTAAGGATTCCAGTTAAGGAAAAGATTCTTTCCATCTCAATTTGAGATCCAATTATCTCTAAGATTTGTCTAGCACAAAAACTAACTATAGGAAACATAATCTCTCATTTTTCCCACCATTGAGGTGGACACTTTCAACATTCACTTGATAACGCTTGAAAATCAAAAGCTCTTTATTGATCAGTTTCATTGTTGGTTCACTTGTGTTCACTACCATTTCAAAGATATCCAAATTGCTATCCTCTTTAACCTTTCAATCAACAATACCCCTTTTAGATTTAGTTAAAGGATGCAAATGATAATGACATGTAAGAAACATAGGAAAAAAAGGCTTTTTGTCATATTTTTCAACAATGGCTTTACCTTGCTCATGATCAAAAAGTGAAGACACAATGGGAAGGGTCTTAAACCGAGGGTCCAACATCAAATAAAACATATCATGAGATTTTTTTTTTTCATATTTTTTAAAGAAGGAAACAAAAGAATCCAAAACCCCAACAACTTCTTTTTTTATGTTGGAAGCCAAACATGATAACTCAAAAACAACATTCGCATCTTATTCCATTAAAGGTTGTAAAAATCAATTTCAACTTTGAATTTTAGACTCATCAATATGGCAGAATTTAATGCATCACATAAGAACCAATGACCCTTGGATTGGTTTAAAATACAAGCAAATATCATAGGGCCAAGGGAATCAAAAATAATATGATATATGTGTCATGTCAATGGAGGTGGTACTCTTGCATTCATTCACACATAATTCTGCTTGCTATAACATAATATAATAATTTTTTTAAGATTGCAAATTTTTTTGGAAAAGGATTATTTTACTAGCAAATATATAGAAACAAAAAAATTATTATTAGACTATGCATGGCATGAATTCAAAAAATAAAATGCAAACATAAAAAAATCAATAAAAATAAAAAATAAAAAATTTATTTTGTCTTCATTGGAATATTCAATTTCCTTGGGGGAAGACCCTAATTGAAACATGTTTTGTTCCATTTTGCCTACCTTTTCCTGACTTTTTTGGCCAAGTTATGAATTTTTGCAAATCTCCTTGGGCAACTTTGATAGATACATATCTTAAGCCTTTGCAAAAAAATTCATCTATTGTTGCATATTTTAAATAATGCAAGTTTTAAAGAATACATGACCAAAACAAGTTCCTTGAAAATTTTCTTCCAAACCAAACACATCATAACTTACAATTGATTTAAAGGTTGTAGTCATAATGTTCAAATTAAATCCCTCATCTTTAACATAAACAACGATTTTTTTCTCAACTCATAAATGTCCAATAATTATATCAAATTTTTGGCAAAAGTTTATCCACTAGTATCTATTACCTCAAAAAGCCCAAGGGTAATGTGCTTTGGCTACCAATCAACCCTAAAAAATTGATCACCAATGCAAAGATATCATGTCCACCTTTTGACATCCTTAAATAAAAGCTTGTAGTAGTAGAATGGCATTCTACTAAAGTTGGCAAAATATATAATTGTTTAGTCTTTTCCATTAAACCGGGTAGTAATTTATGAAAAAACTATTTTTTGGAAAGAAAAACAAATCTTGGACAAAAATGCATATTAAATAATTTCAACCAAATACTTTCCACAAATTGCAAAAAAAGATGGTTTTTGATAATAAAAAGTCCTAAATCCTCCAAAAATTACTTTTACTACAAATCATCTTTTTTGAAAGGTTCTTTTATAGCAAAATATTTTGATATGGAACTAGTAGACATATTTGGTCTATTTTTCGAAGGTTGTCTTTCATCTTCTTTCAAAGGATTGTTCATTTTTTTTTCACTTAAAAAATAAAAAACAAAATAAAAATGGTTTACATTGCATGTTTTTTCAATGTAGTTATACCATTAGTTGTGTTATATATGATTAATCCTCTTCTTGCTTCATTTCTTGAATTTAAATTCAAAACTAGATTATTGTAACAAATAATACAACACATGACTTGAGGAGCTATTAAATCAATTTCTTTGTTATCATTAACATAGTAAAATTCCCAATATAATGCATTTTTGTTACTTGGTTTTCAAAATAATCCTTGTGCATGTAATTTTCTCAAATTTTCTTTCATTTTCTTTTCATTATTTTTTAGATTTTTGCTTCCTCATGTTTGAACACTTGCATTGTTTTCAAGTTCTTGCAAAGGTTCATTGTCCATCCTTATTTCATTCATGAATAAATCACATGTATTTTCATTTTCAAATGATTATTCCATGTTTAAATTGAAATTAAAGATTACTACCTTGATGAGTAGCAAAAAAAACTAAATAATTGTATGATCTATCAAAACTAGCAATTACAAGCATTTACAAGATGATATTTATTTCCTAAACATATACAAAACAAGATACATTTTGTAATGAAATGTATAGGAAAATGAAAATGTAGGAAAATCCTAAAAATAATAATAATAATAATTAGCAAAAAAAACTAAACATAAATTTTTTTTAAAAAAAAATCACCTCAAAGGTCTATTGACTAATTTGGTGCTCCAAACATTGACCTACATAGGGCAAGAAGAAGGGAAGTACCAAACTAACCAAGGAAACAAAAATAGCACCAACACAAGAAAAACAATAACATTAATGTGAAAACAATAACAACAAGGGTTGGGCCAAAAAATACCTAAGCAACAACAAAGGTTGGGCTAGAAGGTACTTGAGCACCAATGCAAAAGGAATTGTAGCACTAATGTGAAAAGAGTGGCAACACCAAAAGAAGAAAAGTGGTAGCACCAACATGAGAATAATGACATCACCAATGCATAAAGATTTGTAGCACCATGTAGGAAAAACAGTACCATCAACACAATAAAAATAGTAATACCAACATAAAAATAACAATAGCACCAACGCAAAAAAAACAATAACAGAATGCAGGAAGAATATTAGGTCAATGCAACAAGAGTAATAAGACCAACATGACATGAACAACAACAAACGTAGGAAGAACATCAACACCTATGTGACAAGAACAACAACATCAACATGAAACAAGCAGCAATATAATGCGAGAAGATCAACATCACCAACATGAAATGAGTAATGACATAACACAAGAAGACCAACAACACCAATGAAATATGAACAGTAGCACAATGTGAGAAGAGTGGCAAGACCACGTGAAAAGAGTAATAACACCAATGTGACAAGAGCACCAACGTAAGAATAGCAATAATAAGAGCAAAACAAATGAACCAATTGGGAAAAAAAAACTTAGGGTTTTTTAATAATTTTCTAAAAACTCAATCTTAAATAGTGCCTTTATCTCCCTAGTTGATGATTGTTGTTTAGGAACCCTAATTTGGCATATGACCTTGAAAATCAGATGTAGGTTTTATGAGAAAACTTGTTTAGTTTTCCAAAATGTTTTTTTAAAAATTCAATTCTCATAACCAGTTTTCATTCATGTGAGAACCTAAAATTAATTCTCACTCTAGTTTTCACATGTAATGGTGCTAATTGATTTTCATAATGAGAATTAGGTTGAGAACAAAATTGAAAACCTAGTGATCATTCAAAAACCTCCCAACATTGGTGAATACCATACACATGTACAAGTTGCTATTCATTGACCTATTTTAAAAAGTAGATCAGTAATCAATAATAACAGTGTTGTTACAAGGTGTAGCCACTAGTAGGTCTACCCACAATGTTTGTATGTCCAAAACAAACAAAATCTAATCTTTTGTTAAAGGTGATGCTTGTTTACTTGTCAAGGCTCCATGAGGTTTTGACTTCAAATTCAAACAAATCATGCATACAAATTTCATACATGTGGTGTACATAGTGTACATCTCCATCATAAGCATATGACCATAATTAAGGTGTAGGTCAATACCTACCTACTCACCTTTTTGCAACATAGGATGCCATGTCACCTTTAAATATGTCACATAATGATGACATGTGGCCTCAATCAAACAATACATAATAATGATGTCAATTAGGCCCATGATATTTTTAAGACCATGTAAAATTAGTTATTTTCACTAGATAAAAAACTACTAAAAAGATTTGAAATCATTTGAAAATTTGACATTTTTATGGGAAATGTTTTATGTACACCTTTACATTATATAATCTAATGCAACATATTTTTGGTTCATAAGATTTGATTCAATTTAAAAGTTGAGTTTGTAAATCATGATTTCTAGCATATTTTTAAAATATTGCATTTTAAAATTGAAGCTTATCCACAATTGGGTACCCAAAAGGATGGTCTAACAAAAATAAGAATGCAAATGACTAATTTGGATTGTTATAGCATTTAGTGCCTTACTTGATTGCTTGCTTACTTGTTGTGTCTACAAAATTAAAATTATGTCAAGTTAAACTAATTTGAATATCTAAGAATAGATTGTATACAATATAATTGTCTTTTAAAATCCTTTTAAATATGTCGAGACCTTATTTTTATTTTATTTTTCATTTGAAAGGAGTTAAAAGGAATGCATCAAGTAATGCAATTGATTTCAATTTTGTAAATTATGGATAAACAATGCTTAAATTTATATTTTGATGATTACACATTAAATAGACCATTTTTTGACACTACAAGGGGAATTTTTGTAGGGGAAGGGGTAAGTTTGGCATGGTATGTGTTGGGATATGATTGAAAATTTTAGTACTTGTCTAAATAATCTAATACAACATTTGTAAAATCAAATTTAAATATTTGAACATTAAATGCCATGATTCACTATAAGGTGGACTTCAAAAGTGATGTAACAAACCTAATCATAGTCCATAAAGAGTGTAGTATATTTTTATTACATAGTAAACTTGTGTTAAGTCTTGATATTTCCCGCCTATATCATTATCAGTTTATTACAATGCTACAATAAGGGTTTGCAAGAAAAATTAATCTTTTAATTTATCAAATATATGTAAGATTGCTAATAGTCTATGAACTCCATGATTGATTGAAATGGAAGAATTGAAAAAGGTCATTTTGTAAAAATTGACATTACTACCTTACATGACATCTACCAATTATAAAAATTGAGAAAACTCATTTTTTTGTTCTAAAATTTCCCCTAGGTGACCAAATTAAAACAAATGTTACAATATGGGAACTTGTAAGTTTAAAGTTTAAGGTTTCCACTTGTTTCTTGCTTTCAAAAACATTTTTGCATTTGCAAGACATCAAACATTCAAATAAAAAATCCTAAGAAAATAAAATGTTGTGGATTCCACATGTGCTCTTTTTGGTCCACCTTAAAGTCTAATCACTTATTTTGTAATGAGTTTACCTTTTATAACCTTCAAAGTGCATCCTACAAAAACTTTGAAAGTTATAAAAGGTAAATTCATGGTACGATGTAAATTTTTTAAAGAAAAATTGAAATTACATATAATATCAAAAGTAGTAATATGTAAAACTTCACTCACTTTGAATTATTTAAAAAATCACATATTAATCATTTGGGCTTCAAAAATAAATAAATTTATAAAAACTATGAATATGATTTTTTTCATAAGTGTGTCTTTATGTAATGTACACCAATAATTTTATAAAGATAAAAAACCCTAGCAATTACAATTTTTATTAATTTAAAAATTCCACTTTCCTTTTGTAAAATAATCAAAACACCACTTGGCCCAAGTACATTTTTAATTGAAAAACATTTTGTAACCTAAAAAGATCATAATCAAGATTATCGTAACATAATGAACTAATGAACATATTAATATCATTTAATTTAAGTTCCATGATTTCAAAACAAATTGAAAGCTTTGATGGAAAAAAATGTTCCTTATGGTATTTTTTTGCATGTGCAAAAGTTCTTGGACAAAGTATTGTTTAAAACTAATGTTTCTTAATCCTTTTTTTCAAATGCAATGTGGTGCCAACATTGTTGTAAACTACTAGGTCAGTCCATTTCATAATTTTCAATTAATAATTTGTGCATCAATTTTACAACATTGAACATATTGGTAGATTATGATGTAAATCACCATTAGTTACAAAATTTCATCACAATTTTTTTGCAAATATCCACTTTGATGTCTTAAATTTAGGTAGATATTGAAAACTACCATTTTGTGACAATTTTTTGGTCTACATTGCAACATGCATTCAACTTAAAATTTATTCCAAAAGGGCTACAAGGTCCAAATAGAGTAATAGGAACCACCTAATCTAGTGTCACGAATGCCAATATCAAACATGATCATATGATGAATGAATGAATTCACATGGATTTCCATCTTTGACTTTGTAGTCCACTTATAGTTCATTCATGGTAACTTGTAGTCCATTTATAGTGAACTCATAGTTCATTCTTAATTAAATTGTACTTAATTTTTAATTCACTCCCAGTCCACTGTTAATTCACTTTTCATAGTTCATTCATAATTCATTCATAGTTCATTTTCAATTCATTCTTAGTTTATTCATAGTTCATTTAGTTAGGAAGGCTCTCAAAAAGGTTCTTTGGTTGGTGGGCATATGTAAACCTCCATAGACACTTATGTGAACTAAATCCCCAAAGGGGTATAAATAGAGGTAAAACCCCCAATTACGTCTAGTCTATTTAACACCAACTTGAAGCATAATCTTGTTCCATAGCCTTGTTATGTTCCTTTCGTGTTTACATTTTTATGTTTGATCATAATAAAGATTTGTTGCATTTTGTTTTGCACACTTCATGTCCTTATTTTAACCTCTTGTGGTTTTGTTTGGATTTAAACTTAGGTTTTTGTTTTCATTGTTCATCTTCATAGCTTTTATGCCTATGACAATTAAGGTGTCGTGATTTTACAAAAAATCATGTAGTTTCCATGTCACTTTAAGGAATTTCTATATTAACAATTGGTTTTATCACTAATTTTTAATTGCAAATGCCACATGCTATTGCTATGGTGTCTAATCATTTTGGACAAATTGCATAATTTTTTTATCGTAAAAAACATTATGTGGCACTTCGTCAAAATTATAGTTGCATTGAGGTGCAACTAATACCAACTTTTCATCCAACTAACATCTAACCTATGTGGCATGGTCATTTGCAATTGGTTTTATGATAAAAAGTGTAGTTGCATATGATGATGTGACATGGTCATTTGTGATTGGATTTACAACTAAGAAGTGTAGTTGTACAAGGTGTTTCAACATAATTGGCTAAAATTTATCCATGTGGCAATAATCCATTTGATAATCATAAGTTAAACCAAGTTAGAAAAGGCAACCTAACGTAGGCTAGGTAGGTAGGTAGGTAGGATTATGACAAGTAAGTGGGTGTAGGTTATAAACTTGTAGGTAGGTAAGATCCTAAATTTTTTTGTTCATGGTCACAAGCCTTTTTCATTGACTAATCCCAAATGGCACACGCGCTTTGAATGCTTTTAGTGCATACCATGAATAGTCCATTTTTTCACCTAACTATACATTTTTACAAAATTTAACTTGTAGATAAAGGATATGGATAAATTTTAATAAAAAATAAACAGTATAACATTATGTAACACTATCACATCTTTGTTTTGTGCACAAAAACACTATCACATATCAACACCATATATAATACTTATTATTTAACCTAGCTACATAATACCTATTATTTATTTTATTTACTCCTTACTACCTAACCTAATTAATTAATTAACTAATTACCCTAGGCCATTATCGACTATTGTAGTGTATTTCACCTTAGGTTATTCTAAGTTATTATACAATATTCCACCTTAGATTATTTAAAACTATTCTAAGTTAATCCATCTTAAATTATTTTAAACTATTGTACCTTAGGTTTTTATCAATTAATCGAGGCTATTCCACCCTAGGTGATTGTAGGGTATTTGAAACTATTCTATCCTAAGTTAATTTTGCTATTATAGGCTATTATAACCTAGGATATTATCAATTTTTCTACACTATTCCACCCTAAGATATTTTTGATTATTTTAAGGTATTTAAAATTATTCCACCTCAAGATATTTTCAACTATTTTAAGTTATTCTGACCTAAGTTGTTTTATTTTAGCTACAACAAAAAATTAACAAAGAAATAAAGTGATTTTAATGTGCAAAACCTTATCTATAAATAACTATTACATTGGTGGTGTTTCATTATAAATAACTTTTAAAAAGTTCAAACCACTAAATCCAACAATCCCATTGGTGTAGGAAAAACATTTTGCTACTACACACAATTTTGTGATGTTGAAAATTTAAAATAATGGTTCTTTTCCATTGGTTTTCTGAAATTTTCACAAACCTAAAAAACTTTATTATGCATTCAAGTATTTGTTCATTCAAGATAACCAAGAAAAATAATTCAAACCACCAAATCCAATAATTTCATTAACCATTTTAACATTTTTTTTTCACATTAAAACACATCTACATTTACAACTATAATTGGTAATCATAATTGAAGTTGAATAAAACACCATATGTTGTCCAACCATTTATGAACCACATTACTTTAATTGTAAAAACAAGTAAATTTTCACCTAGCGTTGGATGGTGTTTTTTGATGTTAATGTCTTTCATAACATTACTTTGACATCTCATGTAGTTTCCATGTACCAAATTTTTTCACCCAAAATTAAAGGGAAATATATTATATAATGTAATTATCATCCATTTGATAAAAAATTGTTGAATCCCAAAGTGTTGTTCAATGTTAATTTATTTTCTAACACTAATTTGGCATAAGGTGTTTTAATGTTTAGGGAATTGATGTTGAAACAACAAATAACGCATATTTACTAATAGACTATGTCTTTTAAAGTATGAAATTTTACATTAAATTAATTATCCATGCAAGTTTCAAAACAAGATATTAATAAACCAATCTATGAATAAATATAATAAAAATGTAACCTAGCCTTTTATAATATATGAAAAGACATATTTTCTTCAAGGAAAATTTTCAAATGATTTGTTTTCAAAGGTCAAAAACACATTCAAAGTACATCAATGTATTATTACATTACAACATAGTTTTTAGAAAAAAATTTCTATTGAAAGCTTTCATCATCATCATCATCATCATCAATATATGGGTTTCTATGCATTTTGAAATTGAGTGGTTTAGTTTCACATGTAATAAATGATGTTTGAAATAAAAGGACCTAGTCAACAACTACTTACCCAAGTCTCTATTTCAATAATTGAACAAGTGAAACATTTCATAATCCCAAAAAAAACTAAACTAATTGGGATACAAAAATATTGAGATGCAAATTCATTAATATAAAATCATTTTTCAACAAACCAAACAACATTTCAATTTTATAAACTCGTGTAGTACATTTTCAAAGTCATGGGGGTGCATGATTTTTGAAAGTCAATAGAGTCCTTGGCTCCTATTAATGTACTTGAAACTTGCAAGGAAAAAAACCCTTTTTTAATAAAATCATTGGTTTATTTTTTGTATTTTTTGGGCTTAAAATATGTGGTCTTAAATGCATGACTATTAATGTAATTGAACCTTGCAACGAGAATTTTTTTAAAAAAAATAAAAGTATTGGTTTATTTTTTCTATTTTTTGGGCTTAAAATACATGGCTTCAAATGCAAGTCATGCGCAAGAAATAATGATGGAAGTTTATGTACATTGTTTTCACATTTTAAGTCATCATGGACGAGCCACAGGCAAGGACACTTGCATGTGTGGTTCTGACTGAAAGGGAGGATAATAACCCTATCAGTATCTAATAACCATCCTACTACTCGATGTTGGTGCACCCCTAACCATTGCCAATTTATCAGTTTGGTGGAATTTGGCAATATATTGTTGAGTGATTTGGTTATATGTTGCATGTTTTCTTAATTTTTGTTGTGTTGCCCTTGTTTGTGTCTAGCTACTTGATGGACATTATCTAACTTGTCTAGCTACTAGGTATGTCAAGTTGCACATGTCAACAACTGTTGTTGTAGGTGGTTACTTGTCTATAGATGTTAGACTTGCATGGTTACTTGATATAAGCATTGTTTTTGGGGTTTCAATAGCTTCCTTGCATTTTCAGCTAGTAATTTATTTGTTCAAGGACATTTTACTTGTGTCATGGATCAAGGCTACTTGTTGAATGCTAGCTTAATTGTTTTAGCTAGCATTACAGTAGATCATGTCCTATTCCATTGTGACAACTCCACTCAAATCCATTTGAATGGAGTACATCCAATCCCACCCAAATGTCCCCAACAAAAATCACTACCAAACCATTGGTCATTATGTTTAGTGGTCTCCTAGTGGACCATTCTAGAAACACCACTAGCATGGATTTAATTGTAATTTTTATAGTTTAATTTTTTCCCATTGTTGCTCGCTAATGGAATGGGTCACATGTTTTTTTGAGCAAATGCTTGGAATGCAATTATAGAGGAATGGGCCTCCACTCCCCATGCAACTTTATTTCACATGCAAAATGTTTGCAAAAAGTTGAAAGGTTTTGCAATTAATTTCATGTCACATTTAAGTACCATGTAGAATCTTGAAATTACAATTGTGGCATTGAGGCATTGTGCACAATGAACTAATCACTAAGGCATTGGCTATTATCTGATGCTTTTAATACATGTATCAATTTGACATTGACTTTGGAAGTTGAGGTTGGACAAGCTATTGATGTTTTTGATGCTTTGGATGGATTTGATGTTGAATTTATCATCTTTCAAAACAGCATGTGGGCAAAAGTTGTTAAGGTTATCAAACCTTTTCTGCAATTTTTACAAGCTTATGATTCACATTAGGTGCACAAAATGCTCACCCTTATGCTTGATCCTAGGTTCAAGTCTTTGAGGGTTGTGGAAAACTATGTGGGACATGGCAATTGTATTTGTCTTATTGTAGAGTATGATGCTAATGTAATAATCCCTCTTCTAATGACTATGTTTGAGGTATTAAACCCTACTGTCCAAGCATGTGCAGTAGAAGTTGTTGGATTTGGTAACTCTACTAAAGAAGATAATAATATATTTTGTGTGGGCGCATCTATGGAAAAGTCATCACGTGCATTTGTTGTTGGGGAGTTGTCCTTGTTAAGGAGGTTATTTGTATCTATTGTTACATGTGTTCATCCTTTAGCTTGGTGGTAGATTCATGAAACCCAGTTCCCAAATGTTAGATTCTTTGCTAAACAAATATTAGGAATTCCAGGATCACAAATTGAAACAATGTGTGTTTAGTCTTGTTAGTGTGTTGACAGCTTTGAGACATTGTAGGTTACACGTGGATAATTTAAATTGAATCATCACCATGGTGAAGAATTGGCCCAATAGTCCTTGTTTCAATTGTTCACGACATAAGGATTTAACATACTTTCTAAAAGTTGAATTTATATTAACTAAAGACAATTATGATTTGATTAAGGAATCAAATTATTTTGAGCAATTGGAGCTGGATAAAGCTTAATTTGGCATTAGCAAGGTGAGCTAAAAAATTATTGTTGTTTGTGGGCTTGTAAAACTTGAATGATAGTTTGCATTTTTGCACTTCATTTGAACTAACAATTTGGTCTTTTTATTCATGCAGAAGTTAGTTGTGTAGCTCATCAACAATACGGATGGCTTTTGTTTTGTTGGGTGTGTTTGTGGGTTAGGTGGGGTGTCTTTGGGGCAAAAAACTTGTGCTGTGTTGGGCAAGGTTCTTTAAAGAACTCGGGTTCAACTCCCCCACAAGTTATTGGTTTTTTAGATGTATTATAATGCTCTAGTGGGGTAAGTCTATGATTGGAAAATTAATTCCAAAAGTTAGGACATATTCCTAACCTTTATACATATCCTATTTTAGTGTGAGTTTGAAAACCAAAAAATGGATATCCACCAAAATGAAAAATAAAATAAAAATACATATATGTCCAATCAACTATATTCTTAATTTTTTTTATTGTGCATATTTTTATGTTATAATTTTTTGAAAAATATTCCATATATATAACTTGAGAAATGTCTCAAATTTTCATATCCGAGCAACTCTAGTTTCTTTTTCTTCTTTTCTGAGTTAAAGCCAAATTTGGCTAACTCCTCTTTGTTGAGGATTGCTAGTCCACCTACTTCATGAAGTTGAAGAAGAAAAAAAAACCTTGGTTGTGAGGTTGCTTCTTGCTTCCTCACCCAATCTACAAGCATGTAAGTCAAACATGCTTATTTCATATGCAGACTTTGGTGGCACCACTTGTGTTACAAGGAAGTTTATAAAGAATATTTTTTAGTGAATTGTTAACCATAATCTAAAGCTAGCCCATAACATCCTTCTATATTGTTTGCTTTGTATTTGAAGCTGGAACTTCATACAAAAACATGGTTCTGAAATTTGGCAACCAAAAATAACACGTTTTTCACCATGTTCATAAAACTGCCAACATGATTTCTTTTTCAAAATTGTGATATCAAAACCTTGATGATTTTTTTCTAGAAAATGCAATAAAATTAGTTGAATTTATAGTAGCAAATTTTTTTTCCAAGAACATTGGTCAAAAGAAACATACAAAATTGTTTGGGAAAAAAAAACATTAGTGGGGACATTTTCAACATGTGAAGGCAACAATGAAGCAATTGCTCATTCTAGGCTCCACATTCGGAATGTCCTCCCACACATGAACCTTTCCCTCTCACTCCTAAGTAGTAGGTTCAAGATCCATCCTCTTTTAAAGGTGCATTTACATTTGGTGCTATGGACTTTAGTGTTGAGTCCTTTAACACCATGCTCACCATTTTGGACTTAAACCTAGTTATTATGAAAATTGAATGTTATGCTAACATTTGCTTAAGATTAAGCTATCCACCATTTAACATTGGGTGATTTGATTCACTTTGAGTCGATGTTACAATTAGCCTTGTTTTAGTTGAAATGCATTTCCCACCTTCCTTTTTTGACATCATGATTCATTTGTTGTATCATCTTGTTGATGAATTAGATTTGTGTGGAGCAATGGCCACTAGATGGATGTATCTAATGGAATGGTACATGAAAAACTTGAAGACCTATGTGCACAATAGGGCAAGGCCTGAGGGATCCATGGTTGAAGGGTACATTTGAGATGAATGCCTTAGTTTCATAATCAAATATTTGCAAAGATTTGAGGCTATGCAACAATGCATATGGAATGTTAAGGAGGAAAAGGGAGATGTTGGTGAAGTTTTGGAAGGTGTTGGACAAAAATTCATGATGATTCCAACCTTACATGACCTTACCCACCAATATGTACTAACCAACATTACCCTAATGTCACCTTGGCTCAAATAAGTAAGATCAATTATTATTTGGAAATTGTGGATAGCTAGGTTGATTTGTGAAATTTCTTATGTCTCTTATATTCTTCAAAAAATGTCATTCACTTGTTGAATCCTTAATGTTACTTTGTATGACTACATATTAAAGAAGTGGAAGTTGGAGCAATCCAACAATCCAAATCTACCACCTTTCATTGAATGGGTACAAAATGTTGTACATGGCCACCCAATGGATTCAAACAACCTAGAAGATTTGGACAAAGTATTTCTATGTAGTAGACCATCTCAAGCAACTGCTTGATACACTCAAATGAAAGCGTATGGTGGGTGAAAGCACATTAGGCTGTCACAAAATCAACAGATTAGAGTGCCTTTTCAAAGTCCTTTTTTAGTGTACTGGAAAATTAACTTAAAATATGAATATTTAGATGATATTGAAAGTAGCATTTTTTTCCATTTCAAATTTCAAATCATGGTATTATAAGACATATAGAAAATATCACAAAAGATTTTTTTTTAAAGAATTATTTTTAAATGCTGGAAAAAACTTTTGAAATAATTATAGTTTTTGGGATTTTAAAAAATCCATAATAAAATAAATTAAAATCACATTCCATTCATTCAATGGATCTTTAGTTTCTCAAACATAATTCATCCAATATCCTAAAGTTTCAAACACATAAGATTAACACATTATAAAATAAAAGTCCATATCCATGAATTTTGTAAGTGTGACAAAAAGTGTGGGCAAAATTCAAAAGTCCATTACTTATTGGTTATCCATGATTTTGATTTGATTTTTTCATTTTTGGAAGGTTGATTATGATAACTTTAGATAAGTGAGTCCTTTTTATTATTATTTCAATGATTTTTTAAATTTAAATTTAATTTTTTTTGTATTTAAGGAATATAGGAAAAATTGCCATTATGATGTCCATATAAGGTCACCATAATGTGCAAACACCTTGGCAACCATTTTAAGGTGGAAGACTTAAAAAATAACTCAATGCTAGTGACATCGCTTTAGTATTTGATATGCCAACTTTTGATGCTAGAGATCTTTTAATGAACTTTGTTGGAGTATTAAAATGCATATTCAAGTTTGATTATGGTCCAATGCATATTCCAATGGTCATTTTTAGGTGTGAATGGATCAAATGAGAAGACAATTGAAGGAACCTAACTTATGTATGAAATGACGCTGGTTTTCGAACAATTAATTTTTGCCACAAGTTTCCATTATCATCTAAACCTTTCATATTTCCTTGTCAAGCAATTCAAGTTTTTTTTTCAAATGACATCAAAAAGCTAGGTTGGAAAATTGTGTTGTGGAAAGAAACTCGTTCTAGCAAGGAGGTGATAGACACACAAAATGTGTTCATTATGATAACCATGGAAAACCATGGAAACAGATGGACTAAGCACTCTTAAAGGACTGTCCCTAGCCCTAACTACAGCTTCATTATTAGAAGCCATAAAGTTGTCCGACAAAGACAATCTACAAACATTAACAAGATTTTAGGGTTATTAAGCACTTGGATGTGAAAACTTACATTGGAATGCAAATTATACATGTCTTCTTTAGTGTTTTCAAATGTTTTTTTCTTCATTCTTACATGTATATTCACTTTAGAATCCATTAGAAGCTTTTGATTGTTGTACATTCTTTGATGCGAATGTTTTGGTTTAATTATTGTTCTTGTTGTGGACAATGACATTTTTATTTTGTTGGACAAGTCAGACATCATACTAGCATTAGATCCCAAATATGCAAGAAAATGTTAAACCCTTGTAAAAGTAGTTTTCAAATATGCACATTCTACCATCCTTTTATCACAACTACATATAAGTACTTGTTTTATATAATAATTCTTAAGTTATTTCAATTACTACCCACATCATGTTCCAAAACAATCATTTGGTAGTGATTTTTCAATCTTTGTTGGAGTTCTTATCCACATCACTATATTTAAATCTTTTATAGTAATTTCCAATAACTAAAAAGATTTATATGCCATGTCATCACATGTAGATCATTTTCAAATTATTCACAATGCTAGGCTATCTATTTGGAAGTAATGTTTTAGTCATTGAGAAGTGAAGTTAAAATTTGAAATGCCACATCAAAAAGAGGGACCTAGTTTCCGAACTAGCTAATTATTTTTATATAAAAACCTCCACATTATTAAAGTATTTTCCATGTTATCTTTTTTATTTCTTGATAAATATTTGAAAATTTAAGTGGATGAAACATGGTAGACAAAAGCTGGATGAAGTATTTTTGTTGGATACAATTTTCATCCTTTAATAAAAATAATGACTTATAAATGATTAATTGACAATGCATGTACATAATGAAGTTACAATCAATGACGAAAGTCATTGATATAGTCATTGAGGATAGGAAATCATTGTTTTTTTGGTTGCATATGACAAGTTTTCTTCTAGTGTTTGGATAGAAATGAAAATGAAAAATACATTTATATCATCCATTTTTAGTGCTCCAAATCGATGAAAATTTAATTGTTTCTATGACTTGGAAAGTGGTTCATAGGCCATTGGACACCACATGGCATCTTTTCAACTTGATTTGTGACTATAAATCGTAGTTGCAAATGCACATGTAATTAAATATTTTAAAAAAAATTTGGTGAATGAAATTGCTAGATTTAATGGTTTAATTGTTTTCTTTTAACTTTTTTCAATACACTAACCATTAAATGTGTAGTATAGTTTGGTGGGTTTGTAAAAATTTCAAATGACCCATGGTAATTAATGGTAGAAATAAGGTTAGGTAATAGGTATTAAGTAGTATGTAAGTACATTAATTAGTAGTAGGTATTTCATTTTGTTGAATGAAATAATGTTATGTTTAAATAATCAATTAAGCTAGGTAATTAATCAATTAGTAAGTTGTAATGTAGTAATTAGTAAACAATATGTATGTGGGCTAAATAATAGTTATTTTATCATGTTGAAATGTGATAATATTTTTGTATTAATTATTTAAT
>Ga0116227_10000260_pt1 | contig 96684 bp, 103 predicted proteins | sample S1TSphgellanicum_FD_89693 | JGI IMG/M metagenome (GOLD analysis project Ga0116227, IMG submission 89693) | Host-associated microbial communities from peat moss isolated from Minnesota, USA - S1T2_Fb - Sphagnum magellanicum MG | ecosystem: Host-associated > Plants > Peat moss > Unclassified... | reverse complement strand
GAACCCGCGCTTCACGTCGGAAAGCGCGACGCGATCTTGCGGCCGGCGCGGCCCGGCGAGATTCGGAACGACGCTCGCAAGATCGAGTTCGAGCGTATCGGTGAAGATCGGGTCGCTCGTCTCGTCGGTGCGGAAGAGACCTTGCGCGCGCGCGTATGCCTCGACGAGGTCGATCTGGTCGGCCGTGCGGCCCGTGAGTTTGAGGTACGAAAGCGTGTGCCGATCGATCGGAAAGATCGCGACCGTCGAGCCGTATTCCGGCGACATGTTGCCGATCGTCACGCGGTCGGCGACGCCGAGATTGGAAAGTCCGGCGCCGTAGAACTCGACGAACTTACCGACGACGCCCTTCTTCCGTAAAATTTCCGTCACGGCCAAGACGAGGTCGGTCGACGTGACGCCCTCGTTCAGCTTCCCGGTCAACTTGAAGCCGACCACGTCCGGCACGAGCATCGTCACCGGCTGGCCGAGCATAGCGGCTTCCGCTTCGATGCCGCCGACTCCCCACGCGAGGATGCCGAGTCCGTTCGCCATCGTCGTGTGCGAATCGGTGCCGACCACCGTGTCGGGATACGCGACGCCGCCCGCATCGACCGTGGCCACGCCCGCGCCGCCCGCACCGAAAACGACGCGCCCGAGAAATTCGATGTTCACCTGATGCACGATACCGGTGTCGGGCGGCACGGCGCGAAAATTATCGAGTGCGACCTGGCCCCACTTCAAAAACGCGTAGCGCTCGCGATTTCGTTCGAATTCGAGATCCGCGTTCTCCGCGAACGCCGTCGCCGTGGCGAAGCGATCGACTTGCACCGAATGATCGATCACGAGCTCGACCGGCTGCAGCGGATTGATCCGCTTCGGGTCGCCGCCCATGTCGGCCATCGCGTCGCGCATCGCGGCGAGATCGACCACGCACGGCACACCGGTAAAGTCCTGAAGCAACACGCGCGCCGGCCGATACGCGATCTCGTCGTCGCTCTTCGAATTCGGATTCCAGTTCGCGAGCGCCGCGATCTGATCTCTGGTCACGCTGCGTCCGTCTTCGAATCGGACGAGATTCTCGAGCAGGATTTTGAGGCTGAACGGCAGCCGGGAGACGCCCGGATGACCGGCCCGCTCGACCGCGTCGAGCCGGAAGATCGTGTACGACCGCTCCCCGACGGCGAGCGAACTTTTTGCGTTGAAACTGTTCGGATGCGCGCTTTGCATAACGCGGCCGGATTCGCTACGCCGCCGGGTGCCCCCCGGTATCGGGCGTGGCGACGCGCACCACGTGCGGCGCCCCCGCGCCGGCACCGGCGATTGCGAGCGCCACCGAACCCGAGAGCAGCGCGAACAGCGGTTGAGCGACCAAACGCGCACGCCACTCGCCGGCATCGAGCGTGCGGACCAGTTCCTCGACCGTGGCGGGTACTTCGCGCGCGACGCGCTCGAGCGCGCTCCGCGTGACGACCAGGCCCGCGGGCAGCTCGTTCTCGGTCGCGATCGCATTGGCGAGGACCGCGAGGCACGAGACGATCGCCTCGCGGTCGCCGCCCGGAGGACGGGCGGGCTTGCGCGGCAGGTCGGCGTCCGCGATCGCCAGACCCGCGGCCACCGCCGCCACGATGCGGTCGCCGTACGCCTTTCGCGAACCCCCATCGAGCCGGCGGAGCTGCGCGAGATCCTCGCGCGCGGCCGGGCGGAGCGAGACGATCCCCGACATCACGTCGTCCGGGATGATGTACTTCAGCGGTACGTCGCGCTCGCGCGCAAGCGTGTCGCGCAATTGCGCGACTTCACGCAAGATACCGAGTTCCCGCCGGTTCATCCGCATCGCGCCCGGGATGCGCAGATACAGCCGCTCGGGATCGGTGCGATAGCGCGCGAGATCGACGAGCGCCCGCGCGTCCGATTCGAACCACGACACGCGTCCGCTTGACTCGAGCCGCGCGGCGAGCGCGTCCTGCATCGGGATGAGATGCCGGACGTCGTCGACGAGATAGTCGATCTGTTGCGGCGAGAGCGGCCGCGTGCTCCAATCGCTGACGGTCTGCGACTTGCGCAAGCGGATTCCCACGAGATCGTTCACGAGGTCCGCGAGCGAAATCGACATTCCGTAACCGCAGAACGCCGCCGCCAATTGCGTGTCGAACGCGCGCTCCGGCAGCAGGTCGAACCGGTCCGCAAAAATTTTGAGGTCGCTCTGCAGCGCGTGTCCGACGACCGTTTTCGACGCGAGCGCCGCCGCGAGCGGCTCCAATTGCTTGACGCGCAGCGGATCGACGATCGCGACCTCGTCGCCCACGACCAATTGCACCACCATCAAACGGGCAGCGTAGGAACGTTCGTTGTGGAATTCGGTGTCCAGCGCGACCCGCTCGACGCGAGCGATCCGCTCGCAGAGCGCTTCGAGCGCGGCCTGATCTTCGACGACGGTAACGTTCACGGGTGCTCCGGGGCGGGCGAATGGACGTGGAAGTGACGTAAGAGGTCGCCCAGGCGGCGCTGGACGTGCACGTGCGGCCGGTGCGCCTCGTAATAGTCGTGCACCGATACCGAAACCCGATCCCCGAAGATGGCGAGGAGCGTGCAGATCGGGATCGCGATCGCGCACATCGTCCACACGTGCACGAAGAGCGGCACGCGGAACGCGGCGGCGATCTGCGTCGCGAGCGTGCCGCCGAGACCCGGAATGACGCGCAGCGTCAAGAGAAAGCGCGGCGATCCGACTTTGAAGCGCCGCACCCAGCCGGGCAGGCGCTCGATGTTCTTGTCGATTTCGAGGAGATGCGACGTCCGGCGCGCGAGTGCGTAGCCGGCCATCGCCGCGAATACGAGTCCGACCGCGTTCACAACGGAACCCCAGAGCGGCCCGAAGATCACGCCGTTCATGATCGCGAGCGCGTCCGTGACGGAAAATGGCGCCGAAGCGACGACCGTAAAAAGTAGGACCGCGAGCGGATAGGCGACCCACGGCCCGATCGTGGACAGGAACGCTTCGACCACACTTTTGTGGCGGATCACGAGCGCGGCCAGAACGAACGACGTGAGGAAGACCAAGGCCGCCTCGGCCCGCCGTAAAGCGACGGTCACCGAGGAAGGGAACTTTGGCGCACCCGGCCTTGTTGGCCGAGGGCCGGGGTTTGCCTCCGCCCGGGCCCGGTTCGACGCCGCCGGGCCGCCCATGTCACCCTTCGACAAGCTCAGGGTGACCTTGTAACGTTGCTCGGGGCCGGCCCTTGCCTCGTCACCCTGAGCTTGTCGAAGGGTGAGCCGTCGTAGGACAGGACGGCGGCGGAGACCGCGACGAAACGCGAGCACACATCTTGCGAAATGTAGAGTCGACTCCCGTCGTTCCCCGCCTCGCCGCCACCGTGATGCTCGTCCGGCCCGATCCGGCTGCGGGCGTAGCCGTCTACATGACCCGACGTAGCGCCCGCAGCCGGTTCGTGCCGGATGCGTACGTCTTCCCGGGCGGCGCCGTGGACGATGAGGATCGCGACCTCGCGGCGGCCTGCGCGATGCACGGCAGCGCGGGCGCGATGGCGCCCGAACTCGCTGCCGCCGCAATTCGCGAACTCTTCGAAGAGGCCGGCATCCTGTTCGCGCGCGACGCTGCGGGCGTCGCGATCTCACCGGGCGCGGCCGACCTCGCCGAGCTGCGCGCCGAGCGCGTTCGTGGCGTGCGGTTCGACGAGTTGCTCGCGCGCCGCGGGCTCGTGCCGGACGCGGGCGCGCTATGTTACTATTCGAATTGGATCACGCCCGTCTCCGAACCGCGCCGCTTCGACACGCATTTCTTCGTCGCGCGCGCACCGGACGATCAGATCGCCGCCGCCGATGCCGTCGAAGTGCACGACGGCACGTGGCTTGCCCCGGCGGACGCGCTCGCGCGCGGCGATCGCGGCGAGATGACGATCATCTTCCCGACGCGCAAACATCTCGAACGGCTCGCCGCGTTCCGCGACGTGGATGCCGTCCTCGCGCACGCGCGTGCGCGCAGCGTCGCGCCCGTGATGCCGATCGAACGCCCCGACGGCACCTTCGCGTTCGCCGTCGATAACGACACGTGGTAGGAAGCGTCCAGCGCATCCTCGCTCCGAATCCGTCGCCGATGACGCTCGAGGGCACGAATTCCTATCTCGTGTTCGGCGGCGAAGGCCGCGCGATCGCGATCGATCCGGGACCGCCCGACGCGTTGCATTGCGACGCGCTGATCGCCGCCGCGGAATTGCGGGGCGCGAAGATCGGCGCGATCGCGGTGACGCACGGTCATCCCGACCACGCGCCCGGTGCCGCAATCCTGCATGCGAAAACGCGAGCGCCCGTCTACGCGCACGCGTTCGCAACGTTCCCGCACGACCGCGTCGTCGGCGAGGGCGACGCCGTGACGGCCGGCGACGTCGAACTCGGCGTGGTCGACGCGCCGGGACACGCGCGCGATCACCTGGTCTTCACGCTGCCGGACGCCGCCGGCATCTTCACGGGCGACGTCGTGATCGGCCGCGGAACCGTCGTCGTGGCGCCGCCGAACGGCGACATGCGCGCCTATCAGGCGACGCTGCACAAGCTGCGCGACGCATACGGCGGAGTCGCGACGATCTACGGCGGTCACGGCGACGCGATCGGGGACGTGCGCGGCAAGCTCGACGAGTACATCGCGCATCGCGAGAAGCGCGAGGCCGAGATCCTCGCGGAACTGCGCGACGGCGAACGGACGATTCCCGAACTCGTCGCGCACATCTATCGCAACGTCGCAAGCGTGCTCTGGCCCGCTGCGGCGCGCCAGGTCTTCGCTTACCTCGTCGCCCTCGAACGCGAGGGCCGCGTTTCGGCCCGCACGCTCTCGCGCGCGCCGGACGCTGCCGAAGCGGAGATCCTCAATCCGGATCTCTCACGCATCGTCGATCCCGAATCCGCCGCGATCGCAGCCGCCGAACTCGGCTTCGACCGCCGCGTCGACGCGCTCGACGTCTACGCGCTCGTCTGAGGATCCCTACGGATCGACGTCGACGTCCATCATCTCGTCGTAGTTCGTGAACCCGCCGGGATGGAAACCGTGGACGCGCTTCGAGTATGCGAAGATGAAACCGCGCTCGTAAAGGATCAGGGCCGGTGCCGCCCGGTCGATATCGCGTTGGAAGCGTGCCGCCAGCGCCGCGCGTTTGCGTGCGTCGATCGCGGAGACGTAAGCGGCCATCTCCGCATCGACCTTCGGATCGCAGAATCGAACGAGATTGTTGCCCCGCGGCGGCACGTACGCGCATCCGTATAGAAAGCTCACGTCCGCATCGTATCCGCCCTGCTGCGAGAGCAGGGCGATATCGAACGCCCCGGTCGTGAGAATGCCGCCGGCGCCGGCCGGCGCGAAATAGAGCGCGTCGCCGTACGTCTTCGTCGCGACCGCGGCTCCCAGCTTCGTCCAAGCCGACTGGAGAAACTCGGCGGTGATCTGCGACGGAAGGTAGCCGGTTGGAAGCGCGAGCTGAATTGCGAGTTCGGTCCCGTTCTTGGAGCGGATGCCGTTGCCGCCCATCTTCCAACCGTTCGCGTCGAGCAACCGCGCGGCAGCCGCCGGATCGTACGGCGTACGCGCGAGGTTCGCGAAATCTTTCGAGATCGGCGACACGACGGATTGCCCGAGCGTGCCGGCTCCGTGATTGATCTTCGCGAGGATGAACGCCCGATCGACGGCGAGGATGAGTGCCCGGCGCACGTTCGGATCGCGGAGCACGGGCCGGCTCGTATTGAAGTACGCGCCCGCCATGAACTGCGACGGGACGATCGTCGACCCGACAGCCGGGAGCGCGCGGACGCGATCGTAGAACGTGCCGCCGACCGTGCTCCAGAGATCGAGTTCGCCCGTCTGGAGTTCCGCCAGCGCCGTATTTTCGTCGGTGATGATCTTGTAGACGACCTTCCGAAGCTTTGGCCGGCCGCCGAAATAGTACGGATTGGCCTCCATCTCGACCGCGTCGCCGCGGCGGAACGCCGTGTAGCGAAACGGACCGATCCCGACCGGCAGCGCATTGTACGGTGCCTGATTGATCGTCGCCTCGCCGGCGAGCAGATGCTTCGGCAAGATGCACGACGTATCGTTCGAGGCGAAATAGCGCGAGAGAAACGAACCGTACGGCGCCTTCAGATGCAATTTGACCGTATAGGGATCGGGCGCCTCGACGCCCGCGACGCGGTCCCACGCGTCGCGCACGGTGATGTTGTTGTTCGGGTTGAGGATCGTTTTGACGGTGAACGCGACGTCGCGCGAATCGAAGGGCGCGCCGTCGCTCCAACGTACGCCGTGCCGCAGCCGGTAGGTGATCGTTCGGCCGTCCGCGCTGATCCCGCCGTTCGCCGTCGTGGGGAGCACCGCGAGCAGTTCCGGAACGAGGCGGTTCTCCGCGTCGACGCGCACGAAATGCGCCATCGTCAACTGCGCGAGATCCGTCGTGATCGCGACGTTCGAGAGCAGCGGATCGAGCGTCGTCACGTCGAGTTCCGCGGTGAAACGCAGGACGTGCGCTTCCCCCGCGCGCGCGGCGTGCGGCTCGCCCCAACAGAGCGAGGCGAGCAGCGCACCGGAAAGCGCGAGGGCGAAACGCGTTCTACCGACGTTCATCGGCGAGGCTTTCAATCAAGCCACCGCGAGAACCACCTTGCCGAACTGATCGCCCGCGAGAACCCGTTCCGCGGCTGCGACGACGTCGTCCATCGGGAAGACGCGGTCGACGGCCGGCTTGAGGCCCGTCTCGAAAAGCGCGAGCATCGCACGGAAATCGCTCGGGCTTCCCATCGAGGTGCCGAGGATGTCGATGTGTTTCCAGAAGATCGAGAACGGCCGAATCTTCGCGTCGCCGCGCGTGCCGCCGTAGACGACGACGCGGCCGCCCGGCGCGACGACGTCGATCGACTTCGTGAGCGTGTCGCCGCCCGTGGAATCGACCACCAGCGTCGGACCCGCGCCCCCCGCCGCTTTGCGCGCGGTCTTGTGCCAGTCGGGATCGGTCTTGTAATTGATCGCGACGTCCGCGCCGAAGGTTTTCGCGCGTTCGAGCTTCTCGTCGCTGCCCGAGGTCACGATCACCCGCGCGCCCGCCGCTTTCGCAAAGAGCAACACGAAGGTTTGCACGCCGCTGCCGACGCCCGGGATCAGCACCACGTCGTCCTTCGTCACCTTGCCGCGGGTGACGGTCGCGCGATACGCGGTGAGACCCGCGAGCGGAAGCGCCGCGGCCTCGTCGTCGCTGAGCGGCGCCGGTTTCGCGAACACGCTCGCGGCCGGCACCACGCAGTATTCGGCGAACGTCCCGTCCGTCGGCATGCCGAGGATGGCGCCGGATTTTTCGGGCAACTTGCCGTCGCCGGTCCAGCCGAACTCGGGATTGATGACCACGGGTGCGCCGATGGTGTAGCCCGTCACGCCCTCTCCGAGCGCCGCGATCTCGCCGCAGCCGTCCGAGCCGAGGGTCCGCGGGAGCACGATCCCCGGATAGAGGTTTTGCGTGATGAACACGTCGCGGCGGTTGAACGCGGCCCGCTTGATCCGGACGAGAATTTCGCCCGGCCCGGCTTCGGGCGTGGGAATCTCCTCGATGTGGAGGTTCCCGGGTCCACCGAGCTCGTTCAGTCGTACAGCTTTCATACGGCTCGCCCTTACGCGAACCCGCGCTCAATCTCCGGTCGTTTCGCTCGGCGTGTCCGTGGCGGGAGCGTCGGGTTCGGCCGTCTCCGGAACGCTCGGCGCGACCGCCGGCGCCGCACTGGGCTCGACCGTCGCGCCGGAAGACGGGGATGGGGACGCGGACGCGACCGCCGGCACGCCCGGCACGGTTACGTTCGGCAGCGCGAGACCCACGAGCGCGCCCGCCTTCGACGCATAATCGGGTCCGAACGCCGCGGCCTCACCGCTCACCCCGAGCGCCGAGGTCGCGCCGCCGCCCAGAACGATTTCTGCGTACGCGAGGCCGCCGAGCAACGCGAGTGCGATGACGCTCGCGAGCGGGCCGATCGGGCTGCGCGAGACCACCGTGCCGCCGGCGAAATCGCCGAGCCGTTGATGGCGCGGCGTTACGAACGCGAGGACCGGGCCGACGAGCAGCAGATCGAGGGGCCGCAGGAGCGCCCGCACGAACACGCGTCCGACGCCGGCGTGGCGGCCGTCGGCGCGCCGCACGTGCAACGCGAAGACCGACTTGCCGAGGGTCGTTCCGAAGAGTCCCTCGCAGACGAACGCCACCACGAACGCGCCGCCGAACGAGATCGCCGCAAGCGCCCCGAACGCGCCCTCATCGCGCCGCGAAAGCAGCGACACGCCGCCCGGCTCGAACGCGTTGAACGCGAACGCGGCGATGACGAACGCGAGCGCGAACCCGTCGATCGCGCACGCGAGGAACCGCGCCAGCACGTAAAAGGGCACGCTCCCGAACCGGGGCACGAACGCGGGTGCCGCCGCGGCGGCCCGCGCCGGCGAAACGGGCGTGACGGGGATCGGTCGGGTCGGATCGGGCTCCGGACGCAGCGGCGGTTCGTTCATCTGCAGTCCCTACGCCCCGCCCCGCGCGGAGTTTCGGAGTTACACGAATCCGCTGGCGGCGGTCGCGCCCTTCTTGGCGAGCTCGGCTTGCCGCAACTCGACGCGCCGGATCTTTCCGGACCGCGTCTTCGGAAGTTCCGCGACGAACTCGATCTCGCGCGGATACTTGTACGGCGCGGTCACGCGTTTGCAATGATCCTGCAGTTCGCGCACGAGGGCGGGGCCCGGCGCGTGACCGGGCCGCAGCACCACGAAGGCTTTGACGACGTTGCCCCGGTCGGCATCGGGGCTGCCGACCACGGCCGATTCCGCGACGGCGGGATGTTCGAGCAGGGCGCTCTCCACCTCGAAGGGGCCGATCCGGTACGCCCCGGACGAGATCACGTCGTCCGAGCGGCCGACGAACCAGAAATAGCCGTCGTCGTCCTTTTGGGCGCGGTCGCCCGTGAGATACCAGGCGCCGCGGCGCGACGCGCGCGTCTCCTCGTCGTTCTTGTAGTAGCCGCGAAAGAGGGTCGGCGGGTCGCCGCGGACGCCGATGTCGCCGACGTCGCCGGGCGCACACGGCTCCCCCGCGGCATCGACCACGTCGACGTCGTGGCCCGGTGTCGGTTTGCCCATCGAGCCCGGGCGGACGGCGAGGCCCGGCACGTTGGCGACGATCAGTGAATTCTCGGTCTGGCCGTAACCGTCGAGGATCGTGAGCCCGAAGGCGTCCCTCCAACGTGCGAGGACTTCGGGATTGAGGGGCTCGCCCGCCGAGACGCAGTGCCGGAGATGCGGCAGTTTCCAGCGTTCGCCGAGCCCGTCGAGCTTGGCTTCCAAACGATATTCGGTCGGCGCCTGACAGAGGACCGTCACCTCGAGGTCGCGGATGAGATCCAGCCGCTTGGCCGGATCGAAGCCGCCTTCGTCGAGGACGATCGCCGAGCCGCACGACCACGGCCCGAGCAAGACGTTCCAAAGCGACTTCGCCCACCCCGTACCGGCGGTGCTCCAGACGAGATCCGCGGGCTTCGCATCGAGCCATACCCGCGCTTGCATGCGTTTCGCAAACGTGTACGCATGCGTGTGCACGACGCCCTTGGGGTCCTTGGTCGTGCCGCTGGTGTAGACGATGTAGGCGACGTCGTCCGCGAACGTCGGATTCCCCGCGAAGGGTTCCGCGCGCGTGACCCGTTCGTCGAGCGACGTCCAGCCCGGCGCCTCGCCACCGACGAGCAGGAAGCGGGTGAGCCCGGGGGCGTCCGCGCGGAGCAGATCGACCTCGGCGCGGTTGGAGACGTGCGCGAGGATCGTCGTCGCTTCGCTGTGGACGGCGCGAAAGGCGAGGTCCTTCGCCCGGAGCTGTTCGGAACAGGGAACGACCACGGCGCCTAGCCGCAGGAGCGCCGTCATCCCGTACAGCCACGCCGGAATCTTCGGAAGCAGCACGACGACGGGTTCGCCCTTGGCGATGCCGAGCTCGCGCAGGGCGCCCGCCCAGCGTTGCGTCGCGTCGGCAACGGCGGGAAAACCGACGTCCGTGCGGCCGCCCTCCGCGTCGACGAACAGCAACCCGCGCCGGTCCTCGCGTCCGAGCACGTCGACGACGTCGCGACCGAAATTGAACGCGGCGGGAACGTCCCACGAAAAAGCGTTGCTCATGGTGTTTGTTACGGTCCCGAGCCGGCGCGTTCCCCAGGACAGTTCGCATCGATATGCGGCCGGAAACTTCGCGCGCGAAGCCGAACGCGCGACGACCTGATGCCAAGGCCCCGTTCGTTGCTTCACCTGCTCGACATCGCGCCGGTCGTGCGCTCCAGCCGCTTTCGGGTTTGGGGCGTGCGCGCGCGCGGGGTACCGGCGATCCTCTGCGGGGCGGGCGCCATCGTGTTTGCCGCCGGAGCCGCGGCCGCGCTGCGAAAAGCGGTCGCGATCGTTCCCGAGACGTTACGCGAGGCGCGCTTGTTGCTCGCGACGCTCCGGTCCGAACGGCGCGAGCTTCTGCCCGTGCTCGCCCTCCTCTCCATGGCATCACTCGCCGCGGCGCTCCTTCCGCGGGCGGCACTCGCCGATACCGCCGGCATCGCGTTCGACCAGGCGCAACGTATCTACATCGGAGGCACGCCCACGCCGCCCGAAGTAGGGCCGTTCGACGCTTTTCGCAGCACCTTCGAGCTCTTGGGGCCGAGCACCGAGTTCCCGCCGCTCCCGGGGGTCATCCCGACCAATGCCGGCGGCGGCATGCTCGCCGCGGTCGCTCGCCAGCGCGAAGGGGTCGTTTACCACTATAGTTTTCTCGGGAAGCTCGAGCGCGTCGACGACGTGGCCGCCGGACTCGCGACCATCGGCCGGCCCGACGCGGGAGAGGTCGACTTCGTCAACCTCAAAACCAAAACGTATGCGACGCTCCGCGGCGACGCCGCGCTCAAGCTCCTCGCGCCGTCCGTCGGCGCTCAGTTGAAGGCGGTGATTCCGGCGGTGCCGGCCGGAGGGCCGAGCGGAACCGTGACGTTCTCGATCAGCGGCTCGCAGGTTCCGCTAGCCGGCAAGACGTTCGACGGCGCTCCGACGACCGGCCTCGAGTTCCGGACGAACTTAGAGACGACGGCACACAGCGATGCGTGTCCGGCGGTCAACGTGACCGGCGACTCGACCGTCTACTTCGATACGACGCGCGACGAACGCATCACGCTCTCGGACGCGAACGACCCGCGCGAACTCTTGCGTAACCTGCAATCGGGCCGCGGTTGCGTGGCGACGTTTTCGGGCGACCTGCCGAAGCGCGATCCGCTCTTCTCCCACTTTTATTTGTATTTGCGAAGCCGCGTCTCGATCGCCATCCCGGCCCTGCCGACGCCGATCGAAGTGGTCACGATCGTCGAGCGCGGCAACCTCACCCCGCTGACGGCGGCCGACGCGGGACTCTTCACCATCCCCGCAGGCTTCACGCCGGACCAGGCCCAGGCGCCTGCGGCGGCGGCGCCTGCGTCCGCCCCGGCGCCGACCCCCAGCGCCGGCCCGACGAAGTAAGACCCGGCCGCAGTCGCGAAACGATCCGGGCGATGATCGACAACGATTCCATGACGGACCTGATCCGCCGCCGCTTCCCCGACGCCCAGGTCGAAGTCCTCGATCTCACCGGCACCATGGACCATCTCAGCGTGTTGGTACGGAGCGAGGCGTTCCGCGGCGTCCCCCTCATGGACCGCCACCGGATGGTCGAAGCCGCCGTCAAAGAGGCACGCGACGACGGCCGCCTCCACGCGATGTCCCTCCGCACCGAAATCTTGGAGTAAGAGCAGCACATGTCAGTCGACGAAATCAAGCAAGAGATCGAAGCCGAAATCGGCGACAACAAGATCCTCGTCTACGGTAAAGGGACGAAGGATATGCCGCGCTGCGGCTTCACGGCCGAGACCATCCAGTTCTTCGAGAGCTTCGGCTACCCGTACGAAGTGCTCGACGTACTCGAGAACATGCCCAAGCGCGAAGTGCTCTCGCAGATGACCAACTGGCCGACGCTGCCGAAGGTCTTCATCGACGGCAAGTTCTATGGCGACACGGACATTCTCGGGCCGATGAGCGAAAACGGCGAGCTCCAGACCGTGCTCTCCGAAGCGTTCGCCGGTCAGCCGGAGCGGACGCCCGTCATCAAGCTGCACTAACCCGCGGTTGCTGTCGCTGTACGAACCCGGAGACGAGGCGGCGTGGCTCGCCTCGTTTTCCTTTTCCGTCGACGTGCGGCCGCGCTACTGCGAGTGCGATAACCAGGGGCACGTCTCGAACGTCGTCTATCCCGAATACCTCGAACTCGGCCGGCTCCAATTCTTCAAAGCGGCGAACGATCCCGAGCCGCACGATTTCGCCTTCCAGCACGTGACGGCCGAACTGACGCTGCGCTATCTCGCCGCCTGTTATTACGACGAGCCGCTCCGCGTGCACGCGAAACTATCGTCGCTCGGGCGATCGAGCGCCGTGATGGATCAGGCGATCACGGGCGGCGACGGAACGATTCGCGCGGTCGCGCGCATGACCGTCGTCCGCTCGCGAGGCGACGGCACGGCGCCGTGGACCGACGCCCAGCGCGCGCGACTCGAACCGCTCGTCGCGGCGTGAGCCGCTCAGGCCGTCGCGGGCTCCCGTTTGCGCGGCGGAGGCGCGCCGTGCGGGTCGGCGTAGGCGCCGGCGGGCGATGCCATGAGCGCGCCGAGTTCGTCCGCGGAGAGCTCTTGCGAAAAATCCCGCGCGGCCGGCACGATGCAGAAGAACCCGAACGATTCGTCGCCGCGGTTCACGAACTGATGCGGTTCCCACGGCCCGACGTAGACGACGTCGTGCCGGCGGATCTCCGTGACCTCGTTCCCCACGATCGCGTGACCGACGCCGTGGCCGACGATCACGAAATGCTCGTGCTCGTGCTTTTCGAGCCGCGTGACCGCTCCGGGCGGGACCGCGAAATAGCGGACTTCGCTCGTCGGGCCCGGCTCGCCGGGATCGCTCTTGCGGCTGCCGACCAGCGTGTGGCGGACGACGGCGGTCCGCTCGCCCGGCACGTAACCCTCGTGCTCGACGCCGTCCCACCCCGACTCGGTCTTCTTCACCACGCGACGCTGCATAACGACGCTGTAACCCGAGCGGTTCGGCCGAAGGTTGCGGTGGGGCCCGGTCGTACCAGAGGGGAGCATGCTGCGACATTGGCTCTTCAAGAGCGAACCCGACACCTTCGGTTTCGATCGGCTCGAGCGCGAAGGCCGCACGGAGTGGAGCGGCGTGCGGAACTTTCAGGCGCGTAACTTCATGAAGGAAATGGCCGTCGGCGATCTTGGATTTTTCTACCACAGCAGCACGAAGGTGCCCGGCATCGCGGGCATCGTGCGCGTGGTCCGCGCCGCGTATCCGGATTTCACCGCGCGCGAACGCGGCGGCGACTACTACGATCCGAAGGCCACGGCGGAACGTCCGATCTGGGAAATGGTCGACGTCGCGTTCGAACGGCGGCTGCCGCGCTACGTGACGCTCGCGGAGCTACGCGCGGAACCCGCGCTCGCCGCGACCATGGTCCTCCTCAAAAAAGGCTCGCGCCTCTCGGTGCAGCCGGTTCACAAGCGGGAATGGGAGATCGTCTTGAAAATTGCGGAACGGCCGGCGAGCGCGTGATCGAATCGACGTTTGCGGCCCTCGATCCGGAATACGCCGAACGCGTGAGCGAGAGCTTCGGCCGGCAAGGCGCGATGAAGTTGATCGGCGCAACGATCGAGGCGCTCGAACCCGGACACTGCCGGATCGAACTTCCTTACCGCGAGGAACTCGCGCAGCAGCACGGCTACTTTCACGCCGGTATCACGAGCGCCGTCGCCGACTCGGCGGGTGGCTATGCCGCGCTTACGCTGTTTCCGTCGGGTTCCGAAGTATTGACCGTCGAATTCAAAATAAACTTAATCGCGCCCGCGCATGGCGAGCGTCTCGTCGCCGACGCACACGTGGTCCGCAGCGGCCGGACGCTCACGGTCTGCACGGTGGACGTCGCGTGCCTGCGCGACGGCGCCTTCGTCCCCTGCGCGCTGATGCAACAAACGCTGATCCGCCTGGACCCGCGTTAGCTTCCGTCACCCTGAGCCTGTCGAAGCACTTCAGAGCGCCTTCGCCGCCTCGAGTAGCACGGAATGCGCGCTGAAGAGGGGCTCGCCGGTTTCGGGGATACGGCGTTCGTAGGTGCCGTCCGAACGCAGGAAACGCGTCTTACAGTTGTCGCGTTCGAGCGTGTCGAGGATGCCGGCGCAGACGTAGTCGCGCAGCGCCGCGTCGAGGATCGGAACGACGGTCTCGACGCGGCGGTCGAGGTTGCGGCCCATCCAATCCGCGCTCCCCATATAGACTTCGCGCGAGCCGCCGTTGGTGAATGCGAACACGCGCGAGTGTTCGAGGAACCGGCCGACGATGCTGCGGACGCGGATCGTCTCGCTGACGCCGGGCACGCCCGGGCGCAGCTCGCACATGCCGCGCACGATCAGTTCGATCGGCACGCCGGCCTGCGACGCGCGATAGAGCGACTGCACCATCCGCCGGTCGCTGATCGCGTTGAGCTTCGCGACGATTCCGCTCGGCCGGCCGGCCAGCGCGTGGCCGGTCTCGCGCTCGATCAGTTCGACGAAGCCCGCGCGGAGCGTCGTGGGCGCGACGAGCAACTTCTCGTAGCGTGTCGTTTTCGAAAAACCCGTTAACCGGTTAAAGAGGTGGGTAACGTCGACGCCGAGTTCCGGACGGCACGTGAAGAGCGAAAGGTCGGTGTAGACCTTCGCGGTCTTGTCGTTGTAGTTGCCGGTCCCGAAGTGCACGTAACGCCGGATGCCGTCGGGCTCGTCGCGCACGACGAGGATCACCTTGGCGTGCACCTTGAGGCCGGGGAATCCGTAGACGACGTGCGCGCCCACGCGCTCCAAATTGCGCGCCCAATGGATGTTGTTCTCTTCGTCGAAACGCGCTTTGAGTTCGATCAGCGCCGCGACCTGCTTCCCGTTCTCCGCCGCCTCGACGAGCGCGTTGACGATCGGAGAATCGCCCGAGGTGCGATACAACGTCTGTTTGATTGCGAGCACGTGCGGATCGTTCGCAGCCGCCTTGACGAACTGCACGACCGGGTCGAACGATTCGTACGGATGGTGCAGGAGGATGTCGCCCTCGCGAATCGCCGCGAAGATGTCGCTCTCGCGCACGAGCCGCTTGGGAATCGCCGGCGTGAACGGCGCGTCGTGCAGATCCGGCCGATCGAGACCGACGATCGTGAAGAGGTCGTTCGTGCCGAGGATCGTGTCGAGCGCATACAGGTCGACTTCACCGAGCGAGAGCGCTTCGAGCAGCATCGCGCGTAGCCGGTCGGGCATCGACGCTTCCACTTCGAGCCGCACGGGCTCGCCGAAACGGCGCTTGCGCAATTCGGATTCGATCATGCGCAGCAGGTCGTCCGCTTCGTCCTCTTGCAGATCGAGGTCCGCGTCCCGCGTGACGCGGAAACAGTACGACGCGCGAATCTCCATTCCGGGAAACAGCGCGTCGAGATTGTGTGCGATCACGTCTTCGAGCATCACGTAGTGGTGCTCGCCTTCCGCCGACGGCAGCGGAATCAGGCGCGGAAGGCTCGGCGGAACTTTGACGCGGGCGAAGTGCAGCTGCGGACCGTCGTCCGTCGCCTCGTACATCTCGACGCCGAGCGAGAGCGAGAGGTTCGAGATGTACGGAAACGGGTGGCCTTGATCGACCGCCAGGGGCGTCAGGACCGGGAAGACGCGCTCGTCGAAGAGACGGTGGAGTTCGTCGCGCCGCTCCTCGCTGATTTGCGGATATTTGAGAATCGCGATGCCTTCGCGCGCGAGCGCGGGCATCAGTTCGTCGTCGAGCAGCGACGCGAATCGGACGAGCGACGTGCGTAAACGCTCGGAAATCGCCGCGAGCTGTTCGACCGGCAGCCGGCCGTCGTTCGAACGACGATGGACTTCCGCCGCAATCTGCTGTTTGAGCGCGGCCACGCGAATCATGAAATATTCGTCGAGGTTCGTGCTGAAGATCGCCATGAATTTGAGCCGTTCGAGGAGCGGATTGCGGTCGTCGACCGCCTCCTCGAGCACGCGCTCGTTGAATTCGAGCCACGACAGTTCTCGGCTGTAGAACAGTGCGGGATCGTCGAGGCTCCGGGCCTCCGCCCGCGCCGCCTGCGGGTCGGGCGATTCGGCCTCGGAATCCGATTGCACGATCATGAGACGAGGCCCGTTCGCCGTTACGCGGCGAAACTCCACGTCCGCCCCATGCTCGATCTGCTCGTCCACGTACGCGACCACGTCGCTCTCTCGGCCGCCGCTCTCGCGGTCGCTCTGCTCGTCGGCATTCCGATGGGCGTCGCGATCGCGACGTTTCCCGCGCTGCGCGGGGTCTCGCTCGGTGCGATTTACGTGGCGCGGGTCATCCCGAGTCTTGCCGTCCTCGCGATCATGCTACCGCTCGTCGGTGTCGGCTTCACACCGGCGCTTGCCGCCCTGACGCTGCTCGCGATCCCACCGATCGCGCTCGGAACCGACCTCGGGCTCGGGGGCGTCCCGGAGGCGGTTCGCGACGCCGCCCGCGGGCTCGGGATGAGCGGTCGCCAGATTCGCCGCCGGGTCGATTGGCCGCTCGCGCTGCCCGTCGTCTTCGGCGGAATTCGGACGGCCGCGGTCGAGGTGGTCGCAAGCGCCACCCTCGCGGCCTTCATCGGCGGCGGCGGCCTCGGCGAGTACATCGTCAACGGCATCGAGGCGAACGACCGAACCGAAACGCTGGAGGGCGCGGTTGCGGTCGGCGTCTTGGCCCTCGGAACGCAGACGCTGCTCGGGTTCGTGGAGCGCGCGATGGAACGCCGCTCGTTCCGGTGAACCCGCGGGCGATGGCCTCTCGTCCTCCGTCCGTCGATCGCGCGGGCGCCCTCGCGCTCCTGACGGGTGCGGCGCTGCTTGTCGCGGGCTGCGGACGCGGCAACGGACCTGCCGTTTCGATCGGCTCCAAAGATTTCACCGAGGAGCTGATCCTCGGCGAAATGTACGCGCAGATCCTCGAACACAACGGATTCGCCGTGACGCGCAAACTCGATCTCGGCGGCACGCAGATCGCGATGGAAGCCCTGCAGCGCGGCGACATCGACCTCTATCCCGAGTACACGGGCACGGCGCTGATCACCGAACTCAAAGAAAAGCCGGGCAAGAGCGCGAGCGCGAATTTTACGACCGTCAAGGACGCCTATGCGTCGCGCTATGCGCTGACGTGGCTCGAACCCGCGCCGTTCAACGATACGCAGGCGCTGGCGACGACGGGGCCGATCTCGGCGCGCTACGGCATCCGAACGCTCGGCGAACTCGCCAAAGCCGCGCCGCGGCTACGGCTCGGCGCCATTCCGGAGTTCACGAAACGCGACGACGGGTTGCCGGGCTTGCAGAAAGCGTACGGCGGCTTCCAATTCGCCGACGTCAAACTCTTCGAGATCGGCTTGAAATACAAGGCGCTCGAAACGGGGCAAGTCGACGTCGTGGTCGCCTTCGGGACCGACGGCCAGATCGACGTAGACCACCTGATCGTCTTGCGCGACGACAAGCACTTCTGGCCCGAGTATCAGGTGGCACCCGTCGTGCGCTCGGCGACGCTCGCGACCTATCCCGCGCTCGCGACGCACCTCAACAAACTCGCGCCGCTGCTCACGGACGCGATCATGCGCGGCCTCAACGCGCAGGTCGACGGCGCTAAGAAAGATCCGGCCGACGTCGCGCGCGCGTTCCTGACGCAGCACGGCTTCGCGTGAGCGGCGGCGGGGCGCCCGTCCGGATCGCGAACCTGGTCGTCACCTATCCCGGCAGTGACCGGCGCGCGGTCGACGACGTCTCGCTCGATGCGGCGGCGGGCGAACTCGTCGTGCTGCTGGGGCCGTCGGGTTGCGGCAAGAGCACGCTGCTGCGCACGATCAACCGGCTGGTCGTGCCCGATTCCGGAACCGTCACGATCGACGGGGAAGACGTCGCGGGCTCGAGCGCCGAGACGTTGCGGCGCGGCATCGGGTACGTGATCCAAGCGGTCGGACTCTTCCCGCACATGAGCGTGGGGCGCAACATCGGCATCGTTCCCGAACTGCTCGGGTGGGAGCGGGCGCAAGTCGACGCGCGGATCGACGAGTTGCTCGCACTCGTGCAGCTGGATCCGGCCCGTTACCGAACGCGCTTGCCGCGCGAACTCTCCGGCGGCGAACAACAGCGGGTCGGCGTCGCGCGCGCGATCGCGGCCCGGCCGCGGGTGCTGTTGATGGACGAGCCCTTCGGCGCGGTCGACGCCGTGGTGCGCGCGGCGCTCCAAGACGAGACGCTGCGCATCCATCGCGCGCTCGGCACGACGATCTTCTTCGTGACGCACGACGTGGACGAGGCGCTGCGAATGGCCGATCGCATCGTGATCATGAGCGCCGGCACCATCGTGCAAGCCGATACGCCGCTGCGATTGCTCGCGAATCCCGCGACCCCGTACGTCGACCGTCTGCTCGACGCGCACGACGCGGTGCGCCGCCTGCAATTGATGCCGGTCCGCGAAGCGATGGCGCCGCCGGGCGCCGGCCCGATGCCGACGCAGGGCGCGATCGACGGTGCGCGCACGCTCCGCGAGGCGCTCTCCGCTTTTCTGGAAGGCGCCGATACGCTCGCCGTCACCGACGCGGATCGCCCGATCGGCACGCTCGCCTTCGACGACGTGCGGCGCGCGATCGCGAGCACGGAAGCGTCGACCCGGGCGTGAGCTATCTGCTGCGGCATCCGGGCGAGGTCGGGTTACGTTTGCTGCAGCACCTCGAACTCGTGGCGATCGCGATCGGAATCGCGTTCGCACTCGCGCTTCCGCTCGGGACGCTCGCCGCGCGGAACGCCCGCGTGCGCGGACCCTTGCTCGGTTTTCTCGGCGCGCTCTATACGTTGCCGAGCCTCGCCGTGTTCGGGTATCTCGTCCCTTATTTCGGACTCGGACTCGTTACGACGGAGATCGCGCTCGTCGCGTACGCGCAGATGATTCTCGTGCGCAACGTTACGCTCGGGATCTCGGGCGTTCCCGCGGCGATGCGGGAGGCCGCGCTCGGACTCGGGATGACGCCGTGGCAAACCTATTGGCGCGTCGAGATTCCGCAAGCGTTGCCGGTGATCGTCGGCGGCGTTCGACTCGCGACCGTCGCGACGGTTTCGATCGCGACGCTCGCCGGCAAGATCGACGCGGGCGGCCTCGGAGCGCTCCTCTTCGCCGGTCTCGACAACGACGACTCCAACCGCATCATCGCCGGCTCCGTCGCCGCCGCCGCACTCGCCATCGGCGCCGACCTCGCACTGCGCGGCGTCGAACGGCTCGCAATCGGACGGTCGCGTTGAGTTCCTCGATAAGCTCGGGGTGACGAGGCGGAACAAGCCCCACCCCTCGGTAGGAGAAGAGATGACGACAACGTTACAAGGAACCGCCGTCCTCGTCACGGGCGCGAGTTCGGGAATCGGCGAGGCGACCGCGCTCCTTTTCGCGCAGCACGGCGCGAGCGTCGCGATCGCGGCGCGCCGCAAAGATCGCTTGGACGAGCTTGCGAAGAAAATCGAGGCGGCCGGCGGGAAAGCGCATGCGATCGAGGCCGACGTCACGCGCAAGGATAACGCGCAAAAAGCCGTCGACGAAACCGTCGCGGCATTCGGCCGGCTCGACACGCTCGTGAACAACGCAGGCGTCATGCTCCTCGGACCGATCGTGGACGCGGATCCGGCCGAGTGGGACCGCATGATCTCACTCAACGTGCAGGGGTTGCTCTATTGCACGAACGCCGCGCTCCCGCACCTGCTGAGGGCCGCAGAATCCGAGCCGCGGCGCGTCGCGGATATCGTCAACATCAGCTCGGTCGCCGGCCGCGTCGCGCGTGCCGGCAGCGGGGTCTACAACGCCTCCAAGTTTGCCGTCGGGGCCTTCAGCGAATCGTTACGCTACGAGATTACGAAGCGTCACGTCCGCGTATCGCTCGTCGAACCGGGCGCCGTCGTGACCGAACTCTCCAGCCACAACCGGCCGGAGATCCGAGAGATGATCGCCCAGCGCTTCCAAAGCGCCGAGCGTCTCCAAGCCGAAGACATCGCGGACGCGATCGCCTACATCGTAACCCGCGCCCGCCACATCGCGATCAACGAGATCCTCGTGCGACCGACCGAACAGGAACTGTAGCGGCTCCTCAGCGCGGCGCCGCCGCCCGTACGAGGCCGCCGAAGAGCGCTGCGGTGGCGGCGTCCTCGAGCAGTTCCTCCGGATGCCACTGCACCGCGAAGAAGAACGGGTGATCGAACGTCGCCTCCGCGGCCTCGATGACGCCGTCGGGCGTCCGGCCCACCACGGTGAGCCCGGTCGCGATCTCGCGCACGGCTTGGTGGTGCATCGAGTTCGCCGGAATCGGCTCCGTTCCGAGCAGCGCCGCGAGCTTGCTCCCCGGCTCGAGCGCGACCTCATGATGGGGCGCGTGTTCGGTGCGGTCGAGGCCGAGTTCGTTCACCTGCCGGTGTTCGAGCGTATACGCGCTGCCCAGTTCTTCGCGCAAATCTTCGATCAACGTTCCGCCGAACGCGACGTTTGCGATCTGCAGTCCGCGGCAGATACCGAGCGTCGGCATCCCGCGGTCGCGCGTCTCGCGCAACAACGCCGTCTCGAACGCATCGCGGTCGGCACGGTATCTGCCGGCCTCGGAACGCGCGTGTTCGAGCCGGCCGCCGTAGCGCTTGGGATCGACGTCGACGCCGCCCGTCACGAGAATGCCGTGCAGCGTCGCGAGCAACTCGTCCAGGTTCGCGACGTCGTTCGCCAAAAGCACGGGTTCGCCGCCGAAATGTCGCACCGCGCGCACGTACGGCATCACGTGATCGTCGACGTTTCCCTTGGCATCGTAGGCCTGCGACGACGTTATTCCGATTTTGACCACGCGCGTCTCTTCGCGCAGCTCCGGCTCGCGGCCCTGGCCCCTTGCCGATCTCCCCCGTCTCGTCACCCAATGACGTAGGCGAACTCGATGAGCTCAGAGTGCGAGGGGCCTACTGAATGACGAGCAGGTTCACCGCGAATCGGCGTTCGGCGTCCGTCCACGAGCGTGCGACGCGGAAACCGCTACGTTCCGCAAGCCGCTCGATGTCCCGGGCGTCGAACTTGAACGACGACTCCGTGTGGATCGTTTCCGCAGCGGAGAAGCGCACGTGGAGTCCGAGGCCTTCGATCGGGACGGTCATGCCGCGCTGCGCCACGAGATACGAATCGACGCTGCCGCGCCGTGCATCGTAGCGCGCGGCGAACGAGAACGCGTCGAGATCGAACCGTCCGCCGAGTTCCCGGTTGATCCGCGCGAGGACGTTCTTGTCGAATGCGGCCGTCACGCCGGTCGCGTCGTTGTAGGCGCGCTCGAGGGTGGACGTATCCTTCTTGAGATCGGCCCCGAGCAGCAGCGCGTCGCCGGGTTTGAACGACGCCGACATCGCAGACAACAACGCGACGGCGTCGTCGGGTTTGTAGTTGCCGATGTTGGAGCCCAGGAACATCGCGAGCACGCGTTGCGAGGTCCGCAACCGCGCGCTCGCGAGCACTTCGACGTAATCGCTCGCATACGCGGCCACGCGCAGCCGTTCGAATTCGCCGGTCAGCGCGTTCGCCGAGGCGACGAGCGCGCTCTCCGAAATGTCGATCGGGTGGTAGTCGAGCGCCGGCTGCACGTCGAGCGCCGCGCCGATCAAGAGGCGCGTCTTGCGCGCGCTGCCGCTTCCGAATTCCACGAGTTCGAGCGGTCCGTCGACGGCGGCAACCATTTCGGGCGCATAGCGTTCCAAGATTTCGGTTTCCGCGCGCGTGAGGTAGTATTCGGGAAGCTCGCAAATCGCTTCGAAGAGCGCCGAGCCGAGCGCGTCGTAAAAATATTTCGGAGCCAGGTACTTCTTTTCGGCCGTCAAACCGGCGCGAACGTCGTCCGCGAACGACGCCGCCAGCATGGGTCTGGGCGACCGGTAAAGGTAAAATCGCTCGCCGACCTGAGTAAGGGCTTGATACTCGCGTTCCGGAACGATCACGCTGCTCTGCACCCCCTAAGGAGTCTCGCTTGCCAACCAAGGATCTCACGATCGACGTCGGCGGAAGTTCGATGCCGAGCTACCTGTCCCGCCCCGACGGCGAAGACCCCAAACCCGCCGTCATCGTGCTGCAAGAAATCTTCGGCGTGAACGCCGAGGTGAAACGGATCGCCGACCTCTTTGCATCGGCCGGCTACGTGGCACTCGCCATCAACTATTATCATCGCACGCATCCGAACCTTAACGAGCCGTATACCCAAGAAGGTCTCCAACACGGCTTCGCCGCCGCAGGACAAGTTTCGAAGGCCTCGCTTCGGGCCGACGTGGCCGCCGCCATCGCGTGGCTCGACGCCCAGCCCTTCGTCGCAAGCGGCAAGATCGCGACGGTCGGGTTCTGCTTCGGCGGCACGGCCGCATTCACGACGGCGACGCTGCCCGGCCTCAAGGCGGCGATTCCGTTCTACGGCGGCCACATCGCTGCGAACCTTCCCAACGGCGATCCGGCACCGCTGGCCGACATCGGCGACATCAACATCCCGCTCTTGCTCTTCTTCGGCGGCAAGGACGACTTCATTCCGGCCGAAGCGGTCGCGAGCATCGAAGCGGCCTTGACCGCGGCGCACAAGCCGCACGAAATCGTGACCTACCCGAACGTCGGGCACGCGTTCTTCCGCGAGAGTTCCGCAGCCCTCGGAGAATCGTCGGAAGTCGCGGACGCCTGGCACAAGGTCCAAGACTTCCTAGGGAAGGCGCTGGCCTAACCGCCACGCGATGAACCCCCAGCGGTCGATGAGTTCCGCGACGACCTTGTCGCGGGGCTTGCCCGCGCCGTGGCCCGCGTTCTGTTCGACGTAGAGCAGAATCGGCGCCTCGCCGCTCGTCGCGGCCGCCAGACGCGCGGCGAACTTTTTCGCGTGCATCGGATCGACGCGCCCGTCGGCCTCGGCCGTCTCGACGAAGGTCGCCGGATACGCGACGCCGTCCCGCACGTTGTGGTACGGCGAGTACGCGCCCAGGAAGGCCGCATCGCGCGGATCGTCCGGGTCGCCGTACTCGGGGATCCAGAGGCGGCCGATCGGAAAGAGATGGTAGCGCAGCATGTCCGCGAGCGGCACGGCGCACACGACGGCGCTCGCGAGTTCCGGGCGCTGCGTCGCGAACGCGGCCACCAGCAAGCCGCCGTTACTGCCGCCGTAGACGGCGATCCGCGCGGGATCGGCGATACCGCTCGACCCGAGATACTCGGCCGCCGCGATGAAGTCGTCGAAGACGTTCTGCTTGCGTTCCCGCATGCCGGCCCGGTGCCAGGCGTCGCCGAACTCCCCGCCGCCGCGCAGGTTCGCGATCGCGTACACGCCGCCGGCCTCGAGCCAGGGGACGATGCCGGCCGTGAATTCGGGGATCAGCGAGATGTCGAACCCGCCGTACCCGTAGAGGACTGCCGCGGCCGTCCCGTCGCGGTGAACGTCGTGCCGCGCGAGCACCCACATCGGCACCCGCGTGCCGTCGCGCGAGACGAACCACTCCTGCTCGACGCGATAGGCGGCCGCATCGATCGGCGCACGCGCGCGCTCCCAGACCGCGCAGGCGACCGGCGAATTTTCCGCGGCGACGAACCGTAGTGCCGCGGGCGGCTCGAGAAACGAGGCGCCGAGCACGAAGAACGCGTCGCTTCGCTCGTCCGCCGTGATGGCGAGGACGCTGCGGTCGCCGAGATCCCCGAGCACCTCCAGCGTTCCGTCGCGGCGGCGGAGCCGGAGGACCGAACGTACGTCTTCGAGCGTATGCAGCACGAGCCCGGCCCGGGTGAGCGCGAACCCGTCGAGGGCGCCGCGGCCTTCGGCGACGACCTCGCGCCACGCGTCCCGCTCGAGTCGCGCCGGGTCGACGGCGAAGACGCGAAAGCGGGGTGCCCCGTCGTTCGTGCGGACGAAGATCGTTTCGTCGCCCGGCACCACGTCATACACGGCGTCGCGGCCCACGGCCAGCGGAGCGAACCGGAGCGGTCCGGGCAGGGACGTGTCCGCCAAGAAGACGTCGCTGCGCGCCCAGCCCGACCAGGCGCGGACCGACAGATAGCGGCCGCTCGCGCTGAGCGAGACCTCGAGCATGTCCTCGGCCGACCGGCCGTCGCCGAAGAGCCGCGCGTCCGACGCCCAGGGCGTTCCGAGCACGTGCAGATAGACCCGCGAATCGTAGTTGCCGCCCGGCGGGAACCGCGTGTAGTAGAAACCGCTCTCATCGGGGAGCCAGCCGAGGCTGCAGTAGCGCGTGTCGGGGATCGAATCGTCTAGCCGCGCCCCGCCGGCCGTCCGGACGATCGCAAGCGTGCTCCGCTCGTCCCCGCTCTGCGAGAGGCCGAACGCCACGAACGTCCCGAGCGGGCTTGCGTACCACCAGTCCAGGGCGGTCAAGCCCGAGGGGTCGAGCGCCGCCGGGTCCACGAGCGGGCGGACCGCGCCGTCGTGGTTGACGTAGAGCGTCGCTTGGCTCGACCGGCCTCGCCGTGCGGTGAAGAACGTGAACGCGCCGCGCTCGATCGGGACCCCGAGCGAATCGACCGAGAGCAGCTCCTCGAAGCGTCGCGCGAGCGCGGCGCGCCCGGGCAAAGCGTCGAGGACGGCGCGCGTGCGCGCATTCTGCGCAGCCGTCCATGCCACGGTCGCGGGGTCGGCCGCGTTCTCGAGGGCCCGGAAGGGATCGCCGGGCGCATCGACGCTCATCGAACGGCCCTTCGCTCGCGCAGATTGCGCAGACCCGTCGCATCGGCCTCGATCCTCGCCCAGCGGTCGTAGATGTCGTCGATGTACGCGTGGGTCTCGGCGTACGGCGGGACGCCATGATAGTAGGCGACGGTGCCGGGGCCGGCGTCGTAGGCGGCGAGCGCCGCGGCGTACGGGTCGGGGAAGACGCCGTCGTACGCGTTCACGTAGCGGCCGAGGAGCGCCGCGGAGGCTCCCATCGCCGCAGCCCAGTCGAAGGGGTCCACGCCTTCGTCCGCCGCCGTGTCCAAGGTGAATTGGGCGATCCCGACCGCGCCCGCGGGCGACAGGGCGTCGGGCGAAAAGCCCGACTCCTGCAGGAGGACGGCCGCGAAGAAATCGGGGTCGAGCCGGTGCCGGCGCGCCGACGCATCGGCCCGAACCGTGAAGACCAGCGCGTCGAAGGGATCGAGGCGATGGTTACTGCGCACGACCGAATGCACCACCGCGAGCGTTGAACCGGCCGCCCGCGGGGTATCGTAAAGGAGTCGCAACCCGCGCAGCTCCTCGGCCGGTAACGGCACGCGCCAACTCTGCGCACGATCTTCGAGGGTTTCCACCTGGACCGCTTCGCGCACGTATGCCGTCGCGAGCGGATGACGAATCAAAACGGTCCTGAGGCCGCGTTCGCAACCGCACGCGAGCGACGCGGCGAGCACGCTCGCCGCAATGCGCGCGGGAAGGTACAAACGCTCGGCTAGCCCAAGAGCGTATCGAAAAGGCACGATCATGAAAAGAATTCGGGGTTTCGTAGGTTTCGTATGAAGGCGGCGGCGTGGTGATGTTTTTCGTTTCGCTCGTCATCGTGTTGGTCGTGGGCGACCTCGCGTCGACGTTCCTCTATCACGTGCCGCAGCATCTGTGGTTCAAGTTGCATCTTCGCACGCATCACGATCGCAGCCGCTCGTTTTGGGATCACGCGGTGATCTCCAAGGACCCGGAAGTCCTGCTCGACGGCATCCTCGGAGCGCTTCCTTACGTTGCGATCGCAGCGCCGCTCTGTTTCCTCGGACCGTGGTCGGCCGCCGGCGCCGTGCTCGGGCTGCTCCTCGGGCAGTTCCACGTGTGGTGGCGCCATACGACCGATCTCGGCTGGGTCAGCCCGCCGTGGCTCGTTCGCGTCTGCCGCGCTTTGCAAATCGTTCTCCCCGAGGATCACGACGGCCACCACCGGAATCCCGACATCGAGTTCGGCGATATCTTTCGGTTTTACGATGCTCCCGCACGGGCGATGCTGACCTCCGTTCGCACGATGCAACGGCGCCGGCGCAACGCACTACGGCGCTTGCAGCGTATCCGTGCCGTGCGTTCGCTGCGGTCCACGCAGCGTGCGTAGTTAAGCAGAGGGTTGATGACCAAGCGCGTCCTGTTATTGATTTCGGATACCGGCGGCGGTCACCGCAGCGCAGCGAACGCCATCGTCGCCGCACTCGACGAGGTCGACATCGGGCCGCACGGCGAGACGCTCCACCTCGAACATCGCATCGAAGACGTCGCCTCTCATTGTAGCTTTCCACTCTCGCAACTGGGGCCCGCGTATAGTGCGGCCCTTCGTTTCGCTCCGCCGATTTACGGCGCGCTGTATCACGCGACCAACGGCCGTCGCCGCTTTCGCAGCGTGATTCGTTTTTGCGAACCGCTCTATCGCGAACGTCTGCGCGACCTCTTCACCTCGTACAAACCGGACGTCATCGTCTCGGTGCATCCGCTGCTCAATCACGCGGCTCTGCGCGCCCGGGCGGACGCGGACATGATGGAGGTTCCCATCGTCACGGTCGTCACGGATCTCGGACGCGTGCACGAGGGGTGGCTCGTTCCCGAAGTGGACGCCGTCGTCGTCCCGGCGCGCGAAGTCTATCAGCGCGCCAAGGATCGCGGCGTGCCGGTCGGGCGAATCTATCATCTCGGTCATCCGGTCCATCCGAAGTTCGAAACGGTCTCCGATACGAAGTTGCAGATCCGCGCCCAGCTCGGCCTTCCGGCCGAGAAGACGATCGCGCTGCTGATGGCGGGCGGCGAAGGCGGCGGCAAGCTCTTGCCGACGACGCTCGCGCTCGCCAAGTCGAAGCTGCCGTTGCACCTCGTCGTCGTGACCGGCCGCAACAAGGCGCTCCGCGCGAAACTGAGCGAACTCGCACCCTCGCTGCCGACGCCGATGACGATCCTCGGGTATTGCGACAACGTTCCGGAGCTGATGCGCGCGGCCGACCTGCTCGTGACCAAAGCGGGCCCCGGCGCGATCGCGGAAGCGAGCCTCGCCGAAGTGCCGGTCGTCGTGTACGACTTCATTCCGGGTCAAGAATACGGCAACCTCAAGTACGTCGAGACCAACGGCATCGGCGTCGTGGCGCTCACGGCTACCGACGTCGTCCGCTCGACGCGCCGCATCGTGGCGAACCTCGAACGCCTGCAGACGATGCGCGACCGTCAGGCCTCCGTGGCGCCGCGCGGCAGTTCGAAGCGCATCGCCGAACTGATCGCCAACCTCTCGTGCGGCGAACTCACGGACGCGCCGCCGCTCAAACCGCTGGTAGTCGCCGCGATTTAAAGCGCCCCTTCGCTAAATTTCGTCGCCGCGGAAGATCGTCGACGGAGACTCAGGCTTTGGCGGTGAGGCCGCCGCGCCGCGCCATGGTCGCCGCGCCGATCGCGCCGGCATCGTTGCCGAGCGTCGCCGTCACGATCTTGGTCTTGCCGCGCGGCACCATCGTCGTATATTCATCGACTTTGGGGCCGAGCGCATCGAGCATGAAGGTTCCCGCGCTCGCGACGCCGCCGCCGAGCGCGATCATCTGCGGGTTCACGAATGCGATCACGTTCGCGATCCCGCGGGCGAGATCGTCGATGTAGCGCGTCCACGCCGCGAGGCCGTGCGGGTCGCCCGCCTCCGCGGCCCTGCGAATCGATTTCGAGCCGAGTTTCTCGGGCTTCCCGCTCACGAGCGTGCTGCGCGGAAACGAGTGCGCGAGCGCGAGCGCGTGCCGGATGAGGCCCGTTCCGGACGCCTGCGCTTCGAAGCAGCCCGTCTTGCCGCAGCCGCAGATGAAGCCGTCCGTCGCGCGAATCTGATGGTGTCCGATTTCGCCCGCGCCCGCACTCTGTCCGAGAATCAACGTGCCGCCCGCGACGATCCCGCCGCCGATTCCGGTGCCGAGCGTCAATAACACGAAATCTTGCGTGCCCGCTCCCGTGCCGAACGTATATTCGCCGAGCGTCGCGCAGCGCGCGTCGTTGCCGATGAGCACCGGCACGCCGAGCCGCTCGTGCAATTTCTGGCCCAGCGGAACGTTACGCCAATTGAAATTGGGCGAATATTCGACGACGCCCGTGGCGGGATCGATGTTCCCCGGCGAGCCGAGCCCGATACTCGCGATCTCCACGTGCTTGGAACGGACCTCATCCACGGCTTTCTCGATGAGGCCGGTGACCACGTCGGGATCGTGATCGACGATATCTTGTTCTCCCCGCTCGCGAATCGCGCCCGACTCGTCGACGAGCGCCGCCAGCACGTGAGAACCGCCGAGATCAATACCGATCGTCGCTTGTGACACGCGAAGCCCTTCGCGCCCGGCCGACCGCCACCTCGCCGCCGAACGGTCTCCCGCCGCGCCGAAGCGAACGCAACACCGATGACGATCGCTCCCGCGCAAGACCTCATCGACGACGTGATCGCGCTCCGGCGCGACCTGCACGCGCACCCGGAACTCGGCTTCGAAGAGGTTCGCACGGCCGACATCGTCGCCGTGCGCTTGCGCGGGCTCGGATACGAGGTGCACGAACGGATCGCCGTGACGGGCGTGGCCGGAATCCTGCGCGGGCAGCGTCCCGGTAAAACGGTGATGTTGCGCGCCGACATGGATGCGCTGCCGTTGCCGGAGGAAACCGGCAAAGCGTTCGCGTCGCGCAACGCGGGAATCATGCACGCCTGCGGGCACGACGGACACGTCGCGATGCTGCTCGGCGCCGCGCGCCTGATCGCCGAACGCGCGGCGGACCTCGCCGGCACGATCGTGCTGTGCTTCCAACCGGCCGAAGAAGGCAAGGGCGGCGCGCAATTGATGGTCGAGGAAGGCCTGATCGAACGCTTCGGCGTGGAGCGCGCTTACGGCTTACATCTCTTCTCGCAGTTGGAAACGGGCCTGCTCGGCTTTCGCGAAGGACCCTTCTATGCGTCGAGCGATTCGATCGAGATTCGCATCGACGGATTCGGCGGGCACGGCGCCGCGCCGCACCTTTCGATCGATCCGATCCTCGTCGCCGCCGAGTTCGTCGCATCGGTGCAGAAGGTCGTGAGCCGCCAGATCGATCCGATCGAACCTGCGGTCGTCACGATCGGTGCGTTCCACGGCGGCACGACGCACAACGTGATCCCCTCGAGCGTCACGCTGATGGGCACGGTGCGCGCGTTCGATCACGGCGTGCGCGCGCGCATGGCCGAGCGCATCGAACGCGTCCTCAAAGGCGTCTGCGACGCCTCGGGCGCGACGTACGCGTTCGACTATCAATGGCGTTACCCGGTCACGTCGAACGACGTCGCGCAAACGCAATACGTGCGCGCGCTCGCGGAAACGACGTTCGGTGCCGGGCGCGTCGTCACGTCGGAGAAGCACATGGGCGCCGAAGACTTCTCGTTCTTTGCCGAGCGCGTCCCCGCGTGTTACTTCGTGCTCGGTTGCAGCGGCGATCCGAGCACGTCGTTTCCGCACCACCACGGTAAGTTCGATATCGACGAAGCCGCCCTCGCGACCGGCGTGCGCATCATGGCGGCGCTGGCCTTCGACGCGCCGCAAAACGCGCCGTAGCGTTGAGCAGCTACGGTTTCGCGACCGTATTCGCCGGATCGTTGTAAGCGCTATAGAGAAGCGTGAGTTCGTCGGCCTTGCAGCGCGTCGCGCGGTACGTTGCGGGATCGAAGTTACAGACTTCCTGCGTCCCGTTCTTGAACGTGTAGCCGAAGGTACCCACCCGTTTTCCATCCTGCGTTTGATCGGGCATCGGAACCAAGGGCGTGCCCGGATTGGCTTTGGCCGTGCGAATGAGGCCCGCGATATCGACGTCGAGGTTGTTGGACGCGGTCCCGGATTTTTGCCACTTCCGCTCCGAGAGCATCCAATAGTCGTGGCCGATGATCAGCGTCTTGACGGGCTTTCCGTCGAACTCGGTCGTCATCTGATACTTGTTCGGCGCGACCCAAACGCCGAGCGAGCGTACCGAACCGAGGACCGTCACGCGATACGACGTCACGCTACGGTAGGCGGCGAAAAGCTTCTCGCGGAGCGTGGAGGCGCTCGGTGCCGCGGGCGACGGCGACGCGGCGAACGCGGCAACCGCTAGCGCGAATCCGGCAAGCGCGCGCGTCCTTGATGATGTCGGCATCGAGTCGATCCCCCGGCGTGCTGAGTGACGTGCTTTTTCCCCAAACCGGCCCGCGCCCCCCGGCGGGAGCCGCGGGGGCCGGAGCGGGGCGCTCGCGAACGGTCCCGCATGGAGCAGACGATCGATCTCATCGCGCACGCGGCGCTGCGCGAGTTGCGAGCGTTCACGAAGAACACGCGCCAGCCGACGACGCTCGACCTGATGGACCTCGCGCCGATGGAACACGTCACCGAAATCGAGATTACCGAGGAACACGTCACGATCACGTACGACGAGAAGATCGCGCATCGCTATAATGCCAAAGAGATCTCGAAACGAGAATGGTCCTACAAATATAACGACGATCCGGAGTTCGTGAGGGCCATCGGCGCCGTGATCGATCTCGCGCGCAAACATCTGCGAGACATGCCCGAGAACGCGGCCTGCCCGCCGGGGTGCGCCGAGTGCTGCAGCGGCTACGAGCCGTTCGTGAGCCGTGCCGACGTCGCGCGCATCGCAGAACATTTCGGGATCTCGTACGAGACGGCACTCGAGGAGTACGTGGTCCAGCGCCCCTCGGCCGACGGTTTTTCGGTTGGATACCTCAAGAAAGTCACGGACGACATCGCGAGCAAGTGCGTGTTCCTCAAAGGTTCGATGTCGGGGCGTTACTACTGCGGCATCTACGCCGTCCGGCCGCACGATTGCGGTGCGTTCACCCCGATCGGTTGCGAGGACGTCGATACGTCGTTACGTCACGATCGCGCCTTCGTGCCGGGTGGCCCCTTCGTGCGCAAGGAGCGCCCCGGCAAGAAGAAAGTTCGCCGGTGACCGGACCCCTGGCGGCGCCGCAAACGCGCTACGACGCGCTCGTCGTCGGGGCGGGCCACAACGGTCTGGTCGCCGCGGCCTATCTCGCGCGGGCCGGCCGCTCCGTCCTCGTACTCGAGCGGCGCGACGTGCTCGGCGGCGCGGCCGTGAGCGAACCGGTCTGGCCGGGATGGACCGTCTCGACCGCATCCTACGTCTGCAGTCTCTTACACCCGCAGATCGTTGAAGACTTACGGCTCGGGGCGTACGGCTATCACGCCTACCGCAAGGATCCGGCGTCGTTTACGCCGCTGCTCGACGGGCGCTCGCTGCTGCTCTCGCGCGATCCGGCGGAGAATGCGGCGGAGATCGTCGCCTTCGAGCCGGACGACGTGTTCGGCTTCGAAGCGTTCGAGCGCGAAGCCACGCGTCTCGGCAGCGCGCTCTTCGACGCGTTCGAAGCGGAGGATCCGGCCACGCTGCGCTTCGACGACGCTGCGACCCGGACGTTCGCGGGTTCCGCCGCGACGCTCGTGGAGCGGTACGTGAAAACGCCAGCGCTGCAGGCGACGCTCGCCACCGACGGCTTGATCGGCACCTACGCGGGACCACGCGACGCGGGCACCGGCTACGTTCTCGCGCACCACTATGCGGGCCGCGCGCTCGGCACGCAGGGCGCGTGGGGCTACGTGCGCGGCGGCATGGGCAGCATCTCGCGCGCGCTCGCACTCGCCGCGCGCTTCGCCGGCTGCGAATTCCGCACGAACGCGACCGTCGGGCGCATCCTCGTCCGCGACGGCCGCGCGTATGGCGTCGCCCTCGCCGACGGCACCGAGTTCGAAGCCCCGATCGTCCTCTCGAACGCCGATCCGTACACGACGTTTCGCACGCTCGTCGATGCGGCCGATCTCCCGGCTGAGCTCGACGCGAAGGTGTCGCGCTGGCGCGACGAAGGCTGTTCGCTCAAGCTCAATCTCGCGCTCGGCGAGCTGCCCGACTTCACGTGCCGCCCGGGCAACGACGTCGCGCAACCGCACCATCGCGCCACGATCCACGTGGCACCGACCCTCGATTACTTGCAGCAGGCGCACGACGATGCGCGGCGGCTCGGCGCGTCACGCGAGCCGATGCTCGAATGCTTCATGCAGACGCCGACGGAGCCATCCTTAGCACCGCCCGGCAAGCAGCTCCTCTCCGTCTTCGCGCAATATTATCCGTACGACCGCCCCGACGGACCCTGGGACGATGCGAAGGTCGATGCCGCCGCGGATTCCATCATCGCGACCTTGGCCCGTTACGCACCGAATCTCCCGCGGGCGATCGAAGCGCGCCAAGTGCTGGCTCCGCCGGACCTCGAGGAACGTTTCGGCTTGCACCGTGGTCACATTTTTCACGGCGAATTGCTCCCGGGCCAAATTCTCGGTGACCGGTTTCCGGTACGCACGGCGATCGAGGGGTTGCTGCTTTGCGGCAGCGGTGCGTCGCCGGGTGGATGCGTGAGCGGAATCCCGGGTATACGTGCTGCACGAAGCGCCCTCGCAGGCGCGCTCCCCGTTATTTAGGAAAGATCCAATCTATGCTATCAAATAGAATTTTCATTGCGGGCGCCTTGGCGCTCGTCTTGGCGGCCCCGCTCGCCGCTCAAGCGAAGAAGCCGGATTCCAAAACCTTTCCGCTCGCCGCGCAAAATGCGTCGGGCGAAACGGGCTCCGTCACGTTGACGGCCGACGGCGCCAAGACAAAGGTCAGCGTCACGCTCAAAGGCGCTCCGGCCGCCGCACAACCCGCGCACATCCACCCCGGCACGTGCGCGAAACTCGATCCGGCTCCAAAGTACCCGCTCTCGAACGTCGTTGACGGAAAGTCCGAAACGACCGTCGACGCGCCGATCGCCTCGCTCGTCGGCGGGGGCTTTGCGGTCAACGTCCACAAGTCGACGACCGACCTCAAGGACTACGTGGCGTGCGGCGATCTGGCGAGCGCCGGCAGCATGATGAAAACCGACTCGATGAAGAGCGGTGCGATGCCCGCGGCGACGAGTTCGCCGTAACCACGGGCACTCGAGCCGTGTCGCGCGTCTCGCGTTTCGGCGAGGCCGACGAAGCCTCGCTACCGGACGACATCGCGTCCGTCTACGCGAAGAACCGCGAGCGCATCGGGTTCGTGCCGAACGTGTTCCGGGCGTACGCGCGCCGTCCGGAGCATTTTCGTGCGTTCATGCAATACCACGACGTTTTGATGAAGGGCGACGGCGGGCTCAGCCGCGCCGAACGCGAGGCGATCGTCGTCGCCGTTTCGTCCGAAAACGCGTGCCAGTATTGCGTGACCGCGCACGGGGCGGCGCTCCGCATCCTCGGCAAAGATCCGGTCTTGGCCGAGCAGATCGCCGTCAATTGGCGAACCGCAGACTTGACGCCGCGGCTACGCGTCATGCTCTCCTTCGCGTCGCGCGTCAACGAGCCGGGCTTTGCGGCGGACGACGACGAGATCGCGGCGCTACGTTCCGCCGGCTTCAGCGACGACGACGTTTGGGACATCGCCGCGATTGCGGCGTTCTTCGGTTTCTCGAACCGGATGGCGGGCGCACTCGACATGCGCCCCAATGAAGAGTTCTACGCGATGGGGCGCTAATCGCCCCACGCGCATCACGCCGCGACGGCGAAGTCCGCCGTTTCGAGTTCTTCGCGCAGGCGCCGTTTCGCCCGCGAGATATAAGTCTTGACCGTGCCGATCGGGATCTCGAGTTCGACCGCGATCTCGCGATACCGCAACCCGCCGATGTAGTAGAGTTCGAGAACGTCGCGATACTTCGCCGGTAATGCATCGAGCGCGCTGTGGACGCGCATCGCATCGTCGTTGCGGAGCGCGATGTCCTCGGGACTCGGCGCCGCGTCGGCCCCGAGTTCGGCCGGCAAGACGGCCGCCGTCCGGCGCCGGCGGCGAATCGAATCGAGCGAGGCGTTGCGAGCGATCACGAAGAGCCAGCGCGCGAAGGGACGGTCCGGCCGGAACTCGCCGATGCGGCGATACGCGCGCATGAACGAATCCTGAGCGATGTCGTTGGCCTCGTCGGCATCGTGGGTCATCCGGTAGGCCAGGCGCACGACGGGAGCGCGGTAGCGCCCGACGAGCACCCCGAACGCATCGTCGGATCCGGCTTGCGCCGCGTTGACGAGCGTGCTGTCGGCGGCGTCGGTCGCGATCACGGCGCCCCCGCGGCACGGCGGCCCGAACCCGCCGGCATGCGCCGGTGAGCTGCTAAGAGCGACAATATCAGGCCGTCGACGATGAAGGCGACCAGGGTAACGAGCGCGGCGATCCAAAGTCCGCCATCGCTCCGGCCCGCGAAGAAGAAGGCTGCGAGCACGCCGGCCAAGGCAGGATTCAGTCGCATGAGGCGCAAGGCGGCGCGCTCAAGCGTACGCTGCTCTCCAGACGATCGAAGTAGTCGCCGAACGGCTCCACGGGCGAGAGAAGTCTCCAGACCCATCGGACGATTCCAGGCCGTTCGCTTTCGCGTTCCATTTGCACGGCAGACCCCTTTGAAACTTTACTTGGTGAACTATTTACTTTATATCACCAACTATAGGTCAAATCAATAGCTTGCCAACGGAACTTTTCTGAGGTACCATAATCAAGTGATGTCCGACCCCAACGAGACGAACCTTCCCGACAGCCCGGGCGTGCGCGCGTGGGATCTCATGTCACAGATTTGGAGAAGCTGCAAGCCCTATATCGAAGAAGTCGCTTCTTCCGTATCGATGACCCCGCAGCAGCTCTTGGCGCTCAAGGTCATGGGCGAGCACGGTACGATGGCGATGAGCGAACTCGCGATCCACCTCGGATGTGATGCGTCCAACGTGACGTCCATCGTCGATAAGCTCGAAAAACGCGGGATCGTCGAGCGGCGTAACGCCGAGCACGATCGCCGGGTCAAGTCGCTCGTCGTGACCCCGGAGGGCCAACAACTCTTCGAAGTCGTGAAAACGCGCTTTCTGCAGCCGCCTCCCGCTATCGGGGGGCTGGCAACCGAAGACCAGGAAGAACTTTGCGCGATCTTCACGCGTGCGTTGGCGTCGATGTACGAGCTCGCCGCGCGCCGCTTCGCCGCTTCGCCGCTCGCAACGACTCGGCCGGGGCCCACGCTACCGGCCCGCGAGGATCTTCGCGTAGTGCGCGGCATCGACGTTCCCGCCGCTGAGGATCACGCCGACCCGCGCACCCCCGGCGTCCACTCGGCCGGCTAGGAGCGCCGCGAGCGCGCTCGCGCCGCTCGGCTCCACCACGAGCTTAAGGCGCTCGAACGCGAAGCGCATCGCGTCGCGCAGTTCGTCGTCGCTGACCGTTACGATGCCGGCGCAGAGCCGTCGCACGATCGGGAACGTCAACGCGCCCGGAGCGGTCGTGCGCTGACCGTCCGCGATGGTGTCGGGCACCGGGATCTCGACGCGCTCGCCGCGCGCGAACGACCGGGCGAAGTCGTCGCCGGCCGCGGGCTCCACGCCGAAGATCGCGATGCCGGGCCGAAGCGCCGTCGCGGCGAGCGCGCATCCCGCGAGCAGACCGCCGCCCCCCGTGCAGACCAGCAGCAGATCGAGGTCGGGAACGTCTTCGAGGAGCTCGAGCGCGACCGTGCCTTGGCCCGCGACGATGGCCGGATCGTCGAACGGCGGGACGAGCGTCGCCCCGCGCTCGGCTGCAAGATCGGCCGCAAGCGACCCGCGATCCATCGAGTTCCGATCGTAAAAGATGACCTCCGCGCCGTATTCGCGCGTCGCGGCGACCTTCGCGGCGGGCGCATCCTCGGGCATCACGATCGTCGCGGGGACGCCGAGGAGGCGTGCCGCGAGCGCCACGCCCTGCGCGTGGTTGCCGCTCGAGAACGCGACGACGCCCGCCGCCCGGGCTTCCGGCGAGAGCTGCGCGATACGATTGTACGCGCCGCGGAACTTGAACGCGCCCATGCGTTGCAGGTTCTCGCACTTGAGGAAGGCGGTCGCGCCCGTCCGCGCGTCGAGCGTGCGCGATGTGACGACGGGCGTCCGGTGGGCGATGCCGGCTAGCCGGCGCGCCGCCCTGCAAACGTCCTCGAAGTCCGGCTCGGCGACCGGCGCGATCATTGGGGGCTGGGCGGCGTGTGCACGTCGAACTTCGCGATCTTTCCGTCGGCGTCGACGGTCAGTTCCTCGGAGAGGTCGCCCTTCTCGAAGTGCGCGACGAATCGGTGGTAGCCGTCCGGCGAACCGGAGGGCGTGTCTTCCTTGACGCCCTTGAACGCGCCCTCGTCGTTGACGAAGTTCGAGAGCGCACCGACCTTCGCGCGATTCTCGAGCTCCGGGCGGCGTAGCGCGTTGAACTCGTTTTCAACGGGCCGCATGTCGTTGTTGACCAACGCCTTCGTGACGTCGTCGGCGAGATGCTCGTAATGGTTCGCGTGATGGAACAAGCGATAGACCAAGAGCAGGAGCACGAGGACGATCGCCGCGACGAGCGGCGCGCGCAGGTTGCTCTTGCGGACGGCGGTTCCGGGCGTTCCAGGCGTGACGTTCGTCAAGATCGGTTTCATGTGGCGGCCTCCATGGTCCGCGCCGCGTCTTCGAATGAGAGGAAGCGCAGTGAAGCGTTCCATTCCTCCGCGAGGCGCATGCTCCACTCGCTCTCGAAGAGCGCGATGGGGTTACCCGCACCGTCCTCAACGAGTTTCGCGTTGGACGGCCACGTGGCCGATGCAATCGCCGCCGCGTCGCCGGTAACGCGCCGCGCGAGCGAAAACGGCAAGCGGTAGAATTCCGTCTTCACGTTGTATTCCGCCGCCAGGCGGTACTTCGCGACTTCGAATTGTAACTCGCCGACCGCGGCGAAGATCGGTTCGCTGCGTACCTGACCCGCCGCGTGGAAGACTTGAATGGCGCCCTCCTCGGCCAGCTGCGCGACGCCCTTTTGGAACGATTTGTACGCCCCCGTATCGATATTGCGCACGCTTGCGAAGTGTTCGGGGGCGAACGACGGGATGCGATCGTACGCGACCGGACTCCCCGTACAGAGCGTGTCGCCGATCGAAAAATTCCCGGGATTGGCGAGGCCCACCACGTCGCCCGCATACGCCTCGTCGACGACTTCCCGGTCGCTCGCGAAGAGTTTCATCGCGCGCGTGACGCGCACGTCTTTCCCGGTGCGCACGTTGCGCACGGTCATGTCGCGCTCGAACTTGCCGCTGCAGACGCGCAGAAACGCGATCCGGTCCCGATGCCGCGGATCCATGTTCGCCTGAATCTTGAACACGAAGCCCGAGAATTGATCGGACGCGGGCGACACGGGTTCCGGTACCGCATCGCCCGCATGCAAGGCGAGGCGCGCGCGCGGCGCCGGCGCCATGTCGACGAAGCCGTCGAGAAAGAGCGCGACGCCGAAATTCGTGACCGCACTTCCGAAGAAAACCGGCGTCGCCTCACCCGACATCAGCGCCGCGCGGTCGAACGCCGTACCCGCGCCTTCGAGCAGGTCGAGACCATCGCGAAATTCGCGGTACGTCCCTTCGTCCGTGAGTGCCGCGAACTGCGGATCGTCGAGATCGGTCACGCGGACCGGCGCCCGTTTCGCGCCGTGCTGCGTGCGTTCGAAGAGATGCACGTCGCGCGTGCGCCGGTCGTACACGCCGCGGAACGAGGGGCCGCTGCCGATCGGCCAATTGATCGGATACGTCGCGATCCCGAGCACCTTCTCGAGTTCGTCGAGCAATTCGAGCGGATCGCGGCTCGGGCGGTCCATTTTATTGATGAAGGTGAAGAGCGGTATGCGCCGCGCGCGGCAGATCGCAAAAAGCTTTTTCGTCTGCGGTTCCACGCCTTTGGCCGCATCGATCAGCATCACGGCGCTGTCGGCAGCCAGGAGCGTGCGATAGGTATCTTCGCCGAAGTCCTGGTGGCCCGGCGTATCGAGCAGGTTGATCGTGTGGCCGCGGTACGGAAACTGCAGCACCGTGGACGTGATCGAGATGCCGCGCTCCCGCTCGAGTTCCATCCAATCCGAGGTCGCGGCGCGCGCGCGGCGGCGCGCAGAAACCTGGCCCGCGGTGTTGATCGCGCCGCCGTACAGCAGCAGTTTTTCCGTGAGCGTGGTCTTGCCGGCGTCGGGGTGCGAGATGATGGCGAACGTTCGCCGCTTCTCGACCTCTTCTGCGATGGCGGAATCCGGGGAAGTCATCACCCGTACGAGTATACGCCCCGCCACAAAGGCTGCGCCTCAGGGCCTTCCGGACGGGCGGGGCGGCACGAACGCGGGGAGCGCGCCGCTGCGCAGGGCGTAAACCCGAAGCTCCTCGCGGGCGCCGTCGCGTTGATCGAGGACGACGTGCGCTCCCGCGATGTAGAATCGCGCGGGCGCCGGGACCACGAACCGGTCGGCGCCGCGCCGCAGGGCGGCCGCGTCGCCGCGGATCGTCAACGTACAGTCGGCCGTGCGCAGCACGGCGCCGTCCGGGACCCGCTTTGCCGCCGGCGACAGGTGCGCGCGCGCGAACGCCGGACGCCCGGCGAAACTCGCCCGTTGCCGGAAACACTCGGGGACGACGGAAAGCGCCCAGGGCGCCGCACCGGCAAAGGCTCCCGCGGCTCGGTCGGCGGGCGCGAGTTCGCCCGGTCCCGTGCGCCCGCGACCGCTCACGGCGTGGTCGGGCCGGTCCGTGGAGGGCGGGCGGGGTAGCGCGAGCAGGACGAGGATCGCGCCAAATACGATCGCGCACGAAAGAGCGACGTAACGCAGCACTAGGCGCCGGGCCGGTCCGGTCCCGTCACCCGGAGCCTCTCGAAGGGTGCCCGGCAGCGAACACGATCATCGAAGCCCTCGGCACGCGCCCTTCGACCAGCTCAGGGTGACGAATCGGAAGGGCCCGTCTTCAAATCATACCTGCTAGGCTGCGTCTTCGGCCGCTCCTGCCGCCGAGAAGGCACCGGGCCCGAGTTGGACGCGGATCCGCCCGATCCGTGAGTCGGCCATGCCGTAGTACACGTCGTAGTCGCGCGGGCCGGCTCCGGGGCGCACGTCGATCGCCGTCGGAAAGACGACGTTGTTCACCATCCCGCGCAGTTCGTCGGCCGTCTCGGGCACGAAAGCGGGGGCGGGCGAACGATAGAGCACCCGGTCGGGGCGCTCGGCATCGTGCACGACGATGCCGCCGCTGTAACGCATGCCCGTCAAGCGGCCGGCGGCGTCGTTCTGACCGTCCACGCCGTGGAAGAACGAGAGCCAGCCCTCGCGGATGCGCACGGGCGGCGTGCCGCCGCCGTTCTTGATGCGACCCCATTCGTCGCCCGCCGGGAGCACGAGGACGCTCTCGGCCACGACGAGGAGCTTCGCGCGGTCGGCCAAGACGGGACCCAGCGGCACGTACGCGATCCGCGTGCTTTCGCGCTCGCCCGGCGGCAGCGCGAGGATGATCGGAACCGCCGCGCGTCCGTCGACGGCGGAAATGTGCAGCATCGGCCGGTGATAGAAGGCGAGGCTGGTCACGCCGGCGGGCGACGTGACGGGCTCGGGAAAGAACGCCGCATCCTTGTCGTCGCCGTTGGGCAAGCCGGGCGCCGAAAAGTCGACGAGGCCGAGGCGCTCCCACACGTAGCCGTCGTCCGATAGCGCGAGCGCGATGCGCGGTCCGGACGGACCGAACGCCGTGTACGCCATGACGTACGTGTCCAGGACGGGCACGAAGGTGACCCGCGGATCCTCGCAGCCATAGCCGCCGGGGACCGAGCGAAATTCGTACGGTTCCTGCGGTTCGAGCGCGAAGCCGACGTGCCGGAACACGGGCTCGTCCGCCGGTCCGCTCGCCTCGAGGATGGCGACGCGCGAAACGTTTCCGCGCGCGACGGTGCGCGGGTAGAGCAGCAGCTTGCCGTCACGGGTGCGCGTCGACGCCGGATTGAGCACGCCTTCGGCTTCGCTGGCATCGCCGTTCGGTTCGACGGCTACGCCGAGGCGCGTGATCTGCGTTTCGAGCATCTCGGATCGGTCCTCTTGGGGGTCATACGTAATCACTCAACGTAATTGTGATGGCTTCGACGACGGTCTGTCTCGCAAAGCCGCTTTATCTTAACGTGGCGGAGGCCGTCAGGTCGCCCTCGGGTGTAACCACATCCAAGGTCGAACCGGTGTGGTAGACCGAGTTCGGGACGATCCACAGGGTGTAGGACCGGTACGGCTCGGAGGGCTCCCCGCCGTCCGCCGGACCGCGTTCGTAAGCGACGATCCGAATCCGGTCGACATTGGCACGGATCGACTCGATCGTTTGCCGCCAGCCCGTCTCCCGGTGCGGACCCATCAGGAGGACCACCCCGAATTCATGATTGAACCGCACGGGCGCTCGAATCCCGAGTGCTTCCAAGTCGTGAGCGCTTCGAACGATGGCGATTTGATTGCCGCCGGCCGTAACGGCCGACGTTCCCTGCCGGTAGGCCTTGACACGCACTTCGCGACAGCCAGCGAGCAGGAGCACGAGCGCGCAAAGCGCGGTCAGTCTCCTCATTGGGGTATAGGCTTCGAGCAAGACACTTCGAGGCCCCGCGAGTCCCAAAGTCGTTGTCCGGGAGCTCTCGTCAATCATATGCTAGGGCCGTTGTGAAGTTGTTCCGTGGATTTGCGGTCTCGAGCGCGATCTTGGCGTTCGCCCTCGCGATTCTGGGCAGCTGGGTACGCATCAACGATGCCGGACTCACTTGTCCCGATTGGCCGCTCTGCCGGGGCGAACTCGTTCCCGCGCTTCACGGCGGCGTCGTGCTCGAATGGTCGCATCGCCTGGTCGCGTTCGTCGAATCGTTCGTGGTGCTCGGCGCAATCGTGACGGGGTTCCGGGAGCGCCGGCGCATCGCCGGCGTCATGCCGGCGCTCGTGGCACTCGGCATCGTCTTCGCGATCCAAGTGTCGCTCGGCGGCGCGACCGTGCTCCTCGCGAACAGTCCGGTCTCGGTCATGCTGCACTGGGCGATGGGGATGGCTTTGCTCGCCGTCCTGACGACGCTCGCCGCACTTGCGGTCGCCGGCCCGCGCCCGGACGGCATTCCGAGCGAGGGTGCGCGCGCGGCGTTGCAAAGCGCCGTCCCGGCGCTCGGCCTCGCGACCTGCTTCGCGTTCGTCACGATGTGCGTCGGCGCGTACGTCAGTTCGAGCTACGCGGGCCTCGCATGCGCGACGGTTCCGGCGTGTGACGGAACGCTACTCGGCCACGGACCGGGGCAATTCGTGCAGATGCTGCACCGCATCGCGGCTTGCGGATTTCTCGTCGTCGCCGTCTTCGCTGCATTTGCCGGCTGGAACGACGGGTCGCGCCGCGTCCGTGCGTTTTCGGCGCTCGGCCTGACGCTCGTGTGCGTCCAGATCGGTCTCGGGATCGCGAACGTGGTTTGGCAGCTGCCGATCGCTTTGCGCGAAGCGCACGCGGCCAATGCGGTGGCGACGTTCCTCGCCTTCGTGCTCGCGACGGTGCTAGCGAGCGTCGCGCCGCACCGCGCCCTCGCTCCGGAGCGCAAGCGCGCCGTCGGCGTGCGCCGGATCGCGCGGAACGCGTGAGTTCGACGCTCGCGCGCCTCGACGGGAAGGTTCCGGCGCTGCATGGCGGCGTGCGCGGCGTGATCACCGACTATTACGAAATAACCAAGCCGCGCATCGCCTATCTGCTGCTGATCACGACGTTCGCCGCGATGGTCATGGCGGCGCGCGGGATGCCGCCGCTCGGCCTGACGCTCCTGACGCTGATCGGCGGCGCGCTCGCCGCCGGGTCGGCCGGCGCGTTCAATTGCGTGATCGACCGCGATATCGACCGGCTGATGTCGCGCACGATGACGCGGCCGATCGCGGTAGGCCGCATCTCGCCCAGTGCCGGAATCGCGTTCGCAATCGTGCTCGGCGCGCTCTCCTTCGCGCTGCTGTACGCCTTCGTGAACCCGCTCGCGGCGTGGCTTTCGCTCGCGGGCAACGCGTATTACGTCGTAATCTATACGCTGTGGCTCAAGCGCGCGACCACGCTGAACATCGTCATCGGCGGCGCGGCGGGCGCCGTCCCGCCGCTCGTGGGCTGGGCGGCCGTGGCGCACGGCATCGGCGGTCCCGCGCTCGGGCTCTTCGCGCTGATCTTCCTTTGGACGCCGCCGCATTTCTGGGCGCTCGCATTGATGGCGAACACCGATTATCACAAAGCGAACGTGCCGATGCTGCCGAACGTGCGCGGCGCCGAGCGCACGAAAAAAGAGATCTTCATCTACTCGATCGTGCTCGTCGCCGCGTCGCTCGCGCTCACGCCGCTCGGCGTGCTCGGACTCTGGTATTTCGTGCCGGCCGCGATCCTCGGAGCCGTCTTCTTGTGGGACGCGTGGAAGATGCTCGGCGGCGGGCCGACCAAACCGCTCGCGCGCGTGCTCTTCAAGTACTCGCTCGTGTACTTGGCGCTGATGTGCGCGGCGATGGTCGTCGATCGCGTGATCGGGTAAGCCCGAGCGGTATGGCCACGCGCATCCAACCCGCGCCGAGCCGCGTCGCCGGCCACACGTTCGATCGTTCGCATCTCCCGCTGCTGCTGACGCTCGCACTCGGCGTCTTCGCGGGCGCGCTCGATCTCGGCGTGATCTCGCCGGCCCTCCCGGCGATCGCGAACGGTTACGGAATCGCGCCGCGCGATGTCGCGTGGGCGTTCACGCTCTATCTCTTCGCGAACGTCGTCAGCATTCCGATCATGTCGAAGCTCGCGGATACGTACGGACGGCGCGCGATCTACACGCTGTGCGTCGCGACCTTCGCCGTCGGCAGCGTGCTCGCAATCGTCGCGCCGACGTTCGCGATTTTTCTCGTCGCGCGCGGCATCCAAGCCGCGGGCGCGGGCGGCATCTTCCCGGTCGCGACCGCTGCGATCGCCGACCGCGTGCCGGTCGAACGGCGCGGTTCGGCGCTCGGTTTGCTCGGCGCGGTTTGGGGACTTGCGGCGATCATCGGACCGAACGTCGGCGGCGCGCTCACGCATTTCTTCTCCTGGCACGATATCTTCATCGCCAACGTTCCGCTCGCGATCGTCGTGATCGCGCTCGCGCAGCGCTACGTGCCGCAGAGCGCGATGCGGGTGCGCGGCCCGCTCGACGTCGCGGGGATCGCGGTCCTCGCCGTCGGCCTCCTCGGCGTCATGGTCGGCCTGACGCGGCTGGATGCGCACGCCGCGAGCTTCGGAAACGGCGTGACGTTCGGCGCGCTCGCCGTGGCCGCCGCTGCGTTCGCGGCGCTGGTTCCGATCGAGCGGGCCGCAGCGTCGCCCGTCATCGCGCCCGCGCTCTTTCGCTCGCGGCAACTCTGCGTGACGTACGGACTCGAGATCGCGATCGGTTTGCTCGAAGGGGCGCTCTTCTTCATCCCGGCGGCGCTCGTCGCCGCGCAGCACCTGACGGCAATCGCGGCGGGCGGCATCGCGGCGATCGGCGCCTTTGCGTTCGTGGCCGTCATCCCGCTCGCGGGCCGGGCGCTGGATCGCTACGGCAGCCGCGTCGTCTTGCTTGTCGGTGCGTCGCTGACGGCGGCCGGACTCGGTCTCTTTGCGGCCTCGCTTGCGACCCTGTGGCTCGCCGTCGCCGGCATCGCGATCGCGGGCGTCGGCTTCGGCGCGCTTCTCGGCGCGCCGACGCGCTACATCATCACGAACGAAGTGCCGGCATCCGTGCGCGCGACCGGCGTCGGTCTCCTGAGCATCTTCCTGATCATCGGCCAAATCTTCGGCGGCTCGCTCGCAGGCGGAGTCGTGGGCGCCCACATCGACGACGTCGCCGGCTACCGTCTCGCGTACGAGATCTTTGCGGCGGTCGCTCTGCTCGCGGCACTCGGCACGCTCGCACTCGCATCGCAAGAAAAGGAACGCAAGACGCCGCTCTAGTCTACGCTTAGATACCGTAGGATTGAGATTCTGTCACCCTGAGCTTGTCGAAGGGCGAAGGGCGAAGGGTGGCCCGGGCCCACGCCTTACGTCGCGCCTTTCGCGATGCCGCGTCCCACGCGCCATAACAGGAACGTGAAGAACGCGACGATGGCGAGAACCGTCAAGAGGTCGGTGAAGCCCGAAAAGCCCGCGACGCCGTTGCCGCACACGGAAACGGCCGCCGACGACAGCCACAGATCGAGGCGTTCGACGGGATTCGAGGCGAGACGTTCGTCGTGGTCGACCGTTGCGACGATCTCGTCCGGCGTCCACGCGCCTTCGTCGATCAGTTCGCGGATCGCGCCGTACTTGTCGATGACGACCGTGCGTTCCGGATGGATCAAGCCGATGCGCTCGTCGGGAAACGCCGTCACGTCGAACTGCGCCGCGAAGTCGAGCACGGCCTCGGGATCGCCCGTCGCAAACGTCCAGCGCGAGGGGTCTTCGCCGAACGCTCGGCCGTAACGCGCGAGCACGGCGGGCCGGTCGTACGCGGGATCGAGCGTCACCTCGACCAGACGCACGTTCCGGCCGCGCAGCTTCGCTTGCAGCTGCGCGAAGCGTGCGGTGATGAGCGGACACTCGCGGGCGTCGCGGCAGCGTGTGTAAATGAACGCCATCACGACGGTTCCGCCGCGCAGATCGCGCAGCGAGAATGGCCGCCCGCGTTCGTCGACGAGCGCCGGGGCCGGCGCGTACTCCCCGACGACCACGTGGTGGACGTTGCGGAACATGTGCGCCGAACCGTCGGTTTCCGCGGGCCGATCCGTGAGCGCTTCCCGCCCGACGATCCGGACCGCCTCGAGCGTCCACGGCGTCGAATCCGCATCGGCCGTGGCGTCGATCGTCGAGCCGGCGCGCAAGCGGCGCAAATCCGCAGGCGCGACCCGGAACGTCGTGATCGCAGCGGGCGTGCCGAACAGCGCGGCATGGCGGATGATGACTTCGTCTCTTGCGGGTATCGTCGTCAGCACGAGCCCTCGGAATGCGGCTTCGTGAGCCGCCGCGGATTCGACCGTCCCGATGAAGAACAGAGCGGCGGACCCGAGGAGTACGAGCATGCGCGAGACGATCGAGAGTAGGGCCGGCGCGGCGGCACGCGATTCGGTCTTGGTGAGGCGGCCGTGGACCGCGGCAGAGCGCCGCGTCGTGTTGCGCGGACTGTACGGTCGCATGGTCATCGCGATCGAACCGATCATCTGTGCCACCATGTTCGGCGCGCTCACCCTCGGCCTCATCTTCCTGCCGCTGCCCCTGAGCGCCCACTTGCCGCATCGCGACGCGGCGATCGTCCTCTCGCCCGTCTTCGGCATCATCTCGGTCGCGTTCGCCGCATACGCGGTGATCGTACTCGTGCCCCCCGTCCGCGCGCTCATCCACTCATTCTCGCCCATCTTCATCGTCGATGGATACCTCCGTTATCGGAAGCCCGATCGCGACACGGAAGCGGATTCGAACGGCTACGTCGCGGTCCTCAGCGAGGAGCGGCGCACGATCGCGGAGTGGCCCACGATCGGCCGCGGTCCGATCGCCGAAACGATCCGGCCGGCCATGATCGAGTTCAGCTACTACGGCGGCATCCATCGGATCGACGGCCGCTCGACCGGCGTCCTCCCGGAGAAAATGTCGGTCCTCGGCGTCGGATCCAACGCGCCGCGGTTATAAAGACAGCGACGCGGCGCCCTGCGGCTAGCTGTTCAACGGGATCGTCGTCGAATCGTGGGCGGGCCAGACGTGGTTGGAGCGGCTGCTGGCGAAGACGAGCGTCACCATCGTGGCGATGATGACGAGTCCGATGAATGCGGAGATGAAGATGATCGGCGGAATGCCGGCGGAGATGGGGACGCCGCGTTCGTCGTACCGGTCGTGCATGGTTTAGGATCCTCCGAGCACGCCGACGGCGGCTAGAATCACGAGGATGCATCCGAAGGCCATGAGCCCGAGTAGCAGCTTCGTGACTTGATTGTCGAGTCCGGCCGTCGACCAGTCCTTGTAGAGTTGGAACGACGTCGTGCCGCCGACGATGATGGCGAGGACGAAGGCGATGCTTTTTTCGAGCGTTGCTGCCATGAGCCTTACATCAAATAGAAGAGATAGAAGAGTGCGACCCAGATGACGTCGACGAAATGCCAGTACAGCGTGCCGGCCGTCAAGCCGAAGTATTTCGAGCCGGTGTACACGCCGCTATTGGCCTGGATGAAGAGCGTGATCAGATAGATGATCCCGATGAAGACGTGGAACCCGTGCATGCCGGTCAGCGTGAAGAACGTCGCGCCCATCGTCGAGCCCGACCACGAGATCGCGACGTGTTGATATTCGTAACCTTGGCCGCAGAGGAACGCGATGCCGAGCACGATCGTCGCGATCATCCAAAGGTTGAACGCGGACCTGTTGAGGTGCTTCCAACTCTCCATCGCGAAGTGCATCGTCGCGCCCGAGCCGAATAGCGCGCAGGAGTTGATCGCCGCGAAGGCCACGTCGAACCGAGGTAACTGCTGGCCGGACTTGGTGATCGGCGGCCAATTCGGAACCGAGTTACGAAGATACAAATACGCGAAGATGAACGCCGAGAAGAGCACGACGTCCGACACGAGGAAGAGCACGAAGCCGAGGAGCCGCATGTCGCGCGTGTAGCGATAGACCTCGTCCACGCTCTCGTAGCGTGCGGCGACGGCTTCGTGACTCGAATTGAGGGAACTGACCGCCATCAGTGGCGCTCGGCGGTCTCGGCGTGCGGCGCGGGCGCGAACGTCGAACCATCGCCCTCTTCGTCTTCCTGCGGGTCGAGCCCGAAGTACGGCAACGGCTCGCCGAAATCGTACGGGTTCTTGAGCACGGCCGGAATCGTCTTGAAGTTATAGTAGGGCGGCGGCGAACTGATCGTCCACTCGAGCGTCCGCGCGTGCCACGGATTCCCGGGTGCCTTCTTTCCGCGAATCAGGCTTTGCGCCATGTTGTAGAACAGAATCAGTGTGGATGCGGCGAGCACGAACGAGCCGATCGACGCGACGTCGTTCCAGAATTGGAACTCCGGCCGGTACTCGGCGACCCGGCGCGGCATGCCTTCGAGACCGAGCCAGTGCATCGGCAAGAACGTCACGTTAAACGACAGGAAGGTCAGCCAGAAGTGGACGACTCCGAGCCGATAATTCATCATCCGGCCGCTGATCTTCGGCCACCAATAGTAGAGGCCGGCGAAGATGCCGAACATCGAGCCGCCGAAGAGCACGTAGTGGATGTGCGCTACCACGAAATACGTGCCGTGCTCGTGCAGATCGGTGGGGACCGCGGCCAAAAAGACCCCCGTGATTCCCCCGAACGTGAACGTGATCAGAAAGCCGATCGCAAAGAGCATCGCCGGGTGGAATTCGATCTTGCCGCCCCAGAGCGTCGCCATCCACGAGAAGATCTTGATGCCGGTCGGCACCGCGATCACCATCGTGAGGATCATGAACGGTAATTGCAACCACGGCGCCATGCCCGAGGTGAACATGTGGTGCGCCCAGACCATGAATCCGAGCAGCGCGATCGCGATCGACGAGAAGGCGATCATCTTGTACCCGAAGATCGGTTTGCGTGCGAAGGTCGGAAAGATCTCCGAGACGATGCCGAACGCCGGCAAAATCATGATGTACACGGCCGGGTGCGAATAGAACCAGAACATGTGCTGCCAGAGCAGGGGACTGCCGCCGCGGCCCGGATCGTAGAACGGAACGTTGAATTGGCGCTCGAGGAAGAGCGCGAGCAAGGCGCCGGCCAGAGCCGTGGTCGCGACCATGTTCAGCATGGCGGTCGCGAGCTGCGCCCAGCAGAAGAGCGGCATCCGCGTATAGGTCATGCCGGGGGCGCGCATCTTGAAGATCGTGACCAGGAAGTTGATGCCGGTCAGCGTGGAGCTGATCCCGATCAGGAAGATCGCCACGCACCAGAGCGACGTCCCGGGCGGCCCTTGCAGCGAGATCGGCGGATACTCCGTCCACCCGGCGTCGGGCGCGCCCACGAGAAACGAACTAAAGAGGATCACCCCCGCGATCGGAAACATCCAAAACGCGAGCAAGTTCAACCACGGAAACGCGACGTCGCGCGCCCCGATCTGAAGCGGCATCACGTAGTTGCCGAAGCCGCCCGTCACGAGCGGAATGATCGTCATCCAGACCATCCCCGAGCCGTGCAACGAATAGACCGCGTTGTACGTGTCGGCCGAGATGATGGCGCCGCCGGGCGTGAGCAACTGGATCCGAATGATCTCCGCGAGCATCCCCGAGATCACGAAGAACAAGAGCCCGGCGATCATGTACTGGACGCCGATCACCTTGGCGTCGAGCGAGAAGATGTACTTGGCGACGATGCCTTGCGGCTCGGCGTGGATGTGGTCGTGACCTTCGATCAGACCCGGCCGGTGGTGCGCTGCGATTGCCATGCGTTGTCCGTACCTACTTCTTCTGGCTCAGGCTGACGAGATACGACACGAGATTCGCGATGTCGGTATTGCTCAGGGCGTTGGCCTGACGGTTGGGCATCACGCCGATCGAGGGCCCCGCCTTGCCCTGCGAGTTGTCGGGACCTTGATAGCCGTTGACCAAGACGTGCGCGATATCTTCGGGACTGGGCTTTTCGCCGGTCACGAGACTCGGGTGATCCGGGTCGTCGAAGAGATGGCCGAGTCCCGGTCCGACGATCTTCTGCGTGAAGGGGCCGACGGAATGGCAGGTCGAGCACTTCTGACCGAAGAGGGCTTGACCCGCATCGGCGTGGCCGCTCGCGAGGGCGATCGGGCCGCCGCCCTGACCTTGCAACTTCTGCTGCTGCGAGATCCATCGGCTGAAGTCTTGTTGCGAGTCGATCGTCATCTTCGCGACCATGTTACCATGCGAGACGCCGCAAAACTCCGTGCAGATGATGCGGTAGACACCGGTTTTTTGCGGCGTGAAGCGCAAGGTCTGGACGAGCCCGGGCACCATGTCGGCCTTGATACGCACTTCGGGAACCCAGAACGAATGGATCACGTCGGCCGAGGTCACGTGGAGCGTCACCGGGGTTCCCACGGGAAGGTGCATGTCGTCGTAGACGGACTTTTTGAGATTCGGGTAACGGAACTCGTAGTTGAACTGATGGCCGACCGACTCCATCGTCAACACGTCGCCGAGCGTGTTCTGCAGGTTGGCCCAGATCTTCACCGAGTAGATCGCAATTGCGATCATCAAGATCGACGGGATGATCGTCCACCACAGTTCGAGCTTCGGGTTGTCGTGGATCTGGATGCCGATCGCATCGGGCCCGTCGCTTGGCCGCCGGCGCCAGACGACGCTGAAATACACGATGAATCCGATCACGTAGACCAGAATCGCGTTGCCGATCACGCTGAGGAAACGGAACAGCTCGTCGATATCGCCCGCCGGCGCCGCGGCCTCGGGCAGGTACTTGTCGATGTCGAGAGTCCAGATGAAATACGACGAGATCGCGTTGAAGACGGTCAACCCGATCGCGACCTGCCAGAACCCCGGCCCGAGGTTCTGCTTGCGCGGCGCCGTGTACTGTGCCAAAACTGCTCCTACTGGCTCCCTACCTACCACCCCGGGGGGCCGATTCCCAAGACCGGAGCGTCACGATAAATTAGACCGCCGGAAGCCGTCTCCCGTTTTGGCTCGACCGGAGAATGGTAGCGGTCGCGCCACCCGGCTTGCGACGACTTATGTTGATCGTGGCGCCGCCGCCGCGAACCGCCGGACCAGCGCATCGACGTTGGTGATCGCCGTCCCGACGACGATCGCCGCCGCCCCCGCAGCGAACGCCGCGCGCGCGTCGTCCGGCGAGCCGATCCCGCCTTCACAGACGACGAACGGATGCGCTCGCGCCGCGGCCGCGACGAGGTCGAGTGCCGGCAGCGTTCGGCCGACGGTATCCGCGGTGTACCCCGCGAGGGTCGTCGCCACGATCGCGGCGCCGGCGTCCGCCGCCGCTGCGAGTTCCGCCGCCGTCGCGCAATCGGCCATCGCGACGAGGCCGTGCGCGCCGGCCGCGACGACGAGGTCGCGGACCGACGCGCCGCCCGCTCGCGCTCGCGCGGTCGCATCGAAGGCGGCGACCGTCGCGCCGGCCGCAGCGACCTCCGCGATCTCCTCGCGCGTCGAGGTGATGTACGGCGCGAAGCCCGAATGGGCGCGCTTCACGATGCCGACGATCGGCACGTCCACCGCGGCCCGGACGGCCGCGATGCGCGCCGCCCCTTCGATGCGGACGCCGACCGCGCCGTTCGCAACGGCGCACCGCGCGAGGAGCGCAATCGTCTCCGGCGTGTCGAGCACGGAGTGCGCGTCGGCCTGCACCGACACGACGAGACCGCCGCGTAACCGCTCCAAGACCGCCGTCACTCCGGCACGACGGCCAATCCGGGGAGGGCGCCCGCCAGGCGCCGCGCCAAAGCGAGCGCGCCCGCGGCGGCGTCGCCCGCGGGCGACGCGACGACGGCGCCCGGCACGCGCCGTTCGACGGCGCCGCGGAAACCCGCAGCGAACGGCGCGTTCAAGAATAGCCCGCCCGCGTATGAGATGCGCCGGCCGGCAGCGGGCGCGAGCCGCGCGTCGACCGTCGCGACGAGCTGGGCCAGCGCGTCGTATGCTGCGGCGCGCACCGAGCCGGCGTCGGGGTCGCCGCGTTCCGCAAGCGCGAGGACCTCGCTTGCGAAGGCAGCGAGCGTGGGCCGCGTCAATTCGCCGTGCGCGAACGCGTGCTGGATGGAACGCAGGGAGTGGATGTCGGAACCGCCGCCCGCGAAGAACGCGAGCGCACAGGTCGCAAGTGCGCCCGCGTGCCCGCGGTCTTCGCGGTCCATTGCCGCGCGCAGTGCCGTGCGCGCGATCCAGAGCGCACTGCCCTCGTCCCCGAAAAAGAATCCCCAGCCGCCCGCGCGCACGAACGCGTTGCCCGGTGAAGCCGTTCCGAGCGCCACGCTGCCGGTTCCCGCGATCGCGACGATGCCGGCCGCCCCGCCGAGCGCCCCGGCGTGCGCGATCTCCGCATCGTGCACGACGGCGAACCGCTCGGCGTACGCCCCGAGAACGGGTTCGGGCGACTCGCCGCGATCGAATCCCGAGATGCCCGCGACGAGGCCTGCGAGCCGGAGCGCCGGGTCGAGTCCCGCCCGGGCGAGCGCCGCCGCGACCGTCGTGCCGATGACGCCGGCCTGCCGCGCCGCATCGCGGGGCAGGCCGACCAGATCCGCAGGCGGCCCGGCGGCGCGCGCGAGTTCGCGCTCGCCGTCGCCGATCGCCGCGACCGTCGAACTCTGCCCGCCGTCGACGCCGGCATAGAGCTTCACCGCCGAAGTACCTGCGCGTAAACCCGCGCGTCGCCTCCCGTCGCAAGGTGCGCCGCATCTCGCGCCTCGCCCTCGCTCGCCGCGGGATGCGCGCGGTGGAACCGTTCGTGCGCGACCGCGCACGCGACGAAACGTTCCGCTTCTTCGGAACCGAGCGCCGCGCGAATCGCCGTGACGGCGCGCGCATTCACGCGAATCGCGTCGCCTTCGGGATCGTATTCGGCGAGCAACGACGCCGCGCCCCACGCACCAAGGTCCACGATTTCGACGGTCACGCGTGCGCCGGCCGCCGCAGATCGACGCCGTCGCGCACGAGCGCGCTGCGTAAGACGTCCGCCGGCACGTCGCGCGGCCGAATGCGCTCGCGCACGCAGATCGCGGCCGCGGTGCCCGCGGCCTGACCGAGCGTCATCACGGTCGGTGTCAGCCGCGTCGACGCGAGCGCTTCGTGCGTCGTGGAGATGCACCGCCCCGCCACGAGCAATGCGTCGACGCGTTCGGGCAGCAGGCAGCGATAGGGAATTTCGTACGCGCCGCCCGGCGGAAGCCGAAACGTCGTCGTGCCGGAGCCCGACGGATTGTGGATGTCGATCGGATAGGCGCTCCGCGCGACCGCGTCCTCGAAGGTCCGTGCGCAGAGCACGTCGTCGCGCGTCAGCGTGTAGGCGCCGACGATGCGGCGCGATTCGCGAATGCCGATCTGCGCGGCGGTTGCCGCGATGCGCGCGTTCGCGAAACCCGGCACGTCGCTCTTGAAGAACGCGAGCAGTTGCATGGCCTGCGCGCGCGCCTCGACCTCCGCGCGCGTGAGGTCGTCGGGATCGAGCGGGTCGATATCGACGACGCGCGTCATGTTGACGCTGACCTCGTCGGGATACGGCGAGATGAAGAACGACACGAGTTCCCGCGGCACCGTCACGTCGCCGCGTGCGCGCGCCGCGTTCCAAAGTGTGTAGAGGCCGGCGACCGCCGTCAGCGCGTCCGCAGCGCGCGCCTCGGGCGCGAGGCTCGTGCGCATCTCGTCCGGATGGGCGCGCACGTAAGCGGCGGTCTGCGCCAGATCGACGTGGCTCAGACGGAACATCAGGCTCGCCGGCTGCACGCGGCCGCGTTCGTCGCCCTGCTGCACGGCGACGCCCGCCGACGCCGCGACGAACGCGTCGGCGGACGCGTCGATCGTGACGGCGCCCTCGTAGTCGCGCAAACCGCCCACGGTCGCGACGCGCGCGCCGCGCACCCCGCCCCGCTCGCCGTCCCGGAGCGCTTCGAGGAAATACGCGTGCAGCAACAGATCGACGCCGCTCTCGCGCATCATGTCGAAGAGCAATGCCTTGTGGATTTCGGGATCGAACGGCGTGATGCTCGCGACGTAATCCGAGGCGTCGTGCAGGTGCCCGGGCGATCCGCCGAGCGACACGAGCCGGTCGACGATCTCTTGCGCGATCCCCCCGACGATCCGCTCCTCGCCCGAATGAAACGTCATCCACGGTCCGACCATCGCCGCCGTCGCGGTCCCGCCGAGGAAGCCGTACCGTTCGACGAGCAGCGTTCGTGCGCCGTGACGCGCGGCCGCGATCGCCGCGGCACATCCGGCGTTGCCGCCGCCGATCACGAGTACGTCGTACGATCTCAAAGCACCGAATCATTACGGCGGCGGGGCTGGCTTCGCCCGTTGCCGGTCGAACCGCCCAGGATGTTCACGCAGACGGCGGCCTTCTACGACGCGATCTACGCGGCGCGGGGCAAGGATTATGCCGGCGAAGCGGAGTCGCTCGCCGGCTGGATTCGCGACGCGGTACCGGGTGCGACGCGGCTGCTCGACGTGGGTTGCGGCACGGGCGCGCACCTTGCGGAGTTCGCGCGCCTGGGCTTCGCGGTGCGCGGCATCGACGCCGACGTGAAGATGGTCGCCCTCGCACGCAGCCGGCTGCCGGAGGTGGAGGTCGAGTTCGCCGATATGACGACCTTCGCGCTCGACGAGCGCTTCGACGTCGTCGTCTCGCTGTTCGGGACGACTGCCTACGCGCGCGTTCCCAAGCATCTCGATGAAGCGATCGCGCGCATGGCCGGCCATCTCGCGCCGGGCGGAGCACTGCTCGTCGAGCCGTTTCTCGATGCGACGGAATACCGGCCGGGCTTCATCGACGCGGTCTTCGTCGACGAGCCCGCGCTCAAGATCGCGCGCATGAGCCTCTCCAAGCAGATGGGGAAGATCGGGATCCTCGATTTCCACTATCTCGTGACGACCTTGAAAGGCGTCGAGCGGCTCTTCGAACGGCACGAGGTCGGGCTCTTCGGCGAAGAGACGTACCGAGCGGCTTTTGGCGCCGCCCGCCTCACGTTCGAGCCGCTCGCGCTGCGCGCGTCGTTCGGGCGGCGCATCTATGCAGGCCGGCCGCAGGCGTGATCGAACGTACGTTCGATGGTCACCGAGATCGTCGCGAAATCGGTCCTCAACCGGGTTCGCGGCATGCCGTTTTCCTGGTCGATCAATCCGTACCGGGGCTGCTATCATCGCTGCGTTTTTTGCTACGCGCGCCGCACGCACACGTTCCTGGAACGCAGCGGGATCGGCGACTGGGGATCGGATCTTTCGGTGAAGGTCAACGCGGTATCGGTCGTCCGTCGCGAGCTTTCGCGTCCGAGTTGGCAGGGCGAGCACGTGGCGATCGGCACGGCGACCGACCCGTATCAGCCGCTCGAAGGCCGCTATCGGCTCACGCGCGGGATCCTCGTCGAGCTCGCGCGCGCCCGGACGGCGGCGCACCTGATCACGCGCTCGCCGCTCGTCGTGCGCGACATCGACGTGTTACAGGATCTCGCTCGCGCGGCGGGCGCCGGCATCTGCGTAAGCATTCCGACGCTCGACGAAACGCTGGCACGGAAGATCGAACCGACGGTCGCCCCGCCGCGCCAACGATTGCGCGCGGTCCGGATGTTGGCCGACGCCGGCCTCCGCGTCGGCGTGGCGGTCGCGCCGATTCTGCCGCACCTCACCGATTCGGAAGCGTCGCTCGGCGCCGTGTACGCCGCCGCGGCGGACGCGGGGGCGACGCAGGCCTGGCATAGCCTGCTCAATCTCAACGAAGTGGCCCGCGAGAGTTATTTCGGCTTCCTGCGCGCCGAATTTCCGGCGCTCGTCGCGGAGCACGACACGACGTATCGGACCAAGTACGCGCCGAAAGCAATGGTCGACGAAATCGACGCCCGCGTCGCGCGCGCTCGCAAGCACCTCCGGTTTCGCGCCGGCGGCACGATCGTGGCGCGACCGCAACGCGTGCAACTCTCGCTGCTATAACGCCGCAGAAATAGGCCCGCCTTGTCACCCCGAGCTTGTCGAAGGGTGCGTGCGAGTGAGACTTCGCGAAGATCGCTGCGGTGCGACCCTTCGACAAGCTCAGGGTGACAAGGCGGGGCCCTTCGACGGGTTCAGGGTGACGGACCTGAGGGGGAGGGCTTAGATGTAATGCTTGGTTGCGGGCCACCAGGCGGCGAGGGGTTCGATCGGGTTCGTACAGAGGTAAATCGTCAAGTTGTTGAAGTCCGGGAGGACGTACGCGTCGCGATAGACGGCGACGGGCCGGACCGATCGGAACTCGGTCCGAAGGAGCGATTGCGATAGGCCGATCGCGAGAACGACCTTCCCGGAGGCGCCGCCGGTTCCGTAAAGATAGTAGTTGTTATGACCGCTGATCGCGTTCGGCAGGTGATAGCGTGGACCGAAGAAATCGATCGCCGACGCTTGACCGTAATCGCGCGTGAGGATGACGGCGTCGCGCTGTTCGGCGGGCGGCAGGCCGTCGTAGACGCCGGCAAAGGTGCGCACGAGCTGGTGCCATCCGAGCATGTCGGCAAAATGCTGCGGCACCCGGCCTTCCGGATGTTTTTCCATCTTGATGCCGCGGAAGTCGAGAATACGCTCGTACTTGAGGAATTGCGGCAACGGCAACAGCGGGAAGGCTTCCGGCGCGATCGCGAGGCCGCCCAGCAAGAGGAGTGCGGGGTAGGCCACGACGAGCCACCGGCGGGGCCGGACGCGCGACTCGATCAGTTGGGCGCCGGCCGCGAAGAGCACGGGATAGATCGGCGCGAGATAATAGATCTTGGCTCCGAGCGCGAGATACGTGAGCGAAAGCAGCAGGTAGGCGTAGCCGTACCACCGCAGCCGGCGCCCCTCGCTTGCGAAGAGCAGCGACCATAAACCAGCGATCCAAATCGGGGCCGCGAGCGGGTTCATCATCAAGATCTGCTGCGAGTAAAACGCGAACGGTCCGACGACGACGTTCTTGTAGGCGGCAGCGTTGCGCAGCACCTCGAGTTGCGGCCAACCGTGCTCGGCCTGCCACAGAAGCGTCGGCGCGACGAAGATCGCCGCGATGGTCACGGCCACTGCGAAGCCGGGCCGCAGCAGCGAACGGCGCTCCGGCGAAAGCACGATCGCGACCACGCACGATCCGAGAAAGAAAAACATCGAGTACTTGTTGACGAGCCCGAGTCCGCTCACCGCGCCGAGGGCGACCCACGTCAGCGGACGGTCGTCCTCACTCGCCTTCAAGAAAAGATAGGCCGCGCCGACCCACAGCAAGGGCTCGAACGCATTCATCGTCAGGAGGTTGCCGGTGGCGAGATAGAACGGCGCGAGCGCGATCCCGAGCATGGCGATCGACTGCGCGAAGAGACCGCCGCCGAGCCGGCGCGCGATTCGCCCCGTTACGACGACGGTCGCGGCCGCGGCGAGTGCGGGCAGGAGCCGAATGCCGTATAACGAGTCGCCGAAGAACGCGAGCGCGAGCTTTGCGACGACCGCAATCAGCGGCGGTTGGTCGACGTAACCCCAAGCGAGATGCCGGGCGCAACTGATGAAGTACAATTCATCGCGTTGATATCCGTAGCCGCCGGCCACCGCGAAGTGCAAGACAAAGGTCGCAACGGCAAACAAAAGGGCCGTTGCAACGTCTATGTCGATACTGAAGGACTTACTCGCTACGTCCCGGGATTGACCAACATGACCGACGGCTCGCAAGCCCACAAAAACCTCTTTTGCCGAACCTTCATCGAGACCCATCGTTCGTTCGATCCGGCGACGTTGCCGTGGCCGGAACTCGATGCGACTTCCATCGACCGCTTACGTGCCATTCCCTTTTGGAGTGTGGCACTTGCGGCGGAGCAAAATGCCGGCGTCATGGTCACGCGTTTCGCGCAAACGCTGACCGACCCGATGATTCGAGAGGCGATGGCGGTGCAAGGCGTGGAAGAAACGCGCCACGCTCGGTTGCTCGACGTCATGTTGGACCACTACGGTGTCGACGTGATCCGGCGGCCGCCCGTCGCGGCGCCCGACGGCGAGCGCGCGTTCATCGACTTCGGTTATGAAGAATGCATCGATTCGTTTTTCGGCTTCGGCATCTTCGGGCTGGCGCGGCAGATTCAGCTCTTCGTACCGGCGCTGACCGACATCTTCGAAGTGGTGCTGCTGGAAGAAGCCCGGCACGTCACGTTCTTTGTCAATTGGATCGCCTACGAGCGGATCCGGCGCGGGCGCGGGAATCCGGCCTTCGTGGCGGGCTCGACGGCACTCGGTTACCTCCGCGCGGTCAAACGGATCGTCACGACGTTCGCGCCCGGCGCCGTTAACCAGCCGAAGACGCAGGGCGTGGGTTTCGGCGCAGAAGGCGCGTTCGCGCTGTTCGAAGACGTGACGTGGCACGGTTTTCTCGCGTCCTGCGTCGCGGGCAACGATCACTACATGGCGGCGATGCCGCCCGAACTCATGACGCCGCGCGTGCTCCCCGAGGCGGCTAAGTTTGCACTCAAACTCGCTCCGAAGCGGCGAGCGCGTACCAAGGAACGGCCCGGCCGTCCCTACTCCGCGGAGCCGTTGACGTAGCTCGTTAAGGGGATTTACGCGCCGCCAGAATCGCGATGCGCGCGCCGGGATCGAGGCCGCGTAGCTCCTCAGCGGCGAGGGCCAGGACTTGCGCCGCTTCCGCGAGCGTTCCGAGATCGGCGACGCGCGAGCCGTAAATCAAGTGCACGTCGGGTAACGCGCGGCCCACATCGCCGTACGTCGTCGCCTCTTCGAGCGCGAGCGCGAGCGCGCGCTCGAGCCGGCCCGCCGTGGCCGGCCGAGCGCTCGCGCGTCTGACTGCGACCCGGACGACACCGCGCGCGTCGACCGCGCACACGTCGTCGATCCCACCTGCCCGGACGGCGCGGAAAATCGCAAATTCGCCCGCATCGAACGCGTGCGTGACCGCATCTGCCGGGACGCCCAGCGTCCGCGCCGCCGCGGCCGCGCGCTCGGCATCCGTCGCGGCGGTCCGCGGGCCTTCGGATAGCGCGGCCGCCGTGGCGCCCGACGCCGTCGCGCGCACGAGGTTACGGCGCGCGTCGATTTCGATCGTGACGACGACCGATGCAGGCGACGCGCCCGCCGCTACGACGCGTTCGAGCGCTTCGCGCCGGACCGCGAGAATATCGTCCGGCGTCGGGCCCACGATCGTCCGTTCCACGACGTCGCGCACGAGCGCGAGCGCGACGCCGAGCGGGGAGATGACCTCGGCGTCGCGCGCGAGACGGAAACGCAGCCCGAAGGACTCGGCGGCAAACGGAACGAGCGCCGCCGCTCCGCCGCCGCCGCCGACGAGTTCGACGTCGGCCCGAACCAAGTCGTAGTCCGCGACGAGGTCGTCGATCGCACCGCGCAACACCGCTGCGGCGCGCTCCAAAACTGCGCGGGCAAGGGCCTCCGGACCGGCGCCGATCCGCTCGCCCGCGAGCGCGAACCCGCGGCGCGCGCTCGCCGCGTTGCCGCGCGCGAAATCGCCCGCCGGCACGTAGCCGAGCAGATTAGCGGCGCACGTCGGCGTCAACGTGACGCGCCGCCCGTCCGCGAGCTCGAGGGCGAGGTAGTCGTCCGGGTCGCCCGGCTTCGGCCGCACGAACGCCACGCGCGCGCCCGCCATTTCGGTCTCGCCGGTGAAGCACGCATAGCCGAGGCCGGCGATGTGCGCGGACCGCGGACCGACGCCGCGTAACGCCCGAACGCCGCTGCCCGCCGGATCGAGCCGCACGATGCTGCCGCCCGCGATCGCGAGCGTCCGGACGTCGAGCGTGCGGAGCATCGTCCGATGACCGCCCACGCGGGCGGGCTGCATCTGCGGCAGGCCCCGGCGAATGACGGAGCAATCGGCACTCGTGCCGCCGACTTCCACGAAGATTCCGTCGGTCACGTTCTCGTGCAGCAGCGCGCCTGCGATTCCCGCGGCCGGCCCCGAGAGCATCGTGAGGATCGGTCGCCGCGCGACCTCCGCCACGTCCATCACGCCGCCGTCGCTGCGCATGATCATGAGCGGCACGCCGACGCCGGCCCGCGCGACCGCCTCCGACGTCATCTGCGCGGTGCGCAGCATGCGCGGCAAAATTGCGGCGTTGAGCACGGCGGTCCGGGTGCGTGCGCGCAAACCGTACGTGGCGGCGACGTCGTGACCGGCGGTGGCGAGCAGCCCGCGCGCGCGGGCCGCGGCCGCGGCGCGGTTCTCGCCGGCGGGGCGATCGACGCCGAACGCTTCGCTCGCGACGATCGCTTCCGCGCCGCCGCTTGCGAGTTCGTCGAGGGCGCGCGCGATCGACGCGTCGTCGTCGCCGCGGGCGAAGGCGACCGCGGGCGCCAGCACGGCGCCTTCGGCAAGCACGATCGGCGGCACGCGGAGCTGCGCGCGCGCCGGCCAGCCGAACGGGCCGTGAAGCCCGACGATGCCGACGCGCGCGACGTCGCCTTCGAGCAGCGCGTTCGTGGCTTGCGTCGTCGAGTGGGCGATGAACGCGATGCGCAATGCGTCGATGCCGGGCGTCGCGAGCGCGCGCGCGAGCCCCGCGACGATGCCCGCCGCGACGCCTTCCGGCGCGTCGTGGGTCGTCGGTACCTTCACGCGCGCCACGATGACGCCGGTCGCCGCGTCGAGCACGACGACGTCCGTGAACGTCCCGCCGACGTCGATCCCGACGCGTAGCGCGCCCGTCACGGCGAGCGAAACGGCGCGCCGAGGGTCAGGTCGAGGGTCGCGGTGCCGCGCGTTACGAGAAACCGGTGCGGCCGGCCGTCGTACGCGCGCGCCTGCGTTTGGAACGTGCCGTACTCCCACCATTCCTTTCCGTCGAGCCGTTCGACCACGTCGTTCGTGCGAAAGCCCGCGTCGTAGGCGGGACCGCCCGGACGGACGTACATGCGCATCTTGCCGTCGATCGTCTTGAAGAGGCTGTAGTAGTACGTCGGCGCCTCGGCGCCCGGCCGAAACGCCAGGCCCCGCGCGAACAATTCGCGCGACCGCTCGGGTTCGCCGAGCGTCCACGTTCGCATGCGAAAGAGCGCGGCCAGCGCGTCGGCGCGGACGTCGTTCGTGCGCGGCACCGACCACGCCTCGACGGGCCACGCCGCGCAGTCGGCAAGCGAGAGCGTCAGTTCCGCGTCCGTCGTCGCGACGCCGAGCAGCGCGACGTACGGCTTGTGCGAGCAGTCGGAATCCTCCGGATTCGCGCCGGGCTCCACGACGCCGAAACCCCAGCCGCGCGCGAGCTCCGCGCGCATTTCGCCGGCCGCGAGCGATGCCGCAGCGCCGCCCGTCGCGCGCACCGCGACCGTTCGCGCGACGCGGTCGCCGGCGAAGAGCCCGGGCGAGACTCCGCGCAGCTCCGCGACGGGCGCGGTCGACGCAGCATCCGCAGTCGCAGCGACCGCCGGCGACCCGATGCGGAACGGCTGCGTCCCGAGAAGCGTTCCGCCGAAGAGCACGACGGCGAGCGTCGCGGCGGTCGCGACGGCGACTTGGAACGGCAGCGTCAACTTCGTGATCTCGTCGACGCCGACGCCCGTGAAGTTTGCCACCCACACGTTCTGCGTGTTGGTCGGATCGCAAACGTTCTGGACTTGCACGACGGCCATGATCGCCGCCACGAGCGTCACCGCCGGCAGGATGTTCAAACCCGCGAGCACCGTGTAGACCGCGATGCCGACGCCGAGCGGGTTGAGCGGTCCGCGATAGAGCGAGAGCGGAGAGAACACGCCGAAGAGCACGACGTATCCTGCCCACGAACGCGGCGCGACCGCGGAGACCAGCGGTTCGAGCGCGGCTTTGACGCTCGGCAAACCCGTTGCAACGAGCAGCATGCCGATGCCCATGAACAGGACGATCGCCGGCGCCACGTCTTCGGTGCCGCGAATGGCGGCGGCGACGAGCGTGGGGATCGTTTTGCGCGGCGCGACGACGAACGCACCGTACGCGGCGGCCAGCGCGAATGCGACGAGCGGCGCGAACCCGCCGAAAAAATAAAGCGCGATCGGTAGCACGGGCGTCACGAGCGCGTACCACGGTGCGCGCTTGTTCGCAACGGGTTCGTCGGGCGCGAGCGCCCACGTCGCGTAGCCGCGCGTCGTGCGGAAGCGCACGAGGGCGAAACCGACGAGCGCGACCAGATCGACCGCAGCGAGCGCGAATGCGTACGGCTGCATCTGCGCGCGCTCCACGCCGAACGTCTTCGTGTAGAACGTCCATTGTGCGATGTTGAAGATGAAACCGAGCGCGAAGGCGAGCAGGAACAGCGTCGCGGCCGTCTTGCGCGGCACGCCGATCGTCAGCATGATCGGCAGCACGATCGAACCGACCATGATCACGGCACCGAGCCCCGTCAGCGAGGTGAAGAGGACGGCGACCGCGGCCGACAATGCGAGCGCGAGCAACGCAGGCCGATCCCCGCCGAACTCCGCGGCGTAGGCGACGACCGTCTCCGCGATTCCGGTCGACAGCGTGACCCGCGAGAGCAACGCGCCGAAGATGACGGTCGCGATGACGGTGGCCAACCGCACCGTACCGTCGACGATCGTACTCTCGACGCCCGCCGCGCCGGCACCGGCGAGCAACGCGACGCCGACCGCCATCAACGGCACGGCGAGCAGCGCGGGAAGCACGCGCGCGTACATCAGGGCGGCCGCGACCGCGAAGAGCGCGAGCATCGCGACTCCCGTGAAGCTACCGAACATCGGTCCCGATCCCGAGCAGCTCGTCGAACGCCGGCAGGGTCTTCGTCGCGCCGTAATCGCGGTAGGTCGCGGCTTGAATTCGGTCCGCGCGTTCGATCGCGCGACCCGCGGCGAGCCGATAGCGTTCGAGCACGCTCGCCTCGTGACTCGGCCGGTCCTCGTATTCCCATGCCGCGCGCACGAGCGGTTCGAGTGCGAGCAGCGCGTCGCGCTGCTCCCAAAAGAGATATTTCGCCACGTTGAGACCGCGGTAGACGTAACCGTCGTTCTTGCCCGCGTTCGCACGCGCGTCGTCGTAATAGCTGCGTGCTTCGTGCGCGATCTGATATTCGCGGCCGAGGGCGTCGTAGCGCCGCGCCGCGAGCGCCACGACCGCGGCCGCGTTTGGGTGGAGCGGCGGCGGCGGCGCGAGCCGCAGATGCGTCATCGCACTTTCCGCCGCGAGCCGCAACGCACGCAGGTCGAGCGTCGTTGCTACGCCCGCGAGACTCGGGTCGAACGGGTCGGCCCAAAACAGATAGTCGCCGTACTCGCGCGGGTTCCCGTGCAGCAGCGTCGCACACGTGGCGAGCGCCGCAAAGTCGGCCGCGTAGCGCGGATCGTCGCTACCGAAGAACGCGTGCGGGAAATCGCGTGCGAACCGGTCGCGCGGCACGTCGCCCGCTTCCCACGCGCTTGCGGCGGCGTAGAGCACCGGATACCAGGTGGCTTCGAAGAGCGTCTCGCCGTCGTCGTGCCAGACCGTTTGGAAGAGGCCGAGGACGTGCGCGTCCTTTCCTTCGGTCGTGAATCGTTCGATGTTGCCGAGCGCGCCGTCGAGATCGGGATAGATCTCATTCCAGTTCAGCGCGCCGGGCGCCACCATCTGATCGAAGCCGCCCCGCTCGATCCGGTCGATGTACGGCCGGTACGTCGGTTCGCTGCCGTAGTGCCAATTGACGAAGACGAGCGACTTCGGCAGCGACGCGAAGAGTTCGGGATGTTTGGCGAGCGCGTCGTCCCAGAGCATCGGCCGGGCGCCGCTCTTTGCGATTACGAAGTTCGCCGTGTCGACGACGTGCCGCACGTACACCGGGCCTTCGCCCTCGGACCCGACCAGCGCCGCCGAGGCCCCGCGCCCGAGATCGGACGGCTCGTCGGACCCGATATGAAAGAAGGGCGGATGCGGGACGGCCGCGAGTTCGTCCGCGATCAGATCGCGCACGTACGCCGCGCCGTCGGGATTCGACGGCGCGAGCAGATAGCCGTGCGGGAGCTCCGCGAGCGGTGCGTACCGCTCGAGTTCGAGCGTCCCGTGCATGTGCGCGAAGGTTTGCTGTTCCGGTACGAACGCGACGTGCCAGCGGCGCGCGTACGCATCGAGGGCGCGCAACTCTGCCGGCGTGATGCCGTCGAGCGGCGCGGGCAGCGGGTGTTTGGGATCGACGAACACGTGCTCCATGTACGGCGAATAACCGTTCATCTTGAACGCCGCGATCGTCCGGATGCGCTCCTCGAAGTAACGCATCGTCGGCAACGGGCCGCGCGAGACGTCGTCGGAGAGGATGCGCCAGGGCAGCGCAGGCTCGTCCGCAATCCGGGCACACGGAATCCGCCACGATCCGGACGCGTCGCCGGCCAATTGCGCGAGCGTCGCATACGCGTAGAAGAGCCCGTCGCGGTCCGCGCCGTGGAGCCGCACGCTGTGCGGTTCGATATCGAGGAGATAGCCTTGCGCGGCGCGCGGCGCGTCGCTCGCGGCGACCGTTGCCGAGATCGCGAGCGGAGCGCCGCCATCCCGGATGCCGAGCGCGGCGAAGCGCTCGCGGACGAGCGCGATACCGGCCGGATCCGCCGGCGTGCGAACGATCCCGGCCAGCACGTCGGCCGCGTTCGCGAAGCAGCCCGCTCGCAACGTCACGTGCGCGGGTTGCGGCAACACGCGTATCGCGGGGTCTTGCGATTCGGCCGCCTCTGCGCACGATTGACGACCCGCCAAAAGCGCACTGGCCACCGCAAGGGCGAGCACGCGGAGGTCGATCGAGATCACGCCCCGTGCGTTCGGGGCCAACGGACCCGACCCCGTTGAAATCGGGGCGGCACGGCCCCCCGATCCCCCCGGGCCCGCACTCGCGGGCCCCGCCGGCGCGCCTGAGGCCTTGTCGCGGGCCCCTTTCACCTCGGGTGTCGAACCGCGGGGGCATGACGCTTTCTGCCGGCGACTATGCGGTCATCTTCGCGTTCTTTGCGATCAACCTCGGGATCGGGCTGTACTTCGCGCGGCTCGGGGGGTCGAGCGTCAGCGAATTCTTTCTCTCGGGGCGCAGCGTCCCGTGGTGGCTCGCCGGCGTTTCGATGGTCGCGACCACCTTCGCCGTCGATACGCCGCTCGCGGTCACGGGCTTCGTCACCGAGCACGGCATCGCGGGAAATTGGGTGTGGTGGAGTTCGGTGATGTCGGGAATCCTCACCGTCTTCTTCTTCGCGAAGCTGTGGCGCCGGTCGGGCGTGCTCACGGACGTCGAGTTCATCGAATTGCGCTACGCCGGCAAGCCCGCCGCGGCCCTGCGCTTGGTGCGCGCGCTCTTTCAAGGGGTGTTCGTCAATACGGTGATCATGGGCTGGGTCAACCTTGCGATGGCCAAAGTCTTAGAGTTGACGCTTCACGTGCCGAAGTTCGAGGCGCTCGCCGTCTGTCTGATCTTCACCGCCGTGTACGTGACGATCGGCGGCCTCTGGGGCGTGCTCGTCACGGATCTGCTGCAATTCGTCGTGAAGATGTCGATGGCGATCGTGCTTGCGGTCGCGAGCGTCGCGGCCGTCGGCGGGATCCCGAACCTGATTGCGAAGCTGGCCGTCCGCGACGCGGCCGTCGCCCATGCCGCAGCTGCGGGCGCCGCGATCCGGCACGATGCCCTCGCCTTCTTCCCGACGTCGAACGAAGCGTGGCTGCCGCTGCTGACCTTCTTCACGTACATCGGCGTGCAATGGTGGGCGTCGTCGTACCCGGGCGCGGAGCCGGGCGGCGGCGGCTACATCGCGCAGCGCATCTTCAGCGCGAAGAGCGAAAACGATTCGCTGCTGGCCACGCTCTTTTTCAACGTCGCGCATTACGCGCTACGGCCCTGGCCGTGGATCCTCGTCGCGCTCGCGGCGATCGTGCTCTATCCGCACGGCGTGCGCGGCACCGACGGAAAAGTCGACGACGAACTCAACTACATTCAAGCGATGATCGATCATCTGCCGGCCTATCTGCGCGGGCTCATGATCGCCGGGTTTCTTTCGGCGTACATGTCGACGATGGGCACCCACCTCAATCTCGGCGCGTCGTACCTCACGAACGACATCTACCGGCGTTTCATCCGGCCGGACGCCTCGGAGCGTCACTACGTAACGATCTCGCGCCTCGCCACGCTCGTCGTCATGGTACTCGCGATCGTCGGCGCGTACGGCAATAACTCCGTCGGCGGTGCGTACATCTATCTCTATAACTTGACGGCGGGCGTCGGGCTCGTGATGATCCTGCGTTGGTATTGGTGGCGCGTCAACGCGTGGAGCGAGATCTCGGCGCTCGTGGCCTCGGCCGTGGTCTCGAACGTCCTCACCGTGGCCCACGTCTTCAGCGACGCGAACGCGAATGCCGAGATCTTGCTCGTGACGGTGCCGATCACGACGCTGGTGTGGATCGTCGTGACGTTCGCGACCAAACCCGAGCCCGAAGCGACGCTCGTGCGCTTTTACGAGCGCGTTCGGCCGAGCGGATTCGGCTGGCGCGGGATCGCCCGCGGCGCCGCACACGCACCGGGCGTGGAACCGCTCGGCGTCAACGCGATCGACTGGGTCGCGGGTTGCGGTCTCGTCTACGGAGCGCTCTTCGGAATCGGAAAATTGGTCCTTGGAAACCCGCTCGAAGGCGCGCTCTATCTTGCGGTCGCCGCCGTGTGCGGCGCGACGATCGCAGTCAACGTGACGCGCGCGGAACGGGCCTCCGAGCGCGCGTCACGCCTTCAGGTCGCGGTGACCGGCTCCGGCGACAGGCGGTAATCGAGTTGCTCGCCGATCGCGCGCACCACGTCCGCTAATTCGCTCGCCGTGCACGTTTCCAGACGTTCGCCGAGCGCGAGTGCGGAGCGGTCGGCCCGGATGAGTCCGGCCTCCATCGCCGCGTCCAGTTGCGCGTGCTCGAACTTTTTGACGAATGCCTGATCCGTGAACATACAGCGCAATTGAACGGCATCGAGCGCGCTCGCCGTGAGCGCGTCCAACGGTTCGAGGCGTTGGCGCGTGGCCGCGAGCCGTTCTCCGACGAAAGCGCGCACGCGCATATCGCTGTCGTGCCGCGTCGCTTCGTCCGCGTACGCACCGTAGCCCGGCACCCGGGCGCGGACGTAGGCTAAGTCGTCGTTCATATCGACCGCAACGACACGCTGCCGCCACCCGCGGTTTCGAGCAGGGCGGGTAGATAAGCCGTTGCCGTGCCGCGCAGGGCCACGTCCGCGCGATACGAGACGGCCGTTTCCTCGGGGTTGATTTCGACCACGAGCGCGTCCGGTCGCGGATAGCGCGTGGCGAGCGATGCCGCCGGGTGGACCATCCCCGAGGTTCCGACCACGAGGACGACGTCCGCGCGCGCCGCCGCATCGGCCGCCCGCTCGAACACGCCCGCCGGTAACGACTCGCCGAACCACACGATATCCGGGCGGAATTTGCCGCCGCACGCGTGATCGATCTCACACGCGGGCAACGCTCCGTCGAGCGCCCGGCGGGCGCCGCAGCGGTTACAGCGCGCTTCGCGCAAACTGCCGTGCAACTCCAGCACGTTGCGCGATCCGGCGCGGAAGTGGAGTGAATCGACGTTTTGCGTCGCGAGCGTCACGTCGCCGTGGCGCCGCTCGAGTTCGGCGAGCGCGCGGTGGCCGGCGTTCGGCTCGGCGTCGCGATGCGCGGCGCGCCGTTCGTTGTACCAGCTCCAAACGAGCTGCGGGTCGCGTGCGAAGCCCTCGGGCGACGCCAGCTCTTCCACGCGATGGGTCTTCCATAGGCCGTTCGCGCCGCGGAACGTGGGCAGCCCGCTTTCCGAGGAGATGCCCGACCCCGTCAACACGCACACGGAGGTCGCCCGGGCGAGCGCCGAACGCACGCGCTCGAGGTCGCTCACGCGGCTTTGCGATCTTGCTCGGAACGCGCCGGCCGCGCGTCGACGACGCGGAGCGGCGTCACCTTGTGCCCGCCACGCGGCGGCTTCGGCGGCGGGTCGCCGCTTTGAAAATAGACGACGACGTTCGCGGCGGCTCCCGCGAGCGCCGCGAGTCCCCACAGACTGAAAAAGAAGAACGTCGAATTGGGATGGCCGTCGCGCCAGCTCAGCGCCACGGCCACGACCGACGCGGCGATGGCGCCGATGCCGCCGACCGCAGCGAAAACGGCGAGCTGGAGGAACGTCGGATCGCGGCGCCGGTGCGTCGAGGAGCCCATACCGATATCCTAACATCCGCATGCACCCGGCAAGCGTTGAACCAACGAACGCCCGGCCCCAGGGCCGAGGGCCGCTTGCGAGATGGGACGAACCGAAAAATGTGGACGAAGCGAGCCGACTTATGGCGCGGGTATGCGAACGCGACGTGGCCGCCTTCGAAGCCATCTACGATTCGTACCACCGGCTCGTGTACGGTATCGCCCTCAAGATGCTGGCGGACGCCATGGCCGCCGAGGACCTCACGCAAGCCGTGTTTCTGAAGCTCTGGAGCGCGCCGGACGCGTTCGCCGCCGGGAATTTCGGCGGATGGATCGCGCGCGTCACACGGAACCGCGCCCTGGATGTTCTGCGAAACCGCGCGTTGCGCGTCGAAAGCCAACTCCCCGCCGACGTTCCGCTCGCGGGTTCGCTCGATGAAACCGTCTTCGCCACGCTCGATGCGGAACGCGTCCGCGCCGCGCTCGCGGCGCTGCCGCCGGAGCAGCGCGATCCGATCGAACTCGGATTCTTCGGAGGCATCACGCACGAAGAGATCGCGCGCCGGACCGCGACGCCGCTCGGTACGGTGAAAACGCGCATCCGTGCGGGGCTTCGAAAATTACGCGCGCAACTCGAAACGAGCGTGGCCCCATGATCGGCCACGACGATGCGTTCCTCGACTCGGTCGCGGTACTCGCGCTCGGGGCCTTGCCCGAGGCCGAGGCGACGGCCGTCGCCGCCCACGTTGCGACGTGCCATGCCTGCCGGCGCGAGTACGACGAATTGCGAACGGCCGCGGATCTCGTGGGCTATCGGGCGGAACTCGCGCCGGGCGAACTCGACGAGGTCGCCGCCGCGCGGCTCAAAGCGCGCGTCATGCGGTCGGTCCGCTCGGGCGCGGCGCCGGCCTACGTGTCCCCGGCGTCGCTTTCCCCCAGGCGCGGCCCCTGGCTCGTGTACGGCGCGCTCGCGGCCGCGGTGGCCCTCGCCCTGCTGGAGGGCGCAAGCCTGGCGGGGCTGCGGGCCCAGACGAACGCACAAGCCGCCTCGGCGCGGGAGGCGCTGGCGGAACGCGCGACGCTGGCCCGCCGGCTGGCGCAGATCGTCGCGCCGGGCAGCAAACACTTTGCGGTGCCGAGCGGCGAAGTGATCGAGTCGGGCGGCCGCATCTTGCTCGCGTTCTCGCACCTGCCGAACGCTCCAAGCGGCAAGGTGTATCAAGCGTGGACGCTCGCGCGCGGAGCGAAGACGGTCGCGCCCAGCATCACCTTCAGCGCCGATCCGTCCGGCACGACCGTGATCGAACTGCCGCAATCGGCCGCGAACCTCGCTGCAATCGCCGTGAGCGTCGAGCCGCCCGGCGGCAGCCGGGCGCCGACGTCGAAAGCCGCCTTCGTTCGCACGCTCTCGTAGCGAGTCATGGCTCACCTCGAAACGCTGTCGGCGGCCAATTCCGGCGAAACGCTCTCGTATCTCGCCCGCCGTCCGTTCGACAACGTGTACGTGCATTGGCTCATCGAGTCGCGCCAAATCGGACGCGCCGGCGACGTCCTGGTTTGGCGCAACGCGCGCGGCGCGATTGCGGGCGTCTGCTATGCGGGGCCGCAGATCGTGCCGTGCGCCGAATCGAACGACGCGCTCGACGGGTTCGCCGAACGCGCTCGCCGCGCGCGGGCCGCGCGGATGATCGTCGGGCCGCGCGCGGCGGTCGAACACTTCTGGTCGCGCGCGAAGCACGCGTTCGCCGCGCCGACCGCGACGCGGACGAGTCAGCCCGTGTACGCGCTCGAGCGTTCCGGGCTGCGCGCGCCCGCCGGCCGCGCCGCGGGCGACGTCGCGCGGGCCACCCTCGACGAGCTCGACGAAATCGTCCCGAACTCGGCCGAGATGATCGTGGGCGAAGTCGGCGGCGATCCGAACCGGACGGGCACGGATTTCCGAAGCCGAACCGCGCGGATCATCGATCGCGGCTGGTGGTGGCGCTCGCGCGTCGACGGCAAGCTCGCGTTCATGTGCAACGTCGGCTCGGCGTCGCCCTACACCGCGCAACTCCAAGGCGTGTGGACGCCGCCCGGCATGCGCGGCCACGGGTACGCCTCGCAAGCGCTCGGCGCGATCTGCGCGCGCCTGCTAGACGAACACCCGACGCTCTGCCTCTACGTGAACGACTTCAACACGCCGGCCATCGCGCTCTACGAACGCGTCGGCTTCGAACGCGTCGGCGAATTCCAAACTATTTTACTACCGTAGCATCGAGATACGAAACGTCGAGCGGCGTCTCGACCGCGCCGCTCGGGCCGCGCGCCACGCGAAAGGCGCGCGCGCTCGGACGCGAGGATATCGTTCGTGCGAGCTGCGTACCGCGAAAATGCAGGCCGACCCCATCGTCGCACGCGATGCCGTCCGGAATTTCGCCGGATCCGATCAGCCGCCGGTACGACGGACGGCGATCCTTCTCGCCGTCGTAGTGCGGACAGTTACTTCCCGGAAGCAAGCCCAGGCACGGCATCGCCGTGAGTTCCCCCGCGACCGAATCGGTGAGGCCGTACTCGAACCAGCAGATCGATCCGGCACTCGAACCGCAGAGCAGGATGCCGCGTTCCCACGCCTCGCGCAGAACCGTATCGAAGCCCCAGTGCCGCCAGACCGCAAGCATGCTGCGCGTGTTGCCTCCGCCGACGTGCACGACGTCGAACGCGAAGAGGTACGCCCGCAGATCCTCCGGCGTGCGCCGAAAGAAGCGCAGCACGTCCATTCCCACGCCGAACCGCGCGTACGATTCGTAGAAGCGCGCGACGTAGGTGACGTCGTCGCCGCTGGCCGTCGGCACGAACGCCACGCGCGGCTTCTCGGCGCCGGAGGCATCGAGGATGTACCGCTCGAGGGCGACGTTGCCCGTGTCCGGCACGAGCACGCCCCCGCCGATGGCGACGATCTGCCGCTCTCGCGCCACGCGGCCTAACTCGGCGTCGCGCTGACGTAAACGGGCGCGTCGGGCTCGTCCGCCGCCGGAACTCCGGACGGGGACGGCGCTAGGGGAAACGATCCGTCGCGCACTTCGCCCGCATACGCGCGCAACGCGTCCGTCGCAATCTGAGCGACTTCCGCAAAGCGCTTCGCGAACGGCGGCGCTTCGGGATAGAGTCCGAGCGCGTCGTGCAACACGAGCACCTGCGCGTCGCAGTGGGGACCCGCGCCGATGCCGATCGTGGGGATCGCGAGCAGACGCGTCACCTCGCTTGCGACGTCCGCGTCTACCATCTCGAGCACGACCGCGAAGGCGCCGGCCGCCTCGACCGCCCGCGCGTCGGCGAGCAGGCGTGTGAGATCGGTCTTCCGGCGAAAGCCGCCGTTGCTCGCCGCCGTCTGCGGCAAGACGCCGACGTGCGCGACGACGGGAATGCCCGCCGTCACGATCGCGGCGATCCGCGACGCGACGTTCGCACCCCCCTCGAGTTTTACGCTCGACGCGCCGGCTTTCACGAGCGCGATCGCGGAGCGAACCGCCTCTTCGTCGCTGACCTGGTAGGTGCCGAACGGGAGGTCGACGATCACGTGCACGCGCGACGTGCCCCGTTTGACGGCGCCGGCGTGCCGGCACATATCTTCGAGTTCGACGGGCGCCGTGGATTCGAGTCCGAGCACGACGTTACCGAGCGAATCGCCGACCAGGATCACGTCGATGCCGGCCGCTTCGACGCACCGCGCGAACGGCGTATCGTACGCGGTGATGACCGGGAACCGCTTGCCTTTTCGGGCGCGAATCGCGGCGGAAGTGATGCGTCGAAGAGGGGGCATTCCACGCGCTACGCCCTCGTGCGTGCGCTCACCCGCCTCGGGTCGCGTGAAAGGGGCCCGCAACGTTCGGGCGCGGCATGCGGCGCGGGCCGTCGCCTTCGGCCGCGTCGCAGAGCGCTTCCCCGTGGCCGTAGACGCGCGCTTGCGTGAAGTAGGCGCCGGCGATTTCGCGATCGGGTGCGATGCCGATGCCGTAGTGGAGGCAGCGTCCGACTTCGTAGTACGCATTCGCGTCGCCGGCTTCGAGACAGCGCAAATAGAGCGCGTACGCGCGGCGCGTATCGCGTTCCACGCCGATGCCGCGCTCGCAAGCGATGGCGAGGTTGAAACTCGCGCCGCGCTGTCCCGCGGCCGACGCGCGCTCCCACAACTCGGCTGCCTTCCGATCGTCGTGCGACACGCCGATGCCGTAATGATACCAATTTCCGAGTTCGAACAGCGCATCCGGATGCTCGTACGCCGCCGCCTCCTCGAGCAGCGCGACGATCCGCATCACGTCGCGCTCGCGATAGGTCGCGGCGAGCTTCTGGGCGCGCTGATACGAGGCTTCGGCCGCGGGGTCCGCGTCAAGCCGCCTTCGCGTTCGGCACGTCATCGGTCGCCATGCATACTTCCCATCGAACCGGGCGGGGGCCGCTTCTGCGTCTAGGTGTAACGATTTCCGGCGAACTTTGCAAGGTGCGGCGCCGAACGCGCACCGTATACTGCGAAGCTATGATCTGCTGTCAGGGATACGACTTCGTCGCGGGCGGCGACACCACGTTCGAAGTCGACGCGTCGCGCATCAAATACGGGAGCGGTGCCCTGCGCGAAGTGGGGGCGGATGCAAAGGACCTCGGTATGACCCGCGTGGCGCTCGTCACGGATCCGAAGCTCGCGCATAGCGAGTTTACCGCGACGGTACGGGCCTCGCTCGCGGCGGCGGGAGTCGACGTCGCACTGTACGACGAGACCCGCATCGAACCGACCGACGAGTCCTTCGCGGCCGCGACCCGCTTCGCGCTCGACGGGCGTTTCGACGGCTTCGTGTCGATCGGCGGCGGCTCGTCGATCGACACCGCCAAAGCCATGAATCTCTACAGCACGTATCCCGACGACTTCGACGCCTACGTGAACGCGCCGATCGGCCGGGCGAAGCCGATCCCGGGCCCCTTACGACCGCACATCGCGTGCCCGACCACCTGCGGCACCGGCGCCGAAGTCACCGGCATCGCAATCTTCGATTATCTCGCGCATCACGCGAAGACCGGGATCGCGTCCAAACGGCTCAAGCCCACGATGGGCGTGATCGATCCGGACGTGACGCTCAGCCTGCCGAAGACGGTCGTCGCCTGCAGCGGATTCGACGTCCTCTCGCACGCGCTCGAAAGTTACACCGCTCGGCCCTACACGCATCGCGCGCGTCCGGCTCCGGGCGCGCGCCCGATGTCGCAGGGCGCCAACCCGTTCTCCGACATCGCCTCGACCGAAGCGATGCGCATCCTCGGCGCGAATATCGTCCGCGCCGTTAGCGACCCGAACGATACCGAAGCCCGCGAGCGTATGCTCTTCGCCGCAATGCTCGCCGGTATCGGCTTCGGCAACGCGGGCGTGCACGTTCCGCACGCGATGTCGTACGCGGTGGCGGGCCTGGTCAAGGACTATCGTGCGCCCGAGTATCCGAACGTCGAAGCGATCGTACCCCACGGCATGGCCGTGATCGTCAACTCGCCGGCCTCCGTGCGGTTCGCGGCGCCTGCGAACCCCGCGCGCCATCTCGAAGCGGCCGCGCTGCTCGGCGCCGCAACGAACGGCGCGAGCCTCGCGGATGCGGGCGACGTGCTCGCACGCCGCATCGAAGAGTTGATGCGCGCCACCGGTATGCCCAACGGAATCGGCGGCGTGGGCTTCACGCGCGACGATATCCCGAAATTACGCGACGGCGCCGTGCCGCAGAAACGTCTGCTGGCCAACGCTCCAAGCCCCGTCGATGCAAAGGAACTCGAAGTGCTCTTTGCGAGCGCCCTGACTTACTGGTGAGGTCCGCCGGGCGGCCCGTGCTCGCCGCCGATCGCGATCATTTCGTGCAGCAGCTCGCGTCCGGGATCCGGGGTGGTCGCCGCGTGCTCGTGTTCGGCTCGCATCGCGTCCATCTTCTGCTCGCGCTCTTTGAGCTTCGCCAGCTGATCGGGCGTCAGCGACGCTTCGAATTGCGCGCGGGCGGCCTGCATCAGGTTGCGCGCGTTTGTCCGCTCGGTACTCGCGAGGTTGACGATGTTCTGCGCTTCGCCGCGCGAGAGCAAGGCGTCGATCTGCTTTTCCAGCGCGCGCGGATCCGGGTTCGGCGCAATCGCGAACTGGCCGATCAGCGTTGCGAGTTGCGCGCGATGCTGTGCGGTCAATCCGGCCAGCATCTGCGTGCGGGTCTGTTCGCGCAACTGCCGCATCTGCTCGCGCGTCGCGCGCATGGCGGACTCCATCTGCGGATTCGGTGGCGCCATGGCTGCCATATCCGCCGCGGGCGGCGGCCCGGCGAGAGGAGCGTCCTGAGCGGCCCCGGCAACGGGAGCGAGCGCGAACGCAAGGGCGACGAGAACGATTGGTTTCATGCGACTATAGTAACAGCCCGCGCTTAGCCGTTCCTGAGAATGGCGCGGGGCCCCGGAGGGGCCCCGGCGTCATCGCATTACGGCATCAAGACCGTGTTGACGACCTGAATGATCCCGTTCGACTGATAAACGTTCGGAATCGTGACGGTCGACATGCCTCCCTTGGCATCGGTGAGGACGAGCTTGCCGCCACGCATCGAAGCGACGAGCGATTCGCCTTCGACCGTCTTGAGCTTCGCCGAGCCTCCGCCGGCCGCGATCTTCGAGGCGATTGCGCTGGTGTCGAGTTTCCCGGCGACCACGTGGTACGTCAGGATTTTCGTTAAGAGCGCTTTGTTCGCCGGCTTGACGAGGGTCGCCACCGTACCTTTCGGGAGCTTATCGAACGCTTCGTTGGTCGGCGCGAAGACCGTGAACGGCCCCGGGCCGTTCAACGTCGCGACGAGCCCGGCCGCTTTGACGGCTGCGACGAGGGTCGTGTGGTCCTTCGAATTGAGGGCGTTCGCGACGATCGTCTTGCTCGGGTACATCGCGGAGCCGCCGACCATCGGATCGTGCATCTTCATGCCGTTCATCATATCGGCGGCCAGTGCGGTCCCGGACGAGGCCGACGCTACGAGTGCGAGCGTTGCGAGGAATTGGGTGCGAGTCTTCATGGTGTACGAATGCTCCTGAAATAAGGCGGGTCGCCTGAAGAACGCTCGAACCCACCCGGCGGATGTGCCCAAACGGGGCGTCCACCCCGGCCGCGTCAAAGTGGCGCCCCATGACGCAAGCACAGACCCTGGCGCGCGCGCTCAACGTCCTGGCGAAGTCGCCGCAGTTTTCGTATACGAAAGCGCGCGCGGCGGCCCGCCAAGACGGCAACGTCGATTGGACGAAGACGAAGTCCCGCAACGCCGACTTCAACGCGGAAGTCGACGGCTGCGAGACATTCGTGATGGCGGACGGCACGATCTGCGAGTGGCAGCCGGGCAGCTATACGTACGCGGCGCGAGCGTCCACGTAAGCCGGTGAGATCAGCCGGTCTCCGCGTACGCTCCAAACGCTTCGCTCGTTAAGCGGTCGGCCAGCTCGCGGGCCTGGACGCGGATCTCCGGGATCGCGGTCGTCTCGATCAACGTGCCGAAGCGCGCGGGACCGATCGCGAAGAGGCGGTCCGACTCGACGCCGTCCGCACCGATCAGCGCGCCGCTCGGCGCGACTTGCACGCCGATGTTGAGCGGATAGGGCACCATGGAGCCGCGCGCGAGCAGGCTCTCGATCAACGGATTTGCGAGCTTGCGGAAATCGTGCTCGGGGCCGCTGCAGTTGATGATACGATCGGCGTGCATCGAGAGCATCGTCGGCGAACCCCGCAGTTTGATCGGCACGTGCAATTGCCCGTCGCTCACGCTCACGCGGCCGGTGCGGCCGGCGAGCATCCGCAGGTCGTTCGAGGCGATCAGCTCGGCGATCGCCTTGGCGGATTCGGGCGGAATCCGATGCCGGTGGACATTCCAGTACGGTAACGCGTGACGCAAGAAGCGGCGCTGCTCGGCGAGCGAAAGCGCCTGCCACAGCGCGTTCGTGCGTGGCCGGACGCTATCGACGATGCCGCGCCAATTCCCGAAGATCGGCTGCATGTCGCGCACCTGCGAACGGACCGCGTCGAGCAATTCGCCGACCGTGTCCGCTTCGGGGCAGGTGGAGGGAGGCGTATCGAACACGCGGTGTTCGTGCGGTAGGAGTCCGCGCCGGGAGACCATGTAGACGGTCCCGCGATGACCGTAGTGGCGCAGACCGAGCACCGCGTCGACCGCCGTGAGGCCCGTGCCGAGCAAGAGCACCGTCTCGTCCGGATCCTCCGGCACGATGGCGCCCGGATCCCAGGCCGAGCCGAAGAACCGCTGCGAACACTGCGCTTCGGGGGAAACGTTCGGCCAACGTGCGGGCGCCGCGTTTCCCGACGCGACGATCGCCGCGTCGGCGTGCAGCGTTTCGCCGTTCGAGCACGTCACGCTCACGCCGCCGGCGGCCTTGACGATCGCATCGGTGGCGAGCGCGCGCACGTGGCGCCAGCGCGACGGCGCTTGGGCCCGGGCCTCGACCGCGATGGCGTCGAGATATTCTCCGTAGACACCGCGCGGCACGAACGACCCGCCGTCGTACGGCTCGGTCGCGTTTCGGCCGAGCCATTCGACGAAGTCGGCCGGCCGGTCCGGGAATGCGGAGATCTTCCCGGCCGGAACGTTGAGAAGGTGCGCGGGGCACTCGGTCGAGTACGCAATTCCGCGACCGAGCCGTTCGCGCGGGTCGACGATCGTTACGCGCACGCCGGGCGAGCGGACCAGCGCCACCGCGGCGAGCAGCCCGCTCGCCCCGCCGCCGATGACGACGACGGAGACCCTACGCATCGTAACCCAGCGTGACGTCGTCTTCGCGGTACCAGCCGTCGGCCTCCGGTGCGAAGACCTTACATTGCGCGAACGCACCGCCGTAGACGTGCAACGTGTAGGCCGGCTTCGTACCCACATTCCCGAACACGTGATGATCGTGCGGCGGTACGAGTACGCCCGCGGAACCTTCGGTCGCGATGCGCTCCTGCCCGCGCACGAAGCGACAGCGGCCGTTCGCGTCGCGTTCGGCGAGGCGGTAGGCCGTCTCTCGCATCTCGCCTCGAACCACGATTTCGACCCCCCACACGCCGCCATGATCGTGCAAGGGCGACGACTGGCCGGGCGCCCAGGTCATCCCGACCACGACGAACCCGTTGTCGGGGTCTCGCCAAACGAGATTGCGCGCGTAGTGTTCGGCGCGCGGATCCAGGAAAAAATCCGGATTGGAGAAGCTTCCGGAGGCGCCGAGCTTCGCGACGGCATAGGCGAGGCTCGTCACCCGATCGTCGCGGATCGCCCGACGGATCGGTTCGACCAGAGCTAGCGACATCGACATGCCGAACCTCCGGCGTGCGTTCTACAGATCGATAACTTGGACTCTTCCTTTGGTATACGGAAATCTTCGACGCTCATGAATGCACCTATGGCCGGCGAGAAGGGTCGGGGCGTACAGACTACTCCACGAAGATTCACTTTCATCCCGCTTCGCGGTTAAGGATACCAAACGCAGACCGGCCGAATGGTAAAACCTCTCAAATCGGCAGGTGAATCGTTCTTCCGCATCGGCTAGCGCAGTCCATGCTTGCGGGCGGAGATCCCACGCGACGCCGGCCGGCTCGCCGCGAACGCGCGGTACGCGCATGTGACGTGCGGCACGCAGATTAGCGCCAATTGCCACGACGATACCGCGACGATATCACAGCCCTCGACACCCTAGCCTGTCGAAGGGTGTCGAGGGCAGTCGCGCGGCGAGGTGACGATCGTCATACGAAATCGCTGACGCCCGTCCGTGGCGGCGGAGCCCTCGCGCGAGCGATACTGCATGAGCCGGGGCTGACCGGCAGAGGAGCTTGGACATGCAGACGATCCCCGCGCGCCTGTCGCGCGCCACCAAACGGTACGGCGACGTCGTCGCCCTCGACGACGTCGACCTCGAGGTCGGGCCGGGCGAGACGGTCGCCGTCCTCGGTCCCAACGGTGCCGGAAAGACAACGGCCATCCGCGTGATGCTCGGGCTCGCGGAACCGACGAGCGGCGCGGCGACGATCTTCGGCGAATCGCCGCGAGCTGCGCGCGCACACGGCCGCATCGGAGCGATGCTGCAGGTCGCGTGCGTGCCCCCGATGTTGACCGTGCGCGAACACATCGAACTCTTCTCGGCCTACTATCCACATCCGATCCCGCTCGCGCAGACGATCGAACTCGCGGCGCTCGAACGGCTCGCCGGCCGCCGATTCCACGCACTCTCGGGCGGCGAAAAGCAACGTCTGTTCTTCGCGCTCGCGATCTGCGGCGATCCGGATCTGCTCTTCCTCGACGAGCCCACGGTCGGGCTCGACGTGGAAACGCGCCGGTTACTCTGGCAGAGCGTTCGCGAGCTGGTCGCACGCGGCAAGAGCATCGTCTTGACGACGCATTACATCGAGGAAGCCGACGCGCTCGCGGACCGCGTCGTGTTGCTCGCGCGCGGCAAGACCGTCGCCGCGGGCACGCCCGAACAACTCAAAGCGCGCGCCGGCTCGCGGGGCGATGCCGCACTGGAACGCGCGTATCTCTCGCTCACCGCGCTGAAAGAAGTTGCCTGATGATCGCCGGCCGTTCGTTCCGCCCCTACGCGCTCGAAGCGAAATACGAGTTCCTCAAGCTTTTGCGCCTGCCGAGCTACGCATTTCCCGTCCTCGCCTTCCCGGTGCTCTTCTATCTCTTCTTCGGCATCGCGATGGGCCGGCAGCCGGCCGACGCCGCGGGCACCACGCTCGCGACGTATCTGCTCGCGACCTACGGCGCGTTCGGCGCCGTGGCGGCAGCGCTCTACGGCTTCGGCATCAGCGTCGCGACGGAGCGCGGTCAGGGCTGGCTGACGCTCAAGCGCGCGAGCCCGATGCCGGTCGCCGCCTACTTCCTCGCAAAAATTGCGAGTGCGGCGACGTTCACGCTCGCGATCGTCGTCCTACTCTCGATCGTGGGGGTCGCGTTCGGCGGGGTGCACATCACGTTCGTCGCCTGGCTGGAACTGGCCGGCGTGCTCGTCGCGGGATCTCTGCCGTTCTGCGCGCTCGGACTCGCGATCGGGACGAACGTCGGGCCGAACTCGGCTCCGGGGATCGTGAACCTCGTCAATTTGCCGCTCGCGTTCCTCGGCGGGTTGTGGATTCCGGTCGCGTCGCTGCCGCCAGCACTCGCGTCGCTTGCGGTCTACCTCCCGACGTATCACTACGGTCAATTGGCGCTCGAAGCGCTCGGCGCCGGCAGCGGGAACCCGCTTGCCCACATCGCCGTGCTGGCCGGATACGGCACGCTCTTCGTCGCCCTCGCAGCGTTCGGCTGGCGGCGCGACGAAGGCGCGCTCCATGGCTAAACTACGGCTGCTGCCGGACGATCCGGATATCGGCTGGACGCCATACCTCTGGCTCGTCTATCTGCCGTTCCAAATCGCCGGAGCCTACGCCGGCCACGCGAGCGCGAGCGACTGGGCCATCGTCCTCGGACCGATGGCCCTTTTCCTCATACTGTATTTCCGAAGCTATTGGGTTTGCGGGCGCGAGCTCTGGTTCTATGCGGCCGGCATCGTGGCACTCGGAGCGATCTTCACGCCGTTCAATCCGCTCGCGAGCATGTACTTCATCTATGGATCGGGGAAAGTCACGCGACTCGCGGGCCCGCGCCGGGCGTGGCCGGTTCTCGGCATCTACACGATCGCCGTCCTCGCCTACGGGTTGCTCCTTCACGGTCCGTGGTATTCGTACGTCTACGCCGTCGTCTTCAGCGGCATCGTGGGCGCGATCGTGATCCGCGAAGACGAGCGCGAGCGCGCGAACGCCGATCTGCGCCTCGCGCGCGACGAGATCCGAAGGCTCGCGGCGGTGGCCGAGCGCGAACGCATCGCGCGCGATCTGCACGACGTCCTCGGCCACACGCTCTCGGTCATCGTCCTCAAAGCGGAACTGGCATCGCGCCTAACGGAGATCGATCCGGCGCGCTCCGCGCTCGAAATCGCGGATGTCGAGCGGATCGCGCGCGAGTCGCTTTCCGAACTACGGGAGTCGATCGCGGGCTACCGCGCCGTGGGCCTCGCCGCCGAAGTCGAGCGTGCGAAATCCGTTCTCGAAACGGCCGGCGTCCATGTGGAGTGCGAACTCGGCGAGATGCGCTTACCGCCGCGCTACGAAGGCGTCGTCACCATGGCGATCCGGGAAGGCGTGACCAACATCGTACGGCACGCGGGGGCCTCGTCGTGCCGTCTGTCGCTCGCGCAAACGCCGCGCGAATGCCGCTTGGAGCTCGCGGACGACGGACGCGGCGGCGCCGCGACCGAGGGGTTCGGCCTCGCCGGAATGCGCGAGCGCGTGGAAGGGCTCGGCGGAACGCTCGTGCGCGAGATCGCACACGGCACGCGCTTGATCCTGACGTTACCACTGCGCGACGGGTCGTGATCCGCGTCGTCATCGCGGAAGATCAGGCGCTCGTGCGCGGAGCTCTGGCGGCGCTGCTCGCACTGGAAGCGGACATCGACGTCGTCGCGCAGGCGAGCGACGGCGACCAGGCGCTGGAACGCGTTCGGGCGGAGCGGCCCGACGTGCTCGTGACCGATATCGAGATGCCGCGCCGCAGCGGCATCGACGTCGCGCGCGCGATTTCGTCGGAGAAGCTGCCCACGAAGGTCGTGATCGTGACGACGTTTGCGCGGGCGGGCTTCCTGCGCCGCGCGCTCGACGCGGGCGTTTCCGGCTATCTCCTGAAGGATGCGCCGGCGCGCGAACTCGCGGAGGCAATCCGCCGAGTCGCCGCGGGCGCGCGGGCGATCGACCCGAAACTCGCGCTCGACTCGTGGACGGAGCGCGACCCGCTGACCGAACGCGAACGCGGCGTCCTCCGGCTCTCCGCCGACGGCCGATCCGCCGCGTCGATCGGCCTCGAACTCGGCCTCACCGATGGTACGGTGCGAAACTATCTCTCGGAAGCGATCGGCAAACTCGGCGCGGCGAACCGCGTCGAAGCCGCGCGGATCGCGCGCGAGAAGGGCTGGTTATAGGGCGCTCGGCAGCGAACTCGATTAGCAAAGCTCTCGGCACACGCCCTTCGGGTGGCTCGTTGGCAGGGTAGTCTTACCCATGCCACGCCGGCCCGGCAATGTTACCATCGTCGCAGGCGGCGGATCACTTCGATCGATGGCGATGCTCGTCGTAGGACGCACTCCATTAAGCGGTTAGGAGACGTCGCCGGCTCCGGAACGATGGCAATTGACGAGTACGCGATCGTCCGGTCGCCGGTCGGCCACCGCATATTCATCGCTTGCCGAGCGCCACGCTCTGCGATCGCAAGTAAGGAGAAGTATCTCACATGTCTGACCTTCGGATCACCCAAGATCGGAAGCGCGGGACTAGACTGAGGTGTCTTGCCGGTGCATCTGCACTATTCGTGGCGCTCTCTGCTTCAATGTACGGCCCAGCCGCCGGCCTCGCCCGGTCGGCTCCTGACATAGCCAAACGCGGAGCGGCGTTAGCACTTCCGCTGCTGTACGTCTCCGATGGCCGTACGAACGGGATTAACGTCTTCCGGCTCGACGACGGGCGCCAAATCGGATCGATCCCGTATCCGATGAGCGCGAGCGGCGAGAAGTTCGCCACGGGCGCCGGTTTGGCGATCGATGCGCAAGGTAATCTATGGGCGAGCTTCACGTTCGACGACGGGCGCAATTATCCGGGAAAGGTCGTCATCTACGGGTACGCTCCCGGGCATTATCTGTGGTTTACGAAAACCGACGGTGGCTGCTGCGGCTCCCCGAATCTCGCCGTGTCGAACCTTGGCGAAATCGCGGAGGCGCTGGGTTTTTTCCCTCCGGACTACGCCGGGGGCGTTGGCTTCATCGAGCCGGGGAAGAAGTTCGTCGGACGTTACAACACGGCGCTGCCGGGAGTCGTTTATGAGGCGTACGACGGGCTCGGCACGCTGTGGATCGCGGGCGTCGACGAAGGGTTCAAACCACACTTCGGCTTTATCCGCCGCGGCAGCGACCTATTCGAAGAAGTCCATTGCAAGGCAACACCATATTTGGGTCCGGTCGCCGTTGACGCAGTAGGCCACATGCTCGTCAACAACGACCAATACATTTATGCGTACGATAAGGCCGGGGCGCTCATCTACCGGGTCGCGTTGACGGAAGCCGTCGGCGTCGTAAACATCGCGCTCACGCGCGACGGTAGCACTCTGTACGTTGCTAAGGCGAACGGCACCGTCCTCGCGTACCGATTTCCCGCAGGCGGCAAACCGATTGCCGAGTACCATGTCGGCGGCTCGCCATACGCTATCGCGCTGGGTTTGATTTTTTCTTAGCCATCGACAATTGGCGCGGCGATCAACTTTCGCCCCGTCGGCACCGCAACCGCTCGAGCCTCGACGGGAACTACGCGGGATCTTTCACCGTCCCAAAATGGTCGTCGACTCCGAGCTATCGCTTATGCTGAGGGAAGTATTTCAATGGCTGACCATGGGATCATCCAAGATCAGACATCCGAAGCCCGATCGACCTACGCGAGGAGAAAGCCGGCCGCCGTATCCGCACTACTCGTGACGTTTTCGGCTGCAACGCTCCTCCCTGCCGGCAGCCTCGCCCGGTCGGCACTTCCCGTGCTGTACGTCTCCGATAGTCGGACGAACGCGATCAACGTATTCCGGGTCGACAATGGGCGGCAAGTCGGTTCGATTGCATACCCGATGAAGCCGGGCGGCGAGAAGTTCGCCGCCGGCGTCGGCGTGGCGACCGACGCGCAAAATAATCTCTGGGCCAGTTTCACCTTTGACGACGGCCCCAACTTTCCGGGGAAGATCGTCGTCTACGGTTACGCGCCCGGGCAACTCCAGCCGTTTACGGCGATCGCGGGCGGCTGTTGCGGCTCGCCGAACCTCGCCGTGTCGAACCGCGGCGAAATCGCGGAAGGGCTGGGCTTCTTCCCGCCCGACTATGCCGGAGGCGTCGGCTTTATCGAACCGGGGAAGAAGTTCGTCGGACGTTATAACCGCTCACTGGTGGGCATCGTCTATGAAGCTTACGATGGTCTCGGCACCCTATGGATCGCCGGCGTGGATGCGGGGTTCAAGACACACTTCGGCTTTATTCGCCGTGGCAGTCCCGCGTTCGAAGAGGTGCACTGCAAAGCCAAGACGTACTTGGGACCGCTCGCCGTCGACGCCGCGGGTTATTTGCTCGTCAATAACGATCGAGACGTATATGCGTACGACAACTTCGGAGACCTCATTTATCGTGTTGCGTTGACCGGAGCCGTGGGCGTCAAGAATATCGCGCTCTCGCACGACGGCCGGACGCTCTATGTCGCCAAGGCGAACGGCACGATCCTCGCGTACGGCTTTCCCGCAGGCGGCAAACCGGTCGCCGAATACGACGTCGGCGGCTCGCCGTACGCACTGGCGCTGGGGTCGCTTTTCGTTTAGACACGAGCTCGCGAACAACAGGAATCGCATCGTCATCGCGGCTAAATGTCTGCGATGAACCGATCGGACGTGCTGGGTATCCTCGCGGCAATGTCCCTTGTGGGAACCGCGACCGACGGCGCCGACGCCCAAACGCCGGCAGCGGCGCCCGGTATGCGTCCGCAAGACGTCGTCGCGGCACAGGTCGCGGCCGTCAACGCTCACGACGCCGCATCGGTGACAAAGTGGCACGCCGCCAATGCGACGCTGACGTCGCTCCCATCCGGCCAAGTCATGGCCGCGGGCAGCGACGCGATCCTCGCGCTGTTCACGAAATTTTTCGGGCAGATGCCGCAGCTACAATTGAAGAACGACCATCAGTACGTACTCAAGAACGTCGTGGTCAATCACTACGTGGTTTCCAACGGACCGGGCCCCGAACTCGTCTCGATCTACGCCGTGGAGAACGACGTCATCGCGAACGAATGGGTCATCTTCGGCTAGTTACGCGGCCTCCGGTGCTTTGAGCGCCGGCGAATAGACTTCACATCCGTAGATCGCCGCAAGCTCTTGCAGCAGCTTGGGATCGCCGCTCGTCCAACAGAGCTGGCGCGGATAAGCGAATTGGGCGCGATAGCCGTGTTCGTACACGATGACCTCGCCCCAAAGCGACACCGTACCGGCGACGATCAATTCGCCACCTTGCAAACAGGGGCGGACGGATCCCGCGATCATCTGACTTGCGCCGGAATAAGCGTGGATGCCGGCACGGCGCTGCGGGCGCGCCGCATCGATAACGCCGGTCATCGGGACGCCGGGTTCCCAAGCGATCTTCCCATAATGCGCGCTAGCCATGCGGAGTTCGCTCTTCGCGTCGGCCCAGTCGTCCCGAAACACGCGCCAAACGCGGTACCCGACGACCGGCTCGTGCGTCGGACTCTTCGGCAAGCACAAGCTTCGGTCGGCCGAACGTAGAAGATCCGGCAACTCGAGTTCTTCGTATCGCAAATTGCCGTGGTAGTGCGCTTGCCGCCAAGCCGCAATCAGGCTGGGATTAGCGCGGGCGCCTCTTGCGGTGTCGGGGAGAGGGGGAAGGTGGATGGCGGGAACGGGGACGGACCCGGCACCGGAGACGGATAGGGCGCCGTAGCCGGTTCCACTTCCCGAACTTCCAACGGTGCTCCGAGATCTGCCATGAACGGTTCCTTTCAAATCATATCGTAGCTTGCGACATCCGAACGCCCGAATGGCCGAGCCGAGATTCCGGATCCGTTGGTAAGTGGATATGATTTTCATTGTCACTTTTTGCGAAGTTACCACGTTCGGAATTGCTGCGTCAAGGGGTCTCGTTTAGACTATCGGCCGACCGCGACCGCATCGGACCCGCCTAGGGTGCGCCCAAAGGAAAGCGAAACGCCGTGCCGCTGCACGCGACACGACGTTCCGAACGGAGCGACGACTTAGGCGACGACGGTGGGCAGGAGTGCGTCCAAGCCGAAGCCCGTGATGACCGCGCGTTGGAGCGGCGCGGTCGCCGCGTTGATCGCGTCCGCGACCGGGTGAGCCGGCACGGCCGTCCGCAGCGGGCGCTCGCCGGCGGGGGCGTTTGCGATTCGAAGAATCGCGTCGGCGACGTCTTGCGGGTCCTTCCCCTGCGCGGACGCTCCGAGTCCCGCCGACACCTGGTCCGAAATTTTCGCCACGTCCCCGTACGAAGCGACGACCGCGGCATCGTCGGCGCCGAACGTATTGCCGAAGATTTCCGTCGGATAAGCGCCCGGCTGCACGATCGCGACATCTATATCGAACGGTGCCAATTCGTACGACAGCGTTTCGGCGAGCGCTTCCAGCGCCCACTTCGAGGCGACGTAAACCCCGCCGAACGGGACGACGAAGCGCCCGACGACGGACGAAACGAAGACCACGAGGCCGCTCTTCTTTGCGCGCATTCCCGGCAAGAAGGCGCGATTCACGCGTAACGGGCCGATGACGTTCGTCGCAAACTGCGCCTCGACGGCGGCCGGCGTGAACGCTTCCTCGATGCCGAAGTGTCCCGTTCCCGCGTTGTTCACGAGCACGTCGATCGCGCCGGCTTCGGCGAGGATCGTCGCCGCCGCGGCAGCGACCGAAGCGTCGCTCGTGACGTCGAGTTCGACGACCGAGACTCCGGCTGCCGCGAGTTCCGCGGCGGCCCGAGCGTTCTTCGACGTCGTATTGCGCATCGTGGCGTACACCCGCCACCCGTCGGCGGCAAATGTTTGGGCAGTGAGCCGGCCAAAGCCGGAGCTGGCGCCGGTGACGACGGCGGTACGTTGACTCATTGGAATTCCTCGTAAACGATGGGGGAATCCCGAATATACACCCGAAGCTTACGAAAGCATAGTACGCACGAAAAGGTTAGCCATGGACATCAGCCGAGGAAATTGTTACAACGCCGATTGCCCGGCACGCGCGGTTCTTGGCCACGTGACCGGACGCTGGGGCGGCCTCGTCTTGGGCGCGCTGACCGGCGGAACCCAGCGCTATTCGGAACTCCGCGCGCGCATCGACGGAATCTCGGAAAAGATGCTGGCGCAAACGCTCCGCGACCTCGAGCGCGACGGCTTGGTGATTCGCCGCCAGTATCCGGCCGTGCCGCCGCGCGTCGATTACACGCTCACTCCGGGCGGAATGGAAGTTGCGCGGCGGGTCAGCGACCTCATCGGCTGGTTGCAGGATCACGTCGGAGAGTTCGTCTCCGCGCAAGAGCAGCATGCCGAGAAGCTTCAGGCGCGAGCGTCGTACCGGCGGGCCCCTTCGACAAGCTCAGGGTGACACGATCGGTGTCGCGTGCTTGAAACCGAGTGAGAACCGGGCGCCTTCCTTTGCTTCGCTCTGCTCTTACTCTTGCTCTCCTCTTACCATGTCACCCTGAGCCTGTCGAAGGGCCGTTAATCGGTTCAGGCGGGTGTGGCGAGGGCTGCGAAGGTTCCGAAGGCGCGTAGTTGTTCGCTTTGCCAGGCGTCGTCGCGATCTAGCTCGGCGGCGAGTAATTTCGCGACCTGCGGGGCGCTCGCGCGCGCGGCTTCGATGTCGAGGAAGAGCGCGCGCGTGCGGCGCGCGAGCACGTCCTCCACCGTGCGCGCCATCTCGTGCCGCGCCGCAAAGACGACCTGCGCCGCGATGTAGGGAAGGCGCGCGTCGAGCGGCTCCGCGAGGTCGGGCCGCGCGTCGGCCAGGGCGCGCAACGAAAAGCCGTCGCTGCCGTAAACGCGCAGCGGATCGGTCTGCGGCGGTAAATCGTGCGCGGCACCGTGTAAAGCGAGTCGCGCGGTCTTGGAGGGTGCCGCGGCCAGTCCCGCTTCCCGCGCGGCGACGTCGATGACGTCTTCGGCCATCTTGCGATAGGTCGTCCACTTGCCGCCGGTAATCGTCACGAGTCCGGACGGAGCGACGTCGATGAGATGCTCGCGCGAGAGCCCAGCGGTCGTCGACGCGCGCCGCGTCACGAGCGGACGCAGGCCCGCGAAGGTGGCCCGGACGTCCCCGTCCACGAGCGCGGTCGCTAGATACGGGTTGATCGTTTCGAGGATGTACGAGACTTCCGCTGCGGTCGGACGCGGATCGAGTTCCACATCGGTCGTCTTGATGTCGGTCGTCCCGATCACGACGCTATCGTGCCAAGGCGTTGCAAAGACCACGCGCCCGTCGCTGGTTTTCGGAATCAGGACCGCATGCGTCGAGGTGCCCAGCGCCGCGCGCGGTACGACGACGTGCGTGCCGCGGCTGTGGGTCAGCAGTTTCGGAGCGTCCGCATCGTCGATCGCGCGCAAGGCATCGACGAAGATTCCCGTCGCGTTGACGACCACGCGCGCGCGGATCTCGAAGCGCTCGCCGCTTTCGTGGTCCTGCGCGACGACGCCGCAGATGCGGTCGCGTTCGTAGAGAAAACGCTCGGCGCGGACGTAATTCGCGACGGCCGCGTGCCGGTCGACGGCCGTGCGCGCGAGCGAGACCGCCAGCCGCGAGTCGTCGAACTGGCCGTCGTGATACATGATTGCCGAACGCAGCCCGCGCCCGCTGAGGCCCGGCACGAGCGCGAGCGCTTCGCGCGGCGAGAGCAGGCGGGTGCCGGGCAAGTTCGATCCGCCGGCGAGAACGTCGTACACCTTCAACCCGGCAAAATAGTACGGGACGTCGCGCCAGCGATAGGTCGGTAAGAGAAACGGCAGATCGTGCACGACGTGCGGTGCGTTTTCGATCAAATTGGTACGCTCGTGAAGCGCCTCCCGCACGAGATGCACTTCGCCGTTCTGAAGATAGCGAACGCCGCCGTGCACGAGCTTCGTCGAGCGGCTGGAGGTCGCTTTCGCAAAGTCCTCCGCTTCGATGAGCGCCGTCGCGTAACCGCGCGACGCGGCATCGACGGCGGCACCGAGACCGGTGGCGCCGCCGCCGACGATGAGGACGTCGAAAGACTCGCCGAAGCGCGCGAGCGCGTCCGAGCGCTTCACGTACGGCCTATGCTTCGATCCACTTCATCGACCGTCCGACCGCGCGCTTCCATTCGGAGTACAGACCGTTATTCGCCCGGCTGCCGGGCTGCGGTTCGAAGCGCCGGTCGAGGGCCCAGCGGTTCTGGATGGCCGCCTCGTCGAGCGAGCCCGAACCGATCGCGGCGAGGTACGCCGCGCCGAGCGACGTCGTCTCCGTCACCTTCGGACGCAGCACCGGCACGCCGAGCGCGTCGGATTGGAACTGCATCAGCAGGTCGTCGATCGAAGCACCTCCGTCCACGCGCAACTCCTTGAGTTTGAGTCCCGAAACCGTTTCCATCGCGCCGATCGCGTCTTTGGTTTGATACGCCATCGCCTCGAGCGCGGCGCGCGCGATGTGTCCTTTCGTCGTGCCGCGCGTGATGCCCACGATCGTGCCGCGCGCGTACGCGTCCCAGTGCGGTGCGCCGAGACCGGCGAGTGCGGGCACGAAGTACACGCCGCCGTTGTCCGGCACGCTGCCGGCCAATTCCTCGACGGCGCCCGATGAAGCGATGATGCCGAGCCCGTCGCGCAGCCACTGTACCGCGGCGCCCGCGACGAAGATCGAACCTTCGAGCGCGTATTGCGGCGGTTTGCCCTCGATCTGCCAAGCGAGCGTCGAGATCACGCCCGGTCCGTTGACCGCTTTCGAGCCGGTATTCATCACGACGAAGGCGCCCGTCCCGTACGTGTTCTTGGCCATCCCGGCCTGGAAGCACGCCTGTCCGAAGAGCGCGGCATGCTGATCGCCTGCGTCGCCCGTAATGGGAACGGCCGCGCCGACGACCTGCGCGTTCGCCACCGCGAACCGGCCGGCCGATGGCCGCACCTCGGGCAAGAGCGATTTTGGAATGCCGAGTTCGCGCAACAGTTCGTCGTCCCATGCGAGCGTGTGAATGTTGAAGAGCAGCGTACGGCTCGCATTCGTGACGTCCGTAACGTGCGTCTTGCCGGCGGTGAGGTTATAGATCAGCCAGCTGTCGACGGTGCCGAACGCGAGGTCGCCGGACTTCGCTCGCGCTGCCAAGCCGTCGACGTTCTCGAGCAGCCACGCGATCTTGGTGCCGGAAAAATACGGGTCGAGGACCAGGCCTGTCTTTTTGCTGACGCTCTCCTCGAGCCCGCGCGCGCGCAATTCGTCGCAAAAGTTCGCCGTGCGCCGATCCTGCCAAACGATCGCGTTGTGGACCGGCTTGCCGGTCTTACGGTCCCAAATGATCGTCGTCTCGCGCTGGTTCGTAATGCCGATCGCGATGACGTCTTCGGGCTTCGTCCCGGTCTGCGACAACACGTCGCGCACCGTACCGATTTGGCTCTCCCAAATGTCGTTCGGGTCGTGTTCGACCCAACCCGGCTGGGGAAAATGCTGCGGAAATTCGCGCTGCGCGCTTCCGAGCGGCCTGCCTTCGAGGTCGAAGAGCATGCTTCGGCTGCTCGTCGTGCCCTGGTCGAGTGCGAGCAAACATTTCATCGATCGACTCCTATCGTTCCGGCGAGAGCCTCGGCGCGCGCCGCGCGCGCCGAGGCAGGTGCATGAGGTTGAGGTCTATGGCCGGCCGGTCGCGTCGGCCGTTATAACGCGTCGGTGCGCCCGGGAGATGCTCCGGGATTACGAGCCGCGAGCGTGGCTCCAATGAAGAAGTCGTAGACGAACGGCGCGACCGCGCCGCCCACCAGGGGTCCGAGAATCGGCACCCACCAGTAACCGTAGGGCCCCGGGAACGCGTTGGATCCCCAGCCTTCGAAGAAGGCGAAGAGGCGCGGTCCGAAATCGCGCGCGGGGTTGATCGCATACCCGGCATCGACGCCGAACGACATGCCGATCGCCGCAACGGCGAAGCCGATCAAGAGCGGACCGAGGTTGGCTTGCACGCCCAAGTTGCGCGCGTCGATGATGGCCATGACGAAGAGGACGAGAAATCCGGTGCCGATCACCTGATCCAAGAACGGGCCGACCAAGTTGCTGCCGAAATACGCGCCAGGGCCGGTCGCGAAGATGCCGAGCGTCCCGGCGCCGCCCGGGTCGGCGCGCGAGGCGATCTTATGGGCGACGTTCCACGCATTGATCGCGGGGAAATAGTCGGCGTACACGATCGCCGCGCCGGCGAAGGCGCCCGCGATCTGGGCGCCCCAGTACGGCAGCACTTTGCGCCACGGATGGTCGCCGTGCACCGCGAAGGCTAGCGTGACGGCGGGATTGAGATGCGCACCCGAGGGTCCGCCGGCGACGTAGACCGCCATCGTGACGGCGAGCGCCCAGCCCCAGGTGATCAGCAGCCAATCGCCGGCGCCGACGAAAATTGCGGGCGTCCGGCCGGACATCGTCAAGCCCACGACGGCCACCGCCACGACTCCCGCGCCGAACGCGAGCAGCGCAAAGGTGCCGAGAAACTCCGATAGGAGTTCGCCCCAAATTCCGGTTCGCCAGCCGGCCGGGGTCCGCGAAGACTGAGCCACGTTGCAACCTCCTCGTTCGAGTTATTTTGTGAGTGAATTAGTTTGGGACCGTTACATCATCTTGTTCATCCGGCGTGCCTCTTCGGCACGTTCGCGTACCTCGGCCGAGCCGGCATCGCCGGCCGCCGAGACCACGGCGAGAATCGCGCCCTCCACCAGGGGCGCATCCGCCATCGAGACGCGCTGCTGCAACGCGTCGTCGAGCATCTCGATCGCGATTTCCGTGTTGAGGTGCGCGCTGCCGAGATCCATCAGCACGACCGCTTCGTCGCAGTGTCCGAGCGCTTCCACGAGCGCCCCGTGTATCGCGGGCGCGCTCGTGCCGATGCCGCCGTCATCCGTGCCGCCCACGGCCCACACCGAATTGGAACCGCGCGCCATCTGCAACGCGAGTTCGCGCACGCCCTCGGCGAGCTGCTTGCTGTGCGAGACGACGACGACCGCAGTGCGGCTCAAGCCGGAAGCGCCTCGGCGGCCGCCTCGAACAACAGCGTGGTGCTGCGGCTCCCGGGGTCGCGATGTTCCCGCGAACGCTCGCCGAGATAACTCGCGCGCCCCTTGCGCGCCACGAGCGGTATCGTCGCATCGGACCCGGCCCCCGCGGCCTGCGCGGCCGCGCGCAGCGCCGTGCGCAGATCGTCGCCGCGGGCGATCCCCGCTTCGAGCGCGTCGACGGCGGGCGTGAACGCGTCGACCATCGTCTTGTCGCCCGGTTCCGCTTTGCCGCGCTCGCGGATACCGTCGAGTGCGGCGCGGAACATCCGGGCCACGTCGGCCGCCTCGAGCGAGCCGCAACCGGCGACCGCTTGCGACGCGCGCAGAAAGGCCGTCCCGTAGAGCGGGCCCGAAGCGCCGCCCGTTTTCGAGATGAGCGCGGTCGCGACCGCGCGCAGAATCGCATCCGGCGCCGCGCCGCCGGCCGGCAGGCGCTCGACCGCGGCGCGCATGCCGCGCTGCAGATTGATTCCGTGATCGGCATCGCCGATCGCCGAATCGAGCTCGGTCAGCTCCTGCGCGTGCGCGTCGACGGCGGCTGCGAACCGCTCGACGAAGGTGCTCACGGCGTGCGCGCCCGGCATCCGCGCTAGAGGCCCCAGCGCAGCGCGGCGGTGTGCACCGGCGCGTGCCAGAGATCGAGCAGTTCGTCGTCGGCGCGCAAGAGCGTGACCGAACAACCCTGCATGTCGAGGCTCGTGATGTAATTGCCGACGAGTGCCCCCGCGATTTCCACGCCGCGATCGCGCAACATGCGGTCGACGTCGCGATGCGCGACGAAAAGCTCGAGCAGCGGCGTGCCGCCCATGCCGTTGGTCATCACGATCACGCGCTCGCCGCGGCGTAGCCCGAGATCCTCCGCGCTCGCGCGCACGAGGGTCTCGACGATATCGTGCGCCTCGCGCAGCGCCGTTCGCTCGCGACCCGGTTCGCCATGGATGCCGATGCCGATCTCGATTTCGCCTTCGCCGAGGTCGAACGTGGGGCTGCCCTTGGCGGGAACGGTGCACGACGTCAGCGACATGCCCATCGAACGGCCCTCGGCCGCGACCTTTTTTCCGATGCGCTCGACTTCGGCAAGCGGCGCGCCGCGTTCGGCTGCGGCGCCGGCGATCTTTTCGACGAACACCGTCGTGCCGACGCCGCGGCGGCCCGCCGTGTAGAGCGAATCCTGAACGGCAACGTCGTCGGCAACGAGCACGGTGCGCACGTCGATGCCCTCGCCGCGCAGCAATTCCGCGGCCAGATCGAAATTCATGACGTCGCCCGTATAGTTCTTTACGATGAAGACGATGCCGGCGCCGCCGTCGACGCGGTGCGCCGCCGCTTCCATTTGGTCCGGCACGGGACTCGTGAAGACTTCGCCCGGGCACGCCGCGTGCAACATGCCGCGTCCGACGAAGCCGCCGTGCAGCGGTTCGTGGCCGGAGCCGCCGCCGGAGACGAGTGCGGCGCGGCCGCGCACGGGCGGCCCGGCGCGGTAGATGACGCGCGGTTCGCGCTGATAGCGAACGAGATCGGGGTAGGCGGCGGCGAGCCCTTCGCCCGCCTCGTCGACGATTGCTTCGACCCGATTGATGAGTTTCTTCATTGGCTGCCCTTCCTTGCCGCGATGTGCGAACGGAGTTCGGTTTTCAACCAAGGCACGAGTCCCGGAGCGATCGAGAGCGAGTCGACCCCGCTTTCGATCCAGAGTTGCGCGAGCGCCGGATCGCTCGCGGCTTCACCGCAGACGCCGACCCGCAGGCCGGCTTCGCGTGCGCGGACCACGGTCTCGCGCAGAAAGCGCCGCCACGCGAGGTCGCGGCCCTCCTCGGCACCGGTCGCCGAAAAGCGATCCGCGGCGAAGAAAAATTGCTCGAGATCGTTCGTCCCGAGGCTGGCAAATCGCGCGCCGGCGCCCACGAACGCGTCGAGTGCGTACGCCGCGGCCGGCACTTCGAGCATGAACCCCAGTTCCGGCACGGGGAGCGCGTGCTCGCGCGCGACGGCCGCGACCGCATCGCGCGCGCGTTCGAATTCCACGGGCACGCCGATCATCGGAAACATGACGTGCAGATCGCTGCCGTCGAAACCCGCGAGGATCGCTGCGACGTGGCGGGCGAAGATCTGCGGATGGTTCAAGAGTAAACGAATGCCGCGCGCTGCGAACGGGCCGCTATCGCCGTCGAGCCACGGTACGGTCTTATCCGCGCCGAGATCGAGCGTGCGAACGACGATCGGTTTCCCGGCGAACGCTTCCGCGATGCGGGCGTATGCGGCACGCTCCTCTTCGAACGGTGGCGCCGCGGCACGGCCGGCGTAGAGTAATTCGGTGCGCACGAGCCCCACGCCGTCGGCGCCGAGCGTCGCGCCGAGCAATGCGTCGTCGGGCAGATTCACGTTCGCATACACGGCGAGCGCGCGCCCCGCGACGACCACGGGCGCGTCGTCGCGTTCGGCCACCACGCGCCGCGGCGGGTTTGCGGCGAGGACGTCGGGCGTGGGCTCGAGCGCGAGCCAGCCCTCGAATCCTTCCAGCAACGCTCGCGCGGGCCGCTCGCCGGCTACGGTCTCCACCTCACGCGCCGCCGCGCCGCGCAGACCGAGCGCGGGAACGCCCAGTCCGCGCGCGACGATCGCTAAATGGGCGGTCGGCGCGATATCGAGGAGGACGAGCCCCGCCACCCGCTGCGCCCACGCGTGCAACTCGAGCGGCGAAAGATCCCGCGCGACGACGACGGCGCCCGCGGGGGGCACGGCGGCCCCGCCGAGCATCCGCACGAGCTGTGCGCCGAGCTGTGCCACGTCCTCGGCGCGCGACCGCAGGTACGGATCGTCGAGCGCCGCGAGACCGGCTGCCGCTTCGGCGGCCTCCGCCGTGATTGCCGACCCGAGGCCCTCGCCCGCCGCCAAGCGGCGCTGCACGCCGTCGGTCCAGAGCGGATCGTCGAGCAGTGGGCCGTAGAAATCCGCAAGACCCGCCGGCAGCGCCGCCGCTTCCGCGCGCAGCGCTCCCCGCGCCCGTTGCAGGTCGTCGAGGGATCCTTCGGCCTCGCTGCCGCGCCGAGGGGCCCACAGAAACCCTTCGGCCACCCCGGGAACGAGCGCCGCTCCACTCCATCGCATCGTCGAACAAAAATCCACCAAGGCCCGGATAGGGAGGTGGAGGAATCCTACATTTGTCGCTTGCTTATGTCAAGGTCTAATCAGAAACTTGCAAGATCGGTCAGAAAACGCTCTTATTCGCCGCTCACCGCCCTAATATTCGCAGGATGACGTCGTTAGATGCGCGGAAACGATCATGGCCATGCTGTCTTCGGAGCGCCGCGACCTGATGCTACGGCACCTCGAGCACCGCCGCCACGCCGGCGTCGAGGAACTCGCCGAGGTCCTGCAGTCGAGCATGGCGACGGTTCGCCGGGATCTGAACCGGTTGGAGGCGGCCGGTTTGCTCAAACGCGTGCACGGCGGCGCCGTCGTTTCCGGCGAGCCGGTTGCCCGCGCGGAAGTCTCCGCGGGCGACGAGGCGCTGGCGCGGGCGATCGTCGGCCAACTCGCGCCGGGCGACGCCGTGATCTTGGAGGGTCAGGTCGTCATGCCGCTCGTCGCCAAGCTCCTGGTCGCAAAACCGCTGCGCATCGTCGTCATCTCGAACCAACTCGAAGTCGCGCGTACGCTCGCCACGCGGGCCGGCGTCGACGTGATCATGTTAGGCGGCAAAGTCCACCCCAGAGGCTACACGCTGCCGCAAACCGTAAGCGCCGGCGATCTCAAATTCGTGGTCGCGACGAAGGCGTTCGTCGAGGTCGAAGGGCTACATGCCGGGGCGGGCGCCACCGCCGCCGGCGCGGACGATGCGCGCTTCAAACGCGAACTGTTGCAGCATGCGATGCGCAAGTACGTCGTCGCGCCGTTCGCGCGTTACGGACTCGCGTTCGCCCACCGGATCGCACGGCTCGGCGAGATCGACGCCTGGATCACGACGGCCGTCGCGCCGGAAGCAAAACCGTCGCTCGCGTCGTTCGACTGGGACGTGATCGAGGGAGCCGCGTGAAGCGTTGCGTCGAACTCGTCGTCGCGGATCCGATGGGGATCCACGGCCGCCCGGCGGGCGCTCTCGCGATTGCCGTGGCAAGGAGCGGCGCACGCGTCCACTTGCGCTGCGGAGCGCGGAGTGCCGATGCGTCGAGCGTGATCGCACTCCTCTCGCTCGGCGCGAGATCCGGAAGTCACGTGGTCGCCGACATCGAGGGCGACGACGTTGCGATCGCCGCGGTCGAGAGCGCGCTCGAGGAGATGTTTGCAAGACCGAACCGATGAGCGCGTACGCACGAAGGGCGGGCGGTCATTCGGGCCGTACGGTTAGGCTCCGGCGGGCCGTTACTAATCGGCTCCGCCCGAGTATGTCGTCCCGGCAGCGACACACACGTTGCGAACGGCTGCCCTACTTCCGTGCTGCACAAGGAGTGTCCGTGAAAACGTCCCGCTCGATCAAGAGTCTCATCGCCGGCGCGTTCGCCGTCGCCCTCCTCTCGTTTTCGCTCGGCCGCGCCGACGCGTTCCTCGACAAGACGCGCTTCGTCGCGCACTTGGGCGTCGCGTACTTTTGCTTCCACCATTGGGTGCTCAAACCGTACCAAGAAGGCCTCTACGCGTCGGGCGCCCCGCACCGCTTCTCCACGATCGTCAAGGGCGGCGCAGCGCTGCTCTTCGCCGTCCATGAAGTGAAAGTGGCCGAGAAAATTGCGAAGACGAGCCAAGATCCGCTGCTGCAGAAGCTCGACGGCGGCCTCACCGACTTAACGGCTTCGTTCGCGACGATCGGAGCGAAACTCAAGACGGGGCATTTCGATCCCGCGGACATCGATCTCTTGAAGGGCAAGAGCGACGCCGTCGCCGCCGGCGCCGCAGCCGACGGCGCACCGATTAAGGACGTGCCGGTTCCGGCGCCTGCGAGCTAATCGGAGACGCTTCGGTTACGGGGCGTCCTGAGTGGGATGCCCCGGACCCTTCGACGACCGCGTAACCGTCTTGCGCAAGCCCTTCGCCAAGTTGAAGGTCTTGCTCTTGAGACCGTCCACGAGCGGCGAGCGCCGCGGCGGCGTCGGCGCGAGCCCGAGGCGTCGCAGCCAATGGTTCGCGCGGTAGATGTCGGCTAGGAGCCGATCGTGATAGTGAAAGTTGATGCTGATGGAGACCGCAACCTCGGGACCGTTCTGGACCCAATGCGGGCAGTTGACCGGGATGTGCACGGCGCTACCGGGCTCGAGATGGTAGACCGTCGCTCGGTTTTCCAGTTCCGGCTTGTAGACCGCCGCGTTATTGTCGACCGTCCAGAAGCGCTCGATCTCCACTTCCGGTAGCACCTCGCGGTCCTCGCGATCGAACACGTGCAACTCTTTGGTTCCGCGAATGTGAAGCAAGGAGTTGCACTCGCGATCGATGTGATACGTGCTGACGCGATTCGGCGAGTTGATGAAAATGATCGCGTTCCGAAGCTTCATGATCTTGCTGAAATCGAGCCCCGCCATCTCACCGATCTCCTCGATGCATTGATCGAGCACTGCGGCGTACTCGGGATCGATCTCGGCCCGCCGCAGGATGATCCAGGCGCCGGCCGTCTCGATGCGGTGCAGCAATTCATCGACCGGCACGTCGCAAACGGGCGTCTGATCCCAACGCTGACCGATCCCGACTTCCCCCGCATCGTAGTACACGTCGCGGGGATCCCGCGCCATCGTTTTGGCAAGTTCGAGGAGCCGCTCGGATTCGAAGAGCGGATGGTCCGATAGACGGTGTCGGAACGCGAAACTCTCGCGATCGAATTGCCGGCGGAAAACGTCGGCATCGGCCTCGAGGAAGGGTGCGGTCAAGGTGGATCTCGTTAGCACAGGACAGCCCTCCTCATAGGTCGGACCCGGAGTAGCAAGAATTCGGACTTCCCAGAAGAGGCCCGGACGCTAGAAGTTCGTCACCGGATTGCCATCTCCCCGGCCCGAAAAGCTCGCGCCGCCGAGGCTTGCGCCGCCAAGCAGCGGGCGTCGATTCAGGTCCTCGTCACCCTGAGCCTGTCGAAGGGCGCACGACGGAATGTCGTCGATCCGATCAACCGCGATTCCCGCCTAAACGGACTCGCGCCCGCTACGCCGTACGATACGACGTACCTCGCCGCCCCCAAAGAGAGAGTCGTTCTCCCGATGCGCGCTTTTTGTATTCTCCCACGACTAGCCGGCGCTGCTCTCGTCGCCGCATTGAGCGGTTGCGGCGGCTCGGGCGCAACGACGACCGCGTCGGCCATCGAAAATGCAGCCCGGTACGCCGGACCGGGGGCGGAAGTCCTCTCGCCGGCATCCAACATTAAAGTTTATGCTACGTCTAGCGGGCGAAACACGCTAATCACGTTCCCGACGATAACGAACTCGACTCGTACCTGCCGAGCGGAATGAAAACTACGCCTACCATCGTCGACGACCTCAACTACCCGATCGGTGTTACCGTCGATACCTCCGGCAACCTCTACGTATCGAATTTCTATTCCAACGAGGTGACGGCGTACGACTCGGAAGGCGAACAGCTCGGCTTCAGAGTCGGAGGCTTTCTCGACCTCAACAGCGTCGCCGTCCACTAATCGCAGCGCTGCGCAAGTCGCCGAAGCGCGGAGAGCACGCATCGGGTAGCGAACCCCGCCACGTGTGAGCCCCACGCCTCAAGAGCGGCCGCCCGAGTCGATGCCGACGGGCACGGTGACGTTCGTCTTCACGGATGTCGAAGGCAGCACCGAGCGATGGGATCGGAATCGCACGGCCATGCAGGCAGCGGTCCGCCGGCACGACGAACTCGTGCGTTCGGCGATCGTCCAGCACGGCGGCTACGTGTTCAAGACGATCGGCGACGCGTTCTGCGCGGCCTTCTGGCGACCCGAAGACGCCGTAGCCGCGATGCTCTCCGCGCAGCGCGCTCTAGCCGCTGAGGATTTCACCGCGGTAGGCGGCCTGCGCGTGCGGGGTGCGATCCATACCGGTACCGCAGACGAGCGGGATCGCGACTATTTCG
>Ga0116227_10000259_pt1 | contig 96685 bp, 59 predicted proteins | sample S1TSphgellanicum_FD_89693 | JGI IMG/M metagenome (GOLD analysis project Ga0116227, IMG submission 89693) | Host-associated microbial communities from peat moss isolated from Minnesota, USA - S1T2_Fb - Sphagnum magellanicum MG | ecosystem: Host-associated > Plants > Peat moss > Unclassified... | reverse complement strand
CAGCTAAGTAAATCGGTTCGATTCCCGACTTTTTGTGGTCGGGAGTCAAATTGGCAATTTGACTCCCGGCCCTTCTTTTGGCCATAACTTGTGTTTCAGATGTCCAAATGAGCAATGCGAGCATTTTAGACATCTACGTTTCAAGAGCTTTCCAATGATATAAAAAACGTCACAAGCCATTGGGTTTTGACCCCTGCAATTGCTCTCTGAAGTTTTGCGAGTCCATCGGGACTCCATCTCCCAAAGTGGTAGTTGCCTTGGGAGTGTGAGTGTTCACTCCCTCACACTCCCTCACACTTTCTTACATTCCCGGGAGTATGTGATGTAACTCCTCGGCTTCCTCTTGGCCCGCACCCTTGCAATGCCTTTACCTTAATTCCCAGGCTTCCTTCCTCTTGGCCCACAACCTTGCAACCCTTTTGCCTTGGTCGTGAGTCCAAAGCTAGGGTTGCGACAATTTTGTCATTACAACATTTAAACCTATTTTGATTCCAATGTTTTTCCATTCTGATTTTTTCAAAGAATTTAAATCTAGGTTATTCCATTCCAAGTTTCCCATTGCTACTATTATTGTCATTGTTTACTGTAATAAGAGATGGAAAGAGCAAGCATGAAAAAAAATTCATGATTGTTGATGGTGAAGATGAATTTAATCAAAATGTTCTTGTTCTTGGCAATCAATTTAAAATAGAATATAACCAATTGGTTGAAGCCAAAAATTATGGTCGATGTGCTATGGTGTTGGTGAAAAATGTGACAACACAATAATTATTGGTTTCTTTAAGCAATAGCCTTATACTATATTGTCCAAAATGGTTGATGACAGTGTGAGCACAATTGCTTCAACTCCACACCAAATTAACAAGCCACCAACCTCCTGTGAAAGAAGTAATTTATTTTTACTATTTTTAAAAATTCATTTTGAAGAATGTATATTTCTTTTACCATTGGTTGATTAATGACTTTTTTTTGCTTTCAGGTTGTTAGAATGTTATTTATATTTAATCTAACAACTTTTCCTTTATGAAAATTGTGCAAAATGTCATGTGCCAGATATTTTTGTTGCAATTACAAATGTCAATGTGCATTGTAATGTGTGTGGCATGAAAACAACCATCAAGAAGGCTAATTTCTTATGAGCTTCAATTATGCCAACAACTGGAGATCATGTTCTTTTTACCATTGAAGGGAAATGGTTGGAAATTGTGGTGGGTATGTTAAAAGTTGATTTCCTTATTTAGCCACATCCAAAACAAGTTTAGTTTTTAATCAAGACCAATTTATGAAGTAAATTTCAGTTGACTCCTTTTCAACTTGTCAATTTTGAAGAGCAGATTGAACTTCCATCTAATTTGGCCTCTTCTTTTCCATCTTCATCAGATTTTCCTATTGATGTGGAGCCCACATCAACAAAACAAACTCTTGATTTTGATGTTCATAAACCTAATCCAAAAATGGCAAAGTTGTGATTTTAATAATTAGTTTTTGTCACAACCCTAACCTTGGGCTCACGACCAAAGCAAGGGCTTGAGAACATGCAAGCAAAGAATGAGCCCTAGAGTCACATTTCATGCTCCCGGGAGTGCAAAAGAGTGTGAAGGAATGAACCCCCACACTCCCAAATGAGCTCCCACTTTGGGAATTAGAGTCCTAATGGGCTCTCGAATCTTCAAAAGGCGATTGCAAGGGTCAAAATTCATTGGATTGAAAAGTTATTTATATCATTGAAAAGCTCTTGGAACGCAGATGTTTAAAATGGACTTGCATCATTCATTTGGATACTTAACATAAGTTATGGCCAAAGAAACGGCCGAGAGTCAAATTGTCAAATTGACTCCTAACCACTAAAAGTCAAGAATCGCCCGGATTTCCTTATGTGCAATTGGTGTGCCACATACCATTAGAAAGATCTCAACAAGGGCTACAATTTTGCTTTAGATCTCACTTCAACCAGAGGTCTACACACAAAATTATGGGCCTCCAAAGTTGTGGGAGTCCTAATTTCGAGAATTTCAAGATTCCCACTTGGGAGTCCCAAAACAAAATGCCAATTGGATGCTGGCCCCATGGCCAAGCACAAAGTATACTATAAGGGGGAAGGTGGTGGCTTCCCCCAAGTTTGGGCCGTGGTGAGTCTTGTGAATCCGTGTTTGCCCGTGGTTCGTCCGTGCATTAAAAGTGCTCCAACTATGCACTAACCAACTTGTTGTTTGGTTTGTGCAAGTCCGTGTGAGTAATTGAGTTGCTTATCAATCTTTCTAGTCCCCATCCCAGAGCTCCAACATGCCGCTTTTACCCCTGAAATGCTACGAGCCAGGGAACGTGCCCCGACTCCTTACTCTTTCGTTATTTTCACCTTAGACTTACATTTGAGTCTATCAAGGCGCTTGAGAGCGTGTCAGTTTTGGAATTTTAAGAGCTATTTTTTGAGTTTTTTGGATTTTTCATGGTTATTTAAAATTCCAAGAGCTAAGTTCTAAATTTTTTAGGATTTTCATAGTTGTCAAATTCTAAATGTTAAGTTTTGAATCCTCTAAAATTTTCATAATTGTCTAAAATTCCAAATGCTAAGTTTTGAATTCTCTGGAATTTTCATAGTTACTTAGAATTTCAAGAATTAAATTTAAAATTCTCTGGAATTTTCATAGTTTTTTGGGAATCCAATAGTTAAGTTTTGAATTTTCTAGAATTTTCATAATCATTTCAAATTTTGATTTTAGATGCCAATGATGCTTATGATTTGAAACATTTCAATATCCACAAAATATCAATATCCACAATTGTTTTTAACATTTCAATATCTACAAAATATCAATATCCATAATTTTCTTTTTAAACCTTTCAATATTTATAAAATATCAAGATCCATAATTTTTGAACATTTCACTATTTTCGAAATATCAACATACACAATTCTTAGTGCAAAATCACAATATTTATAAAATTGTGTGATGAAAAAAACTTGAAATAATTTCATCTTGAATTTGGTGTGTTGTTTTCATGTTCAATTTATCTTTCATTTAATTTTAAAAGTGATTTCAATTGTCCACACCTTGATCGTAATCTAGTCACCTAAATCTTGCCAACACAAAAAAAAACCTAGAAAAAAAACTAAAAAGAATTTGGATTGTTAAAAAATAACGACATCATTTCAATTGCCATTTCAACGGCCAAAATCTTTTGGTCGACTTGTCGACACCCCGGTTGTAATCCCACGAACTAAATTCAATCACAAGCACCAAAATTGTTTTAAAAACAAATAGCAACTTGATTTTGGTCACAATATTAACAACCAAGATTTTTTGGTCGACATATCCACACTTTGGTCGTAATCTGTCAACCTAAATTTAGTTGTTGGCGCAAAAAAATTATATATATATATATAATTAAATAAAAATTGGATGATTAAAAAACAATGACTTGATTTCAATTGCCATTTCAACAGTCAAGATTTCTCAATTGACTTGTCCACATTCTAAAATATCTTATCATAATTAAAAATAGTTAGCATGCAATCATTTAATGATGTTTTGTTTTCAAGTAATTTTCGTTTAGTTTCAACATATAAATATGATGTTGGTAATTGTCTATTTGATTTCATATTTTATTTATTGAAGTCTTCATTAACATCCCTTCAAATAAAAGAAAATAGTATGCAATATTTAATGTTTGACATTAAATACACAAAAAAACATAAAAATGTTGTCTTAGGGAATTGAACCCAAGTTTTCTATATGATTTACATCATGATGAAGTTTCCAATGAATACCGATACATTGAAAAAATGTCCCAAAGTGCTACCATTAATGGCTTATTGGGGGGATTTTACAACAATTTTTTGGATAGTAGAATATTTACAATGACCAATCTATGTTTGGAATAAAAATTCAAATAGAATTGTGTAAGTGTGGATTAGATTACCAAATGGACACTTTACACATTGCTTATAGTAATCAATATTTTGAACCAATTGAATATACATGTGATGTTAAAAATATTCAATTGCAATTTGAAACACAAATTTTTAAATCATTTATAAATTTGGATGACTACCCAATGCTCTCAAAACCAATTAAACAAGTGCAAACACTTGCAAAAAATACATTTTCATTGGAATGATGACTTAGATTGTGTTTTGATAAAACTGTTGGAAATTTATTCAAATGCACCTTTAGAATGCATTGTCCAATTATTTAATTCATCATGTAATATCAATGTTATTAAAAGTCAAGTACATAATCATATTCAATACATGAGGGGAAAAAAACAACTAAAGGAAAATTTTGTTATTATATTAGTTTAACAATTCCAATGTCCATGTCCAATAACATCCCAATATCTCCAATATAACTGAAAATAATCTTTCAATAATTAAAGATTTACCAATAATTGAAAATATATTAATGATTGAGAATATTCCAATGGTTGAGAATGTCTCAATTATTGATGATATTCCAATGATCAAAGGGATGCCAATAGGTGAAGATGTTCCAATAGTTGAAAAGACACCAATAATTAAAGATGTTCAAATAACTAAAAAATTATCTAATTTCAAATCTAAAAAAATATGACGTAAAAGAAAAAGATTCATTTTCAATTGGACACCTTATAATGAAACTATTTCAAAAATAACAAAATTTCATTCTAATGTAAATTTCTTTACAAAAGCTATGATTATACTAGATAAATTTCCACACATCAAAAAAACAAAATCACTAATTATTTCTCATGTAAAGTACATAAATAGTAAAATCTCACAAGTTTGTAATAATCCAAATACAAAAATCATTAACCCAAAATGGAATATGCAACTCTTAAAAAATTTAACAAATACATGCTATTAAAGATCATATTAATTCAAAAGAAAACACATGTGAATCAAAACATGTTAATACATATCGGCAAAATTTTCAAGATGTTCCAATAACATCATGTTTTTGTTGTGAAAGAGTTTTTTTTTTAAACAACTTCAAACTATTACAAATAAATTAGCACAAAAAATAAACACATTTTTACAAATTGAAATGATAAACCATAAAATAACAACACACGTATGTTCAAATTGTTTAAATAATATCAACAAAGGCAAAAGACCCCAATATCAAGTTCCATATAATATATCAAGAAATAAAATGATATCATCAATTAGAAAGTTAACACATTTAGAAAAACAACTTATTTTTCCATGATTAGCTTTTGTTCAAATATATAATCTTCATGGTTATGGTCAATATAAAATATAAAATATTATCATTAATGTCCCTTCCAATATTAATCAAATGCAAGTAATGTTACCACGTTTACCATTTGATGAAGCAACAATAGGTGTATTGTAAAATTGATTACTTGAATACAAATCACCTTACATGTCTAGAAATGTACATCTTAATTTAATCATGTTGGCACTAAAGGATTTAATTCAACACCATTATATTCAAATTTAAATGTTACCATAAACCCTCAATGGAATAGTTTGTTTTCTATGCACACAACCTTATTTAATCAAACAAATGACCAAAATATATCATCATTTGATGATTTTAATTCTGAAAATGAAGACCGCCTATTTTGTGCACCAATAAACTCCATGATACATGTAACTTTTTAGATGCTTCAAAAATTAATGATTACATAAACACTATATATTCTATTGTTCCAAGTCAAGATTTTTATCCTTTAGGTTTGTTTAAAATAATCATTCAAAAGAATTAGATTTTCCAACATTATTTTATGGGCATCCACAAGACTTAACTATTTATAAAAATTTATCATATCAACAAATAGCACAATGGGAATTCAATTGCTTCACAAATCTAAAGATTTCTCAACTAATAATTCTAACCTTTTCTTTAAAGTCGTTGAAGTTTCTATCCAAAAAGTAATAGGCTTTGGATGTGTATGTATACATAAAGGAAAACTAATTGGTAGATCATTAAAGGCTTTTGAAATATGAAATAAACCAAATTTAGATAAGATTTTCAAATCATACTTAAGATATTGTGATTTAGAAAGGCTACATACTTCACCAAATTATTTAGAAAGTCTACAAAAAAAATTATTTGCTATGATAAGACATGTTGGCCCTCCAACATTATTTGTAACTTTTACATCTATAGAAAAATCATGGGATCCTCTCATAAAAGCCTTACATACCTTGCATGTTAAAAAACTAAATTTTTCAAAGAAATTGAAAACCTCCAATCTGTTCATATAACAAAATTAAAATGCAACGATCCTATAACATGTGCAAAATACTATGATCATAAAACATCATGTTTTCACACATTATTAAACAAAGGCCCATCTATTTTTGGACAAGTATGTGATTTTTTTTTTGTCATAGAATTTCAAAATTGTGGTAATGAGCATGACCATGGCCTTTTTATGGATTAAAGATGCACCAATATATGGAATTAATACAAATGAAAAATTAAAAATTTTGTCAATAAATACATTTCATGTGATGTATCATTATTACCAATTTATTACAAAATGCACAACATTATTAACACACTTGGACATGTAAGAAAAAAAATCATGTTGTTTGTAGATTCTAGTATCCATTACGTCCCAATGCCCATGAGTAACACAACAATATTAAAACCACTTGAATTAAAAGAAGACTTACATTTTAGCAAAAAACATTTGCAACAAGCAACAAAAGTTTTTGAATGTAATGTTTTCATCAATTTTAAAGTTTTTTAAAAATTCAAAAACTTTTGTTGCTTGTTGTTGCAAATGTTTCTTGCTAAAAAGATTTTAAAACTAATGAAAACATTACATTTTTTGAATTTTTAAATCTATTACATCTTGATGAAGAAACATACATATTAAGTTTGAAAAGTAAATTAATGAAACCAAACATTTTTCTTAAATGAACACCATCAAATATTAAAACCAATGCATTTAGCATACATGTTGTTCCTTTATGGTTTGCAAATATGGATATTCAATTTATTTTAGATCCATATTCAGCTGCATCATATTGTCCATCATACATGACAAAAATTGACAAATATGTAACCTCATAATTGCATTCAATAATAGAAAAATGCATTTTAGATAAAATTAATGTTAACATAAGAATCCAAAAATTAAGCAATGTTCAATAAATGTCTGCCCAACTTACTGCTTATTTAATTCTTCCAAATCTTTTATATCATTCATCACAATTATTTAAGTTTATCAATTCTTCTCCATGCCAAGAACATGTTTTTGTATTAAAGCCCCAATCCTTACTAAATTAATTAGAACCTAATTCCACTAACATATAATGTGCATCAATATTTAAATCAACAAAATATTTATGAATCTTTAACATTATGAGAATTTGCTTCCTATTACAACATTAAAAATAACAAATTATCAAAATGTCACAAAAAAAAATCATTAGGTTTATAAATTATAATAAACATAAAGATATAAAAAATTGGTCAAGAGAACAACTTCTTTTATATTCATCATTTAAAAAATTTGACAGTTCATTATTAGGAACACATGTTACTTGGCATGATGCCTATTGTCAAGTAAAAGAAAATATATCCACAATTAGATCCAAATTTAATTATAACATGCAAAACAAACATACAAATGAAAAAAATGATGATAAGAATTTTAAATCAAACTCCTCGCATCCACAAAACATATGGAATGATGACATTGGTGACATACATCCTTTAATCCCCATCACAAATACATTAAATATTGAAAAATATGATTTGAAAAATGATTTCATCACTCAATCATGCAATACATTTTATCATAAAACATAAAATTTTGAAGATGATGGTTTCACAATATCATCAAGTTCGATGATAATGGATGAATCAAAATATTGAAATATGCTTAGGCAATTAAATGAAGAAAAAATATTAATATTTGATGATATCATCTATAGAAAAAATGTATCATAATATTCCAATACATATATTTTTGACAAGAGGTGCTTGAACTAGTAAAACTTTTACTTTAAAACTAATAATTCAAGTATTATTACAAATATATAATAAAAATTTATTATCAAACCTAACACAAATTAAAGAATTATTTATGGCATCTACATGTAAAGTTGCATTTAATATTGATGGTCAAACAATACATTCAAAATTGAACATACCTATTCAACAAACATTAACAAACCTATCAAATTTACCATCAAATTCTTTAAATAGACTCACATGTTGATATGAACATTTACAACTAGCTATAATACATGAAATATCTCTTGTAGGTGCTAAAATGTTTAATGTATATACTACCGATTAAAAGCAATAAAACTTATTCAAAACAAATTTTTTAATGTTCTAGATGTCATCATGTCATGTGACTTTTATCAAACACTTCCTATTAAAGATTGTTGGATTTTTTATTCCCTTAATGATAGTATAAATTCATTAGCACCAAACTTTTGGAAAAACAATGTTTAAAATGTTATGAATTAACTTTAGTTATGCAACAAACTAATATAGAATTTATAAAAACTTTAAACAATTTCACACTTGCACACAAACTTTAAAAGACATTCAATATATTAATTCAAATTGTTGTCAAGAAATACCAAATATTTTAACCACACCACATCTATTTATACAAATATTTAGTGCAAAACCATAATAAATTTGTGTTTAACAACAAAATTAGCCCGACATTCAATTTTGAAGCTACAAAAATTCACCATCATTCATGCCCATCATCATATAAACTTCCAAATGATCTAAATAGAACTGCGTGCTTACATACTATAATTCGTATTAAACAAGATATGGTAGTTGAATTGTGTGCTGGAAATTATGCAACATATGATGGCCTTGTTAATGGAACTAATGGTGTATTCAAAACATCACATCTTATCATAACAAAACCATAATTTGGATATTGTTGCCAAATCCAAAAATAGTAATGTTAGATAGAAAAAAGTCTATTCACCTTTATACAAACAATATTCAACCAAATTGGACACCAATTGACCAATTATCAAAAACATAAGAATTGGCAAAAAATCAATCTCATAGTATAACAAAAATCCAATTTCCAATTCAATTAACAACAACAACAACCATTCATCAACCATTGGGTTTATTGTTAAATGAATTAGCTTTTGATCCTACTAATGTAAGAAAACATGGATTATCATATATTGTTTTTTCTCACATTCAAACAAAAGAAGGATTAGACTTGTTAACTCCATTCCATCAAAACTTTCATATTGATCAACATGTAGTTGAAGAAATTAATAGATTAAAAAATTTTGCAAATTGGACAACTTTTGTTCCTCAATTAAAAAACTTCTATCATGGGTCCAACCATGCTATAAAAAGCCACCCGTGCCCCATTAGACCACTGCATTTTCATTGTTTTTTTAAGAATATTCTTAGAATATTTTTAATACATCTTTCAAAAAACATTAATTTTATTTTTTTTAAATTGATACTATTATGCTAAGTTGTATATTTCTTAAAATCTCAAAATATGTCATAAAAATTTATTTTCAAATTGTGTTTCTAGTGTCAAAATTGTTTTTAAACTACTTTTAATGAAATAGATTTGTGTGAAGTTATAACATAAAGATCATTGTATATTCAAAGGAAGGAAAGTAAATAAATTTTATGTTATCTTTGGTAGAACATACTTGACAGACACTTGAAACAAATGTTAAATTGTAAAAGGTAGGTTTCAAAAACTACTTACATTTAGAAAAGCCTACTTGAAACCTATTTTTACAATGTAAAATTTAAAAATAAATTCATAATAGTGAAGAAGTATCTTTTTTTTCATCATTTAAGTAAAAATATTAAATGTATAATAATTTTATGATGGGTTTTAGTCCTACTTCTTGTTAGCTTGACAAGTAGACTACTAAGGTAATTGAATTGTATACTTTACCATGTTTTCACCCAAATTCTTTAAAGCAACATTACCAAGATATAAGTCATAACCCCAACCTACAAGCATCACATTTTTTTGCATTTTGAAAACGAGAATACAATCATCAAATGATGTACATAATTTCATAATTACATCAAAATATTCATACATTTCAATTTATGATGGTCATGGTTTGATAATGATGTACAATGCAAAAATGCTTTTAGATTCGTACTACACAACGTGTAATGGATCAGAATATATATTAGTTACATTTAACATAAGAACTTGAAAAATGATTCATATAATACGTGTTTATAAAAGTCATTTTTCTTTTATTTCTATGTTCCTCAACACATTAGAAGTATTGATTCAAAAGTCTCCAAATGATTGCCCACTCATTGTATTGGGAGATTTTAATATCGACATTTTAAATGTTAATAATCATAAGAAAAATAAACAACAATTAATAGACTTTATGAATAAATTAAATTAAAATCTCAATTCAAAAATATCACAACAAAAGCTAGATTGCAATTAGACCATATATAGTCAAATGTCCAAGGGAATGAATCCAAATTAGGTGTTTCAAAAACACATTGGTTAGATTTTCACAAACCAATTTATATGGCATTCAAACTACTAGACACACCTCCAATTTATAGTAATAAACCAATATTATCTCCATTCATCTAATGTCATTTTAATTTTTTGATTTTTATTTAAAAAAACAAAACATGTCGTGACGTGGTCATATGGGAGAGATGGAAAGAGATGGCAAAATATGAGAAAAACATGTGGGAAAAGCTGGAATGATATGCCAAAATTAAAAAATAATTGGAAAGAAATACCACTGGAAATGACATATTGAGATACAAAAATATGATAAAGATGAAAAGTGATGCCAAAATATGCAATTGTCAGCATGTAACAAAATGTGACAAAAATACAAAAAATCCAAAAAGTCCAATAGGATTTTATAAGTCCCAGGGACCGCCGCATCATCAAGATAAAAAGGTTTGAAGTTGCCATATTTACGCAATAGGCTCCAACAAGTCACCATTTTATAGGGGGAAAGCCCAAACTTTTTTATTCTTTTTGTCACCTCTCACCAAATTTGGCTAAATCCTAATGTGGGAGATCACCAACCCACCTACTTCACAAATTTGAAAAAAAAAAAAAACCTTTGGCTAAAACTAGTAAAAATTTTACTTTAAAACTAATAATTGAAATATTATAACGATCATATCATAAAAACATATCATATTAAACCGATATTATCTCCAAATCATTTTCTTTTTTTTATAAAAGATAGAGCCTCTCATGGCAGAGCCTTGTTTGGTAAGTAATCGGTCTACCTTTAAACTCTGCCCAAAACCAAGAAAAAATCAATGATATCCAAAATGCATATCACATGGTGCTTTGGTTTTGGCCTCTTAGGCCTAACTCCACTAAATATTCAACATCCTAAATTGGAAACACATAGTGTGCATAGTGAAGCCCAAGTGGATCCTTCAATTATGTGGAAAATATTTATATAGTGGACTCCACAAAACCCCAGGAGACGTCACATGACCCTAGAATGTAGGGACACAAACTTTGGCCCTTAGTTGAATACATCCCAATATCTCTACCTTGGAGGCAATAAAAAAGAAATCCCCCTTTCGCTCCCTCCTTTAAACCAAATATTGTTATTTCTTCTAGGTGTATGTAGTAGCATCTCATAATTGGTTACATAAAAATTATATCTTTAAAACTATTTGTCACCATTTTTTGCTTGAGCTAATAATACCCTTTCTTAAAAGCATGGGCACATATTTAATCATCCCAAGACTTGAAAAAAATACAAAGAAAATGAACTTATGAAAATGTATTCATCTATCTTTTTTTATTCATCCACTCACCCAAAAACTAATAAATGAAAAACACCCAACAAAAGAATCATCTACTTTTTAGATCTATTCTTAATCCATTAACCTAACTACAAATGTTATAACTTTAAAAGTGTTAAATTAATCAAAAATAAAAATAATTTCACAAATCCTACACAACCCCACTCTATGTCCCATTAACACCCAACTTCAACTACAATAATGGTTGTGTATTGATTCTATAAAATTGGGTACACACTCATGTCATTGATTATCATAAAATTGATGATGTGGTCCAAAATTTTTGTAAATGAATTCATTGGCCCCATGTATCGACCTCAAAAAAACACACAACTTCCAAAAATCAAAGAAATTGAACTAGATGATGATGAACCCTTTATACATCAATGCAAATTCCTAGCCATGTATCATTAGACAATTCACATTGAACTAAATAATTGGCACTAGTTAACCAATGTTCCACAATAGATTGAGGCTTGATAATTGCAAATTGGGTCTTTGCACACATAATGTTCTTGATCAAGAATAGTACCTATGTAGAAGGATTTATTCCACTTTTGCTCTAGACTTCTCATTGCCCTTCTTAAGAAGGTTTTTATAAAAACCTTTAAAGTTGGCAATCTAGATCTGTTTGCTTTTTTCAGAGAAGAACTAAATTTTTATCACATGTATACACAAGGAATGGAGACCATTGAAACAAGTGATTTGTATATTCCACAAAGTTCTTGGTGCAAGTTGCAAAAATGTAAACATATAAATATATATATATAATTCCAACATGTACGTTACATGTTCGCATTCATCTTTGAAGCTCCACAATGGATTATTCAATATTCAAAATAGACATATCCTTGAAAACAAAGCTAATATGATTTTCTTTTGAACTTTATGTCACAAAACACAAAAGCTGTCAAGATTAAAGAATTTTGAATGTGCATGAAAGTTAATACAAATTATATTCTTTCAAAAATCTAAATTTAATTTCAACCAACTACTAGAAAATGAAAACTACTACAATCAAAGAATTTTCAATGTGCATAAAACACTAACACAATTTATTTTTCTTAAATTAAAATTTAAGTTTGACATGCACCAAAAATTGATTAAAACAAGGCTAAGAAACATTTTGAAAATAACATTCAAACAAACTTTAATTTTTAAAACCCTTCATCTCAGACTCTAAGTGGGTTTGGGACATGACATGTCTTGACACCTCATGCCGAGATCTGGTGTCAGGGACCTAGTTTCAAGATCTGGATTTGGGTAGGATGAAGCACCTGAATTTTCAATATGCATTAAACTTAACATTGTAAATTTTTTTCCTAAAATTAAATTTCAACTGCACACTATAATTTTGGGTGAAGTTCTTACAGTTGTGATGGAACAAACCTGTGTTGCTGAAAGGTGCTTGCAAAGCATTTGAAGGAAGAGGGGGATGGATCTGGAGAAGTGACAGTCAATGCTGGAGCTCTCATTGCACAGGTTTGCCGGTTGTCAAAGGAACTGAGGCAGCTAGCTTCTTCATCACAAGCTGTTACCATTGTCAGTGGGAGCCCAAGTTAACAGCAGCAAATCTCTCAACCCTGGTATTGCCTGTTGCAGTTGTTGGAGCTGCTGGCTATGGCTACTTGTGGTGGAAGGGTCTTTCATTGGGAGATGTCATGTATGTGACATGGAAAAGCATGTTGAACGCTGTATCAAGTGTATCAAAGCAATTAGAGAATGTTTCAGCACACTCTCTTTCACAAAGAAACATTTAACACAACAACTTAAAGTTGTGACCAAGACTCTTGATATCAGCCTTGCAGTGCAAGGCCTAATCAAAGACCATGTATTTGAATTTCAAAGCAAGGTGGAGCGGAGTAGGGCTGAGATTGAAAATGTGCAGCGACTTGTGGAAGGGTTGGAGGTAAAGATTGATGAAGTTCAAAGCAAGCAGGATTTTGCAAATCAAGGCATTCTGTTTCTTTGTCATTTTTTGCAATCCCTGGAGATGAATGAACAGCACCAGCTTGAGTTGCCACAGCGGTTCCAAGCAAAGTTACTCATGTCCACCAATGTGGACTCAAGGAGTTGCAGAGGCTCTTGAATCAAGTACCCCTGCAGTACAGAGCAGTGCTACTGCAATCACATCCACTAATAGGAGCAGTCAGAGTAGACCCTGTGTGGGATTGATTATTTATAGCCATAGCTTGCATAGAAAGTTCTGTAACTGTCTTGTGGCCAGACATTGGAAGTAAAGAAAGAACAAGGAGAAGGTTCAGTGCTGCACTTATGTGATGCCAGGTTTTTTCCAGGAAGCATGTCAGAGTTTCAAAAGAGTGTAGTGAGACTGGAGAATGGGTTTAGCAAAACTCTGGCCATTCCCTTTAAGAAGACAGATGTAAGTAGATTAAGAAAATAACTGAACTCTCTCTGCCAGATAGATACAATTAAGGGCACAAGAAGATTGCAGTTCCCATCTGCAAAACTTGATCTCATCTGGGCCATTTTGTCCAGATCTTTTAAAGCCTCACCAAAATCACAAGGTTCTCTTGTTTCTCTATAGAGGTTCACTGGAGACAGGAGTCAACTGGTCACTTCTCGCTGCATATCACTTCCACTTCCTTCGGCAAACTTTACTTAATATTTTGGTACCCTGAAGAGAAGAAGGTGGACTAACTCGAATGTTGCAATGCACATAGATCCAGACATGAGGGCTGGTCCAACTCCCTATCTTGATACCTAGCTTCAAATCTATTCTACCTAGCAATGCAATGTTGCTGCTTTTAATATCTGTCTGCAGTGCAGTTCCCTCACCATCCGTGAGCTGAGCATTTGTGACAATCAGATCAGCCCTCAGGATGGTAGTATTGTCAACACCCTGATAGAATCCATGTACGTTGCATTGCCCGACACTTGTCCCTTTGTACGTCCCACTGATGCTGATTTGCCTGTAAGATATGCCAATCTTGTGATTGGGATTTCGCGCTTGAACCGTGAAAAGAATATGACTGTTCAAAACAATCTGATTGCTAATTGATGGCTGTCGCTGCCGCACAATAACAGAATTCCCATGTCTTGAGGTGGTGACATTCAGCTGAACAATCCGGACATCTTGTAAAGTGTAATGCGGAAACTCCATTTCATACACCAACCCGAAAACTAAAGCTAACCCGACCACAGCTGTGATGAGGACCGCAGTTACCAAGAAAAAAATATCCAAGCAGCGGCCACAACCATTTCGATGACACTTGAGAACAGATCGGAGAGGAGGTCGACCTACTACTGTCGGTGGAGGATGCGGAGGGCTCACATGGCCCGGGGCAGTGAATGCTTTAAGGGGCGTGAAGCTTGGAGTTGTAGCATAGCCACTTATATCTGATCTTACTGAGGGACTAAACGGCTCGAAAGGAGGGGGAGGTGGCGCTCTCAGAATAACCCTACCTGCCATTGCACATGAAGAGAATCTCTCTTCGGAGTAGTAGTAGTTGTCACAGAAAAGTTTTCCTCGTGGCTTTAGCATTACCCATTTCACAAACGTAGGTTTTTGCAAAATCGACAGAACCCCATCTTCTGCATATCAGCTGTTCTATGTTTGCACCCACATTAAACACACAAGCGAACAAATGGCATCAGTTGCATGCTCATGTCCAATGCATACCCATATTGGCTAAACCTAACAGGCTAGATTGACCGAACACGGACACTGAATCAAGGCAGGAAAAGGGAAGACAGTAGAGGAGAGTGTGGAGGATAGATTTGACACCTTGTAGAAGTTCCAATACGTCTTTACAAGGGAACCATAATTGCTCTGAACGGTTCAAACCTCGGTCCTGAAGCTAAAAGGTGCAGCAACATTGCTTCGAAGGGCTCGTTGAAGATCATTTCCCTCTTCCAGCGTCAACTAATTTCCAGACACAAATCGATAAACAGAGACTTCCAGAAACGCAGTGCCTCAACGGGTCAAGTACAAGCGCTGTTACTGCTCTCCTCGATTCCGGAAAGAATCGCCGTTTGGAAGCACATTGGACTGCCCACAGCAATTATCCGGGAAAAAAAACACACACACACAAGGCGTACTCTCCGCAACTGCTGCGTCTACAAGATGTCAAGGAAAACCATTAACAACAAGAATTGCAAAAAAATACATGGCACCCAGAAACAACGGCAGACAGAAACTCCCAAATTCCCAATTGAGTCTCGTGGCCACGTCATATGCAGCAGCACAGAACTGTGGGCACACAAAAACATGCAAAAAAACGCGATGGAGGAAAAAAAAATCCGCCGGATTCAAATCCTGGCGGGCAGAAAGCAAATCAAAACACATGAACGAATTCCAAAAACAGAGCCAACATCAAAATAAAAACACGTAAATATGGGTACGTTCATGTCATAGATTTGCACAAGCAAATGAGTAAAGGGTGAGGGAGGCGGGGACGGGGGGGGGCGACCTCAAGAGATGCAGAGCTGCGGCAGGTCGAGAAACAGAACGGAACAGAAATTGGAGCGAGCAAAAGCGCACCAAGAAGTGCACTTTGGAGAAATTCCTAGTTGTATTTGAATTTTGGAGTGCAGGCAATCTTAATAGTGTTTTTCTTTTTCTTTTCGCCAATAACTTGTCTTTTTTATTATGGCTCAAAAAAATGGGAATTTCCCTTTTGGTTCTTTGGAATGTTTGGTTTTTCTAGCGTACATTCAACTTTTTGTGTTTTTTGATCTTTTGGACAAAATCTCCAATTTTTTATCACAAGATTGGAGAAAGGATCGTCCGATTGCCCCTACATTCATTGAGGATGTAGGGGCAGTAAGTAAAGTATTGAGTCGAAATTCAGGCGGGTACTACACCTACATCATTAAGCCAATAATTTATTAAATCCATAGTAAGTAATAACGGCTGTATCCATTAAGGCAGTAAAGTAATTAAGTTGGCAGTCTGAGAAAGAAGGAGGCAAAATGGAAAGAATTCTCCCTAAGATAGACACACCTATCGCCAAACATTACAGTTATCCGTAAAGTAAGCCTGTCTTCACCCTGTCTCTGGGCCTCCTTTCGGCCCCTATCCCCTCTTTCAATGGTATTCGCAAAGTAAAGACATTTTAATAAATCTCACTATGAAATGCTGATACTCGGCATTTAATGAACAAGGTTCGAGAGTAATTATAGTAGTTGTACAGTTAGGAGCAGTGAAAATATATGTAGCAGCAGTGGAGGCGCTCAAGAAAAAGGAAACACAGGTTGAAACTCAGTTTACCACCAAAATTGATGGTTTTCTGAGTTTCATCCCCTCGTTGAATGCTCATGTACTTTTTTGCAGTTTTTTTTTAAATCTCACCCTATGTATGACCAAACTCAGGGTTATGGTGCTGTGTTTTTCTTACTTTACGGATAACTCTCTTTAACACATGCCATATTTTTCTGATTTGTTTTTTGGTCCTCTTTGAAAAATCCTTATGGCTATGGGTGCGTCGTCAAGTGAATGTTCATAACATTTCATTGAACTACAGAAACAAAGGAGCATAAATTATTATTTTTTAAACAAGAAGAAGAAGACAACATCCCCAAAAGGAGAAAAGAAAAGAAAGTTAAAACCCTCCCTACTGAAATCTTACATTATTCTCATTTCTTGTCCATTTGAACCAATAAAAAAGTTATGGTGTGTCATCTGAAATTTTACAAAAACCTTTCTTTTCTTTTTTTTTAAGTGCAAAGACAATAAAATCCTGTCTAAAGATTTTAAGCTCTAAAATATAAATCATTCATAGATGCTTAAATCGAGCATTCACTCTTTTATGTCCAAAGGATATATCTTGCTCTTTTTTATCAAATTGAGTGATTTTTGCAACTTTGGATGTGCCAAATGCCAAGTGAAGAGCTACAAAATCTTTTCACTTTCCAAGAGAAAGAAACAATAATGTCCAAAAATTTATAAATTTTTATATTTTAACTATTCAATGATCAGCTTGTCTCCCCTTAACTTGTTTTTGCTCTTTTAGAATAATTTCATCTTGTCGGGTATTATGGAATCGCAATTAAATCATTCTGCATACTAGTTGCATATTGTGGTTTTCTGGCTGTTTTCCAAACTTCAAGCACCTTGATACGAACAGAGTACTTTGAAAGCAATTTTTTTGTGTTGTTTTTCTGGTCACAACACAAGCCTGTGCAACATAAAAGTATTGAGGTGACTCAATTTAATCTTGTATTACCTTTTCAGGTTTGGCATTACCAATCAAAATCATTTTTTAAATGTCAATTTTTTTAAGATATGTCTATTTGAAATGTCAAAATTTAAGGAAATTACAAAGGAGGGACAAATACAAAACTTTATTGCCAAAATTCAGTAAAAAAAATTTTAACTATCGAAGTGGATTTTTAAAAATAAAATAATTATTTAGCACCCTAGTGCCAAACCTGAAAAGGTACTACAGTACTCCAAGTAAAGAGGCGTGCTGATTTTTTTTTAGAGTAATTGGAGGTCATGTTATTTAGTGTATTTTTTTCCTCTTCTAAGTGGCAGGGAGCATTTCAAAAAATGGGCTGTTTCATTTTTCGCTTTTTTTCTTTTCTTTTTTTCTTTTTTGCCGGGATACCCATTTCTGGTGATTGAAACTGCAAATAATCACTTCAATTTTGGAATTTTCAATTCCTTTTTTCTTTTTGGCGAAATTTGATAAGGGGGTTTAATTATGTCTCTGTAAAAGAAGTTAAGACCTCACATGGGCTTTACAGAAATCATAAAACCTGCACAAGAAATGAGCCAAATTTGAGACATAGTGTAACATCCCCATACACTTTGAAAAAAAAGGCTATATAGTCTTTAAATTTTCATAACTATAGATTTGAAGAAAAAGAGTGGAGACTCAAAAATGTACCCTTCCAATGGCTGCTATTTTTGTTACTTCCCAATAGTTGCTGGTTTTTTTTTTTAACCTTCAAGTTTCAAATTGATACCTTTACAACCTACATTGCCAAATGCATTAATCACTTACAATTTGTTACTAAAAATTGAACTCAATAAACTTATGCCTACTTCAAATTGGCGATTTCTTGTGCAATATATCTTACAAATGTGAAAATTACGAATATTTTTGTTGCACATAGAGCAAGACATCATTTTTTTAAAATCAGTTGCACATATTTGGGCCATTTTCTTGGTAATGGAAAAATACCCACCACAATTTTGAATTCGAGCATGTTGATTCTTTTTCAAATGTAACTGACAGGGCTTGATCTACTTAGCGGAGAAGATCAAGTTGTTTTCTTTTAGATAGGTCCAGTAGCAGCATGAAAACATAATGAAAAATTTCCACATTATTCTGTTTCTCTGCTTTTCTGCCCATGAGTCATGATGCAGCCAAAACTTCACTCAATCAATTGGATGCAAGTCAGGAAGAAACGGAAAAGAATGGTGTGAACAAACTGAAATTATTGGTAATGAAATAGAATTTGGCAACCATTTTCAAGTTTGCCCAAAAGGTATGTGTACGCACCTAATGGAATGCATTGGATACATATAATGGTTTGTTTCCCAGTTCTTTAAAGTAGTGTCGTTTTGTTTTCAGCATTTTTGTTGCTATTTGTGAGAAATTTGAGAAGAAATCAGTAAGAAACATATGGTAGGTGTAAAATGTGTTTCTTCTGCAAAAATTTGCCAAATTATTGAAATCCAATGACTTTTAAAACACTCACTCTAGTGGGTGGATGAAGCTTTTCTCTTGTTTTAATGCCCTTTCTCTTATGAAATCCCTTCCTTCCTCCATACCCCAATGCCCTCAATAACTCACAACTGTTTGGTCCTTCAACTTTCAATGATATGAAGAGTGATGTTCAATCCAATACATGGAAGGTAAGTAATATTCAACATCACAACTTGAATGTTGTCCCTTGAGTTTGTCATTCCCATAGGCATCAACTTGTTGATGACAAGCTCATTTTCAAATTCTTGAGAATCATTCTCATTACATGCTAACTGGGAGCAGATCTAGTATTTGAGGAAGTAATAACTTGTTGATGGTGAGCTCATTTTCAATCTGTTGAGAATCAGTGTCATTTCAATGCCTACTAAGAGCAAATCTAGTATTTGACGTGGTATTCTTATTATTATTCACCTAAATTTAGTGTTAACATATATCCCTCCCTCACCCATAAATTAGAGTTATTGGATGTAAACATGGAGTGAGCATTTATATGCCACATGTGAGGCAATTATCGGTGCCACCATCCCCTAATGTGTGGCAATCACTACTATTGGCCAACTAGGCTAGATGCAATCAGTTAGTTTTGGTTGGTCTTTTGAAATCTCCTCTGTCTAAGTTAGGTGCGAGTGTACAAGAGTAGACCCATTTTCACACCACTATAGAAGTAAAGTACTCTAGTCATCTCCACTTGAAAATATTCCAATAATTGGAGATTGGCAGGTATGTGGGATGATAGACCTTTGGAGAATGACAATTCTTTTGCTTTCTATTATGAGGTTGCTCCTAGTGTGCAATTGCTGCCTTGTAATTTTACTAAATCCAATAGTCTGGCATTGATTTCTTACAGATTGTCAAGATTACTGTTTTTGAGAAATAGTGAGGAAAAAAAACACAATTTGTGCTTGTTTATTTAAGAAAAAGGGCTTTAAATGAGTCCCTTTCTCATTTTGGGATGTTGGCAAGGCCATTACAAGGGACCCATTTGGCGGCCTTCTCGTATACCTAATGATCTCATCGGCAAGCATTCCATTTTGTGAAATGCCGCCTTCTAAGGTGGGTGCATAAAGTGGGAAAATTCTGTTTCATTATTTCCCACTATACTGGCAAGATGCCCTATTGCCAGGCATTAGCCTATATCAAACTTCCACAACATCTTTACCATTTGACAGACAACAAGGAGCTACTTGCATACAATCACATCACGGCCATCATTTGGTATGATCATGATGCACAAATGTATTAACAGTTACAAGGATAAGTGACAGATTTTTTTTAACTATATAAGCTGACTATTTACCAATCTCAATTTTTTTCCAGGTATTGTAGTACCTAGGCAAGTTCCATGCTAATATATTATTTTCCGAAATGTTGAAATTTTCAAAAAACTTTTTTTTTCCTGAAAGAAACTAAAAAATGTCATGGAATATTTGGGCATATATCATTGGTTGAAATAGAATCCTCAAAAGTAATTAATTATTTGACAAACATGTGTTGAACTGGCCAAGGTATTGTGGTAGCAATCAATTTCTTTTGTGCGAAATTTTGCATTGTTGCGAAATCTGAAAATGAGTTACAAACCTCTCAAAGGGTTTTTTTCTGAAAAGTTTCGCTAGGATTGTAAGGGAAAGAAAAAATGAGTTACAAACCTCTCAAAGGGTTTTTTTCTGAAAAGTTTCGCTAGAAATGTAGGGAAAAGAAAAAAGCTAAGTTCGCCACATTCAGACCCTGTGATCCTACATGTTTTTAAACAATAGCATGATTCTATAAAAAAAAATTAGTTTCCTATTTGTTATGTAGCCAAACTTGGCACAATCCTCCTATGGGTGGTTGTCAAAGGGATTACATCGCAAAATGGAAGAAAAACAATTGTGCGGTTGCAATCCTAATTTATTTTTACTTGCTTTAAGGTTTATCCTGCAATGCAAAGTAAGGTTCCTCTTGTGTTTTGCCCTTCTTGAAATGAGCTTCTTCTCACACCCACCTCCACAAGGCAAGATCTATCTCAGTTTAAGGTCCCTTGCATGCAATTGTCATGATGATTTCTTACATTATGTTGCATCATGTTATTAACCTTGGGTCTAGAATTTTGAACATTTTTTAAACAAAAAAGTATTTGGTTTTAGTTCTATGAATAAAATCAAAATCAACAAACCTCCAATTCCAACTTTTTGTGGGAGGCAAAAAAAATTTAATCAAAATCCAAGAACCTCTAGTTTTGATTATTTCAAAACCCTAGAACCAACAAAGAACTTGCATATTCAGACCTAACGATTGTGGGTATATCAATCTGTTCTTTGATATTTTGAGAACCATGGTTATGAAACTAAATGAGTGCCATGAAAACCCACAGCAATTTGGTGGCATTCTACAAACCCGCCCAACATTGGTTGTTTCCAACTTTTTAACCTACACCTATAAACAATTCCTTGCAACTAAGTAAGGAGGCTCTTTGTCATGCTTAATAAACACCATTCAATATTAATCATCCATTAGTTGCATTGCAAAAAGAGAACAAACGAGCAATGCAATATGATTTGATTATGGACAAATTACAACTAAATTACCAAATCCATCGACAACCCTTTCCATGATCAATAGAATGGGGACTCAATATCAATTTTTGACAACATATCATGTATGCACTAAAATCTAAATGTGTTTGTCAACATTTGTCACTTCATTTGTTGTGAGCATAACATATGCAACAAAGCCCATTGTTTCCTTATTGGCTTTTAACACCTAGTGGTGGGACTTGACCTACTAAGGCATTCTATTGACTTTTTGGGATCTTTTCAACTGAAGAAAATCAAAGAAAAATCTGAAGCTCTCATAATCTATCAACGGTTTTCCTTGGTCAACAAAAAAAAAAAATGAAAACAAATTGTATGGGTTTATTTTTGTCTTCACATGCAAGACCAAATTACAATTAGTCAATATTGACAAACACACATTTCATGACAACGCACTAAACTTCACTCTTTGCATGATCACATTTCATACCATAACCTTCTTTCCTAAATCATTTCTTTTTTCCCCATCATCTTTTTCCAATAAATACCACTTTGAAATAAATAATTTCTTCTTGTGCTCTAGATCTTTGTGCACATTATGCATTTAATATCAAAAATAATGTTGTCATTATTAAATACTACCTTTCCCCATAAGGCATTTTTACAAACCACACTTCTTCGAACTTTCAATCTACATCTTTTGAAGCTTCCAAAGCTTAACACATCTGACAACACCAAATGCAACTTCAAAAGCCAAATTCTTAAATGGATCAATTGGATTAACAACACTCAACAAAATAGGTCATGGTAAATCTAGGACAAGAGAAAATGAAACATTCTCTAAGTGATGATAGGCACAACATTTTGTAGAAGCATTATTTACAACCTAGTGGCCAATAATGTTTTCATGTGATTTAGTTTGAAAAATCTTTTGAGGAACTCCTTGCAATTAAAAGCTTTTAAAATTGAAATTTGAAGAAGGAACAAGGCATGGTGCTATTAGCAAAATTGAATGGAAGCTACCTCAATTACAAGTTTATTCCTGCCAAACACACAACATAAAGTTGTTTTAAAAGGTAAAATAAAATTAAAAGTTTGAAGTTGAATTGCTTACAATTCAACAAACATTTTCGAGGGGGACACTTGTAAAAAAAAGTGGAAAATACATGAGTAAAAATATAAGGTGCAATATATTGGTTGTTGGGTAAAAATTATTAATTTTTAGTTTTCAAAAAGATAATTTTTAGTCAAATAATCAATTTAATTATAATATAAGGTATGTAACAAATCTAAAATTATGGATTACACTTAATATAAGGTGGCTTTAATATGTATACAATAGAAAATTAGATAATAATAAGGTGACAAAAAATAATGTGGACAATTATCTAATACCGCCCCTAAGAATAATTATTTGACGCATGTAAATCCCAATCTTTACACTAAATGTTCCCTTTGGGCAAACTTTTTTCTTGGTTTATGACTTAAAGTATAAATGAAAAGTTGAAGCAATATATAAAGAAGACCAAAAATAGTACATGGGATTTGTGATCAAAACAAAAACCAAATTTTCATTTAAAATTACACCATGCAACTTCCTTCATGCATCATCATAAACATATATAATTCAAAATTACACCTTGGAGTGTTTCTTTGCAACAAAAACCAATTCCTACAAACTCACAAATTTATTTATTTATTAATCAAAAAGACCTCCCAACTACCTACTTCAATGAACAATATATGTAAGAAAGCAAATACCAATAACCTACAAAGATCTACAATTTTACAAATTAAAAACAGTTTTTGAACAAGTATATTCAAATCCAATAACAATGTTTATGGTTGGAGGTGCAAGAATGACCTTTCATGAAATCCAATGCAATGTAAAACAAATTATCTAGCATTAGTCCTTATCAATTTTGCTAGCTTTTATGCATCATAAGTTGCAAATAAAAAACATGCAACTTTTTTTTCTTGGATGTTAGTAAAAATTTGACATTTTTGTATAATGTAATGCAAAACAAACTACCCATCCTTAGTTTTCAACCCTTGTAATATACACATATGAAAACATCATCATAAGTAATAACATTACAACCCAACTTCTAGCAATGAATTTTACAACAACAAGTGAATTATACTAAAAGATATAAGATGTTCAAATTCACAAAACAAAATAAAAGGCCTAGCTAGCATCTTGAAGGCAAACATTATAAGGAACATATGCAAAGAATGTAAACAAACCTTGATTGAGTGATGTGACTAAAGTATTCCCTTCTTGAAACATAGTATAAGAACACAATTTGAATTAAGGTACTTAGTAAAACATTTTAAAGTTCACAAATATGATGAATTTGAAAAACTCCTTTGAACCCCAAAATGGACTCTAGAAACCTTCCAAGAATGAGAAGAACAATGATGCTCACAATCACCTATTGATAGTCCAAACTTTAAGTCCATTGGAAATTAGAAACAAAAACAAAATGATAGTATTTAAGACATAGAAATGAAGGAAAAAGATGACATTTGGGCATAAGCATGGTAAAGTATGCAAATAAGAAACACTTGTTGCTTTTTTAGAAAGTATCCACAAAATATGCCTTAATATATTGAATTCATGAATATTCTTTAAGTCAATGATCAACAATTAAAAGTTCTTTGATTTCATTGCATAATATTGAACAACCACATGTTTTAATATGCATTTAAGTACATTTTTTGAAATGCAAGTATTGGAAAGTTAGTGTCATAGTTTTGCAAAATAGAGTTACAAGTACATGAAAGTAAAACATCAATTAAAATTATTATCATTTCAAGTTGATAAAGGCCTAGTGTCTATGGATATAATTTCAACTTTTCATATTATAATCATAATCTATCAAAATTTTAATGTAAAAGTATTTTGGAAAATTTGAACAATTAGCAAATTTAAAACATACTTTTCATCCACTTTTCTTATATAAAATCTTCAAATTTGATGTTCAATTTACAATAAACTCAATGAAGTGCTCTATGATTTCAAAATTCAATTTAAATGGGTTTTTAATACCTTTTTTAATGTGAATGTTCAAAAGAGATTAATTTTGAAATTAAATTTTCTTAGGACTACCTTTTTTGGCATACTTTATCATGTCTAGACCCATTTAATATCCATTAAGAAGGAAAGCATTTACACTAAAAATATGGATTGTTGTAGATCACATATTCAATTTTGAATAGGTGGAGGTGGAACTATTACAAATACCTAAACCAACAATGAGCACATATATTAATAATCAATGCCCATGTCTAATTATTGTTGGACCTAATTTCTAACAATTAATCTAATTGTTTGTCAAGACAATCCACAAAGGAATATATTTGCACCAACAAAATAAACGTTAAGGAGCAAACTTGCAAGCAACCCCTAAGCAATTTTGAGTAAAACAACACTATGGCAAAGTGAGATTAAATAACAAGAAAACATAAACACAAGAACTTGCAAACATGCAAAGAATTTGCAAAAAAAGTTGGGGCATGCATGTAAAAAACTTGTAAGATTCAAATTAGCATCAATTGGCAATAGATATGTATCCACCCACCCCCCAATAAACCACACAACCTCCATAAACCCTAGACCACTTTGGTAAATAATAACAAATGCTTCTATATTCAAAATTTACATCTTCTTAAGCAACATAATTGATATTGTTAAAAAAGGTCAAGAGGAAACAAACATGTCTTCATGCGAAAAACCTCAAAACAAAAAATCAACCCATGTGTAAACAAATGTAGTCACTTGTTTGAAAATTTTGATAATTACAAATGCATGGACTATCTTTCAATTATATTATACATTCAATGTTGTTTTATCCTATTTGAAAATTAAAGGACCACTAGATTTAAGGCTCCCATTTTCTTAAAGGAATGTTGCCTTTCAACATTTTAAAAACATCACATATACACAATGAACGAAAAACAAACCTCCATAAGACAAAGCCTACAAATCCTAATGCATATATTTTGTTTAAGCTTTAACATGTCAAATTAACAACTAAATTGTAAGATGAAAGTAGTTCCATATCAAATTCTCTCATCAAAATATTGGAAGCAACATTAGTTGGGAAACCAATATGAATGAATATTTTTGGTAAGAATGAAAAGGTGCCTAAACTTACCTTTACATAAAAAATAACACATTTGAATGATGGCACCCAAAATATTTAATACAAACCTTCACTTGCATCAATTGAATCAGATAACACAAATGAAAGTTTTCTGCATGCACAACAAATAATCTTTGTTGTGTATTGTCTCATCCAAGTATGATTTTTTTCCCTCTTCCTCTTTCCCTAGGAAGAGAATTCCACAAGAAGAAAAAAGAAGGTGTTACATGACCATTTTTATACCAGGATTAGACAATATACAATCCTCGAGTATGTGTAAACTAAGGTGGACAATTATTTTTGTAACACCTTAGTCTTCTTTACACCTTTGTCAATTATCATGTGTCCCAAGTCAAATGTCTTTTTAATTTTATGAAAATGGATTCAAATATGTGATTCTTATATAATTTACTTAGGTGCCATTTTTTTAATTATTCGAAAAAAAAAACCACCGATGGGGACTTTTTAATGTGCATGACCTTCATTGAAATAATACATTAAAAACCTATAAATGGACTTGCCGTGATCATATTTTACAATGATGAATCCATTTATTAATCCTCAAAAATTGTGATTGTCATAAATAATTCAAAAATGTATTTTCCAAGCCATTTCAAGATGACTTGAAAGTTTGGGGGACTTTTAGGGAGATCATAATCAAAGGAAATTTATAAAGTCCCCCAAACATGAACTTTGTGATTTTTTTATTATTAATTTCACAAATATTATATCTTGGGATGTATTATAGAGTCACCATCAATTAATTTTTTGAAAAGATGAATTCTTTTACTTCAAACATTAACATCAAACAACGTCACAAAACTATCACAATCAAAATATACCATAAAAATATTTTTTTATAAAAAAACTTGTGCCATTTTTGCTTGCACATGCCCCCTTTTGCACACCTAAATTCATCAATAGAAAATAACAGTACTAGAAAATGCATCCTAATTCACTCTGGGTTTCACTAGATTTTTAAATGAATTTGGACATTTTCACCTAGTGAAATTGTTTAACACCCTAATGAACGAAGACTAGTTGCTACGGACAATGATTTGTTTCTCTAGTACCTAGTGAAACAAGATTATTCTCAAATGAAATACAAATTTATCAAACCATTCACTTGCTAGTTAATTAATTAACTAATATGAAAATTAATTAATTTTTAATTATTTAATATATAATATTATTGATAATTTTATGATTTTTAAAACCTATTATTTATTAACACGTGCCACTACCTATGTTAGGTTAAAAACTTAACCTAGGTAGGTAAGTAGGCCATGTAATCAACCTAGGCACCTAGCCTAGGAATTCAATAGAAGAATATTCGATCAACATACCATTGTTGACCACACATAACACCACCCATGAGGTTTGATCCCTTGACCTTTGGAATGAGGGCAAACAACTTTACCATCAAGCCACCACACTTGTTGTGATAGTATGTTACATTACATTTTATTTATCAAATACTTCATTTTAAACATTACAAAAACATAAACTTTGAAAATTCATATCTTATTGAAATTTTGTTCAAATGAAATGATTTGAGTTTTTTTTTTTTAAAAATTCAATAATGAACATAATTATATTTATTTCCTTTTGAAAATTTAAAATCATTTAAACAAAAAAAAAGTTGAATATCATTATTCAATAACATTTCAATGACCATTTTTTTGAAAAAAATAAAAATTTAATAAATGGATTTTTTTGTTAATATAATAATATTACCTGTGTTAAGCTATTTTAAATTATTGTATGCTTATTTTTCATTAATTTAAATTATTTCACCCTACATTATTTATGGCTATTCTCAATTACTTTTGGTTATTTTTGGCTATTTCACCCTAAGCTACTTTTGGTTATTCTAAGTTATTTTTTACTATTTTAACTTATTTCAACTTAAGTTATTTTCAGCTATTGTAAGTTTTTTTAGTTATTCTATGTTATTTTTAGCTATTGTAGATTATTTCAATTTATACTATTTGCAGTTATTTTAAATTATTTTTAGCTATTTTAACTTATTTCACCTTAGGCTATTTTCAGCTATTATAAAAAAAAATTCTATTATATGTTTTTTTGGCTATTGTAAATTATTTCAATTTAGACTACTTGTAACTATTATAAGTTACTTTTAATTATTAAAAGTTATTTCACCTTGAGTTATTTTTGTTTATTATAAATTATTTCACCTTAAATTATTTTTGGCAATCCTAAACAATTATAATATATGGCTATTGGTTGTTCTTTTGTTAATCTTATTAGTGGTTATTAATGGCTATTAGTACCTATTCTATTTGGGGCTATCAATGTTTTTTAGTGGTAATTTTATTAATAGTTATTGGTGGTTATTCTATTAATGGCCATTAGTAGTTATTCTATTGGTGGCTATTATATTAATGACTATTGGTGGTTATTATATTAATGGCTACTGTGGCTATTTTATTATTGGCTACTAATGGTTATTCTATTAATGGCTATTGGTGGCTATTATATTGATGGCTACTGGTGGCTATTTTATTATTGGCTACTAGTGGCTATTCTATTAATGGCTATTGGTGGCTATTTTATTAATGGCTATTGGTGGCTATTTTATTAATGGCTATTGGTGGTTATTTTATTAATGGTTTATTAGTGGTTATTTTATTAATGGCTATTGTGACTATTCTATTAATGGTTTATTGGTGACTATTTTATTAATGGCTTATTGGTGGTTATTCTATTAATGGCTTATTGGTGGTTATTCTATTAATGGCTTATTGGTGGTTATTCTATTAATGGCTTATTGGTGGTTATTTTATTAATGGCTTATTGGTGGCTATTTCATAAATGGTTATCAATGGTTATTGTATTATAAGTTATTATTGATTATTATATGTTATATTACAACTATTGGTGATTATTGTATTATAAATTATTGTTTGATATTTTATGTTATAATATCATAGGCTATTGGTAGTTATTATATTGTAAGGTATTTAAAATTATTTTTCATAGGTTATTATTTTCTATTCTAAGTTATTTTTACCTTAAGTCATTATATTTTGTTTTAGATTATTTTTAAGTTATTATGCTTAGGATAAAATAATTTATAATAACATAAAGTAGAATGACCTTAAATAATTTAAAGTATAACTTGAAATAACATATATTAATTTTAAATAAAATAACCTAAAGTATAGCCTAAAGTTAGTTGAATAATTTAATTTTAAATCATTTAAAAGCTTATAATAAACTAATTAAGATACTTTAAGGTAAAATAACATATAATAATTTAGGGCACAATAATTTATAATAGCATATAATAACATAAAATACAAGTTAGAATAACTAAAATAACTTAAAATAATATAAGGTATATCATAAACTAACATAAATAGAATATTTTTAAAAACATACAAATAAACCTATTTGCTATAGTAAATTGTAATAATGAATTATGTTAACTAGTAATGAAACATGATGTCTACATAGTGATATTATAATGAAATAACTTTCACTAGGTGAAATCAATAAAATGCAATGAAGTTATTTCACTTTTAAGGTCCCATAGTGATTTAAACTAATAAATTACACCCCACTTTGGTAGTAGTGTAGATAAACAATTATCATATTGTAGTCATATGGAGGCCATTCATGGAAACTAACAAGGTTGAAGACCAAGGAACTTTTTAGAATCATTTTAATTGAAAATTATGCTCCCAATTTTAAACATTTAAAACCAAAATATGTGAAAAGAAGGTCAATTCATCATGGACCCATTACATAACAAAAGTCTTAAAATCACAATATGCCACAAATTTGCTACAATTTGAAAGCCACAACCAATAATCTCACGAAGAAAAGAATACCTAATAAAAACATATTATATAACAAGAAACCTTTGATAAGAAAAACTCAAAAGATAATTTTTTTGGTTAAATGTCTATTGTTGGTAGAATTGCAAAAAACCACTAATGGAACAAATAAACAAGGTTGATATTTTAAAACATTTCAAGAATTGCCAATGGATGTTTGAAACCCACAAACTTTAAAATAACCTACAAGGTGGAATCAATATTGATGGCAAAGTTGGAGGCATAATTTGAAAATGAAGCTAAAGGTGAAAATGTTTTAGACTTGTCAAAATCTATTAAATCACCCATTTCCATGTGTGGAGGTGCTAGGTGCTACATTGAAAATGATGACATGAAAACTTAGTGCTCATAGTTAATTGTAGGTGAATTTTCCTAGATTCCACACCATTTGTTTTACCTTTTGATGTATTTGTTTTCATTAATATGGGCCTTTAATGTTATGTGTTGTTGTTTGTTAATTTGTTGGTTTATTGATTATTGATTTTGTTTTGTTTTATGTGTTGTTTTTTTATCCATGTTTTTGTGTCAATGACAATCAAAATCCATGTCTATATGAGTCTATGTGTGTCTAATGCTTGAATTTGTCTACAAAATGTGTATTTGTGTTTTTCTGAATTTGTTTTATTTTTATTAGTGTCTATGTAAGCATGTGGTTAATGTAAGTGTTTGTGTGAGTCTTTGTGAATCTTTATTTATGTCTATCTATGTGATTATGTGTGTGTCTATGTTTCTTTTGTATTGAGTTTATGTGCATGTCTAATGTCCAGTGACTATCTATTATTTATCTTTGTTATTGGTTTTGTTTAAATTTAAGCATATGTCTATGTGTGTTTAAGTTTCAGTATGAATCAGTTTATGTTTGATTTTTCAGTTTGTGTCTTTTGAAAGTCCAAAGTTTGTGTGTTTAGTGTTTATATGTGTTATTGTGTTAATGATTTGTGTTTGTTTATGTCTAGGTAGGTTATATAGTTTGTTTGAAGTTTAAAGTCTAAAAATTAAATGGTAGAATGATGGAAAAGTTGTTCACAACTTGGTCATGAAAACATGACATGAAAGCTTTCATTCTTATTCATTTGTTAGGCTTTGAAACCTTGGTAGATAGTAGACAATTTGTAATTAAAAACTTGAAAACATGAAACATGTAATTGTGTTTTATTTTTTGTAAATACAAAAAACACAACCCTTACATTTACCCTTATTAAAAATGTATTTGGTTGGTTTTCAAACATTTTAAAATATTAAATACCATGGGAGATACCTAGTATGTACTTGCCCAAGAATCTTTCAAGAGCCAAGACCGAGGTGCGTATTTTAGAGAACATGATTATACCCTATTTAAAGAATTTGGTTATATTCATCCAGGTTTTTATAAAGACCTAGGCCTTGTACCCGGACAATCATTTAGTCAAACCCTCACCCCCACCTCATAACCACTGTTTGCTGGATTTCTAAAAATTGGACCTGCCTGATTCTTTGAATAAATAAAAAATCAAAGAATTCGACCTGCCTGATTATTTACAAAATAAACATTTAAAAACCCAAACTTAATTGTTATGAGAAAAGTCAAATACCCATACCAAATTAAAATATTCCACCAAAAGCAGGTAGGTGTGATTCATGTTATCCCATTTGCACCCTTTATGTTTTTTTGCTTACACATGAACTAACATATTCAACTTGTTGTTTATAACCACTATACAAATCTGCAAGTTGTTATGATCTTGAAAACCAACAAATGCATTGTTGGCAATGAATGAAAAAAATTCATGAATGCATAATTAGTAGTATAATTATTTTTTTGGTGGGATACTTGAATGCATATCCTTATACTAAAAAAAGTTTTTATTTGTGTCTTATTCATATTGTGTGGATAGGTCTAAAATCTTATAATTGGCCAACATTGGTTCCAACATTTCAAGTTGTAAAACCCCCACTATAATTCTTTGGTGGACTTGCAACATGTATTATTAAAAGGTGGAAATTGATCCACCCCTTACATGCATTTAACAAGATTTCCACCAATATTAATTGTTACCCTATTAAATATGTGGCCCTGCATTGGAAATCTTGGTTAAGGTGCAAGAATCATATGTAATGGATTTGTTAAAAGACTACTCTAAGTCCTAGTTGATGTTTTTTTTTTAGTGAACCAAGGAAAAATTTCACCCTTTATTGGGAAGGCACAAGGACCATAACATGAGTTTTCAGCTCCCATTTGTTAAACACTCATATTAGATGAAGTTTAAGGTGTTACAAATGAAATTTTCCCTAGTTTATGTTGTTTACTTGGCAATTTTTCTACTAGTTTTTACTGTTTTGACATTTTTTTCACATATTTTTTCCATTAAAACTAAACCTTCCGTGTGATTATCACCACTCGTGTTAAAACTCCTATTCCTTTGGGATGATTGCCACCCATGCCACAACACAAAAATGAAAAGAAAAATGTTAATTTTGACCTTGGAAAAATTTGCATCTCCTAGGAACCTTGGAAAGTCTTAAAAACTCAATCAAATCATATTTATTGATTGTTCCTTAGATTTCTAATTGGCTAGATAGTTTGATTTGTCTATATGAGTTATTATTAATAATCTTTCACCTATTTGTAATCCATGTTTTAGTTTTATGGGTGGGGTTGGGAAAAAATAAATAATTAAAACTTGGATGTGAGAAATATCTTTGCAAGGTCACATATTGAACACTACTTCAGATGCTCGGAGGTGCTTTCATACAAGACTTGGCCTCCTATTGTATGGTGATTAAAATTAGTGCATGAAAACATCCAAAAATTTGGGGCCCACCTTCAACTATTTATGTAGGGTCCATGTGACCCTTTAATATTTTGAAGCCCCCACCTTAAAGCTTTTACCCTATTGTCATAAGACTATAGTACCTAGCCTAGTTAAGCACTAATTATTTTTTAAATTATCAAAATTTTGACAAATGTTTGTTTGCTTTGGTGAAAGTTTGAAAAATGGTATAGGGAAGTAATATAAACTTTGAACCACAACTTTTTACATTTTAAAAATCACATAAAAACAAAACAGTCCTTTGTTAATTAACCATTGGATCAAAATGTTAACTTTACAATTTTGCATTTTCAATGTAGTCATTATTTAAGAAAGAAATATTTTGACTACACAAGTCTTTTACTAATTAAGCATTGCATGTCACTTGTCATTGACCTTCCATCATTTATGACCTTTACCATCACAATTTAAACATGATTTTTTCTATATATATATATATATTGTCAAACATAGATAATTTAAAATTATATATTAAACACTTTGTTGCCGAACCAAGCTAGGTAAAATGATATTCACCAATTGAAATGAACGTCAAGTATTCTTTTGTTCATGAAAGGTTAAGCACCATGGTGGGGGATTCCCTAAATAAGGGCCTAGGATAAGGTGATCTAGTCAAATTGGACCCCAAATTTTGGTAATGTCCCCACTTGTGAATTTTACCCAAACATTGAAAAGAAAATGCAAACCTTATAATCAGCTTGAAACATATACTTAGATCCCAATGTGATAAAGGTAACAATAATCTTACACTTACTATTTAAAAGTAGTTAAGACCTTACACTTGTATGTAAGTATAGGATTGCCTATTCCTAGTTAGTAACCATGTGATTACTCTTTTTTTTCTGAAAAGGATGTTCATGTATATAAAAGTGTGGGCATGCTTGGTGGCAAATTTAATGTTAGGCTAATGTTAAAGATATTAAAATTAACCACTTCACATCTAAAATGTTGATTAACATTAATTCTTTTACAAATAGATTTTTCAAAGCCAAACATTGGTGTTAACTAAAGGCTCAACAAATTACAAATTAATTCAATGTTTAACATGCACCCTTGTTTTTTTTTTCCTTGGGGAAATGTAACCTTTTTAAATGTGGAATAAATTGCAAACTCCATAAAAATAACTAATTAATATCATGTGTGAACATGTTGAAATAATGTTTAGGAGATTGATGGTACCTTGTAATGTTAGAAATTGTGGTATTGTGATTTGTGACACATTGTTAGTGTTGGGGTGAGGTTAGTTGCAAGCCCTAAACACCAAATGTGACCATAGGTTTTAAAGGTGCCCTCCAATCACATTTAGGGAATTTTTCCAATTACTTTAGGGTTGATAATAACTTTTGTTTTTATTTTATTGGGAACAATAATAGAATGAACAAATGAAGGTGAAAATGAAATAAGCACCTAGTTGGCTAATGTTTTTACTTTCTCAAATAAATGAAACTTGTAATGAACATTGAATAGGCATTTGAATTGTAATCATATATAGTTGTTTCAAAATTGTTGAACATATTTGTCCTACAATGTACAACAAATCTTCACAACATTTTGATGATATTATTCAATATTTAGTTGGAAAATTAAAAGCAAGGGGATTTGACCAATGGCTTGAGTTGTTTTAGCCTATGTTAATTCAAATGTCAAAATTTACAAATAAACTAAATAAGATAGTTTGGATGTGTTGAAGTTTGAGTGATTATGTCAATGTTAAATCATTGATAAATATCATTGGACAAGAAATTGACATTGGATTCCAAAATGTTGGGTGGTGAATTTAAAATGTTGCAAGTGATAATGGTTGGAGGTTTGTATATGGTTATCATATGAGTAGATTTTCACTTTATTTGCATTAATTGTAATTGTAAACTATTTAATACTTAAACTAATAGTTTTCCAATGATAATAATGGTGCACAACGGTGTTTCTTTTGTGCGAATTTTTGCTCTACTATGATTTTCTTTTTAAAAAAAAGAATGTTTCATTGCAATATACCATTTTTTGAAGAAAAAATCATCAAAAAAGGAGATATTATAGGTCAATTTTGCTAGATGTCTATTTGTGGTTATTATACATAGCCAAACTATAAAAGGATTTGTTTTACAAGTTTTAATAACATGTTATCTTTTAATGTTAAATCCTTCTTGGGATGCTCATCATTGACATTCCAACAAAAAAAAATGAAAAACAAAACATTGGTTTGAAGTTGTCATATTTTGCTATTTTATCAATTTTTGTTTGTATACAATTAAACATAAGTATTTTGTAAGATCAAATGTTTTTGAACATTTGATGAATAAAGGTTGAAGTGTGTTTCATTAAAAATATAGCTTGTGAAATGTTTATGACTTTCTAGGTTGCAACTTGCATCCCAAGATAAAATCATCCATACATGAATCAATTTTCTAATGTTAACAAAATGAACCAATACACAAAAAGTTCTTTAAAAATAATTTGTATTTTATGTTAAGGGAAAATCCTAATCAATGTTTTTTTCTTGGCAAAATTATTTTTTAACCTAATGCCAAGTATCACAAATCCAATGCCAAGATCCAAGAGTCCAAAACTTATCTCTTTCACAAAAATGTCCAACAATTAAGGTTTAAGGTTGTTGCAATGAGGAGGGAATTACAATAGGCCTCACCATCGTGTTGAAAGTTTGTCTATAGACATCATCAAAAGTGTACATTAATGTAATTTATTTCATTAGATAGCCACCATTGCCAACAAATGAGTTGCAAAAACTTTGTTGCAATGTTAAATTGGTTTCATCAAAGGTTGCCATTATCAACAAGTGAATTGTCAAACCTTCATTGCAACATCAAATTAATTTTTCTTGAACTACCACCATCATTGATAAGAAAGTTATTAAAGTTTTGTCACAACATGAACCAATTTCTCCTTAATGTTTTGAATTTTGTATTTGATCATGACACAATGCACACTAAAGGTTTAAAATTATGGAAGTTCAAAAATTGCAAAATGTTCATAAAGTTTCAATGTTCGTTGTGAGGTTGCAAGGGTGTGGGTGTCATTTAATTTAATCAATGTGTGCACTATGGTGTACTTGAGAATTGAAAAGTAAATTATGGACTTTTAACAACCCTTAATGCAAACTTGCAAGCTCCAAAATCTTGGTGTGTCATCTCAATTGCAAGGATGTTGTTGAACATTTATTATTGCAACTTCTAGAATAATTAAGGACAATGTTAATAGATTAAGTTTTTCCACCCTAAATTTTATTTTGCTTCTCTTTATAAATGTGAGAATTATTGATAGGACGCATCAAATTTCTTCTTTTGACTTTGAAGTGTTTTTATTAATTGCTTGAACATTTAAGGTAATTTGTGATAGTTTGTGCAAAGTTGTAGCACATTTCAATTGAAAGCTTGTTTGACCTTGTCAAGTTATGGGGGTACTTATAGTCAAAGTGAAAACTAGTTGGGTTGTAAAAGTGCATGAAGGTGAGTTCTTTTTCCTTCCTTGATGTCAATTCTTGTTTCTTTAAATTTTTAAATGTCAAGCATCTTGGTATTTGTTGACACTAGGATAGTAGGTTGGGTTGTGATGTTAAGGAAATGAAAATTTTCATGCCTTATATAAACAAAATCAAAGGAAATATAACATAATTAAAGGTGATGCATTAAGGTCATGGGGTATGAACTCTTTTGTGTTATGGCCTTTTATTACAACAAAAGGGATGTGCCACGATTTGATCCCCTTTAAATGGTGATCCTAATGCTTTCCATGTTATAAAAAATAACAATTGTGTCTTGCAATTCTAATTTTAAAAATTGTTTCAAGGTGTGTGTACCTCTTGTATTAAAGCCACAACTTGAATACTTTTACAACTATTGTGTAGTGGGAACATTAATGGCACTTCACTATTAACTCTCATGTTACATGTGCTCATCGTAATGTGTTGTTGCAGGTATGTAAGGTAGGATATGTTTGGGAGTCATGTTAGGCTTGTGGTGAATTTAAAAAGATTATTTTCCTAGGTCATATTGGTGTTATTACATTGTTATCAAGGTCACAAATTGTTCTTTTACATTAGATAATGATTTGAAATTATTGTTGAAAAAGTTTGTGTCCAACAATTGAACATCAAGTTGTGATTAAATGGAGTTAGAACTTTGTTGCTACTTTTGTTTGATCTTCATTTTCCTATAGGATTAAAAATTTTATGTTGTAAAGGGTCAACAACTAAAACCCAATTGTTGATGTGTTGTTTTGCAATACATAATGACTAATTTTGAAGCTTTTAATGGAAGCCCCTTGTAAGAGGTTCCTTCTTTTTATTTGCATATGATGATTGTGATATGTAAATTAATTAAATAGTCACCTTTGAAATGGATCATGCTTAGCATCTAAGACAAAACAAAACCCACATGACTTTCATTTTATTGTTTTTTCATTAAGTTACAGATGAACTACATGTATTTATTCTAACTTTCATTTTGTTATTTTCTCATTAAGTTATTGATGAACTACATGTATCTATTTTTTTCAATCGTGTAGTTGAAATAAATGAGTATAATATGAAAAGAAATTCTTGTGATGACAAGTTTTTAAGTTAATTTTAGCATTGAATGTGAACTCAACAAATTCCAACCAATCATCCAATTATTTTACTCTGTTAATTTGAACATCTTGGCAAGTTGAAATGATGAATTACAATGCATCAAAAAGTAGCCAATGTCCATGGCTTTAATTCATAATGCAACCATTCACAATTAGGGACAACATTTATACCACAACTTCACAAACAACCCATATTTGTGGAGATGGTACACGAGACTTCAACGCCACAGACTATTGGTTATGGCATAATGTAATGGCAGTTTGAAACATGAGGGCATCTTGGATCAATAACACCCAACTAGCAAATCTGTGATGAAACCATTGAAAAAACAAATGAGATCGCTAAACCTTGAAATAGACAAATTCCAAAAAAACAAAAAAAAAAGAGAAAGTGATTAGAATTTATACCTTGTTGTCATGGGCATGTTGAGTTTCCTAAGCTTTAATCTAGATTTGATGCAATTTTTTTCCCATGTTTGCTTGCCCTTACCAAACTTCTTTGGCTAAGTAATACATTGTCGAATTTTTGATTGAGCAACTTTTATAAATGCAGAAGACAAATTGATAGCAACCTTTTCATCTATAATGGCATATTGACATACCTTTGAAAGGGCATGCCCTAAACATGAACCATCAAATTGCTTTAGCAATGCCACATAATCGCATAATACAATAGAAGTGAAGGCATTTGATAAGTTTACAAGTTAGACCTTTTGTTCCTAACATAGGCAAAAAAATTTTAATCAAAGAAAACTTATCTAGTAGCTCCTATAACTTAGGAACCATAGCTACACCACTAATGTCTATCACCTCAAATAATCCAATCGTCACATGTTTTGCCTCCCATTCACTTGAGATAAAATTGACAACAATAGTAATGACGTCATGTGTTCTTTTAAACATCTAGAGGTCAAATGTACAAGTGGTTAATAAGCAATCAACTAACGCTGGAACTACATATGTATTCATGGTCTTCTCGACCAAATTCAACAAGATTTCTTCAACAAATGTTTTCTTGGATGGGAAGATAACCCATAAACACAACTTGTATGCTATCCATTGTAGCCAAATATATGGATTCCATAGCCCTCATAAACAACAAACCCTTGATAACAAACATGAGATCTTCCACAAAACTCAATTGTGTCAAGTTATCTTTCTTGAACTCAGAGCTACTAGAAAAAAATTCAGAGATATTAGAAGGAAAAACATTAACCCTCTTTTTATTAGGCTTAGAATAAAGTGGGGATTTAGAAACCTCAAAAGTTGCATCTTTTAAAAGATTTTCAACAAAACATGATCATATTCAACATGTTTTTTCATTGTCATTATTCCATTAGATTTATGGTAAGCAATTAAACATTTTTTACATTTAGTGCACATGGCCAAAACTTCAGGTGAAGCCGTACCACTATGATAGATAATGTAGCACATAATCTGATTTTGAGAAAGGTCCATAAGTTGGTTATCATTTACCTTGAAAAAGGCTCCAAGTGGGTGAATTATGAAAGTGTGGCTTCCATGATGCTCTTTGTTTTCAGAAGTCTTCCAAGTGCAATGCAACAATAGTTTGTTCATCAACAACAACATAATTTGAATTTCCCAAACCCCTACCTTCATGTAAAGGTTGTAAATTATCAACACTAGGGCTGCTATTGTAACCTACACATGTTGGAAGGGGATTGTCAATGGTAGAGCTCACATTTGGATTTGAAGAAGAAGCCATCACCCCCAACCCTTCAACAAAACTAACAACATAATCTAACAAATGTTTAAGTTTAAAAGGATAAGGTTAGAAGAAAAAAGTTGTAGATTAATGATGTTCATTTGATACTTTTCCCCACCTGTGCAAATATTTTTCAGTGAGAAGGTGAAGAACCTCAACTCTCTAATGATAAACCTCCACACATAAGTAACACCCAAAGTTCAAAACAAAAATTGCAAAGATTCTATAAAATGTAAAACGAAATGAATAGACATAGTGTGCACACACATACACATGCATAGACACAATGTAGAATGCAACTCAAATAATTAAAAAAGTAAATCTACACAAATAGAAAATGTAGAGACAAACCCAAAATGTAGAATGTAAAATGTAATTTGGAGACTTGAAAGATGGATGCTTAAACAAAAAGTGCACAAACACAATGTAGAATGTAGCTCAAAGAATTAAAAAAATAAATTTGTAGAAAAAAAAAGTGCATACATAACGCACGTACAAAAAATATAGAATGTAAAATATAACTCAAACCTTTGAGTGACACAAGCAAAGCTCTAGGTGCAAAATATAAACAATTAAGCAAGAAAGATAAGAGACATATTTGCCTTCTAAATTACTTCCAGATGCCAAAGCACACTTGATCCTCCTAGCTCAATCCATCTCCACCTTTGAGGTAGGTTGTAGGTCACATTGATAAGACATGATGGTAAAATTTGTCAATGCAATTTGAATGTTGCAAGAGCTAGAATGTAGAGGCGAAAAATGAAGGAAAGGAGAGAGTGCATTGTAAGAAATGAACACAAATTAAACCTTAACAAAACCCTAAAGCCATAACCTCAACAAAGACCCATTTGGGTGTACGAAAGGTTTGAGTCTAGGGTTTTGACAAATACCCAACGTCAATATTTTAATTGTGTGTAGGTGCGGGTTTGTTTTATGGGCAAAAAAAAAGCTAGGTATGAAGTGTAGGCGAGTAAAAGTTTTGGAAAAAGGTTTGGGTTGAAAAGGGGTCTTGGTTTATGAAAAAGTAAAACCCGACTACTATATATATATATATATCCTGTCTAAAAACCAGCAAATATCCGAAGGAAATTTTAATACATGCCCTTACATTGGAATATTATTTTAGAAGTTTTCCCAAAAGTTTTCAAAAGAAATTTCAAAAATCTTCAATTTTTAGAAATATTATTATGTCAAGGTTTATGTAAAATATTTCAAAATATAAATAAATTTCAAAAAAATCAAAATATATTTATAAGTTTTTTTGGTGCTAAAAAACATGTGTTACAATGTTTAATGAATGTTTTTGAGAGCTTTTAATCCATCGGATATTTTTCAAATTAATTCACATGTTTTAATGATATATTATGAATTTACTTCGTAAAAAATAAAATATTTTCAACACCAAATTAAATTACCACTTTTAAATGTGAAAAATTAAGCATGTATTACACTTGTTGTGGCTCCTATTTGTGTGATTACACCCTAAAAACATAAAGTAGTTTGTGAAAGTATTGAACCCCATTTTTTTATAGAATGATGTGCATGATAATGCAAATTTCTTGCCAAAAAAAAAACAACACCCACACAAATAACAAACCACCCCAACCTCACAAAACAAAGTCAAAGAAACCAAAAACTTCCAATAACTTGTTGAACTCCACAAACCAATCCATAAATCATTAAACTTGACGCATACAAAAAAGGGGGGGGGTTAATTGGTTACTTGTATAGCAATGACAAAAAGAAAAAAAAGGTTTAGGGTTTAAGTGAATTACTTAATCCTTGTCAATTTATAACTTTTCGAAGTATTCAACTTCTTTAATTATCTTCAACTAAACCAACTTTAGCCTTCAAATAGTCTTTTAAGTTCGCATTTGTGTGTAATTCAAGCACAAGTCATTAGGCCAATTATTGACGACAATGATAATTTGGTCCAAATTTTGAACTTGAAGTAATAGTGTTTCAGAATTGTCAAAACATTGGTCAAATTTAACACTCTTTCAATCTCAATTTGGACCTTGGAATCACAAGAATTTGTTTGGTAAGGAAGCCAACATTCAAAAATCAACCTTCACGGGTCTTCCACCAAGCAAATGGATTTGTACACATAAATGGAAATACAACCAACCTTCGAAACAAAAACATTTCCCCAATAACTGATGCCCATGAAGATTCTCCCACAAACACCCCAACACCAAACATATTGATTTTTTGTCCTCAATAGGAAGTCCATCAACCAAAACAACCACTTATGCTTAGACAAAAATGTTTAACTTTTCAAAATTTGTCATTAGAAATGGGATGACTACTTTCATATCATATTCAAATGCAAGGTGGATTTCATTTCCACTCCCCTACATAATTCTCAACAACCCACAAGATTTGTAGTAGGGATCCAACATTAATGCTAACATATTATGACCTTGGCAACAATCAAATGATTTCAAAAACTACAAAAACGGTCTAATCACTTTCAACACCTCTTGTCGCATGTTTTTCTTGATCAACATTTAAAGCTTAACATCAAATTAGTCACATGTTTCATTCCCATTAACAAACTTGGGATCTAATTGAAATTCCATGGCCATAATCAAATTGATTACAGTCATTAAAGCGTCAAATAACAACCAATAACCTTTGGATTGATTCAACACATATGCAATCACCACTAGATGTAAACATGTACTGACAATTTTAGCAATGCACATTTAGGCCTTTAAGATTTGTTGATGCATATTTAATGTTTTCTACTTGCCATAACACAATAAAATTGTTGCTTTGAACTCCAAAGTTTATTCAAACATGATTACCTTATTGATAAACCTTGTTTTGATGGGAGTTTTCAACTTCCAAAGTCACAACCCATTATCCATGCATGTCGTTTCTCACTTTTGTCTCCCTTTCCTTAATTTTTTTGTCCATGTAATTATTTTTTGTAATCCAATTTAAGCATCTTTCACACTCACCAAAATCAATCTTATAGAAACCTTATCATCATTTGTTGCACATTAATAAGCTTTAGACATGACATGCCCAAAACAAGTACATTCACACATTCACAACATCTTCAGAGGCTCACAATCAACAATAGATCATAATATTGTAGCCATGGGTCCCAAATTTCTACCCTCATCCTTCACAAAAGCAAAAACACAATGGATTAATCCAAATTTTTCCAACAAACCTTGGAATTGCAAAGCCATGGCATTGCCACTAGTTTTTGAACTTCAAAAAATCCTATAATAAGATGTTATGAGATAAACTTTTATTCAAATAATTAATCACCAATGCAAAAATGTCTGTCCCACTTCTAGACATCAAAAGATCAAACCTTATAGAAATTGTGGTTGTAGTTTGAAAACTAAATAGCACATGCAAATCCATGGTCTTTTGGACCATTTCAGGTAGCACATGTTCCATGAAATTTGAATCAAAAGGAAAATTGACATGAGGACATTGGTGAAAAACTAACTTCCATAACTAGATGTTTTCACATGTTAACATAGGCTTGTATCTTTTGTAGATATAAAGGACCAATTTTCCAAAAACTATTGTTGTGCTTCATCACCATGCTTGTAAGGATTTGTTGAACCAAAAAATGTTATGATTGTAGACCTAGATGATGCAACCTTTTTTCTTCCCTAGTTGCCAATTGTGATTTATTTTAAGATCCTTTGTTGTGGTAATATTAGTTTGTCTTAACTTTCTTTTTGCAAGCAAACGAACATGTGCAACATCAATATGTGTTTTCATGGGAGTAATGTCATTCGGGTTATTATATTTGATGAGTCCTTTATGCAAAACATAACTTAGATGGTTAAGAGTGTTACCAATTTCTTGTGGAGTCAATCTATAAATGATCCAACACAACATCGATGGGTTCTTGAAATCAATGGAAAAATTATTGTTAAGTACAAAGAACCCCCAACAAATTGAGTTCTTGTTGTATGGTTACCATTTATGAGCTTGAGTTGTAATAACTACAAGATGTAGCTCATCATTCTCTACAAGGTCGTTGTCACATTGGAGGTGGACGCTCTCAACATTTGACAAATTAGTTGTTGGGTTTTCATTCAGCATATGAATATCTTCATCAACACCACCAATATTTTCAAGAACCAAAATAATGTCCTCTTTAGCCATGGAAATTTTTAGCAATAGATTTAAGAAAAATAATAACATATTCAAGACAAACAACAAATTCAAAATAAACAAGAAACAAACATGATTAACCAAATGAGAAAAAAAAAGGGCTAAAAGTTTAAAAAAAAGGAAAGGAAGAATCAAGTTTTGTTGAGATTTGTAGATTGATTAGACGTTGCGCACACAAACAAAAACCCGTTCTTCATTGATTGCCTCTAGTTGTAAAAGTGAATTATAACATTGAGTGCTTGTAACATTCAAATGAAGTTCAGTAATAGGCCTTGGCACTCTTGAGAGAGTTGCAAACAACTAGAGAACAACAATAAGAGCTAGCCTTGATGTTCTTGAAAGAATTGTAAGTGGTTAAAAAGCAAAAATAGGAGCTGATGAGCTAATTTCGACGTTTTTGAGAGACCTACAAGTGACCAGAGAACAAAGACATGAAAAAAGAAAACAAGCAAGAAGCTTTAGGTTACCATGAAAGTTCAACTTGTGAGCTTGAATAGATCGTCGAAAAAAAAAGGTTTGAAAAGGGGGAATGGACATGAAAATGAAAAAAAGGGAAAAAAGCCTCACCTACTTGTCAAGGTACATTGAATTTTGTTGAATGCACTTTGAAATGCTTGCACAAAGCACTTAAAATGGGAATGCTCGAGACTTCTAGCTGCTTGAAGTTCTCATAAGCTCTAGAAAACACTACTCCTCATCAGTGATCCAAAGCAAAATGTTCAATCTTTCAAAGCATACAAGTGCACACTAGATTGCTCAAGTTGGATTGTGGAAAACAAGCACAATCATATTCATTTTTTGCACTTTGCATTCACCTTTTGCACTCAACACTATCACACTTCACGCCACTTAAAGTAACCTCGACAACACAATTGTTATTGTTGTCTTCAACCTTTTGTTTCGAGTCCTAAACCCTAAACCTTGAAAATTTATTGTTGCATCATTCGACCTAAACCCTAAAAAGATGGTCCATATCCATATTGGATATGAATATGATAACCATAACCATAACCATCCATAACCCACCTAAATGATTATAATATGTTAAGGATATAATATGTTAATGTCTCATTTGGATATGAGTAAGATAAGGATATAAACTTAGTACACACCTGCTGGTTGTGAATAGGGCCAGTTATAGATATGCATATCCGGCTATTATACATATTGATAACCGTGGAAAATCTATAACCGGCCAACACTGGTTGGAACTTAGCCTAACCAATTCCAAAAGAGCAGAATGTCATGGTGAGGTGGAAGGAACCTGCTCTGTTGGAGGGGGGTGGGAGGGTGGAGAATTAGGGTTTGTGCACAACAGAAATTGCACCAGAAACACACCAGATGCATGACTAGGGTTTCCACCTCTCGGATTTCAGAGTTGCACTGTTGTTGAACATTTTGTCTCAGACATGCTCTTGGCTGATGAACTTTAGGTCCAGGGTGCAATTTGTGGAGTGTGCACAATCAACTTTTCAGTTTTCTGGCCGCGAGTGGGAGGAGGAAGAGGAGGGGCTTATTTCCTCTTCTTAGGGCTTGCTCTGTTCTGTGAGGAAAAAAAGAGTTCCAAGGAGGGGAGGAGAACAAGCGCAAGGGCAGCAGCAGCCATGGTATCGGTTGAGAAGGTGGCCAGCGTAGCCCTTGCAGGTATGAAACCCTTGCGATGCCCCGCAATTACTTGAGGAGTGTTGTGTGTAAAGGAGAATGTGTGAGCTGCAAAGACCTACATCATGGGACGGGAAGAGTAGTCTCCATCTTGCCCAAATGAGCTCCTTTACATGTCAGATTTCTAGGGTTGGAAGGTCTGAACGACAAATTCACCTTAGCAATAGGAAAAGAGGATGTCTCAGATGGTGACAAGGAGGACTATTGATGGGGAAGAATGTTTTGAAGCAGTGAGGAGTTTGACCTAGTACTAACCCCACAAGGGTTTGTTTGGTCCTAGGGATATTATTACTGTCCATCATCTCCTGGGTCTTTCCTTCTTGTGGAGATATTATAAACACAGAAGTTTTTCTGCAGGTCTATCACTTGCACCACTTGTGATTAAGGTCAGTTCCAATTTCAATGTTATCGCGACAGCATGCCTCACGGTTTTCATCGGGTGTCATCGTTCTGTCAAGCCTGCACCACCCTCTGTGAGTGTTCTGTTGTTTGGCCCCCACTAGCAGACAGATTGGCTGTAGGCATTCATGTATAGGAGAAGGGTCTGAGTATTGTCTGGATTTGAGGCTCCCATCATGAGTTTGTTAGGCTGAGTGGAGGGGCAGAAAATCTGGAAGGGTCTATAATACTCAGACCCTTCACATATGTAAAGAAATGGCCCAATTTTTTCCTGATTTTTTTGGAAAATTTCTGGAAAAGGATTTTCTGAAATCTGGAAAGGCCTGGTTGACAGGCTGGTGGGGACTTTCTGGATTTTGGTAGTTCCTGTGAAAAATTTGGGTGGGTGAGTGTGAAAAATATAGTTGGAAAAATTGGCTGGTTCTTTACCTATGTGTCTCTTCTAGATGGTTATGATATTAAGAGCTTCGCTAAGCTGGTTGATTTCAGGCAAAACATTCTCTTAAGACAGTTATTTCAGATTTGGATCTTTCAGGGAGCATTCCTTTCAAGCTTGCCGAATGGATTTCTTGGAAATGATGCGTTTTATCTTTTAAGTTGGCTTGGCTTGCTGCTTGCCTTGACTGAAACTGGCTTCTCCAGTGAGTGTCATGACTACTTACTATCACAGACATGCTGTTTTGTGCAGGAAACAGTGTCAAAGGAGCATGCAATGCGGTTCCCATTCATTGGCAGCGCTGTTCTGCTGTCACTCTTTCTCCTCTTTAAGTTCTTGCCCAAGGATCTGATCAACACTGTTCTTACTCTGTACTTCTTTGTGCTTGGTATCCTTGCCCTTTCGTGCGTACTCTTTACCTTTGATTCTGTGGTGTTTAGAGGGTTTCTAAATTTTGGATCGTGCAAGATTAACATCTGAAAGGTTTGTTAGAGCTGTGTTTAGCACTCTCTATTTTGGCTTTCAATTCCATAGACACTTGTTGATGAGCATATGATTGTCAGTTGTTATCTGCAATGTGCTAATTTCTGTGAACTTTTTGCACAATTTTGAGGGGTTTTTTGTTTGGAGAATTGACAGAGCTACAATCTTGCCAACAATTGAGCTATTGCTGCCCACTACTTGGAATGAGAACATGAGCACCTGGCACATCCCCTACTGGAAGAGTATGTGTTCTTGCAGAATGTGGCTGGGCAAATATTTGGCTAGTAGGAAGTTCTGATTGTGTCAAGTGCCTTTCTCTTTCATTCTGCAGGACTAATATGTCATTGCCAAGGGAGGATGTGATTGACTGATGTGGCCACATGTTTGTTCATCCTTTTTCGTATGTCATTTTGAGACGCTTATAGAGTCATTCACTCTCTCAACTATTCACATGCTGTGTTTAGGGTTCCCCAAAAGTGTCTGGGTCATGTGAAGCTGCACTTGACTTACCTCCCCCTTCAACCCTGAACAACAGGGTTGCTGGTTAGGGATGTAATGTCCAATCTAATAACATGATAATTTTGCTATGCTGCTAAACCAGTTGTATCCTTTGGGTGTTGAGCGCGTTGCAGATGTCGAGATTGAGTTTACGAAGTCCCAGTTGACTGCAGGCATCCCAGGAATGTTGTTTTGCATCTGGTATGTGATGAAGAAACACTGGCTGGCTAATAATACGCTTGGTCTGGCATTCTCAATCCAGGTCACTCTTGTTTTCCTTTCACTTTCTATTGCTGGTGTTGAAATTTTGCATAACTTCTTTTCAAGTATGGGCTACACAAGGGACACTGTGTCTCTTATGTTCACCAAACTAGAAGAGTGCTTTGACCACCCTTTTATTGGCTACAAGTCATGTGATACCTCACAGTTCATATGGCTATATGAAGGTGGAGAATGTAAGTAACCTAGTTGTGATCTTGGCAATGGGGTCAATTGGAGCCAACAGATCCTTATTTTGTTTGGTTGTTTTGTGTGAGAATTACTCAGGACTCAGAGACAGGAAGGGGTCTAACAGTGAGGGCCTTGAATAAATTATGCAGGGCATTGAGATGCTGTCTTTGGGCTCTTTCAAAATTGGGGCTATCCTCTTGGTAAACTCCCCTTCTTTCTCTCTTCAAACTAAGAAGAACTCAACCTCATGTGGCAAGTGCTTCCTGTAGCACAGAATTTGCCTTGTAACTACATCTGAAATTTGCACAGATGGCAGTGAAAAGGCATTTGTGTCCTAAAAATATGATGTGCGGCCAAGTCAATGGATAGTGTGATGCTGACATGGTGATACTGGTTTGCAGGCAGGGCTGTTTGTTTACGATATTTTTTGGGTCTTTTTTACACCTGTCATGGTTAGTGTGGCGAAGTCATTTGATGCTCCCATTAAGGTTTGTCTTTCCCTGTTCCAGCTCTCTTTTATCATGATCCTTTTATTTTTGCTTCATGGTATGTCGGATCTATGAGATGGTATTAGATTCAAGAATACACGCAACCTGCTGTAGGAATGGCCCTCATATCAGCAACATGTCTAGACATGTTCATGTTTCCCAATACATCTTGTACTGTTGAATAGCATGGGCTGATACTTCATTAGTTATATTCACAAGGTTATCCCCACGCTCATTCTTGTCATCTTTGTTTTGGTTTGGTTGGAACTGATGTAATGGTTAACTTCAACGTCAAAGTGTTTTTGTGACCTCCAATGTCATAGATATGTCCACCATGAACTGCAGAATTATGGTTTGTCTATTCTTGTCAAACTTGTCCAGCCTTGTTACAAGCCTGTAGACTTCAAGCAAAGGGTTTAAGTCCCATGGCAGTACTTAATGTCTTATTACGATATCCCTTGTTTGGAGCAGCTTATCTTTCCAACTGGAGATGCAGCAAGGCCATTTTCAATGTTGGGTCTTGGAGACATTGTAATTCCAGGTCAAATTCTGACTCTGTACAATATTGGAAGATATTAGGGGTTTTCCAAGAGACATTTTTCAATATTGTCATTACTTTGTGATCTTTGTGAAGCATAGGTCAAGAATGTGACTGATCTCAAGTAGGATATGATGTGTGAATTTCTTGTGGATGCAGGCATTTTTGTAGCTCTTGCACTTCGGTTTGATCTGTCAAGGGGCCACAAGAAAACCTACTTTTATAGTGCCTTTGCTGGCTACTGTGCTGGCCTTCTGGTCACCATTTTGATCATGAACTGGTTTCAGACTGCCCAGGTCCTTCCCAGGCACTTCCTGAATGTCAATTGATGCATCTCCTCAGGACAGATTTATCTAAAGTTTTGTGTATCAACCTGCTGACAGTATTGGTGGGTTCTTGTGGATGACAGCCAGCGCTGCTTTATATTGTGCCATGTGTGATTGGGTTTTTGGCTGTGCATTGTGCATGGAATGGTGAAATCAAACAAGTATGTTTTTAGTTCTGCATCTTTATTGTTGTATTAAAGGTCTCTATCTGTCCTTTTTCTCAAGTTTGTGAGTTGTCCTTAATGTTCAGTTACTTCGACTTGACATGTTGGGTGTTTCTGCAGCTACTTGAATTTGATGAGTCAGTGGCCACTGGTGGTGATGACGCTGCTCACAGTTCTTCAGAAGGAACTGAAGTGAACATGAAGTCAAAAACCAAGAAGTCTGACTGAAGCCCTCACTCCCAAAGTGCTTGCTGATTTCTGGCAGAAATTGTCTTCCAAAGCTGTCCCAATGAACTTTGTTGACATGGGGATGAGTACTTGGGCTTCTCTCTATGCAATCAAATGAAAGCGTAGTGTAACATCTCTTATTTTCCCTCAAACAGAAGAGAAGAAGCACTGGCAATGAGCCTGATATTCCCACTCCCGGAGCTTTGCACAAAGATTTACTGGAGAAAGTGGAAGAGGTTCCTCTCATTTTGTCAGACCTCTTTTTAGTCTTGGATGGTACTGATGGGTCTGAAATTTAAGCTCTTTGCAAATTTGACTTGTTCTCCTTGTTTTGGTGAAGGCAGAATGCCCTCTAAATGAATTCTGCACGCTGGGGCAGAATCTGCTTGAGTTGATCTTGGATCCAAAGCTTCTCCCTTTTGTGCACACAAATTGTGTTGCATTTTGTTGTTATCAGATCTCTTTGTGTTCACAGATTGTGTTGCATTTTGTTGATGTCAGATCTATTTGTGCTCACATACTGGGTTGCATGTTGTTGTTGCAGTTCTCTTTGTGCCCACAGATTGTATTACATTTTGTTGTCATATCTCTTTGCAGTCACATAGTTATCCGTGCTATGAAGCACTATGAATGTGATGATTGTGTGAACTAAGATTGTCCAGATTCTAGAAATGCTGCTGCTGCTGCTGTTTCCTCTAATTATCCTTTCCATCCTCATCATCTTCAAAGAAGCATGCACAAGTCTGAGAGTGTCTTATAATGTATGTGTCTGTGTGGCATTGTACTTCTGCTCTCTTGACTCCATACTTGTTTCATTGCCTGCCATTGTAGGAGAAAGTCTGTTCACCCTTGCCATTTTGCTTCAAGGGTTACACTAGGTACTCTCAGTTTTGTAGAGAACCTTTGGTCCCAGATCCAACTTTTCTTTTATTTTGAAAGAACACCGGTTTTGGTTCTGGGATTTTTTTTTGATTTGATAAAAACCTGTGATCTGGTTCTAGACTTGGTTCTTCACATTTCAAGACTCTTGATTCTTCCCAAAAAAACTGTCTTAGGCAGGTTTGGTTCCAAATCAAACCCGGTTCTAGTTACCTACGCATAGCTCAAAACTGAAATGGGTTATTGAGCTGATTCCAGTTTCAGGACTGGTTCTTGATGGAGGCCAGTTTGTGATTCAGTTCTGAAGCTATTTTAGCTCACTACTGATACCCAAACCACTGATTCTAATTTTTTTAATCACAAAAGTACCAAAACTGAAATGGGCCCAAAAGTAACAACCCTAACATCATATTTGCCTATCTATCTATGAAGGAAGTTTGTTTGTTTTGTTTCGTGGTTATGAGATCCACTGAACTGGGATGCTTCAGATCGTGTTCTTGGTGTCTTTGGAAAGCTCTCGAGGAGAAGGAGTGCATGGGCTTGGTTCCACGACGTTTGGACTTGCAGTGCAAAAGTTCTTTGATATTGAATGACTTCTTCACTGAAAATTTCAGAGGAATTGGAATGTGCCTTTGGTGTCGTTGGAAAGATCTTGATGAGCAGGATTTAATGGAATTTATTTGGTAAGATTTGGATTCAGAATGTGGGAGATATTGACTTTTAAGTGATTTCTGCCGCTGAAAATTCAAATAAATTCCAAAAAACCAGGTTTTGGAAGGAAAAATCAGTTGAGGACAGTGGTAACACTTGGGCCAACGGCGCAGGCCACACTAGTAGTTGTTAATTAATGCCACAGTGAACCACTGAAGGATGGATGGTAAGTGGTCAGGAAACAGTTTTCTGTTGGGTTTCAGTTCCCTAGCTAACCATGGTGGTTAGCTCAGTTGCTTTTTTTCTTTTCCCTACCTACCCACTAACAACCCACAAACAGGTAGGAAAAACAGCCCTTATATATGTAGAATCCATCTACTTACATAGTAGTTACCTATTTCCTTACCTATCTACTTACCTAGTAGTTACCTATTTCCTTACCTATCTACTTACCTAGTAGTTAACTATTTCCTTACCTATCTACCTATATATGAAACCTATTTCCTACGGAATTGGTTACCACAAATATTAACTCAGTTGAGGTTCATCCACAACTGCGTAAAAACATGCATCCAGTGGATGGTGCACTGGTGGCTGCTGGCTCACTATGTACATTAATACACTCCGAACAAGGGTAAGGGTGTTGGTGCAATATTTTTTCCCCAAGTCTGCCCTTTGCCCTGTATTTTTCTTTGCGACGTTATGCACCCATAATAGCCTCCGATGATGCTATGAGTACAAAGGGGCAGTAATATATGCCGGGTAGCATGTACCAAGGGTCTTGTAACATACCAGGTAACTTGGACCCAAAATTTGGGTCCAGGAATGTGAAGGTCTGCCAAGGGCAGAGTAGGGGAAAAAAATTTAAATTAAACAGTATTATTCTACCAACTGCAGTAACAACCATGGTCAAATGTAATGTTAAGATGCTGCAAATTTTGAGAAAAATATTTTTACAAAAGAATATTCTGTCATGACAACCCTTTTTTTTTGGGAAAAAATTGCCAAAACTCACCACAATTGCCTACAATATGAAAGAGTGCTTAAGATTTGATATTTTCATATTTTTGAATATCTCCAAATTTGGCTAAAGTTTTTTTGAACTATCATCACTTGAGCAACATCACAAAATTGCAAAAGACAAAAAAAAATTTGCCACAAATTTGCAAATGTTTTGGGAATCCTGCATAGTTCTGGCGACCTACATGATGAACACAGTGTCTAAAAACGGCTACTTCTAACTTTTTTTCCCTCAAAATGTGGCGACTTTTGTGTATGTTTTTCCCCCCTCATAAAAACCCTTTGTTCAATTGGCAATGAATTTTTTTGTGTCGCCACAGTGCGAAAATTAGTGGGAAAAAAAAAACACTGGCTACAAACCGACACGTTTGTTTGGCGACTGAAACGGAGCGCTGGCGCTGGGACGCAGAAGGAAACAGGAAAGGCTAGGAGCTCCTGAATTGCGGAGATGTTTTGGTTTCCTCCAGTCGTCAAGGAGACGCTTCGGCGCGCTGCATCCTTGGAACCTTTTCCTCCTGCTCCATTGTTGCTATTTTCCGTCGCTTGGCAGGATTTATCGAATTCTATCGAGCTCGGATAAGATTGATCTGACAAGACTGATCAGCACAAAATAGAGCAACAGTAGGACAAGCTTTGCTCAGAATCAGCTTATGAAGCTTTTGTCTCCTTCTGCATCACTTGCGATTGGAAATCCTCTTGTATAATGCAATCCCAATCTCCTTGGAACAGCTGATAGCTGCTTGTGGTTCTCTCTAGATCTGTATGCCTGTTGTGGTTTTTGTGAGTTGTTGTTGAGAGGCGGGGGTGTTCATGTCAAGAGAAACCTCGTCAGGGTTTGGAGTACAGTTTTCGATCACGGAAGCAGGGACAGCAGGAGGGACGTGAAAAAAATTAGCGCAGAGCTGCATTGACCCTATTGAGATGCCTGAAACGCCTGCAGAAAACATTGCCAGGAGCTTCATATCCATCACGCTGCTCTTCTCCAAAGTAAGCAGGCAAGTGTTGTGTGTGGAAGCAGGAAAAGAGTTTGTGGACTTCCTGCTGGCTTTCCTCACCCTCCCCGTAGGCTGTATTGTGAAGCTCCTGGGTGATGCATCCATGCTGATGAGGGTTCATTCTTCTTCTGATGATGATGGACCTCTGCAGCAGTCTAGCAGCAGCACTACTGATAACTCCTCAACAATCATGGAGGTCATGGAGGACAACAACATGATTAAGGATCATCATCAGAAGAAGATTATTAAGGAAAAAACACTCCAGTCCTGCCCAGACAAAGTGATGACCTCCATGGCCAATGTGTTTGATAGTGTGCAGAGGTTTGAGAACTCCAGAATGTGCATCAACAAGAAGTTTCTTCTGGATCCTAAACCAATCGGTGGTCATGGAGCATCTCTTCTTGCTGCAATGACAACTGCAGCTGCTGAAGATTCGAGTGGAAATGATGGTGGCAAGGGTAGAAATCTCACAGCAGGCTACTTTCGATGTGGTCATGCATGCATTTTCATGACCTCAAAATTTGGCACTACCTGTCCAAAACACAACAGAAGAATGGAGACGAAGTGCCAAATCATTCAGGAGGTGACGCAGGGATAGGTCACAACAAGTGCAGATCTTTGAACATTGCATGTGTCCTTGTGTCTTCTGTTCCTCAAAGGAAAAAAATTTGCTGCTTGGGAGTGTGCACTGGTGGACACAATTTGGGAATTTCATTGCCTGATTGAACATGTTGTTGTTCAAGATTTCTAGAAAGAGTTTTCCAGGGCTTTTGTACAGTGGTCATGTTTTTATTGTGAACCTATTGACTTATAGAAGATGCTCATAATGGGTCTGATTTTGCAGACTACGGGAGGAGGAGGAGGAGGAGGAGGAGGAGGATCTAATTCAACAGGATATGTGGGAGGGGGAACACAATACATGATCACAAACACACTGGAGATCTTTGCAAGCGCTGCAATCCAGACACTTTTGAAACTTAACCTGATCAGATCAGAGCGGATTGGAGACTTAGACGCAATGGAAATTCAATGCAGCCCAAAAGAGGTGAAACTTTGTTTCACTAGAAAGAGGGGATGATGTGCATCATACTGTTGGCTTGCAGAATCAGCAGTCTGACCCTGGTTTTGCAGCAATCACTTTCTGAGATCTGTAAATTGGTGTGAACTTGGATGAAATCCTAGTTTTACTCCATTGCACAAGAATATTTCCAGGGAGGTAGCATCATTTACAGAAATGCCAGTCAAAGCAATATGTTTTGGCTGCATATTTGCAGAGGAAAATGGGCCCCAAAAGCAATGGGTCACACATTTTGTGAATATAGACTTCAGGAATAGTCCAACAGAAATGCAAAAATCTCTCAAGTCTGATCAAGATGGCAACAGCTTTAATCAGGGTTGCCACAGACATGTCTGACTATTGACATCACCTTCGGAGCACTGGATTTTCTTTCTTCTCTTATGTGAATGGATGTCATGGTTTGAGTTCTTGACTATTTACAAACACATGCACAGTGGCATTGTTAAATGCATATCTTACTGTGTAATGGGATGTGCAGGTGTTACAGCTGTTGAAAGCATCACTATCCTCCACCAATGTGCTAAATGAAGTGTTTGGCAAGCATTGTGCCAACTAAATGGCCGGTATATGCTCTTGGTATGTAGCTACATATGTGAAATGCCATCAGTTCTCACCTGTGCTTTCATTGTGGGCTTGCGCTTAATTCTTCGCTTCACCCTTTGCATCTCAAAGTGCTTTTGTTTTCAGAGCCTAAAACCCTGAGTCTACCTGCTGAGAATTCCAGGAGCTTACCAAACACTGGCACAACCCAGATAAATTGGCACCACCAGAAATTGTCACTTCTTTGTTCTGAGAGAATTGCTCATGCTTTGCAGTTCTGTGGCCTGTGGTTGACTTTCTTCAGCTGCAGGGAATTCACCCACTTGTGACTTCTCACTGAATTATGCTGCCAGGTAGCTCCTCTTGAATTTCTAGGATCTCAAGGTCACAGGCTGCAGGACAGCACTCTCTTTGTACATATTTGTCCCCCTGGTGCAACCTTTTGAACTTGGTTGTCTACTCCTAGAACAATGCAGTTTGGTTCCCATACTGAACCTGGACAATGGCCAAACCAGAGCAGGTTGAACCATGAGATTGCAAATCATTTCCTATTGAGCCCAGCCTGCCTTCCATGGTGGATGCAGATGAAAGTAAATAATGTCAGATTTGTGGCATGCTTGGTCTGCTTTGGTGGAATGGGTTCCACTGTCTTCTTACCAAGCTGTTTTCTGTCTTCTGTCTCTTCCATATTCCATTTTTAGTCTGAGCTACTAAATCACTCCAGTACATTGTTTGGTATGTGCAGTAGATGTTCCCTTTCCTGTCTATAGAGTCATGCAGAGTCTTTGGCTATAGATTCAGGAGCAGAGGATTTGCACAAATCTGCAGACAAATTCTTCAATTTCTTGATGTAGAAGCTTCCCAATCCATTTTGTTACAGACCTAATCTCTTCTATGGAAGTTGACACAAAGTATTGCAGCTAAGGCTGAAGTCAGATAACTAGCAATGCAATTTCTCCTCATGAAATCACACAGCCAATACCCTCTTCTGTTTCAAATCAAAATTCACTATGGAGGAAGTAGAAACAGTGCAATGAAGGTCATGGAGAGGATCTATGTCACATAATAGCAATCGGAAATTGCATTGTTCTTGAGATGCATGAGGAAAGTTTCTGTCAAGCTTCTTGAAATTACATGGCTCTCTCATCTTACCAAAAGTGTCACAGCCACAAAATAGAAATGGTTTTTCAGCTTGCATGAGATATACTTGCAATTATGTAAATATTCTTAATGCAACTATGTCTAACAGTTTTTGGACAAATCATGAACATGCTTGTTGTACAGTTCATGTTCCAATTGTAAGCAATGGGATGGCTTATGTCCAACCTCCATATGATCATGCAACACATCTGGGAGTTTGAGATGCTTGCTACCTTTTGTCAAGTTATTAGGAGGAATATCTTGAAAATAACTGTTCTTGCAAGCCTTGATGTGGTATATACATGAAGGCTTGCAAGAACAGTATTGCTCAGTGTTAGTTGGGGCCTTTGGCAAGTAGCATTGCCAAATGTCACTTTGCATCCAAAGCTAGAAGGCAATCATAAATGCTTTCCACATTATTTGGACTATTGATGGTGTTTTTGATTTGAAGGTGGGTTGATTGATTATTTTTGGTTGAGTATTTCCTGCATGTCTAGAGTAAAAATAATTTAAACTTCTACCTCAAATAGTTGAAGAACTTGTATGTAGATTAATAATTCATGATCAAAGACTTTGAGGCCAAAGAATGAAGCAAAAGTTTGGCTCAATAAGAGTTGTCCATGATATGAGGCTTCCAAACAAGTCTCATAGCATCAATCAAGGCATTGGCTGTTTTTCTAGTGGGGGAGTGTTGCATGCCTAACCTTGAGTTGCAACCGAATTTGGGGGTAAGGAGAAGAGGCATGCCACTTGCCAAGGGGTTTGAGAGTTCCACTCTAACCCAAATGAAAAGGAAGACATATTGGTCCAAGGAAGTGAAGAGGTGGGCTACATTCCAAAGAGTTTGAGAGTTACACTTTACTCAAATGAAAAGGAAAGCATGTGGGAGACCAAGGGGAACGTCCCAATTATTCCCCACATGAAAGCTCAATTTGGGAATTGGGGAAACTCCTCAAAATCCCTCAATATTGAAACAAGGGTTTCACAAATCAATCCTCTTTCAAATTTAGTGATCTCATTCAATGGATCATCGGAAAGCTCTTGTAAGGGGCTACAATAATTTGGGTCTGCATCTCAAAATAGAATCTGTTCCTGACTTGTAGATAGGTTTGAAAAAATGGGACAAAAGTGACCAAGTGTATGCTGATTTGGTTTCAATTCCTGGGAGTTAGTGGCTGTTTGAGGTTTAGGACATCTTATAAGGGTGCCAACAAGAGAACCCAATTGTAGCAACAAAGTTGGAGGCATGTTTTTGTGCATTGGAGACATACAGCCAAGATAGGTGTTGATGTACATGGAAGTAAGGCCATTTCCACAACAGAAACTTGGCTCAAACTACAAGAGAAAGCATCAACATGGTCAATCCAATGAGGCAATCATAATCCAATTACATGTAAATCTCAACTGCAAAAACATTGCAAATTCTCTCAATTCAGAATCTCAATTCCTTGCTGGGTTTAGAGGTGTGTGTGTGCACATCAACCTATGTAGAGGTGATATTGGTATCCTCTAGCTGTACTGCATTGTACGTAGTAGAGATGACATTTAGTATTTTCTGGATGAACTGATGTCTACCAGAATCCCCTCCAGCAATCAAATTTTCTAAGTACACTACTCTGCAAGTATCTCCTCCCCTTCAGATGATTCCCTAGGTGGGGATAGCTTAAATGGATCTCGAGCTTTCTTTTTACGAGCTTTAGAGAGCATCCACACCACTTTCCTCATCGAGGGCCTTGATATAGGTACAGTATCTGTACAATAGAGTGCGATTTTCAACACGAGCTTCATTTCATCAACTGCAACAGAGTCACTCAGCTCCATGCGGCTGTCCAAAATTTCAGTCACAGGATTTGAGTTCATTGTTTCTTTTACCCAAGTCACAAGGTCCCCACCACTTTCAATTGGTTGAACTGGACGCCTCCCTGTAAGCAATTCCAGTAGCACAACTCCAAAACTGTATATGTCACATTTCTCCGTCACCTTCGTCGTGTATGCATACTCTGCAAAAAATATCCCACGACCAGCACCTCTCAGAATCCATCCCATCTACTATGAGCTGACAAGCATCTTTGCATCCTCATCACAAACAGCTAGTACATAGGATATGAATGTACCCATTACAGCAGCAGCATGCACACTATGTGCTAACCCATTGAGTTGAATGTTTAGTGCACTTCTGTCCTGAGGCTATGTGTCCGAGATCAACAGCTTATGACTGGATTGGCTCAAGCATTGGACAAATGGAGATACCATATAACAAAACACAGAAGCATGATATTTTCAGCAGCAAATGGAGGAGAGTGGGGAGGAAGAAATCTGAGAGAACCCCAGTGCCATACCAGGTGCAATGTAGCCATAAGTGCCAGCAATAGCGGACATGGACTTGGACTCTTGCACAATGAGCTTTGCCAGCCCAAAGTCACCGACATGCGTCTCAAACTGAGCATCGAGAAGTATGTTGTTTGACTTGATGTCACGGTGAATTATACAGGGCTTGCAATCATGGTGCAGATATGCCAAGCCTTCAGCAGCACCCAGAGCTACTTTGTAGCGGAGGTCCCAATCTAATGAACAAGTCTCTGAACCTAATAGCTCACCTAGGCTTCCTTTTGCCATATACTCATAGAGGAGAAGATTGAAATCCTGGTGTGAGCAGAATCCTAAAAGCTTCACAATGTTGCGGTGTCGGATCTGCCCTAATGTCATTATTTCTGCAGTGAAGCTATCATGATCAACAGGACTGTCTTTCTGAGCTGCTGACAGCTTCTTTACTGCTAATATCAGCTCAGAAGAGATTTGTGCCTTGTACACCTTCCCACATGCTCCTCTTCCAATCTCTGCACTGTCACTGAAGTTATCAGTGGCTTCAATGATATCACTGAGAGTGAGAGTGAGACCCGTCTGTGGGAAACAAATGTCAGAATTATCCGGTAATGGATTCTGTTCCACAGATGCACGTGCCCGCTGGTAGAACCAACATGCACCTGCAAGAATGATGAGCACTGCCCCAGCAATGACAGCTGCAATGATACCCACTATGACACCTATTCCCACATTTGAATCTTGCCAACTGTCAGGTGGTAATGGTGCTGCCAGAGGCTTTGAAGCAGGGGGGCACTGATTGGGTAAATTCCCCCCACAGAGACCTGGATTCCCAACAAAGCTGCTCGCATTCAATCGCTGAAAGATTGAGCTGTTTGGCACAGGCCCTGACAACTGATTGTATGACACATTAAAGATCTGAATGCTGACAAGATTCCCAAGTGCGGATGGTATGTCACCTATCAAACTGTTGAATGACAAGTCCAACAGCTGTAGCATTAACAGATTTCCAAGCTCTGGTGGAATGTTGCCTGTGAGGGCATTGTGACTCAGATTAAGTCCGTATTGCAGGCTGTGGATTGTGCCAAGTGATGGAGGAATGGATCCTGAGAACCTATTCACCCCTAGTTGCAAATACAATAGATGTATACAAGACCTCAATGTGTCTGGGATGGATCCCGACAGTTGGTTATTGGAAGCCAACAGTGACTCGAGCCTCAGAAAGTTGCCAAAGTTTGTAGGAAGACCACCTGTGAACTGGTTGTTGCTCAAGTCCAGATACTCCAGCAACAAGCACTTGCCAAGTCCCAATGGGATGTTGCCGGTGAGAGCATTGTTGGCAACACTCAGGCTTGTGAGCTTTGAAAGCTGACCCAATTCCTCTGGAAGGCTCCCTGTGAAGTTGTTGCCTGACATGGTCAGTATTTCGATTGACTGGAGATTTCCCAGCATTGGAGGGAGTTCTCCAGCAAAGAAGTTAAACTCAAGGTTCAAGTACCACAGTGATTTGCAGCTCAACAGACCTGGCGGAAGGCCTCCATTCAGCAGATTGTGGGCGATGTCAAAGATTGACAGATTGCTGAAGCTCCCTAACAGAGGTGGGATCTCTCCCACCAAGTTGTTATTGAACAACACAACATTCATCAACTTTGGCAATCTCTGCATTTGCACGGGAATGATCCCTGTGAGCTGATTGGAAGACAGATCCAAAGTAACCAGGTTGGAAGCCCTGCCAAATTCAGGTGGGATCTGCCCTGTGAGATTGTTTTCAAACAAGTGCAGCAAAGATAGATTTGGTAACAAGCCGAGCTCTCCAGGAATGTCACCTGTCAGGTTATTCTCTGACAGATCCATCTCCACCAGACTTGTAAGATTGCCAAATGATTTTGGAATGCTACCGTAGAGGTTATTTGTATAGAGATACAGCTCCTGCAGCTCTTGCAACTTCCCAAGTTCTTGTGGGATTGTGCCCGTGAGGTTGTTACTGTAAAGAGCAAGAATTTGTAGATGCAAACAGTTGCCTAGCTGCAGTGGAATTCCACCATCCAGTTTATTCTCCCACAATACCAAGCTTGTCAGGTTCTCAAGAAGCCCCAGGCTCAGTGGTATGACTCCTTGTAAGTTATTCTGTGCTAAACCCAAGGTTGAAAGGCCCTTGCAATTTGCAATTTCTGCAGGAATAGACCCATTCAAAGAATTTTGCCCTGCACGAAACGTCTTCAACTTCTGCAATCTACCCAAGCTCATCGGCAAGGACCCATTCAGGTTGTTGGTGATGCAGACGAACTCCACTAGTGAAGACAAGTTCCCGATCTCTGCAGGTATTGGACCTGACAAGAGATTGTTGCCTAAGTAAAGAATCTCAAGTCTACGCAAATACAAAATTTCAGGAGGGATGATACCTGTCAACAAATTGTTGGTAAGATCCAGGAACACTAACTTGGAGAGATTGCCAATGGAGCTAGGGATGGGACCATAGAGTTCATTATTGGACAGATTGAAGTAGCGCAGTGCAGTTAATCTGCCAATGCTTGGAGCTATGCTACCAGAGAGGTTCTTCATTGGCAGGTTAAGATCCCACACCCGCCGTGGCCAACTAGTACTACTATTGCTGCAATATACACCATCCCAGTTACAAGGAAACCTATCTGATGCATTCCAGTTACTTAAAGCTCCATACTGGTCCACCAGACTTCTCTTCACATCCAACAAAATCCTCCCATCTTTCGACAGAGCATGGCACTGCCTGCAGCTTGCAGCCAGTAGTACCACCACAACAAGGCTCATCACTAGAGCTGCCCGATTACCGGCCTCTTGTGTTTGCAAGGCTTGACTCCTGGCTCCCCATGAACCAGTCATGATGAAGCCTGAATTATTGTCGGGTACTACTACCCAGCTGCTGTTTTGTCCTCTCACCACTGATCATCAACCAGCTCAAGTCCCCATTGAAACAGCTTCTGACATGGGAAGCTCATGTTGTAGTAGTAGCAGTAGTAGTGTTCTAGCAAACCCCGGTCTAATTGTGGGCAAAGAAGAAGATCCATTCCACAACTGCCACAAAGTATCAAAGCTCTAGTACACTATTGAGCTTCTTGAGATGGGTGCACACGATTTTATCATCTGTCAACATCTCTTAAGAAAGGCTTGCTAAACTAATTTAAGCCTGAAATGCACCCCAACCTTTTAACCCATATTCTTCAGCTCCAAACAGCCAGCATCTGGTTTTGCTCCCCAGCTGCTACTGCTTCATTTCCTTTCCTTTCCTGCTGCAGCAGGCTACCAATCTGTGGCCCTGTCAGTTCCTGTGGCTTTTTTGTCCAGCCATCAAGCTGCCACCCAATTCTATTCTCCTTACCCAACATTGATCCAGTCTCTCTCCTCCTTCCAAATCACTTCAATCTGGAATAATTCCCCAAAACCCATTTCAAGAAATTCTAGACCTCCAGAACCCAGGGACAAAAAAAACATCCAAGACCCAAGATTAAGACAAAAATACAACAAACAAGGAAAGTACTCACAACAACTCATGTGACCCTTATAGCTCCTCAAGACTTTCATCAGGAGCTGAGCTGAGTGGAGCAAGATGGAAGAGCAACAGCAGCAGCAGCAGCAGAAAGCAACAAGACTCAGGGATATGGATGATTGATTCAGAACTCAGTCGCACACGGAATTGAGGCAGCAGCAGCAGCACAGCAGTTGTGGGCGAACAAATTCAACAAATATTCAACGAAAGTGGTGATGATTTTCCGAGTGCGACAAGAAGGCTGGGATCCACTTAGTTTATGGTGTCCTAAGTGGGCCTAACTAGCTAGCTAGCACGCACAACCAAAAGCCCCCATGATGATGATTGATGATGATGAATCCAACGTTTCTTTTTGTCACCAAAAAAGTGAAATTACATGTTAAAAATTCGAAAATGAAGTGATTTTGGACGGTTTCCCTCGCCAAAAATAAGGGGAAACAAAATTAAAATAAAAGTTGCCAGATCTGTTCTCAGTGTGTAGCCATAAATATAGAAGGTTGATTTTTAATAAAAAAAAGCATTTCATATCTGGTTTATAGCCATATTTGGCTAAATCTTCCAAAAGCCCCATGATGATGAGTCCCCAGTGTTTTTTTTACTGGCAAAATTTCGCAAAAAAGAGAAATTTTAAAGTTTAAAAAATTCGGAAATGAAGTGATTTTGGTTGATTTCCATCTCCAAAAAATGAGGAAAAAAGGGTAAAAGTCGCTAGATTCTTGTAGATGGGTTTTCAGTCTGTAGCCATAAGTATAGAAGGTTGATTTTTTAAAAACATTTCATATATGGTTTATAGCCATATTTGGCTAAATCTTCCTAATCATGATCGCCATTTTTTCTGCATCTCTTTACTAAGGATGATCACCATTTTTTCTGCATCTCCTTCCTAAGAATGATGGCCAGATTTAGCTAAATCTTCCTAATGATGGTCGCCATTTTTTCTGTATCTCCTTCCCAAGGATGATCGCCAGATTTGGCTAAATTTTCCAGATGATGATTCTCAGTTTTTCTGCATGTCTTTTCCAAAGGATGATCACCATTTTTTTTGCATCTCCTTCGTAAGGATGATTGCCAGATTTGGCTAAATGTTCGTAATGATGATTGCCATTTTTTCTGCATCTCTGTCCTAAGGATGAACACCATTTTTTCTGCATCTCCTTCCTAAGGATGATGGCAGATTTGGCTAAATGTTCCTAAATATCACCACCATTTTTTCTGCATCTCTGTCCTAAGGATGAACACCAATTTTTCTGCATCTCCTTCCTAAGGATGATTGCCAGATTTGGCTAAATGTTCCTAAATATCACCACCATTTTTTCTGCATCTCTGTCCTAAGGATGAACACCATTTTTTCTGCATCTCCTTCCTAAGGATGATTGCCAGATTTGGCTAAATGTTCCTAAATATCACCACCATTTTTTCTGCATCTCTTTCCTAAGGATGATCGCCATTTTTTCTGCATATCTTTCCTAAGGATGATCGCCATTTTTTCTGCATCTCCTTCCTAAGGATGATAATCACTTAAGCTACAGAAACAGAATACCTTGAAAAAAACACTTGCCCATCACACACACACACACACACTCTCTCTCTCTCTCTCTCTCTCTTGCTTTGTTTCTTTCTTTTTTGCCTAGCCGACAATTTAGAAGCATGTAGGTAAGGTACTTATCCCCACTATTGGCGAAGTCCAAGTCCAGCCCATCATCATCATCATCAATTCACCCAGCAAGTCAGTCCAAGGACAGACGACCCGGCATACCACCAACTGGGACCACCCATCCATCTTCTTTTGCAGCTTGCTATGGGCGATGGTCCCACAGACAGACCAGCTCCTCGGTCTGCTCCCTCCCTCCTCTTTCCCCTTCCCCCCCCCACCTCCTCCCACCCCTAGTGGGGGAGGGGGGCCAGGGGAAGGAGGCTTCTCAAGAATCCTCCTTCACCTACTTTTTCCAACTGCAGTCAACAAAATCCTTTGAAGCTTTGCAACACATACATACTTTGTAGTGGATGTCCCGGACTGCAATAATAATGTCTTGCAGGTAATTCATAATTTACTAACGAAACCCTAAACCCTACTCCTAGGTAGGTGGTTTTTCATTTTGACCCCCCATATTTTGAGGAATGAATGTTCATCAGGTTTGTTTTATTTTTGTTTTACCCGTGTTGGCTGGTTACCCCATTTGGCGGGTTAGAATGATCGATTTCAGTTATGTAAAAGGGAACCAGAATCAGGTCTGATTTTTGACCTAGCATAAGTGTAAGACCGAACCAGAAGCAGGTTTGATTTTTGACCCCGCGTTTTGAGGAATGAATGTCCACCAGATGCAGCTATTTTTTAAAAAACTGGTGTTGACTGGTTACCTGGTTTGGTGGGTTCGAACTGTAGGTTTCGAATAGTATAAAACCGAACCAGAACCAGGTCTGATTTTTGACCCCATGTTTTGAGGAATGAATGTTCACCAGATGTGTTTTTCTTTTACCTGTGTTCTGTCGCTACTTGTTTTGGTGGGTTCGAACTGTTGGTTCCAATTGTGGTTAGTATAAACTGAATGAGAACCAGGTTTGATTTTGGGAATCAGTTCCCGAACCAAATTCTTTTTAGAATCAGACCCCGAAACATGTTCTTGGTTTTACTTATGTGTGGATTCATAACCAGAGTCAAGGTTTTCTTGGAAAAAACAGTTTTGGAAGAAAAAAGGAACTGGAATTGACGGCTAACCAGAAGTTAACTGCGGGTTCTAGTCCAGGTTACCCAAAACTAGAACAGAATCGATTTTTATTTTTATTTTTGAATAACGGGACCTGGAACCAGATTCTGAACTCCATTTATGTGTCAAATCATAACCCTAATTTATGTTTTTAGAACTCGGACTGGAGGTTCTTAAAGAACCAGCCAACACTGGCTTTTACTCCTAATGACCTGCCTATGTGTGAGTTTTTCCTTTTTGGGAACTTCATAGAACGTATGTTGAGCTTTGAACCTACTATTATATTGAGGAGTTCATTCTTTACCACTCCTTGGAACATTTCGATCTATTTTTGTGCATTCATTTTTGGGAACTTCATGGAACACTTTTCTATTTGGTGAGGTCAACTTTTGGGTAAAATTGATGCAACAATTTTTTATTTCATGAGTTCATTTTTGGGAACTTCCTCAAACTTTTGTTTTCCTTTCATGAGGTTTTTCATGGAGCATTTGAATCTTAATAGCTGTGAGTTCATTTTTGGGGAGTTCACGGAACATTTGAATCTTAATGAGGTGAGTTCATTTTTGGGGACTTCATGGACCATTTGAATCAATTTGTGGGTTCAGTTTTGGGAACACCATGGAAGAAAATCCCTGTAAATTAAAAAAAGGCATGGATGTGAACCCATCAGCTAACCTTTTGTATTTTGTGAGTTCATTTTTGAGAAGTGTATAAATCTAACCTACCTATAGCTACTATAGGCTTTTGGTTGTCCAGTTGGGATTACTTTCCACAGATCAGGTTGGCTATCTTCCCACCTAGTGGTCGGGGAATAGCTTGCCAAAGCAGATTAGAATTGTCCCATTGGTTGGAACATCCCTCTGTAGGTCTTGACCCGTGATTTTTTGGACAAATTTTGTCTCCTTTTCCACAAAAAGTTGGGAAATTTTTGGATGCATGTGTTTTACTAGAGTAAATTTAGCTAAATTTTATATTTTTTGGAATTTTTTTCTATTTATTTATTTATTTATATTTTAAAAATTGAGACAAAAACTCGGTCTTGAAGTCTGGACCAAGTGTGGGGTTGTCCTTTAATTTTATGAAGAACCTCCAGTTTCAGTTCAAAAAAATAAATGAGAACTCTCCCAGTTCAGGTTCCAGTTTCCCACAGAAACAGAATCAAGAATTGGGTTTTGAGTTCGGTTCTTCAAAATGAAAATCAAACCTGATTCTTGATCCGGTTGTTACTAACCTGGATCAAAATTAGCAGTTGATTGTCTAATAAACCCCTCCCCCCCTCCTTTCTAGTCTTTTTTTTCCTTTTGTTTTTTCTTTCCAAACCAATTATTTTCAAAAATCTTGATTTTGGTTCTCGTTTCACACCTAAATAGAACTGGGAACCCAGTTCCAGGTCCAGTTGTTTAAGAAAATAAAATCAAGTTCCAGTTCCAAAATCAGACCCAATTCCAATTTTGTTCCGACTTTGTCTTAACTAACCCAACCAGTTGTTCTTACCTGCCAACGTGAAGTACCTACCCAAAATTGGTTTGGACTAGTGTTGCTCGGTTATTGATTTTTCTTAATAATCACCATGTAGGTTCTTTTTTTCCTTTTTTTCTTTAAGACCACATAGGTTATCAATATCAATATGAAAATTGATTTGATACCCTTATTGATAACCAGGTCAAATGGGTGAAAGTTTGGCTTTTATAAATTGACATCTCCGATTCAAGGAGGCACCTTAGATGCCATCATCCTCCCCTGACACAGAAATTTGATGGCAGGTAAGGTGCCTTCCACTTACACTAGAAAAAATGTATCAGTTGTTGGCATGCTTTAGAAGCCATGATCATCTCTTTCTACACAATGGTGTTGAATAATTGATTTATTTATTGGAATGCATTTTGGTGTATATCATAAATTTTTCAAGATTTTTCACTTGTATTTTTTAAATTTTTAATAATTTTGAAACAATTAAGAATGTCAATCATTTTTCATTCGATTTCATGCATAGCATTCATGTGTTCCTATTGTTGATTATTAATGTTTGCAATCTGCAATTTCCTATGTTTGTTGATTCTTGTTCGACACCCTCCAATTCATCTTTAGATATTTGAAAATGGAGTGGATTGCAATAGGATGCATAGAGGATTTATGTTGTTGCCAATGAATGAAACAATTTAAGTAGCAATTTTCAATGAAAAGTGTTTTTGAAACAATATTGTGTCAAGTTTTAACATTTACACAATTGTATCCATCAAACGTTTGCATTCACAATATCCCATTCTTCACCAAAGTTCAAAATCATTTTATCAACCAAATGAAATGTGTACAATTGTAACAACACAAATAAAAATATGAAAAACATGTTAGTCACTAGGGCTTATAATCCTTAGGTTTCCCAAACTTTCAACACTATGCAACTTGAAAATTTGAAATTATGGTGTTTCAAATTTCAAAAATTCTCAAAAAAAATTGAAAATTAAGAAATAATTTAATTATCAGCAAATTTATTAAGGTAATATGGTAGTGTTTCTTTTTTTTAAGTTTAGATGTAAAGACAAGTGAAAACCATCCATATGATAATTTAGCCATTTTTTCTTGAAAAAATGAAATTAAAAACATTTAAACAACCTTCTCTATTGTTGGCCACCTACTAGGATGTAGAATAGGGTGATTCTTTAATATTTCTTTTTGAAATTTGGTGTTTAGAAACCCCTAAAAAACCATTTTTCACATTTTTGAGACACAATTTGAAAGAAAAAGAAACATTGACCATCACATTCAACATAGTTGTGATTAAGTTGTCAGGCATTTAGTTTAGTTAATTTACTAGTCTTTTCGATGAAATTTTAACCAAAGTTTGACCATGGTTGATTTAGTCGTTCTAATCTTTTGGACTGAAGGTTTTTCTTTTCAAAACTATTACTTCTCATTCCATATATTCTTTGACCAATTAAATCTCTTTAGAACACACACTCGCAAATTGTGCATGGAAATATGAACGTTAGGAAAACACATCTCCAGGCGTTGAGTGCATTGTCTTTTTTCCTGATAAATTTTTTTGTTGTCAAAAAAATTGGGATTAAAAAAAATCTATCTCTAATGTAAAGTCAACTGATTTTGCTAATATTTCAAAAACATTTGCCAAATTTACAATATCATAAAATTGAGAAAGAAAAACTTGGTTAGGTCCATGAAGAGCATTTTATTGTGTAATGTCTCTTACAAGCATCGAATACTGTGCCAAATTGATTGACCCAAACTAACATATAAATGTTTTATTTTATCCAAAATATACTATGCAAACCCATTGATCTAAGACTTATTCAGGGTGATCTAGGCCAAATTTGGTCAATAAGAGCATCTCCAGCGGTGCTCATTATGTGATCTGCAGAGTAAAATTGGATGAAGAAAAGTCAAAACATGTCGGTTTGGCTCAGGAAAATAGTTTTGTTTCAGCATAATCGCACGATTTGCGGTGGCTGCTGAAAGATGCAGCAACCCTATTCACATGCAGAAAAGAGTGTAATAAATGTGATCTGACTGCTGCCCAATGTTTTTGATTGGCCTATCATAATGATTGATCCAGGTGGTTTGCTATTGGTAGTCCCCCACCTATTTGCTAGCCAGTTTCAGTTTTATAGGTGGGGTTGCAAAAAAGTGAATAACTAAACTTGGATGTGAAAACTGCATACTTGTAGTGGATGGTACAGGATAAAGACCTATGCCACCCTTCCAAGGACTTTACTGGAATAAGGGCCTAGAGGAGGATAAAACCTCCAGAGTGTAAAGACCATCCAAAACACACACACACACACACACACACATATATTCTTGGGTACAACAGGAAAAAATGATTTAAAAAGAGGCTGCCATTTCATTCTTTAAACAACCCCCAAACAACGGAGGATAAAATACGCAAGATAACATGCCCTCCAATTACAGTAAAAAAATTAGAGCACAATTTTATGATGAAATGCAAGGTCCATGTAAGCCATTCTGGAATCGAAGGACAGAATGGGAGCTACAAATTCCCAGGTCTGGAGCATGCAAAGGTGTCTATTTTGTGCCAAACAGACCGAATATGTAATATGTTTTATTTCCCTCAACATTATTTTAATGACAAAGTCGTAAATGCATTGCTTGTTTCAAGACAACCTGGCATGGGTCTCAATGCATAGGCAATGTGAACCCCAAGCATACCATCACCAAAACATGTGTTTTAGGGCGGCTGGGTGTGAGTTTTGAGGCTTGAACACAACACCCCCTGAAACATAGTCGTCATCAAAACATGATAACTTTTGAGGCCCACCATCGAAGGGTTCAATGCTCGGGCAGGGCAACACCCAAAACTTACCCCATCACCAAAACATGTTAAGTTTCAATGGGCGGCTTGGCATGGGTTTCGATGCCCAGGTAACTCAAGACCTGAAACATACCACACACCGAAACATGGAAAGTTTTGGGAACTATGTTTCAATGCCATGCCCCCATGCTCCATGTGCTCCCCATCCATATCCAAACGCCCATCCATAGCGTCTTACTCCTTTTCTGACTTTTGCATCGATGCTTTGTATTTTTCCCCCAAACTTGAATCTACCATTATCATCTTCATCATTGCTTCTTCATCGTAGATTTTAACTTAGGGTTTTAATAGCAACTCAAGCTCATTGTGGCGCCAAAGAACCTTTGTTTCTTCACTCCCATTAGATATCTCATCATTATGTTATTTGCAACTTCATACTATTTCATTCTCTTTGAAGCAAAACATTGTTATGTATGAACAATGTTAGAAACCTATAACATGTCTTGTTTTACATGTTGAAGTTTCTTGTTGTTTGCCAATTCACAATGGTTTTTATACTATTTTTTAATGATTGACACTTGTTTTGCCAAAGGTGGTGAAGTTGCAAACCAAATATTTGCTTATAAAAAAGACAAGTTGTTTCCTTCTATCGTGTTCCTTTCCCACATTGTTTTGTTTGGGTTTGTATTGTCTGGCTATAGTATATAAAAAAACTTACACAAGGCCTATAATGGGTTCCTATATAAACTAGATTTTTTATACACTACAATATGTCTTACTTTAAATTGCAACTAGTTCTAAGAAATAAATGCAGACATTGTTATGCATCATATTTTCGACTCAAGCTTCCTAAATCCCGATCCCATATGAGTTTACAATATATACTTTTTAAAGTTTTGATGTAAAGTTCCAACATAATATTTTACATGGTTATGGTTTGCATTCCAAAACTAAACAATTTATAAAAATGTTCAAACTAAAGGGTCTTGGTCCTTTAGGGTGGACCAAATGTGGCCACATACTTTAGGAATTTGGTTATTTTAATTTCCTTAAATTTGGAAAAGATTATGCTTGATTACACTTTGTAGTTTTTTTATTTGAAACATTATTTTAATACTAAAATTTTAATGCATTAACAAGTACATGTATTGTAAACATTGTTGGGGCAATGAATGTTGAATAAAGTGAAATGGTTAAATGTAGGATAAAGATACAAGTAACCTTGTGGTATTTGTTTTTGGGTGTTTTTTGGTAGTTTCTAGGGTTTTGTTTTGTTTTTTTAGGGTATGTTGATGTTATTTCAAATTTGAGTATTAGCAAAATACTCTTTAGACTAATAATATGCAACTTATAATTTTATATCATGTTTTCATACATTCAACTTGTCATATTCCCCTATTTAATTTTCATTTTTTTCAAAATTAATATATATGTATTTGGAAGTTTATATTAAAATTTGACAATGGACATTCATGGACAACATTTTGTGGTACCTCTAGAGGGCCAAGACCATAAATAGAACACTACAAAATGTTTGTCTCAAGTTTCAGTTTCTAGTTTACATGTGCTTGCATGTTTCAACATTATATGTTATAGTACTTAAATCTATATATTATAGTCCAAACCTTTTTGCGCATGTTTCAATTGAAGTAGAAAGTTTATTAAGTTACATGTTTCTTTTTTTTCTTTTCTTTTTCCATACATATGTTTTTGTAACATTCATGTACAATTGATTAACCTATTTAAAAACTATGTTTCTCAAGCACGGATAGCATGTTATGATCTTGTAATGTTCTTCCCACATCTCTTGGGTGTTCCTTGATAATGTTTCAAGGTTATCTCAATGTTACCTTTGAATATCCAAGAGCATTGTATGAAGTCTCACAAAGAGGAGATTCTTCAATGAACCTTTAACATTCATAAACAAGGGTCATCAAGTTTTTTTTCATGTTCCTACTAAAGCGAAGTGATTTGAGAAAATGTAACCTTCAAAATATGACATAAAGAACTAAAAAACAACTACACTAACATGATTAAATAATATATGTTACATAATAATTTAAACCCATTTGCAATAGTTTTGGTTTGGTTAGTAATTTTGTAAATTACATGTTTCTACATGTTTTTAATTTTTTTCCAATACACATGTTTCGAATAAAATGCATTTTCGGGTCACATGATGATCTTTATTTAATCTTTCAAAAATTGTCTAGTCGAGGTTTTCAATACACATTTTTTAATTATTTTTTTGTATTTACATCTATTATGTTTTTTATTTAGATCACCAAAAGCAAACCTAATTGTAATGATCGTAAAGTGATCAACCAAAGGCAAGTGAATGTTTGAAAAAAATGTTACGATGTATCCCATAGATTCCCTTCAAATATCCATGTGTAATTGGTTGACCTTTTTTTCAAATATAATTTTGGCAAAAGATGACATGTTATGTTATTGTAATGTTCTTCCTACATATGATAGGTGTTATTGGATTATTTTTTTTGGGTTATTTTAATATTATCCTTGAACATCCATTGGCATTGGGTGAAGTTTCACGACTTGGTTAATTCAACTACTCTCTTGGATTGATACCCAAGGGTCATTTATGTTCATGTTTTGGGTGAAACAAAATGACCTGAAGGAACATAACCTATAAACCCTAGAAAATGACATAAGAAGAAAAAGACAACAATACCATGATTAAATTTTATATGTACCAAAATAATTTAACCAATTTGCACATGTTTTGGGTTGGTTGGTTTCATATATATATATATATATGTATGTATTTTATTTTATTTTTAAAAAATTGGTGCACATGTATCAAATAAATATTTATCTTTTTGAAACTTGTATTTCAAAACTATGAAAGATGAGGAATAACATAAGCGGGTGCAATACAATCAAATGAACCAATAATGACAAAGGACTCAACCACAAAATGGGCCATTTTTGAACATTTTGATTATTTCATTAAAAAAAAATTTTGAAAGATTTTTTTTGCAACATGTATGTATATATATATATATATATGAATTTTCCAAAAGTGTACAAATTCTATTAGATTTTATGTTTCATTTTGAAAAATCATCATAATTTCAAATCATGTTAAAATATGATAACTCATTTAAACTTTGGTTTTTTGTATTGCAAACCACAACTTTGTTCATATGTCATATACATTATGACCCATTTACATCTAGCAAATGGTTCTTGAAATTTGAACATTTTGAAATTATATTTTGAAATCCTAAAAATTTCAAGTACCACAATTTTTAAATTATGATTGTTTTTCATATGTGGAAGGTAGGTTATCATCATTTCAAAAAAACTCACATCAAATTTTTTATGTTAAAAGAGTCCTCAACCTAATGTTTTATAAACTAATTTTGGGGTGTTAAAGTTCAAATTTTTTTTACTAAAACGAAAATTCAATTTATTAAATTAAATATTCTTGAAAAGTTCTTCAACACTCATATAAATCATTTAACACAAATTTCCTTATCAACATGACATTAAAGTGGCATTACATAAATATCTTTGAAAATTTTGATAATTTTTCGATCGTCTAACATGGTTTTTGGTTAATTTGACTTTGATCGCACCCAAGCTAAGAATGTACGAAATTTAGATACTAAAACATTATGTTTAAATTGCGTTGTGTAGCAAGCTGTGAAATAAAATGAAAAAACTTTGGACATCACTAATTTCCTAAAAAAATGGATCATGTAGACTTCTCTGAAACCTATATGAAACCTTGATTTGTTGCATCTTCGCCATCCATTGACAAACTTTCCCAATGAACATCCTTTATACAAAGCAATCAAAGGTCGATTATCTTGACGATGCCCACATCATAGTAATGTAAATCCATTTCATTACAAAGGGATATTATTGTTTTTTCATAAGCAACACAAGATTGATACAATGTGTGTCAACTTTTGAAAGATAGAGTCAACTAGGCATGCAATGATAATGTGGCAAAACTCATCATGTTACAAGTTTTTAGTGTTTTTGCAAGTTATATTATTCAACAACCACATCCAAAAGATTATAGAGGCATTTCTTACAATTGATCGACATAAGTACATTGTGGACCAAAAAGTTGTTGAAGAATCTAGCTATCACGTCCTTGGTGAGGAGGTTATGCAATTTAATATGAAGATTGCACATGACCCAAGATAATGATCAAGTATATGATAGATGTAATGTTGCTCCAAGATATTTTAGTTTATGGGTAGTTTGTTTCTTATTCTATGATCATTTTGAATGAGATTCATGAATAAATAATTCATACACTGAATGTTGATAAGTTTTGTGGTTATTTCTTCAATTGCCCCCATCTTTACCATTCTTAGACAAATTTTCCCAGTGGAGATTCCTTACACAAAATAACTTGAAATTGATTATCTTAATGTTGCCTTCATTACAATGATGCAAATTCATCTCATTGACTTGAGGGTGACATTAGTTTTTCTTATCAAGGAAAGAGGTGATCAAAATAACTTGTCAAATTTTATACGAGAGAAATAACGGATTGGTTCTTAATGTGTTAAAGTTGAGTATCTTGCATGTCTACAATGTTCTTCCAAATGAAATGCAAACACATATTTTTGAGCCACCATCTCTTGGAACAAGAAAGATGATGGGGTACATTCACAAAGATAGGAATCATAGGAATTATACCCACTACTTTGTTTTTCATGTTTTCTTGTCAAAAAAATACTAATATTGCACATTTCTTTTATATGTTTTGATGATAATGTTCTTAATACATTATGGAAACATGTGCAATAATTTGAAATGAATCCAATGCAATTTGAATTCTCAAAAACATTAATTATTCATTAAAACTAATGTTTTATAATTTTTTACTACTTGAAAAACTCATAAATGATTTTAAAAGACTTGAAAATGACATATTTTTGGAAAAACTTTTAAAACACATATTCACAATAAGTATAATGTAACATATTTTTGAATCAAAAGGACTTTCTTATGACTTTTTGCAACTTACAAATGGAATATTATTGGTATATACCAAGAATCTTTTAGAATAATCAATCACCAAAGTCCTTACTAAAGTTGCACCCCCAACTCCTTATTTTGTGAATGTACTCAATGGTTATTCTCAATATTGTGGAGGCATCTTTTACAATTGATGGAATTTACTATGTTGTGGACCTTGGGTTTTCAAAGCAAAATGTATACAATCCAAAGCTTGGAGTTAACTCCTTGGTCATCATTTCCACTTCACATCAACATGTCAAAAAGCACATTGACTTAGTTGAACTCAACTTGGCAAGTGTTATTGACTCTATAAGGAAAGTGCATGTTAATGTAAGCTACACTAATGAATTGGAAACATGACATAAATAAGAAATAAACACTAACAAAGACTAATTATGTTTTTCAAACTTGTGTTCCAAAACTATATAAGATCTAGAATAATCAACAAAACATATCCTAAAAAACCTCAAAGCATGGCCAAAAAAACTCCTAAAACTTAGACATCAAAACCTATTGGCCTTAGCTTGAAACAAAAGAGTACAAGAAACATGGTGTTATGGACACCATATAACCATCCTTATGCATTTCAAAAATGTACACTTAATAGAAACCTATTTCAAATGTTGAGCTTAAACAATAATTCAAGCAAAAACATATGATTGATACAATTTCATAGCATGTAATGTATAAGACATAAAAACACCACATTAAAAACCTTTAAAATTATTTCATGGATCAGGTGACGATACACACCTAACAACATGATATAACACAATAAACATACCCTTGGAGTAGTTGAGACACGTTTATTATCATGAAACTTGGAATTAAAATGCGCAAAAAAAATTTGAAACATAAAAGGAAAACAACAAAAACCTACACAACATAACACAAAATTAACAAAAACTTCACTACACCAAAATGCATCCTAGTTCACTTTGGGTTTCACTAAATTTTGAATGAATTTGGACATTTTTATAATGGTGAAACTAATCAACCCCCTAGTGAACATGGACTAGTTATTACGAATAGTGAATTGGTCCACTAATACTTAGTGAAACAAGGTTATTTTTCAAATGAAATACAAATTTACCAAGTCATTTCACTTGCCAATTAATTAACTACGCAACATGGAAATCATTTTATTATCAATAATTTAATGATTTTTTTAGCCTATGAATTATTGACACATGTGACTACTTATGTTAAATTTAAAGCCTAGCCTAAGTACATAGGTCATGTAATCGACCTAAATAGGCATTTATTATAAGGAATTACATAAGAAAATATTTAGTCAACTAACCACTATTGACAACAAACACACGATTTGTGAGGTTTGATCCCTTGACCTTTAAGATGGAAGTAAACACCCTTACCATTAAGTCACCACACTTGTTTTGATAATGTGTTACATTACATTTTATTTATCAAATATTTCATTTTAAACATTACAAAAACATAAACTTTAAAAATACATATCTTACTGAAATTTTGTCCAAATGAAATTATTAAAGTTTAATTAAATATTTTTTCAATAATGTACATAATTCCATTTATTTCCTTTTGAAAGTGTAAAATCACTTGAACAATTTTTTTTTGAATATAATTATTCAATAACATTTCAATGACAATTTTTTTGAATTTTTTTAATAAATGGATAAGATATTTGCTAATATAATAATATTACTTATGTTACGTTACTTTTAACTATTTTAAAGTTATTTTTCATTATTCTAAGTTATTTCACCCTTCATTATTTATGGCTATTTATAGTTTTTCTTAGTTTTTGGTTTTTTTTAGTTATTTCACCTTAGGTTACTTTCAATTATTTTAAGTTATTTTTTGTTATTTTAAGTTATTTTAAGTTATTTCAACTTAGGTTATTTTAATTATGTGAGACTATTATTAGTTATTTTTGGCTATTAAAGGTTATTTCACCTTATATTATTATTAATTATTGAAGGTTATTTCACCTTATGTTATTATTAATTATTGAAGGTTATTTCACCTTATGTTATTATTGGCTATTAAAGGGTATTTCACCTTATGTTATTATTGAGTATTTTAAATTATATTACCATAGGTTATTTGTGGTGATTCTATTAGTGGTTATTGTTGGTTATTTTATTGATGGCTATTGGTGTTTATTCTATTAGTGCTTATATATTGGTTTGGTGGCTATTGTTGGTAATCTATTGGTGCTTATATATTGGTTTGGTGACTATTGTTGGTTATTCTATTGATGCTTATTAGTGACTATTTTATTGGTGGTTATTGATGGTTATTATATTAGTGGCTATTAGTCATTATTATATTAATGGCTATTGGTTGTTTTTCTATTGGTGGCTATTAATGGATATTTTATTAATGGTTATTGGTAGCTATTTTATTAGTGGTTATTAATGGATATTTTATTAATGGCTATTAATGGTTATTTTATTAATGGCTATTAGTGGAGCTATTTTATTAATGGTTATTGGTTGATATTTTATTCGTAGATATTGGTGGTTATTTTAAGTTAAATTATCATAAGCTATTAATGATTATTAATGGTGATTATATTGGTGGTTATTAGTGGTTATTCTATTAGTGATTATTGTTAGCTATTATATTGTAGGCCATTGGTGATTATTTTATTGGTGGATATTGATGGTTATTTTATTGGTTATTATTAATGGTTATTTTTTGTTATTTTAGATTATATTATGACTATTGGTGGCTATTTTATTATAAGTTATTGTTCGATATTTTAGGTTATATTATTGTAGGTTATTAGTAATTATTTTATTGTAGGTTATTCTAAATTATTTTTCATAGGCCATTATTGGTTATTCAAGGTTATTTTACCTTAGGTCATTATATTATATTTTAAATTATTATGCTTAAGGTAAAATAATTTATAATAACATAAAATAAAATGACCTTGAATAACCTAAAGTATAACTTGAAATAACATATATTAACTTAAAATAAAATAACCTCATGTATAACCTAAATTAGTTGAATAATTTAATTTTAAATAACTTAAAGTAAAAAACCTATATAAATTAACTATGATACTTTAAGGTAAAATAACATATAATAATTTAGGGTATAAGTTAGAATAACTAATGAAGCCTAAAATAATATAAGGTGTATCATAAAATAACATATGGTATTTAAAACAACAACATAAAAATAAACTTATTTATCATAATAAATTCTAATAGTGAATTATGTTAACTAATAATGAAACATGATGTTACATAATGATATTATAATGAAATAACTTTAATTAAGGTGAAATCATTAAAGTGCGACGAACTTATTTCATTTTTAAAGTCCCATAGTGATTTACACTAGTGAACTACACTTCATTTTTGTACTAGTGCCTGGACACGTTGATTGTTTGGTTTGAAAACTTGAAAAAAAATTTGCACACTAAGTTTTGAAACATAATAGAAATATGCATTGAAAGCTTTGAAACATAACACAAAATTTAAAAAAAGTTGGACACATTAACTATTTGGTTTTGAAACATAAATAACAAGTTTTGAAACACAAGACAAAATGAATAGAAATTTGCATAGAAAGCTATGAAACATATGACGACATGAACAAATACCTGCACAAGAAGTGTTGAAACATAACATGAAATCAAAAGAAAGTTGGATGTATTGACACTTTGGTTTAAAAACTTGAAATGAAACTTGCACAACAAATTTTCAAACATAAGATGAAATGAATAAAAATTTCCATAAAAAGTTATGAAACATAATAGAAAATGAATCAAAATGTGGACTTTTGAATTTAGAAACTTCGGATTTTATAGATTGGAAAATTGGGAACTTGCAAATTTTTTCTAAATGTGTTTGAAACCTTGATTTTCCCCACATGAGAAATAATGAGAAAATCCTTTAATTCTTTCTTAAGCTTTATGTGAGGCGATTTTCTGTCCCTCTATTCCCAGTTCTATGAACTGATTCTACTTGAAAGTACATATGCTACTGGTGAAGAAAAAATGCAGGAGTATTTTTAGACGTTAAATTGCGTTTCTAATTGAAACCAAGTAACTCACCTCACATGCATCATTTATGATTTAGAACTAATAGATCTATTTTCCAAGCCCAAACACCTTAAATCCTAGAATTTTATGTCAAATTGCTATTCATTTAAACCAACCTTTAAGGGTTCAACACCATGTTCAACTTAGTTGCAAACCACCAGCCACTTGAAATATTATTCCTAACACATATGTTATTCAAATTTGGCTTGCCTTAACTTGTTAAAAAGTTAATTATAAGGCGTACCTTGCTACCAAATCCTAAGCTTTACAACTAAGCCAATAAGAAGTTATGCCACCAAACTTGAGAGGTTTTACAAAGGTAGTAAGTCAACTTGGCTACAGACCACCAGTCACTTGAAATAGTATTCTTAACACATATGTTATTCTAATTTAGTTTTTTTAGCTTGTTAGAAAGTTAACTACAAGGCATACCTTGCTACCAAATCTTAAGCTCTATAGCTAAACCAATAAGAAGTTATACTACCAAACTCGAGAGGGTTTTACGAGGGTAGTAAGTTCAACTTGGTTGCAGACCACCAGTCACTTGAAATATTATTCCTAACACATATGTTATTCAAATATGGCTTGCCTTAGCTCCTTGGAAAGCTAACTACAAGGCGCACCTTGCTACCAATCCTAAGCTCTGCAATTAAACCAATAAGAAGTTATGCTACCAAACTTGAAAGGGTTTGTGAGATTTTTTTATGATTTCAACCTCCTAACATTATCCCTATTCATTTTCATTCTTTCAAAACTATTAAAAATGTCTAATCTACACTCCTTCCTACCATCTCCTAATACTAATCATTTTATTTTATTTTTTCCTCAATAAGGTTGTCAGAATGAGTATTTTCAAGATTTGAATTGAAAATTATCTCGGGGAAAAGAGAACCTCCATGATCTAAATTCGCCTTTTTAAAGAAAAGGAGAAGGAAGGAGGTGAAAGAAGATTTCAACTCAATGGCCAATGGAAGGAAAAGGAAAAACACCTTTTCCCCTCTTCCCATTTTCCCCCCAACAAATTTTACTTAAACTTTCATTTTTTCCATTGATTTTAAAGTTTTACTTTACCATGGTTCTAGGCTGTTACTTACGCATTTCCTTCCTTTTCCTTGATCTATAAATTACAACCCCACATCTCGATGTAATAAGTCCTCCACACCTTCATTATTGATTTGATTTTGATTAAAAATCTCTTTTCCTTTCCTTGAAATTATGGCGTTGTGTATGGCCATGTTTTATACGCCTCAAGCTACACAAGTGAATGTAGAACCGGCTCCAGAGACATCTCTAAATTTGACATTGACGTAACGTCCTCATGATGAAAATCCCGAACCTCGAGAGTTGCATGCTTGTTTTGAAGTTGAAGCCCTTCAAGCTTAATATTATTTCATCTTTCCAAACTCTCGCACCCTAGTGATCTTGTTGCAAATCGACCTTGTTGCAAATCGACCTTGTTCTAACGATGAACCTGAAACCATCTATAAGGTTGTTATGAGACTAAAGACACTTCTATCTTTGCATGGTCTTCAGTTCTCGGCATTAGACATTATCGTTGGTTACGCGGTCTAATTCACCGATTGCCTCCTAATAGCAAGGCGAACTACCTAGTTCACACCATTCGAAGCATCCTAAATTTCCTATAGTTATAATGTCGTGACCCTAGCCTTAGGCTCGCGACCAAAGCAAAGGGCTTACAAGGGTATGGGCCAAGACCAAGTCTGGGAGTCGCATTCTCATGCCCCAAAAGTGCAAAAGAGTGTGAGGGAAAGAACCGTCACACTCCCAAGTGAATTCCCATGTTGGGAGTTGGAGTCGTGATGGATTCCCGAATGTTTAGAGAGTGATTGCAAGGGTCAAAACCTAATGGATTGAGAAGTTTTTCATATCATTGGAAAGATATTGAAACTTAGATGTCTAAAATCGACTCGCATGACCCATTTGGACATCTGAAACATAAGTTATGGCCAAAAGAAGGGCCGGGAGTCAAATTGACAATTTGACTCTCGACCGCTAAAAGTTGGGAATCGACCTGATGTCCTTATGTGTAAGCAACGTGCGACATACTGTTGGAAAGCTCTCAACAAGGGCTACAACTTTGTTTTAAACCTCACCTTGATAGGAGGTTTGCACACAAAGTTATGGGGCCCCAAAGTCATAGGAGTCCCAACTTTGGTAATTTCGGGACTCCCACTTGGGAGTCTCGAAACAAAAAGTCATTTGGATGTGGGCCTCGTGGAAAGGCATAGAATGTACTATAAAAGGGGAGGTGGTGGCTTCCCTCAAGTCCGGGCCATGGTGAGTCTTGTGAGTTCGAATTTGCCCATAGCTCGTCCTAGCACCAAAAGTGCTCGAACTATGCACTAACCACCTTGTGTTAGTTTTGTGCAGGTCCGTGTGAGTAGTTGATGCTTGTCACTTTTCCTAGTCCCATCTCGAAGTTCCAACACACCATCTACCCCCCTTCAAAGTGTTATGAGCCAGGGAACGTGCCTCGACCCCTTGCTCTTCCGTTGTTTTCAGTTTGGACTCACATTTGAGTCCATTAAGGAGCTTGGTGGTGCGTCATATAAACTATCATTGAAGCATAACCTAGGACTCAACATGTAATTGCAGCTCTTAGAAGAACTTATCCCTACTCTAAATAAATGTTTCATTCATTACGATACTCACATTGCCATTGCCATCCTACCACACTATTTATTTAATCATTAAGTTATCTTGAATTAATCTTATGTTCATAAGGCTTGAAGATCGTTCTATCTTTAATGGACTTTTCATTGACACCCCTTTAATTGTTTCTTGAATTTCAAACATCCTTGTTACTCATTAAATACTAGAACAAGACCAATGTTTTGTTGAACACCATAAATTTTGGTGTCTAATTCTACCCCCAACCCTCTAAAGATTTCTCACCCCTAATTACACAATTGAAATTCTAAAACCATGATTATTAGCTTTTTGTCAAAGAAAAAAACTAACCCAACACCTTATTCACCAATATCGTATTTCAAAAAAGAAAACAACCCCTCCATGCAACCACACGCATTCATCATTCCTTATGAAGTTGCTAAGAGCCCTTAATAACCTTACCACATTCAAATAACCCTGATGCAACTCTTAAAAATTGAAACCACCACACATGATTGTGTTGGTATGGCTCACACTTTGATACCAATAGGGGACAAAACATTCCCTAATAACTCATGAATCCACTAATCCACATGTCTTTCAGAGAATTGTGACTTTGTCACCCTCAATGTTGCTTTTAGGTTTGTGTGGTAACTTTTTATGGCGATTTTGTATGGTAACATTCGTATCTTGGCCCACATGTGGGAGATTTCAATTCCCCATCGCCCAAATTTCACATTTTGGCACCCACTCTGATATCACATATAACCAAATTGCTTGAACATTTGAAATGTTGTCCATAAGCTTTAACAACTTTTCCTTTGCAAACTCCAAAGCATTTCGTTAATTGGACTTAATTATATCATGCATGATACACTCCATATTCTTCAAAACCTTTGCCCAAACTACCACATCCTTTATTTTAATGCACATTTGCTTATGCCAAGCCTTTCTTACATGCCAAAGGCACAAAAATATTTTTGTGTTTAGGCATACTTTTTTGCAATCACATGAAACTTGAGGAACACAACTAGATGAAACACTAAAACATAGCCAAGAACCAACACACAACCAATCCATGTTAAAAATAAAAACATATATATGTTACAAGTTGCAAAGGACATTGTCCACATGTTCATTGAAACCCACCCAAGTTACAACCTAAAACCTAACAAACTTATACACTAAATTATGAACACACAATGCATGCCCACATGAAACATACCCTCAAGGTTACATATTAAACCATAGGATGGTTTTAACACATCGAAACATAAGCTCACTGAAACCTAGCAAGAACATAACATAATTAGACATAGTTATGTTATAAATTGAAACATAAAGGGTTTAAAAGATTGTTCAGTTACTTGAAATCAAAGCAACCTTGAAACATAACCAAGTTTGATATTGGAACATAATCAAGTTACAAAATGAAATATAACCAGGTTACGAATGAAACATAGAAAGGTTACACTATGAAACATAAGTTCCATTGAAATATTTGCGAGCCAACCAATAGAAATATAAAGCATTTTACATGTTACCTTAGACTATTAATTATAGCATCAACATCATCAACAATGAAAGCATTTGGTTTCCAACTTAATTTTGATCCTTGCATCTTTTGATTGATAACATCCATCCATTTGGACATATCATTTTGCTTATGTATGCAACATGATAGTCGTTTTTTCAATTGTCAAACATCATCATGGTATACAATGGAAACTAGTATGAACATAACCATATTTCAACATGTTTCAACATTTTTCCATCATGTTTCAGCATATTTCAACATTTTTTGAACCTTAAATTGCTTTGAAACACGTATTTAATTTACATGATGAAAATTTACCTTGTTTTCATTTGTTCCAAAGGTAGCATCGATTGTGACCCCACTTTGATGACCATAATGTTGCATCATCATCAATTGCTAGGGATTTTGAATTCCAATTGTGAATGGGATATTTGTACCAATTAGCTATCCACCAATTTCCAACCCATTCTTTTAATAATAAAACAAAAAGTTTGGGTTCACTTAGACCCACATGCGAACATTCTCAACATCATTTTCATGTTTCTTGTATGTTTCTTAAACTAGTTTTCTAGCTATGTTACATATGTCTTGTTCACATAGAAAGGTGTCCATGTTGAGGTAGCCACCAAACCGAACAAGATGTTGCACATTTTTATGATGTTTTGTCATCACTTGTGAAACAAAAAGGCCTAATTGCAAGTTGTCCATTATGAAGTTTTTTAAGCCTCTTGAAACATGTGGTGCAAATGCGATTTTATCCCCTTGTAGGATGTTCCCATGGAAAAGACCTCATGTGGCATTGATGTGTCTCTTCTCATAGTAACATATCTCTATAATAATAGGGAGGAGATATAAGGTTTTGATGGTAAAAGGACATTGGCAATAGGTTTCTCTTGGGACCCTCCATTACTTTCGATTGTAACTTGAGTTTTTGTTTTTGTTTTTGTTTTTTGGATGGTTTTACCTCGCTTATCATGAGCCCACTTTTTTTAAACCATTTTTTTTATTAGCACCAACAAATTATCTATCTTGTCCTCCAAACCATAACTACAATTATATTTGGCCTTTAATGAAACAATTTTAAAACTCATATTATGTAAGAAATTAAACATGTACAAAAAATTGTGACTATGAAAGAAACTAAGGTTGTGCAAGAAAATAATGTTGTTGTACGAAATGAAACTTTGCAAAAACATGAAAATTTGTAAGACACCAAATATGTCTTATTTCAAAATCCGAAACCTAGATAATTTAAAATAATTATTCCATTATGGGAACAACAATTCCCTTCTTTCATTTTTTATAAGTTGTCAATGTGTGAACTTGCAATTTGCATCATTGCAATCATGTCATTGCAAACCCTCCCTATGGGGTTAGTTTCCCTACTCCCTTCTTTGTTTGCCTTTTCAAAATCTAGTTCCACATGAGAGTTTGCAAAATTGGACCTAGAGAAGTTTGAGATAAAAAAACATGCAAGCCCTCCCAAGAGAATATGATGGCAAGATTGTTTTCAAACTTCTTGCAATGCAAAGTGGTGGTCCCTCCTTTGGTTATGTGGATGGTATGGATTTGACATTTGATGGTCATCCTTGTTGTAAGAGCAATAACATTAATATGAGTAACCTCCCTCTTGGTGTGAAATGTCGAAAGGTGTTTTGTGTTGGAAGTCTTCTTTGTGCCAATGAAACATGCGCATACAAGGTCAAGTATGGGGTCTGTAATAGAAGGTATTGGAAAAGAAACACAACCAAACGATTCTTATATGATTTTATAATGTCTGATGAAACATACACATGCATCTTTTGCAAAAACTTGGCATTTTGTAAGTCTAGGTGTGGTGCATGTATGTTTATTATATTTGGTCACCTTCCTTCCCCAAGGTATAGTCATCTTGTTTGCATGTTGGTTTACATAACCATCCTAGTGCCAACGGAGAGAATCAAAAGGCTTTGGACGAGATGAACCAAATGATAAAAACATGTTTGGAAATCCATCTAGTGTTTCCTCAAAAGCCATTTCTTGCAAACTTGCTCAACAAGATTACAAAATCCGTACCTTTACCATCGGGAAAAAAACTTGCGAATCCACACAAAAAATTTGATACTTCTTACTTTTCAGGAAAATCACATTGATCTTTGTAAGCAACAAGTACAATCCCCAACCAAGAGGGAATTTGACATGAACCAAGCAAGGATTGAAGTTTGGTGGAATGATTTGAGGGCAACAATTATTCTTAAACTTCAACAATGGCTATGTTGGTGGGCTAAAAAGTCAACACGTTTGGCTTATTACCCTCTGAATAAACTTGAACTTGAGGAGGAGGCTTTGTTGCCAAAAACCAATCTCACTGAAAGTGTTTGTTCCTCCATGTTAGAAATGGTTGCAAGGTGAAAATAGACTTATACACTGCAACTATGGATGACATGGCGAGGTCCGTGTTGCAACAACAATTTTATCATATGTTTTTGTTTAGTAATAAAGTAGGTACATGACCTATTGATGTTGATTTACTTTTGTGTGCAACTTCCTATTCACCAAACCCAGATAATTTGCAAAGACAATTTGCAATGTTGTTTCTAATTCCCCATTGCATTCAAGAGGAATTAGTTTGGAGGGAGAAACACGTTCAATGTTTGTGAAAAGAAAGTTGGATGGGAATTCACACATGCCTAAAAAAGGTGTTTACACAAAATATTCGTGACAAATTGCCCACCTCTATCCATGCATCAAAGTTTGGATCCCTTGTGCATTCCATTATCAATTCCACAACCTAATATTGGCGACATTATGTTTGCATATTGCCTACTTATGTGTTGTTGCCCATTTTGTTATGTTGACTTATGTTGGAACATTGTAGCTTGTTGACAATAGTTCAAAGATTGTACACATCAACTAATGGATAACAATTGTTGGAAAACAAAACAATGGTTTCTTTTATTTGTTCATTTGATTTCATGTTTTGATTTTCAAGTATATTGCATGTTTCTACAATTGTTATTTTTGAATTATTTTGGTTGGATGTATTTCATCCAAGATAAATGGATGGATTCATCCATGGATGCAAGATATTGATGAACATTTGAATGACATCTAAATGGATGGTTGTCATTCATCCATTCTTCAATTATATTTGTTTATATTATATGTGTGTATTATGGTACAAATTATCTATAATATTCACTTTGAAATTCATGTTGTCCAATATATGATATATTTCATTTGTGGTATTAGCCTACTTTGACATATTGTTGGGGGCGCACTCTATGAAAATGCACTCCCAACAACAATTCCTTATGTAGCACTAATGGAGGCATTCAAGAAAAAAAAAAAGACAAGGTGAAACTTAGAAAACCATCAATTTTGATGGTTTTTTTAGTTTCACCTTGTATTTCTTTCTAATGTATTTTTTTGTAGGGTTTTTTTGAATCTCGCCCTATTTATGATGAAAGTCAAGGTATTGGTGTTGTCTTTTCTTGATTTTCATATATTTATAATTTTAATCATTTTTAGGGTTGTGAGAAAAAATTTAATTGTTTGGACTCTATGTGGGAAGACCTTTTGTGAAAAAAATATGAAATCATATCTTTGATGTGTGGCAAAGTTTTTGGTGGAATGATTCCCATGGATTATATATTTTGACTTTTCATTCATTTTTTAAAAAAAATGTAGAAATCAAGTTGTGGCATCATAAATTAATTAGTGAAAGGTTGTGTGGAACCCAAAAAAAATATCTCCCACTTCCACAAGAAAGTTATGCCAGAAAAATTTTAATTGCATTTTTTTCACAAAGTGTGGAGTTTAATGTGTTGATATAGGAAATTCGAGTTCAACCAATGTCTTTTTGGTTTTGATTGTGTAAATGGATATGCATTGTTCTATTTGAACATAAAAAATGTCAAGTTGAAATTTATTAAATAATGTTTTGTCTTGGGCCCCTTATTTTGGGAATGCTCCCACCTTGGGGCTTTGTGGAAGACATTAACTAAGCAAAGGGCCCTTATTTAAGCAATACAAAAATATTGGATGTTTCTTTTTTCCATCATCTACCCTTGGCCCACTCCATCTTTTTCTCAAAAAAGATGCATAATGTGAAGACACATTTTGGTGTTGCCCATTATAAACTTGTGTTTTGCTATGCACATTTTGGGCTTGTAATAAACAATAGGTCCAAGTTTTAAAAATAAGCAAGTTCAACTTTTGTGAATAATAAGTAGGCTAAACTTGATAGGTAAATGATTAGGTATATAACTTTGTATAATATACAATTTCAAGGTTTATTTTTGCATAAAACTTCATACCCATACAATCTCCAATCTTGAGGAATGTGTAGTCTATACATTATGCCTTAGTTCTTTGAAGAATCTACCAGAATAATTTAAATATTCAAATTTAACCAAAGGTTCAATTAAAGAGAAATTTAAATTAATCAACACTAGTTAAAATCCATGACCCATGTGTTTTCTTGTAAATAACAAACAATTAAAATTATCTTATGTAAACTATTTGCCCACTAATAATTATACTAGTGTTGGACAATATTAAAAATCATTACAAACCCTGTTCGTTATAACATGGGCATATACCTAATTACTTGATGAATGCGGGAAAAAAAAACTAAGGTGGTAAAAAAACCTTTGTTGGTGAACATCACAAATAACCTCATGAAATAACCTTTATGCAATTTTTTTTGTTGATTTACTTGACCTCTGTTTAAGGTTGTCAAATTTTGTGTTCAATTGTTTAAATGATTTTAACTATCTATAATAGAAATACATCATCATCTTCTAATCACCTTTGTCATAAATCATGTGTGTATTATGATTGAAACACAATGCTTATCCATGAAGTTTAAAAATATGATTTTGTTAATTATAAAATCATAATACAAAATGATTATTATGATTACAAGTGTGCTTCACCTTTTTGTCTTTTTGAAAATTCTAAAATGTGTACCTCTTCAAGTTTTTCCTTATAGAAGTTGCATGGAGTATGTGGTTGTTCCTATGGTTGTTTAAAGAGGAGTTGATGGTCTTTATGATTTTTTTGGGTTAATGGTATGTTCATTTCATAAGTGTTAATAAAACACATTTTTTGATAATTGTAATTGTTAGGCATTTATCAAATATTGAAGCAATGAGGCATTGTTATGGACAAGTTGTGATGAAAGAAATGTGAAGGAGAGTTGCATAAGTGCAATCTAGTTATGGTGTTTCCAACTTATTTCTACCATTTCCTTATTTTGTCTTCCAAATATGGTGGTAATAGGTTGCACATCCTTCCAACTCCATATCTCTAACAATGTTTGTGGGAAAAACTTGACTTCCATTTGTTTCTACTCCACCCAATCGCATGTCTTGCACCAACATTGTCTCTTCAACATGAATTTTTTGGTAATTATAATCAATTGGATGATGTCAAACAATTTTGGATCGTGTTTTAGTTCTATCATTTTACATCCAAAGGCATTAGGATGTGTTGTTGCCAACCACATGGGTCATACCAATGATTTTAAATAAAGGATATTTAGTGATCCCATTTGTGTAAATATGTTAAATTGGCAAATAGTTTCCAAGCATGTGTGTTTTAGGTGAACATTCAATGAGTATGTGACAAGTGTTGACTTGCATTGCTAGTATTGTAGTACCTTTTAAGGTTCAACCTTTTTTTTTAAAAAAAGGCAAAAATCTAGAAAATTAAGGTCCTTTCTTGTTGATTTAAAAAAAAATTATTGTTTATTGAAGTAAAAATTTCATAAGATTATTGAGCTATTTTGAAATTTTCTCCTATGTTGATAAACACTCCTTAACAAGCTCTGTACAGTGCCTTTTATGGGCCTGACAATGCAACCATGAGGAGAATTGTGTTATTTTTGCATAGGGTTTTCAATTTTTTTTCCTTTTTTGAATTTGCATGTGCAGTAAATATAAAAATAAACCTTGTTTTTTAGTGTTTGATGGTATGCCAGTGGTTAATGCCATATTTCATGCATGGGAGGATCTGGGATCAAAACTTGTGCCATGAAGCAAAATGTTTACACAAAACATTGGTGATGAATAACATGCAAATATTTTTTTAAGTTAAAAGAAGTTTTGTCAAAAATTCACAAAAAAAAAATTGCATTGAAATCAAAATTTCAAAATAAAGTAATTATTTGGCAACAAAGTCCCAAACCTAAAAAGGTATTACAGTAGTTATGGGTTGTAATCCCAATATGAACATGTTAGATGTTGACCATTCAAATCAACCTAACAATAAATAAGGTATTTGGGTTAAATGAGTTGTGAATTTTGAAAGAATATGGAATGCTCATCTTTTGAAATTAAAAAAAAGAAAACAATGGAATGGCTTAAGTGCATCTTTCTTGTAATTGTGAATATAAATTCCAATGTTTACATTTGATGTTATCTAATGATCATTCCAAAATATTAAATTAAAATTTCACATGAAATCTATAGTCCCTTGAGGTAAGTTTGTAGATGATGTTATGCATTAGATTGTTGTAAGGGGTGTTGGTGATTATTATTTGTGCCCATTTTATTGGTGTGTCAAAACCCCCAATTAGTGGCATTTTCAATTTGTTAATGGCATTTTCTTTCTTACAAATTAAAAAAATCAATACATATCATCGGTTGTTTTTAAATCATGAAAAATTCATGGAACTTTCAAAATTGAAATATGAAGGAACTTAAATTGAATAAGGTATTTGAAATAATAATAATAACTTTTTTAGTGATATCCAAGTCTATTAATGATGAGTTCCATGGGACTTTGAACCAGGGTTCTTTACCAACTTGTAATGAATATTAAAATTATCCTTAAACTTGCATTGTATTTTACTTGTCATTGGGCTTGCCTTTTTATTTCATGTTGAATTGTGAAATATCTTTAAAGTCAAGAATACAAGGGATCAACATCAGAACTCAGCATGAAACCCATAACAAAAAATTCCCACTCCAATAACATACACACGTGCATACATCCATGCCGCCTTGTTGCAACCTCCTTGTGGAAAACACACAAAAAAGGTTCACACAAACACACACAACTCCTTACTTCATTGCCACAACCTCCTTGTCAAAAACACAAAAAAAATTTCACATCTTTCAATTTCTCTTTGCACATGTTGAAAAAAAAATCACATATGATGATTTTTCATAGTACTTATTGAAAATAATTCTTTTTGTTCTTTGTCACAACCTCCTTGTTGAAAACATGAAAAGGGAATTCATATGAAAATAATAGCAATGAAAAAAGAAAGAAAGATGAAACTTAAATACAAATGGGATAATAGAAAAAATGATCAATAAAATGTAAATAGAATTTTGGAAATGGGAGGAGAAATAAAATGTGAAGCTACTATGAAATGAAAAACAAGAAATGGAAAAAATTATGAGAAAAAAGAAGAAATATTAAAATTAAGAAAAAAAGTTTGAAAAAAATGATGAGAAAAAAAAAATGAGAGCAAAACAAAGATGATTCACCATTGATTTATTGTAACAATGACAATTCATTTGTGTGGATGGGAGAAATTGTTCTAGTTGAAAATGTTGTGTACCATAATACATCAGCGGCTTCGGCATAAATTAAATTATTTTCAACTTTATTGAAATTTCCAACAACACATTCAAGATGCTAGCCGATTTTTAACCATGGACCTAGTTGACCAAATTAGTTATTTTACATCCATTTGACCACTAACATGGTGAAATATTTTTAAAAATATTTTAAAAATTTATTACATATATTACACATATGTCGAAATTTTCAAAATTAAAAAGGCAATTGCTAAATTATAAAAATTTAGATTAAATTAATTATTTGACAAAAACATTGTTGAAGTCGCCCAAGTACTTCGATAATAGGAAACATTAGTAACAAGTGAAGACATGTGTTCATTTTGTGATGGCAAATGTGTTTTATCATGAACGTGATGATGCCATTAAGTTATGTGAAATTGGGGTAGTTGTTAAGGTTTAGGCAATTAGGTGGTAAATCACACCTTAATTTTAACCAACTTAAGTTTAAATGTGAACAAACTTTTATTTTAATTACGGGTGCACAAACTCTAACGTTTAGGTTAATGTTGGATGGTTTTCATGTTTTGAGAGAACAATCAATTTTGGTTCTCATAAAAGTGAAAAGAGAATTAGTCTTGTTGTTTTTTTTTTAAATTTAAAATTTTATACCCTAGTCAATTTTCAGATTATCATCAAAATGAAAATTATTGATATTTAAATAAGTTTAATTTTCACCTAAATGAGATTTGAATCCAAAATCTTTTCAAGGTAGACTTAAATTTGAACCATAAATTCACATTTAATCACATTAAATAATGTTTATGGCTGTTTTTATTTAATGTTCATTCATTGTAATAGTTTTAAAATTAAGACCACTAACATGTGTAAACTTTAAATCCCAATAGGACCACAAAAATCCAATAAAAGATTGATGGCCAGAACCATCATAGGGGAGATAAAAAGGGAAGGCCAAAGAAAGGCCAAAGGATGCATAGCCTGTAGGAACCAAAAAGGGGAGAGAACTAGTCCTTCTCGTGGTAGGAAGTTATTTCACTCACAACCCTTTTAATGTCACTTGCATGCAAATTGTGAGATCTAATAGTAATGGGAGGTCTAAAACAAACATCACTTGTTAACATAATCTTCCTTTCTATATCAAAGGTTAAAGTACGCTAAAGAGCAATATTAACATGTTGCTTGAAAAACTAAATGTAAAAAAAAAAGATAAATGACCTCCTGATTGCTTATCATGGAAAAGACGAGCACATTCCTTAATGAAATGATCCATATCATGCCCAAGTGCGCCATGCACTTCCGTGGCCATCGGAATAAAGTGGTGCCTTTCATGAAACCTTTTATATTTGTGAATTTTAGCAATGGTGTTAAATTTTGCAATTGCACCTATTGGTTGACTAATGACATTCGAAGCCACCATCTTTCACATTGGGTCATTAACCACCACATTGGCAACAAAGACCTAGTCTTTTCGAATCATGTAAAAATCGGTTTGTAGTGAAACTCATGACGTAAAGGTGTACCATCATTCTTTCTATACAACATGCCCATTTTCTCGGACGAGGGCATACATGATGTTTTAGATGGCATCATGTGTGGCTATTTGTTAACCTCCAAATGGGCAATGAGTTAAATGCGTGCCAAATGCGTCCAATTCATGTCCCCACTCACACGTGAAAACATTAGATGTTAAAAGTTAAATCAAACCGAAATGAAAACGCAATGCTAAGGTGAAAATAGAATGTGTGATGCGAAACAAACAAATAGATGGCCTAACAACCAACCATAGCCTTGCCCCCTTGCTTGAATAAGAACAAATGCAAGCTCTAAATGTTGAGGAAATGGAGTCATACTCTAAGATGAACTTAAAGGATGTGTCATGGTGGATGTCCATCAAAGATACATGTATATTTGGGGCATTGGTAATTGCCAAACCTTCAAAAGAAAGGTGCATCTCCTTAGTGTAGGAGGAAAGTCATTTCACATTACTTGTAAACATGACTAAAACAAGTGTGGGCCCCCCTCAACTTGAGAAACATATTTTTCCAAAATGGGTTTATCGGAAATATGAAACCTAGAGCACATATATGGAACCACTAGAGCCCAACACCTTAAAAAAAATGGGTCCATAAAAAGGAGGTCTATACCACCAAAGGGTATTGGTAGCCCAACTTGATGCCTTGTTAAAGGGCCTTAAAAAAACTCCTGTGATTTTAGACCCATAATGTCCCCACATACCTGCATAATTCTCTTGTCAAAATTCACCAAAAGAGACAAAAAGGAAGAAGAAAGAGGTACTGTCTGTGTGAGATTAAAAGGTCGATGAGCTACAAATGAAAACAACTTGGGTGTTTCCCAAGAGAGGAAGATCATCAATATGCACCATGTCTTGAAATAAAACTTCATCTAAAAAATGTGTGGCAAAGTTTTGATAACTCACTGACAAACCCAAAATGCGTAAGCATTTGTGATCAAAGTGCATCCTTGAGGAATCTCTATATTTAGAAAGAACCCTGATGGATTCCAAAGCTTGCATTTTGACACCTTGACCCTAAGCCCCACTAAGGCTAATTGGGTTAAAAGGTGGTTAAAAATGCAGGTGATTTCACTCATAGACCTTATGATGTGGGCATCATCTGCTAGGGATGAAAAAACGCAATTGGGGGTTCACACAGATGAAAAGATGCAGTTGGGGGTTCACACAGATGAAAAGACGCAGTTGGGGGTTCACACAATGATATCTAAGAAAGCTTAATAATAAGCTAAAGCAAATAAAGGACCTCTTATAGGGTCACCTTGTCTTGTGCTTGAAAATAACTCAATAATGGTGACCCCTCCACATGTCGCCCATGTTGGAAGTAAAAAAAAAAGGGAGCACCATAAAACAACTTGAAAAAGAGGACAATGTTCGGCAAAGGCCCTTCAATTTCACACAACTTTTTAAACGTATTCACTTAAAAAACACTATTAAAAACATTTTCAACATCAACTTACATCACGAGCCAATCAGTTAAATCTAAAATTCAACTTTTCCATACACATGAAAAAACTTGTAACCACATAGGGATTAACAATTTTTAAGATATCCAAAAAATCTTGGGTTCAAATCATGTAAGAATAATGAGAAGGTGACTCTACCCATTGTTTAAAACTTATTAAGCAGGAGAACCAGTCTTGAAGGTTTGTTTGATAATCTTATAGGTATCAAGTTTCAATGTGTCCTACACTCGAGGTCTTACTCAAAATGAGAACAAGGAAGATTCAAATGGAAAACCAGACTGAGAACTGACTGTGAACTGTGAACTGAGAACCTCAATGGTTCAAAACCCTAGACCTTTGTAAGGTAAGAATCCCCAACAAACCCCTCTAGGCTCCAAAAACTTCATGTGAATTCATTTCTTGTAAAACTGGGCCACAGCAGTGTCGTGTTATTAGCGCTGGGAGAGCACAGTTAAATGTATTAGGGATCCTGCACTGTAAGTTGATTTGCTTAGGGTTTGGTGGAAGTTGATTTGTTTATGGTTTAGGGTTTGGTGGAAGGTTGATTTGTTAGGGTTTGGTGGAAGGTTGATTTGTTTAGGGTTTGGTGCTTCAGGGATTGTAGTGCGAACGGAGATCAGGCCGCTCCGGAAGGCTGGGGAGAACTCGCTCGAAAAGCTTCTTTTGGCAGGATTCACGTAAGCGAAATCCGGGAATGTTTCTGAGCTTGGAGCTGCAAATGCCATTCTCAGATCCGGGATTTGTAGAATCTTCTTGTTTTGTGTATTATCATTTCTGAAGGTGAGATGGACGCCAGGGCCTTGTTGGCTGAGGTCATGGAGGAGGACTTAGACCTCTCTCTCGGACAAGAGAGCAAGAAAAACGGTGAAGAAGAACGACGAGGCGCAGGCGGTAAGAAAAGGCCTGTCTGGGAGGATGAAGAGGAAGCCACTGCTTTAGTGAACATTAACGCAGTGAGTCGGCTTCGGAAGCTCCGAGCAGTTGAGGAAGAGACTGTGTTGTCGGGTTCAACATATGCAGCGAGATTGCGGGCGCAGCATGAAAAGCTGAATCCAGGAACGAAATGGGCAGAACTTCCATGGGAGCGGAGAGCGAGAAGGAAGGGCGAAGGGGATGAATATGATAGCGACGAAGATTCAGGTATGCTGCAATTTTTCATATTTGTGTAGCATTTTCCAACATCCGCTGCATTTGAACAATATATATATTTTCTGGCGGGCAAGGAAGAAGAAGAGGTTGCTAACATGGAAGAACCAGAGCATTCGGTTTGTCTCTCAAAGGGCAGACACGCTCAGGTTATGCTATAGTTGAACTTATGTATGTGGTTAATGCAATGAGCTGCTCCATGAAGGATCTCTGCTCTCTTTCCTTCTTTCTGCGATATATGAGAAGATGGTCTGTTTCTTGTCTCGTTTTCCAGGACTTCTCTCTCATTCTGAGGCATCAATTGTGTTAGGAAATTTCACTTTGTTGGTGTTCTTTCAGTTGTCGCTTTATCTTATTACTACAGTGCCCTGATCATCTACACTGTCCTATCATCTCATATCTGAGTGTGCATGCTCAATCCTTAGGTTACTTGGTGGGGTAATCATAACCTTGAAGCCATGTGGAGCATTGTGCAGATGAGTTTGAGGCAGCTGTGGATGACAATGTGGGGCCAAGCACCTTGCTCGAGCACAACAAACATGTTATCAAAAGCAAATCCAGGTTACCACAAGGTCTAATAGAAATCACCAGAATGAGTGATGCTAATATTGTGGAGCCGTCAGAGGCAGTTATTCAGTCAGTTGAATTTCATCGGAATGCACAGCTGCTAATGACAGCAGGACGGGACAAAAAATTACGGTTTTTCCAGATTGACAGGAAGAGGAACCCTAAAGTTCAAAGCATAATGTTGCAAGACTTTCCAGTTCACAAAGCTGCATTTGTGCCTGATGGTAGCAGTGTAGTGGCTGCTGGGAGACGGAATCATTTTTTTGTGTATGAATTGGAGGCAGGCAGAGTGGAAATGGTCAAGTGTCTGATTGGCCGGGAAGAGAAGAGTCTTGAGAGCTTTGAGGTTTCCCCAGATAGTAAGGTGGTGGCATTCTTAGGGAATGAGGGCTACATTATACTGACGTCTCTTCGCACACGACAGTGCATTGGCACACTAAAAATGAATGGCAGTGTTCGGTCAGTGTCATTTGCCTCTGATGGACAGGAGTTGCTGAGTATTGGAGGAGACGGGGAGGTTTATCACTGGGATTTGAGGTCCCGTCGGTGCTTCCATAAAGGGCAGGATGAAGGTTGCATAAAAAGTACAGCATTGGAAGTTTCTTCTGATAGTAGACTCTTTGCAACAGGCTCAGGGAGTGGGGTTGTTAACCTCTATGAGAGAGAAAGTTTTCTTGGGGGTGTCACAAAGCCTTTGAAAGCTTTTATGAATCTGACAACCAATGTTGATAACTTAAGATTTTCTCCTGACTCGCAAATCTTGGCTATAAGCTCTCGGATGAAAAAGGATGCTCTTCGACTAGTGCATTTGCCATCAAAGACTGTGTTTTCAAATTGGCCCTCTCCTAAAACTCCACTACAGTATGTGCATTCGATGGCTTTCAGTCCTGGTGGAGGGTTCTTTGCTGTTGGAAATGCTGCTGGTAGAGTTCTTCTTTACAGGCTTCACCATTACGATCATGCATAAGTCAATGGTATGTCACTTACTCACTGCACCTAAAATTTGGTGTGAGATATGTAGTTATGTTTGTTAGAGGTTGAATCCACATCTTTGAGTTTCAGACTAGCAAATCAACATCTTTCCTATCAATCTATTTTTTCAAGCATGAGAACACATGCATGATGGGATTTACTTGATGCTTGAGATAGAATGACTGAAGCAGCCTGTGCCTGTTACACCAGTAAGCTTGGCATAATGATCCTTTTTAAGATCATATCTTGTGAGTGGTGGACACCGACATATATTGATCATCCTGTGCTATTCTGAGTATTTTTCTGTGTCCATGTCTTTTGCTTTCCCATCATGCCTTTCTCTTTGTAGTTGCTTCTACCCCTGCTTCTGTCCTTTCCTTACAGCTCATTAGTGTGCTTTCTTATGTGGCCCCTACTATTTTTTCTTGCGTGCTCATCATATTTTCATTTTTGAATCCTGGTACTACAGAGCCATTCCTTAATGATCTGGAGGTGGGATATTAGCAAGTTGCATCGATGGTACTTCTGCCATCCAGTTGACTGAAGTGCAGCTATGACAACATGTTACGAGTTTTGCTGACTAAAAGAGTAACTCTTCAGCTCATGTCCAAGCATCCTTTAATGGGATACATTTCTGTAAAGCCATGTGGTGGATGTTCTCTTCAAGATGCATGCAGTGTTCGTTGGAGTTTTGGTAAGCTTAGAGACGTTCTTTATCCAACTTCAAAAATTTGTGTCATCAAATGGATGCAAGTAATGGGAATTCTGGTTCTTGTTAGTGCCTGGTATCAATTCTTCTGTGGTCATTCTGGTATGACACCCTGTGCTGAACATCGCACTTTGGTCTTTACTCATTAGACACCTTCAAGGCAAATTTGAAAGAGTTATCCTTGCTCTGTTGGTTTTCAATCTGCATGGGGAACTTTCATGGGAAATTGCTATGTTTGTACAAACTGGCAAAGCAGAAAGCTCCTGGTGTAAGCACATCTCTTCACAAATTTTCACCTTCTGCAAATGTGAGGTCTGTTGCGAGGCATTAGATATTTGCATCTTTGGAGCATTCACGTAGATGGTCTTAGCTTATCATAATATGACATACTCCAGGAAGGTAAGTAATGAGGGGGACTGGAAAGGAATGACAGACTTATGCCCATCTCTCTCTGATGTGGAAATTTTCTAAATGATATTCCAGGTCATTTGGATCATTGTGCAATATGCTAGGCTTCATCATCTTTGAGCATTTGCATCACAGAAAAGGCCTTGTGAAAGTGCAATACAGAATTCAGGTGCTCGTTCACAAGCATTTCAAATCATTAAGGATTGAAAATGTTGAACTGATGATCCTATAATGGACGTCTACCTTGCAGTTGTGCCAATATGATTGCTAATATGATTTTACAATTGAATTTGTGTTATAAAGCCCTAGGGTGGGGGCATCCTCAAAATAAGGGCATAGGGCCAGTAGCTGAGTCTGGTGGTCCTGTGCTTTAGGAATGTGACCCGCCTTCAGGTTTCACATTCAGGGCTTTACCCATCGATAAGCCCAAGGTGCAGGTTATCATGAATCTAAACATCTGTAGATTGGGAATTGTAGGAGGGGAGTGGTATCATGTCTGCTCCTTAAGAATGGGAGGGATCTCACAACTACTTATGGGCATAAGGTACCTAAGTAGGTGTGAATCCCTCCCACTCTCAAATGGTTGGGATATTCCACCTCCTTTCTTTTCTAGGAGGGATATTCATAGATATAAGGTTCTTTCCAAATATGCTAAGAAATTTCTTCGCAAAGTGCCTTATATATAGGGGAACATCCAAGGGCTTGGGCGTTCTGGAAATAAAGGGCCCTCAAGGTTGGAGGTTGAAGGTCCTGCATTTTGGTAATACTTCAACTCAAGGGGCTTGAATGGTGTAAGTTGAATGGCGTAAAATGTGATGCAGTTTTTATTTTCAAATTTCTTTTACCTTGATGCTTGGTAGGTTCCATAAGGGTACTTGCTGGGATCATGGTAAATTTTTAAAAAAAGTGATGTGGGCATTTTTGTTCCAATGGGATGCCCAATGTTTTGAACACACTAGGAACAAGGAAGAAAAACAAAAATGTTGCAACCCCCAAAACCCCCCCCCCCCCCCCCCCACCCACCACCCCCACCCCACAACACACTCCACCACACAAGACAACCATCTCTATAATTTAATAATCTTTTATT